>JAESFS010000040.1_pt1 | contig 240940 bp, 188 predicted proteins | sample 9269441 | NCBI WGS metagenome assembly JAESFS01 (sample SAMN14502548, study PRJNA617105) | algae metagenome | isolation source: Scytolyngbya sp. HA4215-MV1 and co-occurring heterotrophs from sample from... | place: USA: Laie Falls, Oahu, Hawaii | collected 2010-08-22
CTCCTGCGCTCTTGGGCAATTTCACTGTTTCGCAAAGCAGGACATTCCTCGATTACCAAAGCCATGCGCCTATTCAAGCATGACCTGCCAACCCTTCTTTCCTTCATCTAGAGAATCAACCCTACCTCCCAGAGGGGGGCGCACAGGGCAAGTTTTTTGCTGAAATGCGGAAGTTTGGCGGTGCGATCGCACTGCCTTGGTAATTAGGTTTGAATCTGAAATCTCAATCCAAAAAATGTCAGCATTACTGAAATTGAGACGAGGGATGAAACTATGAGTATCACAACGGATGAGCAACTAAATCAGAATAAGGCTTTCATCGTCAATCACTTTGAAGAATTTGTAAATCGGAAAAATTCCGCAATTGCCTACCAAAACTTCGCGGCTGATTTTCTAGATCATGACGAACCCGATGGAGAGTCGATCGGTCCCGAACCTGCTAAACAGATGATGGAGAGGGTATATGTCAAGTTTCCCGATATCCATGTCACGGTCGAAGATATGATTGCTGAGGGTGACAAAGTGATGGTACGTAACGTCTGGCGTGTAACAGATGCAACGACAGGCGAAAGACGAGAATTTAAAGGCTTTGTGCTCTGGCGGTTGGCTAACGGAAAAATTGCCGAGCGTTGGGCAACCATTGCACCTCCAATGGGGTGAGTTGCCGTAAGCATTTGTTTTTTGAAGCTTAACAAATCCTGCGCTTAAACCTCATCAAGCAACAAAAGATTTAACGATTTATTTACTGGAGATATTGCATGAAACTTATCATGTTCGGCCCAACTGGCACGATTGGGAGTCGAATCCTCACTGAAGCCTTACAACGAGGACATCAGGTTACCGCCATTACTCGCGATCCATCACGCTTTTCGGTCTCCCACAGCAATTTAGCCGTTGTTGCTGGTAATGCACTCGATCCTGCTAGTGTTGCAAACTTAGCTAAAGGCCATGATGCCGTGTTAAGTGCAATGGGTCCGGGGGGTTCCTCAGCCGAAACGATCGTCAAAGCGGCTCAAGCTTTAATTGATGGCTTATCTCAAGCAGGGATTCACCGTCTGATTGTCGTCGGCGGTGCAGGTACCCTTGAAGTTGCACCTGATGTACTTCTGATGAATAGTCCTAATTTTGTAGAAGAATATCGTCCTCTGGCTGTCGCTCATCTTCAGGCATACAACCTTTATAAAGCCTCTAACCTTGACTGGTCATTTGTTTGTCCGGCGGCTGAAATTGCGCCTGGTGAGCGAACAGGTAATTTTCGGGTTGGAGCCGATCGTCTGCTTGTAAATGAGAAAGGAGAAAGTCGCATTTCGGCTGAAGATTACGCGATCGGGTTTCTCAATGAGGTTGAACAGCCACAGTATATCCATCACCGCATGACGGTTGCTTACTAAAATTTGGGCGTTGCTCAAAAACGAGATGAAAATGATGCTGAATGATTTGAAACTTCGTTCCAAATCATCCTGCTTTTCAGCAACGCCAAAATTTGCGCATCTGGAGTGGTTCAGAAGCTATCCGTGAAGTTCAGCCTTAAAAAGGACAGCACTGCAATGTGTACAACGTTAACTGGTTTTGCAGGAAGTCTTTGCTCTCGTTCTTCAAGTTTTCTGTAGCGGTGAAAATGTGAGAAAGGTATTGGTTTTGGGAGAGGCGATCGTCCTCATAGAGCGCGAGATAAGCAGCCAGCAACTAGGAAAAAGCAAAAAAATATAATTCTTTCTCTAGCTTTGAATAAAAAAGAGTAATGTACTGGAATATTACTTTTTTGTCGAAGAAGCAGGGCGATGCAAGCGTTTCAGGACATTTTCATTTCCTACGGTCGCAAAGACAGTTTAGAGTTTGCATCCCGGCTGAATCGTCGTTTAGTCGATCGCGGGTTTACCGTTTGGTTTGACTACGACGACATTCCTCTGGGAGTGGATTACCAGAAGCAGATTGATGACGGCATTGAGCGGGCTGATAACTTTCTGTTCATCATTTCGCCCCATTCCATTAACTCACCGTACTGTGGGCTGGAACTGGAATTAGCCCTGAAACATCAAAAACGCATTATTCCTTGGCTGCATGTCGAGAAGATTAGCGATGAAACCTGGCAGCAGCGCACTCCCAATGGCACAGCGGAAGAATGGGCTGATTATCAGGCACAAGGCTTGCATGACCACTACCAGAATATGCACCCCGTCCTGCGCAAGATTAACTGGATCTACGGACGGGAAGGGCAGGACGATTTTGAAGTTGCATTTGCTGGGCTACTGAATCTCTGCGATCGCCACAAAGACTATGTGCATCAACACACGTTGTTCCTGGCAAAAGCGTTGGAATGGGAACGCAACCAAAAGCGATCGCCTTACCTCCTGATCGGTGAAGAACGGCTCCAGGCAGAAGCGTGGCTCAAGATTCGCTTCATGGATTCCCAGCCGCCCTGCCTTCCAACCGATCTCCATTGCGAGTTCATCTCCGAGAGCCGCAAAAATGCTGATAACCTGATGTCAGAGGTGTTTCTGGCTTATGCCGACGAAAATCGGGCAACAGCAGAGCAGATCCGCAACAGTTTGCGGCGAACAGGCTTCACCGTCTGGACAAACACGACAGATATTCAGGTGGGAGCCGAGTTTCAGCAGGTGATCGATCGCGGCATCGAGGAAGCCGACAATGTGGTGTACTTGTTGTCTCCGGCAGCGGTGCGATCGCCCTGGTGCCAGCATGAACTGGAGTATGCGCTGTCGTTGCACAAGCGCATCATTCCCGTGTTGGTGGAGGCAATGGCACCCGATCAAATCCCTCCGGGTGTGCGAGAGTTACAGTACATTGATTTGACCGACAATGTACAGGAATCGGACTATCAACTGGATGAAAGCCAGCTTTTGCAAGTGTTACAACAGGATGCGGCGTATCATGAAACCCACAAGCGATTGCTAACCAAAGCTCTCAAGTGGGAGCGACAACATCGCAATCCGACAATGCTGCTGCGGGGCTATAACCTGGGACAGGCAGAAGCCTGGTTGAAGCTGGCAAAGCAGATGCCTGCCTACCCACCGTTGCCGTTGCAGAACACCTTGATCGAAGAGAGTTTACGCCAACCCCCCGGTACTTCGCTGGATGTGTTCATTTCCTATTCCCGTGCCGATTCCGGAATTGCCCGCAGGCTAAATGAGGCGTTGCAGATTCAGGGTAAACGCACCTGGTTTGACCAGGAGAGCATTGCCGCAGGCACGGCGGATTTTCAGCAGGAGATCCATCGGGGCATCGCGAGTGCGGATACCTTTTTGTTTATCCTGTCGCCCCGATCGATCAATTCTCCCTACTGTGCCGATGAGGTGGAGTATGCGGCAAACCTCAACAAACGCTTCGTTACCTTGCTGTACCAACCCATTGACCCCTCCACCCTGCATCCCGAACTGGCAAAGGTGCAATGGCTCGACTTTAATCAGCGGGAAGGCGACTTTTCCGCCAACTTCACCGAGTTACTGCGCATTCTCGATACCGATACCGAGCATCTTCATGCCCATACCCGATTGTTGTTAAGGGCGATCGAATGGGATCACCAGGGCCGCAAAGAGAGTCTGCTGTTGCGCGGCGATGACCTCGAACTCGCCGAACAATGGTTCGCGCAGAGTGTGGGCAAAGCACCCCAACCCACCGAACTCCAACATAGCTATGTCACCACCAGTCGTTCGGTCGAAGATGCCAACCAGCAAGCCAACCAGATTCTCAAAGCGGCAGCCGCGAAAGGCAAGCGGTTGGTAACGGTAGGGGCGGTTGCTGGCGCGATCGGTTTACTGATTGCAGGAGTCTCAGGTTGGTTCGCCTGGCAAGCCACAAACCAAATCAAAGTTGCCGAACTAAAGTTAAAGACAACGGCTGCCAATGAACAAGTGCTATCGGGGCAACAGTTTCAGGCATTGTTGACCGCCCTAGAATCAGGACAAACCCTCAAGACCCAATTTCGATTGGATAGTTCGGATTGGAATGAACTGCAACCCCGCATCATGGCAATTCTTCAGAAAACGACCAGCGAGCTTCGTGAAAAAAATACCCTGAAAGGACATCAAGATTGGGTTGGCAGTCTCAGTTATAGTCCCAATGGTAAAACAATCGCCTCTGGCAGTTCTGACAAGACCATTAAGCTGTGGGATGCGGCAACGGGTAAACTCTTACACACCTTAGAAGGCCATCAAAATCCAGTTTGGAGCGTTAGCTACAGCCCCGATGGCAAGACGATCGCCTCAGGTAGTTTCGACAAGACCGTGAAGCTGTGGGATGTCGCAACGGGTAAACTCTTACACACCTTAGAAGGCCATCAAGATAGGGTGACTAGTATCAGTTACAGTCCCGATGGCAAGACGATCGTCTCCGGCAGTTTCGACAAGACCGTGAAGCTGTGGGATGCGGCAACGGGCAAACTCTTACGCACCCTGCAGGAACATCAAGATCCAATTTGGAGCGTCAGTTACAGCCCCGATGGCAAAACGATCGCCTCCGGCAGTTTTGACAAGACCATTAAGCTGTGGGATGCGGCAACGGGCAAACTTTTAAACACCTTGCAAGGACACCAAGATGGGGTGACTAGCATCCGTTACAGTCCCGATGGCAAAACGATCTCCTCCGGTAGTTTTGACAAGACCATCAAGTTGTGGGATGCGGCAACGGGCAAACTCTTACACACCCTGCAAGGACATCAAGGTACAGTTTGGAGCGTCAGTTACAGTCCCGATGGCAAGACGATCGCCTCTAGCAGCCAGGACAAGACCATTAAGCTGTGGGATGCGGCAACGGGCAAACTCTTAAACACCCTGCAGGGACATCAAGGTGAGGTCACTAGCATTCGTTTTAGTTTTGACGGGAAGACAATTGCCTCTAGCAGTTTCGACAAGACCATTAAACTGTGGGATGTGTCTCCGGATCAGCAATTAAACACCCTCAAGGGGCATCAGCTTAATATTTGGAGCATCAGTTACAGTCCCGATAGCAAGACGATCGCCTCCGGTAGTGCTGACAAAACGATTAAGCTGTGGGATGCGGCAACGGGCAAACTCTTAAACACCTTGCAAGGACATCAATATGGGGTAACTAGCATCCGTTACAGTCCCGATGGCAAGACGATCGCCTCAGGTAGTGCTGACAAAACCATTAAGCTGTGGGATGCGGCAACGGGCAAACTCTTACATACCCTGCAAGGACATCAAGGTACAGTTTGGAGCGTCAGTTACAGCCCCGATGGCAAGACGATCGCCTCTGGCAGTGATGACAAGACCGTGAAGCTGTGGGATGCGGCAACGGGCAAGCTCTTACACACCCTGCAAGGACATCAAGGTACAGTTTGGAGCGTCAGCTACAGCCCCGATGGCAAGACGATCGCCTCCGGTAGTTTTGACAAGACCATCAAGTTGTGGGATGCGGCAACAGGAAAACCCTTGAACACCCTGCAGGGACATCAAGATGGAGTGACTAGCATCCGTTACAGTCCCGATGGCAAGACGATCACCTCCGGCAGTGCTGACAATACGATTAAGCGATGGGATGCGGCAACGGGAAAACTCTTACACACCTTAGAAGGCCATCAAGATAGGGTGACTAGTATCAGTTACAGTCCCGATGGCAAGACGATCGCCTCCGGTAGTTTTGACAAGACCATTAAGCTGTGGGATGCGGCAACGGGCAAACTCTTAAACACCTTAGAAGGCCATCAAGATTTGGTTTGGAGCGTCAGTTTTAGCCCCGATGGCAAGACGATCGCCTCCGGCGGTCAGGACAAAACGATTAAACTCTGGGTTTGGGACTTCGATCTCCTTATGACCATAGGCTGCGATTGGATACAAGACTATTTGATCGCTCATCCCGAACAACGTCACCTCTGTAAAGGTTACTCACCTCAACCCCAGTGAAGGATAGAGCGATCGTGTGTAAATCGGAGCGTGAAAATGGTGCAAGGAATAGGGGGCGATCGTGTGATACCAATTTAAATTGAGAATATGACACTTAGGAGATCTCCCTAAATCCCCCTTAAAAAGGGGGACTTCAAGACTGGCTTGGGTTTCCCCCCTTTTTTTAGCGCAGCGGCGCATATAGCCTGTCGGCATGGCTTCGCTAAAGCGCGGGGGCTAGGGGGGATCTAGATCTGTCGCAAACACAAATCAAATTGGTATGAGTTGGGTTGAGATCAAAACCTCCAACATCCATAAGCCGTACAAGAATCGGTTTGAGGGGTTCAGGATGGCAGCGATCGTATGGTAGACGATCGATTTTCCCAGAAACAGATGCAGTCATTTTTTGAACAATTTAGAAGAATTCGTAAGCAGCAATCAGCTTTTTGACAGCGCGTTGGTGTTCCTGCGCGATCGCCGCACCGCTGCCTTCGACCGATTCAATAATAATGTCGCCGATCGTTTCCAACGCTCGTTCATTAATCGAATCAATCAACAGTTCTGGCATCGTTAGATTGGCTTCAGCTATTTTCTTGAGCGTCGGATTGGGATTATTGGTTTCCGCGATCGCTTTTAGTGCCTGCGCTTCATATTCTGGCAACTGCGCCATTAACTCTGTCCACTCTGTAGGCAACTCAAACGCGGGTTTTGCGATCGCCGCTTTGGTGACGGGAGGCTGTTCTACGGCTGGCTGTTGAATTGTCGAATTCGTCAGACGACTAAAGGGACCCATCTTAGAAAAATTCGGCAATGATAACCCCGAATGTCCCTGGGCAGACCCATTGCCACTTGACTCAGCCCCCTTTTCCTGCGCCAACGCCGATGGCTGCAATGGCAGTTCTGGGGTCGCAGATTGAGGCTGCACTAGCGGAGCCTGAGCGGAGGTAGATTGCTCAGTCGGGGACTGAATCAAAGTGGACGGTGCAACTGAGGCAGGCGTTGTTGAGGAGGAAATGACCACAGCCTGAGGGGCGATCGTCGGCTGTTTTTTTCCTTGTAACGCCGCCAATTCTTGCTCCAGGCTTTCTTTTTGCTGTCGCCGATCCTGAATCTGCGTCTCTAGCTGCTGCAACTCACCATGCAGACTCAGCACCTGGGTCTGCAACTGCTGAATCGCCAAATGCAACGATTTTGCCCCCGCTTCGACCTGTTGTCGCTTCGGTTCTGCCGCCAGCAAAAACTGGTTCAACTCAGTACGATATTGCTCCAACTCTTGCACACGGGTTTGCAGCGTGTTCGCCTCTTGCTCTAGCTGCTGCTTTTGGGCTGCCAGGTTGGTCACTTCTAATCCCAACTGGTCACGGCTATTGCGGTGTTCTGTCAGCTCGGTTTGGATCTGATTCAACTCAGTTTTGATCGGGGCAAGATTAATTTCTGCCCGTTGCTTGGCGGCGATGATAGCAGAAAGCGATTGGTTGAGTTCCCGTTCCTGCTTTTCCAGCTCTTCAATTTTGCTTTGCAGATGGATAGTTTGGGCTTCTGGCGCAGTTCCTTTGGGTTGAGGTGCGTTCAAATCCCAACTGAGTTCTTCTTTTTGATGCCACAGGTTCAAACTCTGGATTTGCAACTGCCGGAGTTGATTTTGGAGCGAATTGAGTCCGGTTTCAACCTGTTGTTTTTCAGCGGAGATTGCCACCAAATCTTCGTAGATTTCCATCCGTCGCCGTTGCAACGCACGAATATGCCCCTTTAGGGTTTCAATTCTGGCTTTGGCTGGGGCATCGTTGCGTAAATCCGCAGCAAAGCAAGCGATTAGCGTCGCAGGAACGGTGATGGCACCGGTGAGCAATGCGCCACTAATATCTTTGAGGGGATCTTTTAATCTACTGGTAACCAGGCTGATGCCAAAGCTAATCGCAAAGGCAACCAAACCCACCCATAGCCGATTTTGCAACATAGTTAACTGCCCTGAACTGCGCCGGGACACTGACCAGGTGAAAGCAGTGTAGCTCACAACTCCGGATTCACTCTATGAAATTTTGGCAACTTAATTTTAGCGTTGGGGGCAATCGCCCATTAGGATGGGGCAAATTCTGACCCGTGACGCAAGGAAGCAGCCGCGAGGGCTGAGCAACAGAGATCGCCCAACATATCCCGATCTCCGTTGAAATGAGCGATCCTGCTCCCTCGATCGCTGGGACTATCTTCGCCCGTTAATTCCCGTTCCACTTTGACCACATGACCGTAGAGAGTTGCCAATGTATTTCTGCCAGAGGAAGTCATACTTAGGTAGTAGATACCATCTCGCAGATAAGGAGAAACGACCTGACGGAAAAAGCGGGGATAATCTGCGCGCAAATCGCCAGGATGGCGGTAGCCCAAATTACGATTCGTGCCAATTTCTTCAAATTCGTAGAATAGCGCCGGCAGTTTTTCTAGATAGCAGGGGTCACTGAGTTGACCGATTAAATCTGCTGCCCGCACCAGCCCAGCAGCACTGCCCGTTTCTTGATAGATTGCCTGACAGGGAATCGGGAAGCGGGTCAATTCGATATTTTGTTGAATCGTGGTGACATTGATGCGGGGATGGCTGGCAAAGTGTTCTTGCACGAACAGTTTGCTGCGATCGATATGGTAGGCAGTGAGGCTAGCATCCGTTGCCCCCGGTGCCAATGTAATCACGCCATTCTCAATACCCGTCGCAAAGGTTTGGGTTGCCCCACAGTCTTGCTGACAGATGCCTCGGACATATCCCACATCATGACAGAGCAGCGAAATCATAAAGTGCAACCAGTCTTCGCTGGTGACGTTGCCTTCTCGCAATTGCTTACCGTGTAAAATTTCTTGCCCGACCTGTGTGACCAAAATGGTATGCTCCAGATCGTGGAATAGTGCATCACTGGAAGCGATCGCGTCCAGTGTCAGGGTGGCAGCCCACGTCAATAAATTGAGATAGTCTGGGTTGAGCGAACCATAGATGTTTTGATAGCCTACTTGAAGCGATTGAACACAGCTACGAATCATAATCTGTTTCAGGTCTCGCATGACGATTTCCTCTAGCGCGGTGAGCACAGTGAATAAATTGAGTGGCGTAGGATGAACCCCGTTTAAACCTTGATGCTGCTAGCTTCGCTAAAATTGAGCTGCATGAGAACCAGAAAAGCTCATGAGTTCGTTGTTTTTTAAAGTGATCGTCATCAATTCAGCCAGTGATGCTAAAAAAAGCTCATTCAAACACTTCTAAGTTGTCAACCCATACCCCATAAAACCTCATAAAATCTAATAAATTTTGAACTTTATAAAAACTAGTCAGATCGTTCAAATCAAGTCCCAAAGAGGATTTTCCCTATCTTTCCTCTATGATCCCTTGTGATCCTGATCAAAAAAACACTGAACTGACTCTCTATAATTAAAAAGATAAAAATTGATCGGAGTTGTCGATCAAAGAATGGGTTACTACGTCATTGCCACCCAGTTTGAAATTTTGTTTCGTTAAGCCTGCACATGGGTGGATGATGCGTCTAAACCATCTTGATCTCATTTTTTCGGAGTCGGGATTGACAAAATCTGATCACCACTTAAATTGAATAGTTCATTTTTTATCCTGAAAATCAAATTCGGTTCTGGAGCAGTATGGATGTTGAAGAAGCTTTAGAACTAGTCGATCGCTTAATTTATGACCAGAGCGGCAAACGGCTGAATGACTTGGAGCGGGAGGTATTTGTCGGCTCCTGGGAAGGCAAAACCTATGGAGACATCTATCCGATTAATCCAGAATATATTGAGAAATCGGTTGGCTATAAACTGTGGCAAAAACTATCAACCGTTTGTGGCGAAAAGGTGACCAAAAAGCAACTGAAAGGGGCGATCGAACGCGCCTTAAAGCGTCAGTTTATGGCAATGCAGGCAACTGAATTGAGTGGAGAATCGTCCCCTCTATCGACCCATTTACCTACAGACATCTCCCCTCAACAGGTTTTTATTAGTTATCGCAACCAGGAACCCGATCGCACGCTGGCAAAACTGTTTTACGAAGCGATCAACATTACCGGGCACCAGGCAACCCTAACCGACTTCAACTCATCGGTGCACCAGCCGACTTCACCCAGCAACCCTTGGTTTTCCAAAATTAAAACTCATTTACAAAAATGCCACTATTTTTTACTCCTGCTGTCTCCCCAGGCAGCCGTCAGCGAAATGGTGATCGAAGAGTTGCGGCAAACATGGGAACTGCACGAAACTGACCAGACAGAAAAACCGATCATCCTCCCTATTCAAGTCAACTGGCAACCCCATCTTTCGCTCAACCACGATCTACAAAACTATCTCCAAAATACGCACTCATTGGTGTGGCATTCCCCCGCTGATACTCCCACCCTGCTCAAAGCAATCTTGGACTGTATTAACGGCAGCCAAGTCTGGGATAAAGTAGCCACCGTGGGAGAAGCGCCGCAAGACACCGCTGCTGCAACATCGACCTCCTTTCCCTCCCTATCGCCCCCGTTACCCACAGCCGACCCTGAATTGCCACAAGGGCAAGTTCGCTTGCACTCCGCATTTTATATCGAACGGGTGCCCTACGAAGCTCAATGCTATCGAGAAATTTTGCAACCAGGGACACTCATTCGGATCAAGGCACCCCGGCAAATGGGTAAGACTTCGCTGATGTCGAGAATTCTGCATCAGGCAGGCGAACAAGGCTATTGCACTGTACCGCTCAGCTTTCAACATGCCGATGCCAGCATCTTCACCAACTTGAACCAGTTTTTGCAATGGTTTTGTAGCAAAGTTGCGCGCAAGTTGCGTTTGTCACAATCGGTCGATCGCTACTGGAGCGATACCTTTGGCAGCAAAGATAACTGCACTGCCTACTTTGAAGATTGTCTGCTTTCCGAAATCAAAACACCGCTGGTCTTGGGGCTAGATGAAGTCGATCGCATCTTTCAACATCCCACGATCGCCGATGATTTCTTTGGCTTGTTGCGCGCCTGGTACGAAGAGGCAGGGTATGGCAACAGCGATAGTGGCTTATGGGAAAAATTGCGTCTGGTGATTGTGCATTCAACCGAGGTCTACATTCCGCTCGATGTGAACCAATCTCCCTTCAACGTGGGTTTACCGATCGAACTCTCAGAATTCAGCGCCGATCAAGTACTCGACCTGGCACATCGCCACCATCTGGATTGGACAACCTCGGACGTGGCAACCTTGATGCATATTATCGGCGGACATCCCTACCTGGTGCGACTTGCCTTCTACCATCTGGCACAACAACAACTCACCCTCGCCGAACTGCTGACCACCGCTCCCACCGAAGCTGGCATCTACGGCGACCACCTGCGCCGTCATCTGTGGAACTTGCAACAACATCCCAAACTCGCCACTGCCTTCAGTTGGGTCGTTGCCAGCGACGAGCCGATCGAACTTGAATCCATCCTTGCCTTCAAACTCCACAGTCTGGGTTTAGTGCAGCTACGCGGCAATCGCGTCCTCTCCCGTTTTGAACTCTACCGCCACTACTTCAACGAACGCTTGACCATCAGCCATTAGATATCCGCCTCCAACTCAAAACTGCTAATTCTCCCCCATCCCACCCTTTCACTCCCCCACTCTATCCCCCATGCACCCTTCCTACAGCTACAAAGTTGGTGGTCACCTCTCCCTAGATGCACCCAGCTATGTCGTCCGGCAAGCAGATCACGATCTCTACGAAGGTCTAAAAGCAGGCGAATTGTGTTATGTGCTGAACTCGCGACAAATGGGGAAAACCAGTCTGCGAGTACGAACCATGCATCGATTGCAATCTGAAGGGGTGGTTGGTGCCGCGATCGACCTGAACAAAATTGGCAGCCAAGAGATTACGGTTGACCAATGGTACGCCGGGATTATGCGGCGATTAGTCACCAGTTGCCACCTCAATCTGGATCTGAAAAGCTGGCTCAAAGACCGAGAATATCTACCGCCTGTGCAGCGATTTAGCGAGTTTATTGAGCAAGTTTTGCTAGAGTCCGTTAAGGAAAAAATCGTTATCTGCATTGATGAAATTGATAGTGTTCTGAGTCTCAACTTTCCGACAGAAGACTTTTTCGCCTTTATTCGCTCCTGTCTGGAATACGATCGCCTCACCTTTGGTCTATTGGGCGTTGCCACCCCTTCGGATCTGATTCAAGCGAGAAACCGTGCACCGTTTAATATTGGTCGCGCGATCGAGTTAAACGGCTTCCAACGATCGGAAGTAAAACCGCTGGCGGAGGGACTGGCGACCCAAGCCAGCCAGCCCTGGGCAGTCTTAGAGGCAGTGTTGGACTGGACCGGCGGGCAACCCTTTTTAACCCAAAAAATCTGCAAAATGATTGCCTCGTCAGAGCAGATCATTCCGGTTGGCAAAGAAGCAGTTTGGGTCGAAGCATTGGTGAGATCGCAGTTGATTGAAACCTGGGAGGCAACCGATGAACCGCCCCATCTCAAAGCCATTCGCGATCGCTTGGTCAGAATTGGACAACGGGGACGGGGGTTGCTCGATCTCTATCAACAAGTCTTGCAATCGGGAGAGGTGGACAGTTCCGACAGCCCCGAACAAATTGAACTGCGGCTCACCGGATTAGTCGTCAAACGATCGGGCAAACTGAAATGCTACAACCGCATCTATGCGGAGGTATTTAACCAAAGCTGGTTGACCAAAGCCCTCACCGATTTGCAAGCAGACTTCATGCAACTGGTGGTCAGTCAAGAACAACGCCTGCTCTCGATGCTGAATGTGATGGAAGGGCGAGACTTTGCCGACATTCTGCACGAAATCTTGGGTTCTATTACCATTCGCATGGGCGAGTTGCTCAGTGTCGATCGCACCACGATCTTCTTTATTGACGAAGAGAAAAATGACATCTGGTCAATCATTGCCCACCACGACAATCACCGCTATCCAGACATTCAAATCATTGCCAACAAATCCAGCGATGGACAACTGACCCGCGTACAAAAAATTGCCAACCAATCCTCCTCGGTGCGACATCAGAATTTTGAACGATCGTCCAATTCGCCCCGAGAAGACAGCGGCTATACCATTTACAACGAATTGATGGTGCCGTTAGCCAATGATCAAAACAAAATTGTAGCCGTCGTGCAACTGGTCAATCGGCTGCGGCGACATAGTAACCCGGCAGATCCGCTTGCCAAACGCATCAACTCCCAGGGGTTCACCGAATCCCATAAACGACAACTCGAAGAATACGTGCCAGCAATTTTGCGGATTTTGATGCGTTGTCAGGACTGTTACAAACTTACCCAGCGGTTGCAAGTTTCCGAAGCCCTGGCAGAAGCCACCCGGTCGGTATCTCAGAGCAGCCTCGACTCCGACGAAATCATCGGGCGAGTGATGGAAGCAGCAAAAAAACTCATGAATGCCGATCGCAGCACCCTCTGGTTACTCGACCACGAAACGGAAGAATTGCGCACTCGCATTTTGCGGGAAGACGGGTCCGAACAAGAACTGCGCGTGCCGATGGGGCAAGGGTTTGCGGGCAAGGTTGCCGCAACTCGCGAACCCTTGAATATTCCTTTTGACCTGTACGACCACCCCGATTCAGAAACCTCGCGCAAAACCGATCAAAAGACGGGTTATCGCACTTGTAGCCTGCTCTGTATGCCCGTCTGGAGTCCCGATGGAGAATTGCTCGGTGTGACTCAACTGGTAAACAAACGCCGACAGGGCGAATTTCCCGACTACAATCCAGCAGATTGGCCCCAAGCCCCCGCATGCTTCAAGGCAAGTTTCGATAGCAATAGCCAGAAGTATATGCAAATCTTCAATGCCCAGGTAGGGGTGGCACTGCACAATGCCCATCAATACGCAGCGGTGAAACGACAGGTGGAAAACAGTCCCCAAAATGTGGTGATGCAAACCCTGTCGATGCTGAATCAGGTGATGGATAATCAAGGCTTTGACGATATTTTAGACACGACCTTGCGATCGATCACGCTGAAAATTGGCAAATCGCTGAATGCCGATCGCACGACGATCTTTCTATTGGATGAAGAACGCAACGAACTCTGGTCAATCATTGCTGAAGCCGAAGGCAGCGATCACAGTCTGGAAATTCGTATCCCTGCCAATAAGGGCATTGTGGGCGAAGTCGCCCACACCAAACAAACCATCAACATTCCCTTCGATTTTTATGACGATCCGCGTTCCAGCACCGCTAAAGAACAAGATCGGCAAACGGGATATCGCACTTATACCATGATGGCAATGCCCCTCCTCAACCATCAGGGACACCTGATCGCCGTCATCCAACTGCTGAATAAACTGCAACGTGACGCCACCCCGAGCACGCCATTGTCAGACAAGCTCGATCGGCGTGGGTTCACCCAAAAAGACCAGGAACAATTTGCTGCCAGTGCACCGCTGATTCAAATGATTCTGGAAAGTTTCTGTTCGTATCACAAAACAGCGAGAGGACAACGCGTGGCTGCGGCATTGATGGCAGCCACACGATCGGTGTCTCAAAGCAGTCTGGAGCCCGAAGAAATTCTGCTGCGTGTGATGGAAGCTGCCAAAGATCTGATGAATGCCGATCGCAGCACCCTCTGGCTGCTCGACCCTGCCACCAACCAACTCTGGACAAAAATTGCCGTGAGCGATGGGGTCAAAGAAGTGCGAATCCCCGTTGGCAAAGGCTTTGCCGGTCAGGTTGCCGAAACAGGCGATCCCCTCAACATCCCCTTTGACCTCTACCATCACCCCGACTCTGCCATGTCTCGCGCCACCGACGAACAAACCGGCTACCGCACCTGTAGCCTGCTCTGCATGCCCGTTCTGAACCCCGATGGTGAGTTAATCGGCGTGACTCAGCTCGTCAACAAAAAGTTACCAGGGGAGCACGCCAGTCTCGTTCCTGTTTTTGGTCACCCCATTCCTGATTGCTTCCAAACCAGCTTCGACGAAAACGACCAGAAATACATGCAAATTTTCAATAACCAGGCAGGGGTGATTCTGCAAAATGCCCAACTGCTGGCTGCAGTGCGTCGTCAGGAACAATCTCTACGGGATCATTTGGGCATGGAGTAAGGCTGTTCCATGGTTGGCGAAGATGTTCAAAAAATTCTGGCTACAACTTAGCCTCACCCAAAGAATCGTGCTTCCATTTGTGACAGTCTCTCTCGGCATCTTGGTGGTGAGCGTACTAGCTTTAGGATATTGGTTTAACCATAGTTTAGAGCAAAATATGCGGACAGAAGCCGCAAGTTTTGCTGAACGAGTTCAGCAAGATTTTCAACGCGAACGGCAAGACCTCAGTAATCAGGTTGAGCTGATGACAGCCGAGGATGATTTGTGGGAAGCAGTTCAACGTCAAGATAAGCCTGTACTAGCGCAAGCTTTAGTGCCCCTTAAAGCCTCGTTGGGCTTGGATTGGGTCAGTGTGGTTAATACAGGAGGAACAATTTTACTGGATGCGCGTGAAGATAGGCTGAAGCAAGCTGATTTATTGAATACTGATATTAGTAAAAGCGCGAGTGCTGGAGCTAACTTAACCGATCTTTTATTAGTACAAGTAGAGAAGTCAGACCAGCCGCAGGCACTCTTTGTTGCCAATTATCCGATTAAGTCAGAGCGTCTAGAGGGAGGGCTGATTGTTGGTCGGCGCATCAATGATGCGCTGTTGCAAAAGATTGCTGCAGGTTCTTCTAAACAGTTGGTTGCTCTTGTCAACCATCAGGTCATTGCTAAGACGCTGCCCAATGGGCAAGATTTGACGTTTCACCCTGCAGCAGCTAATACTCCTGCCATACGAATTGAGGCGGGTGGGCAACCCTACTTTGCCAAAACTCTGGTACTCGACGGTTCTCAGGGTGCCTTTTCAATTCTGGTGTTATATCCTGTTACAGCCTTGGAGGCAGCCAAGGCTGCACTATGGTTGCGGTTAGGAGCCTTGCTATTGCTGGGTGGCACGATTGTCAGTCGTGTCGGATTTTCTATTGGTAGAACGATCGCCCGTCCCATTCGCAACTTGACCTTGATGACTCAACAACTGGCACAGGGAAACCTCACCGCTCGCATTCCGGTCATGGGCAAAGATGAAGTCGCACAACTGAGCGCAGCCTTTAACCAAATGGCAGATCAATTGGCAGAACGCGGATTGCTCAGCCAACATATCCAGCAATTACAGCAAACGCTCGGTGATTTGGAGAAAAATCAAGAGCAGTTGATTCATGCCGAAAAAATGTCATCGTTGGGGCAATTAGTAGCAGGTGTTGCCCACGAAATTAACACCCCCTTAGGGGTTATTCAGGCTTCTATTGGTAACATCACGAGTGCCTTAGAGCAAACCTTAAAAGAATTGCCACCCCTGCTGCAAACCCTACCGCCTGAGCAACTCTCTGAATTCTTCATGCTGCTCGATTGGGCATGCCAACCACAAGCCATGCTCTCTTCGCGAGAAGAACGCCAATTAAAACGGAACATCGAGCAAACCCTAGCAGATCAGGGCTTAACCCAGGCTGATGCGTTGGCAGATAGGCTCAGCAAAATGGGGATTACAGCTGCCCTCGACCCCATCCTGCCCTTACTAGAATCAGCGGATGCCCTTTTAATGCTTAAAACAGCCTATCCATTATCAATAGTACAAAACAACAGTCAGAATATTCGATTAGCGATCGAGCAAGCTTCAAGAATTGTCCATGCGCTCAAAAACTATGTTCGACAAGATGTGTTTGGCGTACCCATTTATGCGTCGGTAACCGAGGGCATTGATACGGTTTTGACCATCTACCAAAACCAAATTAAACGGGGTATTGAAGTCGAAAAACAATATGCGTCTCTGCCTCAGATTCTTTGCTATCCCGAAGAACTAGTTCAGGTTTGGTCTAATCTGATTAGCAACGCCATTCAAGCCATGAGCTATCAAGGGAATCTGACGATCGTCGCCTCAGAAAAAGACCAGTCCATCGTTGTACAAATCACAGACACCGGAAGTGGGATTTCCCCCGACATCAAAGCCAGGATTTTTAAACCCTTCTTTACGACCAAGGCAATGGTGAGGGCACTGGACTAGGACTGAGTATTGTCAAAAATATTATTGAGAAACACCACGGCAGAATTGAAGTAAAAAGTGAGCCAGGACATACAGAGTTCAAGGTGTGGCTACCTTTTGATATTTCTTCATTAGAAGTTGAAAGAAAGAATGGGTAATCAGTGTATGCCAGTTTTTTAGGTATTATGCGATCGTTTCATTGGCGGAAAAGATGCCCACAAAATCAACCTTAATCCTACGCAGAAATAGAATTCTTTGAGGAAAGTGGAAGCCTGACTGAAATGTTTGGATCAGTTTTTAACGTTTTTCACAGATTCCTTTATTTTTTGGTACGTTATAGAGATTTATTCATGAGGGGTATCACGTCAATGTTGTTTTCAATCAGCAAGGGGGCATTGAAGGGAAGATGATTGTGGGAGTGAAGGGAGCGTAGTCTAAAAAAACTCTTCATTAAGATAAATTAGCCGCTGATCCAGTTTGGAAGATTACCAATCAAAGGTTTATGGGTGTATCGAATAAAGCAATCTTATGTGTAGATGACGAGCGGACTGTTTTGCTGAGCCTACGAGACCAGATCGCCAAGCATTTTGGCGATCGCTACCGTTATGAAATTGCCGAAAGTGCAGATGAAGCTTGGGAGGTCATCGAAGAACTAGATCATCATGGCGTTCAGATTCTCATAATCGTCTCAGATTGGTTGATGCCCGGTATCCGCGGAGACGAGTTTCTAATTCAAATTCATCAACGCTTTCCCCATATCGTTACGGTATTACTCACCGGACATGCCGATGAAACCGCGATCGAACGGGTACGTCAATCTGCCAATCTACATGCCTATATTGCAAAACCTTGGAGTGAAAAAACACTCATTGATGTAATCAGATCAGGTCTTCAGACATTAGATGATGGATCTTAGGAAATTGGGCAATGAAAATAGCGATCGTCTGTGTGGATGATGAACAACTCATATTACGAAGTCTGCGAGATCAATTGCGCCAACTTCTGGGTGATGGCTACATCATCGCCTTAGCCGAGAGTGGCGAAGAAGCCTTGAGTGTACTGGCAGATCTAGAAAAATCGCAAATCCCAGTACCCGTTGTGATTTGCGACCAAATGATGCCCAAGCTCTCTGGCGATCGAGTACTCAGCCAAATCCACGCACTCTATCCCCAGATCCGAACGGTGCTCCTAACTGGCTTAGCACAATTAGACAACATCATCCACGCAGTCAACCATGCCAACTTATATCGCTATCTTTCTAAGCCCTGGAATGCAATTGATCTGGAATTAACTGTGCGAGAGGCAGTTCGCAGTTATTTCCAAGACCAGCAACTCATACGCCAGAACCTAGCCCTTTGTAAGGCGAATCAGGAATTGGAAGCCCTCAACAACAACCTCGAACAGCAAGTCGAGCAACGGACAGCAGAGCTACAACAGCAAGCCGCAACTCTGCGCTCCAGCAAAGAAGCCGCAGAAGTTGCAAATCATGCCAAAAGCGAGTTTCTCGCCAACATGAGTCACGAAATTCGCACCCCAATGCATGCAGTCCTGGGATATAGCGAATTGTTGGATATGACGAATCTGGATACGCAACAAAGAGAGTATGTGCAGCGTATTACGAATAATGGCAAAGCATTACTAGCAATTATCAACGACATTTTGGATCTGTCGAAACTAGAAGCTGGAAAGCTCGAACTTGATGCGAGTGAGTTTGACCTGCAAGAAATCATCCAAAGTCTTACTTGGATATTTCAGCCCCAGGCAACTGCAAAAGGGTTAGCCTTGACCACAGTGATCGCCCCCGATATTCCTCAACAGCTCTTTGGACCAGCCCAACGTCTACGCCAGGTGTTGACTAACCTGCTAAACAATGCGATTAAGTTCACAAGGTCTGGGCAAGTTGTTCTTAGGATTGAGAGACAAACGCCATCTGAGGAAGCAGCTCAGATAATCCTCTGTTTTAGCGTTCAAGACACCGGCATTGGGATTGCGCCAACAGATCAAGAACGCATCTTTAGTCCGTTTACCCAAGTGGACACATCCTCGACCCGACATTACGAAGGGACTGGCTTGGGGCTGACCATCTGCCGGAAAATTATTCAGATCATGCATGGGGAGATGGGGGTCGAAAGTTCTCCTGACAAGGGTTCTACCTTTTGGTTTACGATCGCACTCCAACAACCCCAGGTGCCAACAGCAGAACCGCCCACTTTAGTGGCAGCCCACTCAACTACCACAGTTGCCTCAACGGAGGTTGAACCGCCCCCTCGCATCTTGGTAGTCGAAGATATTGAGTCAAATCAACAGTTGCTTATTCAAATGCTCAAACATCTGGGCTATCCGGCTGAAGTCGTGAGTAACGGTCAGGAGGCGCTGATCCAATTGGCTGAACACCCTTATGACATCGTATTGATGGATTGCCAGATGCCAGTTTTGGATGGTTATGAAACGACTCGGCGACTGCGGCAGTCTGAGGATGAACAACACCGAACAATTATCATTGGTCTAACTGCTCATGCGATGTTGGGCGATCGCGAAAAATGCTTGGAAGTGGGTATGGACGATTACCTGAGCAAACCCATTAATTTCCAAACTTTAAGCACCCTGCTAGAACACTGGTCAGCCCGGCTTAGAACTTGAATCAACGAACTAATCGGATCTCACGTTTTTATTCCAACTCCCTCCTCACCAGCACTCTGTGCCACGGAATACCGGGGTCTTGGGCAAGATACTTGCCGATCGCGATCGCACCAAAGCGATTCATGTGGCTGGGGTCGGCGAAGTTTTCATTCCGCGAAAGTTGGGGATGCCGACTGATATCACGGAAAATTAACCGCTTCTGGCGAGAAAAGTTTGCCATGTATCGCCAAAAGGCATTTTCGTAATCCTGCCGCGTCCAATCTAGATAACTTTCGGTCAGTGGCAAATTGACAAATACCACTGGGATGTTCTTCGCTTGAGTAAAGGAGAGCACGCGATCAAGCGCCAGAGTTTGCTGTCCTTGCAAATTAAAGTTTTGGTAGTCACTATCGTATTGCCCAGAAACCCAGGAATATCGTTGATAGTAAGTAGCAGGCTCAAAGCGCAGTGTCACTAGCTGCAAGCCAGCTTTGCGAGCATCCAGGCTGGGGGCAGGCAGTGAATAGAACGGAGAAAATTGGTGCAAAAACGGGTTAGCAGCATCGCAGAGAAGCTCCTGAATGCCTGGGGTCGGGAGTGCAAGGGGGGCAGGATTGGGAGAAGGCTGGCGATCGGCAGGAGCGAAGTTTGATGATGGGTCTTGATTGGTTGTCAGGTCTTGATTGGCTGTCAGGTCTTGATTGATTGTCAGGTCTTGATTGGTTGTCAGAGTTTGACCGACTGCCCCAGTTTGCGCTGGGGCGGGTTGGGAGAAGCGGGAAGTGGCGCGATCGGCAAAATGCTCCGGCAACGCTTCGATACAAATTCGCTTTTGCTCGGCTGGGGGCAGGGTTGGACGGATGCCGCTAGATAAAAGTTTGTAGCCCTTCGATGCCACAATCCCGTTGTAGGTAATATCCAAGCGTCCACTGTTAAAAGCGCGAGATCCATCTGCCCACACAATCAGGCGGGGGAGTTGATCTGGCGTCAGAATCCGCTGAATCAGGAGATTGACCACCTGAGCCGTCGCTCCGTTGATCCCAAAGTTAAAGACACGCAGGTTGGGATAGTTGCGTTGTGCCAGGGCTTGCTGGAGAGTAATGGGATCGATGCCCTGTAATGCCCGTGAACTACCAACGATCAAAATTTCGGGTGTGCCAAAAGCCGCCTGGTACTCCAGATAAAGCTTCAGTTGTCGATCGAATTGTTTGCTGTTAAAGGTGGGATACGCATACGTGAGGGAAGCAGGGGACGGAGACCCTTCAGAAGATGAATGGGGCATGGGCTGGCTAATCGCGACCGATGAAATCAGGGACGACGATCGTCCTTGCCATGGGTTAGGCATCTCGACAGACGGCAGCACAAAACTCATCACCTCAGAGAATTGGATGACCGCAGCAAATACGGGAATAGCAAGACCCGAAAATTGGGTCAAAGAGAACGGTGTTCTGTCCATAGAAGTTTAAATACACCATTACAGCGATCGTCAGCGAAAAGGTAAAGCACGACCTCGAAGAAAGCATTTGGGCAAAAGCAATACTTACATACCTCGGTAAAATGAGTGAAACGCCCCGATCGAAGAGCCTAAATCATACACAGCACTATTAACCTTGCCCATGAATAGGTTCAACACTTCAACCCAGATTCCCTGGATCGTGACGTAAACCACCGACTCATCGATGCGCTACATGAGTCGAGAGCCATCGAGATTGGACAATAAACGCAACGGATTCGATCTGTCATCATCAAGAGGATGTCCTTGCAAATGAGCAAAGCTCGGTTCTGGCTCAAGGGTTTGTTGATAATCGTGCTTGTCTTGGGTGTCTTTTTTCGCTTTGCCAGTCTTGACCATAAAGTCTACTGGCACGATGAAGCCTACACGTCGCTCCGTGCGGCAGGGTATACCCGCAGTGAAATTGATCAAGAGATTTTTCAAAATCAGATTGTTCGGGCGGCTGACCTGCAAAAGTTTCAACGGCTAAAACCAGGCAGTACAGCGGCTGACACCGTACGATCACTGGCGCAAGAAGATCCACAACATCCGCCGCTCTATTTCCTCATAGCGAGGGTTTGGATGCAGCAATTTGGTAGTTCGCTGACGGCTTCGCGATCGCTGCCCGCCCTACTCAGCCTTTTGTCGCTGCCCCTCCTGTATGGACTGGCCATGGAATTGTTTGCCTTACCGCCAGCAGCACTTTGGGCAACCGTTCTGCTCTCGCTCTCCCCCTTTGACATTTTGTTCGCGCAAACCGCTCGGCAATATAGCCTGCTTACGGTTGCCGTAATCGCTAGTCACTTCTTTTTACTCCGCGCTCTGCGCCGATCGACCCTCCAGCTTTGGGCTGGCTATAGTCTGAGCCTTGCGCTCGGTTTCTACTGTCACCCCCTTTTTGGACTAACCGTGATTGGGCACGGTGTTTATATCCTGGGGTTGTGGTTCCAGGGACTGCGCCATCAACGCCAAGAAATGCCCCAACCGCCGCAGTCGGCAATCGTCTTTTCACCCTCTACTCCTTTTTTGCCACCCTACATGGTTGCTACCACGATCGGGGTCTTACTCTACGCACCCTGGCTGTGGGTTCTGCAAACCAATCAAAAACAGGCACTCTCTACCACCGATTGGACTCGAATCACGGTAGAACCGCTCTACCTGGCAAAGCTCTGGTTGCTCAGTTTCACCGCGCTGTTTCTTGATCTCGATTTCGGCTTTAACAATCCCGTCACTTATCTGCTCCGACTCCCCTTATTGGTCATGCTGGGAGTGGCGTTCTATTGGGTCTATCGCCACACACCAATTCGCACCTGGCTCTTGATTGTGACCTCAGTTGGCGTGCCATTCTTGCTGCTGGCATTGCCAGATTTGTTGGTTGGTGGAAAACGATCGACAGTGAGTCGTTACCTCATTTCGTGTTATCCCGGATTGCAACTGTCAGCGGCGTACCTGATCGCAAAGACGATCGCAACTATTCGGCATCCCGTGCTGGCAGGGTTGCAACGGGGTGCCCTGGCGCTATTGCTCACAGGCAGCTTAGTCTCTTGCACAATCAGCTTTTACGCCGATACTTGGTGGGATAAAGACTTGAGCTATGCCAATGGCGAAATCGCCCGCCGGATCAACACCGCAGCGACCTCGATGGTAGTGAGTGATGTGGGCAATGACTTTACCAACACAGGCGATTTGCTCTCGCTCAGCTATCTGTTACACAGCCAGATACCGTTATTGTTGCTACGTCAACCGTTCACTTTTCCACCGGGCAGTCTAGAACAACATCCTTTTGTTTTTCGTCCTTCCGAATCGCTCCGGCAAGCGATCGCTCAACAGGGGTATCGGCTAGAAATTCTGCCCCAAACGGGAAGCCTCTGGCAAGTACATTCCGTGCCCTAGAGATTCACCGATCGGGGGAAACTGAAGGGGTTAACTACGGTCATTGCCTTTGCAGACTAACAGAAATCGATAACTTTTCAATTGATAGGTAGGTAATTTTTTGGTTTACCTTGCTCAAACGCCAGGGTAAACACCGCAACCATAACCGTGCAGGATCAGACAAGGCTCTGAAGCCCTGTACCGATTCAGGCTTTGCGATGTTTAAATGATCGGGGTTATTGCGATACATCACACTGCGATGCGAAGGGGAAATTCGATAAGTTTACCAATTCGTACATATCTCAACCGTAATATCCATCAACTTTCATCCAGTCGTTCGTATTCTTGCGGATCGCCTTACCCCGCCTCCTACCCGTAGAATTCCCCAGTCCCTGTACTTTTACTCAGGTAGGGAGAAATTCAGCGGAGTCCGCGACAGAAATTAGGGGTTCTCTACGAGTAATGCCGACGATCGCCAATGCTACGCTGATCAGCAATTGATGAATGGGTATGGGAAGATTCTCTAAATAGAGAGACAACCCTATAGGGACACCTTCCTCATTTACTGATCAAACTGTCAAAATGTTGCAAAAATCAGCTTACTAGAACTTGTTCGCTCCCTATGCTCACAGCATCCCTGCCTTCTGACGAACCTGCCAGACTCAAAGCACTCTACCAGTGCAATATTCTGGATACGCCACCTGAGAGTGATTTTGACAGTATTACTCGGCTAGCTGCTTACATTTGCGATGCTCCGATCGCCCTGATCAGCCTAATTGATGAAGATCGGCAATGGTTCAAATCTAGGGTAGGTCTCGATGTGAACGAGACTCCCCGCGATCTAGCATTTTGCGCCCATGCCATCTTACACACTGATCTTTTCATCGTTTACGACACTCTAGAAGACGAACGGTTCGCAGACAACCCCTTAGTCACCGGGCATCCTTATATTCGTTCCTATGTGGGAGCCCCCCTGATCACCTCCGAAGGCTACATTCTGGGTACACTTTGCGTCATCGATCTACAACCGCGCCACTTGACCAGTCTGCAATTGGAAGCCCTCCAGACCCTAGCCCAGCAAGTTGCCAAACAATTGGAACTGCGTCGTGACCTGAGCAAGCTGGAACACAAGCTAGTTCGACGTAGAGCTCCTAAGACTCAGCACAGTTCATTTTTAACGCGGGTCGCCCTTTCTTTAGGAGCTGTCTCCGCTTTATTAATGACTGTGGGCATTGCCTTCTATCAGACCAACCAGAGCATGGTGCTGCAAACGAATGAGATCGTGAGTCAACAAGCCTTGATCGAAAAGGTTGCCACTCTGCGTACCTATCTCAATCGGGCTGAAATCAGCCAGTACAGTTATGTGCTTTCAGGAGATCCGGAAGAACTCAAGGCTTACTACACTGCAATTGAAACAACCCAGCATACGCTACAAAATCTACGCCAACTCTCCCAACAATATCTTAGCAATCGCAAAAGTGGCGCCACATCCAATGATTGGATGACGTCCCAGCAAATTACGGAGAAACCTGTTTACGATCTCAAGAGACTCGCAACTCTTGAGAAAATGATCACAGCCCAAGTGGGTCTGATGCCAGACATCGTGCAGTTGCGGCAAGAGCGCGGCTCAGAAGCGGCTTCGCGACGGCTTAACCAGGCTGATGTTCGCCGAGACTCGATCGATTTATTAAAAGAACTCGATCAGTTGGAAAAACCCCAAACTCGTTCGTTTGAGGATCTTCTACAGGATACCCGGCAAGATGCCCGCACCACAGTCATGACCTCCATTGGAGGAATCGGGCTAACAGGCGCGATTTTATGGTTCATTTTCTATTTAATTTATTTAGAAAACAAAAAGCGTCACCAAGTTGAAAGTGTCTTGGAACAAGAGCGCGATTTTTCGACTGCGATCGTCAATACTGCAGGGGCATTAGTGGTGGTCATGGACCCCCAAGGTAGAATTGTGCGCTTTAACCAGGAGGCTGAGCGCGTCAGTGGCTATGCATTTGCAGAAGTGCGCGGTAAGGCTGTTTGGGATATTTTACTCTTACCTGAAGATAAAAAAATTGTCCAAGCCACTTTCCTGAAGCTGGAAACGAAGCAAGGGTTTAGTAGTAACGAAAACTACTGGGTCACTAAAAAAGGCGACTTGCACCTGATCTCTTGGTCTAATCGGATCATTCATGATTCAGAGGGCGATGTTGAATACATTATTGGACTCGGCATTGACATTACTGAGCACAAACGGGCGGAAGCATCGCTCAGAGCCAGTGAAGAACAGTTTCGAGCAATTAGCGATGCCTCTCCCCTCGGTGTTTTTGTAACGAATGCCCAAGGCGATTGCCAATATACCAATCGCCTCTATCAGAAGATCACCGATCTTTCTCTGCAAGATTGCTTGGGACAAGGTTGGAGTACCGCAATTCATCCTGAAGATCGCGATCGGATCATGCAAACATGGTACGAATCAGCCCAAAATCAGAAGTCCTTCCAAAGTGTGCTACGGTTTCTGCATCAAGATGGTGCCGTAGTCTGGGCGAGTGTCAAAACCGCCGAAATGCGAGATGGAGAAAGACTTTTGGGTTATGTCGGCACCGTAGAAGATATCACGGAGCAAGTCCGAGCAGAGCAGCGGCGCAATGCCCAGTATGCGATTACGAATGTACTGGCAGAATCGGCAACCTTACACGAGGCAACCTCAAAGATTTTGCAATCGCTGTGCGAAAGCCTGGAATGGGATGTGGGTCAGGTATGGAATGTCGATGCTCCAGCTGGCTTGATGCGATTTGTTGCCACCTGGCACAATTCCTCTCTTAATTTAGACCAATTTGAAGCATCGGCACAGGCATTGGTGTTTGCTCCTGGCGAAGGGATGGTGGGTCGAGTTTGGGCTTCTCGACAACCGCTCTGGGTACATGATCTGCAGAATGATACCAATTTTGTGCAAAGCTCGGCTGCGATCGAAGCAGGGTTTCAACAGGCTTGTGGGTTCCCCATCTTGGGCAATAGCGGCATTTTGGGTGTGATTTCGGCGTTTAGTCGGCATTCCCAAAATTTTGATGATGATCTGCTAGAAATGATGATTGCGATCGGTCAGCAGATTGGTCAGTTTATCGATCGTAAACAAGCCGAAGAAGAAGTCCAGCGGCAAACGGTGCGATCGCAGCTATTGGCTGACATCACCCTTCGCATTCGCCAATCCTTGGAACTGGAAGAAATCTTGCAAACAGCAGTGACCGAAGTTCGCAACTTTCTTTATGCCGATCGTGTCCTCATTTATCGCTTTAAGCCAGACTGGAGCGGCACAGTTGTCGTGGAATCGGTAGAAGCATCACGGAGTGCTTTGCTTGGCTCCGACATTCGTGACATTTGCTTCATTGAAAATTGCCGAGCACTATATCAACAAGGACGCATCCGGGCGATCGATGATGTGGAACAATCTGATCTTTCTGATTGTCACAAAAAAATGCTGACACAGTTTCAGGTTCAAGCAAACCTGGTGGTTCCGCTCTTAGAAAGTGAAGAATTATGGGGGCTGCTCATCGCGCATCAATGCTCCCATACTCGCCACTGGCAAAAATTTGAAACCAGTTTCCTGAGTTTACTCGCCAACCAGGTGGGCATTGCCTTATCCCAGTCTCGCTTACTCAGCCAAGAAATTAAGCAGCGCCAACAACTCGCCCAACAAAATCAGGCCCTCAAAGAATCGCGTGCCGCCGCAGAACATGCCCGCAAAGCCGCTATCCAGGCTCGTCGAACCGCAGAACAGGCAACTGAAATGAAGAGTGCCTTTCTTGCCACCATGAGCCATGAAATTCGCACCCCGATGAATGCTGTCATTGGAATGGCAGGATTGCTGCTGAATACCAACCTTGATCCCCAACAACACGACTTTACTGAAACCATTCGGAGTAGTGGAGATAGCCTACTCACTCTGATTAACGAAATTTTGGATTTTTCCAAGTTGGAAGCAAAAGAAGTCAATCTTGAAGTGTTGGATTTTAACCTCAGCCTTTGCCTGGAAGAAATCACAGAATTGCTAGCAGTGCCAGCCCACAATAAGCATTTGAACCTCTCTAGCTTGATTCACCCCAGTGTGCCCACGTTGCTGCGAGGAGATTTCAGCCGTTTACGTCAGGTTTTGACGAATCTGGTGGGCAATGCGGTCAAATTTACCTCGATCGGGGAAGTAGTCATTGAGGTATCTCTCCAGTCACAGACTCTAACCCATGCCACCATTTTGTTTTCTGTGACCGATACCGGGATTGGCATTGCACCTGACGTGCAACATAAACTGTTTCAGCCGTTTACTCAAATGGATGCTTCTACCACGCGCAAGTATGGTGGCACGGGGCTGGGGCTGGCGATTTGTAAGCAGTTGGTTGAGTTAATGGGGGGTGAAATTGGGTTGCAAAGCTTTCCTGGCAAAGGATCGAGTTTCCGGTTCACGATTCCCTTTGAAAAACAAGTATCCTCACTGGAGGTTCCTGCACTTGTTCCTCTTGCCTCTCCACTGATTGGCTGCAAGCTATTGATTGTCGATAGTAATGCCACCAGTCGGCAAGCAATTCGCTATCAAACTGTAACCTGGGATGTATCGATCGATGAAACGGATGATGCCGAAGTTGCTCTAGAGATGTTGCGATCTCAAGCAAGGCAAGGCAAGCCCTACGACATCGCCATCTTAGATCGACAACTCCCCGAAATTAATGGGCAATTTTTGAGTCAGCAGATCCGGACTGATCCTATATTAGCCAAGACACGTCTGGTAATTTTGGCGACCTTGAACCAGCAAATGACCACGCATCGCCTAGAGGCTTTAGGAGCGTCGGCATTTTTGATGAAGCCCATTAAACAATCTCGTCTATTCGATTGCCTGGCAAGTGTGATGAGTCATGAATCAAGCCAAAATCCGTCTAAACTGGTACATACTTCCAGTAGTAAAGTGACGAAACCGCCCTTGCTAGAGCCTGCCGATGCGTCCAAAATCAAGATTTTGTTGGTGGACGATAGTCCAGTCAACCAAAAATTAGCGATTAATCAACTGAAACACTTGGGGTACAAGGCAGATATCGCAGCCAATGGTAGAGAAGTTTTGGATTTAGTTGCCAAGATTGACTACGACATCATTCTAATGGACTGCCAAATGCCAGTAATGGATGGCTATGATGCAACGCGGTTCATTCGCCAAGCGGAAGTCGGTTCCCGACACACGATCGTGATTGCAATGACAGCGAATGCGATGAAAGAAGATCGCGATCGTTGTCTGGCAGCAGGTATGGATGATTACCTAAGCAAACCTGTACGGATTGAGGAACTTGCCGAAAAACTGGCAACTTGGAGCGAACTTATCTTGCGGCTAGCAACGAATCAGTCGGCGAAAAACGAAGCTGAAGACCTGATAAAACCTTATTTGGGAGAAGCAACTGTGTCCCATGATGCTGAGCAGAACCAGACTACCCAGAATTTACAAATTAACTGGGATCACCTTCACCAACTGTCTGGGCACAATGAGGCGTTTGAGTGGGAAATCCTAAATTCTTTAGTGGAGTCAATGCCTCAGCGCTTAGAAAAGCTAGAGGATATGGTTAAGTTAAAAGATTTTCCTAACATTGAGTTGGAAGCCCACTCGATCAAGGGGGCTTGTGCATGTGCCGGAGCGACTATTTTGGGAGATCTGTCAGCCCAGGTAGAACAAGCCGCTTTAGCTCAGCAGGGCGAAGCGATCGAGGAGCTAATGACGAACTTGAGCAAAAACTTTCAAGTTTTTCAGGATCTGGTCAACCAACACTCTCAATCACTGTCTTTATAGCAGTTTTCACCTGAGTGAAGTACAGGAGTGTGAAGTACAGCGGGGTGCAAAGCACCCTCACTGTACTTCACACTCTTGAAAAGGGCTATATAAACGACCGTCTTCATAAATGACTGTCTTCATAACTAATTTGAGCCGACTGATAGCTGGGCGGTTCGACATGAGTCAAGATGCGCGCCGGACCGAACCGCTGTTCCAGACGACTTTCGACTTCTTCGGTAATTTGGTGAGCGGACTCTACATCCTTCACGTCTACGACCAAGTGCATTTCAATGAAAACCTGACGACCTACGATGCCCCGTGATGCGATGGCATGGCAATTGATCACACCCGGTACAGTCATGGCAATCTCGTGGACGGCTTCAGGCGCGATCGCGATCTCATCCACAAGCCAGGGCAAATTTTGCTTCAAAACGGACCATCCGCTAAAAAACACCAGTAGCGCAACGGGAAAAGCCAGAACAATATCCAACCATTGGAATTTAAAAATCCAAATACCAATTAAGCCTGCTAGCACACTGATGGTGACCCAAACATCGCTCATCGTGTGCTGGGCATCCGCGATCAAAATCGGGCTACCGACCCGTCTGCCCACATGCCGTTCATAGAAGGCAACAAAAATATTGATCCCCAGAATAATGAGAAGGAACCATAATTCAGGACCGGAAATTCTAACGGGTTCACTGCCTTTCAAAATTCGTTCGATCGCCCCCTGCAAAATCTCAAAACAAGCAATTCCCAAAAAGGCTGCAATCCCCAGTGCACCCACCGCTTCAAATTTTTGGTGCCCGTAGGGATGTTCGCGATCGGGAACAGGCGAAGAAAATCGACTTGCAACTAGCCCTAACACGTTATTGGCGCTATCAGTCACACTATGCAATGCATCTGCTAGCAAACTGAGAGAGCCTGTCCACCAACCCACCCAGACTTTTAACCCCATCACCACCAGGTTGAGGCATAAGGTGATCAGCAAAACCCGTCGCACTGCTGAACGATTATCGACCACTACCATCAGGTTTCTCGCATCCTACTACTAGACTACCTGGACTTTAGACTCTGAATTGCAACGTTGCCTCAAAGACATTCAACCTCCAATGCGAAGGCTGAACCCGTCTTAGCAGATGTTCGAAATGCTATAGATACTGAGGAGCCTATTGGTCTTTATGTCCCCCTTCCTCGCTAGGATGGAAGAGCACTGCATTCAGAATGATTATCATGTCCCGCATCACGCTTAATCTGGTCGAAGGGTCTGTTGTATTTAGCTTTACCCCAGAGGCAGCGCGCAAGCTCCAGGCAGCGATCGCGGTGTTGATGGAAAGCCTGAAAGCAACGGCTGCGAAAGCGACTCCTGGCAGTGGCGCTGGCAAACCCAGCCCCAAACAACCAATGGAATATCAGTATACAGGAGACGTTTTCTTAGAAATTTTTTGTAATCCCAATATTTGGGTTAGCCCCTTTGCTGCCAAAGTCTTGATCACCCTGCGGGACGATCGCATTCGGTTGACCACAGAAGCAGAACTGAGTCGCCTGATTGAAGACCTCAACCAATATCTGGAACAGGCTGATTAAAGAGATCTCGCAAACCTTCTTCTGATTAAATTTCCATGCCATGCCCGTAGACCAGATTTGGCAAACTAAACTATGCGCATCGCTCAGTTTGGCTCTTACTCATTGATCACCCATCATCACTTTGATCTTCGCCTAAATCAACGGGCAATAACCGTTGGAGGGGATGAGATTGCATCAGTTGCGCTATCTCAGATGCTTTTTGCATGAGATCCAGTTCACGGTAGAGGTGCAGACTGGTGGTTAAGAATTGGCATGCCGTTGTGACTAAACCGGAGTCTTGCCGATCGGCGCGAACCAGGTAAATCTCGCCTAACAGATGGTGAGCTTCTGCTGCTTGCTTGTGGCGGTTGAAAGTCTGGAAGGTTTGCAAGGACTGACGGGTGAGGGTTTCGGCTTGATCGAGATTTTCCAGAGAACGGATTTCGAGATAGGCGCGGGCAATCTCCAGGGCGGCTTCGGCACGATCGACGACCTTTCCCAGATCAGTGAAGTAGGCAAACCCAGCGGTGTAAAGTTGCTCAAATTGAGTGGTCAAGGCAGTGGCATCACCCAACTGCCACCGCAGAGATTCTGCGGTTAGTAGGGCAAGAGAAATCTGATCGTAAGCCAGATTTTCGCGGTAGTTGCCTGCGGAGTCGAGTTGCAATGCCTGTTGTAAGTGCTGATCTGCCTGCTGGAGCAGCGCAACCGCTTGTTCCGATTCACTGTCTTGTGCCTTGAGTCGCTGGGTGTTGCTAAGTTGCCGCCACCGCCTTGCAGCGCTTTCGTTATGACCCAGTTCCTGGTGTTTTTTCAAGCTGTTTTGATAGAGATCGATCGCCGAGGTGTAATCTTTTGCCTGACGGTAGCAATCAGCTAAATAGGATAGTTGATTTGCTACGTCTTGTTGTAAGTCCAAAGTTTCATAGAGATCGCGACTTTGTTCGTAGTGGACGATCGCTTCTGCATACTTGCCCCAGGCTTGATAAATGCGTCCGAATTGATAATAGGACAAAGCAATATCCGTCTGAAGGTCTAGTTTCTGACAAAGTTCCAAATCTTTCTGCTCACACTCAAGGGCTTGCTGATATTTGCCCCACTCTCGATAGCACTCCGCCAGATTGTACCAACGATAGGAAACTTCCTTCTCTTTGCCCAACTGCTGATACAGGTCGCGGCTCTGTTCGTACTGGGCGATCGCTTCTGCATACTTGCCCCAGGCTTGATAGATTCGTCCTAATTGGTAGTAAGTGACAGCAATCAATGACGGATCATCTATTGTTTGACGAATCTCCAAGCATTTTTGTCGGTATTCCAATGCTTTAGGATATTTACCCCAGTCTTTATAGCAATCTGACAGCCAGTACCACAGGTTTGCAACATCTTTTTCCTGCTCAAGCGGTTGATATAGGTCGCGACTTTGTTCGTAGTAGGCAATCGCTTCTGCATACTTGCCCCAGGCTTGATAAATGCGTCCGAATTGATAATAGGACAAAGCAATATCCGTCTGAAGGTCTAGTTTCTGAAAAAGTTCCAAATCTTTCTGCTCACACTCAAGGGCTTGCTGATATTTGCCCCACTCTCGATAGCACTCCGCCAGATTGTACCAACGATAGGAAACTTCCTTCTCTTTGCCCAACTGCTGAAACAGGTCGCGGCTCTGTTCGTACTGGGCGATCGCTTCTGCATACTTGCCCCAGTCTTGATAGATTCGTCCCAATTGCCAGTATGTGACAGCAATCAATAACGGATCATCAACTGTTTGACGAATCTCTAAGCATTTTTCTTGGCATTCCAAGGCTTCAGGATACTTACCCCAGTCTTTATAGCAATCTGCCAGGTTGTACCAGCGAGTTGCAACTTCTTTTTCCTGCTCAAGCTGCTGATAGCGATCACGGCTTTGTTCGTAATGGGCGATCGCCTCCACATATTTACCCCAGGCTTGATAGATGTATCCCAATCGCCGGTAGGCATTGGCAATATTGGACTTTTCATCAAGCTTCTGGCGAATTGCCAACTCCTGCTGCACGGCACTCAAGGCTTCACGATACTTGCCCCACTCACGGTAGCAATCTGACAACCAAGACCACAGAGCAGCAACGTCTTTTTCCTGCTCAAGCGGTTGATACAGGTCGCGGCTTTGTTCGTAGTGAGTGATCGCTTCTGCATACTTGCCCCAGTCTTGATAAATCCGTCCCAATTGCCAGTATGTGACAGCAATCAATAACGGATCACCAACTGTTTGACGAATCTCCAAGCATTTTTGTTGGCATTCTAAGGCTTCAGGATACTTACCCCAGTCTTTATAGCAATCTGCCAGGTTGTACCAGCGAGTTGCAACTTCTTTTTCCTGCTCAAGCTGCTGATAGCGATCACGGCTCTGTTCGTAGTGGGCGATCGCCTCCGCATACTTACCCCAGGCTTGATAGATGTATCCCAATTGCCGGTAGGCATTGGCAATATCGGACTTTTCATCAAGCTTCTGGCGAATCGCTAAATCCTCCTGCACGGCTCTCAAGGCTTGTTCATACTTGCCCCACTCACGGTAGCAATCTGACAACCAAGACCACTGGTTTGCCACATTAGTTTCTTTCTCAAGCTTTTGATACAGGTTACGGCTCTGTTCGTAGTGGGAGATCGCTGCTGCATACTTGCCCCAGGCTTGATAGATCCGTCCCAATCGCCAATAGGCACTGGCAATATTGGACTTGTCATCAAGCTTCTGGCGAATTGCTAACTCCTGGCGCTCGGCACTCAAGGCTTGCTTATACTTGCCCCACTCGCGGTAGCAATCTGACAGCCAGTACCACTGGTTCGCAACATTCGTTTCCTTCTCAAGCTGTTGATACAGGTCGCGGCTTTGTTCGTAGTGGGCGATCGCTGCTGCATACTTACCCCAGACTTGATAGATCCGTCCCAATCGCCAGTAGGCAAGGGCAATATTGGACTTGTCATCAAGCTTCTGGCGAATCGCTAAATCCTGCTGCTCGGCACTCAAGGCTGGCTCATACTTGCCCCACTCACGGTAGCAATCTGACAGCCAGTTCCACAGATCTGCCACATTAGTTTCCCTCTCAAGCTGTTGATACAGGTCGCGGCTTTGTTCGTAGTGGACGATCGCTGCTGCATACTTACCCCAGGCTTGATAACTTTTACCGATGCTGTGAATGATATCAGCTTCCGCTTTTGGGTGATTCAGTTGCTTGGAAATTGCAAGCGCCTGCTGTAAATATTCCAAAGATTGCTCATATTGCTGATGGAAGCGATGACAAATTCCCCAATCCCACAAGAAAAATAATTCCGTATCGCTGGTGGTCGATCTCAGCTTCTCGGAGCACTGTTGATAGTAGTGCAACCCCTGGTCATAGTTTTCCTTTTTCTCATAGGCAATCGCGATCGCCCACTGAACATAACTCTCGAAATAGCAATCCACTTGTTCTGTGAGGGGTTGTAGCTGGGCGATGGCGCGATCGTAGTGGTCCGCTCTCAGGTAAGAAACCCCGATCATAAACTCCAATGCCTTATGGTGTTCCAGATCCAGGTTTGCATCCGCTAGCGATCGCGCTAAAGCAGGGGTCATCTCTGCCCCTAATTTGGCAACCAAGTTGCAAATTTCCTTAAACAATGCAGGCGTGAGTTGATGAACAATTGAGATTACTTGATCGACGAGGGGTTCTCCTGCCTCGCCACAAGCTATATACAACATCGCCGCCCAGGCTCGATTGTGTAGCTCTTCCGATAGAGTTTCGTTCGCGATCGCCCGCTGCAACGGCTCCAGCACATCGTGGTTAAATAACTCAATCCGGCGGAGCAATTTCAACAAATACTGAGTGGAATCCTCTTCAAAATCAGTATCCAGACACAGGTAAGTGATTACCAATTTTTCGATCAGTTGCTTGCGGAAATTGGCATTCACCTTCACCTCAGCCAACACCTGCCCTGCAAACAGTAAATCCTTAAAGACTGCGGCAGATTCTTGCAGTTGCAGGTCAGGCGGCGATCCCGTTTGCCAAACCAAAATTGGCTGATTCGATTGCGGTTGTTTCAAGCGTATTTCGCGACCGACGATCGGTTGATAGGCATCCAAATCGCAAAACAACTGCTGCATCAGCCGGTTCACCCGATTTGCATTGGCACTGAGATAACCCAATGCCAATAAAATTGGCTCATTCCAACGTGCCTGATCGCGATAGGGGCTAATGATGGCGAGAATGTCAGCGATTTCATTGTCGGCAATGTGACGAGCGGCAAAATATTCTTCAAAGGTCAGGTGCATAAACCCATAGGATGCCGGTGCCCGCTCTACGAACAGTCCCGTCACTTCCCTCACCTTGCGTAAAAATTGCTGCACCAAAATTTGGGCAGTTTCAATGTCCACCCCTTGTAACTCCGCCATCCGAGGGGTTAACGCCACTTCGGCTTCAGCTTGAGTAATGAGTCCAGAGGGTTTGTGCTCATGCATCCAAAAGGCGAGCGGTGCCAGCAGCGCGATCACATCTTCCTCTGCCAGCATCAATTGGGTTTTTCTGGCGTTGTAAGCAATATTTCGGGCAAATTGCCAGTCTTCAATCAGGGTTTTGGTTGCCAAGTCATATAGTTCCACCCGACGCTGAGGCAAACGCACCCCATTGCGCTGAATCAGCGCCAAAATTGTCAACAGCAGGGGATTGGTAGCAAAACGCTTGACCCCTGGCTGTTCGGCAATAGCTTGAACAATTCCCTGGGCTTCCTGTTTTGCATCCCGCTCCCGCAGGGTCGGACTGATTTCTGGGCGCAGCGTCGCTTCAACTGCCAAACACCAGCGTTCCAAAAATTTCTCAATCTGGTCGCTTTCCATCTCTCGAATGGTGAATTCCTGAAAGCGATCGCCCAAAGAGGCTTCCTGGTATCCCGCAATCCGACTGGTGATCACAAAGCGGTTGTTTGAGTATCTGCCCACAAACTGCTCAATTTGCCGCACCACCTGGCTACGACTGACCGCATCAAACACCTCATCCAACCCATCCAGCAGCACTAAACATTCTCCCTGCCTCATCTTTTCCAGGAGCCATTCTGCGACCGAATCTCCCAACAGACCTTCAAAATAGTGATCCCACTGGCGATAAAACCGCCGCAGGTAATGCTCTAAGCTCAGGTCTGCACCCCGATCTTGCTGCTGTTTCAGCTTTTCAGCATAGTCTGCAATCCGGAACAAAATGGGCAGTTTTGCTTCACCCAGGCTTTCTCCCCATGCCCCACCCTGTACCGTCGGGTGGTTGTCCCGTTTAGCCAGGGCATGATGCCGCGCTAGATACCGCAACAGCGTGGTTTTGCCTGCGCCTGGATCGCCCAAAATCACACAATGGGAATGTTTCTGCACTGCCTCTGCCAGATCCAGGTTGACTATCCGGCGAGTGGGAGAACCGTCGAACCCATCATTCCTGCTCACATCCAGCATGAAATCTTCTGGTTCCGGTTCCCCCCCATCCAGTTGTTCCAACCCCTGAGTGCTGGTTTCCCTGGAGGGAGATCGCAGTCCCTGACCACTACTGCTGCGATAAGCATTCATTGCCCGCCCACCCAGCTCTGACTGAGTTAGCTCCTCGACCCATGATCCTTGCAGCGACACGTAGATCTGATCTAGAAAAATATCGACCTGCCGTTGGACCTGCCTCACGCCACCAATTTTGAGGCGAGAGTTTTCAGCAATCAGCCATTCCAAATAGGGATAGAAGATGGGGTCGAATGGGGGACGCGTTTCAAACTGCGCCACCCTGCCACGCCAATCCCAAAAATCGGGTGCCTGACGACGGAATTCATCCAGAAAACTTGATTGACTGAGCCAGAAGATGAGGATCAGATTTTGTTGAAAGATTTCTTCCCGCCCCAAATTGAGTTGCTTCATTTCCCGCCCAAAGCGGGCAGCATCTGCCAACTTCAATGACTCTAGACCCAATGCCATCACAACCCGACGACCCTGGCTTGGCGATGCTTCCAGCCGCTGCAAATAGTCATACAGGGTGTCATCACTGTAGTAAAACAGCGGCTCGATCCGAAATCGCTCCTCCAACGTTGCCAACTGAGCGTGCAGGCACTGAAGCACAGGATGGTTGGGGCTAATTTCAGGCGCGATCGCAAAAATGGTCACCGTGCGATCGCTCAATTCCAGTACATCCATCAACTGGTTCAATGCTTGCTGATCGTGTTGAGTGATCGGATTTTCCGTTTTTCCAGATTCAGTTTGCATGATTCTATGTCAGCGGCGTTTGCCAGAGCGCGACATCTTCTGCAATTAATGGATTGACATCAAACCAGGGTTTTCCTGTCGAGGCATCCCGATAGCCTAATGCTAATTTATTCAACAGCATTTCATCGCAGATCTCCATTTCTTCCCGATCTGTCAGCGACTTCACCCCACTCGTGAGTCGTCCAGTTTGTCGGATAGCTGCCAGACGGGGAAAATGATATTCATGCAAATTGAACCGCGAGCCTCGTTCTTTGCGAATTGCAGCCTCAGAGGTGGGCAAATCCACAATAGTAAGTTTATTCTGCTTGGCAAGGATGCAAGCCTCATAACACAACCGGATTAAATCTCGCATCACCCCACCACTTTTCTCGCAGAGCAAGCCCAGTGCATCGGGTTGAAACAGATCTTTGTAGCGATCGTCCAACCTTTGTAATCGCTTTTGAATCACCTCTGTCAGAAGCGATCGTCCATTGTCATCTGCTTCAGAGGTTGGGCAACCGTTCGGATTACAGCGAAACACCGGAATATTGACCAAATCCAGGCAGGTGAACCGTTCCTTGGGCTGGCTAAAGTTTGTGGAATAGCGCAGCGAAATGGGAATGGTGTAAACAATATGACAATCGAGTTTGGTTAACAGCTCATCTGAAAACATGCGTAATGCAGTTTCCTGATCGTGGCGATCTAAGCCATCCACAATCATCAACAGCTTACGCCCCAAATTATTTTCTGCCGCTTTAATAATATCGTTTACGCTGGCAATGACATTCTCCAGATTGGGACGAATGTCCACCTTGGTGGTGATTTCCTTACTTAATCCGCCCTTCAGAGTTAATCCCCACTTCTGCAAAATTTCTGGTACGCTAAACCCCTCTTGAGTGATTTGCTTATCTTCTCTCACAACGGTCATCAGGCTTTGCTCTAGACCTTCTAATAAATTGCCCTCAATGCCCCATTCATCCTGGAACACCTTGCTATGGATTTCTAGCCCAATCAAGACGATGATCTCGGCATAACCGATATTGTATTGACTCAGCGATGTGGCTGTATCAATCCAGAAAACTTTGTAATCCTTTAGTGTTTGCTCTAGCTTTCGTAATTCCGTTGTCTTGCCACTGCCAATGTGCCCTGCCAGTAAAAAACTGATGGCTGCACTTGCCATCTCCAAACGACTACTCAAATCCTCAATTGGACTATTCATCCGCTGCACATATAAGTGTTCTAGCTCTTCGCTGGTTTGCAGAGGTGCTTGAACCTCAAAATATTGACAGACAGGTTTCCAAAAGCTGATGTCACTCATCCGGTTGATCTCTCAAGTTTTCTAACGCTGGATTGCGATCTCGTTCCTACCACCCTTATGCCCTGGACATAAAGCTCCAAGACTTTATCGCCAATCATAACCTTTCCTTCAAAGAATTTCTCTGCTCAAAGTAGGGGCTTAGCATTCGGCAGGACACTTCTTGCTCATCACCTAAGTTTTAGCCAGAATGCTAAACCCTGACGCTTGGAAAATTGCCGATGTGATTGAATCCACGCTTAGTAACATTGCCACATCCCTCAATACGATCCTGCTGTAACTCAACGAGCAGACGATCTCACCCAGCAACATCGTGAGGCTACTCACCGAGAGTGTCACAGAACCTTCCAACATCATCGTGTGACTCAAGGAGCGCCCCAGGTTACTCAATCAGTCCACGATCGCACAAACCAATATCATCGCGTGACTCAATGCAACTCGCCTGTTACTCAATGCGCCTGCGATCGTACACAGTAAAATCGTTGCGTGACTCGATACGATCGCAATGTTACTCAGTCACATCGCCACATTCATAACAAAATATTATATAAGTAGCTGAGTGCAATTAAATATAACACTTGCGTAGGTTGGGTTGAGGTACGAAACCCAACCTACGCAAGTGTTACGCTAACGCTGACCCAGCCTACATTTAAATCAGCCCACCTACTTAGGCTTTCGTAGCGTTCTGAAAAGGCGATCGAGAACAGAACTTTTACGCAAAAGCCATCAACCTCCTCGCCTTACAATCCCCAATTTACTCAGTTTCCCTTAGATGCCTGGATTAACGAGATGGGCAAATTTGAGAAGTAGTTTTTCCCTCAGGAGCATCTCCCGTGGCACGTCCCAAACGATCGTCTGCAACGCTACAAAAAGCCGAACTACGCGAAGCCGGTTTGCAATCTATCAGCCCGACCCTCGACCTGGGCAATGCATTGACCCTGGAAACCTATTCCGACCTCATTAACACCCTACGCTCCCAGATTGCAGACTACAACAGTGCCCTGGCGGATCTGGATGATCAATCCCGCCAAATCAAAGACACCGAACTAAAACTGCGGAATCTTTCTGAGCAAATGTTGTTAGGAGTTGCTGCCAAATATGGCAAAGACAGCCGAGAATACGGCAAAGCAGGAGGCGTACCTAAAGGAGAGCGGCGGCGTCCCACCCAGAAAAAATCGGGTGCAATGGCTGGGGTAACCTTGCAACCATTTGCTATCAATCAATTGACGAATGGGCAAACCTCTGACTCTATCAATGGAAACGCAATGGTAAACTACTCGGTTCCTAATTGAAAACTGAATGGAATTTTCATAAGGTGCGTATTGCTATCTGCGATCGCAACCATTGTCCAAGTTTTATACTGATACCGTAATGCGAGCAAGACGCTCGCATTACGATTGGGTAAAAATCTCCGAGATTTGCATAAGTCGTATTGTATTTTATTGACGATCGCTGATTTTTCCAAAAGGGATATGATTCGTGTCTTCTAGAGCATGGCAACTGCGGGTAGGGGATATTCTAGCCCTACTGTGCCAGTTGGAAGTACGAATCTGTTTCGTAAGCGGTCATCCTATTGATTCGCTGGCAATAGCAGTCCATTGGCTCACCGCAACAAGGTAGCCACAATACTCAACAGAACTAACCCCAGCAAAACCAGCCACTTGAGGTTGCGTCTTAACCAGGATTGATAAGAAAACGGGAGCTTGGGTGCCGATGGTACCCCCATCGGTTGGGCACGATCGGTATAGAGCGTACATTCCTTGGCATCGGGTCGTTGTGGAAAGTTGCAAGAATCATCATCGTGATAGGCACAAGTCACACAGAGTGATTCTTCCCCTGTCGATCGATGCAACAGAATACCGGGATGTCCAAATGCTTTGAGCGGAGTGCGACAAGACGGACAGACGATCGCTTGGGGATTAACAGACTGGTTACAATGGGGACACTGAGGCATCAGGCGAAACAAGACTCAATTGACTGCGTCCATGCTAACCCAGGTCGATCTCAAAACAGTGTTGCAAAACTCGCAACCGCCGCACCTGGATAAGATTCATCAGGCAGAGTAAAAGAGTCCGTTGATTGTGCTAGGTTGAGGCTGCATTGATGGGGAAGCATCATGATTTCCGATCGCGGTCAAGCCGATCATCCGAGTCCATCAGCGTGATCAATCATTTTGTGGAGGTGGAAGATGCAACCCTTTATCCTCAGGCGAATGGCAGCCCTGACGCTTGCCTGCGTCATTTTGCTCGGTTTGTCGGGCTGCTCCACCGAACAAGGCATTGCCCTGCCAACCAAAACGCCGCTTCCTCCTCCAACAAAACCCCAGGTTTCTATGCATCCCACCGCTTCAGCCCCCAATCCCAAACTGGTCACTGCCAGCACCCGTTTTGGTTTCAAACTCTTCTCAGAACTACAAAAACAAGAAAAAGATAAAAATATTTTCATTTCGCCATCCAGTGTAGCGATCGCCCTGGCAATGACCTACAACGGAGCCAGCGGCACCACCCAACAAGCTATGGCAAAAGCCTTGGAAATCCAGGGCATGAGTTTGTCAGAAGTGAATCAGGGCAGCGCCGCACTGCAAGCCCTATTGGCAAACCCAGACCCCAAAGTGCAACTGACGATCGCCAACGCCCTCTGGGCAAAAAAAGGAGCCGCCCTCAAACCTGGCTTTATCCAGCGCAACCAAACGTTCTATCAAGCCAAAGTTGCAGAACTCGATTTCAGCGATCCAGGGTCTGCCAGAGTGATCAACGCCTGGGTTAAGGAAAAAACGGGTGGCAAAATTGATCGCATGGTGGACAAGCTGAAGCCAGAGGATGTGCTGTTTTTGATTAACGCCATCTATTTCAAAGGCAAATGGACAAAGCCCTTTGAGAAAGCCGACACTCAGCCTGCGCCCTTTTATCTCGCCAATGGTCGCCCAAAGCAACACCCCTTCATGGTGCAGGAAGGCGAGTATGCCTACGCCGAAACCGAGCAGTTTCAGGCAATTAGCCTACCTTATGGCGATCGTCGCCTGAGTTTCTACTTGTTTCTACCGAAGCCCAAAGCCAACCTCAACAGCTTCTACCAAACCCTCAATCCTGAAAACTGGGAGACTTGGATGCAGCAGTTTAGAAAACGTCCAGGGAGTATCAAGCTGCCTCGCTTCAAGCTGGAAACTGATCTGGAATTGAGCAATGCGCTCAAAACCTTGGGCATGGCAGAAGCCTTTGACGAATCACGCGCCAATTTTGCCGAGTTGAGCGATACTACCACCAAAATCGACCAGGTAAAACACAAAACCTTTGTAGAAGTGAATGAAGAAGGCACCGAAGCTGCGGCTGCAACCTCCGTCGGCATTGTCGCCACGTCCGTGCAAATTCCCCAGGAGCCGTTTACCCTGGTCGTCGATCGTCCCTTTTTCTGCGCCATTCGCGACAACCGGACGGGCACCTTGCTCTTTATGGGGTCGATCGTTGAACCTCAGTAACCGCTCATGATGCAGACCCCATGATGAAGACCATTGTTCTATTCCCCAGCTTGTGGCTGTTGATTGCCGGAAATTTGCCTGCGATCGCCCAAGCTCCCAATTGCGACAACTACTGGATCAACCCTCGCACAGGCAAATCGGAATGCCTGGGTGCCGATGGCAGACCCATCGACCCTACCCCTCAAACCAACCCTTCAGGTACCAACGCCTCCCAGCCAAAAGCATCCATGGTGGCATCCTTGAACCAACTGAAAGCGTGCCAACCTAGCCAAATCATCCTTCCCGATCTGCCCTTTCCGGGCATCACCATTCGCACCCAGATTAAAGGCTGGCAGAATCAACGCTGTAGTGTGGACTATTTTCTGCAAAAGACCGGACAAAAAGAAACGGAGTGGCTTTACGGTCGATGTCGCTACAGCCGACAAACCGTCGGCATAATGACCGACAAAAAAGCCTATCAAGACGCTGCCGAGTACGACAAAAGCGGCAAGCTTTCGATCAATGTCAGTAGTAGCAATCCTCGCAATCGGGCATTGTCCGCAGCTTTGCAAAAGGAATGCCGGTTTTATAACCCACCTGCATCTTCCAAGTAACTCCCGGATGTACGAAATTTTGCAAGCGACCCATTCGCTATTTTGCACAGGATGAGAGTCGCTTTAGACTCAAAACCCTGGTGGGGCGCTCGATCACTGCCTGTGGGGTCAAACCGATTGGGGCATGGCAGTGGTTGTTCAAAGCGTTTTGGCTTTATGGCGCAGTTGAACCGGCAACGGGAGCAGCCTTTTTCTTGCAATTCTCCCATGCCGATGTTGTGTGCTTTCAACGATTCTTGGATGAATTTGCCAAGGCGTACCCAGACACTCCCAACCTGCTTCAGGTCGATAACAGACGATTTCACACCAGCCAAGATTTGGTGGTTCCAGAGAATGTGGTTTTGTTGTTTCAACCGCCTTACTGTCCAGAGTTGAATCCGATTGAGCGATTGTGGGAACATCTCAAGGCAGATCTAAAGTGGGCTTCTTCGAGACATTCGATCCATTCCAAGCCAAAGTTGATCACCTTCTCGCTCAGTTAACACCAGAAGTAATCGCTTCCATCACGGGTTATTTCTTTATTTTGGATGCCCTATCTGCCCTGACCTTCATTTAAATTGATATAATTTGAGACCATCAATACTGAACAATTGCCTGAACGTCCCCTGCGATATACTCCACATAAATGCCCCATCATGCTTGGCATGACAGGGCAATAATACTGACGTGATACATGATTTGAGACTGGTGCGGATTAGTCCAGTCGCGAAAGTTCAGTATGTTACCGTCTTAGTTATCCGAGTTAGAACGAGAGATTGAAGTCTCTTGGTATAATAGCCATCACCAACTTGGTTAGGACAAGGAGCTTAAGCCCCTCGTTGATTCCAGGTGTTGGAATGTCCTAACGATTATGGTTGTAGCTATAACTTCCGGCTGAAATGTTCCAACGACGATAACGATCGCGCTATTAACTGCGAGCAGCAGAAAGCGGTTGGGCTAAAGCTTCTTTGAGCACAGCTACTTTGTCAGTTTGTTCCCATGGCAGATCGAGATCGGTACGACCAAAATGACCGTAAGCAGCAACATCTTGGTAGAAACGCCCACCTCGCTCAGCCGGAAGATTCCGCAAATTAAAGGTCTGGATAATGCCAGCCGGACGAAGCTCAAAGTGCTGCTGTACCAGTTCTAACAACTGATCGTCATCGATCTTGCCCGTCCCAAAGGTTTCCAACATGATGCTGGTTGGACGCGCAACGCCGATCGCATAACTCAGTTGCACTTCACACTTATCCGCTAGACCCGCCGCCACAATATTTTTGGCAACATAGCGACATGCATAGGCGGCGCTGCGATCGACCTTTGTGGGGTCTTTGCCTGAAAAAGCACCCCCTCCATGACGGGAGTAGCCACCATAGGTATCTACAATGATTTTGCGCCCGGTCAAACCTGCATCCCCTTGGGGCCCCCCAACCACAAACTTACCTGTGGGATTGACCAAGAAGCGCGTATTTTTGTCAGGTTTGATGTCAATATCTGCGAAAATGGGCTGAACAACAATGTCCCAAAGATCTGCTTTGATTTTCTGCTGAACTGCCGCATCGTCCGAAATATCCCCAATGGTGGGTGCATGTTGGGTTGAAACCAAAATGGTATCAATCCCGATCGGGCGATTATTCTCATACAGAACTGAAACTTGCGTCTTACCATCGGGACGCAAATAAGACAGTTGCCCAGTTTTTCTGACAACTGCCAGCTTTCGTGAAATCCGATGCGCCAAACTAATGGGTAAAGGCATCAGTTCAGGCGTTTCGTTACAAGCAAAACCAAACATGATCCCCTGGTCGCCTGCACCGATGGCATCCAGCGCTTCGTCACTGGTTTGATCTCGTGCTTCTTTCGCAGCATCAACGCCTTGAGCGATATCAGGAGATTGAGCATCCAGAGCAATCAGCACGGCACAACTGTTTGTTGAAAAGCCATTGTCCTCGCCGGTATAACCAATCTCGGCAATCTTTTGCCGCGCCAGATCGATATAGTTGACCTTGGCTTTAGACGTGATTTCACCAGTGATGAGCACCAAACCTGTATTTACCACAACCTCTGCTGCGACTCGGCTGGTTGGATCATGAGCAAGCAGAGTGTCCAGAATAGTATCGGAAATTTGGTCACAAATTTTATCGGGGTGACCTTCTGTTACTGATTCGGAAGTAAAGAGATAGCGACGAGACAAGCTTAAGATCCCCTCTTCAACGAATGAACTTTAAATGACACCATTGGCATCGTGGATTTAAAAATGAATTGCGGGAAAGCCGATTCAAGCTCCTAGCTACGATCCAAAATTACCAATCCAAAATTACCAAGGGCTTAACGACAAGGCAAGTCTGCTCAATATAGCATCTGCTTGCAACAAAAATATGCTTTTACCAAGACGACACCTGGCAGAGAGGCTTCCCCTGATGGATAATGACTTCTAACTGACAAATGAGATTTGCAACAGACGAGTCATACCGATTGAGCGAGTCAAACTCTATCTATCCTATGCACCCGATCAAACAAATCGCCAGCGACCTCAGTTTCGCTTTATTTAATCTTTAAATTCTCTCAATCTGGATTTCGTTCAGATGGGAAATGGTGACACTAGCACCCCGCAATTGCGTCGGAGGAGTCCAGCCCCAAGCAACAGCAATACAACCAGCAGCTCCGGCGGCTCTCGCCATCTCAATATCGGCGCTAGAATCACCAATCATCAATACTTGTTGGGGCGCAACGTTGAATTTCTGGCAAGCTTGCCAGAAAAGGAAAGGGTCTGGTTTGCCAGGCTGATCATCAGTGCCCTGCTGTAAATGAAAGTAGGACTCCAACTGATAGCGTTTAACGAAGTCTTTAACATTGGCAGTTGTGTCCGCTGAGAGCATCCCGATTTTGCAATCAGCTTCACAGAGCTTTTGTAAAGTTTGCAATACTCCGGCAAACAGGGGAGTTTCGTCTGCTTTTCGTCCTAATTCACGATCGGCAGCCCTAAAAGCAGTGCGAACGCTCGTCAAAGCTTCGATCCACTCATACCCAGCAGCAGCAAGGTAGGCAGCGGCAGCAATTTCATTCTCTCGACGCGTCCCGATCGCCAATAACCCCATTGGCTCAACCTTTCCATTACTCATGCCAAAGGCAGCCCGCAAAGAGGCCTGAATTCCAGGGACTTGTTTCTCTAGAAATTGCAATCGCCAATTTCCCAATTTCCATAAAAAGGCATGCGAATCGGCAAGTGTGCCGTCTTTATCAAACACAACTGCTTGGATATTTTGAAAAACGCAATCCTGACATCGAATGTTCAGCAAGGAACCCATGCTCCCCAATACAACAAATAAAGGGGGGAAAATTCCCCCCTGTCTAGAAAACTTGCACGTTAGGTTTTCAGCGGCAGAAGCTTTGCCGCGATCGGCTCCAGACACACAACCGAGTCAAACCGCAGCAAATTATTCGATCGCAGGAGGCAAATCCTCAATCTCTTCAACTTCTATCGCGACAGCGTTCCCCTGTTGCTGGGCAAGCACTTGTTCACGATACTTGGCAGCCATCTCTTCAGCTTTGTCATAGACAACCTGAGGATTTTTCACCATATCACCCGGTTCTGGCTCCAATTGCTTAGTAGACAAAGAAATCCTGCCACGCTCAGCATCCAGGTCAATAATCATCACTTTCACTTCGTCATTCACATTGAAGACGCTGTGAGGAGTATCGATATGGTCATGAGAGATTTCCGAAATATGCAACAAGCCGCTGACACCACCGATATCAATAAAGGCACCGTACGGCTTGATACCACGGACTGTGCCAATGACAACCTCGCCAACCTCCAAGCGGTTCATCTTGCGTTCAACCAGTGCCCGACGGTGGCTCAGTACCAAACGGTTCCGCTCTTCATCCACTTCCAGAAATTTGAGCGGTAACTCCTCACCCAATAGATCTTCCTTGGGCTTACGGGTACTGATATGAGATCCCGGAATAAAGCCACGGAGACCCTCAATTCGAACCAGCGCGCCACCCCTGTTCGTCGCGAAAACAATCGAACGAACGGTTGCGTCTTCTGCCTGAAGTTGGCGAACACGCTCCCAAGCGCGCATATACTCAATTCTGCGAATTGAGAGCGTTAGCTGACCATCTTCATTTTCATCCGCCAGGATGAAAAATTCGCGGGTTTCGTTGGATTGCAGCACCTCTTCTGGACTATCAATCCGGTTGATGGACATTTCCTGAATCGGAATGTAGGCAGCAGTCTTAGCACCGATGTCAATCAGAGCGCCCCTCGGCTCAATGCTGAATACAGTACCGGCTACCACATCTCCAGGGCTAAAGTGGTAGTCATATTTGTCGAGCAGAGCGGCAAAATCTTCGTGTGTGAAGCCAATATCAATAGTTGCAGTCGTATCCTGATTGACCATGCTAATTGTTTCCTAGTTGCTATCTCCGTAAAACGTCACGCCTCCCACTGATGCACTCGCACAGCTTTAAGCGCTATTGCCCAAATCAGTACGATTGACACCGACACCTATCCTATTCTTGTAGAAGATCCTATGAAGACGATTGAGCGCCCGGAAGAACTATCATACCCTAATTAGGGTAGCCCCCGTCATCCTAACTTTTACCGATAGTGATTGTCAGCCTGAAGTATTACGTCTAACACGACAAAACTCAGTAGGCTAGATGGCTTTCACCTGAGTCAAAGTAAAAGCTACGGTTTGATTCAGTAGGAAGGCAGAATTAAATATGAAACCCGTATAGGATGGGCAGAGTAACATGTGCCCATTATTAGCCTGCCTGAAACAGTCTCAAGCCAGAATAAAACTATCGACGAGAATCTAGCTTAAACTAGTTTCAGACTGATACGTTACTCTATATTAGAGCGAGGACTCAAATTTGGAACAAGGGCTGTTCCGAATCAGGCAAGGACTCAGCTTCTGACAAGCAAACTGCGTCTGGCAAGGGTTCGATCGCAGTTGATGCCTGATTCTGCCGATTCTTCAAGTGATTGAGTGTATCCACAAAATCTCGAATTCCTTGAAATTTACGATATACCGAGGCGAAACGAATATAGGCAACTTCGCTCAAGGTTTGAAGGCTTTGTAAAACTAATTCACCAATTTCACTGCTGTTCACTTCTCGAACAGCACGTTGCTGCAATTCTGATTCAATTTCGTCTACGATCGCTTCTAATTGAACATGGGGAATATCTGTTTTTTCGCAAGCACGGATCATTCCCCGTAGCAGTTTGAAGCGATCGAAAGATTCTCGATCACCATCTCGCTTAATAACCGTGATGGGAACAAACTCAATACGCTCGTAGGTGGTAAAGCGACGACCGCACTTCAAACATTCGCGCCTGCGTCTAACACTTTGCCCAGCTTCGGCTGAGCGAGATTCGAGGACTCGGTTATCGGGAAACTGACAAAAAGGGCACCGCATGATATTTGTGTTTGGGCAGTCGTCAGGGAACTTAAGTAAAGATGAAAGCGCAAGTTCAAAGGATATTATGAACAATTCAGCATTTAGGCGATTCTAAGAGTAGATTGTCTATCTCAACTGGACGATCGCGCATTCAGTTTGCATGGTTTAGAGGAAACAGCTGCATTTTTAGGGTTGAAAGACATAAAAATTAAAAATGAATCAAAGCATCCGCACCGATGGGAAAACACTAATGGGAAATAGGATACAAAAAAAACTCCGAATTGATCACTTGTTTTCGATCGTGCCTGATTTATTAAAAAGTGAAAGATTTTTTTAGCCAATTCATGAGTTTCAATAAATTTTCCGAGAAATGTATTCCTAGATTGAACATCCGTTCAGTGAACTGTGGGTCATGCCTTCAAAGAATTTGCTAAATTGCCAAATTCTTTCCCTTCGTTCTCAATTAAGATTGCGATACCCTTATCTAGAGCTTCTTTCTTGCCCTCATGTGCTTTGTGGCGCTGCCCATCATGACTCCAACCACTGACTTTTTGAAACAACTGAATCTCTCGCAAAGACGTGCGGTTGAGCACTATTGCGGACCTTTGCTAGTCGTCGCTGGAGCGGGTTCGGGAAAAACGCGAGCGCTGACCTATCGCATCGCTAATCTGGTTTTAACGCACCGAGTTGATCCAGAAAATATCCTTGCAGTGACGTTTACCAACAAAGCTGCGAAGGAGATGAAAGAGCGGATTGAGAAACTATTTGCTGAGCAGGAAGCGCGGGCGAGGTATGGCAAGACATTGGCTGCACTGTCTGAACAGGAACAGACAAAACTGCGATCGCATGTTTATAAAACGCTAACCAAAGAGCTGTGGATTGGCACCTTTCACGCCTTGTGTTCTCGTATCTTGCGCTTTGATATCGATAAATTTCAGGATGATCAGGGACGAAAATGGGATCGTAATTTTTCGATTTTCGATGAATCGGATGCCCAAAGCCTGATTAAAGAGATTGTCACCAACAAGCTCAATTTGGATGACAAAAAATTTGACCCGCGATCGGTGCGCTATGCCATCAGTAATGCGAAGAATCAGGGGTGGTCGCCGCAAGATTTGGAGCGAGAGCAACCCAACTTTCGGGGACGGGTCATTGCCAACGTTTATAGTGAGTACCAATCTGCTCTCTCCAGCAATAATGCGCTGGATTTTGATGATCTCATCCGGATTCCAGTGTTGCTGTTACGCCAAAATGAGCAGGTACGTGCCTACTGGCACAAGCGCTTTCGCCATATTCTGGTAGATGAATATCAGGACACTAATCGGACGCAGTATGACCTGATCCAACTGTTGGTGACGAATGGGGTTGATCCCCAAAAGTTTAGCGATTGGAACTATCGCTCTGTTTTTGTGGTGGGGGATGCTGACCAGTCCATCTACTCTTTCCGGGCAGCAGATTTCACCATTCTGATGGGTTTTCAGCAAGACTTTGGCGATGGGTTACCCGACGATGACACCCGCAGCATGGTTAAGCTGGAGGAAAATTATCGATCAACAGAAAATATTCTCGCTGTGGCGAATCAGTTGATTGAGCACAATACGGAGCGAATCGATAAGGTTTTGAAGCCAACCCGGAGCAGTGGCGAAGCGATTTTTTGCTATCGGGCAGATGATGAAACAGCAGAAGCTGAGTTTGTGGTACAGCAGATTAGAACCCTGGAACAAAAGCACCCAGAACTGCAATGGGGTAGTTTTGCGATTCTCTACCGTACGAATGCCCAATCGCGTGCTTTAGAAGAATCCCTGGTACGCTGGCAGGTGCCTTACAAAGTGGTGGGAGGATTGCGATTCTACGATCGCAAAGAGATCAAAGACGTGTTGGCGTATTTGCGGGCGATCGCTAATCCAGCAGATAGCATCAGTCTCTTGCGGGTCATCAATACGCCGCGTCGGGGAGTGGGTAAGGCAACGATCGATGCACTCGTGTCTGCTTCTCAACAGTTAGGCGTGTCGCTCTGGGAAATTTTGATTGATGAGACTTCGGTCCGAACGCTGGCAGGGCGTTCTGCAAAAGGGGTGATCAGCTTTGCGCAAACGCTCCAAAAGTGGCGACAGCAGTTAGATGGTGTGTCTGCCAATGAAATTGTGCAAGGTGTATTAGAAGATTCTGGCTACGTTGCCGACCTGAAAGGGCAAGATACCGAAGAGGCAGAAGATCGGCTAAAAAACGTGCAGGAACTCTACAACGCGGTTCTGCAATTTGAGGAAGAAAACGAAGATAAGAGCCTGATTGCGTTTCTTGCCAGTGCGACTCTGGCTTCTGACTTGGATAACCTAGACGAAGCAGCAACCAGTGTTTCGCTGATGACACTCCATTCCTCTAAGGGGTTAGAATTTCCGGTGGTGTTTTTGGTAGGGCTGGAGCAAGGTTTGTTTCCTAACTTTCGATCGTTGGAAGATGTAGCAGCGTTGGAAGAAGAGCGTAGGCTTTGCTATGTGGGGATCACCCGTGCTAAGGAGCGTTTATTTATCTCCTATGCGCGTGAACGACGGTTGTATGGTTCCCGTGAGCCTGCAAGCCCTTCGCTCTTTTTAGCAGAACTGCCCAAAGATTTACTGGAATCGAATTCTGCCAGAGCCATTCCTAGCCGGATGACCAAGGGGATGACAGCCAATCGTCTTGGAAATGGTGCGTCTGGGAGTCACCCTCAATCTACTAGTCAGGCAAATTGGAATGTGGGCGATCGGGTTGCCCATCAATCTTTCGGAACGGGACAAGTGACCCACATTTTTGGTGCAGGTAACAAAATTTGTCTAGCAATCAAGTTTCCTGGGATGCCTCAGAAAATTATTGATCCCAAGCTTGCCCCGATCGAGCGAGTTGAATAGAGACGTTCTCACCGAACGTCTCTACAGAATTTAACGAGATTTCGAACCCACTGCGATGGCAATTAGGTACCAGAAGTCCAGGAGTTCATATACTCAATCTGGGCAGCAGTGAGAGTATCGATCTTTACACCCATTGCCTGCAACTTCAGACGGGCAATCTCCTTATCCACCTCAGCTGGGATGGAGTGTAGACCCGCTGCCAGTTTGCCCTGGTTCTTCACCAAATATTCAGCGGCAAGTGCTTGGTTGGCAAAGCTCATATCCATCACAGCACTCGGGTGCCCTTCTGCCGCTGCCAGGTTGACTAAGCGCCCTTCGCCTAAAACAATAACCGATTTGCCACTCTTCAAGCGGTATTCTTGCGTAAAGTTCCGGACTTCCCGGACTTCAACAGCTTCTGCCGCTAGGGCTTTCAGATCAATTTCGATATCGAAGTGACCAGAGTTGCAAACCATCGCTCCGTCCTTCATCACAGCAAAGTGTTCTTCCCGGATGACATGCTTATTGCCAGTGACGGTAATGAATACATCGCCCAGAGCAGCCGCTTCTGCCATTGGCATGACCCGAAAACCATCCATGACGGCTTCGATCGCGGGCACGGGTTCAATTTCTGTCACAATCACATTTGCGCCCATGCCACGTGCCCGGAGTGCAGCCCCCTTACCGCACCAACCATACCCTGCAACCACGATCGTCTTCCCTGCCAACAACACATTGGTCGCCCGAATAATGCCATCCAGAGTAGACTGACCCGTCCCATAACGGTTATCAAAAAAGTGTTTGGTATCAGCATCGTTGACATTCATGGCGGGGAAGGTGAGTACACCATCCTTAAACATGGCTCTCAGCCGGACAATGCCAGTAGTCGTTTCTTCTGTGGTACCGATCAGATCGGCTAATTGGTGCTGACGTTGCTGCACCAGAGTGGCGACCACATCGCAACCGTCATCGATGATGATGTTGGGACGATGATCCAAAGCAATCTGGACGTGGCGGCTGTAGGTCTCGCTGTCTTCCCCCTTTTGAGCAAATACCGGGATGTCGTAATCAGCGACCAAACTGGCAGCGACATCATCTTGGGTGGACAACGGGTTGCTGGCAATCAGCAAAGAATCTGCGCCGCCTGCTTTCAGGGCGATCGCCAAGTTTGCCGTCTCAGTCGTAACGTGGCAACAAGCAATCAGGCGAATTCCAGCAAACGGTTTTTCTTGAGCAAAGCGATCGCAGATTTGCTTCAGGACAGGCATCTCCCGTCCCGCCCATTCAATCCGCTGCTTGCCCTGAGCCGCCAAAGCAAGATCTTTAACTTCATATTTCAATCGGGTGGTGGGAGTCGCAGTCATGCAGTTTTCCTTGCTTTCCTTGAGTACATTGCTAACCTAATTTAGCTTAGGTTATCGACTTATTTAGTCCTGCTTTCTTTCTTTACTGAAGTTACAATTTTCAGTAAGAGGGGCTAACACAGTCAAAAATGCCCTTTTTTAACCCTGTTGTTTTTGACAAAAAATATTTTTTGTTTCCTGTTGATTCGTTGATAGTCCAGAGAGAATCGAGCCAAATTAATTTCTTGTCTAATAAAAATAACTTGATACAATTTGGACGAGATTGACAGAAGAGACATCTGTCAGCGGACGAAGCAATTGCTACACTATTGGGAGTATCCAGTGAAACTGAAATCTATGCACAAACGCTCAACGATGGATGTGACTCAGGTCATGCGCCGAGCAGAAGATCTGATTGGTGCTGCGTCTAACCGTTATCGCATTACGGTACAGGTCGCAAACCGAGCAAAGCGTCGCCGATTTGAGGATTTTGATAGCATGGATGACCCATCCATGAAGCCAGTGATGCGGGCAATTATCGAGATGTCTGATGAGTTGACCCAGCCTGAAATCATCGGTGAATAATCGTCTGCCCAGGCTTAGCAACACTCTCTTTGGACCAGCTTGACTGGATGGGTCAAAGCAATCAGTAAAACCATAAAAAAATGACGAGATGACAAAGAGTTCATCATCTCGTCATTTTTTTAGGAAATTCTCTCAAGTTTCTAAGAAGTGCTCATTTTCCTTGTGTTTCTATGTGATGGATAGAGCTAGGGTCACCTTAGGATGTGCAGTATTATCGATCGCACATCCTGACCCACGAATCAAGACTGTAACAAAATCCTAATCCACCTGTCCTAGGAGATAGCTTTGGCAACCTGGCGAGGATAGCTGCTACCGACTGTACCAACCGCTGGTTGTTCAGGTGCTTGGAGTAAAAAGACCAAAAGCGGATTTCCTTGAAATTCGCGCCGGACAAAGCGGATCAGTTCCCGCTCAATCTGGGTACGCACCCCTACCCAATCGACTTCAACGTTTTGGTCAAACTTGCGAGTCAACTCATGCCAGCGATCGTGCAACACTGCTTCAATCACATCTCGCACCCGCAATTGCAACAGGGTGAAATCGATCGAGGAGACAACCCCCCGTAAATGCACATCTGGTTTCGCAATCAAATCACCTTGCCAGTTAATTGCCGCCGCAACCGTCACGACACCATCCCCTGCCAGCTTCTGCCGCTCTTTCAAAATTTGAGCATTGACCACACCCGATCGTGAGGCATCTACCAGTTCAATCCCAGAAGGAACTTTGCCCGCAATCCGAATCGAGTTTTCGGTCAGTTCTACCACATCGCCATTGTCCACAATCACCATATTTTCTGCGGGAACCCCTGTACTCTGGGCAGTTTGGGCATGTTTAACCAGCATTCGGTGTTCACCATGCACTGGCAAGAAGAATTTGGGACGGGTGAGACCGAGCATGAGTTTTTGATCTTCCTGGCAACCATGTCCAGAAACATGAATTCCTTGCTCCTTGCCGTAGATCACTTTAGCTCCCTGGATCATCAATCGATCGATCATATTAACGACCGAGATCGTATTGCCAGGAATCGGGTTTGCCGACAGTACAACGGTGTCACCTTCCCGGATCTTAATCTGACGGTGATCGCCATTAGAGATGCGAGTCAACGCCGACATCGGCTCTCCCTGAGAACCCGTGGTCAAGATCAACACATTTTCATCGGGCACCTGATTGATCACATTCAAGGGTTGCAACAGGCTGTCTTCGCATTTGATATAGCCCAGATTGCGAGAATGAGCAATCACATTCAGCATGGAGCGTCCAACCACAGATACAACTCGACCGTGTTTTTTTGCCAAATCCAAAATTAGATTGATCCGATGAACTGAAGAGGCAAAGGTTGTGACGAGCAAGCGTCCTTTTGCCTGACCAAAAACCCGATCCAGATTGGGATAAACCGATCGTTCAGAAGGCGTAAAGCCAGGAACTTCCGAATTAGTCGAATCACTAATTAAACAAAGCACCCCTTTTTCGCCGTACTCTGCCAGCTTTTGGAAATCGAAAAACTCACCATCGACAGGCGTATGATCGACCTTGAAATCTCCAGTGTGGATCACGATACCGACTGGGGTATGGATCGCAACGGTAAAGCTATCCGCGATCGAATGCGTATTGCGGATATATTGCACAAAAAAGTGCTTACCAATTCGGACAATATCGCGGGGCTGAACCGTTTTCAGTTCAGTTCGATTGGTCACTCCCGCTTCTTGTAGCTTTTCTTTTAGCAGCGCCATCGCCAACCGGGGACCGTACATCACCGGAATATCAAACTGTTTAAGGTGAAAAGGAATGCCACCAATATGATCTTCATGCCCATGCGTGACGATCATGCCTTTAATTTTGTGGCGGTTTTCGCGCAGGTAAGTCATATCAGGCAGGACGATGTTAACGCCATGCATCCCATCCGTTGGGAACGCCAGCCCTGCATCTAGCAAAATAATTTCGTCTTCATATTCAAAGACACAAGTGTTTTTGCCAATTTCATGCAGTCCACCAAGCGGAATGACTTTAAGGGCTGATTTATTTTTTTCGGTCATGTGTATCCGTTTCTAGGGTTGATATGAAAAGAAAATTGATGAGAATTTGGCTTAAATAATTAGAAGCCAGCTCAGAGGCAGCTTTTTGAAGAGCGTCACTGAGAAAAATCATCCATTTGTTCGTAAAACCATGGACTATTCAGTTGTCAAAAAACTCTTGGTTGCGCTCTAGAGCAGTTCCAGATCTGCCAAAACCGATTTCAACTTCTCAACCACTACGGCTTCAGGTTCACAGAGTGGCAATCGTAAAGAACCTACGTCCCAACCCTGAAGCTTGAGTGCTGCCTTTACCGGAATTGGATTTGTCGTTAGGAATAAAGCTTTGAACAAAGAAAAAAGTTTTAAGTGAATCTGGGTAGCAACCTGGGTTTGACCAGCTTCAAAGGTTTGCACCATTTGTTGTAAGGGCTTGCCGACCAGATGGCTAGCAACGCTGACGACTCCTCGTGCGCCCACTGCCATCAAAGGAAGTGTAAGGGAGTCATCCCCAGAGTAAATGCCAAAATCCGGTGGTGTCAACTGCCGAATTAAACTTGCTTGGTCTAAGTTGCCACTGGCTTCTTTGATTGCGACGATGTTAGGAACTTCTGCAAGGCGGGCAACCGTTTCGGGTTGCAGATTTTGGCTAGTTCGCCCCGGCACATTGTAGAGCATAATCGGTAAGGCGGTCGCCTCAGAGATCGCTCGAAAATGGGCATAAAGCCCCTCTTGGGGTGGCTTATTGTAGTAAGGGACAACCTGTAGAGAACCGTCTAAACCAAGCTTTTCAGCCTTTTGAGTGGCAACGATCGCTTCCTGGGTTGAATTCGACCCTGTTCCTGCAATAATCTTTGACTTGCCAGAAACTGCCTGCTTGACCACTTGGAATAATTCATACTCCTCCTCCCAGCTTAGCGCAGGAGACTCGCCAGTGGTACCACAAACGACTAAAGTATCTGAACCATTTTCTGCCAGATAAACCGCCAGCTTCTCAGCGACCGCATAATTCACAGTGCCATCGTGAGCAAAGGGCGTAATCATCGCCGTCAAAATACGTCCGAAATCTACCACACTCGAATTAAACTCCTCTATGGGTCAAACTGCCAGCAATTTGATTTTGGCTTTCAGCTTTCTTACCTGCTTGTATCTTTTGTCTTCTCGTTCGATCAGTCAAGCCCTAAAGGCGCAACAACTATTTCGCCATTGCCATTGCTGGTTTCAGCAAATCTTTTTCAATTAAAAGTTCAGCAATTTGCACCGCATTCAGAGCAGCACCTTTGCGGATTTGATCGCCGCACAGCCAGAGTTCCAAGCAATGGGGGTTGGAAATGTCCTGACGAATGCGTCCTACTAGCACTTCATCCAACCCACTGGCTTCGATCGGCATGGGGAAGTAATTGGATTGCCAATCTTCAACAATACGCACCCCTGGAGCCTGACTGAGAATTTCTTTGGCTTGAGCAACCTTAAAGCGAGAGTCAAACTCTAGATTAAGCGCTTCGGAGTGCGCCCGCAGTACGGGAACCCGCACACAAGTCGCCGTCACGCGCAAATCGGGGACACCAAAAATCTTTCGGGTCTCGTGCACCATCTTCATTTCCTCTTCACAATAACCCTGGTCATCGAACTTAGAGTTGTGGGGGAAAAGATTGAACGCCAAAGGAAAGGGAAAGATTTCGGGTATCGCTTCTTCGTCATTGAGAATAGCTCTGGACTGCACCCTGACTTCTTCCATCGCTCGTGCACCTGCCCCGCTAGCGGATTGGTAGGTAGAAGCCACAATCCGACGAATGGGCTGCACCCGATGCAACGGATACGTGGCAACCGCCATTAAAATTGTTGTGCAGTTAGGATTGGCAATGAGTCCTTGGTGAGCTGCGGCATCGTCTGGGTTGACCTCTGGGACAATGAGTGGCACTTTAGGGTCCATCCGAAAAGCGCTGGAGTTGTCAATCACAACGGCTCCCGCAGAAATTGCCCGCTGTGCCCAGGTTTTGGAGGTGGAGCCGCCTGCCGAAGCCAGGACTAAATCGACATCGTCAAATGCGTGTTCATCCACCACTTCTACAGGAAGATGCTCACCTTGAAACGAAACAGTTTTACCTGCCGAGCGGGGTGATGCCAGGAGCTTTAAATTCGATAATGGAAAATAGCGACTTTCTAGAAGTTGCAGAAGCTCTGCTCCCACTGCCCCCGTAGCACCTAAAATTGCCACCCGGTAGGATTGACCCACGTTAATTTCCTCCTTTTTTGAGAATCACCACAGACTATTTATTTGAATATAAGAAAATCAAATCTCATCAGAATATTATTTTCAGTTAATTTTTTTTAAGCATTCACTCGTTTAATTCATTACCAGTTTCTAAGGGTAATTATCTACTCACATCGCCTCGCCAGGTCGTTACACAACTTAAGCGATCGCTCGCGAGGGCAAAGCTAACATAAATTTCTAACTTTCAGTTTTAAGAGTGCTTATACTCGCTCATCATCATTCATTTTGCAGCGTAACAGGTTTAACTGGGTCCGTGGGATTTGGCACCATCGCCATGGCTAGGGCAAGGGGGCGCAGAAATGGAACGATCAAGCCAACCCACTGCTTGCTGAAGTCGAGGCAGCGCTTCTTCGGGCTGATCCTTCAGCAAAAAGACCAATGCAGCTGCAACCTGTTCCTTTGCGCGTGCCTTACGGTTAGACTTGAGCCGATGCCACTCGCGATCGCCAATCGTCAACCGTTCCACCATTAACTGTGCCAGTTGTAGATCGGTTAGCTCAGCCGCAGCGAAATCTGTCACTGATGGATTGGGAAGTGAGAGAGAATCCGTCATATCGGGCAATCTTTTGAAAGGCTTGAAAGAGAAATTCAGGTGGCATCGATTGGGTATCTCCCAATCTCCTATCTTTACTCTACTATGCTTCTATGAAGTCGTCCCAGGAAACCCCGCAAGAGCCAGTGAGTGATTCGGCACAACCTCCCCAACCACAAGCGGAGGCGGTATTGGATTTTGAGCAATTCTTAGTAGCGGTGGAGCAATCGCTTCAGGAACTCAAAAGCCGCTATCAGCAAATTCAAACCGATCAACAGCAGCAATTGGACCTACAAGCCCAACAGAGAGAACTTCAACAGCAGTTGAAACAAACCCCTGATCCCGCATTACGACAAGAATTAACAAAACTTAAAGACCAACTAGAAGAACTGGAAGTCAAGCTGGAAAGCCGCCTGCTCTCCTGGCTCAGCTTTCGGGAAAAGTTTTGGCAAATTGTCCGTTTTTTGGGATTGGGTATGGCAATCGGTTGGGTTTTCGCCTTTGTTACCCTCAAATCTCCTAAACCAGCCCCCGATGCAACATCGCCCACGACTCAATCTCCGCAACCTCATCAATAAACTAAACTGAGCGAACCATTGGAGCCAGAGCGCGGTTTCCTTAAGCACTCAAGGGATAATCGGCAGCCATGATCCAACTTGTTAAGTGGATTGCCCATTGCAATCCACTCAAACCGCATCGAGGTTATAGTCTCCCGACTTGCCCCCCGTTTTGTGAATTAGGCGAATATTTTCAATTTGCATCGATTTTTCTAATGCTTTTGCCATGTCATAGAGGGTTAACGCCGCGATCGCTACTGCTGTCAGTGCTTCCATCTCCACCCCTGTTTCTGCCTTGGTCTTGACTTCTGCCTGAATTTGTATTCCCGGCAATGTGGGGTCAGGGGTCAGAGTGACTTCAACTTTTTGCAACGGCAGCGGATGGCAAAGGGGGATGAGTTGCGAGGTCTGTTTCGCTGCCATGATGCCTGCCAACCGAGCCGTTCCTAACACATCCCCTTTGGGGGCATTGCCAGATTGGATCGCTGCCAACGTTGCGGGCAACATACGGATTTGTCCCGCCGCGATCGCCCGTCGCACAGTCGAGGCTTTGGTGGAGACATCCACCATGTGTGCCTGTCCCTGCTGATCCAGATGGGTCAATCTTGGCTCAAGCGAAGCAAAATCAGTCTGATCAGAATTCATTGAGAAATTTTGTGTCGTGGCTCAAGCTATGATACTATTGAAATTCGTGAGGGCCTGTAGCTCAGTGGACTAGAGCACGTGGCTACGGACCACGGTGTCGGGGGTTCGAATCCCTCCTGGCCCGTCCAAAACAGGGGGTGCGATGTATGCACCCCCTGTTCATTAGGGGGTAGATCTTTAGCTTTGACGGCATCATTTCGGGGTAGATAGTGCGTATACATCTCGTCCTGCTCCCAGGGCAAAACGAAGCGAATAGGTCAGGTTTTTGCTGTTCAGGGTACTAAATAGGGTCAATGCGATGACCCCCAAACAGGCCGCCAGCCCAAACAGATTACGATACCCTGTGTGATCGGCAAACGAACCCAGTAGCGGAGCTGAGATCGCAATACCTAAGTCAAATCCGTTCAGGCACAGCCCCAGGAATCGACCCCGCTCATAGGCTTCTGCCCGATCGGCAACCAGGGCTACCATGCTGGGTAACAAAATTCCGGCACCGCTGCCTTCCAGCACCCCTGCTAGCAAAAATCCTGATGCCTGGTGCGCTTCAAATAGCATGAACATCGCAACGGCGTAAAGTAACAATCCCAAGCTGATGAATCGCCCTCGCCCGTAGCGATCGGATGCCCGTCCAATCGGTAACCGTACCGTGAAACTGGCGATCGCTGCTGCGGTATAAAACAAGCCTGCATTTAACTGTACTCGCGTTTCTTGCAGCAACAAAGGCATGAACGTGGTCAGGGTGCCAAATGCCAGTCCGATCATCATCAGGGTGAGGGTGGGAATCCGCAACCGAGGGCTGAGTAACAACCGCCAAAATCGACGATCGGCAGGACGCGCTGCTCCAGTCGATGTCACATCTTTGGGGAGAGCAGGCACCTGAACTGGCAAACTACACATTAATCCAGCCACGCCCAAACTGCTGGACAGCAGAAGGAGGGGCACACTCCCAAAACTGGCGTACAAAAAACCGCCGATCGCGGGTCCTAATGCCATTCCAATCGGACTTGCCAGGGTCATATAACCCAGCACTTCACCCCGATGCTCAGGCGGCGAAAGATCAACGACCAATGCACTGTAAGCAGTGGTAAATGCTGCGATACTAATGCCATGAAAAATACGGACGATGGCAAGCGGCAAGAGTGCATGAGTCGTTAGATACCCCAAGGGGGCGATCGCTGCCACCACTAATCCAATCAGCAAAACCAGCTTTCGCCCCCGCAAGTCCGCCAGGATGCCTAATTGGGGACGAAATACTAACAGCCCGATCGCGAACGATCCCATCACCCAACCTAATTGCTGGTTATTGGCTCCTACTGATTTGATATACAGCGGCAATACAGGCAGTAAAGAAGCCAGACTGATCCAAAACAGGAGCGCGCAAATAAAGAGGATTAATAAATTGCGCTGTGACTCTGATTTGATGAGATTCAATGATTTCAAAGATCTAATTCCTCTTCGCCCAAATCTTGATACTGCGATGCATCGAAGCCAGAACCCACGATTGTCTTATGTTCGCCTGGTTCTTTGATGAAACGCTTCGCCTGATTTGGCGATTTTTACTCCTCAAGTGAGCAATTGTGTCAATCTATCTACCATAAGAGGTAGAACAATTTGCATCAAAAAATGAATGGGCAAATTCAAGGGTAAGTCTACAAGTATAGCCCGCTGCCTAAAGTGATGATTTATCTATCAGATGAGGGGTTGATTCAGCAGTTTCAAATTTCACTTTGCTGTAAAAGTCTGCCAAGGAGATCTGAAAGGAAAAGGTTGAAAAGACGATCGCTTCATCTTCTTCGTCATATTCGCAGAGCGACCATTGCTTTTTGCTCAGTTTAGAAAACTGCTCGACATGCACCCGGTTTTGATCGACCAGGAGATATTTTTGAAAGCTGGGAATTGATCGATAAACTTCAAATTTTTCTTCGCGGTCGTAAGATCTTATCGAAGTTGCTGAGAGACTTGTTACACAAAATAAAGCTGATCCAGCTTCAGAAAAGTTTGAAGTAAAACATTGGCACCCTGAGTGCATTGTTCAGGCGAAGTATATTCTTCCTCCGAGTGGCTGATGCCGTTCCGACTGGGGACAAAGATCATGCCCATATCAGTGAAGCGTCCAATTTCCTGGGCATCGTGTCCAGCACGGCTGGGGAGATGGGTGTAGCTCAGCCCCAATTCTTGACTGACCTGAGCGATCGTCTCCATGATATGGGGGGCAGAAAGCGTGGGCATCACATGCAACGTTTCGCGTAAGGTAAAGTCAGTACCCGTTGCATTGGCGATCGCCTCAAACTCCTGCTTAATTTCACTCACCAAAAACTCTAGATTCTCTTGGGATAGGTCGCGCAAGTCAATTCTAAAATCGACTTCACCGGGAACAGTGTTGGTGGAATTGGGTACGACCGACAGATAGCCGACAGTTGCTACCTGCTCCCCCGGATTTTCCAAGGCAATGCGGTTGACTGCCAACACCATTTGCGCTGCTGCCACCAGAGCATCTTTTCGCATTTTCATCGGCGTTGTCCCCGCATGGTTAGGACAACCCACGACTTTCACCGCAAAGCGATATTGTCCCACCACCCCCGTCACCACCCCAATCTGCAAATCTAGATGCTCTAACACTCCCCCTTGCTCGACGTGCAGTTCAACAAAAGCAGCCATTTCAGAAGGATCTCGTCTTGCTGTAGCAATTTTTGACCAATCACCCCCGATTTTTTCCAGACAGGGCTGAATCGCTGTACCATCTAAGCGTCCGTAGTAACTGGGATCTTCTTTAACTTCGCCTGCCATAGCTTTGCACCCCAGCACTGATCGCTCTTCGTCTGTAAAAACGATTACCTCAATGGGATGGTCGAGTCGAATATGGTTTTCATTCAAAACTCGCACCACTTCAATGCCTGCCAGCACGCCCAAGCAGCCATCGTAACGTCCTGCCACTGGCACCGTATCAATATGAGACCCGGTTGCCAGCGCTGCCGATCGATTTTTGCCCGCATATCTTGCAATAATGTTGCCAGCCGCATCAATCCGTACGGTCATCCCAGCTTCTAGCATCCAGGATTGCACCAACTGACGGGCGAGTAAATCTTCGGTTGAGAACGCGACTCGGCTCACGCCACTATTGGGCAGTTTGCCAATTTCGGCTAGTTGCAAAATACTGCGATTGAGGCGATCACTATTGATGGTTAGGGGGTAGAGGGCGACAGTCATAGGAAGAGTTGAGGGGGCGAGGAGTAAAGGGATTAAGGAGTAAAGCGGTGAAGAGAGGAGAGTGGATCTCGAGGGTGCAGTATCCGTAAGAACGCAAACCTTATGTCCCTTAAGGGGTAAACTTTGCGTTCACTTGAGTCAATCAGGCAGGAAGGCTTTATAGCCTAACAGGGCAGAAATCACCTTAATACTCAACTTTGTCAGTTTTTTCATCCCACTCTTGAAAGACTTCCAATGCCTCTTTTTGCATCATTTGAGTCATAGAGAGTTTGCGATCAGCAATGGGAACTTCTAGCTCTTCGTAAATAAATTGATCATCGAAGCCAATTTTGGCAGCATCTACTTTGGTGTTGGCGTAGTAGACGCGATCGGGACGTGCCCAGTAGATTGCCCCCATACACATGGGGCAAGGTTCACAACTGGTATAGATTTCGCAACCTGTGAGTTGAAACGTGTTGAGCGCTTTACAGGCTTCGCGAATAGCAACGACTTCCGCATGAGCGGTGGGGTCATTGGTAGAAGTGACCTGATTATGTGCTTTGGCGACGATTTCGCCATCTTTAACAACCACGGCACCAAAGGGTCCCCCCAGCCCTGATTGAATACTGTGGCGGGACATGGCGATCGCCTCTTGCATAAACGGATTGGAAGATTCTGTCATGTGCTTGACTGTAACTCGTTCTCTTGAATTGTTAGGTGATGTTTCCAGGGATCTGACAGCCTTTGGCAAGAATCGTGCTGAACAGCATTTGCTTGAATGCCAGAGCCTACTCCATTGTCTCATCCGTCTAGGCGGCTGCCGTGTATACACGAAACACAGTCGGTCTACGAGGAGAGGTGCTGAGAGTGATCCCTAGTTTTTTCAGTAGCGTAAGTCCAAAGCATCTTACAATCTGGTACTGGTGATACGGTAATCCAAGCTGAAAGGTGAAGTGATGACGAAAACGGATCAGGGCGTGAGACGAGTTTTTATCTGTGGATCAGCGCTGCGGGGACAGCCCGATCATCAAAATCTACAATCCGCTAAATTTATTCGTGAAGCGACAACCCAGCCTCGGTATCGCCTTCATGCAGCGGGGGATGCTTGGCATCCAGCAATTTACGAAGTTCCAGAAGAGGGGATTTCGATTCCGGGCGAAGTCTATGAATTAACTACAGAACAGTTTGATTATTTGAATGCCAACGAGCCTCCTCATATGTATCCTGCGGATGTAGTTCTAGAAGACGGAGAAGTGTTGACCGCGTTTCTTTACCCGCAAGAATTAGTCGTTCAGTACAGCTGGGAAGATATCTCTCATTATGGCGGTTGGGCTGCATATCAAGCAGCCAGACAGAAGGAATAATAGACAGTTTGACGATGTTTTCAAGTGGGCTGATCTCCCTCAATCCCCCTTGAAAAAAGGGGGATTTTCAAATTCCAATTGCAAGCATCACGATCGCTCTCATGCTTTGGTTATTCTTAATTTTCATTCTATTGCGTCTCTTGTTCTGGTTAGTGGCTTTTCCTAATCCTGATGAGGCGTATTACTGGCTCTGGGGGCAACATCCAGCCCTGTCTTATTACGACCATCCACCGCTAATTGCCTGGGTCGGAGGGCTGGCTACAGCATGGTTGGGACGATCGTCCTTCACTCTACGTCTGCCTACCTTTCTGGCAAATCTAGCATTTTTCTATCTCATCTTTTTATGTTTGCGCCATCTGTATGGAGATCGTGCCAGATCGTATTTTGGCATCGTATTGTTGGCAATTGCGGCAAGTCCACTTTATTTCATGTTTTTGGCACTTGCCTGGCCTGATGCTTTAATGATTACGCTTGCGTTATTAGCATCGTATTGGTTTATTACTTTTATTGATGTTTATGCCGAAGATGGACAAGGAGAAAGCTGGCGATTGTATGGCACAGCCGCCGCGATCGCCCTGGCAATATTAGCAAAATACAATGCTATTTTTGTGCCTTTAGGCTTTCTGGCAACCGTGATCAGTACACCTCCCTTGCGTCCTTTGCTGCACGATCGACGAGTTTACGGGGCTGTGGCAATTGCTGCGATCGCTTTCTTACCCATCTTGTTCTGGAATGAAAGCAATGATTTTCAATCGCTGCGCTACTATCTCAGCCGCAGTGCCGATGGTAGTGGTGCCAGTTTTAAAGTGGGCGAGGCTTTGGGCTTTTTGGCATTGGCGATCGTCAGCGTGTCTCCCTTTTACATTTACGGCATGATCAGCCGATTACAGAGCCAGTTTCAGCCGTTTACGAAAGCGCAAAAAAATGGTCAGCTCACTTCTTTCTATCCCACGGTTGCTTTCTGGATTTTTGCGCTTTCTACTGGCATACTGACTTTGACCGCACTCGTTTCCACCGCACTTTACTACTGGAATATTACCGCTTATTTATTGTTATTTCCCCTCTTACCTCGTTATTTTTTGGATACGCAGGGGCAGTGGATACGTCTGCGTTTATTTTGGGCAGGGCAGATGTATGGGCTATTGTTTGCAGTGGTTTTTGTCGTGCACTACAGCCTCTTACCGATTTCGGTATGGCTTTCTCCAGACGCTGACCCCGACAGTCGCATGATGTTTGGCTGGCAAACCGTTGCTGCTGAGGTGCAAAAGCTGCAACAGAATACAACTGAGCCATCATTTTTGCTGGCAACAGACTACCGCACGGCTTCGGCATTGGCATATCAACTCAACCAGAAAACAGTAACAGTGATTTCCGATCGCATTGATCAGTTCGACTTTTGGTATGCAGGCGATCGGGCACTCCAGGGCAAAAACGCGATTATCCTTTCAGATACTTGGCATCCTGCCAACTCGACGTTGCTTGCTCACTTTGCCCATTGCTCAACCCCAAGAAAGATCGTGATTGCTCGCTGGGGGATTTGGGTGAAAGATTACTTTCTGACTCAGGGATATGGCTTTCGAGGTGGGGAGGATGGCGTCGAGAAAATGGGAAGGTGACCCGGAAGCAGCGCCTCCAAAGGGGCATTCCTAAGCAAAGCATGGAAAGAGAAACACCTAACACCTATCCCGAAAACCCTTGCAAAAAGTCGATTACCGCATGCAGGCTACCGGGTTTGGTCACAATCAAAACCGTTGAATCCGGTTCCAAAATGGTACTGCCATTGGGGATGACCAAATCCATCTGGGGATGGGGCTGATAGCCAATAATCAGCGATCCTTGAGGAAAGCGGGGGTCTTGAGCGACCTCAGCAACGCAGAGACCTGCCACATCGCTGTTTTGCGGGATTGCGAGTTTGAGCACTTCAATCTGTCCCTGCTCAAAGTGCATAATCGACTCAACCTGAGGAAATTCGATCGCATTTGTCATGGTCGAAACTGCCAGGTCGATCGCATTCACAATATAGGTGGCTCCAGCAATGCGGTAAGGTTCCAGAAAATCCCGATGCCGCATGCGTACCAGGATTTGAGGCACGCCGTAGTGCCGCGCAAGCGACACCATTGCCAGGTTCAGGGCATCTTCTCGCAAGACAGCCGCGATCGCATCCGTCTTGCGAATCCCAGCTTCTAGCAGCGCCTCCGTACTGACCGCACTCCCCTCAAATGCCATCACCCCTAGCTTTTCCCGCGCATAGGCACAGGCTGCTGGGTTAATGTCCACCATGGCGATCGTGTGCCCCAGTTTCACCAACCGCTGTGCCAGTCCTAACCCAATTAAACCAGCACCCCCAATCAAAACGTACATCGCTTCTCAACCCCACTTCGCTGTACTCTAACCAGAAAGAAGGCTTGCTTCTTGATCAACGCGATTTCATAATCTTTTCTAAAATATAAAAAAGTTCTCTGGCAGCAGGTTTTTCTAGATCCAAGCCATATAAAGAACGGCAACCTTGTCTGTATAGGTACATATTGTTACATTCCCAACAAATAGATGCCTGGAACAAGATCTCTCCCTTGAACGAAAAACGCAATCCGAACGGTGGAGTGTGACAGCGTGCCGATTCGCCTGGTATCAGTTGGCGCCATCGCTGGGCAATTTGCTGTGCCGCCTCTCCTTCCGCTGTAACAACGCGACTTGACCAGATCAAATCACCTGACATAGAGGCAAAATTTCCCTCCAAGTCCAATACATCCACCGTATCGATCTCTGGCAATTCGGGAATTTGAGCACCCCTATCCAGTGGTGGGATCGCCTTTGCCTTCGGAGATTTAGGACTTAAATCGTAGAACATACCGAACTCTTTTCACTCAAAGCAAAACCGTCATCTTGCAACCAATTTACTCAAGATTGCTCCAAAGTTGCTTCCTGCTTCCCCCCTCCACTCTCCCCTATTCCGCACCATCCCTTTATCTCCCCATTACCCATCACCCTGACATTAGCCAGCCCAGACAGCTATCGTAGACAATATGAGAATTGATCGACAACTCAATCTTCTGCGCCGACGCTGGCGAGACCTGGGGCAATCTCTGGCAATGTATCGCTACTGCGGGCGGGCGATCGCACTCGTCTGGCAAACCGATCGCACCCTCACCCTCTTGCTGGCAGGCCTAACCTTGCTGGCAGGGTTGCTCCCCGCACTGGTTGCCTATCTGGGCAAGCTCATTGTGGATGGCGTCGTGCTCACTGCCCATTCGGGTTTGGCAAGCGATCGCTGGCATACGCTGAGCTATTTGGGTATGGAGGCAATTGTCGTCATCCTGTTGAGTGGTGGCAAACAAGGACTCACCCTTTGCCAGTCGCTGTTGCGAGCATTACTGGGACAAAAAGTGAATGTGCTGATCCTGGAAAAAGCGCTGACGCTGGATATGGCGCATTTCGAGGACTCCGAATTTTACGACAAGATGGTGCGGGCGCGGCGCGAAGCCTCCAATCGTCCCCTGAGCTTGGTTAGCCGGACTTTTGGCTTGGTGCAAGATACCCTGGGCTTAATCACTTACAGTGGTTTACTACTGCATTTCTCGGTCTGGGCAGTGGTGATTTTAATGGGTGCTGCCATTCCGGCATTTATCGCCGAAACCCGCTTTGCTGGCGAGGCATTTCGTTTATTTCGCTGGCGATCGCCCGAAACCCGACAACAGAACTATCTGGAATGGCTGCTGTCTAACGAAAGCACTGCCACCGAAGTGAAGTTGTTTCAGTTGGGACCCATGCTGTTGGAGCGTTACCGAAACATTTTCCTGAACTTGTATAGGGAAGATCGGGAACTGGCGATGCGTCGCATGTTCTGGAGTTACGTGTTAGGTTTGCTCAGTACGCTTGCCTTCTACGGTGCCTATACCTGGATCGTGCTGGAAGCAATCGCTGGACGCATCACCCTAGGCGATCTGACCATGTACCTCGTGGTATTTCGGCAGGGACAAGCCACTTTTACGTCTGCATTGGCAGCGATTGGCGGCATGTACGAGGATAGCTTGTATCTCTCCAATCTGTATGAGTTTTTAGAAGAAGCTGTCCCCCAGCCAACAGGGCATGCAACCCAAGGCACTTTACCGGGTGATGGATTGCGATTTGAGGCAGTCTCATTTCAGTATTCTGGCAATCCCAAACCAGCTCTACAGGATGTGTCGTTCCATCTACGTCCAGGCGAAAAACTGGCGATCGTGGGTGAAAACGGCTCCGGTAAAACTACCCTGATCAAGCTCCTGACGCGACTTTATACACCTGATTCTGGGCGAATTTTGCTAGATGGCTTGGATTTGCAAGCCTGGGATATTGATCAATTGCAACGCCGAATTGGCGTTATTTTTCAAAACTTTGTCCGCTACCAATTCACTGTAGGCGAAAACATCGGTACGGGCGATGTCACGTATCTATCAGACGAGAGTCGTTGGGAGTCCGCTGCGGAAAAAGGCAATGCGCGTCCCTTTATTGAAGAGATGCCCGATGGTTTTAGCACTCAATTAGGCAAATGGTTCAAGCGTGGGCGAGAACTGTCCGGTGGACAATGGCAGAAAATTGCCCTGTCCCGTGCTTTTATGCGATCGCAAGCTGATCTGCTAGTGCTAGACGAACCCACCTCCGCAATGGATGCCGAAGCCGAGGTCCGCATTTTTGAACAATTTCGGGCTATGACCCAAAATCAAATGGCGATCTTAATTTCCCATCGCTTTTCCACCGTACGCATGGCAGATCAGATCATCGTCCTCTCTGATGGCAGGTTGACTGAGCAAGGAACCCATGAGGAACTGTTGCACGCGAGAGGTCGTTACGCTCAATTGTTTGCCTTGCAAGCTGCTGGATATCAGTAGTCAATGAACTGGGAAATCACATTTGCAAAGTGTTTGAAATCGTCGTTCAGCGTGGCGAGATCAGCTGCTGAAATTAATTTTGACATTGACGGTGTAGATTCTCTGCGACCAGAACGACTTCAATCGCCTCCAACACTAATCCCACTGCCCAGGACCTTAGCACCTGTCAAATTAATGCCTGCTAAGTTCGCTCCAATGGTTTCAGCGTTATATATTTGAGCATTGGTCAAGTCAGCCCGCATCAGGTTGGCTTGGTTAAGCGTAGCGTTGGTCAAAAACGCCCCGCTCAGATTGGCTCCAACCAAATTGGCACCCGTGAGGTCGGCCCCTTCCAAATTAGCGTTTACCAATTTGGCATCTTGCAAGTTGGCGTTACGCAAATCAGCCCCTAAAATATGAACGTTGCTGAGGTCTGCGCCTGAAAGATTGCAACCGACACAGGCTCCTGTTGCCAACAGCTGCTTCAAATGAGCAGGGTTTTCAGCCTTTACCGGAATGGCGAGCGAGCATGTAGCGAGTAAGGTAATGGCAGCCAAAATCGTTTTAGTCATCATTTGACCCTCCACTGAGGACAAGGCTTTTCTAGCCATATTTCTATGATCGCATACTCAAAACCTGGATGTCTCATGCAGAGGGATGATTTATCCCTACCCTTAAGAATACGCTACAAAGAAGATATGATCGTTCACAATTGTAGTTGTCACTAAGAAAGCGCTGGCATTTTTAAAGACTTTGCTCGGACAGGCTTTCAAAAACGCCAGCCACAGGTCAAGGACATGACCGAGACTAATTTAATTCACACATCAGTACGAGTGACAAGGGTGCGAGGATGATGAGTTCCAATCGAGGCACCAATCAAAGAAGCCGCTAAACCCAGCAGGGAACCCAGAGCAAACGACCAGCCGACTTTGGCAGCATTCCCTGCAATGTCTCGCGTTTGTTGAGCCGTAACATTCGGGACATTGTTAGGTAAATTAGTTCCCCCTTGCTGAGCCTGATTAATCACCTCACCCGCGTTAGAGGCAACGATGCCAAACGCACCCGATACTCCGGTGGAAAGCAGCCAAGCACTCAATGCCAGTGTTGTTGCCCACAGAATGGCTCCATTCAACAAAGCCGTGCTGCGATTCATCGGTCCACAGGCGCGTGCAGTCACCCATCCGCCTAGAAAAAGAGAGATGAATAGGCTAATAATTGACCAAATACCAACAGCTGAACCAACATTCCCGGCATTGGAGCGGGGTGCACCTGAATCAGCAAGGCTTGTTAAGCCAATCGCAGCTCCCAATGCAGTGAGCACCAGTTGCGTACTCAATGCCACAACCAATCCGGAAAAGATAGGCCCCCAACGAACGCGATCATGGTAATCCGCAGTTGGAGTCACGATAGAACGATCAACCACCCGGCCAACAGGATCGTTAGTGTATGTCATAGCCTGAAACCTCCCAGTAAGTAATCGATGAGCAAATGCTAAAAACCGAGTTGCTACGAGCTTAGGGAAGTCCTTGATGTTTTACACCTATCTTTGGAAATAATGAGACTGGTTTTAGAAATAATAAGACTGGCTGGAAAGTTTATTTGGCAGATTGGCGAGGGGATCGGTTGCATTTTTGGAACGATAGATTATCCTGCTCCAATTTGAAAAAACACCGATCGCCAATTTTATGGCTCTGTGAATTTGGTTAATGAAGCGTGAGCAGTCGCAACACAAAGTCCTGCAAACAAAAAGGCTCCCATTCCCCCACTCAAACTGAGCGCTTTGAAGAGAGAACCGAATTGACTCACCCCTAACCCAAACAGCATCGCTGCCAGCGCACTCCCACCAAAATACAGACCCACCCCCAATCCCGGTTTGTCGGCAGGAGCCAGCGATAACGCAAAAGGGATGCTACCGTTGACAATCAAACTAAAGCAGATGCCCAGGGCGATCGCAGTTCCCACCCCCATTGCTCCCTGATCTTTGAAAAGTACTAACCCCAGCAACACCGCCGTTGCCAGCGCCCCAATCATCATGACTCGCTGATTGCCCAGTCGAACCGCCAGAGTGCCAGCCGGCAGGGCAGAGAGAATATGGGCAGCAAAAAACCAGCCAATGCTATCCCCAAAATTCATCTGAATTAAGCGGTAGCCCAAGCCAATTCCGGCGCCCGTAGCTGCAATCAACCCCAAATGGCTGAGCACGATCGGCGTTGCTACCGCTAGAGGCGGAACAGGGCTAGACAGCATGTGAGCATCGACCCAGCGCAGGCAAGCCGTGACGACCAAAAGCACTGCTGCACCCAGCGCAAAGGTCATCCCTGGACCCCAACTGAGAATCTGCTTTTGCACAAACGTGCTCAGACTCCCAGCGATCGCGCCGACTAAAAGCAATACACTGGCAGCTTGTGGCAAAGCCGTGAGGGAAGCATACTTACCCAACAGTGCCAGGGCAGGACTGCGAAACATCGTCATTGCCAACGCCCACAGAATGATCAGCGCCAGCAGCAAGCCTTGTAGCACAGGCGTGGGATTGCCCAACAGGGTCACGGTTGGAATTGCCAGAAATAGGGCGGCAGACAACGTACCACCCCATGCAATCAGGAGAAAGCGATGCCCAACCCAGCGCTGTTGACGATCAGACAGCGTCCCCATCAGGGGTTCCAGCAACACTGCCAACAAGTTTTCGACAATCAGCAAAGTGACTGCCCATGGGGCTGGCAAGCCTAACTGAGTCAGCAATTTGCCCAAGTAAATGTTATAGATCACCCAACAAAGCGTGATCGCGCCCTGCATGGCTGCTAGTGCAAATACTTGCAACCAAAGAATTGAAAAGGGCGCTTTCGCAAGGTTCATTTGAAAATGACTAACTTAATACTCCGGGATAGAGGGATCGACTTCGCGACTCCAGGCAGTGATCCCACCCTTCACGTTCGTGCCTTCGATGCCATGCTGTTTCAGAATACCAAGCGCTTTGGCAGAACGACCGCCCATTTTGCAATGCGCAATCAAACGATGCCCATTCAAGGCTTCCTTTACTTTCTCTACCCCTGAGCCATTCTCAATGTCAGGCAATGGGATCAAAACTGAGCCGGGAATTTTGGCAATTTCGTACTCATTCGGGTTACGCACATCAATCAGCACAAAATCATCGGCACCGCTATCTAGCAGTTGCTTTAATTCTTGCACCGTCATTTCAGCCAATTCTGCTTGTTGTTTTGCTTCTTCCATTTTTGCCTGCCTAATGCCACAGAATTCTTCGTAATCGACCAGTTTTTCAATCACAGGACGGATGGGATTGGGGCGCAGTTTTAATTCCCGGAATTTCATTTCCAGCGCATTAAAGAGCAACAGACGACCGCTCAGGGTTGTGCCTGCGCCCAAAATAATTTTGACGGTTTCCGTTGCCTGGATCACCCCAATGATGCCCGGTAAAATACCCAGCACACCGCCCTCTGCACAGGAAGGCACTAGCCCAGGAGGAGGGGGTTCGGGATAGAGATCGCGATAGTTGGGACCTTCCTGGTAGTTGAAGACGGTTGCCTGTCCCTCAAACCGATAAATCGAGCCGTAAACATTGGGCTTATTGAGCAAGACGCAAGCATCATTGACCAGGTAGCGGGTTGGAAAATTGTCGGTGCCATCGACGACAATATCGTAGGGACCCACAATCTCCAGAGCGTTTTCTGAAGACAGGCGCGTTTCGTACAGATCGACTTGACAGTAGGGATTGATTTCGAGAATGCGATCTTTGGCAGAGTAAATTTTGGGCTTACCGACCCAGGAGGTCCCGTGAATCACTTGTCGTTGAAGATTAGAGACATCGACCACATCAAAATCGACGATGCCGATGCGTCCGATCCCAGCTGCTGCCAAGTAAAGTAGCAGAGGCGATCCCAATCCACCCGTGCCAATACAGAGGACGCTAGCAGCTTTAAGCCGCTTTTGTCCTTCTAACCCAACTTCGGGCAGGATCAGGTGACGGGAATAGCGTTCGTATTCTTCTTTGTTGAGTTGGATCTCATCTAGATTGGGATTTAGCATGAGTGGTAGAGATTTAGAGGTCAGGTAAAGTTTTGGGTTGAAGATGCAGAGGTCCGGGATTCGGTACAGTGAATGCGGTGAGGGGTTAGGAATGGAGCATAAGCTTGACGCCAGTGGCAGTCACCCATGGCTTTTGCCGATCGCCGCTGAGGTTAGTGGCACATTCGGGCAATTTCATCAGTGACAGAGAAATCTTCTGGTTGAAATTGGTGATGGGTATCGAGCACCCAGTTTTGCCAATCCTGGGCTTTACCTTGCTGGACAGAGACAATGATGTAGGAGTAGAGCGACCAGGCATTGCGACGATCGCACTCTGAGGGCATAGCTGGATGGTCGGGATGGGAATGGTAAATTCCAATGACTTGCAGGTTCCGAGCGCGGGCATAGCGCATCTCTCTGAGCATCACATCCGGTGCGATCGTATAGCGCTGCTGCTTAGTCTTCGTCGATTCGGGGGCTGGATCGTCTATGATTTCAGGACTCCAGGTGTTTTCTAACGATCGCACTTCGACGAGTAGTTTTTCTTCAACGGACAATTTTCCTAATAGCAACCCGCAACACTCTTCCGGGTAAGTGCCTTCGGCATGGGACTGAATCACCTGAATGTGGTTAGGCCTAAGTTTGAGTAGCACGTTCAGCAGTCAACGGTAAACGAACCATCCATCATTCCCACATCCCCCCCAATCACGTGAGATGTGCGAGCAGCAGATCAAGGATTTCTATTCTATGACAGGATCAGTCCAGTCTGAAGCTTCTCCCTCATTGCTTAAGCAATGGCATTGTGGCTAAGTTTGCGCTATCGCGGCTTGCCAATGGCTTTGAGTGCCTGGAGAAGTTGGCTGGCGAGATCGGTTTTTAAAAGATGTAACGGGTGAAAAAGTTAGTCGGTGAGAGGAGTCCTCTGGCAAAGGTCGGTAAATGAGTCGTTAATGTCATAGCTGAACCCGGCATTCCAGGAGGGGAGGGAGGGGAGAAAAGCCATTGGTGTGCCCGGAAAATTACGTTGGTGAGAGAGAAGAAAATGAGAGTCAGGAGTTTTCAGCATGTTGCGCTTTCAGCCCCCGGGATTTGGCAACCGAGTGATGATGACGAGTTTGGGGGAAATGACTTACTACACGCCTGACGCAGTTCCCCGGCAGATAAACGATCGTTGCCGCACTCAATCGACTCTGCTCTTTTTGCATAGTCTGGGGGGGGGTTCTTCGGCTTACGAATGGTCGAAAGTGTATCCGGCGTTTGCTGACAAGTTTCGCGTGATTGCACCCGATTTGATTGGTTGGGGCGCATCGGCACATCCAATACGCACCTACTCAGTGGACGATTATTTCACCATGATCACGGAGCTAATTGAGCAAACCGACAGTGCCCCGGTGACCGTGTTTGCTGCATCACTGACAGCGGGACTGCTGATTCGGCTGGCAATTCGTCGCCCGGATTTGTTTCAACGGCTGTTTCTAGTTTGTCCCTCAGGCTATTGCGATTTTGGCGAGAGCTACCGTCAAGGTATTGCAGCGCAATTGGCGGGAGTGCCTGGGGTCGATCGCTTGATTTATCAACTCGGTGCTGCGAATACATGGGCAATCAAAATTTTTCTTGAACAGTTTTTATTAGCTCAACCGGCACGGATTACCGACGAAATTGTGGCGGCTTATCTGGCATCTGCCCAGCAACCCAATGCCGAGTATGCAGCCCTGTCCTCCCTGCGGGGCAACTTATGTTTTGATCTGGCACTCTATCTGCCCCGACTCCAAACTCCAACCGTATTTTTTTGGGGAGAGAAAGCGCGATTGAGTGCCATCGAGGTGGGCAAACGGTTGCAACAATTGAATTCTAGAGCGATCGAGGCTTTTTATGCGATCGGCGATGCAGGGGGGTTGCCCCATCTGGAAACGCCCGCGACGTTGATTGGTTGGGTGCAGTACTGGATTGTTAATTCCGTTAACGCTGTACCTCATTGATGGGGCGATCGATGTTTTTATGCCGCCATATCATCGCGATAACAATCCATAAATTCCTTTTTAGTAAAAGGAAGAGTCTGGTGTCTTGCAAAGGTTGGCTAAAGCAGCTGACTAGATGTCACCTTGACTTCAACCCATGAGATGATGGCAGAAACAGTCGTGTCAGGATCTCATGACTTTGACAAAACTAGTCAGACTATCATATACGAAGAAGTTCTTTCCAAGTTAATCAATGAATAATCGTAGTTAACTCTTCCTTTACCTTCTCGCTATACGTTAGAAAATGCTTCTGGATTAAAGTTGAATTGATGACGATTAAAGACTGAACAATATCGCAGGATGAATGGGAACGAAATTTCAATTCATAACCACCCCAAATTCATACCCGAAATTAGCAACGCCCACCTGTTTCTCTGAGTAGTTAGACGTTTCAAAAACTTCATGGATGGTTATTTCATCTACGGTAGTTTGCAACACAGCAAGATAGTAACCCGTCAGAAAACAATCTAGAGGTTCTTAGGATGCTGGCTCTCCGTTTTGCTCAATTTGGTGCTCCCACAGTCCTAAAGTTGGCGCAAATACCCCATCCAGTGCTTGAAGAAGACGAAGTACTTGTTAAAATCCACGCTGCTGCCATTAACCCCAGTGATGTCAAAAATGTACAGGGCAGTATGGAAGGCACCATTCTACCGCGTACGCCAGGACGAGACTTTGCAGGGGTAGTCGTGCAAGGTTCAGAATCGCTTTTAGGACTGGAGGTTTGGGGAACAGGGGGCGATGTGGGGTTCACCCGCGACGGTAGCCATGCTGAGTATATTGTTTTGCCCAAAGCAGCGGTTAAACCAAAGCCCAGCACCCTTTCCATGTTTGAAGCAGGTTCTGCTGGAGTGACCTATGTGACTGCGTGGTTAGCCCTGATGGAAACGGCTCAATTAATAGCGGCGGATACCGTTTTAGTGATTGGCGCAACGGGTGGAGTTGGCAGCGCTGCTATCCAAATTGCTCGCTGGCTGGGGGCGCGGGTGATGGGTACTGTGCGACGATCGAGCGATCTCGCTCTGGCGGAAATGGTTGGAGCAGAAGTCATCATCAATTTGGAAAGCCAGGATCTGCAACAGTCTGTACTTGAGGCAACCGATGGACAGGGAGCCAGTGTAATTCTCGACACCGTAGGCGGAGCGATGGCGGAAACTTGCCTTCAGGTACTTAGCCGTAAGGGACGGTTGCTGGAAATCAGTGCCCCTCCTGGCAATAGCCGGATCAGCTTTGATTTACGGGACTTCTACCATCGGGAAGCACGGTTGTTTGGGATCGATAGTCGGTCTGTCGATGTTACAGGTTGTGCAGCCATCTTGGCGGCACTTACGCCGGGCTTTGAAGCGGGGGCATTGCGATTGTTTAGTCCAACGATGAAATCTTACTCATTAGCTGAGGCGATCCAAGCTTACGAGCAGGTTGCCGATAAAACCTTGCGAGGTCGGGGGGTGCTGGTTCCTCAAGTCTGATCGCAAGTTGATGATTGAGGGTTTGCCTGAGAAATTCTTATTATTGTTGAGCACTAAAACTATGAAATTGGCAGGCAAGGTCGCTTTAGTAACAGGTAGCAGTCAGGGCATCGGACAAGCGATCGCGATTCGTCTGGCTGAAGAAGGAGCCAGCGTCGTGATTAACTACCGCTCCCACCCAGAAGGCGCAGAAGACACCTTGTTGAAAGTTCGATCGGCAGGCGGACAGTGTCACGCGGTCGATGGCTTCACGGTGCAGGCAGATACCGGCATGGTTGCCGATGTGCAGCGCATGATTGACGAAAGTGTGGATCACTTTGGCACACTGGATATTTTGGTTAACAATGCTGGGATTGAGAAAAATGCAGACTTCTGGCAGGTGACCGAATCGGATTACGATGCAGTGATGAATGTGAATCTGAAGGGCGTATTCTTCGCGACTCAGGCGTTTGTTAAGCATCGCATGGCGATCCAGCAGCCCGGTAAAGTGATCAATATTAGTTCGGTGCATGAGGAGTTGCCGTTTCCTCACTTTGCCGCTTATTGCGCTAGCAAAGGCGGCTTAAAAATGCTCACCCGCAATCTCTCGATCGAACTGGCTCCTTTGGGAATCACCATTAATAACGTTGCCCCAGGAGCCATTGAAACCCCTATCAACACCAAATTGCTGAATGATCCAGAAAAATTGGGGGCATTGCTCAAAAATATTCCTTTAGGTCGATTAGGAAAACCAGCAGATGTGGCGTCAATCGTGGTGTTTCTGGCTTCTTCTGAGTCCGATTATGTGACGGGAACAACCTTCTTTGTCGATGGCGGTTTGCTCTGGAACTATCAAGAACAATAAGTCTTGAGCTGTTTGGAATCTGGAAAGACATCAGATAGAAGTTTCGTATCCCTTTACCCTCTTTTTGATCAAGCATATGGATTTGCAAAACAAAGTTGCCATTATTACCGGAGCTAGCAGTGGTATTGGTGCCGCGATCGCAGCGGACTTGGATCAAGCTGGAATGAAACTGGTTTTGACGGCACGATCGCAGCAAAAACTTGCCGATCTCGCTGCCCAACTGGGTAACGCTGTCGTGGTGCCGGGCGAAATCACTGACCCTGACCTGCCGCAACAATTGCTGGATACTGCGATCAATAAATTTGGTCAACTTGATGTCGTGATCAATAACGCAGGCATTATGCACATGATGGCGATCGAAGATGCCGATGTTGATGCCCTTTGCACCATGATTCGGGTCAACTTTGAAGCCATTGTGCGGATGAGTTACACCGTCTTGCCTCACTTTAAACAACAGGGTAGTGGGTTTATCGTCAATATGTCTAGTGTTTCTGGGTTAAAGACGGGTGTCATGACAGGCGTGTATGACGGCACCAAACATGCGGTAGAAGCCTTTACCGACTCAATCCGGATGGAATTGGCAGGGTCTGGTGTGAGTGTGGCAACGATCGAACCGGGAGCAGTGGCAACGGATCTCTACAAATCCTGGCGCGAGCGTGGTCAGAAAGGGTACGACGAACTGGTGCCCAATCCACTGCAGAGCAAAGATGTCGCCCGATGCGTACGCTTTATCTTAGAACAGCCTGCGGGAGTCATGGTTCCACGTTTGTTTGTCGTTCCCGCCACCTCACCGGTCTAGAGACCCTGAACAGCGGAGGGTTTTCAGCAATTTCTTAACCTATTCTCATCACCGCTTTGCTCTGAGTTGGCACGATGGGTGAGTGACGTGATACTCAAAAAGCGCAAGTCCTGTTGGAGCAAATGATGAATTCGGAAAAGCTTCGACTGCAACAAGACCGGGAACGCATCGCCTATTGGAAACGCTGGGGACCCTATCTAAGTGAGCGCCAGTGGGGAACCGTGCGGGAAGACTATAGTCCCGATGGCTCTGCCTGGGATTATTTTTCCCACGATCAGGCGCGATCGCGGGTGTACCGCTGGGGTGAGGATGGCATCGCTGGCATTTCGGATACGCGGCAGCGATTGTGTTTTGCGATCGCCCTCTGGAATGGTCACGATCCGATTTTGAAAGAACGGCTCTTCGGATTGACGGGGAGCGAAGGCAACCACGGGGAAGATGTCAAAGAATACTATTTTTACCTGGACAGCACTCCCACCCACTCCTACATGAAGTGCCTCTATAAGTATCCCCAACAGGCATTTCCTTACGCTCTATTAGTCGAGGAGAATCGTCGTCGCAGCAAGTTTGAACCAGAATTTGAATTATTGGATACTGGAATTTTTAACGACGATCGTTATTTTGACGTTTTTGTCGAATATGCCAAAGCAACACCAGAAGATATTCTGATTCAAATTACAATCGTCAACCGCAGCCTAGAAGCCAGCACCTTACATTTATTCCCCACCCTCTGGTTTCGCAACCTTTGGGACTGGAATCCGGAAATGGAACAGCCCTTTATTAAAGTGGCACAGTCCAATGCAAGGCTCAGCCAATTGGAAGCCGATCATCCGACCCTGGAAACTCGCTGGCTTTACTGTGAAGGGGACGCAGACCTACTGTTCACCAACAATGAAACCAATTACGAACAGTTGTTTGGGACGGCGAACCGGTCTCCTTACGTCAAAGATGGCATTAATGATTATGTCGTGCAGGGTCGCACCGATGCGGTGAATCCCGATCGCATCGGCACCAAATTTGCCGCTCATTACCGCCTCTCCTTTGCAGCGGGGGAAACTAAAACTGTGCGGTTACGGTTGAGTGATCAACAACACCTTGCAGATCCCTTTGGAGCAGAGTTCGCTCAGGTTGTCCAGACTCGCAAACAGGAAGCCGACGAGTTCTATCAGGAAATTTCTCCCTTTTCAATGACGGCAGAAGAAGGCAGTATCCAGCGACAAGCATTTGCCGGATTACTCTGGAGTAAACAATATTACCAGTACAGCGTCAATGACTGGTTGAAGGGCGATCCGGGACAACCTCCCCCGCCTTTGGAACGCAAAAGCGGACGCAATCACGAATGGATTTATCTATTCAGTGAAGATATTCTCTCCATGCCCGACAAGTGGGAATACCCCTGGTTCGCCGCCTGGGATTTGGGGTTTCACCTGATTCCCCTGGCAGTGATCGACCCCGATTTTGCCAAACTGCAACTCGATCGCCTGACGCGCGAATGGTACATGCACCCCAATGGGCAACTGCCTGCCTACGAGTGGAAATTTAGTGATGTGAATCCGCCTGTACAAGCCTGGGCAGCCTTGCGAGTGTATGAAATTGAGCAAAAGTTTTGTGGGCAAGGGGACCGCTCTTTCCTCCAGCGTGTGTTTCACAAGCTCTTGCTCAACTTTACCTGGTGGGTAAACCGCAAAGATATTTCCGGCAAAAACGTTTTCCAGGGCGGGTTTCTAGGACTCGACAACATTGGCATTTTCGATCGCAGCGCTGAATTGCCCACAGGCGGCTATCTTAACCAGGCAGATGGTACTAGTTGGATGGGGATGTTTTGCCTGAACATGTTGGCGATCGCCTTGGAACTGGCAAAGGAAGATGACACCTACGAAGACATTGCCAGCAAATTTTTTGAGCATTTTCTCTACATTGCCGATGCGATCGATGGCATTGGTGAAATGGATATTGCCCTGTGGGATGAAGAGGACGGATTTTATTACGATGCCCTGCATTTACCTAATGGGCAGCAATTGCCGCTCAAGGTGCGATCAATGGTGGGGCTGATTCCCCTCTATGCAGTCACAGTTTTGGAATTGGAGACCTTGCGGCAGTTTCCTGGTTTTCAGCGACGGATGCAGTGGTTTATTCGCAATCGTCCGGATTTGAAGGAAAATGTTGCCTGTATGGAAACGCCCGGAGTTGGGGCAAGACGATTATTGGCGATCGCCTACCGCAGCAAACTTCAGCGCATTCTGCAACGAATGCTCGATGAGCAGGAATTCTTGAGTCCCTTTGGCATTCGAGCGGTCTCGAAGTATCACCAGGATCATCCCTACAATTTGCAATTGGATGGGCAAAATTATTTTGTTCATTACGAACCCGCAGAATCCACTACTGGCTTATTTGGTGGAAATTCCAACTGGCGCGGTCCCATCTGGTTTCCAGTCAATTACTTGATTATCGAAGCGCTCTGGCGATTTCATGATTATTTTGGTGACAGTCTCACTGTGGAGTGCCCCACAGGTTCGGGCAATCAGATGACCTTGCGAGAAGTGGCGATCGCCCTTTCCCATCGGCTGGTGGCGCTATTTCAAAAAGATGAATTCGGTCACCGTCCTGTCTATGGCGGTATTGAGAAATTCCAGACCGATCCTCACTGGCGTGACTATATTTTGTTTCACGAATACTTCCACGGAGATAACGGGGCTGGCATCGGAGCGAGTCACCAAACTGGCTGGACAGGATTGGTGGCAGCCATGATTCTCCAGAATGCAGAGCACCGTGCACAGGAGGACACGCATGGAAACCTTTAGAAAACATCTGCCGGAATACCTGATGGAAGCGGCTCTGCTGGGGCTATTCATGATTGCTGCGGGAGTATTTACCCTGCTGTTCGAATATCCCTCTTCCCCCGTGCATCAGGCAATCTCCCAGGGGGATGTGCGACGATTTTTCATTGGAATTGCCATGGGAACAACCGCGATCTCCCTGATCTATTCTCCCTGGGGCAAACAATCGGGTGCCCACATGAATCCAGCCGTAACTCTAACGTTTTATCGGTTAGGCAAAGTCAAGTCTCAAGATGCATTTTTCTATATTCTGTTTCAATGTCTGGGTGGATTGATAGGCGTTTATCTAGTTGCACTGATATTTAATCAGGCATTCACTCAACCGCCCGTCCATTATGTGGTTACAGTTCCCGGTTTGTTGGGTTGGAGCGGTGCGTTGCTAGGTGAATTACTGATTGCCTTCATCATGATGATGACAGTATTGCTGACTAGTAATCACAAACAGCTCAGCCGTTATACAGGCTTGTTTGCCGGATGTCTGGTAATACTCTACGTCACCTTTGAAGCTCCTTTTTCTGGCTTTGGCATGAATCCTGCCCGGAGCTTTGCTTCGGCATTTCCAGCTCAAACCTGGACAGCTTTCTGGTTGTATGTGATGGTGCCCCCAATCGGCATGGTTCTGGCAGCGGAACTTTATCAATCGCTGTTTGGCAAACGGGCGGTGAAGTGCGCCAAATTAAACCACAACAATCACAAACGCTGTATTTTTCGCTGTAGCTACAACCGCAACGGCTCAATGGATCTAAGCGATCGCTTAACGTAGAAGAAACGACGAAGCCATGCAATCGGAGATATCAACAAGTCCCATGCTGAAACTCTACCATGCTCCAATCTCACCGAATTCACGCCGTGTCTGGATTACTTTACTCGAAAAGGGATTAGCGTTCGAGTTAATAGAAGTCAAACTCCACGGTGACCAATTTACGCCGGAGTTTTTAGCAATCAATCCGTTTCATCATATTCCCGTTCTGGTTGATGATGGGTTCAACGTGGTCGAATCGCTCGCCATCTTGGACTATCTAGAAGCCAAGTACCCAGCCCCAGCGATGCTCCCGCAAACGGCTCACGATTTGGCGATCGTGCGGATGGTGGAACTCACCGCAGTGAATGAGTTGTTGCCTGCCGCCACAGTCTTGGCTCCCATAATCCTGGGCTTTCCCGGCGCAAACGCAGAACAGATTGAGCAAGCTATCCAGAAAGTCTCTACTGTACTGAATTTTTATGAGGGTTTACTGGATGAGCGCCCTTTTTTTGGCAGTGAGACCCTTACGCTTGCCGAACCAGTTGCTGGCACTGTGATTCCCTGGCTATTGGGAGGAAGTTTACCGTTGGGTGAGATTCCCAAGTTGAAAGCCTGGTGCGATCGCATCCAGTCTCGTTCGGCATGGCAAACTACCCAGGCAACTCCAGAGATGGTTGAGGAGCTCAAAACCTTTATGGCAGCAAGAATGTCTCCCGCCTCTGGCAGTTAAGCGAATCCCCATCGATCCTTATTCCAATTCGGAGAATTATGACAACCAGTCATCACTATGATGTCATCATTATTGGTACAGGTGCAGGAGGGGGTACGTTAGCGTATCATCTTGCTCCCAGTGGCAAAAAGATTTTGATTCTAGAACGGGGGGCATTTCTTCCCAGGGAAAAGGAAAACTGGAGTGCCAAAGCCGTCTACCAGCAGGAGCGGTATCACACCCAGGAACAGTGGTTTGATGTGAATGACAAAGCCTTCCGTCCAGCAACAAATTATTGGGTTGGTGGAAACACCAAAGTCTACGGTGCCGCCCTGCTACGAATGCGTAAGCGGGATTTTGAGCCGGTGGAGCACAAGGATGGAATTTCGCCAGAATGGGCCCTCAAATACTCCGATTTTGAACCCTACTACACACAGGCAGAGCAGCTTTACGATGTCCATGGTCAGGCAGGAACTGACCCCACAGAACCCACCCGCAGCCTGCCTTACCCAAATCCTGCAATCAGCCATGAACCCAGAATGCAGCAACTTGCCGATGCGTTCACAAGCATTGGGTTGCATCCGTTTAATTTGCCCCTGGGTTTGAAACTCAACGAAGTCGATAAAAGCCTGGGCAACTGTATTCGCTGCAACACCTGCGATGGTTTTCCTTGCCTGACCCAAGGCAAAGCCGATGCTGAGGTCAATTGCCTTCAACCGATTCGACAAAATTCCAATGTCACGTTATTAACCGAAGCGAAAGTCACTCACTTGCTCACCAGTCCTTCTGGACGAGAAGTCACCCAGGTTGAAGCCGAAATTAACGGAGAATTGCAATCCTTCTCTGGCGACATTGTGGTGGTTGCCTGTGGGGCAATTAATTCTGCCGCGTTGTTACTGGGTTCAGCCAACGATCGACACCCTAACGGCTTGGCAAATCGTTCCGACCAGGTGGGACGCAACTTGATGAAGCATGTCTGCACTGCCCTGGTGCAACTCAGTACCACACCCAATCCGGCAGTGTATCAGAAGACCATTTGCATCAGCGATTTTTACTGGGGAGAACCCGATTTTCCCTACCCCATGGGCTTGGTGCAGAACACGGGCAACGTTTTGGCAGATATGCTGCCTGCGGAAGCGCCTGCCCTTCTAGCTCCATTACTCAAATTGCGACCAGGCGCGGAATTGAAAACTTTTGCCGATCGCACCGTTGGTTGGTGGCTGCAAACTGAGGACTTGCCGGATGCTGCCAATCGGGTGCGAGTAGAGGGCCAGCGCCTTTACCTGGACTATAAGCCCAATAATTTAGAAGCCAGCGATCGCCTGATTAAACGGTGGGTGGGCATTCTGAAGCAGGTCGATCGGGCAGAACATACGATTCCCTTCAGCATCTATCCCCGCAATACGGTCACCATTCAAACTGTTGGGCACCAGTGCGGCACCTGTCGCTTCGGGGAAGATCCTGCCACGTCCGTCCTGGATTTGAATTGCCGCACCCACGAGATCGAGAATCTCTATGTGGTGGATGGGAGCTTTTTTCCTTCCAGTTCTGCCGTCAATCCCACCCTGACTATTATTGCCAATGCTCTGCGGGTCGGCGATCGCCTGCTGGAGCAGCTTCAGTAAACCAGTTTTTCCCAAGAGAGAATTCTTTGCTATGCGACAACCCAGTTCTAAACCAGCGCTGGCCTGGCCTGGCTACGGTGAGATCAACGGCAACAGGTCATACTCCTGGCGAATATCGAGCAAGGAGCGATCGAGCAAGGGATGAAAGTCTAGAAAAGGAACTCGTTTTTGGCGATGACGAGTTTTAAACCAAAGGCTGACCAGCTCTGGAATCAGGAGTGGCAGCACCTTCAGAACAGCCCCATAGAGCCAGAGCACCCCCTTTTCTCGAATCATGTCCGCGTACATTACATCAACCGCAGGGGTGTTTCTCATTTCCCGAAACCGTTGAAAAGTACATTCACTCGTCCACCAAAATAGGGGCAGAATCTTTAACTCGTCGTACATGCCCGTATCACAGCCATAAATCACATGACCAACATCATGAGCGAGCAAAATTCTGGCAAATTCTGGCGGCTGCGTTTCAGGTGGCGTAATGTGAGGATTGAGTGCGTAATATTCGGCTAACCCTTCTCGCAGGGTCTGCGTACTGGCTTGGTCAGCATAGCGAGGATGTTGGTGCATAATTTTAATTTCGATACGCCACAGTATCGTAAATTATAATCACATCCATGCCCCATCCCCATCCGCAGGATTTCAGTAAAAAATCACCCGGCAGACCCCGCAGCGCCCAGTCTCACCAGGCAATCCTACAAGCCGCATTAATGCTGCTGGCAGAGGTTGGGTTTGAGGCAATGAGTATGGAAGCGATCGCCAGTCGGGCTAAAGTCAGCAAAACCACCATTTATCGTCGCTACAGTAGTAAAGCAGAACTGGTCGCGGATGCGATCGAAAATATTCGAGAAGAGGTGGTCATCCCAGATACGGGCAAGCTTTGGAGTGATATGGATGCCCTCATCGAGAATGCCGCTCAAATCTCGCTCAGTCCGCTCGGACGGCAAACTGTTGCCATGATCATGAGCAGCGCAGCCAGTAATGCCGAATTTGCTAAAATTTACTGGACAAAATATTTACAACCCCGACGACAAGCCTTCGCGGGGGTTCTCGATCGAGCTAAAGCCAGACAAGAAGTTCAAGCAGATTTAGACCCTGGCTTAGTGTTTGATGCGATGAGCGGCATTATGTTATACGCCCTCATCTTCCAACCCACGGCTGAAGCCTGGTCAACCGCTGTGCGGCGCGCGCTACGATTACTCCTCCAGTCAGAGGATGACTGCTCCGCTTGATTTCTGTCAGAATAAACGCGATCTCTTTGCTCAAGCCAAACCTTTTAGATTAAGGATTGGGATAATCATAAACAAAGATTGGTTTGTTCAGCCCGTATTGTAGCTATGAGGAAGCATGTTCTAATCATGATTCTGCTCTGCCTGAGTGGAATTTTTTATACTGCGCTCTCTTTTCAGTTTTCCTTGGCTGATGATATTGATGCCAGTCATGCGATCGCTGCCCGCGAAATTTTGCAACGCCATGATTGGATTACCTTGCATGTGAACGGGGTGCGCTATTTAGAAAAAGCCCCTCTGCTGTATTGGCTGGTTGCGATCGCGGATCAAATTTTTGGTATCAATGAATTTGCGGTTCGCTTGCCAACTATTGTGGCAGTCATCGTGCTTGCCGGAATTGCTTATCTTTTTGGGCGTTGGGCGTACTCCCCCAAAGCAGGACTCTACACTGCCGTCATGCTGTTGTCTTGTGTGGGGATGTTTCTATTCACTCGCATGATGATCCCAGAAGCGCTCCTAACCGTCTGGTTTACGCTGGGGCATTTTTGTTTTTTGCGCGCTTTTTGGGGCAAAGCCCACGAGAAAAACTACTACTTCGGTTTTTATGCCGCAATGGCGCTGGCAGTGCTCACTAAAGGATTGATTGGCATCATCTTTATGGTGGCACCTGTGTTTTTGTTTCTCCTGAGCACCCAGCAACTCTCTGCTTGGCGAGAATTGCGGTTGCTACCGGGGACAGCTTTGTTTCTGGCGATCGCCGCTCCGTGGCATATTTTGGCGGGTTTACGCAACGAAAACTTTTTCTGGTTTTATTTCGTTAATGAGCATATCTTGCGGTTTCTCAATGTGCGAGAACAGCGAGACTACAATCGCTTGCCCATGCTTCAATATTGGCTATTGCAACTGATCTGGCTGTTTCCCTGGTCGATCGGATTACCTCTGCTAAGCAAACAGCGGTTTAGCAGTCGTCCTACTGCAGAACGATCGTCCCAGATCAACCTGTATCTGGCATTATGGGCAGGGTTCATCCTAATTTTCTTTGGATTATCGAGCAACCAGGAATATTACACCTTTCCGGCTTATCCTGCAGTGGCACTGTTGCTAGGCAATGCTTTCGCGATCGCGGAAACCCAGCATTCAAAAATTTTGGTGCGATTGCACACGGGTCTAGCAGTGTTTGCGCTGGTGGTCGCAGCTTGTTTAGGCGAATTGCTTTGGCAGACGCGAACCTTTCAACCGACGGGCGATTTGTCGGCGGTTCTCAACCTGATTTCGGCAGATTCCGTTCATTACACCCGTTCGATGGCACGGGTGTTTGATCTGACGCCTCAAGCTTTTGCGGAACTACGGGAACCTGTGCTGCGGACAGTACTCGCTTTGGGAATTGGGTTTCCCGTGGTGGCATGGTTGCATCGATACCGCCACCACTCCAGTGCCATGTTGGCAACGTTACTAACCATGTGGCTCTTTTTCATCGCTGCACATCAGGCGCATGTGAAATTTGACCCTATTGTTTCGTCACGATCGCTAGCAACTGTGATTCTGCAACGGTGGCAACCCGGTGCCAAAATTGTCATCAATGGGAATCATGAAATTGCCTCGTCCATCGGCTTTTATACCGATCAGCAGCTATTACTGCTCAACGGTCGCAAGTTCAATCTGGAATTTGGGTCGCGCTATCCTGATGCCCCACCAGTGTTTCTGGAGATTGAACAAGTGCGCCAGCTATGGCAGACCTCCAATCTCATCTTTCTGTTCACCGAAAATATCAAAAAAGAAACTCTGCTGCATGACTTAGATCTTCCAACCGTGTTGGTTGCAGATATTGGAGGAAAGAGCGTCTTGGTGAACCGATGAGCAGGGCAATGAAGAATGAATGCTTTTCAGCATCATTTGCATCCCGTTGTTGAGCAACGCCTGCTTTACTGACCGATCGATTGCACCAGGGGGTGAAAGATGGGCAGCAGTTCTGGTCGGCTCACTACCAAGGTGGGATAGGGACGACTGCCATAATCTTGTCCTGGCTGCAAAGGGAAAATGGGGGCTGCTTCGAGCGGACTCCAAACTGCACCCGCAGCTTGGACGATCGCCCATACGGCAGCAATATCCCAAATCTTTGGGGTTGCCTCTACACTGCCCAAGGTTGCCCCCATCGCAACCGTCAGCAAATTATAAGTCGCAACACCTAACATCCGAATCTTGCAAGGAAATGGATTTTGCAACACAGACACACTCCGGGCACAGATGTTAAAAAAATGATTTGCCGAAATTTCATCCTTGCTGGCATGAATCGGCTTGCCATTCAAAAATGCTCCTGTGGGTCCGGTTAAGCCAGTCTCGCCATACCAGAACCCATGAAAGGATTGGTTCAGGGGTGGAATTGCCACATAGCCAAAAACGGGCGTGCCCCGATAGAGCAAACCGAGCGAAATACCCCAAAGCGGTAACCCTCTGGCAAAGTTGGTGGTGCCGTCCAGGGGGTCAATAATCCAGCACCACTCTGTTGCCGGAAAGCAGTGTTCCGCTTCCTCACTCAGTACCCCATGCTGGGGAAACGTTATCGCGATCGTCTCACGTAACCGTTGGTCTGACCATTGATCTGACTGTGTGACCAAACTGCCATCGGCTTTTTCAGCAGCCTGCACCTGACCAAAATCTGCTAGCAGTTGCTTGCCCACTTCGGCAGTCACAGTTGCAGAGAAATCGAGAATCGTTGTCCAAAAGGCATCATCAAAATTTAGATTCATCGTAGAGAAATTGTTTTAGTCACATCAACATCCGTTACATCAACCCTAGATTCCCTCTACTTTCTTTTGAAAAGGGTAGTGCGAATAGCAGGATGAATTGGAACAAAGTTTCAACTCATACAACTTCAAATTCATACCCAGAATCAGCAACGCCTCTGAAAAGACAGCATTCTAAAGCTAAGAAATCTCGGTTGAGTGTAATTGAGTAGACAACATTTTGCAAGGGACGAACGTGGCTCAGATGGGACGGGTCCTCAGCACAACCAGAACTGACAACCCTGTGCATCTCGCCAAGCTCCTGTCACGGCTTCCCCAGAAGAGCACCCCGATCGTGATATGGTTTGATGCGGCAAATCAACTGATTTTAGATGAACGAAAACCGCGCTTGCCAACCATCCCCAAACTTGACTCATCATGCTTGAGGGCAACCCCAAAACCTACGCAGCCCGTAGGATCGTGCAATATTACAGCCAGTTGAGTCAGCTACAACCTGCCGAACAAGCCATTCTCGATCGACTGCAAGGTCAATTGTCGAAAATGAAAATGCTGGACATTGGCGTGGGGGGAGGACGCACAACCCAACACTTTGCTCAATTCGTTGTGGAATATGTCGGGATTGATTACTCCAGCAACATGATTGCAGCCTGTCAGAAGCGCTTTGCCGCCGCATCTTCAACCGTCGGATTTGAAGTCTGCGATGCCAGAGATATGAGTCAATTTAGCGATAATTCCTTCGATTTTATTTTGTTTAGCTTTAATGGCATTGATTCAATTTCTCACACCGATCGGTTGCAGTGTTTTCAAGAAGTGAGCCGGATAGGTAAACCTGGAGGCTATTTCTGCTTTTCCAGCCACAATCTTCAGGCAATGGAACGAGAATTTGATTGGAGAAATCATATTAGCCTCAACCCCATCACCACCTATGTCAACTTAGTCATGTTGGCACTCCTCCACTTTTTCAATCGTCCGATTACCCTGAGCCATCTCAAAACCGCTGCCCACGTGATCCTTCAAGACGAATCTCACAACTTTCGCCTCAAAAACTATTACGTGAGACCACAAGAACAAATCAATCAGCTAGAAGCAAACTTTGGTCAGGTTCAAGTCTATTCCTGGAAGCATGGCTTAGAAATTGCCAGTGAAAAGGAATTGCGTTCCAATACCGATATGTGGCTTTACTACCTATGCCTGATCAAATGAACGGAGAAGTTGGGAGGCGTATTTCAAGACTCTGAACAACCTGATTAGAACAGCCCCCAACCGATCGCAAGTTAAAATGCCATCGTTCACCTTACACATTATCGATCGTACGACAGGATTCCACCGATGAAACGCACCCGTTCTCTGCTCTCATCGTTCTCCCACCTGCTCCTGGCAAGTGCGGGAATGAGTCTTGGCATTGGCATCAGCCTGATGCACACCGCCTTGGCAGAGAACATTGACATTACCTTACTGCATCTCAACGATATCTACGAAATTACGCCAGTCGCTGGGGACAAAAGTGGGGGGCTGTCGCGGGTCGCCTCCTTGCGTCGGCAACTGCTGCAAGCAAATCCTCATACCTTCGTCTTGCTGGCAGGGGATGCGTTGAGTCCTTCCGCATTGGGAACTGCACCGGTTAATGGGGAACGCCTTGCCGGACAACAAATAGTGGCGGTTCTCAACACATTAGGACTGAACTACGCTACTTTTGGCAACCATGAGTTTGATATTACTGAGAAACAGTTTCGTCAACGGTTACGCGAATCTCAGTTTCAATGGATTTCGAGCAACGTAGTCGATGCGAATGGATTTCCCTTTTGGGGAGTGCCCGTCTCAAAAATCCTTAACATTCAGGGCAAGGCGGGAAACATAATCCAGATGGGGATTTTTGGAGTCACGATCGCCAGTCCCCCCAGAGATTATGTGCAATATCGCGATGCGATCGTGGCGGCTCAACTTCAGGTCAAAAACTTACAACGCCAAGGTGCAGACATCATCGTGGCATTGACCCATCTCAGTTTGGCAGAAGACCAGCAACTCGCTGCTAACGTGCCAGAGATTGACTTGATTTTGGGCGGACATGAGCATGAAAATATCGAGCAATGGCGGTTGGTTGGTCGTCCCCATTTACCCAAGGGGTGTTTCAACGTTGGCATTCCCATTTTCAAAGCAGATGCAAATGTTCGTACAGTCTATGTCCATCGCTTGCGTTATGACACAGACACCCGGTGTTTGACGATCGCTTCTGAGTTACGCCCCATCACCCCCGCCATTCCCAACGATGCCAAAACTGAGGCGGAAGTACAGACCTGGCTCCAGAAGGGCTTTGCTGCTTTCCGTGCCAAAGGATTTGAACCGCTGGATGTGGTTACCACTACAACCGAAATGCTGGATGGATTGGAGTCCAGTGTGCGAAATCGTCCAACAAACCTGACCCAATTGATTGCCACAGCCATGCTTCAAGCAGTAGCAGGTGCGGAGTTGGCAATTTTTAATAGTGGCTCTATTCGGGTAGATGATGTGCTGCCGCCTGGTGCCCTTACCCAATACGATGTCATTCGTATACTGCCCTTTGGGGGCAAAATTTTACAAGTTAAAATGAAAGGCAATTTGCTTCAGCGAGTACTGGAACAGGGATTGGCAAATCGAGGTGGTGGGGGCTATTTACACACTGCCAATGTGACGCAAGATCGGACAGGCAAGTGGCAAATTCAAGGTCAACCCCTTGATCCGGATCGGGTCTATCACGTAGCAATTAATGATTTCTTGCTCAGCGGGCGGGAGCAAGGCTTAGGGTTCCTAACGCTCACGGCTCCTGGGGTTGAGCCAATGGGAGAGTATGGCGATATCCGGTTTGCGGTCATCCAGCAATTCCAGAAAACAGGGGCAACATCTCAATTAAAGCTCATCCACTAGCGATTTTAGAAACTGGAGCTGAGCTTCTCGCAATTCAACTTCAGCGTTCGCAATGAGAATGGTTTGCATTGCATCGTCGAAGGATGAACCATTTTGAATCAAATAGGCAGCCAGTAGGGTGCCTGTTCTTCGTCTACCACTGGTGCAATGAACTGCCACTCCATGTCCTAGAAGACTCTGCTCATCAACAAACTGCTGCAATGCCTGAATTTGTTCGCGACTAGGAGGCGTTCCCCCCTGCGTCGGTAGCCAGCAATAGGGTAGGTTGGCTTGCTCGTATACCTCCAGATTAGAGGGATCATCCATGACGGAGACGATCGCGCCAATCCCCAGGGCTTGCAATTCAGACAGCTCTGTTGGCAAGGGTTTTCGTACCCCTGCGAGTTTACCAGGAATCACCCACCATAGATTTTCTGTAATCGGTTGCGTCAATGATTCGGTCATCATGTTTGCCTCAGTGAACAGGCACAGCGACTAATGATGCAATGAGATTTATGACTCGATCACGGATTTCATCGCGTACACGCGGAAAAATTTCAGGCTGCTCCGCCGGATCATCCAGTTGCCAATCCTCAAAGACTTCTCGTGTCAACCATTCCGAAGGTAAATTTACGCCACAGCCACACAAGGAAATCACCACATCAAAATCGTCAGGTTGAAAGTCACTCAATGCTTTCGAGGTTTGTTGGGTAATGTCAATGCCGATGTCTTGCATGGCGGCGATGGCTTCTGGACGAACTTGACTTGCTTCCAATCCAGAACTCGTCACGGCAATTTTCCCGCGTCCCAGAGACCTAGCGAATCCCTCCGCCATTTGCGATCTGGCAGAGTTCTTTTTGCAAACAAACATGACACGCTTCATCCCAAAATCTCCTTGGAAAAACTACAATCCTTTAGTCTTGGCAGATTTGAAATAGCATTGTTCAAATAGCCTTGGTCGATCTGAAATAGTGTCGTTCAAACCAAAATGCCAGATTGACGAGGGTAATTAATGCAGGGACTTCCACTAAAGGACCCACCACTGCTGCAAACGCCGCACCTGAATTGATGCCAAAGACGGCAACGGCAACCGCGATCGCCAGTTCAAAGTTATTCCCTGCAGCGGTAAACGCAACACTAGCAGCTCTGGAGTAATCTGTTTTAATTCGCCATGCCAGATAGAAACTCACCAAAAACATGATGAGGAAATAAATCATCAAGGGAAGGGCAATCCGTAAAACATCTAAAGGGATTTGTACAATCTTTTCCCCTTGCAGACTAAACATCACCACGATCGTGAAGAGCAACGCTATCAGCGTCATCGGGCTAATTTTAGGAATAAATACTTCGTGATACCAGGTTTTCCCTTTGGCTTTCACCAGGAAGAATCGAGTGAAATAACCTGCCAGAAAAGGAATCCCCAGGTAAATAAAGACACTTTTAGCGATCTCTGCAATGCTGACATTGACCACACTGCTTTGCAACCCAAACCAAGGGGGTAGCACACTGAGAAAAAACCAGGCAAACGGACTGTAGAAAATGACCTGGAAAATGCTGTTGAAGGCGACCAATCCAGCTGTATACTCAGTGTTGCCCCGTGCCAAATCGCTCCAGACTACAACCATGGCAATACACCGGGCTAACCCAATCAAGATCAGTCCCACCATGTATTCTGGATAGCCCCTCAGGAAAATAATTGCTAGCAAAAACATCAGAATTGGACCAATGATCCAATTCAGCACAAGGGACACTCCTAGAATTTTGCCGTTGCGAAAGACATCGCCCAACTCTTCGTACCGCACTTTTGCCAGCGGCGGATACATCATCAGAATCAAGCCGATCGCAATCGGAATGTTAGTCGTTCCCACCTGAAACTGATGAACGACTTGCTCTACGCCGGGAATCAAGTAGCCTAATGCAACGCCAATCACCATTGCCAAGAAGATCCAGAGGGTGAGGAAGCGATCGAGAAAAGAAAGCCGTTGAATCACGGGGGAAATTGTGGTCATAAATCAATCCAGTAAACAAGTGCGTAAGCTTGGCGCAAAGACCGAATCTATCGATAGACCGGAGAAGTGAATGCCCAAACAGCAGTTCATCACCTCCCTATTATTTCAATAAAAATTGATATGTCAAGCCGTTTATGACAAAGACGACCTGGAACGCTCGATCACCAATCGCTTGTCCTAAGTGAAGGGGCTATTCGATAGGAGATTGACTGAAACTCCTGAAAGTGAGCTTCATAGAAAGAAGCATCGCACTTCCCATTGTCATAGGACTGGGTCTCATTGCAGTCCCGTCTTAAATCTGGCAAATCTGCGCTTGCAATTAGCAAAAAAGCATCAAGTATTTTTGAAATTAGTTGTGCGATCGTCCTGGGATATTTCCATGATTGCCATCAGCGTTACTTCCCACACTAAGCGGGGTTGAACATTCCTGAGTAGATAATGGCGAGCTTTCTCCAGGTGTTGCAATGGCATTCTAATGGGTGTTTTTTGCCAATAGACCTGTTGTAGATAATCCACCAACCAAAGTTGAGATTCTTTATCCAATTCTTTGGCAATTTGGCGTGCCAAATGCAATGCTTGCCGGAGCGATCGCGGTGGCTCCACCACGGTCTGAAGCAACTCTTCCGGTAGGGTTTGTAACTGTTCAAACGCGGCGATCGCTGCACCTGGGCTGCCCTGTGCCAGTGCCAACACCTCTGGATGGGACAGAATATCTTGCCGTTCCACCTGCTGGAGCACTTGGGCGATCGCCGCACTGGACAATCCATAAAAAGGAATGCGTTGACAGCGAGACACCAGCGTCGGCAATAACGACTCCACTCCCCTGGCGATCAGAATTACAGTTGCCTGCCCCGGTTCTTCCAGGGTTTTGAGCAGGCTATTGGCAGCGGCATCATTCATCGTGTCGGCATCTTCCAGCACCACGACCGATCGACTCGCTTCCATCGGCGGACGACCCAGAAACTGGACAATTTCTCGCACCTGATCAATCCGAATTTGTGGCGGCGATTTGCCCTTAACCCCAGCCGCGATCGCCTCTGCGGAGGTCAAGCGCTTGCCCTGGTGCAAATAAGTCGGTTCCACCCACAGCAGATCGGGATGGTTGCGCTGCTGCAACCGATGCCAGATCTGCGACCATTTGGCTTCAGGCATCCCCTGGCTCATGAGCAATTCCAGAAAGCTTTGGGCTGCCAAACTTCGCCCTACACCCATCGGTCCGGCAAACAGATAAGCCGGAGCAATTCGATTTCGCGCGATCGCCTGCCGCAACAACGCCACTGCTTGCGTTTGTCCCACAACGGACTCCAACGAGTCAACAGTCACCTGCTTCATGCCAACACTTCACGCCATTTTCCGAAAGATCATCAAATGCTGCTGGGGTAAAAAATCCTGTGTTTCCTGCCAGGTCAACCCCACAACCTGCATTTCTTGGCGAACCTGCTTTTGGGTCATCTTGTGTAAGCGCTTGATCGCCACAAAGGGATTTTCACCGCGATACTCCACCAATGCCACCCGTCCTCCTGGCTTGAGGGCACGGACGATCGCCATCATCATTTCGTAAGGAAAATCAAACTCGTGGTAGGCATCCACCATCAATGCCAGATCCACGCTTTCCGTCGGCAAATGGGGATCGGTGTTGCTGCCCAAGACTGGCTCGACATTCGTGATGTGCTTGGCTTGCCGTAAGTCATGCAAAATTTCCAGCATTTCGGGCTGAATATCCACTGCCAGTACCTTACCTTGTGGAACCAGCGGTGCCAAACGAAAACTAAAATACCCGGTTCCGGCTCCAATATCAGCAACCACATCGGTGGGTTGCAGCCCCAACCCGTTAACGACCAATCCGGGCCGCTCTTCCTGCATTCGACTGGAACGCTCTAGCCAGCCTGCCCCCTGATGCCCCATCACCTGCGCGATTTCACGCCCCAGATAAACCTTGCCAATGCCATCGGGACTGGCAAACGATCGCTGCCCATAGACTTCAGAAATCGCTGTCGTTTCCCACCCAGCAAAGGCGCAAGCATTGCAAATCAACGCCAGCAACCCGATCAATACAATCGCCAGGCCGTGAACTGGTAAAAACCTGAATCGCACCATGAACCATGAAAATGCAACATATCCTACAGCCTAGCAGCGATCGGCTCAGCCGTTGGGTTGCATCACCATGACATCCCAGGTAGGCTTCATTAGAATGAAAAGACTGCGGATTGGCAAATTTTCCCAAAATTGATGCAAAAAGCCCCGTCTCTCCCATCAACTTTAACGGTTGCAGGCTTCCATGCCTTGTCCGATCCCCTACGGCTTCAGGTTTTAGACTTGCTGCGAGAGCAAGAACTGTGTGTCTGCGATTTGTGTGAAGTCATGGCAGTGAGCCAGTCTAAACTTTCTTTTCATCTCAAAACGTTGAAAGAAGCCCAATTGGTCAAGGCAAGACAAGAGGGTCGCTGGATTTACTACAGCCTGAATTTGTCCCAGTTTGTCATTTTGGAGCAATATTTGGCAGAGTTTCGCCGCTTTAGCCCCATTCTGCCGACGCGGACCTGTCGTGAGGAAACGTGAGCCATCAGCTTTTCTACACTTTTTTTCTAGTTGATAGAGCCTCTAAGGGTCTGTTGAACTTGATTCATCAATTTATTTGAAATTGCTGGAGTGCTCTGGCGATGAATTCAGGATTGCGACTACCCCCCTGAATTAACCTTCAGCGCATCCTGAGCGGAAAGCCCTTCGCCCTGAATGCCAAAATACCAGAGCGTTGCCGCTGCTTCCGCCCGACTTACCGACTTTTTCGGCTGAAACAGGGTGGTGTAGCCAAATACCCGCCGAATATTTGACAAGTCCCCATTCTGATAATCTGCCAAAATCGCTTTTAAGGCTCTGGGCAAAATTTTGGCAGCATCTTGAAAGCCCCAAGTTTCTTTAACTGCCTCGATCGTCGCATTAGGCAAACCTTGGCGATTGTCGATCGGCACTTTCCAGAGCACCAGATTTTCACGCGTCAGAGGGATATCGGGGCGAAATAACACAGTGGTACTATCCCCCGAAAGTGGGCTGGGCAACAATCCTGCCTCTGCCAACCCTTGAATGGCTGGAAAATCCGGATCACTCCGGGGTACATCTTGAAAGGCAGGCTGTGCTGTTTCGGTGCCCGGACGAATTTGCTGTGCCGGACGATTGGCATAAATTCGGTTATTGGCAGCCACGAGCCAGCGGGCAAACTCCCTGCGCGTAATTGCCTTGTTTGGCTCCAGCAGATTGCCATGGGTCGTAGTTTTCGTTGCCGATGGCTTGACTGATAAAACTCCCAGCTTTGCCACATCGGCCACTGCGGGTCGGAGCGCCTGAGGAACTTTACCCAGATCCGTAAAATTATCTGATACTGAGCCTGCGATCGTGGGAATAAAAGCGCTACTCGTTACGGTTGGGGTAGCCTCCCCTGGTTGCACCGGACCAATAAAATCGGAGTTAGTAGCATTGGGGGAAGGGCTGACAGTCGGGCTAGGGGTGCCTGTTGGCACCGAATCGGTTTGAGAGATAACCGTTTCATCCCGCACATATCGAATGGTAAATTCTGCATCACTGGGAGATGCTGAAAGGTTGGGGTTGAGGGCAACCGGTTGAATCGACACAATGACTTTTAGCCCATTTCGCTGTGCCTCAAAAGTGCCGCGCAGATCGTCGTTAGGTTGACGCACGATTTGCCAGGGATTGATCTGAAACTGTTTCCGGTAAAAGCTCTGAACCCGATCGGCGGTATCTGGACTGACCCAGCGAAATACATTGGACGCAAACCCACCATTTCCACTCGTTGAAGTGCCTGAAGTCTCCCCAGTCGGAGTAGCTGCCGCATTGGTAGGGACGAATTTCGCATTGGGATAGATGGGAATTTCGCTTGGGAAACCGAGGGGGAGGCTAGCAATAGTGGGAGAGGGACGATCGCTGACAGGAATATTGTCATTGGCACCGATCGTCAACGGATTGTCCTTCAAACGGGCATCCGGTTGAAACATTTGGCTCAGCGAACTGCCACTACAACCCACCAGCGGCAACAACAACACCGCCACTGCCGCAATTCGGGCGCAACCTCGGAACCGCAAATCTGTCTGCCTGCGCGCTCGATTACCCGATCGCCCAATCAGTAGAGAAAATCGCTGCAAAGAGACCAACACAGGGCAGCACCAAGAAACAGAACATCAACATTGCCACCCCTACCCTAGCGTAGAAGGGCGGCTTGTTGCCTTTCGGTTTCAGGTTCAGAACGCTACGGTCCAAACCTTAGGTTGGTTTAGCCATAGCCATCCAAGTTAGGACAAGGGGCTTAGGAGATTTCTGAGAGAAGATTGACCGCTTGGTAGGGGCGCACAGCCGTCGCCCCTACGTAAGGTGGTTGATCGTTGGATAGATTTTTTCCTAGAAATCTCCTTAAATCCCTTGTTGCCTCCAGACTTTGAAACGTCTTGACGATCGTGACTACCGCTATAAGGGATTGTCTGAGCGAGGGCTAACTCAGCAATGCCTGGTAAGTTGCTTCAATGCTGTGGTTCTCGGCAGCGATCGTCATCTCAATTTGCCGTAACCGGTTCAGTTCCGTTTCCCGATTAATTTCGTAGTGCTCTTTTTGTTTCAGCAGGTTATCCAGCTCCGCTCTACGCGACTGGATATCATCATCAATCCGCTTGACCAATTCCCGCTCATACGCATCAAAACATTCCTGGACGGCGCTGTAAATCGGTTGCCATTGCTCCTGAGCAACCTGAGGTAGATGTTTCACCAGTTCCCGTTTGGTCACCTTGAGCAGTTCCTTACGGGCATGGTCTGCTTGCATCATCCCCACTCCTAGACCCACCAATGCCAACGTAATGGGACCCAACATCACACCAAAAACTGCAGAAGCCAGAATTGCAATTCCACTTGCCGTAAAAAAATTGAGTAGAATTGCTTTGAAGTCAAAACCAGACAGGGCTAAAGCCGCCCCCGCCACATTCCCCGTTGCCAGTGAAAAAAAGCCCATTGCCCACTTTGCCCAACCGGGAGAACCCTCTTCATCCGCCAAAGTCTTGGCTTTGGCATAAATCTTCTGCCCGGTCAGCTTTTCGCTGATCTGCTCAGTGACGGTACTGTAAGACGTGCCATACCGGACAGCACTGCGAGAGAGTTGGGCAAAGGCTTCGTTCAGTTCTTTCTCGGCGGTCAGGGTCCAGGCAAAAAATTTGTCATTGACATATTGCTGAAAGGCTCGTTCAACCGCTGCCCCAAATTCTTCCCGCTTATTCTGGCTGAGAAAGTCCAAAAAATTGAGAACAGGCGGTTGATAACGCAAAAAGTCTTGCTCAAAGGTATGTTCTAAGTTTAAGACGTAAGCGCGGAAAGAGTCGGCGATCGTCCGGGCTTTGCGATCGCGCAGTCCCCGAATTTCATCCCGAAACTCATCCCGAATTTTGCTGAGCTGAGTAAACTCTGGCTCAACCGAGTGCAGGCGTTGTTTCAACTCCTCTACTCCCTGATCGAGCAATGGAACACGCAGGTCGATCGCCTCCTTCACCCGCGTGTGGGTTTGTCGTGCCAGTGTGCGTGCCTGCCGCAGTTCCGAAATCGCCCGCTCTTGCGTCAAAAACATATTCAGCGCCCCCATAAATTCTGGAAAGCCTGTGCCTTCGAGGGAAGCGGTTGGATCTTTAACTCGTCGCCGCAATGCCTGAATTGCCGAGATAGCAAACACTCGCTCGTCATAAACATCATGCCCATCTAGCTGACAATAGTCCACCAGATTGGTATGAAAGACTTTGTGGAGCTTGTCTTCTGCCTGCGCCAACTCTTCCGGATCATCTGGGTCGATCAATCCCTCTTTAATCTGATCCCAGGCGTTGATCAAAAAGAAAATCGACAATCCGCGATCCTTAATGTAGTTCTCTAAGTAACGCCGTTCTGCCAGAGTACAGGGCTGAGATGCGCGTAGGACGAACAGAATAGCGTGGCAGTTGTGGATATAGCCAAGCGACAATTCGTTCCGCGCTTCTGTATCATTCAGACCCGGACTATCGACAATTTCCACGCCTTTTTCTAACAGCGGCAAGGGATATTCCACGACCGCATGGCTGACATCGGGAAAAGCCTGCTGCCGATTTTGCTCCAGGTGCTTGGCTTCTTCTGGGTTGATGGTATAGCGCTGTTTAAAACGCTTGAAGTCAATCTGTTCTGGGGATTTGCCATCGTTGAAGTGAACGGTTACCCGTTTCTCGGGTCCATATTTCAAGATGGTGAGCAAAGCCGTGCAGGGGTTGACATCACTGGGGAGTAAGTTTTCTCCAAGCAATGCATTAAGGAGTGTACTCTTGCCGCGTTTCATATCGCCCAAAACCAACAGGCGAAATACACCTTGCTGGAGTGCTTTGCTGGCAACTGCCACATCCTCAATTTCTCGTTCTAATCCTAATTTGCCCGAGGCTTTTTCACTCTCGATTTCGGCTTGAATCAGCGTCTGAACGATCGTCGCCAAATGATGCGCGATTTTCTGGCGTGTTCTGGCAACGCGATCAAGATCTGAAAGAAAGCCAGTGGTTTCAACGGTAAAAGACATAGGAAATTTTTTGGATGGTTAGATTGAAGCGTGTGGATTGCCTGGAATGTCCTACCTCTTACCTTCCCCTTCAAAAAAAACTTTGTATGCAACAAAAGCAATACCACCGACGATAACGGCAGTCGCCAGCACCGATGCCACTCTGACTGCTGCAATAACTGCCACAACAATGCCAAAAAAAGTGGCTGCCTTGACCAATTGGCGTTGCCATTTTTGAAAAGTACTTTCGGGTGGGGTGTGTTTGGTGGTTTGATGCAGCGGTGGTTCAGGCGGATGAAGTTCTGATTCCAGTTCTTTAAGGCGTAGCGCAAGTTCCCGTTCCCTGAGTTCTTGCTCTTTTCGCCGCAGTTCTTCTTCTCTGCTGTTCTGAGGATTCATAGACTTGATGGAGCAACTTGATGGAGCAACAAATCGGACTGGGAAAATTTTGAGGCGACAATCTGGCTCTACAACCTTAGCCTTCAATTTTCCAGTCTGCCAAATCGAAAAACCTTGATTTTTCTTAATAAATTCTCCTTTCAATCAATCCAAATCTTGCCTCCTGTCAGACTGCACCTCACGGTATTATCAAGCAGCAGTAGATCGTTACTCTCCCTCCTCTTTGCCATGTCTTTGAATCCATCGGTTTATCCCGTTCTTTGGCACATCGATCGCGTCCTTTTGATCGATCAAACGTGCTTACCCACCGAATACAAGGTGGTGGAGATTACCAGTTGTGAGGAACTGGCGAATGCGATCAAAACCATGATTGTGCGGGGTGCACCCGCGATAGGGGTTGCGGCTGCTTATGGCATGTACTTGGGCGCGCGCGAAAGCCAGACGGACGATCGCGAACAATTTCTGCATCATTTGGAACAAGTCGCCCAACAATTGCGAGCCACTCGTCCCACTGCGGTGAACTTGTTTTGGGCGATCGATCGCATGTTAAACATGGCTTACCAAAGCACCGCAGCGGTAGCTGATTTGAAAGAGCACTTATTGCAAGCAGCACAAGCCATCAATACCGACGATCTGCAAACCTGCCAGCAAATTGGTGATCATGGCTTGGCAGCTTTACCCCCAACACCTGAAAAGCTCAGAATTCTCACGCATTGTAATGCAGGCGCATTGGCTACTGCTGGATATGGCACCGCACTCGGGGTAATTCGTTCTGCCTGGAGAGAGGAACGCCTGGAGCGAGTCTATGCCGATGAAACGCGCCCCCGCTTGCAAGGCGCAAAACTCACTACATGGGAATGTGTTCAGGCAGGGATTCCGGTGACGTTGCTGACTGACAATATGGCAGCCCATTGTATGCAACGGGGGCTGATTGATGCGGTGGTGGTGGGCGCCGATCGCATCGCCGCCAATGGGGACACTGCCAATAAGATCGGCACCTATAGCGTCGCGCTAATTGCCAAAGCGCACCAAATTCCCTTTTTTGTGGCAGCACCTCTCTCAACAATCGACTTCAAATTGACAGATGGTAGCGAGATTCCGATCGAAGAACGCGATCCGAGCGAAATCTATGCAGTCGGTAACACGCGCCTTTGTCCGGAGGGGGTGGAATTCTATAATCCTGCGTTTGATGTTACCCCCGCCCACCTGATCGCTGCCATCATTACAGAGTTCGGCGCGATCGCACCAGGACAACTCAAAGAGCAGTTGTGGCATCTCAGCAAGGGATAAGTCAGCAAGGGATCAGCACGGTGTTTTACCCTGCACGTCCTCACCCCTCACTCCATACGGGATGATTCAACAAGGCATCAATCACCCGCACTCCGCGCAGTTGATTGGACAGCGGCAGATGCCCTTTGGGAGCGGAAAGATCCCAGGTAAACTCTTGAGGATAACGCGTCCAATTGTTGCCAGATTTCCAGCCAATCTGTGCCCAGAGCCGTTCCCAGTTTTTGCCCAGACTGAGCCACAAGTCTCGTTGCACGGAGAAGCCAAATCTCCCTTCGGAGTAAACTAGCCAGAGGGTATTGATGGTTTGCAGGTCAAGATTGGGCAATGGCTCAATTTCGGTGAAATATAACCATCGTCTTTGCACCGCGTCTGTTCCCGCCAGTTCGCACAATTTGTGCAGAGTCATCTGGTCGGCAGTCTGAAAATATCGCTGAGCCAGTAGCTTTTGCAGCGGAGCGTAGTCAACATTTTGTGCCGATCGCAAAGGCACCACTCCCTCAGGAAAGTGTCGCTGAAGAAATTCGTTAGTTTTGGCAGAATCGACTGCTAACAACGCCTGGTAAGCCTTACCCGTTGCACAAGTGGGTTGAGGATGTGCCAAAAGAAATTCAGTTAATAAATCTAAACCAGTTTCTCCCAACCCGATCGCGGCTTCAATGAGAGGGAGTTGTTTATTCTCAGGCTCAGACCAGAGCTTTGTCCGCAGGTCTGTGAGGGGGTTAGAAGTATCCGGTGCTGAAGTCGTCATCTCAGTTCAGGCAGAAAAGTCTGATAAATTACGTCCCTCTATCCGCAAATTCTCCCATTCCAAAGAATGAAAGCGCAAAATTTTGAGGTTACGACTTAACCATCGATATCGACTGGTTATTGTTTAAGCCTACCATCAGTCACTGCTCCCTCACCGAGGATTGATGTAGGACAATGGGTTGAACTTTTGACAGGGGACTTGGGACTCTGACGCTAGAAGCCAAAGTTGCTGGTCTGCACATGACATCAAACTAAGCCGGTGCATCACCATTGCTGTCATCACCCGGGGGCTTATATCCCCGTTCAAAGGCAAAGCGAACCAATTGTGAGCGATTCTCAAGTTGTAACTTGCTGAGAATATTGCTCAAATGCGTTTGCACCGTGCGAGGACTGACAAAGAGACGATCGCCAATTTGCTTATTGGTGTATCCCTGGATAACTTCCCAAAACACCTTTTCTTCCGCTGGGGTTAAAGGTAGCGGATTCGGCGTCACCACCGCCGAGGGCGGTGTTTCAGGCAACATACTCGCCTGCTGCATCAACCGCACAATTTCGGCATGAATTCGCCGAGTGCGCTCTAGCTGAGCCTCAATCTTTGCCAGCAACTCTTTGGGTTCAAACGGTTTAATCAGGTAATCGTCTGCTCCCATGGAGTGACCCTGCACCCGATCTTCCAGTTCTCCTCGACTCGACAGAAAAATAAACGGCACCAGTTGCCCCAATCGGCTAGCGCGTAGCCGTCGGCAAAATTCAAACCCGTCCATTTCAGGCATCATCACATCTGATACCACAACATCGGGGGGGTCTTCCTCAAATAAGACCAGTGCTGCCACCCCCGAATCTACATTCTGAACGACATATCCCCGCTTCTCTAAGTAACGGGTCAACGCCATTCGCAGTGTCGCATCATCATCAACAACGAGAATTTTTTTCATCCAGGCTCCCAGGCAAACAGTTTGATCGGAAACACCAACACACAGCCTTGATTGAGCTTTTCAGGGAGTAACTAGAAACGATGTATTTTAAACCTAAAATTTGTGTGGGATAAACTAATTTTATATATTCCATATTCTATGATTCCCTGACTTCCAGAAATTACACACAAATTCCTATCAAGGCTTTATGAAAAAAAGCTGAGCTTGCGAATACCAGGGCAAACAAAAATCTGATAGCCTACCAAGAAAGTCATTGTATGGGCGCAGGACTCCGAATGTACGAAAAAATAACTCAGCCTCCTACTGGAGCCTATATTACTTTCAAGAACGGGGAACCGATCGTCCCAAATAACCCAATCATTCCCTTTATTCGGGGAGATGGGACAGGGATTGACCTTTGGCCCGCTGCTCAAACGGTGATTGATGCAGCGGTCAAAGCGGCTTACGGGGGGCAGCGAGAAATTGTCTGGCTCAAGGTGTATGCTGGCGACGAAGCTTGTGACGAGTATGGAACTTATCAATATCTTCCAGAAGATACCCTGAAAGCGATTAAAGAATATGGTGTGGCAATCAAGGGACCTTTGACAACCCCAATTGGAGGTGGAATTCGATCACTTAACGTTGCCTTGAGACAGATCTTTGACCTATATGCTTGTGTGCGACCTTGCCGATACTACCCTGGCACCCCCTCTCCTCACAAAAGCCCAGAAAAGCTAGATGTAATCATCTATCGAGAGAATACTGAAGACATTTACTTGGGCATTGAATGGCGGCAGGGAAGCGAGGTGGGTGATCGCCTGATCAAGCTACTCAATGAAGAATTGATTCCAGCCACGCCTGAGCATGGCAAAAAGCAAATTCCCCTCGACTCTGGCATTGGCATTAAACCCATTAGCAAAACGGGATCGCAACGCCTGGTACGGCGTGCAATCAAGCACGCGCTACGCCTACCCAAGGAAAAACAAATGGTGACCCTGGTTCATAAGGGCAACATCATGAAGTACACCGAAGGGGCTTTTCGGGACTGGGGTTATGAGTTGGCGACCAGTGAATTTCGGGCAGAGTGCATTACCGAGCGCGAATCCTGGATTTTAGGCAATCAGGAACGCAACCCAGCAATTTCGCTGGAAGACAATGCGCGCCAGATTGAACCAGGCTACGATGCGCTGACCAGTGAGAAGAAGGCTCAGATTTGTCAGGAAGTTGAGAATGTGCTAACTGCCATCGGGGAGAGCCATGGCAAGGGGCAATGGAAAGAGAAGGTGATGGTGAACGATCGCATTGCCGATAGCATCTTCCAGCAGATTCAAACGCGCCCGGATGAGTACTCCATTCTGGCAACCATGAACCTGAATGGCGATTATCTGTCCGATGCGGCAGCGGCGATCGTCGGGGGGTTGGGTATGGGACCGGGTGCTAACATTGGTGACGAATGCGCCATCTTTGAAGCAACCCATGGCACCGCCCCCAAACACGCAGGCTTAGATCGGGTCAATCCTGGGTCCCTGATTCTGTCAGGCGTGATGATGTTGGAATATCTAGGCTGGCAAGAAGCCGCCGACCTGATTACCAAAGGCATCGCAGCGGCAATTTCAAATCGAGAAGTGACCTATGACCTTGCCCGCTTGATGGAACCTCCGGTTGAACCACCGCTCAAGTGTTCGGAATTTGCCAACGCCATCATTCAGCACTTCGACGATTAGCCACTACCAGCTTCATCTAATACTTCAGAACCTAGGAGCCAGAATGGCAGCATTCTTGGTTCCTGAATTTCTTAAAGAGCCAGGCTCAAGCAGGTTATGTTCTAGACATCATATTGTTGGTATTTTTGAAAGCTTTGCTGAGCAAAGCTTTCAAAAATACCAACAACACCTTTGAAACGCTACCGCTCAAGCATTGGATCGATCTGGTCAAGTCGTATATTCAGCGTTGATTTTGACGTAATCGTAGCTGAGGTCACAGCCCCAAGCCGTGCCGATTCCGGCACCGTTACCAATGCTGACCGCAATAATGACGGTGTCTGTTTTGAGATAGTCTCCAGCTGCGGCTTGTTTTAGGTAAGCACTGGCAGCGGAGCGATCGAACATCAAGGGCTGACCATGCTCCAGCATCAAAAAGTCGCCCAGTTGAATTCGCAAATTCTCTTGTTCAAAGGGCACTCCGGCTCGTCCTGCGGCTGCAGCAATTCTGCCCCAATTGGGATCGCGTCCAAAAATCGCAGCTTTAACGAGGGATGAGCCAGCAATTGTTCTGGCAACCTGACGAGCTGAGGCATCATCCACCGCACCAGAAACTTGCACTTCCACCAAACAGGTCGCACCTTCACCATCTCGGGCAATCGCTTTTGCCAGATAGATGCAAACCTCGGTTAGCATTGCCTCCAGCTTTTCGGCTTCCACCCCCATTTCAGTCATCGCGGGGGTGCGCGATTGTCCATTTGCCAGTGCAATCAGGCTATCGTTGGTGCTAGTATCGCCATCCACCGTGATCTGGTTGAAGCTTTTGTCTGCGGCACGTCCGAGCATTTGCTGCCAGAGGTGGGGCGACACAGTCGCATCACAAGTGACAAATGCCAACATCGTTGCCATGTTGGGGTGAATCATGCCAGACCCCTTAGCAATGCCACCAATGCGGACGGGACGATCGCCCAATAGCGCCTCTAGGGCGATCGACTTAGGCACAAGATCCGTCGTCACGATCGCTTTCGCAGCACTATCAGATCCATTTTCATTGGCAGATGCCACAAGCCTGGGAATGCCTGCCTTCAGAGCATCCATCTTAATTCGCTGCCCAATTACGCCTGTTGAGGCAACCAATACCGATTCCGGAGCAATATTTAAAGCTTGTGCGAGAACTGCGGCACTTTCTAGCGCATCTTCCCAACCCTGGATGCCCGTGGCGGCATTGGCTTGCCCTGCATTACACAAAATTGCTCGCGCACTGGCTTTGTCTTGCAACCGTTGACGACAATAGTCTACACAGGCAGCACGGACTTGAGCCGTTGTAAACACACCCGCTGCGATCGCTTCTACCTCAGAAAAAATGAGTGCCAGATCGGGTAATCCCGACGGTTTCAACCCAGCAGCCAGCCCTGCTGCACGATACCCCTTGGGTGCCGTTACCCCACCAGGAATTTCCTGCCAATCTGCCATGCCGCCTCCCTTGCCATTTGCTCACTTGCGAGGCGATTATATCAAGCTATGAGCAAGCACTTTAGATTTGAGCGTGACGAGGCGTGACTTTAACATCGAGTCCTAACAAGTTGCTTTAAAATCATGCTGATCGGAAAAGGTAGCTTTGAAAATTAGAAAGAGGGGGGATTCTCAAACCATTGGTTCCAATCATGAGAACGGACGATTCAGTGAACAGGCTCCCCATCGAGTCGCCTGGCAGAGTCGTTTTTGCAAACTGCCAAGCCCAGGAAAAATGAATTGCAGGTCGTTTTGATCGGTTTTTATCGATTGAAATTTGCATGGCTGTCTGACCAGCCTTTCTCAGACTTATATTCCATTGTGATCAAACGTTGCTGGATGCTCAGGTGCCTGATTCTCTTTCCCCGAAAGGGCGAATTCTGGTCGTCGATGATGTTCAAGAAGTCGTCGATCTACTTTCTGCTGTGCTTACCTTTTCTGGTTATGAGGTTTCTACGGTTTCAGATGGGGCTGAAACCGTAGATGCGGTACGGCATTCCATGCCGGATCTGATTTTGCTGGATGTCAGACTATCGGGATTTGATGGCTATACGATTTGTCAGAAGCTAAAATCGCATCCTCAAACCCAAAATATTCCGATCATTTTTATTAGTGCCCAAGATCAGGTCCTCGATAAGATTCGAGCCTTTGAAGTTGGCGGCGTAGACTATATCGTTAAGCCTTTCTCTCTACAAGAAGTGATCGCCCGGGTGGAAAACCAACTTACCATCCGCAATTTACAAAAAAAGTTACTGGAACAACAAGCCCATCGGTTACTTCAAGCCAGGGGCACTACACCCTTGCTGGCAAGCCTGCAAAAACATCTGCATCAGCAATCAGAAATGTTGAAAGAGAAGAATCGGCAGCTTGAGCAGGAAGTACGAGATCGACAACAAGCACAGGAAGCCCTCAAAATTGAACAAGAGAAGTCTGAACAGTTACTGTTGAATATTTTGCCCCGCGCGATCGCCCAGCGCCTCAAGGAAGAACAGGGGGTTCTAGCAGAACGGTTTGATGAAGTGACGATTTTATTCGCTGATATTGTGGACTTTACCCCGCTGTCTGCCCGCCTGAGTCCCATGGCACTGGTGCAACTCTTGAATCAGATCTTTTCCACGTTCGATCGACTCGCTGAAGAGCATGGGCTAGAGAAAATTAAGACGATCGGGGATGCTTATATGGTGGCTGGCGGCGTGCCCATGCCCCGTGCTGATCATGCTGAGGCAGTCATGGAAATGGCGATCGCGATGCGTCGAGAAATCAAACAGTTCACTCAAGACAATGGTAAAGCCGTCCAGCTTCGGATTGGCATCAACACTGGTCCCGTAGTAGCTGGCGTGATTGGCATCAGCAAATTCAGCTACGACCTGTGGGGGGATGCAGTAAACATCGCGAGCCGTATGGAGTCCCAGGGATTGGCTGGCAAAATTCAAGTTACCGAAGAGACTTACCAACGACTACGACACCAATACGTATTTGAAAAATGGGGAGCCATCAACGTCAAGGGCAAAGGCAAGATGATGACCTATCTGCTGGTACGCCGGAAAACTGATTAAATTGTGGGGTCTGCGCCCGTCAACATTTTCCTGATGAAACCCTAGGAGTCTCTCAGTTCTAAGACCGATTTCAACAGTTTTCAGATCAAATGTTGAGTTGATAGGGACGGGTTTTTCGATTGAGTTGAAACAGAGCCGTTCATCTATTTACAAAACCCACCCCTACAGGCATCTGCAACGATCGCAGTTTAATTGGTATAGCAGTTTTCACCTGAGTGAAGTACAGCGGTGTGAAGTACAGCGGGGCACAAAGCACCCTCACTGTACTTCACACCCTTGAAAAGGGCTATATGAGTTGATAGACGGCAGATCAGGAGACCCCAATATCCATAAAAAAAAGGGAGGAGCCGCGTGAACGTCCCTCCCTGTCATCAGGGTGCATCTACTTATCACAGTATGCCATCTAGGGGGTGGGGGGTGTCACCCCCCTAAGCCCTTTCTTTTAGAAAAAACTTACAAAAGATTACATTCTATGAGTATTTTCTGAGGGCAATAGGTGAAATTTAGAAGAACTGAGGAGACCTGCAAAAGTTGGAATGCCATGTGATGGAGTGGCTCCAGCCTCGATTGAACAGTTCCTGATGGTTTTCTGATCGAAATCGGGCAAAAAATAAAAAATCTAAGGATTGAGTTTTTTTGCTAGCAATTGGTTGGTTTGCTTAGGATCGGCACGTCCACCGCTTTGCTTCATCACCTGTCCGACAAAAAAGCCCAGCAGTTTGGTTTTGCCATTGCGGTATTGCTCCAATTCTTTGGGGTTGTCGGCGATCACCTGATCGATGATGGCTTCCAGCGCCCCCGTGTCAGAAATTTGGATCAATCCTTTGCGTTCGACCAACTCTCTGGCAGAACCGCCCTGAGTCAGCAGTTCTGGCAAAATATCTTTGGCAATCTTGCTGCTGATAGTGCTGTTTTCTATTAGACCGATTAACTCCGCTAAAGTTTCTGGTTTAAGGGCGATTTCGGTAATACTCAATTTTTCATTATTGAGATAACCGCTAATGTCGCCCATGAGCCAATTGGCAGCTTGTTTGGGATTTGCTTGGGTAGCGATCGCTGCTTCAAAATAGGCTGCCATATTGCGATCGTCGGTCAGGACGCGTGCATCGTATGGTGACAGCCCAAAGTCTTGCTCGTAGCGCTGGCGCTTTTGGTGCGGCAGTTCGGGCAATTCCAATTGCCACTGTTCCAATTGCTCGGTGGAAACTTCGATCGGACCCAAATCCGGTTCGGGGAAGTAACGATAATCACTGGAGCCTTCTTTCACCCGCATACTGATGGTACGTTGTGCCCCTTCTTCCCACAGGCGAGTCTCTTGAATAATTTTTTCACCTGCTTCGATCGCCTGAATCTGCCGTTCAATTTCGTATTCGATCGCCCGCTGAATGGCGCTGAAGGAGTTCATATTCTTGATTTCGACCTTCGTGCCAAATTCCTTTTGTCCGACTGGACGCACTGAAATATTGACATCACAGCGCAGCGAACCTTCCTGCATATTGCCGTCACTCACACCCAAATAGCGCATAACCCGTCGCAATTCTTGGGCATATTCTGCGGCTTCCTGCCCAGAGCGCATGTCAGGTTCCGACACAATCTCCACCAGCGGCACCCCAGCCCGGTTGTAATCGACCAGAGAATAAGTAGACCCAGACAGGCGATCGCTGCCGCCATGCACCAGTTTGCCCGCATCCTCTTCCATATGTAGGCGGGTGATGCCGATGCGCTTGCGGGTTGCGTTACCCTGCTTGTCTACCAATTCGATTTCTAACCAGCCATGCTCAGCAATGGGTAGGTCGTACTGCGAAATCTGGTAATTTTTGGGCAGATCGGGATAGAAATATTGTTTGCGATCGAATTTACTGTATCGGGCAATTTCACAATTTAGCGCGAGTCCTGCCTTCACCGCATATTCCAGCACTTTCTGATTCAGTACAGGCAGTACACCCGGTAGTCCCATACAAATCGGATCAATATTTGTATTAGGGGGCGCCCCAAACTCCGCCGAGCTACTCGAAAAAATCTTGGTTTGGGTACTCAACTGACAGTGAGTTTCCAGCCCGATAATGGCTTCGTATTGAGTTTTGACCGGAGCAACAGTCGTCATAAGGCAGCTCGCAAAGGGTGAACGATCGGCTTCTATTGTATCGCTCGACCCTACGCTCAGACGTTTAGACGATCGACTGGCACGACACTTGCCAACAGCCAAAGCTAGACAACGGACTGGAAACCCTGGACTTTAAACCATAGACTTTGAACTCCCGCCCCAAAGCGATGCAAGCCCAAAGTCGATAGCAGCAGGTGAACCCCAGACAGGTAAATTGGGAGCATAGGCAGACGTCAAGCAATTTCTCCTTAAGACCGCACGCCTAACATCTACCGTTGCGCTGGCAAAAGCGCCGCCCCCTCAGCCAATCGCAACCAACTGAATATCAAAAGTGAGGTCTTCTCCAGCAAGCGGATGATTTGCGTCCAGCGTCACTCTAGAGTCACTCACATCCGTCACAATCACTGGAATCACCTGATCAGGCGATTGTTGAATTTGGAATTGCTGTCCGACCTCAGGCTGAATCTCGGCTGGCAACTGTTGACGATCAACCGTCACCACCATTTCTTCCACGTAAGGGCCATAGGCCTGATCCGCCGGAATATGCTCTGTCTTAGAATCCCCCGGACTCATCCCCAACACTGCATTCTCAAAGCCAGGAATGATACTACCTGTCCCGATCGTAAATTCTAAAGGCTCTTGATTAAGAGAAGAATCAAAAACCGTACCATCATCCAATCTGCCGGTATAGTGAACCTTCACCGTATCGCCATGTTTTGCTGCCATCTTGTCCAGTCCTAACTAATCTTTTTTTCTCATAGGTACCCACACACCTTATCGAAACTTTGGCAAACTAACCATTAAATCTATCTATAGCGATCCTATCTGGATCGTAAGAAAGGATTCCAGCGGAATCCTTTCTTACAAAGTCCCTTAATCTCATAACTGATTTAGGACTGCTATATATGAATAAACGGTCGAAAATCAGAGCAATCGCGCTCAAGTGCAAGTATCAGGTCTCAGGCTTAAATCCCAAACCTCAAATTGTGATCCCCATACCGAATGCGCTCCCCTGCCTCCTCCCACTACCTTTTCATTCGGCATCCCACCCTTTCCAATGCTTCTGACTGAAGTGATAGGATTAAAATACAGTTGGTCAGGTGTCCAAAGCTGGCAAAAAGTAGCGTTTTGCTCACTCCAAAGCCATTTCAAGCGGCAGTTCCCGACCCCCATCCTTTTACTGAAAGAAAACGTCTTAACTTCACTGCCATGCTTAAAACTCTGCTGGGCGATCCAAACGCGCGCAAGCTTAAGAAATATCAGCCCTATGTAGCTGAGATCAATCTCTTAGAAGAAGAGATTCAGACGCTTTCAGACCAGGAGTTGGTCGGCAAGACCAGTGAATTCAAACAACGGCTTGAAAAGGCAAAAACCTTAGAAGAAGAAAAGCTGCTGTTAGATGAACTACTGCCAGAAGCCTTTGCAGTCGTGCGGGAAGCCAGTCGCCGTGTCCTAGGCATGAGACACTTCGATGTGCAGTTGTTGGGGGGCATGATTCTGCACGATGGTCAAATCGCCGAGATGAAGACGGGGGAAGGTAAAACTCTGGTTTCTACCCTGCCTGCTTATCTGAACGCCCTATCTGGTAAAGGCGTTCATATCGTTACTGTCAATGATTACCTGGCACGTCGAGATGCAGAGTGGATGGGGCAGGTGCACCGTTTCTTGGGTCTCAGCGTGGGGTTGATTCAGCAAAACATGAATCCCGAAGAGCGCCAGCGCAACTACAACTGTGACATTACTTACAGTACTAACAGTGAATTGGGCTTCGATTATTTGCGCGACAACATGGCAACGTCGATCGTCGATGTCGTGCAGCGTTCTTTCAACTACTGCATCATCGACGAGGTAGACTCAGTCCTGATCGACGAAGCCCGCACCCCTCTGATCATTTCTGGTCAGGTTGAGCGTCCCAGTGAAAAATACCTCCAAGCTGCAGAGGTCGCCTCCCGACTGATTAAGAAAGAAAATGAAGAAGATCTCAACGGACATTACGAAGTAGACGAAAAAGCCCGTAATGTTTTATTATCCGACGAAGGTTTTATTGAATCGGAACAAGTACTGGGCGTAAAAGATTTATTTGATCCGAAAGATCCCTGGGCGCACTATATTTTTAATGCCATCAAAGCAAAAGAATTGTTCATCAAGGATGTCAACTATATCGTCCGTGATGATGAAATCGTGATTGTCGATGAGTTTACAGGACGGGTGATGCCGGGTCGCCGCTGGAGCGATGGGCTACACCAGGCGATCGAAGCCAAAGAGCGGGTGGAGATCCAGCCAGAAACCCAAACTCTAGCAACCATTACCTACCAAAACTTTTTCTTGCTGTATCCCAAACTGGCTGGGATGACGGGAACCGCCAAAACGGAAGAAGCAGAATTTGAGAAGATTTACAAGCTGGAAGTGACGATCGTTCCCACCAACCGTCCCACAGGACGGAAAGATCTGTCAGACGTGGTCTACAAGACCGAAGAAGCCAAATGGAAAGCAGTGGCATTGGAATGTGCCGAGATGCACCATCTGGGTAGACCCGTGTTGGTGGGTACTACCAGCGTTGAGAAATCGGAAGTGCTTTCTCGCCTTCTGGCCGAGCAAAAAATTCCCCATAATTTGTTGAACGCAAAGCCGGAAAACGTGGAGCGGGAATCTGAAATCATCGCGCAAGCTGGACGCAAAGGAGCAGTGACGATCGCCACCAACATGGCAGGACGAGGAACTGACATCATCCTGGGTGGTAACTCTGAGTACATGGCACGCCTGAAAGTTCGCGAGTATTTTATGCCGCGCATTGTGATGCCAGAAGATGAAAACGCGATCGAATTTGAACTGACCAAGGTTCCCGGGGTTGATCGGCGCGACAGTGGCGGTCAAGGCTTCGCTCCGGGCAAAAAAGTGAAGACCTGGCGAGCGTCTCCCCAAATTTTCCCAACCGAATTGACGCGGGAAACCGAAAAGAAACTGAAATCTGCGGTTGATTTCGCAGTTCAACAGTACGGCGAACGGAGTTTGCCAGAACTCGAAGCCGAAGACCGAGTCGCGGTGGCAGCAGAAAAAGCGCCGACCGAAGATCTGGTTATCCAGCGCCTGCGCGAAGTCTATAACTTGGTGAAACAAGAATATGAAGCCTTTACCAGCCAGGAGCATGAAGAAGTGGTTCGGCTCGGTGGTTTGCATGTGATTGGCACAGAACGGCACGAATCTCGCCGGATTGATAACCAACTGCGCGGACGATCGGGACGGCAGGGTGACCAGGGCACAACCAAGTTCTTCTTGAGCCTGCAAGATAACCTGTTGCGAATTTTTGGGGGCGATCGCGTCGCTGGTTTGATGAATGCCTTCCGAGTCGAGGAAGATATGCCGATCGAGTCGGGGATGCTCACCCGCAGTCTGGAAGGAGCACAGAAAAAGGTCGAAACCTACTATTACGACATCCGTAAACAGGTATTTGAGTACGATGAAGTGATGAACAATCAGCGTCGTGCCATTTATGCTGAGCGTCGGCGTGTGCTGGAAGGGCAAGATCTCAAAGAACAGGTGATTAAGTACGCTGAACGAACCATGGACGATATCGTCGAAGCCTACATCAACCCTGAATTACCTGTGGAAGAATGGGAACTCCCTAAATTGGTGAGTAAAGTAAAAGAGTTCGTCTATCTACTAGCTGACATGGAACCCAGTCATCTAGAAGATTTGAGAATCGATGAAATCAAAACTTTTCTTCACGAACAGGTTCGCATTGCCTATGACCTGAAAGAAGCCCAGGTCGATCAAATCCAACCAGGATTGATGCGGCAGGCAGAACGATTCTTTATCCTGCAGCAGATCGATACCCTCTGGCGAGAGCACTTGCAACAAATGGATGCCTTGCGCGAATCAGTGGGGCTGCGGGGCTATGGTCAAAAAGACCCCTTGATTGAGTACAAGAGCGAAGGCTATGAGCTATTCCTGGAAATGATGACGGAAATTCGGCGGAATGTGGTTTACTCGCTATTCCAGTTTCAGCCCCAAATGGCAGCCGCGGCTCCAGAACCTTCTGAAATGTTGTAGTCCTCACCCAGCCAAATCCAGTGACCTGGTAACAATTCGGCAGGGGGGAGGAGAATCAAGCCCTGGTGCCTAATCTCCTCCCCCCCGCTTTGGTTAGCTATAGCAATAAAATCTGCAATCTACAGCGAAATCAGCGATCGCACAGGCGCATGTTCAATTTGGCAATAGGGGCGACTGTAGCTGAGCGGACTCTCCAGGGCATGGGTTTCTAAAAATGCCGGATTACCCATCACTCCCTCGGTAGCACCGTCATAAACAATCTCACCCCGGTTTAAGACTACGGTGCGGCTGCATAACTCCAATGCCAAATCCAAATCGTGAGTCGCAATGACTTGAGTCAATGGCAGATTTTGTAAGAGATGAATCAATTGACGACGACAGCGGGGATCAAGCTGAGCCGTAGGTTCATCTAGAGCTAATACCTGGGGTTGCATTGCCAATACCCCTGCGATCGCGACCCGTTTTTTTTCGCCACCTGATAGATTTTGGGCATTCCGTGTGGCATAAAGTTTGGGATCAAGGCTAACAGCAGCCATTGCTCGCTGGGCACGATAGTGCAACGCCTCTCCTCGCAACCCCTGATTCATCGGACCAAAGGTCACATCTTCCCAAACCGTTGGCATAAAAATCTGATCATCTGGATTCTGGAACACCAACCCCACAAAATCTCGTACCTGCTTCAATGTGTTAGGTGATACTGACCACTCTGCTACCACAACCTCTCCCTGCTGAGGCAATAAAATCCCATTTAGATGCAGCAATAAAGTCGATTTGCCCGACCCATTGGCACCCACCAGTGCAACCCGCTCCCCCGCGGGTACTGACAAATGAATAGATCGGAGTGCCTGAGTGCCATCCGCATAGGTGTGGTGAAGTTGATGGATAAAAATTGGATTATGGTGCATGAAAAGGATTGTGCCTACAACAGATAAATTCCCTGACCTAGCAAAACCAGAAGGCAAGTCAACACCAGTACTAGACGATCGCTTCTGCTGTACTTAGGCTTTTCAGTGAGAGGCACAATCCCGGTAAAACCGCGCGATAGCATTGCCTGGTGAACTCGCTCACCTCGATCGAGCGTACGAATAAACAAAGCGCCGATCGTATTGCCGACAACCAATCGTTGCCAGCGAGGATTTGCCAGCAAATTTCGGGATGCGGCGGCTCGCTGCATAGCACCCGCCTCATCCACCAAAACGCTAATATAGCGATACATTGAAGCCAAAATCGCAACTAGTAAAGGGGGTGTTTTTAACGTGATTAAGGCTTGCAGCAGATGGGGGATCGGGGTCGTCATCACCAGAGTATTAAGGATCAGTAGCGACAGCAACGCCTTCCAGACCACACTCCCCAAAACCATCAACCCTGTCGTCGTGATACTCAACCATCCCCAATGCCAGAGGACAGTTCCCCCTTGACGAAATAGGGTTCCCAGCAACACAGTACTGACAAACCCCAGTTCAACCGCAATTCGTTTCAAGAGCGTCAGCAACGTTACTCGACTCAGCAAAACTAACAGCGCCACACCGATCGTATAGGCAATCCACGAAAGCCAACGCCCATTAGGGGTTAAGGCGATCGCAAACACCAACAGCACCACACACAGAATGCGAGTTTGGGGAGCCAAATTGCGCCAAACAGAGGTTTTTTGACTATCAACGTCTAAATGAAACGCACCAACATGTAGGATCACAAGCTCAACATCCGCAACAAGAGCATCTGAATGTTTTTACGCAAATTCTGTACAAACAGTTTTCTTTGTAAAAGAGTTTTTTACAAGCCTCTTTAGGTAGAGAGAATAACCAAAGCGAAGCCTTTACCCCACGCATCCAGATCCAGCACCCACCTAACCATCTTTAGGCAAGGATTGCTGCCCCCGCACCACTAACTTGCCCACGCCCCATGCTAAGCCAAAGGTCACCAGCGTTCCTGCCAAGCCAGCCAGCGGAGTTGCTAAAGGCTTAGGGGTTCCTCTCAAAGTATATTCATTGAACAGATGATAGAAGGGTAACTTCTTGGCAGGCGTATCCTTTAATGCCTTATTCACAAATTTGTGATCTTGAGAGACCCGATCTAACCCATCGGGATTAGAACTGGCAAAGGGGGATAGAAAAATGGCCACCAATAGGGCAATCCCTAAACCTGGAATCATCCAAGTCCGGTTATTCGATCGCGAAGAACTCATCGTAATCAGGTCCTCGATTGAGAAGGGAATGACGAAATAATACTTTTCAGACTATTTTTAGCGACTCAAAAATTCTGGTCAAAAACTCGTGCATTGGCGCTAATCACTACTCCGAATCCTTCGAAAACAACACCCTTTGAGGTGGATCAAAGAGCAAATCTGGGCGCGTTCGCCAGATATAGCCGACTGCAATTAATGTAATGAATGCCTCACCGATCGCAATCAACACATGCCAGCCTGCCATCGCAGTCAGCGCTACAGGCAATGGCACGGTTCCCGATAACGCCAATTGGAGTGCACAAACAACCGAAGCCACAAATACACTCGTCCAGGCAGCGATGACCGTCGAAACTGACATTGCCCGCCAGGTATCCCCTCCCAAGGAATACCGTAGTGTGCGGTAGAGATAGTAGCCCATAAACGTGCCAATCAACCCCATATTGACAATATTGGCTCCCAGCACAGTCAAACCACCATCCTGAAATAACACCGCTTGCACAATAAACACTACCGCCATCACCAGCGAACCCGCCCAGGGTCCTAATAATACGCCTGCCAGCGTTCCTCCGAGTAAATGTCCAGACGTCCCGCCCGGAATGGGAAAATTAATCATCTGAGCAGCAAAAATAAAAGCTGCACAAACCCCCATTAAAGGCACGGTACGCTCTTGATATCCGGCATTCACCCGATTGAGGGAAAAAGCAATCAGCGAGATCGCAATCACCCAGGTCACCAAACTCACCGGTAAACTTAAAAAACCATCCGGAATATGCATTGCTAGATGCGTTGGAATGTCCAGATGGGAACCATAAAACAGTATCGTGTCGAGCATCTGTCCTGTTATCATTGCCAATCTTCCAACCTCCGCAAAATAATCGTCACGTTCGTAATCGTCACGTTCGTATGGTTATTGGGCTAGTGTGATCGAACTGTTGCAGAGTGTATTCCTGTAAGACAGAGCGATCGTGCGTCAAAGATCGCACATCAAGGTCTAAAGTTCAGTTAACTGACTTCAGACCTAGGATTCAATCCCCTCTAGGGGTATCTATCACTAGATTTAATAAGGATTTTAGAGTTACGCTGGTTTTATTCCAGCCTTCTCCATCAATTCCATACCTTTCTTCTTAGCCCGAGAAAAGTAAAAATCTATCGGGAATCTATAGACTAAATCGCTTCCAACACGCTACACTTGTTAACCGCTGAGTATTTTCTTAACCTCTATGAATGCCCAGGAAATTATCCGCTCGATTGAAGCGGAGCAATTGAAATCAGATCTGCCTACGATTCATGTAGGCGACACCATTAAAGTCGGTGTCATCATTCAAGAAGGGGGCAAAGAACGCACCCAGCCTTATGAAGGGGTTGTCATTGCCAAACGCAATGGCGGCATTAACGAAACCATCACCGTCCGTCGGGTGTTTCAAGGGGTCGGTGTAGAGCGGGTGTTTCTCATCCACTCCCCCCGGATTGAAAGCATCAAAGTGCTTCGTCGGGGGAAAGTCCGTCGTGCCAAGCTGTATTACCTGCGCGATCGCGTAGGCAAAGCCACGCGACTCAAACAGCGCTTCGACCGAGCTTTATAGTTTGGAATGTTTCAGCTCGAATTGCCGCGAAAAATCATTCCTTGGAATGCATCGATCACCAATAAACGAGCCATAAAGCGCCATCTAGCTGATAAAGTAGAAGAGACTGAAAGATTGCTCAGCGATGCGCTCTTAGTTCAGTTGGTAGAACGCAGGTCTCCAAAACCTGATGTCGGGGGTTCAAGTCCTCCAGGGCGCGCTGAGTCATTATCGGTACTCTTCACCCCAATTTTCCTGTGAAATCAGTATTTATTTCTAGAGTTGAGACTGTCCTCCCAGGCAGCTGATCGGTTCTAAGAATTAGAATGAAGGGATTTTTTATCGTCCTTTTGATTTCAAAGACCCGTGCTTTGCGGTCGATCACCCAGTATCGCAAGTCCAAAACCCGAATGAATGCAAAAGTCACTTGATTTGGGTAGACTGGAATTTTGGGCAGTTGATTGAGACTTTTATCCTATTAAAGTCTGCTTGGAGTTTGTAGTCATAAGGGTGTTTACCCTACCTGAAGGACATTGTGCCTGACTAGAATGTTTGCGGAGATTGGGAACTGTGGTCAAAAAAGACGAAGCTGTCGCAGAAGCGAAACCGGGGTTCAATGCTGTCAATTTCTTCAAAGAAACCCGAGAAGAATTGGACAAGGTGGTCTGGCCCAGTCGGCAGCAACTGATCAGTGAATCCGTTGCTGTTGTCTTAATGGTAACTCTGTCAGCTTCACTCATTTATGTTGTGGACAAGCTCTTTATCGCGCTAGCAGTAAAGGTATTCGGATGACTTTCACTTCAGACGAATCACGAGATCTGGCTCATTCCGAAGAATTGGAAGAGCAAATGGAGGAAGTCATTTCTCCAGGGAATGCTCGTTGGTATGCAGTACAGGTTGCCTCCGGTTGCGAAAAGCGCGTCAAGTTGAGCCTGGAGCAACGGATTGAAACCTTGGATGTTGCCAATCGAATTCTCCAGATTGAGATTCCGCAAACACCAATCCTCAAGCACCAAAAGGATGGAAAACATAAGGAACTGTCAGAAAAAGTTTTTCCAGGCTATGTGCTCATTCGCATGATTATGGATGATGAGTCCTGGCAAGTTGTGAAAAACACACCGAATGTGATCAACTTTGTGGGAGCAGAGCAAAAGCGGCGGTACGGACGGGGGCGGGGGCATGTTAAGCCAATGCCTTTAGGCACATCTGAGGTTGAGCGCATCTTCAAACAAGCGGAAGAGCAAATGCCGATCGTCAAAATCGATATGGCAGTTGGCGACAAGATTCTGGTGTTGTCGGGTCCGTTCAAAGACTTTGAGGGTGAGGTGATTGAAGTCAGTCCGGAGCGCAGCAAACTAAAAGCACTCCTCTCCATATTTGGTCGAGATACACCGGTCGAATTGGAATTTAACCAGGTTCAGAAGCAGAGTTAGTCAATCAATGGCAAAGAAAGTAGTTGCAATTATCAAGCTGGCACTTCCCGCTGGCAAGGCAAACCCAGCGCCCCCAGTCGGTCCTGCCTTGGGGCAACATGGTGTCAACATCATGATGTTCTGTAAGGAATACAACGCCAAAACTGCGGATCAAGTTGGCATGGTGATCCCAGTCGAGATCTCAGTTTTTGAAGATCGGAGTTTTACCTTTATCCTTAAAACGCCTCCTGCCTCCAGGCTCATTGCCAAGGCAGCGGGTATTGAAACGGGTTCTGGTGAACCCAACCGCAAAAAGGTCGGCTCGATTACCCGCGCCCAGTTGCAAGAAATTGCCCAAACTAAAATGCCTGACTTGAATGCCAATGACATTGAAGCTGCGATGAAAATCGTAGAGGGCACTGCCAAAAACATGGGCGTTACAGTGAAAGACTAGCCCCTGTTGTGAATTGGAAGATTCAGGATTAAAAAGGACGAGTCTTGACTTCAGTTTTTAATCTTGGTTCTCGCATTTTTGAAAACCTTATTGGGGGAGAGATAATATCTCGTTACGACCCCAGGAGAAAGTAGAAATGGCAAAAGTTTCTCGTCGTCTGCTGGAATTGCAGAAGAAAATCGAAGAAAGACCTTACACGCCGTTAGAGGCTTTAAAGCTGTTGAAAGAGACAGCGACGGCAAAGTTTCCTGAATCTGCAGAAGCCCACATCCGACTGGGCATTGATCCCAAATATTCCGACCAGCAGTTGAGAACAACCGTGACTTTGCCTAAGGGCACTGGGCAGACTGTCCGCATCGCAGTCATCGCGCGCGGCGAAAAAGTGACGGAAGCTTCTGGCGCAGGGGCAGACCTGGTCGGTTCAGAGGAATTGATTGACCAGATCCAGAAGGGCATGATGGACTTTGATTTGTTGATTGCCACGCCTGATATGATGCCTCAGGTAGCAAAGTTGGGTAAACTGCTGGGTCCTCGAGGCTTGATGCCTTCGCCCAAAGGAGGCACTGTAACCTTTGATTTGCCTCAGGCGATCGCTGAATTTAAAGCAGGGAAGCTAGAATTCCGGGCAGATCGGACTGGGATTGTTCACGTGATGTTTGGGAAAGCCGCTTTCTCGGAAGAAGATCTGCTAGTGAACCTCAAAGCTTTGCAAGAAACGATCGATCGCAACCGTCCCGCTGGTGCAAAAGGTCGGTACTGGCGCAGTATCTTTGTTGCGTCCACCATGGGTCCTTCGATCGAGGTTGACATTAGTGCGCTGCGTGACTTGAAGCTGGGCGAGGCAGCTTAAGCCAGGAATTTGAGTTTTCTTCGGTTGACGTTGAGGCTGGTAGATAAAAGTCAATCCTTTTCCCCGTTTTTGGAGGTCGCCCGAATCAAACACTCCGAATCGAATACGCAAAGCCAAAGACAGCAGGTGCTTACGCTACTTAAATCCTGCCGAGGTTTTCGCCCAATTCTGGGTTGGTCTGGAACAACAGAACCACATACCAGAACTGTGTGTAACCCTGGCATTCTAGCTAGGGTTTTTTGATCGGATGAGAGCTCCATCTTTCAAGAGTTTGGCAATCTATTTTCCCAATTAAGGAGGTGAGACACGATGGGTAGAACGCTGAAAGAAAAGCAAGACATGGTGGCTGAACTGAAGGAAACTTTGAATCAGACACAACTTGCACTGGTGATTGATTATCAAGGGTTGTCAGTTGCCGAGATTAGTGACTTACGGAAGCGGTTGCGTCCGATGGGGGCTGTTTGCAAGGTCGCCAAAAATACCCTCATGGGCGTAGCGATCGCAGAGAATGCCAACTGGCAATCGCTCTCGCAATTTTTGCAAGGAACCAACGCCTTTTTGCTGGTCAAAGATGACATGCAAGGCGCAATCAAAGCCTACCAGGACTTCCAAAAAGTCTCGAAGAAAACTGGACTGCGTGGTGGCGTATTGGAAGGTCGTCCCCTGTCGGAAGCAGACATTAAGGCGATCGCGGACTTGCCATCCAAAGAGCAACTCATGGCTCAGATTGCAGGTGCCATCAATGGTGTGGCAACCAAAGTGGCAGTGGGCATCAACGAAGTTCCAGGTTCTCTGGCGCGTGCCATCAAGGCGATTTCTGAAAAAGAAGCCGCCTAAATTGCAACCAGTTCCGAATATCGAGTTGGCATCTGCTTGAAAACTCAAGATTTGGAACGAACTAATCAACCCTTATTTCTCCATAGGAGTTATCCATGTCTGCTGTAACAGAAGAAATCTTAGAAAAGCTCAAAACCCTGACGCTGCTGGAAGCGGCTGAGTTGGTCAAGCAAATTGAAGAAACGTTTGGTGTTAGCGCCGCTGCCCCGGTGGGTGGCATGATGATGGCGGCTCCAATGGGCGGTGGCGCAGCAGCGGCTGAACCCGAAGAAGAGCAAACCGAATTTGATGTGATTCTGGAAGAAGTGCCAGCCGACAAGAAGATCGCGGTTCTCAAGGTGGTGCGGACTTTGACGGGATTGGGTCTGAAAGAAGCCAAAGATATGGTGGAAGCAGCTCCCAAGGCTGTCAAAGAAGGCGTCGCCAAATCAGATGCGGAAGATTCCAAGAAGCAGCTTGAAGAAGCGGGTGCAAAGGTCAAGATCAAGTAATTGGGCTGGATGCATCTATTTTAGGCAGGGCAGGCAACGCTTGCCCTGTTTTTTTTAGGACGATAGTCACGATCGCTCAGACATTTCAAACCCTGAATCAAAAAGGGACCGAAGCCCCTTGTCCTGAACTGAATGACGATGGCGATATCTGGTTGCTGCGGGAACGACCGCTGTATGTCACAATGGAAAACGCGACTTAAGATGTTTTAATATTTACGGGAATTTTTCGTGAGTCTCACTGCCAAAGCCAGCCCTGTCTCTAGCCAGCAACCGATCGCATCTGCTATTTCGGCTCGTCGTCGTGTGGTGTTTCCCTTCACTGCGATCGTCGGTCAGGAAGAAATGAAGTTGGCATTGTTGTTGAACGTGATCGATCCCAAAATTGGTGGGGTGATGATCATGGGCGATCGGGGCACAGGCAAATCGACCACGATTCGGGCACTGGCAGACTTGTTGCCTGAAATTGATGTCGTCGCCGATGATCCCTTTAACAGCCATCCCAGCGATCCGGATATGATGGGCGATGCAGTCCGGCAACTAGTGGAACAAGGTGCCACACTTCAGATTACTCAAAAGAAAGTGACCATGGTGGATTTACCGCTGGGTGCCACTGAGGATCGGGTTTGCGGCACGATCGATATTGAAAAAGCTTTGTCCGAAGGGGTCAAAGCCTTTGAGCCAGGGCTGTTGGCAAAGGCAAACCGGGGCATTCTCTACGTGGATGAAGTCAACCTACTGGATGACCACCTGGTGGATGTGTTGCTCGACTCTGCCGCTTCCGGTTGGAATACCGTCGAGCGGGAAGGAATTTCGGTACGCCATCCTGCCCGGTTTGTGTTGGTGGGTTCAGGCAACCCTGAAGAAGGTGAGTTGCGTCCGCAGTTGCTCGATCGCTTTGGCATGCATGCCGAAATTCGCACTGTGAAAGAACCCGCGCTACGGGTTCAAATTGTGGAGCAGCGTTCGGATTTTGATCAAGATCCCCCTACTTTTCTGGACAAGTATGAAGCCGAGCAAATCGAACTTCAGCAAAAGTTGGTAAATGCACAAGCACTGCTGAAGCAAGTGGTGATTGATTATGACTTTCGAGTGAAGATTTCTCAGGTTTGTTCTGAACTTAATGTAGACGGGTTGCGGGGTGATATTGTGACCAACCGGGCAGCCAAGGCATTGACTGCTTTTGAAGGGCGCACCGAGGTCACTGTGAACGATATTCGTCGCGTGGTTACCCTCTGCTTGCGTCACCGTCTCCGCAAAGATCCGCTGGAGTCGATCGACTCGGGTTATAAAGTGGAAAAAGTCTTTAACCAGGTGTTTGGGCTAGTTGAGGAGCCGTCAGACGACAGCAAAGTTGCCCAAACTAGTCAGAATGGCAAATAGTCAACCTTTGTGAGTACTGGGACAATTCCCCTGGAAAACTGAATCCTTATGGAAAAACGCATCCTGGGATTAGATCCAGGGTTAGCCACTTTGGGCTTTGGAGCGATCTCATGTCGGGCTGAACCCTATGCATCTGGTCAGGATGAGACCAGTCGGGTTGCCGTTCTGGATTTTGGGGTGGTGCAAACGCCTGCCAAAACCCCAGTGGGCGATCGCCTGTGCATGATTTACGAGGATTTGCACACACTGCTGAAGCAATGTCAACCTGACCTGGTAGCAGTGGAAAAGCTGTTTTTCTACCGCATGGGGAACACCATTCTGGTCGCTCAGGCGCGCGGGGTGGTATTGCTCGTCCTAGCGCAGTATGGTGTTCCAACGATCGAATTCACTCCGGCTCAGATTAAGCAGGCATTGACGGGCTACGGTAATGCGGATAAACATGCGGTGCAAGAAGCGGTTGCCCGTGAGTTGTCGCTGGAAACCATTCCGAAACCGGATGATGCGGCGGATGCTCTGGCGGTAGCGCTGACTGCCTGGTTTCAGAATTGATCAGGGCGAAATGCCCAAGTCTTTCAACGCTAGTCGGATTTGTTCTAACCGACGGCGGTTTACGCCCAAATCGGATTCGCCCATTCTCGCTGCCGATCGCATTTGAATGATGGAGGCATCTTCTGGGAAGTAGAATTCGCCATCATCGACAAATCCCATCAGGCGACTGGTGGACTCGAACCGGATATAGTCGTCAGTTTGTTCCACGACTTGGGTGCGCGGCACCACGGTTAGGACTTGCAGTAAGGCTTTGCGGGCAGTGTCGCGATCGGTCTGGTAGGCAATGGGGGCGATCGCGTGGTCGGTGTCGGCATTCTGACTGACAACGCAGTTGGGGGATGCGGGACAGGGCTGGAGTTGTTGATTGTGGATGCCCAGATTTTGGGAGGGTGTGCCTGCGAAGGTTTTGCCTAAACCCGGTAGGGTGGCGATCGGGGCTGTTGGCAAGGAGGGGTTTGCCCAAGCAGGCAGGGTGACCCATAGGTTGCTGGTGAGGGTGATGACGGTGGCGAGGAGAATGGGGAGAAGGTTGGGGAACATGGGGTGGGTTTTGGGTTTTGGGTTTTGGATTGTTTTGTTTCTATGTTCGGCTTGGGAATGGCGATCGAACGATTTTGCTTCCGGTTCTAGGCTCAAAGCTGAGCTTCTAGAGAGCATTCTAAGGCAGGTGGGGGGTTGGTGGAACGGTGTTGTCTGTCGGAGGCTTCGTAAAATCCAAGGATGCCTCGTCAATCACGCGACCTCAGATCGGGTTACTGCTATCACATCACGGTTCGGTGCAATAATCGCGAATTTCGGCTGATTCGCGACGAATGTCGTGAGGTGTTGCTTTACGCCATCCAGCGATGTCAGGAAATTTATGGTTTCAAGCTCTATGCTCTGTGCATTATGAGCAACCATGTGCATTATTTGCTGGAACCTGCGCTGCCAGACGATTTGCCAAAAATAATGCACTGGCTCAACTGGTACACGGCAATGTGCTTTAGAGGATGTTTGAAAAGTCATTTCGTAAGTAGCAACAGGCACGATCCCCCTAAATCCCCCTTAAAAAGGGGGACTTCCGATCCGGTTCCCTCCTTTTTAAGGAGGGTTAGGGAGGATCAAGCCCAGCATTGACTAGAGCAGATAGCTTGTGTACACGGTAGCCTTTTTAAGGGGGCTAGGGGGATACCTGGGTGCTCAACATCACAGGAAATGCCTTTTCAAACACGCTCTTAACCGCATGATGAATGCACTGGGCATTTTTGGGGAGTCTAAAATACATATACTTTCAAAGCCCCCTTTTTAAGGGGGTTTGGGGGATCGAATATGCCTGAACTCAACTCCAGTCACTTTTATCTTCCCTATAACCGTCAAGCGCAAATCTAAATACATATACTTTCAAAGCCCCCTTTTTAAGGGGGTTTGGGGGATCGAATATGCCTAAACTCAACTCTAATCACTTCTATCTTCCCTATAACCGTCAAGCGCAAATCTAAATACATATACTTTCAAAGCCCCCTTTTTAAGGGGGTTTGGGGGATCGAACATGCCTGAACTCAACTCCAACCACTTTTATCTTCCCTATAACCGTCAACTGGTTGTGAGAGCAAAAGAATTACGTCAGCACCCTACCCCAGCGGAAAAAAAGCTCTGGCAAGACTGCCTTCAAACCTTGCCGTGGCGGATCTTGCGGCAACGTCCCATTGGTCACTTTATTGTGGATTTCTATTGTGCAGCTTTGAAACTGGTGATTGAGGTAGACGGGGAGAGTCACTTTACCGATGAAGGGCAGATGCGGGATTTGGAGCGAACGCAAATTTTAGAAAGCTATGGGTTAAAGGTAATCCGGTTTAGTAATGATGAGGTGATGCATCAATTTGAGGGAGTGTGTCAGAGAATTTGGGAGGAGATCCCTTTAAATTCCCCTTCAAAGTAGGGTGTGTAAATAGATTCGGGTCTGTTTTTAAGCCGTCTGATCCCCCTAAATCCCCCTTAAAAAGGGGGACTTTGAAATTTGAAGCCCCCCTTTTTTCTAGCGCAGCGGTGCTTTAGCACGGGGGGTGGGGGGATCTCCCAGTGGTTTCGCCTTGAATCTGAGATTTGTGTGTGCACCGTAGCTTAAAAAGGGGGACTTCTGGCTCGGTTCCCTCCTTTTTAAGGAGGGTTAGGGAGGATCAAAAGTCTCTCTGGGAAGAATGGGATACTCCGGATGAGGAAATTCGCAAGGTGGCGGAGAAGTTTGTCTTGGCGAATTGTTTTGATCCTCAGGTGGCAGGGCTGAGGTTTGTGCCGCCGTGACTTCAGATCCCGGCTTTTTTAGGAAAAGCCGGGATCTTGAGCCGGTGCCAGGTAACAAATCGCCAGGAAGTTGATGATGTCGTAAGCAGCGAGTTGATAATAAATCTTTAGGAAAGTCTGAAGCGCTTATCTGCTAAAGTCTACAAGTCGTTGCGCGCGAGAAGAGAACCCACCGCGACCCCCACAACAACAACCCCCCCCCAACTATCCGCCCCCTCAACATCACCCGAGGAAACTCTCCCATGGGAGCTAATTCGAGGTTGTAGGTTAGGTTGTCTAAGTCCACCCACTTGCCCTCCTTGCGCCAGCCGACGCGATCGCCAAACTTTTCCCAGTCGTCATTGTAATCCATTGGGCTACCGCATTCCTGCCAGATGCGTTTCTGCACACTAAAGCCCCATTTGCCATTGCTGTATCTCACCCACAAGCGATCGAGGGTTTGCAGGTCGTCGCAGGGAAAATTTTTCAGATCGGCGCGATCGAACCATTGCCCTTCTTCTTTGCCTACGGTGGTAATCATCAGCCGATAGGTTTCGTAATCTGCCTGCTTCCACTGTTGTGCTCTTAGCAACGCTTCTAACGTCTGATACTTGGAGTCTTGCGCCACCTTATCCAGGCTTTGCAAAAAGGACTGCAAATCTTCGCTCAGCTTTTCAGGACGGGGATACTCTTTCAGGCAAATCGTTGACAGGTCTGCGGCTTCGCTGCCCTGTTCACAGGCTTTGCGAATCACCTGATCCAGCAACCTGGGATTGAGTTGGGCCGTGTAGAGCAGTACGGTTTCTCGCCAGATGGCATGATTCCAGTTTTGCAAGACCAGTTGGGCGCTTTTTTTGATGCTGTCGATGTCCTGGGGCTGTGCCAGCCTTGTGGCAGCAAAAAAGCCCTGAAAGCTGGCATGGGGAAACTCGTATTCTCCCGGTTCTCGTTCTACCAGCAACTCGCTGACCCCCAACATTTGCTTGAGCCAGGCGGCTGGATCGACTTCCTCTTGCTGCAAAATCGGGTTTTGGCTGAGAAACTTCAGCAAGCTCGGGTGGGAAATTTTGAGCCGCTTGCTCTGCACCATTGCCAGCGCCACAATCTGCAGAATCGTCTGGTTGTGGTCGAAGGACAACAGCATCCGAATCAACCGCGCTTTAGGGCGATCGTCCAGTTGCAGTTTGCAGATGCCGCGATAGAGATCAATCCGCTGGCGAGGCAACTCCACTGAGGGATCAAAGCGATGAAAGGTCGCCAGCATGTTCAGCAACAGGGGATTTTCTGCCATGTAGCCCAGTTCTTGCCGACGCTGTTGCAGTTGGGCGATTAAGTTGTCTGCCCGTTCATTTGCCACCTCTTTGGCATGGCGACGTTGCTTTTCCGCCCGACAACAGCGTTCCTGACAGAGATACCAGCGGTGAATGAACTGCGCTTACTGTTGAGGATTGAATCTGTTGACAAAAATTGGGATGGTAGGTTGCTGGGCAACGTATTCCTTGAAGCCCGCCGGACGAGACGTGACAATAAACACCGATCGGTCATACTCCCGCATCTGAGCGCTGATCCAGTGGCTAACCTGGGGCCGATCTCCTTCTGGCAACTCATCAAAGCCATCCAGCATCACCAGTGCCGATCCACTGAGCAATAGCTTTTCTGCCCATTGAGGCGGGGCGGTCAAGGGATGGTTTTTTGACAAACTGGGCACATGAAACTCGGTAATTAGGGTTGGCAAACTGGGCGGTTGGGACTGGGTCAGTTCCTCCGTCCAATCGCGCAAGCGCAACAGCACGGGCACCAGTTTGGGAGCGCCATAGTGGCGCTGTTTCCGCTGTCCATAAATCAACGCCACATGCCGCAACAGGGTGGTTTTGCCCATGCCACCCTTTGCCCGAATGCTCATCTGGCGAAACTTACGATCGCGCCGCGATCGTGCCAGCAATTTCCAGATGCTCAAGTTCTCGGCAGTCAAAGCTGGGTCTTGCTGCCAGCGTTCCAGTTCACGCCGATCCGCCAGCATGCCCACAGCCCCACTTAAATCCAGTGGCACAAACACCTCTTCCAGCAACGGAATGGAAGTGCGATCGGGATTGAAGCCCTCCACCGTAAACTCTTCGCATAATCTCGCTTGCTGTTTGAGATACTGTCCCTCAAAATCCGATCGCAGTGCTGACCATCCATCCAGGATCGATCGTTCTGCGGTGCCGATCGTCCAATCCAGCAAATTGTCTAACTTGGGCGATAATCTCTTGCCCACTTTAATGACCAGCCACACCCCAACAGCGCCGACAAAACACCTGCCCGCACCTGCGATATCTCCTTGCTGCACTCGGGTAATGCCCACAAAGCTGAGTGCGCCTGGTATGCCAAACGTGACCAACTTATTGTCGAGTAGTTCAAAGACTTTGGTGATCGTGGTGGGCAGATAAGGGGGCGTCTCGTCTGGCATGGAAATTCTATCGGCAAGGAGATGTCTCCAGTTTTAACCCAGAAGGATAAACAATTCCATCCTCAGTCAGCGGATGACGCTGCCATTGAAGTTGTCCTTACGTCTGTTGAAGTTGTCCTTACGTCTGTTGAAGTTGTCCTTACGTCCGTTGAAGTTGTCCTTACGTCCGTTAAAGCGGTTCTTAGTTCCGTTAAAGCTGTCCTTACGTCCGTTGAAGTGGATCTTACTTCCGCTACAACTTTCGTTACAAACTTATCGCTGTCCTTACGTCCGTTGAAGCTGTCCTGACTTCCGCTACAACTTTCGTTACAAACAAAACGGATTTATCGTGTTTTGGTGACCAAGCTGGAGCTTGGTCACTCCGCTGAGGAAGCTCCAGCTTGCTTCGCGTGATGGGGAAGCTGGAGCTTCCCACCTGGGATTCCCAAGTCAGAGCTTGGGAACCAGTTCATCTTAGTAATCCAAAATCCAAAATCGCATCAAACTGTGGGCGACACCAGCAAACTCTCCGCCACCCCTGACTTTGCCCCCGATCGCGCCTTGACCGATTCGATCGCCCATAAAATCGCTTCCGGTGTAGCAGGGGATGCTAGAGGGACAAAATCGACTGCACCAAACGCCGCGATCGCATCCCGAATCGCTTCGCGCACCGACATTGCCAGCATCAGCGGCGGTTCACCCACAGCTTTGCTCCCGTAGATCACGCCTTCCTGGGCAGCGCGTTGCAGCAGTTCCACATGGAAGTGTTCCGGCACTTCGCTAATCGTCGGAATTTTGTACGTGCTGGGGGCATCGCTCCGCAATCGCCCCTGAGCATCCCAGACCAATTCTTCCATAGTCAGCCAGCCCATGCCCTGCACAAAACCACCTTCGATCTGTCCCTGATCGACCAGCGGATTGAGCGATTCGCCCACATCATGCACGATATCTACCTGCCGCAGCTTAAACGTGCCCGTAAAGCCATCCACTTCTACCTCACTCACCGCTGCCCCATAAGCAAAGTAGTAAAAGGGTCTACCTTGACTGGTCGCCGCATCCCAATAAATGTTGGGCGTACGGTAGTAGCCCGTGGCAGAGAGGCTGACCCGATCGTTATACGCTTGCTCAACTACCTGTTCAAAGCGGATGCGATCGTTAGGATAGCTACGCGAGTAAATCCAACCGTCCTCAAACACCAGGTCTTCCGGGGCATCCAGGTTCATTAGCTTAGCGGCAACCGGAGCCAGTCGCGCCTTCAGGGTTTCGCAGGCATCTTTGACCGCCTGTCCGTTCAAATCGGCTCCACTGGAGGCAGCAGTTGCCGAAGTGTTGGGCACTTTATCGGTACTGGTGGGCATTAGACGAAAGCGATCGATCTTTACACCCAGAGCACTGGCTGCAACTTGCAGCATTTTGGTATGCAAGCCCTGCCCCATCTCGGTGCCGCCGTGGTTCAGTTGGATGCTGCCATCGGTGTAGATCAGGATCAACGCACCCGCCTGATTGTATTGGGTCTTGTTAAACGAGATGCCAAACTTGACCGGGGTAATTGCCAGTCCCCGTTTTTTGTAAGAATGGCTCTGGTTGAAGTGGGCAATTTCTATCCGCCGTTCGGCAAAATTGGCATTGGCTTTCACCTGACTCCAGATGCAAGCAATGCGATTATCGAAAATCTCTTGCCCGTAGTGGGTGGTGTTGGTCGCTCCCTCACCGTGATAGAAGTTGCGCTCCCGCACAACTTCCGGCGGCAGACCGAGAAAACGGGCAACGCGATCGATAATTTCTTCTCCCACCACCATGCCCTGCGGTCCCCCAAAGCCCCGAAATGCCGTATTCGAGGTTTTATGCGTTTTGACAATCTGTCCCCGCACTTCGATATCGGGAATGTAGTAGGCATTGTCCACATGCAGCGCCGCCCGCAGCAAAACAGGTGGTGAGAGATCCAAACTCCAACCGCCATCGGCATAGAGATCCACATCCAAGGCGGTGATGTGCCCTTCTTGGCTAAACCCTACCTGGTATTGCCCCAACAAGCCATGACGTTTGCCGGTCAAAGTCATGTCCTGCGATCGTCGAAGCCGAACTCGTGCCGGTCGTCCCGTTTTGACCGCCGCGATCGCGGCGACTGCGGCAAAGGGGTTGGCTTGCGACTCTTTGCCGCCAAAGCCCCCGCCCATCCGCAAACAGGTGACCACCACCCGATTATTGGGAATCCCCAACACCCGTGCAATAATCACCTGGGTTTCAGTGGGATGCTGGGTTGAAGAATAGATCTGATAGTTGCCTTCGCCATCGGGAATCACCCAACTTGCCTGAGTTTCCAGGTAGAAATGATCCTGTCCGTTCATTTCAACTTCCCCCGTGAGGCAAAAATCAGCCGCTTGCAATGCAGTGGTAGCATCGCCTCGACGAACCACCAAAGGTTGCCCCTGAAAGCTATTAGCAGCGATCGCGTCTTTGATACTCAAAATCGGAGGCAGAGGTTCATAGTGCACAACCACGCGATCGGCTCCTAACCGGGCAGCGGTTTCGGTTTCACCCACCACCCAGACAACAGCCTGCCCCCAATAGGAAATGACTTCGGTTGGAAACAGCACTTCATCGCGGATAATGACGCCCGTATCATTTTCTCCTGGTACATCTTCAGCTGTTAGCACGGTGACCACACCTGCCACCCCGTAGGCAGCAGACACATCGATGTGCGTAATCCGAGCGCTGGCATGGGGAGCGGTTACAGGGTAGAGCGAGACCATACCGATCGGTTGACGTTGGTCATCGGTATAGAGGGCTTTGCCACTGACGTGACCCGTGGCGCTTTCGTGGCTTTTGCGTTGACCAACCGTTGTCATGGGGAACCTCGATCGATGTTGGATTTTGGATGAAGTCGATTTTGGATGAAGTCGATTTGAGAGGATGCTTTCAAAGTCTTATACCTAATGCCAAAAGCAAGATCTGCCGAACCCTGCGCTAACAAACCGCTACGCCGGGTGACTTTAAGACTGATTCTGCCTTTTTAATCGCTTAGGGATACTCTACAAAGAATTTCTCAAACAGATTGGCGATCAATAATTTGCGGTATTCGGCACTGCCTCGCAAATCCGTCAGGGGGGTAAAGGCAGTTTTGAGGTGTGACTTAGCTTGTTGTATTGTTTCAGCCGTCCAAGGTTTGCCGAGCAGCCATTGTTCAACCACGATCGCTCGCACAGGCGTTGCTGCTACACCACCATAGGCTAAACGCGCATGGACAATCTGATTTTGCTCATCCAGATCTATACAAAAGGCAGCCGCAACAATGCTGATGTCATCCGTGCCGCGCTTGCCAATTTTGTAAGACTGACTGAGCCGTCGCACGGCACCCGGGGCGATCGTTCGAGCAATTTTACAGGAAACAATAACTTCTCCCGGTTGCAAATCGGTTTGGCGATAGCCTTTGAAGAAGTTTGCCAGGGGGAGCGTGCGTTCGCCCACCGCAGAAGCGAGTTTGAGTTCGGCATCCAGCGCTAGTAGAACTGGAGGCAGATCGCCGATCGGGGAAGCCGTGCCAATATTGCCGCCCAGGGTCGCGCGGTTGCGCACCTGCCGTGCTGCAAACCAATACAGCATCTCATCCAGGCTAGGAAAAACTCCTCGCAGTCGATCTTCAATGTGGCTGAGGGGCACTGCCGCACCAATTTCTACGGCTTCAGTCGTTTGGTGCATGAAGTTGAGTTCGACCACAGCTTCTAGAGAAACCAGCACCGGGTAGGATTTGCGGTGGTGACTGAAATCTAACCCCAGATCAGTAGCGCCTGCGACCAAGGTGGCATTGGGATGCTGTTGCAACAACGCCAACACTTCTGACAACTGGGTGGGGCGATAGAACTGAGATTGAGCACCGTCGTAGCTCACTTCACCCAGTTCTGTAGCAGTCTGAGCGAGCCGATCGCGAAATACATCCTGCACGGGCGACGACGCCACTAAACTCGCTGCCCGACGAATTGCCAGATAGCCCGTACAGCGACAGAGATTCCCTTCCACACAGGCATCATTCACCGTGCCATCATAGTAAGCCGCAAACAGACTCATGATAAATCCAGGTGTGCAGTAGCCACACTGGGAACCGCCCGTCTGCACCATTGCCGCCTGAACTGGATGCAGGCAACCGTTGGCAATGCCTTCAACAGTGAGAATGTGTCGTCCAGCGATCGCGCCGATGGGAATCAAGCAACTGTTGACTGCCTGATAGTGCAGCTTGCCATCCGCCCCTTGCGCCATCAACGCCACAGTGCAAGCACCACAATCCCCGTCCCCACAACCTTCCTTCGTGCCAACGCGCCCACTTTGCCGCAGATACTCCAACAAGGTTGTCGTTGGTGCGATCGCCTGAATTCGGACCGTTTCGCCATTGATGGTCGCTGTCAAACAGCTTTCCAGGACTTGTTTCACGTTGCTCTATCCAATCTGCTTAACACTCGTGTTTAACCTCACTTTAAAGCTTGACACAAGGGTTGAACACTTGACTGTTTACATGCAACAAACGAAATTCTAGGAACGTGTATAGCGCAATGCTCTGAAGAACGTCATATTTTGCAGGTGCCCCATCCCTATAAAGGCGTTGAAGATCACCGATGCGAAGCTTTGACAGAAGCCCAGCGGTGACCTTACAGACTTTAGGTGCCAGCAGCGATCGGTAAAGGCGCTCTCCCCTCCGACGACTCTCAACTTTCTTTGGTTTCATGGGGTTTGCCGGGTCGCCAACCCGGAAAGAGGGTTTGTTTCGCACGGGCAAGGGCGAGGCAATCATCGGGTACCTCTTTGGTGATCACAGAGCCTGCCCCGATCGTCACATCTGCGCCTACACTTACAGGTGCCACCAAAACGGTATTGGCTCCAGTTTTAGTGCGATCGCCAATTTGGGTAGGATATTTTTTATAGCCGTCGTAGTTGGCGGTAATCGTGCCCGCACCAATGTTCACCTTCTCGCCCAGTGTGGCGTCCCCTAGGTAGGAGAGATGCGCTACATTGGTGCGATCGCCGAGCGTTGAGTTTTTAATTTCTACAAAATTGCCCACTCGGCATTTGGCACCCACATGGGCATGCTTCCGCAGATGTGTATAAGGTCCAATTTGTGAGTTTGACTGCACCACGCTCTGCGATACCACCGAATAGAGCACCGTCACCTGCTCACCAATCTGGCTATTTTCGATCAGGCTACCAGGACCAATGCGGCTTCCCGCCCCAATTACGGTTTTACCGCGCAGATGAGTTTGTGGCTCAATCACCACATCTGGCTGCAACTCCACCGTATCATCAATTGTGATGCTATCGGGGTCAATCAATGTTACTCCAGCCGCCATCCAGTTATCTTTGATCCGGGTTTGCAAAATATCGTAAGCGGCTGCCAACTGTTTGCGATCGTTAATCCCCAAAATCTCTTCGTGGTCTTCCACATCCACGACCATCACCGGATCGAGGTAGTTGACCGCATCGGTCAGGTAGTATTCTTGCTGGTCATTGTTACTACTGAGCTTCGGCAAAATCGCCGCCAACTTTGCCCAATCAAAACAATAGACGCCCGCGTTAATGCGGTGATTTTGCTTCTGAGCGGGCGTGCAATCGCGATCTTCCACAATTTCCTTTAAGGTATTGTCGTCATTGCAAAAAACTCGCCCATAGCCCTTGGGGTTGGGAAGATGTGCTGCTAGTAACGTCACTGCATTGCCATGTTGTTCATGGGTTTTGAGCAAAAGATTGATCGTCTGTGGACGCAGCAGCGGCACATCCCCATTCAGCACCAACAAACTCCCCTGAAAATCTTGCAAATAGGGCAGCAATTGCTGAACTGCGTGACCTGTACCCAACTGCTGCACTTGTTCTACAAACTCGATTCCTGACCAAGGCTGGAGCGCCTCTTTGACTAATTCACTCCGATAACCCACAATCACCAAATTCCGGCTGGGTTGAACGACTGATAAACTATCCAAAACCCGTTCTACCAGCGATCGTCCTCCCAATTGGTGTAAAACCTTGGGAAGATCCGATTTCATTCGCGTACCCCGTCCAGCTGCCAGAACTGCTACCGCTAACATGCCGATTCCTAAAGCCTATTCATCCCCATGGAGTATAGCTTGCCAAAAGCGGATTTGGGGGATTCGGATAGAACCTCATTTCATCCCATTCTGGAGTGATTTTTTGTGTCGGGTATTAAATTATTCGGCACACTGGAGAGGAAGCGATCGAGAAATTCAGTCGCCCCTCCCTTTCCATCCAGCCCAGCGCCTCCATTCCGTGTCTGCTTCTCCCCCCATCCCCCTACCCCCTTCCTATGACTGAATTCGTAATTGGAAAACTCTTCATTCAAGCTGCCACACTCGGTTTGGCGAGTATTTTCAGCAAAGTGATTTGTGAAGGCAGTGGCAAATTGATTGGGTGGACGAAGGAGCGACTGGACGAGAAAACAGAGAAGCAAATTGAAAAAGCTGCGATTCAATATGTGCAAAATTACTGCAATCGCCATGGCATTCTGAAGGTACTGGGTATGCGAGAACCCGTAGATTTGGAGTCGGTTTATACCACCGTGCAGTTTTTGGATCGACGGGGATTGCAGAGTCTGGAGTCGATCGAAAGCATGGAGCAAGCCTATCGCCGCAGCCGTCGTTTTGAGCCGAAGGAAAGCCGCCGCCAAGATGGTATCAAGGTTGCCAACGACAAACCATTCTTAATGGTGTTGGGAGGACCGGGTGCGGGGAAGTCTACGTTTCTGCGCAAGATGGGGTTAGAGGCACTCAAGGGGCGATTAGGAAAATATGAGCATGAGTGTATTCCAGTGTTTCTGGAGTTAAAGGGGGTGACATCGAATCCGCTGGATATTGAACAAGCGATCGTCCATGAATTTCAGGTGTGCGGCTTTCCCAGTTCAGCAGCTTGTACTGCCAAGTTGTTAGAGCAGGGGCGGTTACTGGTGTTACTGGATGGGCTAGATGAAGTCCCCAGCAAAAATGTAAACGATGTGATTTGTCAAATTCAAGATTTTGTCGATCGCTACGACAACAATCGTTTCATTGCCTCTTGTCGAGTTGCGGCTTATCGGCACAATTTTCGCCGCTTTACCGATGTGGCGATCGCCGATTTCGACGGTACCCAAATCGAGCAATTCATTAATAATTGGTTTAACTCCACCCTTGATCGAGAAGTGGGCACTGGGCAACGCTGCTGGGAGATTTTGCAAAAGCCCGAACATGCAGCCGCCAAGGAATTAGCACAAACCCCCTTATTGCTCACCTTACTGTGTTTGGTGTACGACCATTCGCAAAATTTCCCTAAAAATCGTAGTGGTTTATATCGCAAAGCCTTGAGAATTTTGCTAGAAGAATGGGCATCTGAAAAGCGAATTTTGCAAGAAGAAATTTATCAGGGTTTGAGCACAGAATTGGAAGAAATTTTGCTGTCCGATATTGCATACCATGGCTTTGAAGCCGATCGCTTGTTCTTTGCCCAACGCGAATTGGTCGATCACATCAAAACATTTTTGACCAGCAATTTGAATGCTCCCAAACATTTGAACGGGGAAGGCGTATTGAATGCGATCGCTATCCAGCAGGGCATTCTAGTCGAACGAGCAGAGGAAGTGTTCTCGTTTTCTCACTTAACCCTGCAAGAATATCTCACTGCTCAATTTATTGAAGATCATCATCAAGTGGGGCGGTTGGTATCGGCACACCTCACCGATGAACGCTGGCAAGAGGTGTTTTTGCTGGTGGCAGGGTTGATGCGCGGTGGGGCAGATGAGTTACTGCTGCGGATGGAGCGCAAAGCCCGAAAGTTGATTAATACACCTAAATTGACCGCCTTATTAGCATGGGCAGAACAGGTCACGGTGGGTTCGGCAGGAGTCATGCCTGCCCCGACCAAGCGATCGGCAGCCATTTTTCTGGCGTTGATGTGCGATCGGGCGTTGCATCTCTCCCACAGCTTTGATCCCGAAGTTGCTCGTGTGCTCGATCTGGCGCGGACGCTGGCACGGGCAGGCGTTCCCGAATTTATCTACACCATGAACAATACGCCAGCCCGTGCCAGTACATTAACTCGTGCCTTTGCCCGTGCCTTTACTCATACCTTTGCTCGGGAGTTAGAAAAACTCAAAGTCTTCAATAACATCGACTTCAATGTATTAATTGCGCGTTTGGAAGCATTTCGTGCGCGGAAGCCCGATATTCGACAATCACCGGAAGCCCATCAGGACTTCAATTTTCGACTTTCTCAAATCTGGTTGAATGCTTTGCAACTGGACTCCAACCTCATCAGCCTATTCGATGAAGAGTTGCAATCGCTGGAACATTATCTCTATGCCAATTGGTTGATCGTGCGGTGCCGACAGGCAGCTGTGCGATTGTCCCCTCAGATTTGGCAAGCGATCGAAGACCGGATGTTGAAGGGAGAAATCGCTGAATCGATTGAAAGAAATCATCAATACGATACTTAAAAGTTTAGATGCAAATAAAAGCGCCGCTCATGCTCATAACGTTAGATATAGTAGTCCTAAATCATTTGTGAATGAGAAAGGCTGTGTGAAAAAGAGTTCCACAGGAACTCTTTTTCAGAATCCAGATAGGGTCGCTATAGCATCTAAATATCTTCCCTCGAGAGGTCACAATTGACAGTTTGGAGGAGCAGGGTTGGGGGTCGTACAGTCGCATAGACATGAAGAATTGGTAGGCTGAAGGGTGTCTATTCAACCAAATCCTTTTTTGTCAGTTTTTTATGCACATCCATACGCTTGAACAATGGCAGCATTCTCACAATTTTTTCATTGATCAGAATCAAGCAGAGAAAAACACTAAAATCGTACTGCTGATCACAGCAGTTACCATGGTCGCTGAAATTAGCGCCGGAATAACCTTTGGTTCCATGGCGCTGCTGGCAGATGGTTGGCACATGGCAACCCATGTTGCAGCATTTGGCATCGCGGTCTTTGCTTATCAATACGCTCGTAACCATGCAAACGACCCCCAATATACCTTTGGCACTGGCAAGGTGAGCGTTCTGGGTGGCTTTACCAGTGCGGTTGCACTGGCAATGGTTGCATTGCTGATGACGCTTGAATCCGCAACCCGTCTTTTTCACCCTCAAACGATTCAGTTCAATGAGGCAATTTGGGTGGCGCTGCTTGGCTTGGCTGTCAATCTCGCCAGTGCATTTTTATTGCAGCAACATCCTGATCACTCACACTCACATCACACTTCTCACGACCATGGACAGACTCACCATGACCACAATTTGCGTGCAGCCTATATCCATGTTTTAGCTGATGCCCTGACTTCTGTTTTCGCCATCATTGCTTTATTCGCTGGCAAGTTCTTGGGCTGGATTTGGCTGGATGCAGTCATGGGCATCGTGGGGGCAGTGGTGATTGCAAGATGGTCTTACGGCTTAGTGAGGGAAACAGGTGTAATCTTGTTGGATGGAGCAATTGATAAGCCAACGAAATTGGCGATCGTGGCAGCGCTTGAAAAAGACGCAGACAATCGGGTAACCGATTTACATGTTTGGCATCTGAGTCAGCATCATCTAGCAGCAACTATCGCGTTGGTGACGCATTATCCCCAGCCCCCCGAATATTACAAAAACCAACTCCAGCACATTCCCGCGCTCGCTCATGTGATTGTTGAAGTGAATCCTTGTCATGGAGAACCCTGTGTGGATTTGCATCCCGTCTAACTGCCCGTCTACTGGATGACCGCTTGCATTCATGCAAGCTCAGCATGGTCAATGCTTCTGAAACAGAAGCATTGGCACAACGCTTATTGAAAACACCCGGGATTGACCTATTAAAAATAAATGGCTCAGGTAGGTTTGTACACTTTTTGGGAAACAACACGGCCCCAAAAGCGAGAAGGTACGCCCATACCTCAGTCTTTTTTCCGTCTACCGTTACCCTTTGTACTCGATGAACGAGTCGTCGTTCTAGGAGAACTCGTCCGACGGGTAGCAGTTTTAGTCGGACTCGATTTGGAAGCAGTAGAACGTCGAGCTCGAGTTTTGGGTGGTTGAACTTCAGGTTCAGCTTCAACGGTGGGTTCTTCGACCACTGCTTTGGCGGCAGTTCTGCCTCTTCTGCGCTTCACGGCAGGGGCTTCGACTTCTTCCGTGGCTTCGGCTTCGGGTTCTTCCACAGGTGCAGCGATCGGTTCTTCCTCAGCGTCCAACTCCACCACTGCAACTTCGTCAGCGCTTCTTTGTCCTCGTTTTGCCCGAGTTTTAACCGGAGCCGCAGTCTCTTTTGCCGATTGTCGCCGACCAGAGGGCAAATAGTTTTTCAGTGTAGAAGGACTGATTTCAATTCCTTTCTCAGTCAAAACCTTCGCCAACTCTTCGTAGCTGTATCCTTTGGCTAAGGCTCCCACAATTTGGTCACGCAGTTGGCGCACAGCTTCTCGGAGCGATAACTCTTCTTTCGGTTTATCGGGCAATGTTTCTAGAAAAGTTGAAGCATGGTCGATCGAGACACGCTTGACATTGGCGATTTTGGAACGCTTGACGGTTGCGGTTGCAGTTACTGCCATAAGGAAGTTACCAAGAATGATAGGAATTTTAATTATTTTATGCGTTGAATCAGAAAGCGAACAATTTAATTATGGAATTGCACTAACCTGATACAAAGGTTAATCGAATGCCTCTATCCAGGTGAATATTCATTCTGGACTCAGGATTCAAATTAGCTGATCAAAGGATAAATAACGCCTTGGGTTTTGAGTGGAGAAATGCAAGAATGTGCGAAATCGCTTGGATAAAACCTGCCCCATCACCATGCAATCGACCTCCACTGAACTGCAAGCCGCCTTCGATCAAACTTTTGGCAAATTCTCCCCGTCCAATCCACTTCAAGCTTGTGTCGCGGTGCAATTGCTGGAAACTCCACTGGGAACTTTATTGGTTGGGGCTGTTTCTGATGGCGTTTGTCTGTTGGAATATCTCGATCGCGACAAACTTGCCCAACGCTCGGCTCAATTGCGCCAACAGTTTGGTTATCCAGTATTGTCTGTGCCGCATTTCCATCTCGATCGCTTGAAAGACGAATTGGCTCAGTACTTTGCAGGAACACTCACTCAATTCACAGTGCCTGTGTGGCTACACGGTACGCCCTTCCAAAAACGTGTGTGGACAGAACTGCAACGGATTTCCTACGGACACACGATCGCCTACGAAGACTTGGCTCACCGCATGGGTCAACCCACTGCGATCAGGGCAGTTGCACGAGCCAATAGTATGAACCGTGTTTACCTTTTAGTTCCATGCCATCGGGTAATTGGTAAAAATGGTCAACTCACTGGATACGCTGGCGGTTTGTGGCGGAAACGATGGTTGTTAGAACTCGAACAACCTGGGCAGCTGTCCCTTAGATTAACCACTCACTAAATTGATAATTTGTCTGTGTGATGACTTGTCTTAGTTTGAAATAATCCAGCACAATGAGAATTGGGCATAAAGCCCCTTCCGTTTAACCCTCCCCCCTTGAGCTTGATGCCTGCTCGTCTGCCCTCCGATACCCCGCGCCCTGAAACACCCCTCTCCCCATTGCAAGAGACCCTGTCGGGAGAAGCGACCCGGATATCAATCCACGATCGTGCCAACCGATTGAGTCGTTTTCAGCCTTCCCCAGAGTCGATTGTGCTGCTTCTAGCGGTATTGATCGGCAGTGGCACGGGGATGGGCGTTGTCACCTTTCACTATCTGATTGAGCTAATTCACAGTCTGATGCTGGAAAACCTGATGGGTGTCATTGCCCACTGGGGAGCCTGGACACTGGCTTGTGTGCCCACCCTGGGTGGTGTCCTAGTGGGTCTGATGCGCTGGCGCTGGCAAGATTTTGGCCCAGGGATGTCAGCCTTGATCGCGAGTCCCCAACAGTTGCAAGAGCTATCGCCGCTGAGACCAGTCACGCGAATGGTAGCGGCAGCCGTTTCACTGGGTACAGGCGCGTCCTTGGGTCCAGAAGGTCCTAGTGTGGAAATTGGAGCAAGCTTCGGGGTATTGCTGGGGCAAGTCTTGCGGGTCTCGCAGGAACGCCAGCGCCTATTGTTAGGAGCCGGAGCCGCTGCGGGTCTGGCAGCCGGGTTTAATGCTCCGATTGCTGGCGTTTTCTTTGCGTTGGAAGTCGTCCTGGGGACTAGCTTTGCTACCTCATCCGTGAGTGTAGTCGTGTTGGCAGCCGTGGTCTCAGCATTGATTGCGCAAATTGGTTTAGGCGCTCAGCCAGCATTTGCCCTGCCCTCTTATGAGGTACGAAGTCTTTTAGAACTGCCGCTATACCTGGGTTTAGGATTATTTGCCAGCCTGGTTTCGATCAGCTACACCTACACGCTTCAGTTCATCCAACGATGTTTTCGGGGCGAGGTGGCGGGTCTGGGTTGGCTGGGTAAGGTGCCCTCGCCAGTACAACCGATTTTAGGCGGCATGTGCGTCGGTCTAGTCGCGCTGAAGTTGCCCCAAATTTTGGGGATTGGTTATGAAACTGTGGAAGCAGTCCTGCGCGATGTAGAGTTTTCGCTGAGTTTGCTCATTGTGTTGCTAGTGGTCAAATTATTGATGACAGCAGTGAGTTTGGGCAGTGGTTTGGTCGGTGGCTTGTTTGCTCCAGCAATGTTTTTAGGCGCAGCATTGGGGGCAGCTTACGGCAAGATTTTAGCGGCAACCTTGCCGTTTGCAGCAACGACGATCGCAGCGCCACCCGCGTACGCGATGGTTGGCATGGCTGCGGTGCTTGCTGCCAGTGCCCGTGCCCCACTCACTTCAATTTTGCTTCTATTTGAGCTAACTCGCGATTATCGCATTGTCCTGCCGTTGATGGCAGCGGTTGGCTTAAGCGTTTGGCTACTCGATCACATTCGTCCTTTGCATCAAGAAAATCCCAGTACCCCTGCACTCAGTGCAACTGCGAAGCAAGATCGGTTGGATCTGTTGAAACAAATCCCTGTCGCCCAAGCCATGCACCGCAATTTGCTACAGTTACCAGCATCAGTGCCCGTGATTGAAGCCGGACTGAGGATGACTGAACAACACTTTCACAGCGCCCTTGTGAAGGATGAGACGAACCAATTGATTGGTATCGTCACTCTCCAAGATATTAATCGGGCAATTTCTCAGTGGAAACATGCCACAACCACTTTTGTGCCGCACAACTTGGATGAACTCACCGCGGGAGAGAAAGCAAATTATCCTTTTCTGTCCAAACATTTCATCCATCAGCCGTTGATAGACATTTGTACAAAAGATGTACTGTGTGCCTATGAAGATGAACCCATTTCTGAAGCCCTCGATCGCATGACCGCTCGAGGACTTCACCAGCTTCCCGTTGTTGATCGAAAAATGCCTCAACAAGTTATTGGACTGTTAGAGCGAGAAGGGATTGAATTGGCATGCAGTTTAGCCGTGACCAAAGACTCCTTAAATGAATGCTTGGCTCGACTGCCCCAAGACCAAAAGCTATCTTTACTATTACCTTCTTGAGCTTTTGTTTTGGGGAACTTTACTTTGAACAAAAAATTCCCCACCTCGATTGCTCTGTCCAAATATCACTGAGGAACATTAAAACTTTACTAATAAAAATAACGATCGTAAGATCTACGATCGTTATTTTTATCCAGTCAATCTAATGCCTAAGCAGAACTCTATTTATTCATCATAATCCTCTTCATCATCTTCCTCGTCTTCTTCTTGGAGCTGATCCACTTGACGAAGATGAATATGCTTCCTACCTAGAGAAATTTCAAACTCATCGCCAGGCTTTAATGCCATTTGCTTTGTGTAGGCAGAACCAATCAGCAAATTACCATTCGATTGCACACTAATTCGGTAGCTTGCACTTCTGCCACCCCGTCCATTAAGACTTTGCTTCCCATCTAACTCAATGCCTTCAGCATCAATCAGAGCATTGAGGAACTTCATCATGTTGACCCGCTCTATACCTGCCTTCGTGACAGTATAGTAGCCACATTCCCGCGCTTTTTCTTCCTTGCTGAGGTTCTCTAATTCCTTAACTTTCTTCAGCAATGCCTCACCTGTGAGTGCCTCAATCTTCTTCTTTTTACTCATTAACCTAAATTCAATAAGAGGACGAAGGATAGAACGCCTTGCCAAGCAATATATCAAACGAGAATTACTGACAAGGGGAATGAACTTTCAACTTGATATTAGTTCGTGCAACCATCTTACACTGATGTAGTATTTTTTTAACTTTTTATATCGCGGTTCTAAATCATTCATAAAAGTAGAAGGCTTTATGAGAAAGGTTTTCTCCGAGAAGCTTTCTCATCGTCCAGTTTATCCCATCTGATCGTCTCTTAAAAAGTTTATGAAGTGAAATGGCTTGGAGCAAAAAGAGTCTTCTGGAAGTCTCTTTGCTCAATCGAAATCAGCTTACTAGATTGCCTGCTAGAGATTGATTGATTATCCAGGCACTTGTTAATAAACCTCATCTCAAAGCAGCCCCCATTGTATTAGCGATATTTATCAATTGAGAATGAAAGTGCTGTCTTGAGTCTGCCTGTAAAATGTCACCAAGCATTTGACAATGGCAGATGGCAAAGCTATCAGAGCAGATAATATCCAGTCTCTGCCGATGTGCCTTGTCGAAGATATCTTGCTCAAGTGGATTGAGTTTGATGGTCAAGCTTCATAAATTGTCAGCGTGAGCAGTGAGACGCCAGTGTTTGATGAGATTTTGAAGAGGGTCAGTGCGATCGACCCAATCCCTAACTCAATCTTCGGATTTGCATCGGTTCGTCAGGAGAGATGGGCGTCGGGTTATCAATCTGAGTTGAATTTTGACAAAAATTCTAAATCGTGCAATCGTTTTCAATCCGGATGGATAGATAAACAGTCCGGTTGAGATCACAAATTGGTAATTTGAGCTTGGCGAGGACTGAGCAACAGTGCAGCACTGAACAAGATTTCATTGGCTTTGGTCGGTGCTTGTCAACAGTCTTCAAAATTTCTGTTTAGAATTGTTTTTGAGAGGCTCTCCTTCAGAGCGGCAGTTCAGATTGGAACCTCTTGCGATTGAACAACATCATTGATAGGGAGAGAGGAAGCCTGACGCCCCCAGGGCAGTGCTCAGCAATTTGGCAGAAGGTTGGTTAGAGATTGTTATTCTACGAAAACCAACGCCTCGCCATAGTTTCATGCGTTCGTAATAGGAGTTTGACTGCAACGTCACAAGTTTTGCCTAGAGTAAAGAAGTATCGAGCTCAATGGAGTTGACACATGAAAAATCGAGAGGTTGCCTGATCACTGCTGCGAACGAGTCAAGATTCGATTGGTTGCTTTTGAAGGAGAATTTGAAAGGCGATGAAATTACCCCACAACGATGCAGAGCTAAATCCGTCTAGTTCGGATCATTTTTCTACTACTAAAAAAACTTCTTGGAACAAATCTGTCATCTATTTTCTATTGCCTCTAGTCGGTGCAGGAATGACACTGATGGGCGATCGCTGGCTTTCTTCATCGGTTGCTTCTCCAACTCAACCCACGATCGCGCAGATACCTAGTAGTGTACCCAGTTCAGGCAGTGGGAGTTCTCGCATTCTGACTTCAACTGATCCCAACTTTATTGCAACTGCGGTTGAGCGCGTTGGACCCGCTGTCGTGCGAATCGATTCTTCTAGAACCGTGAAAAATCGGGTGCCTGAAATTTTGAATGATCCCTTTTTCCGACAGTTCTTTGGTTCAGATTTGCCCGCGCCTCCGGCTACACGAGTGGAACGGGGAACTGGATCTGGATTTCTGATTAATAAAGATGGTCTGATTCTGACCAATACCCACGTCGTCGATGGTGCAGATACGGTCATGGTGACGCTCAAAGACGGGCGCAACCTGAAGGGGAAAGTTTTGGGACAAGATCCGATCACCGATGTGGCAGTAGTGAAAATTGAAGCCAGTAACTTACCCACGGTTACCTTAGGGAATTCTGACCTGTTGAAGCCCGGCGAGTGGGCGATCGCGATCGGCAACCCCCTCGGTCTAGACAATACCGTGACAGCAGGGATTGTCAGCGCTACCGGACGAACCAGCGCTCAAGTGGGTGTGCCTGACAAGCGGGTTGGCTTTATTCAAACCGATGCTGCCATTAACCCTGGCAACTCTGGCGGTCCCCTACTCAACCAGTATGGCGAAGTCATTGGCATGAATACTGCCATTATTGGGGGTGCCCAAGGCTTAGGCTTTGCGATTCCCATCAATACCGCTCGCAACATCGCCGAGCAACTGATCGCCAAGGGGAGAGTGGATCATCCCTATCTGGGCATCCGCATGACCACCCTGACCCCCGAACTGAAACAGCAAATCAACAGTGATCCCAATAGTGGCGTCACCGTCAATGAAGACCAGGGCATTCTGGTTTTCCGAGTCATGCAAAATTCACCTGCCGCCAAAGCAGGATTACGCACAGGGGATGTCATCCAGAAAATTGACGGGAAAGCCGTGAAAACAGCCGATGATGTTCAGCGCGCGGTGGAAGCTAGCAGTGTCGGCGGTCGTTTGCAAATGGAGATCCGTCGCAATGGACAAGCAGTGAGCTTAACTGTACAGCCTGGCGCATTCCCCACTCAAACAGCCAAGAATGAGTAGGATACCGTCCACGCGGTAACGTGCATTCTTAGTTCCTTTCCCAGTTTGGGGGAGGAACTTTGGCCATATGCCATTCGCTGATTTTAGCGATGGGGAAAGCACCAATTTCATCCTCATTTAATCGGCGGATGTAACAGATTGAGTTCCTCCCCTAGTCCCCGCGCTAACACGCCACTGCACTAGAAAAAAGCAGAACAGCCTCTGCTTGAGTCTTAATATTCACCCAGTCAAACAGTCACCATCATGACGGAGCCTCTACCCATCATCGAACTCGGTCACCCCATCTTGCGCCAGTCAGCCGTTTGGGTTGAAGATTTTGGGGATCAGCAGTTACAAAATTTGATCGATGCCCTTTTGGTTACCGTGCAACAGGCAAATGGAGTGGGCATTGCCGCGCCCCAGGTAGGTGCCTCTTGTCGTTTGTTTATTATGGCTTCGCGTCCTAATCTGCGGTATCCCAACGCCCCGTTGATGGAGCCAACCGCCCTAATCAATCCCAAAGTCTTGAGTCATTCTGAGCAACGAGTGGATGATTGGGAAGGGTGCCTGAGTGTGCCAGGCTTGCGAGGCTCCGTGCGACGATATCAAACCATTGAAGTGGAATATGCCGATCGCACAGGTCAGCAACGAGTACAAACATTGACTGATTTTGTTGCCCGCATTTTCCAACATGAATTGGACCACCTGGACGGGAAGGTGTTTCTGGATCGGGTGGAGAGTACCCAAGCCCTCATGACCGAGCGAGAATTTCAACAGCGCATAATGGGTTAGCGCACGAGTAGATATCGCAGCCCGATCGCCAACAAAAAAATGCCGTATAACTTTTTCATCAGTTCGCTAGAAACAAAGGCTTGATTGGCAAATAGGGCACCGAACAAGTTGCCAATCACCAAGCCCAACGCAATGAGCAGAGCATGTTTCAGATTGAGATTGCCGTTGCGGTAATACACTGCCGCACCCAGAATGCCGATCGGCAAAATCTGCGCTGCCAGTGAAGTGCCCGTGGCGAATTTTTGATCCATGCCCAATAGCAGCACCATGGCAGGCACCATAATAGCGCCGCCACCAATGCCAAATAGCCCGCCAGCAATGCCAGCAACAAACCCAATGATGAGCAGTTGAATAATCAGATTAGACATGGCTTGTTGATTCTCCCCAAGATTTCTGTAGACTCTCTGGCATTTTTGCAGAGTCAGACAGTGAAATAAAATGGATTTTCCATGACGATTCGCTAAAGAAAATCCATGAGTGGGGAAGATTTTTTTTGCGAGAAGCGGAAGGAGGCAGTGGTCTATGGGCGAGGCGTGATCTTGGCGAAAGGCACCAAGCATCGAGATCGTCGAATACTCAAACCGCGATCGACCGCAACAGTTCAGTGAGGGCAGCGGGTGGCGACTGATCCCAGTCCCCTTCTAGCTGACGATCGGGACTGATGTGGGGTGCCGTTTCGGTCAGCGGGGACAGAATGGTACCTTCCAGATCAACATCGTTGAGAAACGTATCGGTCAAAATCGCTTCACTTAAATCTGCTTCTCGCAGCGTTGCCCCTCGACAATAAGCGCCACTGAGATTCGATCGCTTCAAATCTGCTTCTTGCAGATTTGCTTTTCTCAAGTAAGCCTGGGTCAAATCTGCTTCAAATAAATAGGCATGGTAAAGCGACGCTTCTCCCAAATAAGCCTGACTCAGATTTGCCCCAATCAGACAGGCTCGATTGAGGTTTGCCCCTCGCAAATAAGCTTCGCTCAGGTTTGCATCTAACAAGTACGCACTGCTGAGATCCGCTTCACTCAGATTGGCACGACTCAAATCCGCATCTCTCAAATCAATGCCTTGAAAGTCAACTTTTTGTAAGTCTGGAATCACTTGGGGATTCTCCTGCCTCCAACGATTCCAAGTCTCAACGCCTTGCTGGAGTAGGGTTACCAAATCCTTGCGCTGAATCGAGGACATAAGCATTGTCGGATAAAGATAAAGTATTGGCTTGAAATCACCAAAATGATGCAGCAATCTTTTGAATACGAAAATGCGAGGTTCCCTAATCTTGGATTTCATCCTAAGAGGACAATCTCAGAAGCACAAGCTGCCTTTAGACAGAGTTCAAACTGTCACATATTTTTTCCGCTAATCGTACCAAATTGATCTCCTAATGTTGCGCTTTTCCAGTTTCAATCCTGGCAGTCGCTACGGGCTGATTCGTCGAACTGGTGTCAATCGATCGGGCAAAATCGATTGCACCCTTTTGTTAGGAAAACGTGAAAACTCAAACTGCTTCTAGATTCAATCTCTACCGTTCAGTCTCTCCACTCTGGTAGTGTTTCAAAGGTGTTGTTGGTATTTTTGAAAACTTTGCTGAGCAAAGTTTTCAAAAATACCAACAACATGTCTAGACCGTAACCCTCCATTGCCAGCACTAGGATTTACTCTAGTGCTGGGGTGTGAACTTCGTGTTGTTCTGAGTTGTCTTCCCTGTTGCTAGACGCCAACTCACTCGTTGGCAATAACTCGCTGACAAATGCCTGGACTGTTTCTAACACATTGAGTTGAATCTCATGTCCCATCTCAAATTCGTGATATTGCACCTTAGCACCTAACGCCAGTAAGCCCTCTTTTGCCTGTTGCGCGGCGACCAAAGGCACCACTGGATCTTGTCTGCCATGCACTATCAACACGGGGGGCAAGGTTGCAACTTGGGCTGGCAAAGGGGTGTGCAAATAGCCACTAAGCACCATTAACCCCGCCAACGGTAACTTGGTCCCCACATCCAGGGTCATTGCCGCTCCCTGCGAAAAGCCACCCAAAATGGTGCGAGAGAGCGGCACTCCTGTGGCTTCGGTGATGTGACCAATCCATTCAGTCAGTAACTGACGACTGCTTACCAGTTCGGGGTTGCTGTCGAAATTGGGGGTGTTGATGAAACTAAAGTTCTGCGGAAAGCCGTACCACATCTTGCCGCCAAACGCCTGAGGATGGGCAAAGGGGGCATCTGGGAAGCTCATTTGATAGTCTGGCAGGTTGAGATAGGGAGAGAGTCCAGCCACATCCTGAGCATTGGCTCCCCAGCCGTGCAGCAGGAGTAAGAGGGCTTGGGGAGATCGTCCCTTGGCAGATGGAATCGTAATGGCGTTTAACAAACAAATCTCCTTTTGGGTTCGTTCCACTGCTGAGTAGTGTTCGTTCCAAACTTTAGCTCAACTCTCTGGCAAGCGGTGCGGAATCTGCTTTTTTACGCCTCTCCTGAGCTTTATTCAACAGTTTGCCTGCCTGTTTCAAATCGATGTTGCCTCCACTGAGAATTACCCCAATTCGAGCGTTGGGATAGTGAACAACGCCTTCTAGTAAGGCGGCAGCAGCCAATGCTCCGGTAGGTTCAACGACAATTTTCAGTCGTTCCCAGAGAAAGAACATGCTGCGTAGAATGGCGCTTTCGGAAACCGTAACCATGTCGCTGACGTAGTGCAAAATCAGGGGGAAAGTGTACTTGCCTAATGAGGGGGTGCGGGCACCGTCGGCGATCGTGTCAGGGTTGTGGACGGTTTGCAAGGCGCGGCTGTAGAACGATCGGGTGGCATCGTCGGCACGTTTGGGTTCGACGCCAATGACTTGGCAATTGGGCGCGAGGGCATGAGCGGCGATCGCAGAACCGGAGAGTAAGCCGCCGCCGCCACAACAAACCAGCAAAAAATCGAGTGCTCCCACTGCTTCAATCAGTTCTTTGGTGGCGGTGCCTTGTCCGGCAATGATATAGGGATGGTCGTAGGGGGGAATAAGGGTGAGGTGGCGATCGTGGGCGATTTGTTGTGCCAGAGCTTCTCGCTGGGTGGTCAGCCGATCGTACAAAATCACCTCTGCACCATAGTCGCGGGTAGCAGTTTGCTTGACGCTGGGGGCATCGCTGGGCATGACGATTGTCGTGGGGATGTGTAGAATTTGTCCTGCTAGGGCGATCGCTTGGGCATGGTTGCCAGAAGAGAATGCAATGACACCCTGTCGCTTTTGGGCATCACTGAGTTGCGCTAGAGCGTTGTAGGCTCCCCGAAATTTGAAGGCACCTGCCCGCTGAAAGTTTTCGCATTTGAAAAAGACTTGACTGCCAGTGCGCTGGTTAACGGTGTTGGAGGTGAGTACGGGGGTGGGGTGGGCGTTGCCTGCAAGCCGGAGGGCAGCCGCTTCGACGTCGGCATAGGTTACTGAAGTTTCGGGATCGATCGTCGGTGGGGGGGCAGTGGTCATAACAAATCCCGAATGAATCTGGATGAGCGGGTCAGATCAGGATGCGTTGCTTGTGGTAAAGTTTATAATGATCTGATGAGTTTTGGCAGTGGGAAATCCGCTCCGGGCTTCAGTGGCGGCATAGCCAAGTGGTAAGGCAGGGGTCTGCAAAACCCTCACCCCCAGTTCGAATCTGGGTGCCGCCTTTGTTATGGTGTTGTTGTAGAGCGAAGGAATAAGTGTCCGGTAACCAGAAGCACGATTCTCGTTCCGAGAGGCTACGCCAACGCCCGTTTGAGGTTGATTCGCACCAAGGACAGGTAGTTCTTAGAGAACACCACGACCTAGTTCTGGAGTATGGGAATTTTCTGTCGCTGTTCGGTCTGCATGATTTTCTCCTCAAAAAATACCCCCCGCTTCTGGTACTTAGAAGCGGGGGTTGGGGAAGTTGATATGGCTTTCCCTATGTCGGTGTCAGGCTTGCCCTGCACCTCCCGCTGCTAGTGAGTTGATCCGAATTGAGCCATCCGGTCACTTTGCTATCCATGCCTTCGCTGACGGATTTACCGCCGCTAAACTGATACGTCCCCTCAAACGCAAACAGCACTGCTGCTCTACCCAAGCAATATTGGGGTCGAACATGGACGCTGGCTAAGGTGGCGAGGATGCGGATCATGGAAGGCTGTAGTATTTGTATTACAATTCTGGCTGTCTACAGACTACACTTGTAGTATCAGGTTGTCCACCCTTTCAGAGAAATTAGGGCGTTGGTTATGAATACACCCAAACGAGGTAGCACTTCGGAAATGCAGGTGACGAGTATCCGACTGGAACCGGAACTGAAGGAGCGATCGCGGGAAATCTCCGGAGAGCAGGGGTATCAAACCCTCATCCGAGACGTGCTCTGGCGGTTTGTAGAACAACAAGCGAGACCAGGCGATTTACTGCATGATGGGAGTTGGCAATTACCCCCAAAGGAAAACGGCTTCACACTGCCCTCCTACCCCTCAATGTTTTCCATATCAGATATTCGAGCGACGTTTAGGGCTGTTGCCCAGCAAGAACAGCGATGCGCCATTACGGGTCAACCGATCCGTCCACAACAACCTATGTGGTTGGGATTGACCATGACTGGAAATATGGTTCCTCTGAGTTTTGAAACAACTGGTTATGGAGAGGGAGGTGACCACCAATAATCAGCACAACCCCCTGATCGCGATGGCTGATCGTTGCTGTCTCAATGTTCACCGTCAAGGCAGAACTGAACCAAACTCGCCCAGTAGGTCTGAAACACTGGCTCTATGGTCTTGAGATTGAGCCACTCGTTGGGAGCGTGGACATTGCCACTTTCACAACCATAGGCATTAATGATGGGAATTCCTAACCGACTAATCACGTTACCAACACTGCCTGCGCCATTAGCAACCAAAGCAAGATCTTGAATCTCGTCTCCTGAAGCTGCCCTGTACTGCGCTGCATTTTTCTGCAAGATCCGAACAAATGGATGACCAGGATCAGTCAAATAAGCGGGTTCAGATTGGAGCACTTCCAGCGCATACTGAAAATCGGGACTCGATCGCTGCAAATTCCGTAGTTCTTCCTCAAGGGTTTGTACGATGCTTCGAGCTTGCTGGGAGGGCAGCAAGCGAATGTCAATGAAAGCTTCTGCTTTGTCGGGCACCACATTGATCGCTTCACCACCGTCAATCTGAGCAATGTTGAAGGTAGAGCCGAATTCAAAGAAGGGTTCGGTCTGTCCTTCCAATTGGAGTTCCAATAAAGCAGAGCAGGCACGTATCAGCGCATGAACAGCATTTCTACCCTTTTTGGAGCGACTGCCTGTATGGGCTGCTTTGCCGTAGGTGGTTAGCTTGAGCCTCAGCCATCCCCGTGCCCCGATCGCAATTTCATCAAAGCTCTGATAGCCCAAAATGCAAATATCCGCTTTGGGAGCATGATGGAGAATCTCTCGAATTCCAGAAAAGTTGCCTGATTCCTCCTGAGCATCGAATCCGAGAAATAGTGAGCCGTTGAACTGGGGCGAGTCTTTCAGAGCCTTTGCAAGATAGATGAATAGGGCGATCGCCCCTTTCGAGTCAGCCACCCCTCGCCCATAAATGCGATCGCCGACAATTGTTCCAGCGAATGGGTCATGTTGCCATTGAGCGCGATCGCCGACTGGAGCAGTATCGAGGTGGGATTGCAGCCAGATTGTTTTCGTCGCAGTTGCCGCTTGATGATGACAAATGACCGAGGGATGCTCCGGATCTCCGAACATCTGTGACTCGAATCCAAGATCGGTGAGTTTCTTAGAGATATAGGTGGTGATCGCTTGCTCTAATTCGACTGATGGAATCGAAACAAGCTGCTGAAGGAATTCAATTATTTCTTGAAGGGGAACTAGAGAAGGAACTAAAGTCACGCTGCGACCCCACTAAGTTACTTCAATCATCTGCGTGATTATGAAAACGGGAGTGATTTGAGTATGGAGGGGGACAGAATTTTGCTTAAAAACTCAAGTCGGATATTAGCTATTTAATAGTTAAAAACAAATGAAGAAGCCTGAAAAGAAAACTTCGGCTATGCTGACGATGAGAAGTTCCATAAAGGTCTGGTATTGAACCAAAACTTGTATCTACAGCCCAATCCTCTTCCATGCAAGTCTCTTGACACTTTTGCGTTAGATAGTCATGAATCAACTTTACACAACCGTTTCCATCACCATCGATTACAAATCCTATCATTGCAGCCCAATCATGACCAGGACTATATTTACCAGTCACAAAGCGCATCACCCCATCATCCACATATTTTTTAGCTAAACGCTTGTTTTTGGAGGTAACCCTTTTACACTCCATACCAAAATACTCAGCCTCATCAAAGCTATAGATGATTTTGATATCAATGCGACCTTCAGGTTTATTGGACATAGGCGAAGAGCGAGTCCCAACCTCTTCCTCTATTCGGATCTGCTTCTTTAAGCGTGGGCGACGGTTCTTCTCTAAAGTCATTTCCCGCCCTAAATGACCTGCGATTTCGGGTTCAGTGCTGCTGATACTCACTTTTCCACTGGAGAGAACACACGACCAACCGACCATTGTGATATCTAAGACGGTTGCAATGATATTTAGCGGCAAGTTGATAACTAATTCTCCAAATGAAGTAGGTTCATCCAATGGCAGCACGGTTTACCCTCAAATGTTCAGAGAGAATAAGGTCAGCATCATTTAACCCAGCAGAGCGGCTCCAGTGACGTTTCTGAGCAGGCTTAACAATATAAATATCTTGCCCACTATAGATTCGCAAATCCCGACGTGTAAAAATTCGATCAGCGATCTGTTGGGGTAATCGTTCAGCAATTCGATTTAAAACTGCCTTTAAATCCTGGGCTTGAGTAATCTGAACAATATGTTCACGTCCAGGTACAGGTAAAAAACTAAACTTAACTACACTTAAAGGAGATTGATTGACTTCTATCACATCAGCAACTAATACTCTTTCTCCTAAAGCTTGAAGAAAAGGTTGAATTACGCTAATCAGCTCCATAGCATACAGTTTTAATTCAGAAGTATGGGGTTTTTGCAGAACTGCTGATTCTTCTCGATTCATATATAAATCGATAGTTATGCTAATAGTATCCTTGACCAAAGTTTGCTCTGTTTCATCTAAATCATAAAGACTGAATACAGCAGCATCAAGTTCTCTCTTTAAGGCTGGATAGGTTAAGGTATTATGATGCTCAAATAATCGCCTTTCCAAATTAATGATTTGAGAGACAATATGTGCATTATCTTCAACAGGAAAGGGGACTGGAAGACGCGCTATATCCTGCATCATCAGTGTCTTGCGAGCAATTCCCCATGATGATGCCGTCATAAACAAGAAGTAATTTGTCAAAGAAGAGTTAATGATTCCATTTAGATAATGAACTAAATATTCAGAGTTCTCTGAAATCGAAAGGCCATAATAGCTCTTCGGATACATCACATCTTCACTACAGAAAGCTGAGAAAACACCTGTTGACTCAACTTTCTCAGGAACTATAAGGAGCGGAGCTTTATATGTTTCTTCATCTCTTGGAGCTTCTAACCTTAAATATGGGAGAACATCCAACTTGGTTACATCAATGATATATTTTGGCATAACTCTAGAAGGAAGCCATTTCTTATCCTTTAGATATTGAGGTACTTCTTTACTTTGATTGCCTCTCAAAAAACCACTTTTAAAGGTATTTCCCGCTACTTGCTCAATACTTGGTAGGGAATCTCTTAGCCTCTGAACTAACGCTAAATCTCTAGCACTTCCCCATGTGGCAACTTTGAGCATATCTGGATCTGATGCCATGCCCCAAACGGGTAGCTTTTTAATATCTTCAGTCCCAATTTCTAGAATTCCATGTTTTCTGTAATCTCCAGAACGTTGTGGACAAACAAAGTAACAGAAATCCTTTGATGTTGAGCGACACCCTTCTGCGATTAAGATAATTGCAGGAGCTTCAGAGTTAGGAAATAAATCTTCTCTATAAAGCTTGGAAAGATTAATAATTATCCTTGGCTTAAAGCGCATTAAGAGAGCTTCTTTTGCAGTCTTAGCTTCTGAAAAATTACTGAAAAACGCTCTTCCATGTAAAATCAAACCAATTTGTGTGTTTTCATTGGAAAAGTCACCAGCACGCCAAAGAAATGCTTGATCGGGTGGATCTCCATAAGCTAGAGGATATCCCTTCGGATATTCTTGTTCGGGACGCTTACGTTTGCAATATATTGAAGCTGACTTCGTAAATTTGGACTTAGTCCAAGGAGGATTCCCTACAATTGCATGAATTTCCTTATTAGCAAGAGCGGTTACTCGGTTAAAATCAGCATTCTCGTTGAAAGCATCACAAGCAAATAAACTTCTACCAATTAAAGGCTGGAACTTTAAATTGCTTGCCAGGTATCTTTCCTGCTCCAACTCATGATCGAGTTCTAGGGCAGTGAGGTATAGACTAAATGCAGCAATCTGAATTGCTTGTGGTTCAATATCTACACCATAAACTTGATTGTAAAGGGTATCACGAATAAGTTGTCGAGACGGCTCCTCTCCATTCGCACAACGCTTTACTACTAATCTCCTAAGAGATTCCACTAAAAACAAGCCTGAACCACAGGCTAGGTCTAAGATTTTTGCATTACCAGAAAGTTTCTTAAAAACCTCATCAAGCACTAAATCAACCAAGTTAATGGGTGTGTAGTGTACGCTTGTCTCTGCTGCTGCTGCTGCATCTTTAGAATACAGAAAATTCTCGTAAATAGAACTGATTAGTTCTACAGGAATCACTTTGAAGTCATAGGCTCGCCAGAGCCGTCCTTGACCTGATTCAATTTCTGTTGTTCCACCTACTAAGTCTTTAACGATTTCGAGATGGCTGATTTCATAGGAATTTTGTGCATTACCAGACGAAGCTGGAAACATATCTCCATTGAATGTGACTTGCAACCATTCAAATAGGTTCTCAGTAGCTGAGACATTATCCAATACATGAGCAAAGGTATCAACGTTGAAGCGGGATTGGAAAAACTGTGTATCTAAAATGCCTCGATCTTGAAGATAGGCAACAAAGATTGATCGCATTAGAAGAGCATGAGCAATCTGAGGCTCTAGCCCTTTTGCTCTAAGCTTTTTCTCAGCCGCTTGCAAATCTTCTACCAGGACATGATCAACTCGTTTTTTCCGGTCAATCTGTCTTGCATTCTGCCACTTCCAAAATTCCCCAGATTCAATCTGAAGCCGACTAGCATATTCGTTGAGTCGCTTCAAACTCGCTTCCGTATTTTCAAAAAGTTCAATTAAATTGGATTCAGGATTATTTTCTGTGGGTTCGGAGTAGCAGTTGTATAGACGCACGCTTGTAGGTGTCACAACCCACAGCATCGGTGCTAAACCATGATTCCAAGAAAGTTTGTGCAGACGTGCCAACTCTCGTGGATCAGGATCAGATTGTTCTAGTTGGGAGAAGTAAATGCATGGTGATCCAGATAGCTCAAATATCGCTGTAGCATTGATTTGTTCTGGATCAATAACAGCACTATATTTAATACGCTTTTCAAGTTGCTGATTATTATTGCGGAGTGACTCAGCTTCTATTACACCTGAAGTAGGCACACCATTTCTGTAGAAGCCCGTTTCCTCCATCACACGTTGATAAAGAACTTCTGTTGCAGATCTTCTGGAAGCCATCGCTAGTTAACCTCCTCAGCGACAATTTCCTGATATGCAACGTCATTCAAAAAAACTCCAGATCGCTTATCAAAGTCTAAAACATGATGTTTCTGTGCTTCTTTCCATAGATCCGCAATCACATCACCGACGGGTCCCACTTCTTGAATAGCAACCTGCCCTTGGTTCTTACCAGATGCTTCCAAAACTAACAAACCGAAATCTTTCAAATCCTCAATCAAATAAAGCTGTGCATTAACGAAAACAAGGCTATGAACGAAAAAAGAAGGTTTATGCTCCTTTATCTTCAAAAACTCAAGTATTTTACGGATTTCCTGAAGCGACAATTTTTCCCGTAGGCGCTCAATCGTTTTTATTTCAAGGACTTGCTGCCAACTGTAGATAACCTTGGGGTGCTTGGAATTGCCGAACTTCTCAGGCACAACAAGCCCAGTCCGATCCAGATAGCTTAACCTACCTGAACTTATTCCAGTTAAAGCTAGAGCCTCCTGACGAGTAAACCCACTGACCACAGCAATCCCTTGATATAGCACTCCACGTTAGCATTATACGCCGTTGTTTAAATCTAGAGTAAGGATTTAAACAACTGTCTTAAAAGCTTTTGTGTCTCTTAACGACTGCCCATATAGTAAAAACTCATGGTAAGGGAGGACGATCCCCTTCAAATCTCACCATTTGACCTCAAGATACGAATTTAATGCAAATGGTTTGGAAGTCTAGGTTTTACACAACTAACCGCCGATCGCCATACCACTGGCTCAATTCCCGCTCAATCTCATCCAGGATAGAGATCGTTGTTGTAACCGATTTTTCTAGTGTCAAGCAGAGAGAGGAAAACCTGCTGCCAGTAGCCAGCCGAAGAATAAAGCAGAGCCGATCGCATAGATTCATGCTCGATTCAACAAACCTGCAACCAGAGACAAGATCCCCATCAGTGGCGGAAATAGCGGCAAAAGCAAAAACATAAATCCCAACTGAGGTAAAAAGTTGAGCGTCAACACGAAGCCGCCAATCAAAACAACGCTCTGTCCCAGCCACCAGAGAATGCGTTTGCCAACTCCAATATGCTCTTGCACGATTCCCGCCGCCAGAAACCAGGGAAAACAGGCGATCGCCACTGGCAACCAGACCCTTAGCCGAATCGGGATCAGCCACCACTGAAGCCAAACGACTTGTGCCATTGCACCAAAGGCAACCCAGAGGATGGCAAACAGCAGAACTCCCAACCCAACGGCACGCAGGGTAGGACGAGATAGATGCGCCAGCACGCCCAGCCAGGTTAATCCAGCAATCAAAAACCAGACTCCAACCGCTCCACCGACTTGAACACCCCCTAAATTCTGAAGGTCAAACCACTGACTTAGAAGTACCAACCCTGCGGTTGCAGCCAGTGGTGCAAGGCTTAAGCCTGCCCATCGTCGGACAGGAGCTATTTCGGTGGCGATTAATGGCGGGTGAGTTAGGAGGGGTGAGATTGCGGCTAATCCGATTAACCAACCTAATAGGTGTAGTCCGTACCAAGCCATGCGGCGGTCGCGATACTGGCTATCATTGGTTCTGCCAAATGTGGCATTCAGCCACCGCAGTGCTGCTTGATGACTCCCATCACTAAACAAAATGGTGATGTGTTCAACACCTGGAATGACCACCAGTTCTCGTCCCTGCCCGGTTGCCAGATTCGTGTTTTCTCCCCCCGCCTGTGCCAGCAATCGTTCGGCATTACCCACAAAGCTTCCTTCTCCACTGCCTGCCTGTAGTTGCAGATTTCGGGGAGATTGGGGAGTTACATTTGCTCCAGTTGGGGAAACGGCAACGGTTGCCGCGAAATGATCACGTTCACGAATGCCAGCATTCATCACAATGCCGCTACCCATCGAGTGCCCTAAAAGTGCCAGACGACCCGGATCAACCTGAGGTTGTTCTAAGAGAGCTTGCAGAGCGACATCTAGATTCTGCTGTAGCTCATGCCGCTGTAAGCGAGTCCCATTCGCGCCATGCCCGTCAAAATCCCAGAGCATGACCGCATAACCTGCATGAGCCAGGACGTGTCCATACCCCAACATCAACTGTTTAGAACCCGCGAACCCATGTGCAACTAACACTCCTGGGATTTCGCTCGCTCCTTCAGGAGCCAGGTAGAGCAACGGAATACCCTCTTTTTGGAACGTTCGCGTTAGCGCGACGTTAGTCGTTCGCACCTCCAGACCCGATCGGGCGATCGCGATTCCTAACCAGGACGAAACAATCAGCAGAATCGCGATTACCAGGAGTCCCAAGCGTTTATAGTTCAATTTCACAGGCTTCAGCCAACGTCCAAACACCACCTACTGGTGTAACGCAAAACTAATCTTCAGGATTTGGAAATCTAGCCAATATTTCGAAGTTAGCGATTCATTGCCAGACGTGAAAATCAATTTCTTCTCTGTGATTGCTCCACCAATGCGAGCAAACCAGCATTCCTTGAGCAATGAGGCGAACTGAAGCAGCGAAACTCACCACTTCAGTTCAGTTGCGACAGATTGCCAATCTGGAACTGATTGTAACGGCTTCAGGCAAAGATCAACGCTTTCGATCTGTTTTTACCTGCTTATTCGGGTCTTGCTTATAAACCCAGGCGAGGAATTTTTGTAGCGGTGGGTCTTGCTTTAGCTTCTCTAGCGTATTCAGGTGCAGTGCTAGATGGGAGTTGTCGTAGAGTGTATGGATTTGGCAGTGACAGGCAGAGCAAATTTGAATTGTGGGGCTGGGGTCGAGACCTTTGCGTTTCGTCTTTTGACGAGGAATCAGGTGGTGTTCGGTGAGAGCAGACATCTCTCGCTGGCAAAGTTCACAGTGCAACATCGTTTAGAAATCAGAAGATGGTGGGGAACGATAACACATAACTTGATCCTAGCGATCGCCCTCCCGGTACGGCTGCTAGCTCCACGAAATGACACGTAATTCTTTGGTAGCGTTTTCTTTAAAGATTGGCAACCAAAAAGCTCAAAATCTTACTCCGCAAAGCTTTGAGACGAAAAGCAATTGTGACATTCCTTCCTTTGGTTGGGACACTGATTTCCCGCCCGTAGCTTGCTTCCCGTAGGGTATGCCACGCCCGGTTCGGATGGATTGGGCATATCGTTGGGGTTGGGCGTGGCATTGGGATAAACATTTTGGGTGAGATTGGTTATACCAATTTGATTTGTGTTTGCGACAGATCGAGATCCCCCCTAGCCCCCGCGCTAATGCGCCGCTGCGCTAGAAAAAAGGGGGGAAACCCAAGCCAGTCTTGAAGTCCCCCTTTTTAAGGGGGATTTAGGGGGATCTCCTAAGTGTCACATTCTCAATTTAAATTGGTATTAAATCGTTGTCCAATGCCGCGCCCCTACAGGGTTTGACAGCTTAAACACGAAATCCATCAGAAGCAGGAATACTTTGCGCTACATTCACGGCAACCCTAAAGCGGCAAATATGCAGCAGGGTTGGTTTTATGACTACAGCAACTATGGCAGCTACGATCGCTTGACGGATGATGGTGTGACTCAGTGGCATCCGGCATTTTTAGCCTTGGGAACAACGCTAGAGATGTGTGCGGCAGTGTATCGCAAGTTTTGTAAGCAGTACAAGCCGAAGCCGAAGCCAGAGAAGAAAAACCATTGGGGTAGTCAGTTGTTGGCAACAATGCGGGTGAAGGGAAAGCCGACCAAAACCAGTCCCGGTCAGAAAAGCTTTTGGAATGACTGGGATAAACCGTTGGAAAAAATTCGGCAGGTGTCCGAAAAATTTGTGTTAGCGAACTGTTTTGACCCTCAATTTACAGGTGCTAGATTTAACAAATTTGAGGAAGAAAATACGAAAAAAAAAGACGGGTGGTGCCAGGTAGAAAAGTGCCAGAACCCTAATTCTACGTGAAGAAGAAATGCTGTAGCAGAATTTTACAAACGCCTGAAACTATTGGATGCTACAGTCTACAAGTCTCGATGCGAGAGAAGAGAATCCCACTACCCCCCCCCAATTCCCCTTAGGGAGGTGTCCCATAGGTGAAGGGAGGTGTCCCATAGGTGCTGAGGTGCTATAAGTTACCTGATCTAAGGAGATGTATTTGTTGTTCATCCTCCAACCGATGCGATCGCAAAACTTTTCCCAGATCTTATCACCTGGATAGTTGCCATCTAGCTGGGCACCACAATCCAGATAAATTTGTTTTTGTACACTGAAACCAAACCTGCCCTGGCTGTAATGCACCCAGAGGGCATCGATCGTCTGCAAGTCCTGACAAGGAAAATTTAACAGATCCTTTTTCTCAACATCCCACCATTTTTCTTTGCCCATCGCTTTCAGCATCTGATCTGCGGTTTCCTGATCTGCCTCTTTCCACTTACCCGCTGCCAGGAGTTCTTGCAGGTGGCGGTAGTCAACCCCCTTTTCTGATGCCAGAGAGATGAGGGTGGCAGGAACAGGGGTGGCAGGGGCAGATTTTACCGCCGGGGTTAGGGTTGGTGGCGGTGGCGCAGGTGGTTGGGTCAAGTCAATGCCATGGGTGGTGAGCACTGAGGCAATATCCTCATCTCGCAGCTTTAAGACTCGCTGAAAATATTGCAGATCCTCAAGGCTGGTTGCGCTTAACTGCGGCTCCTCCGCCAGGGTCTCTTGCACCGCTTGCTCAAACTCGGCAAGCTTTGCCCAAAAGACCCGATAAGGCTGCAAAATCTCCTGGGTAATTGCCTCCACTTCTGCATCGGACAACCCCAACTCTTGAGACCGAAATTTCAATGCACGTCGATCCACGGGTGAAAATTTGCCGCGCTTTTGTTTGGCGCGTTCATCGATCTCTTTGCGAAACACCAGCCGGGGGTCGCCCTGGGGAGCATGGGCAATCAAAATTTTGTAGCCTTCCCGCACCGCATAAATCTCAGGCTGCATGGTGGGAGCTGCTTCCTGCACCTTTTCTTTGGCATATTCGTGCAACTCATCAACAGTGATTTTGCCATCGTCATCCCGATCGGCAGCCCCTGTTTCCAGTCCCTGCACCAGATATTGGGTGTAGATGCTCACACCTGCGGTTTCGTAAGACACTTGCGTGGCAGTGGAAGAGGTCAATACCGCGCGTCCTTCCCCTCCTAGCTGAGTTTTCACATCGATCGCGGCATCATCCTTCGCCTTCATATCCTGGGCAAAGGCACCACTAAAGCAACAATCCAAAATCAACACTTGCCGTTTCGATTTGCTCTGGCTCATGTAGCCTTGCAAGGCGGTTGCCGGAACCGCCGTACTGGTGCGAATGCGTCCCTGGGGGGTCTTTGCCGTAATGCGGGTGGCAAGGTAAAGGGTGCCATGGTCATCCCGCACCCCATGACCAGAGAAGTAGAGCAAAATCAGATCGTCTGGTGTGCGGTTTTCGCTAAACAGTTGTTCGATCGCCATTTCCATGCCAGTGCGATCGGGATTGGGCAACACGTCAACGGCATCAAATCCACCCACCTGGGGATCTTGTAAGACGCGCTGCATCCGCTGGAGGTCTTCCTGAGTTCCCGGTAACCCCGCCAATCCCTCGCCATATTCACTCACTCCAATCAGCAGCGCAATCTTTGCCATCAACCCTTACTAGCATCGCTTTTTACTACTCTAACCGTCAGATGCGAAATTTTCTCTAATGCTTGCAATTGTTGCTCCAACTGCTCTGGTGTTTGGTACTCCAGCTTGACATCTCCATACTCAATTCTCAGGGTCACTCCCACCATCCGGTTTTTTAGCCAGCCCAACACTGCCTGAACCTTTTTCAGGTCTACCTCTGCCTTGAGAAATCCTACATCAAACCCCGCTAACCCACTTTTGCCGCCTTCTGGCACTTCTGTCGATCGCACCAGCTTTGCATCGTCTGCCAACCCCTCTTTTAGATCGGCAACCAGACGTTGAGAGTAGGTCTCCAGGTCATCCGGCTCTAATCCCAATCCGGCTGCGTTGAGATCGATAAATAGCTCAAGGGTTTCTGACATTGAAATCTTTTTTGAGATAGTTTTGTCAAAATTTTAGCCCTAGAAAGGCTTGATCAGCCAATGTTGCGATTCCCTGCCCTGTTTCCGGCAAAAAGGAATCTTAGTATTCGGGCTAAACCTTGACGATGCCCTTAGAGGTTGTTTGAAAAGGTATTCACTGTGATATTGAGCACTCAGAAATCCCCCCTAGCCCCCCTTAAAAAAGGGGGAACCGGACTCAAACTCCCCCTTTTTCTAGCGTTAGCGGCGCGAAGCGTGGGGATTTAGGGGGATCATATGATTTGCTGCTCACGATAGAACTTTAAAAACAACCTCTTACAGGGTTTAACGGCTTGTCTCTCATAAAAAACGATCGCCCAACCTGTCTGCAACAGACAAACTGAGCGATCGCATCTTCTATTTAAGGACGAACTCAAGACTAATTTAAAACACTACCAATAAACTGATTGCTCAAGCAGATTGCGGCTCAGGTTTAGGCGTAGATTTGCTCCGGGTCTTATTGCGACGACGAATCTGTTCGCTCTTGCGAACTCCCCCAGCGCCCTCATACTCGCTGCTGTTGCGACCAAACTTGGATGCAACTCCCAGCAACATGTGATCGCTCAAATCAGCCAGAGACTTCTCAAACTCCAGCATTTCCACATAGGATGAGTCGATCGTCGCCAGTAGCTGGTTATAGGCTTCCTGTCTAGCGCGCATCTCATCGATCGACGCCAGGAAATTGGTCAAAGTGTGGGCGTTCCCAAAGTCCAGATCAACACCTAAAGATTTCAGTCCAGCCGCTCGACGTTCGGCTTTTTCTAAGACAATGGAGCTTCGTTTTTTACGAGCCATATTTGTGATGTCCCTGTCATCGCTTCATACTGTTCAAACTGAAATTTCCCGCTGTTACTTGAAATAATCTCAGCAAAATTATTGAAATTGTGGCAGACGATCGCGTTGATTGCTCGGTATTTTCCAAGAGGATGCTGTGACTTCAAAACGCTGGGCGAGCATTGCTTCATGTCTGAAACGCTTATCAGATAAGACTTACATTACACAAAGGATGTCAGTCCTTTCAGATTAACGGTGAACCAGTTCTGGTTTACGGTTAAGCAGTTCTCATTTACGGTTAATGAGTTCTCATTCACGGTTAAGCAGTTCTCATTCACGGTGAATGAGTTCTCATTCACGGTAAAGCAGTTCTATTTCACGATAAAACAGTTCTCATTTACGGTTAACGAGTTCTCATTTACGGTAAATGCGGAGGTGATTAACGGGTTAGGGGCGGGTATTGCGGCTGAATCCGTTGCCGGGACAATGGGTCGGTTCGCTACAGTACAGCCTGCGGGCGATTTGCCTCTAGCAAGACGCTGCCAACGCTGCCTGCACGCTAAAATCTTGCAACTGACCCAGCGACGGCTGACCATTACGCTGGATATGCCACCCTCTCGCCTGATCGTGGAAGTGGTTAGTCCCGGCAAAACCAACCGCAATTCTCCTTCGGAAAAGCTATGCCAATGAGATGATCGCCACAAACGCGACAAACTCCTAATCTTCAACCGCCCCCAATGCCAACAAAGAAGCCCTCTGCGCCTCCGTCAACCCCGTTGCACCTGTAATATTCATCCCCTCATAGGGTCTGGGTGCCCTTAAGATTGCCAAACACTCACCGGTCTTGACATCCCACAGGCGAATCGTTTGATCATCTGCCCCACTTGCGAGTATGGCTCCATCAGGGCTGAAAGTAACGAACCATACCCGATTTGCATGACCTGGAAGAACGTGGAGGCATTGATGGGTGCTCACATCCCATAGACGAATCGTATGATCTGCACTGCCACTCGCGAGCATTGCTCCATCAGAACTGAAAGCAACGGACCATACCCGATTTGCATGACCTTGCAGGATATAGAGACATTGATGCGTGCTCACATCCCACAGGCGAATTGTGTGATCTGCACTACCACTTGCTAGCGTGGCTCCATCAGGGCTGAAAGCAACGGACCATACCCAATTTGCGTGACCTTGCAGGACTTGGAGGCATTGATGCGTCTTCATATCCCATAGGCGAATCGTATGGTCTGCACTGCCACTCGCTAGCATTGCTCCATTGGGGCTGAAAATAACTGACCATACTCGATTTGCATGACCTTGCAGGACTTGGAGGCATTGATGGGTGCTCACATCCCACAGGCGAATCATGTGATCTGCACTACCACTTGCTAGCGTGGCTCCATCAGGGCTGAAAGCAACGGATCGTACCGAATTTGTATGACCTTGCAGGACTTGGAGGCATTGATGGGTGCTCACATCCCACAGGCGAATTGTATGGTCGTCTGACCCACTCGCAAGCATGGCTCCATCGGAACTGAAAATAACTGGACACACCCAACTCGCATGACCTTGCAGGACGTGGAGGCATTGATGTGTACTCATATTCCATAGACGAATCGTGTGATCTGCACTGCCACTCGCTAGCATGGCTCCATCAGGGCTGAAAGCAACCGACCATACCGAATTTGTATGACCTTGCAAGATATGGAGGCATTGACGTGCTTTCACATCCCATAGACGAATCGTTTGATCTTCACTGCCACTGGCTAGCATGGCTCCATCAGGGCTGAAAGCAACTGACCACACCGAATTTGCATGACCTTGAAGGACATGAAGGCATTGATGTGTACTCATATTCCACAGACGAATCGTATGGTCTGCACTGCCACTGGCTAGCATGGCTCCATCAGGGCTGAAAGCAACCGACCGTAACCAATTTGCGTGACCTTGCAGGATGCGGAAACATTGATGCGCGCTCACATGCCACAGACGAATCGTGTGATCTGCACTGCCACTCGCTAGCATAACGCCATCGGGGCTGAAAGCAACCGATCGTACAGAATTTGCATGACCTTGAAGGATTTGGAGGCATTGATGCGTACTAACATCCCATAGGCAGATCGTTTCATCATTACTGCCACTCGCGAGCATGACTCCATCAGGGCTGAAAGCAACGGACCATACCTGATCTGTATGACCTTGCAGGATATGGAGGCACTGATGCCCTTTCACATCCCACAGACGAATCGTTTGATCTGCACTGCCACTCGCTAGCGTGGCTCCATCGGGGCTGAAAGTAACTGACCACACAGAATTTGCATGACCTTGCAGGACGTGGAGGCATTGATGCGTACTCGAATCCCACAGGCGAATCGTTTGATCATCTGACCCACTCGCGAACATGGTGCCATCGGGGCTGAAAGCCAGTGACCGGACCCAATCAGTATGTCCGCGATAGGTTATTAAGGATTGCCCATCTGCCACTTGCCAAACATGGATATTTCCATTGCTATCACCGGTTGCCAACAGTTGTCCATCCGGGCTAAAGGCAACAGCGAAAACGCTTCCAAACGTGTGGGTTAGGGCAGGACTAACAAAATGTGAGTTGGCGAAGTTAATCGAATATAAATGCTTACGCTTGAGATATGCCTGACGAATAGTCAAGTGAGAAAAATTATGGTTTCTTGAATCGAAACTCAAATGACAGAACATGTTCAAGAGATTTCCGGCGATGTACCCTGAAGATAATTTTGGTTGGCTCCGCACAACTTGCAGCAGGGTTACTAGCTGTTTTTCTATCTGATCTAAGCTATCCACGATCGGTTGTAAAATCAATCGAACTTGGGTTTCTCGCACATAGTCTTTTGCAGTTGCTTTAATCAGAGCATGACGATTGAAGAGCAAAATCTGTTGAGTTTGGATCTCCTGGGCAACTTGAGTAACAAACCTGTCCGTCACATACTCCATCACCACATTTTGCAGCGTAAACCCGTCGTCCACCCGTTCAATCAACGATCGTCGTCGCAAAGATTCCAGAATGGTTTGCAGATGTTGGGTGGAGATGGGTTCCAGCAAATCTTCCTGGAGTTCAGCCAGTTGCACAGGTTCTCGATTGATGGCGAGCCAATACATCACCGATCGTCCTTCTGCCGATAAACGATCGAACTGTTCTTCCAGCACATCCCGAATATCGCCAAACACGATCGACCCCTGGGTGAGAAACTCGGTGATGTTGCCGCCGTAGAGGTCTTGAATGTTGGTCGCAGCAATTTTGAGCGCTAAGGGATTTCCGGCGTAGCGATCGAACACCACCTGCCATTGCGGATCAGCAGCCGACAGTCCCTCTGCCCGAAAAATCTCCTGCCCATCCGTTGCTTCTAAACCTTGCAGGAGCAGCGATCGTACCGGACGATTGCGTCCCTCCTGCTTCGCCACCTCCTTCGGTTTTTCCCGACTGGTAATCACCAAACAACTCTGGTGCAGCGACTCCCCCACCCGTTGCAACAACGTGCCATAGCCTTCATACCCTTCCCGATACTGTCCCGCCTGGGTGCCCCCCTGCAAAATCGCTTCGGCATTGTCCAACACCAGCAAACAACGAGCCGCCTGGAGATAGTGAACGAGTTGAGTGACCGCTTCCCCCACCGTATTGGGCAAGTCTAGCTGTTGTTGATTCGAGAGAAATTTGATACAGTCCGCCAGGATTTTTTCCACAGGTGGCGCTTCCCGCAGACTGCGCCATAGGATGTACTGAAACTGGTTTTGAAGGGTTTGAGCCAGTTTTACAGATAAAGCGGTTTTGCCGATTCCACCCATGCCCAGTAGCGCAATCAGGCGACAGGGTTGGCTTTGCCGCTCCGTTGCAGCATCGCCCACAATCCAACCTGCCAGATCGGTTAACTCTTGCATGCGTCCGTAAAAGATAGAAACATCCGGTGCTTCTCCCCAATCGATGCGGGGCTCTCTGGTAGGTCTTTGCTCCCCTTGGGCAATGGACTTGCCGTAATCATCCTGGCAGAGTTCTAGGTTAAAGGCTTGAAAGAACCGTTCCAGCGTGCGACGATCGACCCGCTCCTCACCATCCAGAACTTTGGCGACGGTGCCTGCATCCAATTGGGTCAGAACCGCCAAGGCTTCGATCGTCAACTTTTCACCAAAGTTCTCCTGCTCCTCCCAGGCGGCGATCGCTGCTTGAAGTTTTTGCCGTCCAGCAGGCGTGAGTACAACCCCCCGTTTGCGTTTGGCTTGTCCTGAGGTCATGGCAGATGTTCAGTGAGGAATTCAGAAACTGAAGTTAAGCCCCATTTCAGGAAGATAAATGGCGGTTCCCGATTTTAAGCCGATTCTATCGATTCTGGAGCTAAATTCTACAAACACTGAAAAGCAGACCAATTGGATGCTGGAAGCGTTTGCCTGAAAAAGGGTTAACTTCGGCACTAAACGCCTGGATTTTCCCTGGTTCAAAAGCGTTAGGACTCGCATACTGAGGACATCCAATCCCAGAAGGAGTTTCAGAAATGAATCTGATTGTCGCCCCCGAAACCTTCGAGCTGTTCCCTCAAGTCGAACCCGGTAAAGTCGAGCAAACCATTACCCCCCAACAACCCGGACGCGTGCGATCGATGGCAACCTCCTGGCCCGCCCGCTTCTATGATGCAGCAGGGCAAACGATCGCCGTGCCCAATACTCCTGTACAAGTAGTCGGTAGAGTTGGCATCACGCTGCTGGTCATGCCGATGGGTCATGCCGTCAGAGACTTGCGATCGTAAGGGCAACGCATACTCTACAGGAAGCAAGCTACGGGCAAAGAACCTGGCTGGTTCTCACTCAATTTATGTCAATTCAGCGTAGGGGCGCAGCATTTGGCGCAAAACTCTTGCCGAGCCTGAAAATTGTTGCCCAAATGCTACGCCCTTCCACGGGTTAACTATTGAATTAGGAGAAAACCATCATGATCAAAGATTCTCATCAGCACGGCTGGCTGTTCCGGTTTGCCAGCCAGATGCTCAAATATGTTCTGCTAGGTCTGTTTGGACTGGGGATTGCCTGTCTAGTGTCGGCAGTGCTGGGAGTCTTCCCCCTGGTTGAAATTCTGATCAGCATCCTGGCTCAGGCAGTGCTTCGGATCATGGTTGTACTGGCATGTCTGTTAGCAATAGCTGTCGCTTTTGAGTCGGTTCGATAAGACAGCAAACTATGCCTCAGTCAGGTTTTACTAACTCACGTAAACTATGATTCTGCATTGACTCCCTTCAATTGTCTCGTATTTCATAGTCTCCCTGCGCTGGGCAAAATGGCTAATCAAGCAAATGAAGCAGGAGAGAGATGGAAAAAGGAGGCTAACGCTTGAATTTGATCAGGTATCAATTTGCTCCTATGGTTCAAATTTTCTATTTTATGCGGGGATTGAATACTCGACAGCTCGTGGGTTTTCCATCTTTTTTGATGCATCCAGTATCTCTAAGCCAACAATGTTGCCAGCCTGATCATAGTCAAAGATTAAACCTGGCTTTTCTTCATCGCTCTCTTCAATTGCAGTATCACTAAAAATAATTCTCAAAATATCAACTTCAGGATCGTAAGTAATTTTCATCGCTACCTCCAGTATTTTTGAATTCTGCTAGTTCGATAAACAGTGATGACAATGACAGGATCTACATCATCATTTACAATGACCCGCAATAAGAAAAGTTTTCCGCTACCAAAATCAATCTGAGACTGATATATCTTTCTACCCTCACGTTCGGGAATAACTTGCTGAGGATGAGCTAAAACAGACTCAACTAGAGTAAGAGGAATCCCTCTCTGACGTATCTCTTCTTGAGCATGACGAGTTAACCTATATTTCATGAATTACGATTATCTGATTATCTTCTTAGCTCCTCATCCTTGTTGTAGGCAGATTGATTTTTTTGGTTCAGGAATGGGGTTGCCTTCTGTTTTTGCCACGTCTAACCAGGCTTGTTTGGCATTTAGCACTTCACGCAAGGCTTCTTCCTTAGTTTCACCGAAGGCAGAACAATATTTCAAATCAGGAATGTCAGCAATATAACCTCCATCTTCTGCGCTGTAAAAAATATTGATGTGATATGCGTTCATGACTCATTCTCTAGCGTTAGTAAATATTACTCAATCAAGGCTCTACGTCTCCATTCGATAGCAATTCCTAATCTTCTACAGCTAAACCTTCAACACGATTGAATTCTTGAGTATTGTGCTTCACTTCAACTCTTCTCGCATCTCATATTCTCCCTGCTCTGAACGAACCAGGGGTTCACCCTCCCAGCTACCAATCACCTCATCAAAAAAACCTGCCATCCAGCGTGTGTGTTCTGGTTTTTCTATTTCAGGTTTAGCAAAAGGTTGAATAATCACCATCACTTCCAATTCGGTGTTGGTTATGCCTATAGGAACTTGCAAATTGAGAATTCCATCTGCGCCCACATGAGAACGAAACGATACACTTTTCATCTCAAACCTCCATTCCTAATTTCTCATTTTGAATTTTGCATTGACTGCCTCACTCTCTCCACCTGCTTTGGTGCTTCCATTTCAGTAAAGAGCTGAATTGCTTTATGAAAACTGTCTTGACTTCTTTTAAGTTCATCCATCGCTTGGTAAGTTAAACCAAATTGATAATAAACTTGGGCTATATCATTTTTTGCTTCAATTTTTTCTAAAATATCTAATGCTTCTAGATGGTATTCCAAAGCAAATTTAAAGTTAGCTTGCTCTCGGTATAACTCTGCTAATCCATTAACAGCTCTTGCTTTCACCTGGGGATAATAACTAATTTCAGCATATTTGACAGACTGTTCATAGATTTCAAATGCTTCTTCAAACATCTTCAAATTTTTATATGTTGAGCCAAGAAAAAATAAACCATAACCAGTAGTGATTCGATTTCGGCTCCTAATCCTTTTACAAGCTTTTTCAATAAAGTCAAATGCTTTCTGCTTTCTCTCAAAATTCGAGTACAAAAAAGCAAGTGCGATAAATATGAAAGCTTTTGAATCCATTTCATCAATATCTATATAAAGCTTTTCAAAAATATCTAAAGCATCCAAAAGTTCCCATAATTCTATTTTACATATTCCTATAGCAGCCAAAGCTCCTACTTTCTTTTGTTTAAATTTTCTAATATCAGAATCATCAAGTTCATTTGCTAAATTCAAGAACTCAATACAAATATTTTTTCCTTTCTCATGAAATCTAATTGCTTGATGAATTTTTCCTGTTATTTGATACGAAACACCCAGTAATCCATAAAGTTCACTTTTAGCATAACTGGGACTGGTTTTATCTATAATCAAATGGATAGCTGATGTAAGTTGCTGAAATATACCCAGTTTGTAAAATGAGCGTCCAAGACGTTCTGGATCTGATAAATTGCAAATTCGCTCTTGCAGTATTACACTTCCAGCCTTCTCAAGATTATTGATTGCTGTCCAATGATAGTAAGACTCGAATGCTAATAGTGCATCATCTATTGATGTAATGGTTTTTATTTTTTCTGTCCAAAACTCTGCTGCTTTTGTATTTGCTACTTCCCAATCGTTACTTGTTCTTAAACGACTAATTGCCTCTATCCTAATCACTGGATGTAACCAAAACTCTCCATTCTCAAAATCAATCAACGATCGATCCTGCAACGACTTAATCACTCGTCGATGGCGGTTTTCTGGGACATCCCAGAGCAGGCAAAACAAGCCTTCAATGGGAACCGTTGGCACATCTTGATAGCGGTAACAACCCATGCGGCAGAGCAGGTTGTAGGCATCAGGGTCGAGTTGTTGCAGACGATCGAACTGTTTGGTGACTAAATCTTCCAGATCCCGTTCGATAAATAAGTCGTCTTGGTTGGCTTGCCAGTAGGCTTCCACATTGCCCGCAAAGTCTTCCAGAACCGCACCACTAATGATGTCCATTGCTTTGGCATTCCCGCCATAAGCGTTATGTAACGCCGCTAGAGCGCCCTCACCCACAACCCCTCTCCCAGCAAGAGAGAAAGGCGTTATTTGGATATTGCGGCTTTGGAAGAACTGTTCCCAGGCTGACACATCCAAACTTCTCAAAGGGTAGTGCTGCACCGTGACATCGGCTTCTCGCAGGCGTTCTCGACTGGTGATTAAGGTAATCGACTGCAGGGTTGGATCACTCAGCACGCGCAGCAGTTCCACATAACGACGATGCGCTTCGATAAACTTGCCTGCCGAATCTAATGCCGGTTCCAAGTTATCGATCAGAATACCGATACGATCGCTTTGCAGTTTGCGCTTGAGCCGATCGAGGGACACCCAAAACTCGCGTCCCGGTTCTTCCCCCAGTTGTCGCAGTTTCTCTTCAATCAATCCCTCGATCGAGGCAATGTCCTTGGTCTCCTTAGCAATGGGAAACTCCAGAAAGGAGCCAAATTTCTGCTGGAGATACTTCCGTGCCAGTGTGGTTTTACCCACACCCCCTCTTGCCTGAATCACAATCACTTTGGCATTGCGACTGACCAATGCGTTGAGATCAGCGATCGCTTCATCCCGTCCGACAAAGTTGGGGTCAGCGGTTGCCGCGATCGCCTGGTTTGCCGGAATGTGGTCGCTATCCTCTAGCGTCAGGTCAAAGGACTCAAAACAACGAGCGATCGTCCGTTTGTCTGACCCTCGACAATCCAGGACATTTTTCACCGTCTCTGGATCTAGCCCGGTCAACTCCCCCAGCCGTTCCAGCGTGTATTTGCCGCCCGCATTTTCTTCGGCTTCGTGCGATCTCAGCCTCTCTCGTAGCTTCTTTAATCCGTCGGTGGTAAGAATCCGCGCCCGATTCCGTTTGGGTGAATTCATGGCTGAAGGATGATTGCCTAATTCATCATATTTTGGCTGATGTTCTCGAAGATAAGGGAGATTACCCGATTTTAAGCTTGAATTTTGTTTTCGTACATTATCTTGAGCTTCCTCAAACCTTTACTCAGAAGGAGCTAGAAAATACAAATAAAAGATACTAAGGATGCTTCAAAAATAAGTCGGTAACTAAGCAGTTCTTCGCGTGTCCACCGTTTTTGAATTGCCCCGAATTCTCCTTCTTCTTGGTGTCAATAGAGATCACCGCGCGGTGCCGACGTTGAAACGCTTCGACGTCGAGCAATGTGGTGAAACTGATCATCTCGGTCTGGATGTTGCTTACCTTCTTAGGTTTTACGGTTGCTCTGCAAACTGTACCCCCTCTCCACCAGCAGGGTGTATACAGTCGTGGCACAAACGCTATACCCTTCTCTTGCAATGCATCAGCCGGTTGATTGACACTCTTGCACGTCCAGCGCGAAGCACATTCGGATTCTCCCCGACTGGTGGGTTCGACTAAGCTGTCTAACGTTTCTAAAATCAGAGGTTCTCGTTCTTCGACTCGTGTACGCCCCCGCCAATTTGGTGAATTCGTTCAGGTGCAAGCAACTCTGTTGATTGACTGCTCAATTCTTTGAGTCCCGCACGAATTGTATTTTGGCTCAGTCCAGTCGCACAATGAAGGGCAAGGATGCCAAAGCTTCTGCTTCTGCGGCAGCCCATAACCGACGGCTACGCTCATTCAACATGGGGCTAAGGTGTTGATACTTGTGTTTGATTTGCTTGACGATTGAATCAGCAATCATAGGAAATCGGGGCATCGCTCTATTTAATCAGCGATTCCATTCAGGTAAAGATAGAGTTGTGCAACTTATTTTTGTAAGGCTCCTAACTGGATTCCCCGATGCCACAGAGTTTAAATATCTAAATCGGTGAGATTTAGTTTGGGCGCATTGGCTTCAATAAACTCCCGCCGGGGGGCGACTCGATCGCCCATCAAAACGGTGAAGATGCGATCGGCTTCCGCAGCATCCTCAATCTCGACGCGCTTCAGAGTCCGGCTTTCTGGGTTCATGGTCGTATCCCAGAGTTGCTGAGGCATCATTTCACCCAACCCTTTGAAGCGCTGAGTAGTATAGTTTGCATTTGCGGGAAACTCATTGCGAACCAGATCATTGAGTTCGCGATCGCTGTAACAGTAGTAGTGATTGCGTCCCCGTTCAATTTTGTAGAGCGGTGGACACGCAATATAAACATAGCCCTGATCGACCATCGATCGCTGATAGCGATAGAAGAACGTCAACAAAAGGGTTCGGATATGGGCACCATCTACATCTGCGTCAGTCATGATCACAATACGGTGATACCGCAGTTGAGAGGCATCAAAGTCTTCCCCTTTAATGCCCAAGCCCAGCGCTGTGATCAATGCCTGGATTTCCGTGTTTTTGTAGATCTTGGCATCATCGGTTTTTTCAATGTTCAAAATCTTACCTCGTAAGGGCAAGATTGCCTGGAAGCGGCGATCGCGTCCTTGCTTGGCGCTGCCACCTGCTGAATCTCCTTCTACAATGAAGATCTCAGATTCTGACGGATCTCTCGAACTGCAATCTGCCAGCTTACCGGGCAAGGTCGAAGATTCCAAAACAGACTTGCGGCGCACCAACTCCCGCGCCCGACGAGCTGCCTCGGCAGCATTAAATGCTTGGATGGCTTTTTCCAGTATGGAGTCGGCGATCGCAGGACGAAACTCCAGATATTCAGTCAACACTTCCCCGACTAGCGAATCGACAATCCCTCTCACTTCGGTATTGCCCAGTTTGGTTTTGGTCTGCCCTTCAAATTCGGGTGAAGGCACTTTGACCGAAATGACGCCCGTCAAGCCTTCGCGGATGTTTTCCCCTGCCAGATTGGCATCATTTTCTTTCAGCTTGTTGCGTTTGCGGGCGATCGCATTCATCGTGCGAGTCAGCACGGCTTTCAACCCTTCCAGGTGCGTACCACCATCGATCGTGCGGATGTTATTGGCAAACCCCAGCAGGTTATCCGTATAGGCATCAGAACACCACTGCAACGCTACCTCTACCTGAACATTGTTGCGCTCACCCTGAACATAGATGACTTCTTCGTGCAAGGCTTGCTTATCCCGGTTCATGTAGGCAATGTATTCTCGAATTCCGCCCTCGTAAAAATAGGTCTCGACGTGAGGTTCATTGCGTTTCAGCACCTCCAAACGGTTGTCCGTAAAAGTGATTTTCACGCCCCCATTCAGGTATGCCAGTTCCCGTAAGCGTCCTGCCAGGGTGGCATAATCGAACTCAACCGTTGTGGTAAAGATTTCAGTATCCGGCTTAAAAGCGACCGTCGTGCCCGTACCAGGCGCCGAACTGGGTTGAACCGTCAGTTCAGTTACAGGCGCACCCCGCTCGAAGCGCTGGGTATGGATTTTTTTCTCTCGAAGAACAGAAACTTCAACCCATTCAGAGAGTGCATTGACGACGGAAATCCCAACGCCGTGTAAGCCGCCAGAGACCTTGTATCCCCCATCACCAAATTTGCCTCCTGCATGGAGAATAGTCATCACAGTTTCCACCCCCGATTTTCCAGTACGAGGGTGAATGCCTGTGGGAATCCCTCTCCCATCATCGATTACCTGGACAGAACCATCGGGGTTGAGGGTGACCTGGATATCTTTGCAGTACCCTGCCAACGCTTCATCGACAGAGTTGTCAACAACCTCATAGACTAAGTGATGCAGACCTCGCGGTCCGGTGCTCCCGATATACATTCCCGGACGCATCCGAACAGCTTCCAGACCTTCCAACACTCTGATCTGCTCGGTATCGTAATTGTTAGTCATGGGTTAAGCGCTCCAACAGGCAAACCGAAGCTATGATAGCCTTCAAATAGCATTTATTACTAAAATTTTAACACAAAAGGCTTAGACGCGATTTTAGGGCAGTCTCAAGCGTCATTTTTAAAGGGGATGGATCAGTCTTTTTCTGCAAAGCAACCTTGCCATCAGGATAAACCTGACAATAGTTCGATTGTACCAAAAATGGTTGTCATCTGTGGTCCGACGGCATCTGGAAAGTCTGGGCTGGCGATCGCACTGGCAACCCGTTGGCAAAGCATGATTCTCAGTGCGGATTCGCGACAAGTGTATCGAGAGTTTAACATTGGAACGGCTAAACCGAACGCTTTTGAGCAGCAACAGGTACCGCATTCTCTAATTGACATTTGTGATCCTACGGAGACACTGACTCTGGCGGAGTATCAGGCACAGGCGAAAAGAGTGATTGCAGAATGGATGGGAGACGAGAGCGGGGAGGAAAGTCTGCGGGGAGCGGGGGACGCGAAAATACAAGGAGGACAGCTCAGTAAGCAAGAGGAGACACAAGGTTTGCCATTGCTGCTGGTGGGGGGAACAGGGTTATATATTCGCTCGATCGTGCGAGGGTTAAAGATCCCCAGAGTTGCGCCTCAGCCAGCATTGCGATCACAATTACAGGCATTGGGACAATGCCAACTGTATGCCATGTTGCAACAAGTTGATCCGATGGCAGCAGCACGAATTCATGCCAACGATGAAACGCGAACGTTGCGAGCCCTGGAAGTGTTTTATGTAACCGGGCAACCGATTTCAGCACAACAGGGTGAAGATCCCCCCAATTACCCAATTTTGCAAATTGGTTTGGATTGTGCCGAGCCAGAGGCGATCGCCCAGCGAATTCATCAGCGAACCCACCAGATGGTGGCAGAGGGGCTAGTAGAGGAGGTCGCGTTTTTGTGTGAGAAGTACGGCGCAGAGTTGCCCTTGCTGGATACGCTGGGGTATCGGGAGATGAAGCAATATCTGGCAGGCGAGGTCCCTCTGGCAGCGGCGATCGACTTAACCGTGCTGCACACACGCCAGTTTGCCAAACGTCAACGCACCTGGTTTCGGGCTGATCCCACGATCGAGTGGTTCGATGCCGATGCCCCAGATTTGCTAGAACAAGTCTGGCAGCGAGTACAGGAATTTGAGCAAGTATCCGATAATAGGAAATAGCAAGGCTTAAATCTCTGGAAATTTGTCCTAACGTTGCCCTGAGCTTGACGAGGTTGTAACCATGGTTTCTCCCCCAATACTCAACACCCCTTCAGAAGTTATCTACCCTGATCGGGATGGCGAACCCATGGCAGACAATACCGAGCAGTTTCAGTGGATTGTAGTTATTAAAGAAAATCTGGAACTCTTATTTGCCAATGATCCCAATGTGTTCGTCGCGGGTGATTTGCTCTGGTATCCCGTCGAAGGGAACCCCAAAATTCGCACAGCACCCGATGCGTTAGTGGCGTTTGGTAGACCGAAAGGGCGGCGTGGTTCTTACCAGCAGTGGCGAGAGCAGGGAATTGCGCCCCAAGTGGTGTTTGAAGTGCTGTCTCCGGGGAATCGCAAAGTTGAAATGGACAAAAAGCTCTTGTTCTACGATCGCTATGGCGTAGAAGAGTACTACCTGTACGGTCCCGACACCAACGACTTAAGCGGTTGGTTGCGAGCGGATGACTACCTGGATGCGATCGAATCCCTGGCAGATTGGATCAGTCCCCGATTGGGCATTCGGTTCGATTTATCGGGTGAGGTCTTGCGGATTTACAGCCCCGATGGCAAACCCTTTCTGACCCACGTCGAAATTGGGCAACAACTGGAGCAAGCGCGCCAACAGGCAGAGCAGGAAAAGCAACGAGCAGACGAAATGGAAAAGTTATTGCAGCAGTACCGCGATCGCTTTGGTTCCCTGCCAGAATAACACTGCAGTGTCTTCTGCATCTTTTCGATATCCTGCCTATGTAACCCCGTACAATCAGAATCAATGATTGATCCCGCAACTTTGATCCCAAAACTGTAATGCTCGCTCAACCGCCCCAACCCCAGACAACCCGAAACTGGCAGCCTATTGTCAAAGCCTTTGAAGCTGCGATCGATCAAAAGAATGTGGTTCGCAAGAGAGAAGAACTACTAGTCTATGAATGCGATGGGTTAACCAGCTATCGTCAACGCCCAGAAGTCGTCGTATTGCCCCGCACCACAGAAGAAGTCGCGGCGATCGTCAAAATCTGCAATCAATACCAGGTGCCTTTTGTCGCCAGAGGATCAGGCACAGGGCTTTCAGGTGGCGCTTTGCCGATCGAGGATTGCGTTCTGATTGTCACTAGCCTAATGAAAAAGATCCTTCGGGTTGACCTGGAAAACCAGCGCGTCGTGGTGCAACCGGGTGTGATCAATAACTGGGTCACTCAGGCAGTCAGCGGAGCAGGCTTCTACTATGCCCCTGATCCCTCCAGCCAAATTATTTGCTCGGTCGGAGGCAACGTAGCAGAAAATTCCGGCGGAGTGCATTGCCTCAAATATGGAGTCACCACCAACCATGTGTTGGGACTCAAGCTGGTGTTGCCGACTGGGGCGATCGTGGATGTGGGTGGCACAATACCTGAAATGCCCGGTTATGACCTGACAGGTTTGTTTGTCGGTTCTGAAGGGACCCTGGGAATTGCCACTGAGATTACCCTGCGCATTCTCAAAACACCAGAATCAGTGCGCGTGCTTCTGGCAGACTTTACCAGCGTGGCAGCCGCAGGGGCAACCGTTGCCGACATCATTCGTGCAGGTATTATCCCCGGTGGCATGGAAATGATGGACAACCTCAGCATTAATGCGGTCGAGGATGTCGTTGCCACCAATTGCTATCCCAGAGATGCAGAAGCCATTTTGCTGGTCGAAGTGGATGGGTTGGAAGTCGAAGCAGAAACGAATACCCAACGAGTCCGACAGATTTGCTTGCAGAACGGAGCACGTAATGTCACTGTTGCCACAGATCTTGAAGAACGGTTAAGGCTCTGGAAAGGGCGCAAAGCCGCATTTGCTGCCATGGGTAAAATCAGCCCTGACTACTATGTGCAGGACGGTGTCATTCCTCGCACTCAACTCGAATATGTTTTGACTGAGATTGCCCGCTTAGGCGAACAATACGGCTACTTTGTCGCCAATGTTTTTCATGCCGGAGATGGCAATCTGCATCCTCTAGTGTTGTATGACAATGCAGTGCCTGGTGCTTTGGAAAAAGTTGAAGCACTCGGCGGAGCCATTCTCAAGCTTTGTGTGCAGGTAGGGGGAAGTATTTCAGGGGAACATGGCATTGGGGCAGATAAACGCTGCTACATGCCAGAAATGTTTACACCGACTGATTTGGAAACAATGCAATGGGTACGGCAGACATTCAATCCTCAGGGATTAGCCAATCCCACCAAAATCTTTCCCACTCCGAAAACCTGTGGCGAAGCTGCCAGAGCGGAAACCGCTAAACAGTTTAAAGGGGTCGATCGTTTCTAGAAAAAGGGAGGTGGTGCTGAATAGCAGTATGGAGTTGGAACCAAATTTCAACTCATACGACTCCAAATTCATACCCAAAATCAGCAACGCCAAAAGGGACGGAGGGTTGAGAGCATTGGGGCTTTGGATGATGCCTGAAGCCGAAAAGCGATTTTAATACACTGGTGCTTAAAAATCGATCGTCCAGAGTCCCAAGTCTATATCGCGCGCTCTACCCACTCAATCCTCGTCACGACCGATGCCGAATGTGCTCGTACACTCCCACATACTTGCTACCTGGGATGTTCCACGAGTTGTCGTACTCCATCCCCTGAATTGCCAACTGTTGGAAATGTTTGGGAGATTTCGTCCAGAGATCTAAAGCCCGCTCCATGGCTGATTCCAGAGCCGTAGAATCCGTTTGGTAAAAGACAAAGCCATTGCGTGTTTCGGGCGAATGATGCTCGTCATAATCCCAATCAAACACAGTGTTGAGCAACCCACCAACTCCACGCACGATCGGCACCGTACCATACCTCAGTCCAATCATTTGGGTCAGCCCGCAAGGCTCGTAGTTACTGGGAACCACAATCATATCTGCGCCAGCATAGATTAGATGCGCCAATTCTTCATTGAAGCCTAGCTCCAAATGGCAGTCAGGGTTACTGTTTAAGAAGGTTTTCTCATGCCAGAACCAGGAATTAATTCCCGATTCCGTCGCCGATCCCAACAATACAAACTGTGCCCGTTTGTGCAATGCGTAATAGAGAGCATGGTGCACCAAATGCACCCCTTTCTGCCCATCGAGCCGTCCAATGAAGCAAATCAGTGGCTTGTCGGGGTCATCCTGCAACATCAACTGTTCACGCAACGCTTTCTTGTTCTTCGCTTTTTCTTCAAAATTGTCGATGCTGAAGTGGTGAGGGACGTACTGATCCTTTTCTGGATTCCACACCTCGTAATCAATGCCATTGAGAATGCCACCAAACTTGTGATGATGGACTTCTAGCGTAGGATTTAGCCCACAACCCACCTCCGAGAACCGGGCTTCCCAAGCATGATGGGGGGAGACCGTATTGATGTAATTGGAATAAACAATCCCTCCCTTCATCAAATTAATGGCTCCAGGATGATGATTATCTTGCAAGCGATCCCAGGTGTAGTAATACGCATCGTTGTTTAGCCCAGTGGCATGCAAAATATCCGCTCCGCATACTCCCTGGTGCTTAAAGTTGTGAATGGTATAGCAAACCCGTTGATTCCAGAGGCCGTGATACTTATACATTTCAAAGAGCATCACTGGCACCAATCCGGTCTGCCAATCGTGGCAGTGGATGATATCGGGACGCTTATTCGACTGTTGTAGAAACTCCAACGCAGCTTTGCTGAAAAAAGCAAATCGTATGGTGTCATCTAGCGCCCCGTAGTAAAGACCTCGGTTAAAAAAGTTGTCGCTGGAGTGGGGCTGGATAAAAAAACACAGACGTCCGTGCACCCAGCCACAAAAGACAGAACAGTGAATTGCTCCGTCATACCAGGGCACCCACAAATCCCGATAGGCATCGTGCAAACCCCAGATATGGTCGTAGCGCATACAGTCGTACATCGGCAGGATGAGTTCGACACAATGCCCCTGAATCTCTAACTCTCTGCTTAGCCCATAAACCACATCGCCTAAGCCCCCAGCCTTAATCACTGGGGCACACTCAGAGGCAATCTGCACAACGTACATGTCCGATCCTCACCAACTGACTACTTAACAGAATTTTATCTTCCTACGTCTTTCTTCATATAAGATGCGTCTTTTGTCAAGTCAAGCGATCGGGGTAATCCTTTTGGTTCATTAGCAAAGGCGTCATTGAAACCCTTTCTCGCAAAGCCATCCAATCGCGCAACCTGCTTGAAAAAGATCTCTCAAGTATTATGAAGATCCAATCAGTATTAGAAGATCTGCTCCAAACACATTAGAAGATCCAATTTTATAGATTAGCGCCTTGTGGGCGTGAAAACGCCTTGCTTTGCACTTTTCCTTCAGGAAATTTTGGCGATCGAGTGATGAACTGGAGCTATGAAAGCGTACTTTTTGGTAAAAGGCAGCTCATCGCTTTTGAGGCTCACGAATCATTGCGTTCTGCAACAGAATTGTGCAATAGGATGAAGAATTTTGACGAGAACAGTGAAGTTGCGATCGCGTCTCTCCTGACAATTCCCCCATCCCGAGGGGATATGAGGGACACCAGGCATTGCGTTCTCACTGTGAATCAATTTGCAATTTTATTGAATCCACGTTCCTCAGGCAGCCGTTCCCTTAATAACCTTTTAATTTCCCATGTTTCAGGACTGCTATATTATTTTGACCGGAGCATCGCTCTATGTGGGGTGAAGAGTGCCACAGAACAGCGAATATTGAGGAAAATTCATGATTGCAGCCGCATCATCCAGTAGCCCGTCCACACCCGCAGGAACTCGTTCGGATTTACCAAATATTTGTGGGTTAGAAGCAGAAATTAGTGCAATAGTAACCCAAAACGAACCTATCTTTTTACCCAACACAAACCTTCGTTTAGAAGATATCTCAGCCAGTTTTGCTTGTGCACTACACATGCACCAACCCACGATTCCTGCAGGTGCGCAGGGCGAACTGATCAGTAACCTGCAACATATGTTTGAGCATCCCCATGATGGGGACAATCATAATGCGAGTGTTTTTGCCTGGTGTTACAGTCGCATGGGAGATTTTATTCCCGAACTCGTAAGTCGTGGTTGCAATCCCCGAATTATGCTGGATTATTCGGGCAATTTGCTGTGGGGATTGCAGCAAATGGGACGAGAGGATGTGTTGAATAACCTCAAACGTCTGGCATGTGATCCCACCTACCAACCCTACGTGGAATGGTTAGGAACGATGTGGAGTCATGCGGTGATCCCTTCCACCCCGATTCCGGATATCAAATTGCACATTCAAGCCTGGCAACATCATTTTGCCTCACTCTTTGGCAATGACGCGCTGAAGCGTGTGAAAGGATTTTCTCCGCCAGAAATGCACCTGCCCAACCACCCCGATACGCTCTATGAATATGTCAAAGCGCTGAAAGAATGTGGCTACCGCTGGTTGATGGTGCAGGAACATTCGGTGGAACGGTTAGATGGTTCGGAATTGTGGCAAGACCAAAAATATATTCCCAATCAACTAGTTGCCCGCAATTCTCAAGGCAAAACGATCGCCATTACAGCACTGATTAAGACCCAAGGCTCGGATACCAAGTTGGTGGCACAGATGCAGCCTTATCACGAAGCTAAAGGACGGGGTCAGCAGTCGATCGCAGATAAACTCGTGCCTGCCTGTGTGACTCAAATTGCCGATGGTGAGAATGGTGGGGTAATGATGAATGAATTCCCCCGTGACTTTCAGCCTCTCTGGTCTGAGATTAAGGACAATGGTAGAGGAACCAAGGGCGTGGTCGGGCTAAATGGCACAGAATACCTGGAATTGCTGGAGGCAGCAGGGGTCAGTTCGGAGGACTATCCAAAAATTCAGGCAGTTCAGCAGCATAAAATTTGGCAGCGGGTCGATCCCCATCAATCAACCTCGGCAGAGATCGAACAGGCGATCGCCGAACTCAAAGCCACCGATCATCGCTTCCATATGGATGGTGCTTCCTGGACGGATAACCTGAGTTGGGTCAAGGGCTACGAGAATGTATTGGAACCAATGAATCAACTCAGTGCGATGTTCCACAAAAAATACGATCCGCTGGTTCAGCAAGATCCCTCCATCACCCAGAGATCGGACTACCAGGAAGCATTGCTCTATAACCTGCTCGTGCAAACCAGTTGTTTTCGCTACTGGGGGCAAGGCACCTGGACCGACTATGCCCGGGAACTGTATCGTCGTGGCGCTGAATTGGTTAAAGAGTAATTAGGCTGTCCCAGCGGGGAGATGGGCACCACGCTAAAATACCACACACAGGAATAATCAGCATGAATGCTTCTTTTTGAGAAACTTCATGCTGATTAACAGTGGGCTATTCTGATCTAGTCACAATGCGAAGGTCTACCTATCTGGACTTTGGAGGAAAGATAGGCAACTATCGCACCTAGTTAGCTTTCTGGCAAGTCCGCCAACTTTACGCCAACCATTGGCTTTTTTTTGCGAAAACCATTGTTTTGACACCCTCGATCTCGTCTATCCAAAGCCATTTGCCCGATTCCAGCGATCTCACTTTCCTGAATTACACGAGTAGATATGTAAAAAAATGTAAAGAAGAAAAGCAGTGATGACCATCCACCTGACACCCCAGCGAGCACCCGTGAACAATACCAACACACACTGGCTCAAGTACCCTTACAACTCCAAATTCATCTCCAAAGTCAGCAACGCCAGAAATTCTGTCTTTGGATGAGGCAACTTGAACCTGGCGTAACAGGACAGTTTATCAAATTGAACCACAGGAGTAAACATGGCTGAACCTGAGAAATGGCAGAGCTTTCTATCCGCTCTACAAACTGATATTTTGCCCATCTATGCTCAGCATGAACAAAGTTTCGATCATGAGCAGATTCATGGCAGATTGCATATTTGTCGCAGCTTAATTTTGGCAGAATGTATGGCGACTTTATATGCTCCGTTTGTGGAAATCGATCGCTTTGCCATTCGCTATGCTGTGGCATTCCATGATTCGGGTCGGCGCGGCAACGGGGTCGATATTTGGGAGCCTGCGAGTGCAGTCAACTGTTTCAAATATTTGCGAGATCGCTGTTCGCTCGACCCGGTGCAAGCGGAAAGTATTGCTCGCTACATCATCAAAAAAGGGGCGCCCGTTGACCTAAATCAACAAATTGCCAACGATGCAGATACGTTGGAAATCATGCGATTGACACAGCTAGGAGGGTTTAAGCCCATGCTGCTGGCTTTTGGGCGTAGTATCCCTGAACTGGAATCTTTGCGAGAACCGCTGATTCAGGAAGCGTGGCAATTCATCCAGATTACTGAACTGGTCAAAACTCGGCTGTCTACAGAAAATTATTGGGCAGAGACGACTGCATTAGTCCAAGCCTATCCATTGCTCGTTTCGGGGTTACCTAAGGAATCCGTTTGAGCACAAAGCTTTCGGACTGAGCAATTAGTCCAACTTCAGAGCATTGACGGGAACTTCATCCCAGGTTTCGACCTTGCGGAGGCGCGCAGTCCAGCCTTCTGCTTTCTGATAATCTGACAAATTGTCCTGAAAGGATTCATGACATTCTAAAGCCTGTGTTTCATCGCAACAGGCAATGCAGGTATACAAAATCCCACAAGCATCAATCTGCTCATTTACCCAAATGGTCATGATCTCGCTCCTTGTCGCGTCACGCACAATGACAGTTTAGCGCTGCATTCTGTTTTTAGCGGATGCGATCGCTCAACACAAGTAAAAGTAAGGCTTTTTTAACAAATCGCTAACCGTCCGCCAATTGCTGCAATCCGTCCCCGGTAATCCGACAAATCCGCCAATCGGGCAGGATGGTTGCCCCGATCCGTTCGTAGAAAGCGATCGCAGGGGCATTCCAATCCAGCACACTCCATTCCACCCGTCCGCAGTTGCGATCAACTGCGAGTTGCCCCAGATGGGTGAGTAGCGCACGGGCAATGCCTCGACGACGATAATCGGGTAACACAAATAAATCTTCCAGGTACAGCCCTGGCTTGGTGAGGAAAGTAGAGTAATTGTAGAAAAACAGGGCAAATCCAGCCGGTTTTTCTGCAAATTCTGCTAGGATCGCTTCTGCATAGGGTTTATCCCCAAATAAGTGGGCTTCCAACTCAGCCACCGTCCCTGTAACTGCATGGGAAAGCTTTTCGTATTCTGCCAGGGCTTGAATCAGCCCAAAAAGCGTTGGAACATCTCCTGGCATTGCAGGACGAATAACGATCGGAGAGGACACAGTTTCCATCGATTTAGACACACTGAATGACTCACTCGAGTAGAGTCGTTTGCATTTGTATTGTTAATCAAGTGTTGTCGTCTTATCAATCACTTTTTAACGTATCGATTGAGAATCCTTAAACTTACTACGGGATTTATGAGTACGGGTTGCTTTGCCTGATTCGTTTCATTCGCACGATTTCGCAATCCTGACCCGATCGAATCCTTTGAATCTAACCGTTCCCTGCCTCTGAGCGCGCAAATCGCTCTTGGATAAGCACTTTTGGGCGCTGGCGATCGCGACCGAATCTATCGGCTGCGTGAGATGAGATCGCTCAATTTTTCATACAATTTTTAATCGAACAATTTCCAACCCATTTTTTATAACAACTGATTTTTGGCACAGGTGAACTCAACAGATCCGCTGACCTTTATTTACTCCTACCTACCCTCATGCCAGTCAATCCCATTCGCTTTGCCCAATTCAACCCTCACTCAACCGCAATAAAGCCGCACAACTAATCGCCGATCTGTCTAACGCCAATAACGCCCAAGCTCAGGCAGTGGCAGAAATCATTCAGCGAACCAATCCTGATGATTCGACCACTGCGGTGAATGAAAACCTGGGCGGCTTTTACTCTTAATCACACGAAAGCAGGAGATCAACTTCTGGCAGTGCTATCAGGAGTCCAGGCAAGCACCATGAATGCGAACATTTTATATTTCTGTAAGGTGTAAGTCGCTTCTAAAGAACGATCGCATCGACTCTGAAACCCAATTTTGCACCCAACCCTGATTCCCTAAAAAGCCGGAGTTGGGTGCATTTGATAGTTGAGGGACGAGCGTTATCGCTCAGGGGCATCAGGACGTATTGATTACTGGGCACAGAAGAAGTTGAGCCTTCACAACTTTCATACGCGCGCACCTGAACAAACCAGACGTTGACTTTTTGTTTGATTATAAAAAATCTCTCTGGTCTATAGAGCAAGCATCTGAGCCTTAGCTAAAAACTACATTGAGAGGCGAGAATAACTTCTGTAAACCAACAGATGCACACTACAATTTCATCATAAAAAACACTAAAAATACCAATATTTGATGACGTAAATGTTTCTATATTAGGCATCATGATCATGGAAGCACCTCACAATATCCTCAGACATGAGGAATTCAGGTCGAAATTAACAAAACAGAGACTCAGATAGAACGGCATTTCAAGAAGCGATCTCAAATAATGGTTCAAAGGCGTTGATGGGCGAAAAGAGCTTACTGCTTCACCCTCCTTTACGAAATAGGATTACCCAAGTAATAATTGACTACCAGTAACGAAGTTGACGATTTTTCTTAATCTTTTATCCAAGACACGCCCTCAATCCGTAGGGATTAAGAGTCGTATTCGGGATGAGGTTTTCAATGTGGATTGTCGTCCTTCTCTAGACATATACCTGCCTGAGCCGAGTAATGTTAGTCTACTAAACAGTATCTTCCTACTCACACTTAACCTTCAGAGAGGACATCGATGGCATATCAATTACCCGCTTTACCCTATAGCTACACCGCTCTGGAGCCTTTTATTTCTAAGAGCACGCTAGAATTTCATCACGACAAACACCACGCCACTTACGTAACCAAATTCAACGAAGCCGTGCAAGGCACCGATTTAGACAGCAAATCGTTGGAAGAAGTGATCAAAGCGATCGCGGGTGACTCCAGCAAGACTGGGATTTTTAACAACGCGGCTCAAGCCTGGAACCACACTTTTTACTGGAATAGCCTCAAGCCAAGCGGGGGCGGTACTCCCTCCGGGGCACTGGCAGATAAAATTGCCGCTGACTTTGGCAGCTTTGACAAATTCCTGGAAGCCTTCAAAACTGCTAGCACCACTCAGTTTGGCAGCGGTTGGGCTTGGCTAGTATTAGATGGCAGCACGCTAAAAGTAACCAAAACCTCCAACGCAGACAACCCGCTGACCAGCAACCAAGTGCCATTGCTGACCCTGGATGTTTGGGAGCATGCTTACTACTTAGATTATCAGAACAAGCGTCCCGACTACATTGAGGCATTTCTCAAGAACCTGCTCAACTGGGACTTTGCTGCTCAGAACTTCGCAGCAGCATAACATTGGGTCTCACCACCCCATTCACCCGGCCACCAAAGACCTGACAATGAGCGCATAGGTATCCCATAGCTGACGCTAACGCACCGCCCCTCACGAGTGAATCGGGCATTACGGCATTACCTCACGCATGCTATGCAGCCAGACTGCCCTGGTCAAATCAACATGAGCAAAGGTTGCCAGGTTAACTATTTTCCCATAACAAAACCTGGCTGGAAGTAACTGACTTGGTTGCCTCTAGCCAGGTTTTATTGTGGGCGCAGTTGAGTGATTGCACAGCTTACTATCCCAACCATCCCTTTAATCGTTCCGCAATTTGGGGGCGCCGCAGCTTTCGCATTGCTTTGGTTTGGATTTGCCGTACCCGTTCTCGTGAAAGGTTGAACAAACCACCCACTTCTTCCAGGGTGCAGGGTTGGCTAGTAGTTAGCCCATACCGTAACGAGATAATATCTTTCTCCCGTTCGGTCAGCACATCGCTTAACACTTCCCAAATTTCTTGCCGCAACATCAGGTCACTCATTTGCTGTTCTGGCGATCTCGTTTCACCATCTTCCAGCAAATCCATCAGTTCGGTGTCTTCCCCTTTACCAATGCGATGGTTGAGTGAGAGCGATTTGCGTCGGACTTGCAACAGGCTTTGCAGTTGGCTAACGGACATTTCCAAAGCATCTGCCAACTCTGTCTCGCTAGGGGCACGGTTGAACTCTTTGCGTAAATCACGCTGGATTTTTTTTAGCTTATTCAGCTTCTCAACAATGTGAATGGGCAGACGAATCGTCCGCGCATCGTTGGCGATCGTACGGGTAATCCCCTGACGAATCCACCAGTAAGCATAAGTCGAAAATTTATATCCCTTGTCTGGATCAAACTTCTCAGCTGCCCGATTTAAACCCAGAGCACCCTCCTGGATCAAATCTAGAAAAGGGACACCTCGATTCAGGTAACGTTTGGCGATCGACACCACCAATCGCAAATTCGAGCGGATCATTTTGCGTTTCGCCACTCGACTGCGGTAAAGCTGCTGTTCCAATTGCCGTTCGGTCATCCCGACAGCCGTTGCCACCTCGGTGCGGGTTGGTTGCCGCCCCAACTCAGTTTGCAATTGATTTTGCAGATCATCAATTTCGACCGAATATTTGACCCGGCGGGCAAGCTCAACCTCTTCGTTGGGCTTTAGCAACGGATAACGAGCCATCTCTTTGAAAAAAGCTCCAACTGCATCATCAGAGACGGTTTTATGATGCCCTGTAGAACGCGCGATCGCCATCTGATCAACTGTCTCCGAATCCATTGCTGTATCGACATCTGCGGCAAGATTTGCCTCAAACTCAGCCAGATCAGCATTTTCCAGATCAGCATTGAGCGACACATCCATCACGTTAGCGTCTGGCTCAGCATCAGCGAACGTCGGTCCTTGATTTTGAAAAAAATCTGGGTGAAAACGGTTATCCGTGTGATTGAGTTGATACATAACCATGTTTACCGTAAATGGATTAAATGGTTTGACAGGCAGACTGTGCAAGGGACTGCTAGATTGACTAACACTGGGAAATGGAGAAATTTGCAGAGGGAAGGTCCCACCTTAAAGGGTGCATTTTAGAAGGAATTCGAACTTGAGCAGCGGTAACCCGTAATCTCAGTAGAGCGACAAAAATGGATCGGACAGAGGGGTAGCGGCCAACTCAAGCAAGAAAAACGATTTTGGATACATGATTAAGGAGGCTGACTGAGATTTCTGTAAGCGTTGTTCCTAAATCGTCAAATTTTTAGATTTTTATCTGAATCAACCACGCCTTAATAGCCTCCCATACTGATCTGATATTCCTCCTCTATCGATAGTCAGAAAGTATTCTGTACCTGAAGGTTGCCGTATTCAATCATTGCTGTCTCTCAAGGTCTTTCAAGATTGCGACTGAAGAGAGTCGGTGCTCAGATAGGGTTTGATCGCTGAGGAGAAAGAGCAGAGTATGTTAGAGTATTTCGATGTTTGAGGCATCTTGCAGAACGACTGCCAACCCTATGTTTGCCAACCCTTTAGGTATTTCAGCTCCGATTCTGGCTGAGGCTGGCGGTCATTATCCAACCCCTCCAGTAGAGCAATGGGTTGAGGTGTTGGTCGATTGTCCAGGTGCACCCGGTGTCTTTACGTATCAACTCCCACCCCAAATCTCCGTTCAGGTCGGTGACATTCTCACAGTGCCTTTTGGTTCACAGCAGGTGGGGGCGATCGCCCTATGTTTGCTGAAAACACTCCCTGCCCATATCGATCTGGTACAGGTCAAACCCATTCACGAAGTTGTAAGCCGTAGCTTTTTCCCCGCCAATTATTGGACGTTATTACAAAAAGTTGCTCATTACTACTATACTCCCCTCATGCAAGTGGTTCGTGCGGCATTGCCACCGGGTCTGCTGTCTCGTTCTCAACGCCGAATTCGCTTAAAGGCTCAGCAGCCTGAGCTAGACGCACAAAAGCCAGAGCAGTCAGGTCTGAACCTGGGTACCGAGTTCACCCATTCCACGCAAAACTTAAACTTTACCCCTCACACTGCTTTTTTTCGGACGTCTACCGCTCAGCCAATTCTGGAATTACTTCAGCGCAGCAAAACGGGAGATTACACCTGGCAATATTTACAACGACACATACCGGGTGCACGGCAAGGATTGCAAGAACTGTTGCAACAAGGATTTGTGGAAAGTTACTTAGAACCGCCCACACCCATTCGTCCCAAGGTGAGACAAGCTGTCATTCTCACTGCCACAGCGTTTCAGCATCTCGAGAGTCTTAGTCCTCGCCAGCGAGAAATTTTGGATATCTTAAAGCGAGAAGGGGGAGATTTGTGGCTGAGTGATTTGTTGCAACGTAGCCACACGACCAGTACAACGCTTAAAAATCTGGAGCAGAAAGGGTGTGTGACTCTGCAACCCCGAGAAGTATTGCGTGCCGAGGCAGGAGGCACCTTACAATCGGATTGTCCTAAACGCCTAACCGCTACTCAAGCACTGGCACTGGAGCAAATCATCACGCTCACTGGTACAGCGCAGGTATTATTGCATGGAGTCACGGGGTCGGGTAAAACAGAGGTCTATTTGCAGGCGATCGCCCCAATCTTGCAGCGAGGACAGTCAGTGCTGGTACTGGTGCCAGAGATCGGCTTAACCCCTCAGTTGACTGATCGCTTCCGGGCGCGGTTTGGCAGTCAAGTCCGCGTCTACCACAGCGCCCTCTCCGAGGGGGAACGCTACGATACCTGGCGACAAATGCTCCATGCCCAACCCCAAGTGGTCATTGGCACGCGTTCTGCTATCTTTGCTCCCCTTCCTAACCTGGGGTTGATTGTGCTGGATGAGGAGCATGATGCCAGCTTTAAACAAGATCAACCGGCCCCTTGCTATCACGCTCGTACCGTTGCCCAGTGGAGATCGCAGCTAGACCATTGCCCCCTGATTTTGGGTTCTGCAACCCCATCGCTAGAAAGTTGGGTGACTGCACAAGTTGCCAACATAACGCCAATCAACTCCTGCGATCCGGATTTAACCTTCCCAGTCGAGGCTCCCTCGCTTTACCTCACGCTCCCCGATCGGGTTTACAATCGTCCCATGCCAGAGGTCGAAGTCATCGACATGCGGCAAGAACTACAACAAGGCAATCCGTCCATTTTTAGCCGTCGTTTACAATCTGCTTTGCAAGATCTCCGGGAAAAGCAACAGCAGGGCATTTTGTTCATCCATCGGCGTGGACACAGTACTTTTGTCTCCTGTCGAAGTTGTGGCTACGTTATTGACTGCCCGAATTGTGATGTGTCACTCTCCTACCACCACAGCCACACAGAAGCGACACCTTTGCTGCGCTGTCACTATTGCAACTACACCCGGTTACATCCACCACGTTGCCCCGAATGCAGTTCCCCTTATCTCAAGTTTTTTGGCAGTGGCACGCAGCGAGTCGTACAAGAATTAAGTCGTCAGTTTCCTGATCTCCGGTGCTTACGGTTTGATAGCGACACCACACGCACCAAAGGTTCACATCGGGCGATTCTCAGCCAATTTGCGAGTGGAACCGCTGATTTATTAGTTGGAACACAAATGTTAACTAAAGGCATCGACCTACCGCAAGTAACACTGGTCGGGGTGGTGGCAGCAGATGGACTATTGAACTTATCAGACTTTCGGGCAGGGGAACGAGCATTTCAAACCCTGACTCAGGTAATTGGGCGAGCCGGACGGGGAGAAATTCCGGGACGAGCGATCGTCCAAACCTACACACCCTCCCACCCGGTAATTGCAGCCGTACACCAGCATGATTACACCCGCTTTGTTGAAACAGAACTGGCACAACGGGCAGAGTTAAACTATCCCCCCAGGGGTCGTTTGATTTTGTTACGCCTGAGCAGCCCCGAGGCAGTTGCCGTGCAACAAGCCGCCGATCGTGTCGCTACCACACTGATGCCCAGCAATTCCACTTACGAGTTGCTGGGTCCCGCCCCTGCTGGCATTTTCCGGATGGCTCGTCGCTATCGCTGGCAGATTTTGCTCAAGTCACTGCCTGACACAACCCTGCCATTACCTGATATTAATGAGCTGCGAGCGTTATGTCCGGCATCTGTAAGTTTGACGATCGACATTGATCCGCTCAATTTTTTGTAAGTGGCGTTGTGAATTGCAGCCATTTGTTTTAAGCAGTTCACAGCAGCAGGCGAGCTTCAGCAGAGCTTTAACCGATTGCTAAAATTCATTTTTTGCGACGCTTTGAAGCAGGTGAGGCAGCTTTCGCTTTTTCTGTCCCAGGACTGGGAGACGTAGCAGGTTGAGGTTGGGCAGAGGTTGAACTGGTTGCTCGACCTCTCCGCGGTTTTGTAGAGGTCTCTACACCCATCTCCTCCGGTTTTGGATAGGAGCCGTTCGTCTCATTGCCTTGAGTCACAGCATCCCGCTTCGAGCTGTTGTCGGTCGGTTTGACACTCAGCGGCTTCGCCTGAGCCCCCGATCGCTTGCCGGAGGGGACATAATTTTTCAAAGTTGCCGTGCTAATCTTAATGCCACGCTCAGTCAGCATTTTTGCCAAATCTTCATAGTTGTAGCCCTTATTCAAAGCGGCGCGAAGGGGTTCCTGCAAGCGATTCACTGCCTCACGTAGCGAGAGACCCTCTTTCGGTTTTTCGGGCAATGCTTGCAAAGCTGTTTTCGTATGTTCGATCGTGGCTGGTTTAACGATCGTGGCTTTTATCACTTTTTTGGTTGCTTTTGCCATAGCTGAATTCCTCAATTGACATAGATGTCATGCGTCTTAAGCATCAATTTTGTATATAGTAGTCCCAAATGATTTCAGTAATGAAGGAATTACAAGAACGTTACCCTTTTAGGCAGGTTTTTGCTCTTCAATCACTCCGATGATTCAAATAAGTTTGTACCACTTCACTCCAAGAGAGATCTTCAACTATGCTTTCTGAATCAGATTGCGACCATTGCCATCGCTCAACAACCTGCCCCTTCATTCAGACATGTCTTTTTGAGAATATGTCTTGGTAGTGCTCAAATCATCATGCCTTTAAAGTTTGGCATGATAGCAACTCGCGCTACTCATCATGACCGCTTAAGGTCTAACCCTATCTTTTTGACGATTTGTTAGAAACATCCCTTCGTGCTGGAGTTAAAGGGATGGGTCATCGCATGGATATTATCGCAAAATTATGGCAATACTAACTGAGTAAAGCTGCCTTGCCCCATGACGTAATTCAATGCCTTTGATTTTAGAAAGTCTGCCTTCTATTTCCTCAAATTACCATCGATTGTTTTTCGTACGATCGCTGCCACATCCCAGCACAATTGCACACTACGTCATCTTTTTGGGATGCTGGATACCCGTTCAGGCCAGTTTTGCCTACCCCATCGCCTCCCATCTCACTGCTTCCAATTTTCATCCAACGTTTGAGACACCACCTTCTATCGCTTGGACTGCACCAGAGAGCGATCTCGTCCCCGCTACAGACCAAACCGTTGCCAAGCGCGACCAGTCAACGATTGCACCAGATTCAGCGTCCTGGGAGATCGTCAACCAGGATGATTTGCAACCCGTAAAATCAAATGGAACCCCTGTGATCATTGCTGGGGCAGATAATTTCAATCCAGCTCTACAACTTCTGCCTCCCCAACCTGAAACATTTGAACTGCCCAATCCGCCAACGGTCTCTCCAGCCAATTCAGCGATCGCCCTGGAAGCCCTGACGACCGATTTTCGGAGCGATTATGATAACTTTGGGCAACAAAATCAGTTCATTGAAGAAACAGCCCGATTTCGGTTGCCGAATGATGAGGCACTTCGCGTCAAAACAGGTTTCAATACGTTTCAGCAAAGGGGCGTAGAATCGATTATCAATATTCCCCTACAGGTAGGTTGGGAAGGCAAGTGGGGACCGTTCAAGCTCCGTCCAACGGCCGGAGTGGATATCTTCGATCGCTTATCGCTCAAACCCAACCTCAACCTGGAAATAGAAACCAAACTCTTTCGGAATATCACCCTCATGGGTGTGGTTGAACAAGCGCCCTATAAATTCAACGCGAAGACCCTGGATAATGAAATTTCTGCTTGGCACTTTGGTACCAATTTGTTCTGGCAGATCGATCGCGATACCAGCCTCTTTTCACTCCTGCGCTTTGGCAACTACAACGATGGCAACCATGAACAGCAATCTTTCACCCGGCTGGAGCGCAAGTTTGGCGATTTCTTTGCGGCTGCAAACCTGTTCAATTGGAGCTACGACAATAACTTTGAGACCCGCAGTGGCTATTTTTCGCCTCCCGATTTCCTAGTCTACAACGGCGAAATTGGATGGCAGGGCGATGTTTTCAAGTTTCTGCGCTGTCGAGTTGCCGCCAGTCTGGGACGACAACGGTTGAACGGCGATTACTCCGGTGCTAGAAGCTATCAGGCTCATTGCACCGCAAAACTTTCGCCCAATTTCGAAGCCGATTTTGGCTATAGCTTTAGTGATATCCAAAATCGCAATACTTCAGGCAACGGTTTCAACAGCCAATCTCTCACAGGTCAACTTCGCTTCAAATTTTAGCGTTACTGTATGACCTTTCCTGGGAAAGCTTCAGCTATCAGTGAGCAATAAGAAGGCTTTTTGTGACTCATCAACCTGTGAAATTCGCGGATTTACTTAAGTTTTATCAATTCAGTTTTCGGTTGAAATCTCTGCTTTGGCTCATGCCCTTTGCCATCCTGATGCTAGCGAGATCCCCTGCTTTGCAAGCATTGGGTAAACCCTCTCCCAGTTCTACGAAACCTGTTTCTGCAACGAGTAGAACCACAGCTGCATCTCCTCCAATGGTCTTATTAGGGCTTTATACCAGGGGTTACTTAGGCGACGATCGAGTCGTTAAGCAAGAAATTCAAGCCATCGATAGCTGGGCAGGAAAACAGGTTTCGCTGGCGGGGATGTTCTTTGATATCGAAGATTCTAACCCCGCTTACAATATTCCGGTGCCGCTAGAATTGCTCCGTAAAAAAGGTTATACCGCTTTTATTAACCTGGCTTCTCGAAGAAGCATGGCTGAAATTGCCAGAGGAGAGGTTGATGGCAATTTTAAGCAATTAGCCAAAGCGTTTGCTACCTGGTCTAATAAAAATGGCGATCGCATGGCTTTTATTGCCCCCTTCCCAGAGATGAATGGTTCTTGGGAAAGTTATCGAGAAGACCCAGCCAACTTCAAGCTGGCGTATCAACGAATTCAACGCATCTTTGCTGAACAAGGTGTCTCTAAAAATGCCGTGCGTTGGGTCTTTGCCCCCAATGGCTGGAGTAAACCCGAACATCGGTTTGAAAATTATTATCCTGGCGATGCAAATACAGATATCGTTGCCTTTAGTGCCTACAATTGGGGCTTTTGCAGTGCCAATGCCTCCGCAGGACAATGGAGAGCCTGGGATGGTCCCGACAAGATTTATGCACCTTACGTTCAACGAATGAAAACTATGGCTCCCAACAAACCCATTTTCATTGCTCAAACAGCGACCAGCAGTCTGTCCAAAAACGGTACCAACCCTGTTGCTAAAGATCAATGGATGCAAGAATCCTATCGTTATCTGGCAAATGCAGGAGTACGAGCTGTCCTCTACTTCAATCTTGACAAGGAATGTGACTGGGCATTGTATCGCGGCAATGGGCAAAACAGTGCTGGATATGCGGCGATCGTTGCCAATCCTGACTTTGTCTATGTTGCACCCAGCGATTTGGCTCGGATGAATTTGGCTCAGCCCCGTTAGTTTGTTATCCCCTTTTCAATCAAATCAATGAATTCTGATTTTGACCCTCCTCCCAAAAGCTCGTCTTTACTCGCATCAGTCGGTGGCGTAGTCACCGCGATCGCCATGGTCGCTGGGCTAGAATCCCTATCTGGCTATTTCCACAAAACAACGGCAGCTAATTCGACCCAACCCACAGCAACCGCCGCCGCACCCAACATCTCGTCCAATGCAGAGGTTGCACGTCTAGATGCTCAATCCATGAAAGTCCCTGATCCGTCGGCTTCGGCACTCCATACCGGTAACTCACCCCATCCAGGAGCACTCAGTCCCCAAGAACAAGCCATGGCGAAGCAAGCATGGCAATATTTTCAACGCAACTGGAATGAGAAAACGGGCTTAGTCAATTCAGCCGATGGCTTTGCCTCGGTGACCTTATGGGATCAGGCAGCAGCAATGGCTGCGCTCGTCAGTGCCAAGGAACTTAGCTTGGTACCTGAAGCTGAGTTCACAGCCAAGATGAAGGTGATGCTCAAAACCCTGGCAACACTGCCACTCTACAAAAATGAACTGCCCAACAAGGTCTACAATTCCAAAACCTTGCTGCCAGTCAACTACGGCAAGCTTGATAAACGAGAAGAAATTGGTTGGTCTGCCATTGACCTGGGCAGAATAGCGCTCTGGTTGAAAATTGTGAATGCCAAGTATCCTCAGTTGCACCCTCAAGCCGAAGCGGTCTGGCAATCTTGGCAGGTGACACGACTGGTCAAAGCTGGGCAAATGTACGGGACTACGGTCGTGAATGGCAAAGAGCGATATAACCAGGAAGGGCGCTTGGGGTACGAGAGCTATGCCGCCTACGGCTTGAAACTCTGGAAATTAGATGTGCAAAAAGCGTTAAACACCCAGTCTAATCTGGCGTTTGTCAATCTCTATGGTCAAGATGTCCCCTACGATCGTCGAGACTACAAAACTTCAGGCGCAAACAACTATGTCCTGAGTGAACCTTTCATTTTGGATGGGATTGAGACTGGATTTCAGGCACTGCCCAAAGCCCATGCCGATCAGGTTTTAGCAGCTCAGGTTGCACGATATCGTGCTACTGGACAACTGACTGCCTTAACTGAAGACAACCTCGATCAAGATCCGTATTTTGTTTACAACACCCTATTTGTCAATGGCGAACCCTGGGCAACCATTACCGACACCCGCCAGAAGCGCAATGATTTACGGTTTCTCAGTGCCAAAGCAGCAATCGGCTGGCATGTTCTGTACAACACTCCCTATACCCAAAAATTATTTGATTTTGTGCAAACCAATCTGAAAGCGGACGCAGGTTGGTACAACGGTTTCTACGAAGCATCGAAGCAGCCAAATCGATCACTGACGGCGAATAACAATGGGGTCATCTTAGAAAGTTTGCTTTACAAGAAACTCGGTCAACCGTTTACTGTATGGGCAGGGGTTCAACCTTGAATCAATCTCCACGTTGGGTAAAGACAGTTGCCCTGTTTCTTACAGGAGTCATGCTGGCGGTCTTGTCAGCCCAAGCAGGCTTTGGGTTAGGGATAGAAGGTGCGATCGCGCAACAAAATCGCACCATGCCCACTGATCAGAACGCTTGTGCTGTGCTGACCGCTCCCCTTACCTCCGAAGAACAGGGATATGCCAAAGCCGCATGGCAATATTTCGCTAAAAATTACCAACCTGAAACAGGCTTCATGAATGCCACCGGGGGCTACCCCTCAGGAACCCTATGGGATATGGGGAACTATCTGGTGGCACTCAACACCGCTCGTTGGCTGGATCTCATTACCCAAAAAGAATTCGACGAAAAGTTAAATAAATTTCTGAGTACTTTTGGCTCGCTCAAACTCTTTGACGAGGCTTTACCCAACAAGGTCTATCACGCTGCCAATGGACAGATGGTGGACTATGGCAATAACCCAACCCCCCGAGGCATTGGTTGGTCAGCCCTAGATATTGGCAGGATATTAGCAGCGTTTCACATCATTCGCACCTGTCACCCACAGTATGCCGACTGGTTAAAGGGTATTACCCAGCGTTGGCAAATTGCCCGATCGCTCCAGGACGATCAACTCTATGGGGCAACCGTAACCCCGGACGGCAAAACCCTATTGGTGCAAGAAGGACGCTTAGGCTATGAAGAATATGCCGTGCGGGGATACGAGCTTTGGGGCTATAAAGCAGACAAAGCAAAGTCTTTTCAGCCTTTTCAGTTTGTAGACGTTTATGGCATCCAAATTCCAGTAGATGTACGCGATTACCAGAAAACCAATGCCAACAACTATGTAGTGAGCGAATCTTACATTCTGGATGGCATTGAGTTTGGCTGGCAAGGCGAACAAGCGGATTATGCTGGCAGAGTGTTAGAAGCCCAACGGCGACGCTATTCGCAAACAGGGCAACTCACTGCGGTGACTGAAGACAATATCGACGCTCCCCCCTACTTCATCTACAACACAGTTTATGCCAATGGTGTGCCCTGGGCAGCCATCACCGATCAGAACCAACCCATTCCCCAATTTCGCAGCATCAGCACCAAAGCCGCTTTTGGTTGGCATTATCTCTATCCCACCAATGAGTACGCCCAAAAGGTGTTTGATGCAGTTAAAAACTTACGCAGTCCCAAAGATGATGGGTACTACGCTGGGCTATATGAAGCGACGCAGAAACCGAATACATCCCTTACAGGCAATACTAACGGTCTCATTCTCGAAATTCTTTATTACAAAGCCAGAGGCAATCGCCCCCTGATCGCACGAGGAGAGATGGCATCTCCCCTAACAATGCCTCCTGCACCAATTCCGGCGGTCGATACTCCAACAAACACTACCGCCTGTCCCCGACTCAGCCAACCGCTTTCACTTGTCGAGCGACGCTACGCCCAAGCGGCATGGCAATATTTTCGTGCCAATGCCCAAGCCACGGGATTGATCAACGATCGCAGCGACTTCAAAGGTGTGACACTGTGGGGATTGGGAGATTATCTTGCTGCGCTAAGAGCGGCAAGAACTCTAGAAGTGATTACGCCCAACGATTTCGACCAACGCATTCGACAGTTATTCGGGACGATGCAGCAATTGCCGCTGTATGGGGGAGAGTTGCCCAATCGGGGATACGATCCCTGGTCGCTTCAGCCTGTAGATTATGGCGGCAACCCAGTACCAGGCGGGACAGGGTGGTCCGCTGCTGATCTGGGACGTTTTTTGGCAGCACTGTATGGCTTGAAAACCTGCTATCCCGAATATACAGATGCTGTGGATCACATCGTGTTGGATTGGTCTTACGTCCGTGTGGTCCGCGATCGTGCGCTGAATAGTGGCACCGTAACCCAAGACGAGACCGGGCGGATGCTGACAAGAACTGTTCCGGAAACGCGGTTGGGATACAGCGAGTATGCAGCCCGCGCATTTCAGCTTTGGGGTTTTGAGGTGGATCGTGCGGCTGTGGGTGAGCACTATATCAAAACCAACGTTGAAGGCTTTGAGGTGCCTGTGCAGCGGCAGGGAGTTCCCAAAACCTCAGATCTAGCAATTACTGTCAGCGAACCGTTTTTACTCTATGGTTTAGAGTTTGGCTTTGACCCCCAGATGCGATCGCTGGCAGAACCGCTGTTCAAAGCCCAAGCAGAACGGTTTCGTCGCACCAAACGATTTACCGCCGCAAACACCGCTGCCATTAATTCACCCCCCTACATTTTGCACAGTACTTTGGTAGGGAATGGTCAAGCCTGGGCAAATCTGGATGCTCAGGGAAATCCGGCTAAGGGCGATCGTCTAGTGAGTACAAGCGTGGCTTTTGCTCTGTACGCATTGTTTCCAGATGAATCTTACAGCCGCGAACTCTGGCAAACAGTGACGGATTTGTACAATCCCCAATTAGGCTACTACGAAGGATTTTATGAAACGTCGGGCAAACGCGAGAATAACCAGGCTGCAAACACCAACAGTTTGATCTTGCAAGCATTACTCTATCGAGCGACTCGAGATCAACCGCTATTGCGTCCTACTTCGATGAATTCTCCCTGGTGGAAAGCGATCGCCTCAGGCGATACCTCTAGGGGATTACCGAGCCGAAAACAGCAAACTGCAAAATTTGTTACAGAGGGCACACAGACTTATTGGGTGTCCACCAACCTAGCCAGTGAAACGGTTCTAGAACAATCGCCAGTCGCAACTGAACCGATTCCGGTGCCTGCTCCATCTCCAGCAGCACTTCAACCCACCCCACAGCCAACGACAACCGCTGCCCAGTCTGCCATCATCCTGCCTTTGCCCAGACCCATCCCATCTCCTGCGTTGCCAGAATCTACGTCCCCTCAACCCAAACCTGAGGCAGCCCAACCAACGAAAGTTGTGCCCCTTGTATCCTCAGAAAGCGATGCGATCGCAGCCAAACGCGCCTGGAAATACTTTGAACGAAACTGGAATCCCCAAACTGGATTGGTCAATGCTGTCGATCAACTTACCTGGACAACCCTCTGGGATCAGGGCAGTGCCCTTCTGGGGATTCATGCCGGGAGACAACTGGGACTGATGACCGCAGAACGCTTTGATCAACGAATGAATGTGTTACTTAAAACCCTGGAGACGCTGCCCATTCCTGCCACTGGATTGCCTAACAAAGCTTATAGCACCAGCACCGCACAAATGCGCCAATTAGATGACACGCCCGATCCCAAAGGCACCAGTGGTTGGTCGGTGCTCGATATTGCGCGTCTTTTAGTGGGATTGAACATCATTAAGCAGCACTATCCCGAATATGGCGATCGCATTCACCACATCGTAAAACGTTGGCAACTCCCCAAACTGGTCACAAAAGGCTGGTTGATCGGAGGAATTGCCACGCCGAGCGGTATTCAAGCAGTACAAGAAGGTAGACTGGGTTATGAACAATACGCTGCTTATGGTTTGCAGCAATGGGGAGTAGAAGCCACTCAGGCATTGCATCACCCACCCGCCAGAACCATCAAAGTGGATGGCGTACTCCTGCAAGTCGATCAACGGGAGCTGAAAAACTCTGGAGCCAGCAACTACCTCACCAGTGATCCCTATCTGCTCTGGGGACTGGAACTGGGCTGGGCAGAAATGGTCAAACCACAGGTACAAAATCTGTTCAAAGTTCAGGCGCAACGCTATCAACGCACCAAAATCGTCACCGCAGTCAACGAAGACTCCCTCGATCGCCCTCCCTACTTTCTCTACTATAGCGTTTATGCCAATGGGCAACCCTGGCACGCCATCAATGTTCAAGGCAAAGCGTTTCCCCATCTACGATTTGTGAGTACCAAAGCTGCGTTTGCCTGGAGTGTTTTGATGCAAGGAGATGCCTACGCTAAACTTTTGCGCGATACAGTGCAAAATCTCGCAAATCCCAACCGAGGCTATTTCTCAGGACGATACGAAGATTCCAGCCTAGGGGAAAATACTTCTATCGACGTCAATACCAATGCCATCATCCTGGAAAGCCTGCTGTATAAAGCGAGGGGAGAACAGCCCCTAGCACTGTAACCGATGCACAGATGGAACTGCTCATATGCATTCTGATTTGAACGAGTGACCGTTGCACTCTATTGCTGACTTCTACCTATGCTCTAAGAATTATGACCAACCCTGCGACGATTCTTGAAAATTCCCCCTCATTCATTGGCAATTTGCGATCGCGGCTGAAGAAACGCACCCTCCTGTTTCGCTACCTTGCTGAGATAAACCTGATCTTGGGAGCCTGGTATCTGCAATGGCGTATTGGGCACTCGATCAACTTCAACGCGCTATGGTTGGCAATACCACTCCTAGCAGCAGAGATTTACAGCTATCTGGGCGGGGTCATGTTTACGATCGGATTATGGCGACCGCTAGAGCGACAAGTCAGATCATTCGATCAACTGTCGCCGCCAATCCATCGTGAAAATTGGGCACTGGTTGATGTATTTATCACCTGTTACAACGAACCGGTTGATTTAGTAGAACAAACCACTCGTGCTGCACTGGCAATGGATTATCCCGTTACCAAACTACGAGTCTATGTCCTAGATGATGGTAACTCACCAGAAATGCGGGCAATGACCCAGCAGTTGGGGTTAGAAGATCTCAAATCCCCATTGCTACAAGCAGAAGTTAAGCGAATTAAGGCAGAGCGATCACAATTGGTTGAACAACTCGACCAACTCAAACAAATGATGCCTGAAGCTGAAGCGGCAGAGCAGTTTGTGCAGAGTATCCCCGAAGCCAGCCAACCGTCAGAGAAGTTTTTGAAAACTTTTCACCACCTGTTGCAACACGGTTCAAACCACACCAGTATCACAGCTCAATTGAGTGCAGAACAAAGGAAACTGGAAACTACCATTCATCAAAAAGAACTGGAACTCACTGATCTGGTTCGTTGTCGCTACATTGCCCGTCCTAAACCTGCGGGCAAACCCCATCATGCCAAGGCTGGCAACATTAACTATGCAATTTTCTCAGGCGAAACAACAGGTGAGTTCATCCTGACCCTGGATGCCGATCACATTCCTAGACGGCAATTTCTCAAACGCATTTTGCCCTATTTCTATACCTACAACCTGGCAAAAGGTCGCTATGAAAGTAACCAAATTGCCTTTGTACAAACCCCCCAGAATTTCTACAATCTTCCCCCTCACGATCCGTTTGGGCATCGGGCAAACCTGTTTTATGGACCCATTCAACAAGGAAAAGATGGGCTGAATTCCGCCTTCTATACAGGGACAAATGCAGTTTTGAGACGGGAAGCACTGGTTAGTGTGGGGCTAAAATACTTCTCCGCAGCATTCGCTAAAGATGAAACTCGCCTGGATGAGTTTGATCTGATTGGAGGCATGTCGAGTAGCAGTATTACCGAAGATATGAATACGGCAATGCGACTGCATGGAGCAGGGTGGAAATCGATTTACCATAACGAACTGCTAGCAGAAGGATTGGCCCCAGATGATCTTAGTTCGACGCTAAAGCAGCGGCTCCGCTGGGCACAGGGCACCATCCAGGTATTGTTGCAAGAAAATCCCTGGAAAAAGCCAGGGTTGACCTTCTGGCAACGACTCCAGTATTTCCAAACCATGTACAGCTACTTCTCGGGCTTTGCAACGTTTATCTTAATTGTTTGCCCCATTCTTTATTTTTTCACTGGCGTGATTCCAGTCAACGCCTATGGTTCTGATTTTGCGCTGCACTTTTTTCCAGCTTTTGTGATCAATCGTCTGACTTTTACGGCAGCAACTTGGGGGATTCAAGCAAGTGAAGTATGGAGATCGGAACAGTATGCGATCGCCCTTTTTCCCCTATTTATTCAGGCAGTGTGGAGCGTCTTCACTAAACGCCCCATCAAATTTCAAGTCACCCCCAAACAAAGACAATCCGGCATCTACTTGCGTCTAGTTTTACCGCAACTGATCATATTTGGACTAACACTGCTTGGCATTGCTTGGAGTTTGCTACGCTTTGCCATGGGAAGCCTACCAGATCCATGGGTGCATTTACTCAACAGCGCTTGGGCAATTTATAACCTAAGTTTGTTGTGGGCAGTAATTCGGGCAGCCGTCTGGCAACCCAAAGAAGTTGCTTAAGCTGCTGAGAAAGCGATTTTCTGCTCAATCATCGGTACACTATCAATAGTCATGTGAGTATGGTTTCACCAATTACCTTGAGGAGTTTTATGGTCAAAATCATTCAGCCTGCTGGCATTCTCGATAGTATTAATGGTAATATCCTTCGCCGGGAAGTGATCGACGCAGTAGAAGCAGGCACTAAAACCATTCTGATTGACTGCCAAGCAGTTGAATTGGTTGATAGTTCTGGGCTGGGAGTGCTGGTAATGTCACTCAAAAAAGTTCGGGATGTTGGCGGAAGGTTAGTGCTTTGTTCCATTAATGACCAACTGAGAATGTTGTTGGAACTCACTGACATGGATAGTGTGTTTGAGATTTTTGCTGATCAAGAAGCCTTTAGTGCTACATCCACCTCTTGAGCTTGATTCTAAGGTAGAAAAAAGGTCAAAAAATTGCATGACAGTTCTTACAAATCAGAATGCACTGCCTGAAAGTGAGCATAGAACAGTCATCACGATTCATGCTCATGCAGATGACGAAGTGCTTCCAGCAGCCGGTACTCTCTTGCTCATGTCAAAAGCTGGTTGGAAAGTTCATTGCATCGTTTTGACTGATGGTGATCAATCGAGTTCTCCGATTAAAGGGAAACGGCTCCAAGAGGCAGAAGCAGCAGGCAAGATTATTGGTGCAACCTACGAGTTTCATGATTTAGCTGAGTGCAACTTCTCGACTCAAGAGGTAGTCAAGTTAACAGAAGCAGCGATCGATCGCTTAAACCCCGACTTGATCATCACGCATGCTCCCCAGCCTGAGCGATATGGACATCGAGATCACGAAGTTTGTGCAATCTCAGTTTCAAATGTTGCGACGCGGAAAAATGTTTCCCTCTGGTACTCAGCTCCTCCGGTTTTTTAACGAGGATTTGATCCAAATTTTTTTGTAGATATTACCCCTGTTATTAAGGAGAAGGTAAAAGCGATCGGTTGCTATAATTCGGAAAACACCAAGACCTTCATGCAACTCGATGCAATCCTAATCTTATCTCGCTTTTGGGCAAGAGAATTAGGTCAACAAGATGGTTACTTTGAGGCTTTTCAAATTTTCCGACAAAGTGTAAATGCAGATTTCTTCGCAGCTTTATCATCCAATTTAAATTCCAAAAAGATGATAGGAAGAGAATTCAGTAAAAGGCTGGAATTTGGTTCATTTTCGGAGCAAGAGCCGATAACATCCAGTCTTGACTGGGAAAAATCCAATATCAGTCCAAGTGAATCAATTAATTAAATACAAATCGCAACAGAGAACAGTCATCTTCAAAAGGAGCATGATGATTGACGAGTTGAACCTGTTGTAAAACGTGATCTAAATCGTTAGAATTCGCCAGTTGGGCACATTGAATCAATTGATCAATAAATTCATCTAAAGTCCAAACGGTGCCATCCTGTTTTCTAATTTCATAAATTCCGTCACTAAAAACGTAGAGAGTGCTGCCTGCTTCAATTTCACAACTCTCAGTCGAATATTTTGAATTTGGCATCATCCCAATCGGGGTTCCTCTGGTTTTCAATTTCTGAACTTTAAGCGTTTCAGGCGCGGCACTAGACAAGAGAATCGCAGGTGGATGACCCGCACTGGAGTAAGAAAGCGATCGCTTTTGTCGATTGTAAACACCGTACCAGATCGTAAAATATTGATTGTTTTGATTGTCCATTTGAAAGAACTCATTCAGCACTCTTAAGACCTGGTCAGGCTGATAGAAATTTGCGCCAGATAGAGATTGAGATCTTAATAAATTAAACATTGTAACCGAAGGGAGGGCAGAGCTTAAGCCATGACCAGAAACGTCCAGTAAGTAAATCAACAAATAGTCCGGATCAAGCCAGTAGTAATCAAAACAATCTCCCCCAAGATGACGAGAAGGTAAAAAGCGAGAATCAATGTTAATTTTTCCAGTGATTGGCTTAGGTAAAAGAGATCTGACATATTCTGCTGCTTCAGCAAGTTCCGATTCCAAAGCTTGCTTTTGCAGTTGTAAATCCTGTGCCAGGACTTGTAATTTTTGATTAGATTGGTAGAGGCGTAATCCGGCTCGAACTCTGGCTTTCAACTCGCTAATTTCGACTGGCTTAGAAAGAAAGTCATCGGCTCCTGTATCTAAGCCTTGAATTCTATCTTCAACGTCCGATCTTGCGGTCAGTAGAATAAAGAAACTTTGGGAGAGGGTGCGATCGGCTTTAATACGACGACAGACCTCCAAACCATCCATTTCTTGCATCTGCCAATCACAAATAATGAGCGCTGGTTGATGCTTTTCTGCCAAATCAATACCTTCGATTCCACTTCGAGCTAAAATAACTTCATAGCCTTGTTCTTGAAGCTTCTTCTTAAGGATGACTTGCATAACTGGGTCATCATCAATAATCAAAATCTGAATCATAGGGCAATATTTCTATCTTCACTCTATAAATATATGTGAGTGCTATGATTCTAAATCATTTTTGTCCTGAGATGGAATCGCTGAGTTTTTTAATTAGTTTTCCAAGAACGGTTAGGGTGTATGAATGATTAACAAAAATCGGATGCAAACAAAATCGACACTCACTGATCTGCATCAAGTTTTATGGTGGTTTAATCAGTTAGATCATACAAGCGTGCCTTCCGATGTTTGGATTCAGTGCCAAACAGCATTGGCTGAGGGCTTTACGAATGCCGTTCGCCATGCACATCAAGGCATGCCACCCGAAACTCTTATTGACATTGAAGCAAGCATTCAAAAAGATGTGGTAGAAATTCGAATTTGGGATTCTGGTTCTCAGTTTGATTTGAATCAAACGCTACAAAGAATGACTGCAACAACCAATAAAGATGCAACTGGTGGGCGAGGTCTGCTCTTGCTTCATCGCATTGCTGATATGCTCAGTTATTCCCGCACAGAGGACGATCGTAATTGTTTATTAATTGTTAAACAATACTCAAAAATTCAATAATCTGGTGTGCTCCCTTTCATTCACAAATCCATAGAATTTATTGATTTATGAAGCACCCGTCATCGCTACAGATGGATATTCATCATCCATTGAGGTGCGGAAAAAGAATTGACATCCCCCATAGGTATAAGGGGCGTGCCCAGACCCCGCAGGAGAACGAATGTAATCTCCAGCACCATAAGTTTCACCCCCGATGATCAAATCTCCCGCCAGCATGTAAATTTCTTCCACAGTGGCATGGCGATGGAAAGGGTATTGAACACCAGGTTCAGCCTGAAGCACACCTGAAATCTCTCGCTTTTGTTCATCGCGGTGAACGATCGCAATCAAGACCCCTGACACAGGATGAGGTTGCCATTGAAGATCTTGAGCTCGTACGATCGAAGAAGCAGCGGATTGGGCGATTTCACTAGCCCGTGGGCTGGGAAGCGCCAAGCCAAGTCGATCGAACAGGCGATTTTTCAAATCCGAGGCAACGGAACCGGATGGAATACTGTAGGGGAGTGCAGTCGTGGCTAACTGATAGCCTGACAATTCTTCCTCCAGTTCTGGACAGACAAATACTTGCCGCTCTACCCAATGTCGTTCTGGCTCACTTAAAAGATCGAGCGCATAGAGAGGAGCGAGTTCACAAAAACAGTAATTGTCAGCCGTCATTAAATTTATCGTTTCCAGATAAAATTCCGATGCTTCAACCTGGATAAAATCCCCATCGGTATGTATTACAAATCGTTAATGCTGTCAACAGCAATCTTTAACTTCTTACATCTTAACTGAATCCGAGCCGTGACGGTATTGTCTATCATCCACGATGCGCCATTCACAAAGATTGCGGTTACCCCATAACGAAAGATGCTTGGGATACCCTCTCTATTACGTCTACGTCTTTGTGAACGATTCGGATCTGTATGAGATCGAATCATGTTGGCTACTAACTGATGAAGCGATCTCAATTCCCAACAAGACAATGACATAATTGCTTTACAGGCTTTTGGGGAGTAGACCATGTCACAGGCAAGTAACGTATTAGGCGGCAAGTTGGAGCAATGCAGCACCGCTCCTCTAACGGGATACTATCGGGATGGGTGCTGCAACACAGGCGGCGGAGATTTTGGTGCGCATGTTATTTGTGCCCAAATGACCGAGGAATTTTTGACCTATACCCAATTAAAAGGCAATGATTTGTCTACCCCTGCGCCCAATTATGGATTTCCGGGATTAAAATCGGGCGATCGCTGGTGTTTGTGTGCGTCACGCTGGAAAGAAGCATTGGATGATGGAGTTGCACCACCCGTCGTACTGTCTGCAACGCATGCTTCGTCACTGGAGTATGTATCATTTGCGGAACTCCAGAAACATGCATTGGATCTGGTGGAATAATGTCCTGTGCAAGAAATTTTTATTTCGGGAAGTACTCTGCAATTGTTGCCAGAGAAAGCGGTCTATCTACAAGACTCTCGGAGTTTGTTGGTAGCAGATGTACATCTGGGCAAATCTGAAACCTTTCAAAAGTTGGGCATTCCGATTCCCAATCGCGTCAATCAGGAAACGATAGATCGCTTGAAAACGCTTTGTACTCGCTTACAACCTGCTCAGATGATCATTCTAGGGGATTTATTTCACTCTAGGTTAGGATTGGTTGCTGAAGTATTTAATGCCTGGTCGATGTTTTTGGCAAGTGTTGAGGTAGAGGTCAAACTGATTGTAGGTAATCACGATCGGGCGCTCACTAGCCAATTGCAACAGTTCTCCATGGAATTTGTGAAGCATGCCATTCAACTGGAAAATTTATGGCTGAGTCACGAACCTGACTCACAATCGCACAACCTTAATATCTGTGGTCACATTCATCCTTACCTCAAAATTAAAAATCGATTGGATAATTTTCGTTTACCTTGTTTTTATCTAGATGCCAACAAAAAACAGCTGATGCTGCCATCGTTCGGGTCATTTACAGGCGGCTATGAAGTGCAACTAACACAAGGAGTGATCGCTTATGTTATCGCCGAAAATTCTGTGATTCCATTTGCTGCTTAGCTTTAAAGACTTCTGAGCACGATGATTTCTGAGATGTCTACATTTTCACGGGGTCGGAAATAACAACCCTACGCTATCATCCATCACTTGATATACCATCCTGAGTTGAATTGCAGCACACTCAGCACACTGCCGGCACTCAGAACCGATAAAATACTCGCAACACTCAAAACACTTAAAAGACTTCCAGCACTGCCGAAACTCAAGATGCTGCCAGTACTGCCAATGCTGAGGATGCTCCCCACACTACCAATACTCAAAATACTCCCCGTACTACCAATGCTCAAAATGCTGCGATGGCTCATCCAACTTAAGATACTCCGTTCTGAAAGCAGCCATTGCTCAACCATCATCAGTCTCCTACCCTCGAAATTATTGCCATGAATCCTATCGTTATTGCCATCGCATTTGGATTAAGACAGCAGGTAGGGTTAGAATTCCTAGCTGGGCGACCATCCCCCTGTAGATGCTAATGGACTCAGTAACTGGGTGACAGCTATATCATCGCTCAAATTTTGCTTCCCTATGCATCACAACGGAGTGCTCAACTTGGCAGCTGCTTCAAATCGATTCAGCAGCGATCGATATTGAGAGAATCAAGGTCAGCCGAGCAAGATGCTTTGCTGCTAATGCCTACAACCGTTATGCTAAGTTACACAATTCAATATCAACGATCTTGTTGATCTGGAGGGTTCCTTCTGCATGTCTTCAGCTAAACGTCCAGTTCCTGATTCCAAAGCAACCCGTCGGGTGGTCTATTCAGAATTTGGCAACCCTGAATCTCCAGCATTAGAACGAGCAGTGCCAGATCTGCCACCAGCCCAACAAAATCTGAGAGTACAAGCTTCGCGTAAAGGACGCAAAGGTAAAACCGTAACAGTAGTGAGCGGGTTTCAGTCTAGCTCTGAAACCCTTGTCGCACTGCTGAAGCAACTCAAAACCCAGTGTGGTGCAGGGGGCACCGTGAAAGAAAACGAAATTGAGGTGCAGGGTGATCATGCCAAAAAACTTTTGGAAATTCTGACTCAGTTGGGCTATAAAGCCAAAATTAGTGGAGGCTAATGAGTCGAAAACAAGCTCCAGCTCAGCATTTTCACAACCTGTCGAAACTCTACCCAAAAAGCGATGAGTCCTGAGTTAGGCAAATCCCTGCAGCACTCAAGACTCATCACTCAAACTTAAAACCTAATTTAGCTATTTCACAATTCCCAACAGCTCACTGCTGGCTGGCTTTGGCAACGAAGGAGCCGCAGAAATCCGAGAAAGACTGGGAATCGGTTGATGAGCAACCAGTTGCACTGCATTTCTGGCTTGAGCTGCAATCTGTACCGTTTTCACATCGTAAGTCTGGGTCGCCATTTTAGGGTACAGACCAATTCCAATGATAGGCACCAGCAGACAAGCCGTGATGAATACTTCACGAGGATTGGCATCCAAAATGACTCGATTTTCCACCAATTCAGCATTCTCTTTGCCGTAGAACATTTCTCGCAGCATCGAGAGCAAGTAAATAGGGGTAAGAATCAATCCTACCGCGGACAGGAGTACCACGACTGCTTTGAAGTCAGGCGTGTAGGCATCACTCATAGTAAAGCCGAGGAACACGGCTAGTTCGCCGACAAAGCCACTCATCCCAGGTAGCGCGAGAGAGGCAAGCGAAGCTGTCGTGAAAAGAGCGAAGACCGTAGGCATCGTTTTTGCCAATCCGCCCATTTTTTCCAACATCAGGGTGTGGGTGCGATCGTAGGTGACACCTGACAAGAAGAACAATGCCGCCGCAATCAGACCGTGAGATACCATCTGCAACACCGCACCACTCATCCCCAACTCAGTGTAGGAAGCAATGCCCAGCAGCACAAACCCCATGTGGGAAATTGAAGAATATGCCATCCGTCGCTTTAGATTGCGCTGAGCAAACGAAACCAGCGCCCCATAGATGATATTGACGATTCCCAAAATTGCGAGAACCGGCGCGAAATAGACATGGGCATCAGGCAGCATTTCTACATTCATGCGAATGAGCGCATAGCCACCCATCTTCAGCAAGACACCTGCCAGGATCATCGACACCGGCGCAGAAGCTTCACCATGGGCATCCGGTAACCAGGTATGGAGCGGAAAAATCGGTAGCTTGACCCCAAAGGCAATCAAAAATCCAGCATAAGCAAGTAACTCGAACGCAAGGGGATAGTGCTTTAACCCCAACTCGCGCATGTCAAAAGTCACCGCATCGCCATAAAATGCCATCGCTAACCCTACCACCAGAATAAAGATGGATGCGATCGCGGTGTAGAGAATAAACTTCGTGGCAGCGTAAAGGCGTTTCTGTCCACCCCAAGTGGCGATCAGTATGTAGACAGGAACCAGTTCTAACTCCCACATCAAGAAGAAGAGCAACATATCCTGAGCTGCAAAAACACCGATCTGAGCAGTGTACATTGCCAACATGAGGAAATAGAAAAGGCGAGGTTGGTGCTTGACCTTCCAGGAAGCGAGTATAGAAAGCGTCGTGACCAGACCGGAAAGGATGACAAGAGGCATTGAGATGCCATCCACACTGAGTGACCAGTTGAGACCCAGTTGCGGTATCCAAGCATACGTCTCGGTCATTTGAAAGTCGGGATTAGTCAGGTCATAGTTTTGCCAGAAAGCATAGATCATCAGAGCAAAATCGACCAAACTAACACTAAGCGCGTACCAACGAATCACCGTTCCTTTCTTATCAGGCAAGACCGGAATCAGAAAGGATGCCACCAAGGGCAGCAGTGTCATGGTCGTTAGCCAAGGGAATTGAGTGCTCATCATGAGAACTAAAAAATCGTGGAGAGAGTTGAAGTGACTAAATCAGTTGAGTTAAAAGCAAGCAGTGCTATGTCTAAAAACAGAAATTAATTAAGTGAAAAGCAATAAAGATCTGAAGAAACTAGCCGAGAATCGCCAGAATGAGCCTTGTGAAGATTTACCCAATTGAATCGAAAAATCCCGCAGTTGCAAAAATTCACAAGCTTCATTTTGTTCTCGTTCAATCAACTATTTTTTGAGCGAGGCAATCTCTGAATGAGAATAATTACCTATTGCCATAATACCCCGATTCATTAAGTTAAGTTAATTTTGGGGCACTTTTACAACGAAATTTTGATTGATGTTAAGTAAAAAAAGCATAGATAATTCTCTAGGTGAATTGACTGGCAAGACGCAAAGATAAACAGGGAAAGCTTTCAGGAGAAAACGATTGCCTGCAATCTTTCTTAACATCTTATGCGCTCGAAAAGCCGTGTAACGAAATCTTTACAATTACGCCATAAAACCTTCATCGCTGCGTTTCCGAGTCAGCGATGAAGTCTAAAAGTTTCGGCTGGTAGATTAAATCGGTAGATGATGGCTAGTGCAGTGCTTGAGTGAGCGCAGTCCGCCCGCAGAAGCGTATGGACTTAGCCTTGACTTACAGTTTGTGCCTTCTATGCCAATGACCACTAATGGAATGCGATCGCGTTCCATCAGGCGATCGCCACACCCTGAGTTTCAATTTGCAAACACTCGACTCTGGCTTCGATGTTGTGTTGTGCCCAAGCCGATGACATCGCGGTTGCAACAGCTGTAGCGTGTAGCGCATCGGTCAACGCAAGTAAGGTGGGGCCAGCTCCGCTGATCACCATGCCATAGGCTCCAGCTGCCATTGCTGCCGATCTCACTGTTGCATACCCAGGGATCAACAATTGCCGATAGGGCTGGTGCAAGCGATCGTGCAGTGCAGTTTGTAACCAGTCGCCCTGCCCCGTCTCCAATCCACGGATCAGCAAGCCTAAATGGGCAGCCGTAAAGATGGCATCCGCACGGCTATAGTCATCAGGCAATACCTGTCGAGCGGCTTGAGTGGACAGTTCAAAATTGGGAATGGCAATCACTGGAATGATGGCAGAGTGCCAGGGAATCTCACTAATCGTCCAGGGATCATCGGGGTTCCTGGTAGCCAGACGACAGCCGCCAATCAGTGCTGGAACCACATTATCTGGGTGTCCTTCCATGGCGATCGCCAATTGCATAATCCCTATCTGATCGAGCGGAGAGCCTGCCAACCGATTCGCACCGATCAAGCCCCCGACGATCGCCGTCGCAGAACTCCCCAACCCGCGTGCCAGGGGCACCCCCAGGTTAATTTCAATTTGCACTGGAGGTGGCGTTTGTCCTAAGTGGTGATACAGTTTGGCAAAAGCTTGATAAGCGAGGTTACTGGCACCAGGATCGACACGATCGGCTTCTTCTCCCTGAACTAAAATTTTCACTGGAGTAGATTCTTCAGGTAGGGCAGAAAATTGAAAGCGATTGTAGAGGGTTAAAGCAGCTCCCAAACAGTCAAAACCAGGACCAAGATTCGCTGTGGTGGCTGGAACAGTGACTGTGACGGTAGACACAGCAGACATGAATCCTCCGCTTACTCGTTAGACTTTTGCCCATCCAGAAAGTGCCGATCCAGAAAGGCAATGGACTAACACTTTACCGGATCTTGTCCCCTTATAACGGGGATCAGCAGGCAAACTCACGGGGTTTTGTGAAGATTTCAGATTACCAGGGACTGCCAATAATCGTAAAGGCAGCCCAGTAAAACGGATGTGACAGATCGACATCCCCTTGATTGACCAGTTCGGGTGGCAGTGACAAGCCACCGCGTTGGTCACCGCCACGCAGTCTGCCATTTTCTAACCGAACCTGACCCCGGAGCATCGCAATTTGGGCTTTTTGGAGAGCTTCTGCTTTGATTGGCGCAGTTTGCAAATTCCGGTAAAACTCACTCATCAATCCCAGAGTACCCTCATCACTGACGTACCAGAGACTTGCCAATACTGACTTCACTCCCGCCTGAAAAGCAATGCCTGCAAACCCCAATTCTGCTTCTTCATTACCAAAAGCGGTACGGCAAGCACTCAAGACTAACAGTTCCACAGGCGGATTATTCCAGCCCAATTGCCGTAGTTGATCCAGCCTGAGCTTGCTGTTCCACAACTGGATGTAGGAATTGGTGAGGGCACCTGGCTGAAATTCACCGTGAGTTGCCAGATGAATAATTTCATAGGGATGTTCCTGGCGCTGGGCTTTGAGGTTTTCTAGAGTAAAGGCTTCGTTGAGAAACGCAATACCGGGCCACAGTGATTGGGTAATAATCGATAATTCCGCAGGTACGGCAGGAAGCGCACTTAAGTTAGTAAATTGTGAAGCTCCCATTGCCAAAACTTGTGCCCCTTTGAGTGAGCGATAACGGGTATCGGTTAGGCTGATACTCGGAATTAATCCTAAACTATACTGCTCAACCAGAAATTGCTTGCCATCATGTAAGGCAGCGATCGGCAAACTCCGTAGTCCCGTATCCATGGAGAACAGGAGGGTCGTCACTTTTTGATCTCGGAGTTCGGTGGTGATCGGGGCAATCAGCCATTGATAGAGTTGTTGAGCCGAGCTTAAATAGCTCCGAGTTCTTACTTTTCGAGGATCGGACACTTCCCGGATAAATTGCTTCACGACCTGAAGTAAGTGTTCACGATTCGCCGCAGGGATCGTTTTACTGATGGGTTTCACACCTGGGATAAAAACTGCCAGTTCCAGCGCATCTTCCCGAGAATACACATAAATCAGAGCGGGCTTGGTGCCCGTTTGTTGGGTAATTCTCACCAGAGTTTCGTTAATGCTTTCCGCGGTGACAGATTGATTAGCGGCATCATCCCCAAAGTATTCTGCAAATTTGCGCGAGAAGGTGTCTTCTGGAACGGTGAGTTTGGTTTCCGCAACCGGTGTACCCGAAACAGAGGCAGTGGGGATAGAGACGTCTGGATCGAGCGAGGGAACTGGAGCTTGCTCAGGCGGCGCGATCGGGGGTGGAGTTAGAATCTGGAGATCTCCCTGGATATAGCTGAGTTTATAGGATTGAGTGGGCGCGATCGTATTGGTCGCAGCCGAGGTGATGGCAGCTTGCGTGCCATTGGTAGTAGCATCTCCGACAACAAAAGGAATCAGCCCTGCCCCAGCATGAAACAGCGTAATCGGTCCGCCACCCGTGCCACCTGCACTAGAGAGGCTGGACTGGGTGCCATTACGATCGATAAAACTGCCCAGTACTCGCACGAGGCGATCGCTGGTAATTTCGACCACACCACCAGATCCACTACTGCCTCCCTGAGCATTGACAGAGTTCAGCACAATATTTTCTTGAGCATCCACCAGCACATTGCCTGCGTTACCAGTCTTGGCACTGGAATTGAGATTTGCCGCCGTTACACCATTCTTGCCAATTACAGTAATGGGACCGCCCGCTGTTACCCCGGATGCATCCAGATTACCGCTGGTTAAGATACCGTCACTGATCAGAGAAATGCCTGCATTGGCAATCACATCGCCAACACTCAGGTTGCCCCTGGCAGAAAGCGCTGCGGGAGTATTGCCTGAGGCAGTGATCAGTCCTGTTACCGTGAGTGCACCGCCTGAGCTGATCGCACCAGTATTCAACAAATTAACTGGACTATTGAAGTTAATATTGCCATTTGTGGCGATCGGTCCCGCCACATTACTAGCTCGCGCATTCACCAATAAACTACTTAAAGGGGTAATATTGCCCACAGCTTGATTAAACTGCACCGATCCGTTAGGAGCATTCAAAGTCAATGCATAATTACCATTCAGGTTACCTGCGAACAGAATAGTAGTACCTGTGGCTGCACTACTCAGGGCAATATTGTTTCCCAAAATCACACTGCCAAAGGTGAGGGGGGTATTCGCCGTAATGTTGGTGTTGAGGTTATTGAGAGTGAGGTCAGGACTGATGACCAGAAGTCCTGATGTGAGGTTAATTGTCCCACCTGAAATGAGAGGTGAGAAATTAATCGTTGCATTGGGTGTGGAATAGGCAACCGCTTCGCGTAATGATACATTGCCGGGTGTCAAGTTATTATCAATGACATCGAGTAATTGATCGACAGTAATGACGCTAAACAGATTGTTACTGAGATCGAACAAAGCATTAGCAGCACCAGTTGCACTAGCGGTGACAGTATAGGTGCCGGGTATGGTATTAGCATTGGCAGTAATGCTAGCTTGACCATTGCGATCAATCACAGCGGTAGGACTACTGAAATTAGCACTGGCACCTGAGATCGGAGCAGTGAAGGTAATGACCCCATTTACAACGGGTTCCCCAAACTGACTAGATACGGTGACCCCCAGTGGTCGGCTAAAGGCAGTCGTGAGATTAGCCCCCTGAGGGGTGCTACCGCTCAAGGGTGTGAGAATAAATCCACGGGATTCAAACGCACCAATATCCCGAATCCCAACTGCGGCAATCCCTCGCTGGTCAGTTGCTGTTGTACTACCACTGCCTGCATCGATCGCCAAACTTCCCGGTAGTAATGCATAGGTTGGGGTGGGTCCCCCATAGTTGCCCAGCGGTGCTAATCGGGGATCGACTGGATTTGCAAAGGTGCCGACCAAAGCGTTGGGGGTCAACCCTGTGCTGCCATCGCTAATCCCAATCAGGATATTGCCCTGAGGATTGAAAGCTCCTAAAACATCTGGTGCATTGGGATTGCTGTTCCCAGCAATCAGGGTGTTGTTGAGGATGACTGTACCACCAAAATTGGCAACACCACCACTACTATTGGCTCCATTAGCAGTGTTGCCCACGATCGTGACATTATTTAAGGTTGTGGTACTACTGTTCCAAATTGCACCCCCACTATTACTACTGCCAGTCGATACATTTCCAGAAAGTGTACTGTTGGTGAGCGTAAGGACTCCGCCATTATCAATCCCGCCACCGGAATTCGCTCCCTGTGCTGTATTGTTGCTCAGTAGACTATTACTAATGTTGACCGTGCCAAGGTTACGAATTCCGCCTCCAAAGCTGGTCGCTGTATTACCTGTCAGGATACTGTTGGAGAGGTTTAAGGTACTATTAGTACCGACTAAAATTCCACCACCACTGAAGGCATTCCCCTCCCGGATCGTTAAGCCATTCAGATTGGCAATGGTTCCAGAACCGGAGATGTTAAACACGCGGAAGGCATTGTTACCACTCACTGCCAGATTGCCGGCACCTAGACCATTGATGGTCATGCTGCGCCCGATCGTGAGTTCACCCAGCAACAACGCAATCGTGCCACCCGTTAGGGCTGAGTCAAAGTCGATTGTGCCGTTGGCGTCAATGTAGGCGATCGCCTCTCGGAGGGAGATATTACCTGGATCAAGGTTGTTGTCCAATTCATCCAGTAAATGATCAACTCTGAGATTGGCAAATAATGTATTGGTTAGCGTAAAGCTAGAATTGGGCGCACCATTAGCACTGGCGCTGACTGCATAAGTACCAGGTATTGTATTCGCCGTTGCCAATACAGTCGCTTGACCATTGCCATCTAATACCAGCGTTGTTCCACTTAAAGCGGCACTGGCTCCAATCCCTGGAGCCGTCAAAGTCACCACACCATTGACTACAGGTTCCCCAAACTGGCTGGCAACCGTTATAGTCAGAGGGGCGCTGAACGATCGGGTCACATTCGTCGTTTGTGGCGTACCTGCAAGCGTGAAGCTAAACCCACGCGACTCGAATGCACCGATATCGCGAGTTCTTACCACAGCAATACCGCGTTGGTCAACCCCAGTTGCCCCTGCTCCCCCCGCATCGATCGCGGGGCTACCGGGTAACAAAGCATGGGTTTGTGTGGAACCGCCATAGTTGCCCAACGGCGCTAAAAGAGGATTTACATTCAGCAGGTCAGTCGCCACAAACCCGATCGCACCTGCAACATTGCCAATTAAATTATTCCCCTGACTCGCAAAAGAACCAAAAACATCTGGACTGCTCAGAGCTACATTATTGGCAATAATAGTATTGGCAAGGTTTACCGTTCCCCCACTATTGTTCCAAATCCCACCAAAGCTACCAGCCGCAGTATTGTTGGCGATCGTACTATTCAACAGCGTAATTTGAGAATCGACAAGATTGCTACTGATCCCGGCAGTTAAGAAGTCTGAACGGTTACCGCTGACCGTGCTGTTGTTAAGCGTGAGCGTTGCCGCAACTCCACTGCCATTTCCTACATTATCAATTCCACCACCAACCCCCCCATTGTCTGCAATATTGTCGAAAATGGTGCTGTTATTAATCAACGCAGTCGTACCACCACCTGTGGCATCGAGATTCTGAATGCCGCCGCCTCGAGACGCTGCATTATTGGCAATCGTACTATTGTTGAGTGTGAGTGACCCGCTATTGTAAATCCCGCCGCCACCAAACACAAATCCTGGCAGGGGAGCCACCACAGTATTTGTCGCTCGGTTGCCAGTCACAGTCACACTATCAAGATTTAGGACACCGCCGTTGGGATTGGAGATGCCGCCACCGACTGCTGCGATATTATTTGCAACGATCGTGTTCGTCAGATTGAGGATATTGCCAGCACCCACCACAATGCCACCCCCACTGGCGCTGCCAGCATTGCCATCGCGGATAGTCAATCCACTCAAATTCACCGTAGTACTAGTACTGGCGAGGTTAAACACTCGAAAAGCATTACTCCCACTCACCGCCAAGTTGTTAGCGCCTAAGCCCAAAATAGTCAGACTGCGGTTGATTGCTAATTCACCTAACAACAGAGAGATGGTGCCACCTGAAAGGTTAGGAGCAAACGTAATGGTGCCATTGGTGTCAGTGTAGGCGATCGCCTCTCGGAGAGATACATTCCCCGGATTCAGATCATTGTTCAACTCGTCCAGCAGATGATCGACGAGGAGGTTGGTAAAAAGGTCATTGGTCAAATCAAACGAAACCGTCGAGATTGCCCCATTACTTACGCCTGAAACAGCATAGTTTCCAGCGATCGTATTGGCTTGTGCCGTCACACTGGCTTGACCCGCATTATCAATCACCGCATTCACACTACTGAGAATGGCACTTGCCCCTGCTGCTGGCACCAAAAACGTCACCACTCCACCTGCTACCGGCTCACCCACTGCACTGGTTACCGTCACCGTTAGAGGCAGGTTGAAAGAACGGGTGACATTGGTGGTTTGCGGAGTGCCACTAGTCACAGCCAGCGTAAACCCCCGCGATTCAAACGCACCAATGTCGCGAATTCCCACCACAGCCACCCCTCGTTGATCGGGCGTAGTCACTGTCGGGTTTCCCGCATTAATCGCCGGGCTCCCCGGCAACAGGGCATGGGTTGGCGTGGGTCCCCCATTATTTTGCAAAGGGCTGAGCAACGGCACCGTACCATTCGGTAAATCTGAACCGATATACCCGGTGCTAGCTCCCCGGTTTTGCACCAGGTTAAACCCTAAACTGGAGAAGCTGCCGCTGATATCTGGATCGATCGGCGCAACATTCCCCGCCACGATCGTATTCAGCAATTGCAGTCCAGCCCCAATGCTGACCACTCCTCCCGCATTGTGACTGGCAGTATTGCCAAACAGAGTGGCATTAGACAGAGACACCGTCGCGCCAGTATTAGCAAATAGGGCACCTCCCCACCCCTGTCCATTGGTACCGGGTGCGGTAAAGGCACTCGATCCCCCTACTCCACCGATCGCAGAGTTACTGCTTAGGGTGGTATTGGACAGGTTCACCGTGCCAGCATTGGCAAAAATTGCGCCACCGAACCCAGCACCGCCGCCGCCACCCGCCGCTTCACTACAACAGCCTTGACCACCCGTGCCGCCACCAAAGCCACCAATGCCACCAGGCTGTCCGGCGAAGCCAGCGGTGCGACCACCACCGCCGCCACCCCCACCGCCAAAGCCGCCAGCACCGCCAGCACCGCCCACCGAAGCAGATCCACCGCCGCCACCACCGCCGCCGCCCAAACCGCCAGCGCCCCCCGGTTGTCCGGGCGTTCCGCCCAATCCACCTGTGGCACCGCCGCCACTACCGCCGACCCCGCTGAACCCCCCATTATTTTGGAAACCAGCGCCGCCATTGCCGCCGATCGCCTGGTTATTCGAAAATGTGGAATTGCTAATAGAGATAGTTCCGCCAGCACTAAAGAGGGCACCCCCTAAGCCAGCCCCGCCGCCGCCACCGCCGCCTGCCCCTGTGGCACTGCCATTGGCACCATTGCCCCCCACAGCCCGATTGCTCGAAAAAGTACTGTTGAGAATCGTCAGATTGCTGCCATTGTTAAAAATGCCTCCCCCACTAAAAGCCAGCCCATTTTGAATCGTCAGATTACTCAGGGTGACATTGATCGCAGGAGTGGCAATATTTAATACTCGCGTCGTGTTATTGCCACTGAGGGTCGTAACTCCCACCCCGGGCACAACACCATTGAGTACTAATGATTTGTTGAGGTTAAGGGGACTGAGCAGCGTATAGATACCGGTTCCGATGTTAATTGTTCGAGATCCCGCAACGGCTCCGATCGCATCGATCGCCGCCTGAATCGAGCTACCTGGCGGCGCCACCTGCGGATTGACTTGGTTCAGATTAAAGATCAATCCCCCTGTGCTGTTCAGATTAATCGTAGCAATGCTAGGGCGCAAAAATTGCCGTCCCGTAAGCGTCAGCGAAGCTACCCCACCGCCAGTCTGGTTAATAGAATCAGTCAAAGTAATGTCGCCATTACCACCCGTTCCAGAACTGGTGGTAATGACAACATTCGTGCCCAAATTCAGCGCTGCGACGATCGTCGCAGGATCAATCTGGCTGGCAACCCCTGTGGTCGGTGGATCAAACAGCCCACCTGGCAACAACACCCCACCCCCACCCGCCACAATATTGATATCAGTTGGGTCGAGCAACCACCCCCCCGGTTGCCCTGCCACAGCCCGCGTATCGACCTGCCCACCCGTAATATCCAGCGTTCCCTTGCCAGACGTTTCAACGAAGCCCCCATCGCCCCTAAGACTCCCCCCTTGGGCGCTAATACTGCCATGAAATCGCGTCGTGCCATCTGCCCAGACAATCACTTTGCCACCATTGCCCGACAACAAAGCATCTGCCCGAATGACTGAATCACTGCTGATAAAGGTCGATTGGGCCGTGGGAATGGTGCCCAACCCTTGATAGTCTCCTCCAATCAACACCGTGCCACCGCCTAAGCCACCGGAAGCATCGAGCCGAGCGCTCAACAGCCCCACCCGATCGCCCAAAACCTGAATTTGGGAAGTCGAACCTGCGGAGGCGGTGCTCAAGGTGCCTGAGACGATCGCCGTCCCTGGATCAATGGGGACGATCGTCCCAGATCCGGTTAGCCGAACCACCCCCTGGTCCACCGTCACCCCTGTGGCTCCCGTCACATTGCCGCCCGTCAACAGAACTGGCAAGGAGAGCGGTAGCACAGGAACAGGAGCAGTCATACTCCGTGAGGGAAAGGAAAGTGGTAAGTCGAGGCTGAGCAAACTGCCATTCTGGCGAATGCGCACCAATTGGTTGCCAGGAATCGCAGCGATCGTGAGATTCCCCCCCGGTGCTGTCAAACTACCCGTATTGACGACGGTTCCGCCCAGCAATGTCAGACTCTGCCCTGCCTCTACACCAAGGTTCCCAGCATTAAAAATTGTTCCCGGTTGATTACCGGCAAAAGCAAACGCATTGGGAGTGCCAATTAGACTGGCGTAGTTGTTCCCCCCCAATGCGTTCAACCAGCCATTTCCCACCTGCATGCCTGTCGCAGTGCTGGCAGTGAAAGAAGCTGGAACATTGAGACTGGCATTGGCGCCAAAAATAATTCCTGCCGGGTTCAATAAGAATAGATTGGCATTGCTCCCAGTAACTTGAATCAGCCCGTTAATAAAAGAGGCATCGCCACCCACCACGCGCCCTAACACATTCTGAACTTGAGGGGTCGTTAGAAAATTGGCAACCTGGTTTGCATTTAACCCAAATTGTTGAAAACTGTGAAACAGGTTTGCACCATCCCTGGACAGCATGCCACCTGTAATATCAATCCGATTCCCTTGAGCGTTGACGATCGTCCCTGTCCCATCACTAGCAGGCGCGATCGCCTGGGCAATCAAAACGCCCGATGCACCGGAGAGTGTAGATCGAGGCGTTGTAGCAGTCAAAAAAGATTGCCCAGACTGGCGAGTGGCTGGAAGCGAAATCGAGTTTACCAGCCCCAAGGTGGCTTTTGTCCCCCCCATCGGAACATCAGACGGAGCAACTGTATTCGTAACCAGCAACTGCAACACAGCAGGAAGATAAAACATCCGATTTGCCTCTGGAACGCTTGCTATTCAACCCCTCAAGCAAGTTCTTAAGTTAGCACTGAGAGGATGCCATCGTCACAACAAGTCAAAGATAAAAGGAATCGCATCCCTTTTCTTCCATTTGAATATTTATTTTTCTTAATCGTTGGATTCTATTGCAATTCAGGCGTGGTCAGTGGACTGGATCAGCAAATACCGTTTGAGTGAGAAATGGGTATAATACCCAACCAGGGATTTCTCACACAATGAGCACTACTATAGCAATTCGCTTTTTGCGATCACAGAAATCATTCAGCCGACTCGTCTTAGTAATTCATCCATTCCATTCAATTTCCGGTTGTTTTAAAGTGGAGTGCAAGTCATTTACTTGTCCCTCAAAAGGGTTACCTGCGAAATTTGTTCCGCTGTCTAAAGTCAATTAGGCGAAAGTAGACAACTGAATGCGATCGCTGCCGGCAAACTCGATCCTCTCGTTCTACGAACGTCAGCACCAAAACCTTGGCATTCAGGGGAGCAGAAACAAAAGTAAAAATTCTTCAACAAAAACTAACGGGACTGACGGGGCTCGAACCCGCAACTTCCGCCGTGACAGGGCGGTGCTCTAACCAATTGAACTACAGTCCCTTGCGCCTCTTTACTGAAGCGATCTTCATTGTGACGATCGATGCGTCGTTTGTCAAACTTTTTGCTGAATTTATCTCAAAACTCAGGGGAAACTGCCTATGATTCCCCATCTTAGATTTCACAATCCTCTTCTGAATCTGGCCAGCCTATGTATTTGCGTGATGCAGTCGAAGCCGACCTCGCCACGATCGTGGCGATTTACAACGCCGCCATTCCCAGCCGCATTGTGACCGCAGATACCGAACCCATCTCCGTCGCCAGTCGGCATGCCTGGTTTCACCAGCACCATCCAGAACAGCACCCATTATGGGTCGTGGAATGCGATGGAGAATTAGCCGGTTGGCTGGGCTTTCAGCCCTTCTACGGACGACCCGCCTACTGCATGACCGCAGAAATCAGTCTTTACATTGCACCTAATTATCAGCGTCAGGGAATTGGGCGATATTTGCTGGCAACCGCGATTGAGCGCTGCCCCAGTCTGGGCATTAAAACGCTATTGGGATTTATTTTTGCCGCCAACCAACCCAGCCTGCGTTTATTTAAGCAGCTTCAGTTCCAGCAATGGGGCTATTTACCAGCCATTGCTGAATTGGATAAAGTTGAACAGGATCTCGTCATTGTCGGTCTCCGTATTCCCTTAGTAGCACCCACAAGTTAAGAATGTGAGAAGAGCGGATGTAGTACAGAACGACTTGTGATATGAAGGTACTTATCTCAATTCCAGGGAGAATCGTCATGTCTACCAAACCAGGCAGCATTTCTGGTAAAAGAACTCAACAGATTTTTAGCCGGAGAATTTTACCTAAAACTGAAGCAATTGCGGCCGAAGCAGCTCAGGTAGAAATGGTCTTGAGAAATTTACTCTATTCCATGGCTAGCTTGCCCAATCCTGTCGCTCTTTCGATTGATGAAAAATTAGAAGACTATCCTAAACTGAAGAGTTTGAACAGTTTTGGCAAGCAAATTGTGATTCGTATGATGCGGAGTAATCCTGCCTTTGAAGGCTATAAAGTTGACTTCAAAGATCACATTTTGAAGCCGCATGTGCTCTTGCTCATCAGTACTTTATGCAATACGTTTGATCTGATGAACACCAGTCCTTTAACGGGGCTAAAAGTTCTCGAAGTGGGATGCGGAGCATTGTCTACTTACGCAGCTGCCAAGGATGCTCACGATTTGTTGGCGCAATTTTACGCCGATCATCCGCCAATCAATTCTGAAATTTTGCAAATGTTAGGTGCCCAAACGATCGGGATCGACCCGCGCGCCAATTGCAAGGATACTTATCGCTACCAAACCTCTTATAAACACCGAATTGTCGAGTTTGTAGATTTAGAGAATTGGCTGAAAACGATCGAAGATAAGTTTGATGTGATTACGGGATTTCATGTGTTTAATCGATCGAGTTTTTTGTACCATTACGATTCTCCCGAGCAAATCTCCCGATTTTTGAAAAATCTCCGCAAGGTGATTTCGCCGCAGGGGCTGTTTTACAGCAGTGCACCCGTGCTACCTATTTCGCCAGAAAATGTTGAACTCAACCATCAGATTTTTGGGGATGCCGGGTTCAGACCAATTTATGAAGGGCATTACTTTATTTTGGAACCCATTTAACCTGGCACTGGGGGATGTGAGAACCCGTCATCCGTGACATTAGGCACTACAGTCAAGCACGCCAGTCGGTTCTATTTTTTGCAGAAAATTAGCTAACCAATCTTTAACCTGGTGGGTGGCACGGCAGTCGTCCTCGTTATAGTCCAGAATCGCGTTCAGGTAGGTGCGATCGCCCGTCGAAAGCCATTGGGCATACCAAAAAATTGACTGAGCACCATTTGCCGCTGGATTGCGCCAGTTAAACCCAACCCAGCGAGCAATCGGTTTCAGCGCGTAACTTTCAACTGGCAATGTCACCGATTGGGTTACCCACTCGTGCAAATCAACAAACCGGGGAAGTAAGGGTTTGACTCGATACGCAGGCGTACCATACCGAGATGCCAAACGTTCCACCGTTTGCGCTTCATAAGGGCAAAAGTGGAAAATCGGAGCATCGGGATATGCCCAAAGCAGATCTAGCAAATTTTGCCAGATTTGTTCCTCTTGTTCGGGTCGCTCCGCCAGCAGAGGGTAAAACTGCTGCGTCTGCAACAAGCGATCGACCACCAACACACCGTGTAGATAAACCAAATCCAGATTCGGCTCTGCTTCAATATCAAAATAAAGCTCCACAGTTGCGGTCGGCAAGCTGTGGAGCGGAAGAGCAGGTTTTGCAGATTTCGTTGTAGGTGGCATCGGGTTAGTGGCAAAGACTGTCGGCAGGGCGATCGCCTGATTATCTTGAGTCGCTTGTGCCTGTCGTACCAACTTTTGGGCTGTTTCACTGCCGAAGCCAGGAAGCGGTTCTAACGCTTTGGGATTGGTGCTTGCCAGCGCTTCCACCGATGTTAAGTTCAGCAGTTGCAGTTGCTGGTAGCGCGGTGGTGTAACCCCAGGCAACAAGGAAAGATGTTGTCGTTCACGGGCAATGCCATAGCAGTGATTAAACCAATGGCACAAATTACATCGATTCCGAGCAATAAACACCTCTGGCTCTTGTGGCTGCCGCAGCATCTCGATGCACTCTGCCAAAATCGCTTGCATTCGAGGCAACATTTCCCACAAATCTACGGCATACATCCCCTTTTCTCGCAGAAACAGCCAGGCATTTTCAACCCAGGCACCCTGAACGGCTGCCAAAACTTGCACATGAAACGCCACCGTAATCTGGTACTCTAGCTTGGGACGTTTGCCGAGTTTGATCTCCGTCGGGACATATAGCCAGTCGCCAAAAATTGATTTGCCGGGATGCTTGACCAACAGATCGGGAATGCTGACCAGGGTGACATCTTCTCCGCCTTCTGCCAGTAACACCCCCTGATAGATTTGCTCAACGCCTTGTTGCATCAGCGCCAGCGTCGTCTGCGAACCAGTAACCAAATCGCCAGCCGAGTAATGAGGTCGGTGCACCGCTCTCGCTCCCAGCACCACTTGCTGATGCTCCCGACTATCTTGTATAAGCTTCAAAAGATAGTCATTGGGCGGATCGCGCTGGTCAACATCTCCGTAGACATCCAGAAATGCTCTGCGGCTACAGCGTTGATAGTTGAGTAAAAGTTCAGCAGTGAGCAGCATGCTTTGAGGAAGCGCATAGAGCCTATCCTAGCCGATTCTGACAAATAAGTACCGATTCAAATTTGTCAATCCCCCATAAAATTCGAGAAAATCTTCACTCCATCGATCGCAAAATCGATAGATATTGCCAAACCCATCCCTAAGGTCTTTCAGCGGCGATCGCCAGCTTGACACCGGAAATCATTCGCAGTTGGTCCATCACCGCAATCACCCGTCCATGGGTTACTCGTTCATCCGCATTGATAATCACAAGAACGGATTGGTTCGACTGCACCTGCTGCTGCACCGATTGGGTCAGGCTGTTTAGGTCGATCGGCTGGCGGTTGAGCGACAGTTGCCCCTGCTGGTCGATCGTCACCACAATTTTCGATTCTTGCTGAGTTTCTGCCGTCGTTGCTTTGGGCAAATTGACCGACAACCCTTCCGATCGGGTCAGAAACAAGGTTGACATGATAAAGAACGTCAAAATCGCAAAAATCACATCAATCATCGGCACGATATTGATCTGGGGAGGCAATTCAGGTTCTTCAGGCAACCGCATCAGATTCACCAAGTAAGAGGACAGCCAGCTTCAACCTAACAGATTACACCGACTCCCCCAGCAACTTTTGCCCACAAGCGTCAATCAATCCAGCACAAACCCCCTTTCCTCCGAATGAGAAAAGGGGGTTCAGAGTCTTAAAACCCTTAATTTAAGGCATAGGCAGAGCCAAGTGCCCACAAAATTAGGATGGCAATACTCCCCAGAACGATCACTGCCGAAACGGCGATCGCCTTTGGAGTATCAGCTCCTTCAAACTTCATAATGCCGCGATCGAGATCGGATGCCATATTGCTGTTTCTCTCCCTATTTAGAAAGCTAAAGAGCCGCTTCCAAAATATCGGTGAAATTCAACCATAGCCATAAATCCTCAACATATCTTAGACTTTCAGCCCAATCATGAAGCGAATGGCAGGCTTGCTCAAAAAATTGCGCCATGATCCTCGACCCCAATGGCTAGACAGCAACCAGCGGATAATGTTAGCAATGGGGCAGTTTGGCAGCAGTTATTGATGTCCTTAAAGGGGTTTTACGTTGAAACTTGCACTGATTGTCCTGGTAGTCGTCATAGGCTTATTGATTGTCGTAGAAATCGCCTTGCGGCTATTGTTTGGGTTTGGCAACCCTCTCATTTATGTGGCAGATCCGCAAATTGGATATTTACTCGCTCCCAATCAAAATGTGCGGCGTTTTGGTAAGCGGGTTGAAATCAACCAATATTCCATGCGGAGTCCTGCAATTTTGCCAGAACGTCCTGCCGAAAGCACACGAGTTCTCCTGCTCGGGGATTCGGTGGCAAATGGTGGTTGGTGGACCGACCAATCCGATACCATTTCCGAAATGCTAAAGCGACAACTGGAGGCAACTCGCCAATATTGGCATTCCCGAACCAGCCAAGAATCATCCGGAGAAGAAAAAAATTCTCCATCCTCCCCGATCTCTATGATCGAAGTCCTCAATGCATCTGCCAATTCCTGGGGACCCCGTAACGAACTGGCTTATCTCAAACGATTTGGCAATTTTCATGCTCAGACGATCGTCCTGCTGCTCAATATGGACGATTTGTTTGGGGCAGCTCCTAATTCATCCGGGGTTGGCATTGATCGCAATTACCCCGATCGCAAACCACCCCTCGCCCTGTGGGAATTGATCAGTCGCTATGTGCTGCCAGTTCCCAGCCTCCCCCCCGTCAAAAAAGAAGCGGGCGATCTGGTCAGCATCAATCTGGCAGCGATCGAACAAGTGAAGGCGATCGCGCAACAAACCAAGAGCCAATTTTTGCTAGCAATGACCCCTCTGCTACGAGAAATTGGCGAACCCGGATCGCGAGACTATGAGCGAAAAGCTCGCCAGCGACTCAGCGATTTTGTCCAAGCCCAGCAAATCCACTACATTGACTTTTTGCCAATTTTCAAAGCAGAAAGCCATCCCACAGGACTCTACCGCGACCACATCCACCTGAGTCCAGCAGGCAATCGGGTCGTCAGTGCAAAAATCTCTCAAGCTCTGAAAAAGGAATTACTGGAGATGGGGCAAAATCGTAGATAACGATCAGAAACAGCCAGTTTTTCTCTCAAAAAGCATTCGGATGAAACAGAGGGAACCGTTCCAAGACATTTCATCCACATCAGCTTTTTCGCCGAAGTGAAAAAGACCTGTTTTCGATCAAAATCATCTCAAGACAATAAAGATGCGTTACAGAATAACCTGACGCATCCTAATGTCATCTCTACTTTTTCTAACCGATCATTCTACGCAGCATAAATGGAGGAACTCAGCTCAGAAGAGTTCACCTCCACCAGTTTTGCATCATGGCGATCCCAGACTTTGCCATCTAACGCCATCTGCTCAATAACACTCGCAAGCCGTAGGGCTTTGAGCGCCTGCTGCCCACCCACAGAAGGCTGATTGCCCCCCCGAACACAATTGACAAAATGCTCCAGTTCAGCATGGAGTGGCTCAATATTGCTGGTATGCACCTTCTCAATCAAACCATCTTGCCGATAGAGCACTTGCCCATAGTCCGTGGTGCAATTTTCTGTGGTCTGACGATGAATCAAAATCTCATTGTTGAGAAAATCTGCTTCAGTCAGCGAATTCTTGCAATGGGCAGCGATGCGTCGAATTTTGCGATGCGTCACTTTGCTGGAAGTGAGTGTCGCCACAATGCCATTGCTAAAACCAAGCGTGGCAGTGACATAATCCAGATAACCCGAATCAGAAGCACGGCTGCCACTGGCGGTTAATTTCACTACGGGGGCTGCCGCCAGTTCCAGTAGTAAATCGATATCGTGGATCATCAAATCCAGCACCACCGATACATCGTTTGCCCGATCGGAATAGGGACTCATGCGATGGGCTTCCAATGCCAGCAATTCTTCGGTCTTCAGAACTTTGCTCAATTCTTGAAAAGCTGGGTTAAAGCGCTCAATATGCCCCACTTGCAAAATGCAGTGAGACTCTGCGGCAGCATTCACCAGCGATTCTGCTTCAGAAATACTGGCAGCGATTGGCTTTTCAATTAAAACATGCACCCCTGCATGCAGACAGGTCATCCCGACTGCATAATGCAGGCGAGTGGGCACTGCTACACACACCGCATCTACATGCGCCAGCAAGTCTCGGTAATCTTCAAAATAGCGAACTCGATATTTACTAGCAATATCCAGTCCCCGTTCAATATTGACATCTGAGACCCCAATCAACTCCACATCCTTGAGCATACTCAGAATGCGTGTATGATGTTGCCCCATATTCCCGACCCCAATCACGCCCACTCGAATGGGTTCGTTGGGATTTCGTTGCGAATAAGCGCGCGGATATCCGACTGTCGTAATATCTTGCACTCCTGTCTCCTCCACCACAAGGATTATGCGATCGGCGACCGATTGCCGCCTCAAACCATCCAGATAGTATCATAGTGATTCTATTTATGAAGAATTCCAAAGTACGCTTTGAGTTCCTGATATGACCTTATTTTTTCAAAATTAGGAATTCTGTACCGTTTCTTTTCACTCTTTAAACAAAATTTTCTTAAAATCGGCTATAGAGTTTTCTTAAAGTAACTTTGCTCTTCCCCACTCCTGTGAGCAGTTCAGGTAGGATCGAGCCAGACCCATGGGTCACCTTCTATTGCAACCTTCAATCGTTAAAGAGACGACTCGCAGAAAATTCCTGATCCTTCGCCCGCGCTTCTTTTACAGCCAAGTTCCTGTTCTGGGTTGTTTTAGGAGATTTCCAGCGAAGATTTTACCCTCTACCACTGCCTTTCAACTTGGCTCAGGGCAAAAGCTGGCTGAGCGGAGTCTAAGCCAGCGGGTAGTAATTTGTTTGCGAGAAATCTCCTTATCACTAGAAACCACCTAAATTCTCTCGATTTCGCCCAGGATTGAGAACCCATTAAGACAGTGATTAGACAGTTTTTTGATAGTTTTGAGACACTTTTCCTCCTGTCAGATACCTCCCTTACTGACAAACATTGCGTGCATCCGTTATCTTAAACATTCGCTTTCTGCATCTTTCACTTTGACTCACTGGCATGAAACGGTATCGTAAGAGGCGTTTTTCTGATTTTTTTGAACAACCCATTCAGCAACAATCCCGCTATCTGAGAAATATTTTCCTGGTAGGGTTGTTGGCGATGAGCGGGCTACCCAGTACGCTGCCAAAGCTGTACGCAGAAGAACCGATCGTCATCGCCCAACTCGGGAACCAGCAACCTCAGGCAACTGCAGCCGCTCGGATTGACCAGCTGGAAAAACAAATTCGCCAAATCCGCGCGAGCAATTTTGACCTGAGTCGATTTCCAGTAACTCCTGTCAACGAAAAACATTGGCGGAATATTCTTTGGACAACTGCTGTGGTTGCGCCACAAGAAGCCTTTGTTGCCGACACCATTACACGAATTGTGGGGATGACTGAGCATTCGGGGCTGTCTCAACCTCAAATGCGGACGATAGATGCTGCCATGCAGGTGGGCACCCAGCTCTATTTGAGCGATCCGGCCCTCTATGCCAACATTGGACAACAGTTTTTCCAAACCATTGAACGCAGCCCCGATCCGGAGTGGGTGGCAATGGCGCTTTCTGGGCTGGCGAAAAGTGGGCTTTCCCCAGAAGAGGTGGGACGGTTGAGTGTGCGCGTGCGCCAGCGGTTTCCCAAATGGGATCAAAATATCTATCTCTACACCACTTTACGAGAAGCTGCAAATCTGCTGAAGCCAGCGGCGGTGCCGCCACTGACAGATTTGCTCAATTGGACGATCGCACCTCAGCAAATTCACCTATACGTCATTTGCCAGCCCGATCGCGGAGTTTTGTGTCGAGCAGTCTTGAAAGATCGCCAGGGCAACTTTGCTCGCCAGAATGGTCAGCTTTGGTCAATGCCATTACTGCTGCGATCGATTCATGGTTTGAATTGGAACTTTGTCCGGGGACAAACCCCTCAGGGCATTTATCGCATGGAAGGTGTCGTTTCCCAGCCAGACAATGAGTTTTTCCGCGCTTATGGACAATTTCCCCTGGTCAATCTCTATGTGCCGCTGGAACCCGGTGCACGTGAATTTTTGCCAGGCAAACCAGGCGGTTTTCGAGGCAACCTGAGCAGCTACCAGGCACTTTTACCCACATCCTGGCGCAACTATTTCCCGCTCCAGCAAAGCTATTGGGCAGGCAGAATTGGGCGATCGCTCTTCCGGATTCACGGCAGTGGTGAAGCTCCCGATTTTTTCAAAGGCAAAGAACGATTCCCCCAGGACTCCTATAATTGGAACCCCACGATCGGTTGCCTCTCTGCCCTGGAACTGTACGATCAAACGGGCACCCTGCAACAAGCAGATATGCCCAAACTGCTCAATGCCTTGAGAATGCTAGGAGGGAACCAATTTTCTGGTTATTTGGTTGTAGTAGAAATTCCCGGCGAACCCGGTTTACCGATCTCCATGGCACAGATTGAAGCGGCAGTGGCTGGCAAGCGGGTCGCAACTCGCAATCAGACTTCAAAAACGAGTCAGGAGTAACTCAATCATCGGCCGTCCCCTCGGTTCAGCAGAAACTCGTCGAACTTCACAACAGCGGATTCCGGTTGTCGTGTGTCGAAGCGATAGCTGCTAACCATCCCAGAAGCAGTGTCGAAAATACTGAAGGCAGTCAATTCGTTGCTGGCAATGTAGGGCAATGGATTGCCACGAGCATCGGTGAGAGGTGCGATTGTCGGCACCACCGGGGGCAACCCATTGGGATTGCCTGTAGCCGCATAGTCTTCTTGATAATCTCTTGGAACATGACGTTTCAAATCACCCACGTAGGCACCGTAAGAGTTGCCCACATTGGAAGATTCTAGAAAATGCATTCCCGTGGGGCTCATAAAGCGGTTCCATAGATGGGAGTGCCCATAGAACACAAACTGCACCCCTGCCTCTTCTAACAAGGGCACCACATCACGAATAATATAATCATCCCGTTTGGGATATTCGTAACGGATGGCAGTAATATCTCCCTGGAGGTTGCGTTCAATCACAGGGACTGGGTTGGTATAGGCAGGCTCGATATTTTCTCCTAGAGAATGGGGTGGGTGGTGGAACATGACGATTTTGTACTTTGCCTGCTGAAATGCCTGACTCTGAAGTTCCTGTGCCAGCCAAGTATATTGCAGACTGTTTTTGGCGATCGGCTCAAAGATCAACTGTCCGTAGCCCCAATTTCCAGGTTGATCTAGATCGCGATCGCGTTCCCGATATTTGCCCCTGGCATCTTCGTTCAAGCTGGGAGTGCGCCAGATGCAGGTGATGTACAAAACCACCAGACAAATATCCCCAAAAGTGACGGCGTAATATTTTTCACCCCCTTCCAAACTGCGGGGTAAGGTAAGAATCTCTTCATAGGTATCGATGTTAAAAGACTGATTTTTCAGCCAACTTTGCTCCACTTCCAGGCTGTTATCTGGATTAATGTGCGAGTGATTGTAGTCGTATTGTTCCTGGGCCAGTGAACGAGGCACTGCATCATAAAACTGTTCATCTAAACTCGTTTCAGACGAAAAACGCCCCATCACCTCATGATTGCCCACCGTAGCAAATAAAGGCGCGTGTTGAATCAGTTCTCCGCCAACGTAGCGTATACCTGAGGGTTCTAGCTGATAGTTGGCACGCCCCTGAAGGGCTGGGAAAAAGGCTCCACCTCGGCTGTCATCAAACCATTCCGAAGCGCGATCGGCAACATTTACCAGATCTCCCGCGAAAAAGACTGCATCCACTTGCCCCACAGTTTCCACCACTTTTTGTAAGTTGGCAGTCACCATGGGCTTGAGTTGGTGATCAGAGGTCAGCAAAATCTTTAGAGGCATTCCTGGAGTGGGTTGAGCCGCCAAAGTAAAGACGAGACTACTGGCGCTTTCGCCATCTTCACGCACACTGGTGACCTGATAGGGAAGACGCACACCTGGAGACAACCCACCAATTGTGGCTTCGTGTCGCCAAATTGGTCGATCAACCACCTGCTGTACTGGAGGCAGGACTTTCGATCGGGCATCTTCGCGAGTCCGGCTCAGTTTTTGGGTCTGGGCGATCTCGACCTGTTGCAAATCTGAGCCATAAGCAACGGTGTGACGATCTCCCGCAAACTCTGTAAACCAAACCACTTGAACCGAAGTTTGGGTGGGCAATTGCAGAAAAGGATCGGTCAAGAGTTCGGGTTTAGATGGCATAGCAGCACCCTGCATGAGTAGATCGAGTACCAGGATAACTGTTACGTGATTTTGATCGCACCTTTTAGCGCCCCCTATCACGGTCTCATGCCCCATCGATCACACAGCCAGCCACCAAAGCTCACACCGCCCTCTGCCTATCATCACTTCAAAAGAGCCAGTAAACCAGGACGATAAAGAAGTAAGCCCACACCATTTCTACAAGGATCATCCGATGCAAACTATTCACCCCACTGCCCCCCAAACAGAGCACAGCATTTTAGTGAGCAGACCGCGATCGCTCACGACCTGGTTCAAAACACTCAGAGAAAAGATCACGGAAGCCCTATTTGGGAGTTACCAGCTACAAGTGTGCCAATTCATCAATGGCAGCGATATTTGGTGGTATGCCTTTGATCCGCGTACGGGTGAATGTGTCTACGCCGACTCGGAAGCAGAATTGCGAGTGTGGATTGAGCAGCATTATGCCAAAGACTCAACTCTAGACAATTGATCGGAGACTGGGATCTCTCGCAAAGTCTAGCATCCAACCTATTCGGCGATCGAACCGACTCAAAGCGCGATCGCAGGTTATCCTGATGGACAGTTAGCAAACTCGCTCTACTCAGGATAAACTGCTGGAAGGGTGATTTGTCGTTGACAAAAAAGTATCTGCCCATACGCTTTCTGTCGTCCAGGTAATGCAAAATTTCTTGCATGAAAAAGAAGCTACTCAACGCGATCGCCCTATTTAGCCTCTGCGTCGCCACCGTCATTATTTCCATTCATTCCAGTCAAGCAGAAATGCTGGAAGGGGTTAGGATTGGCCCCGCCAACGCAAATCAATCGGCTGTGGTGACTCCAGCCAATGCGACGGATGCACCTGCGGCTCCGACACCCGCTTATGCCTGTGCCCTCCAGCCTCCCAATCCCCCTCCCAAAAAACCCACCCCGCCAGCCAATGTTAATCCTGGCAAAATTAGCTTAAGTCGATTTCGACAGGTCACTCGGGTAGCGGCAACCCCGGAAGAGACTGCTACCAATCCGGCAGAAAAAACCGAGTTATCTCAGGGAACCCCGATCGTTCGTCGTTCTCCTGCGGTAGTTCTACCCAGCTATTCTCCTAAAGAAGAAATTGCGCTGGCACACTACACCAACTACGGTGAACGTTTTGCCAGAGACCTCTACGGCAAACCCGCCAAAAACGATCCCATCATTGTTTTGCATGAAACCGTTGCAACCGCCCAAAGCGCTGTCAACCTGTTTCAAACGCCTCATTTCTGGGATGACAGCAGCCAGGTCAGCTATCATGCGCTGATTCGTCGCAATGGAGCAGTCATTTACGTGGTGCCACCCGACAAACGCGCCTTTGGGGCAGGGAATTCTATTTTCAAAGGGTCTCAGGGGGATGAAACGGTAAAAACCAATCCCGATTTTCCGCCTTCAGTCAACAATTTTGCTTACCACATTTCGCTAGAGACCCCTTCTGATGGCTTCAACAACGCCTATCGACACAGCGGCTATACCGCAGCACAGTATCAATCGCTTGCCTGGTTAGCAGCTAGAACTGGCGTTCCTGAGAGTCGCATCACCACTCACAAAGCGGTCGATCGCTCGGGTTCCCGGATGGACCCTCGCAGTTTTGACTACAAACGCTTTTTTGGTTTGCTGAAGGCCTATCCTCGTCAGACCGAAATCGTCATCGGTTGTGCTGATCCATCGGCAGTATAAAAGCAAGGAATGGAGGCTAGGAATTCCTATCACAATCATCCTACTTACCTCAGGAGACATATCTTTCGATTAACCAATTGACTTTTTTTATAGCTGTCTGTGTTTGCTATTACTGCAACGATGGCTTGGAGTAAAGTTCCAGAATATTGAATACCATTGAACCGCATCATTAAACGATTAAATCTTGGTTGAGCATTGAAAGTTTATTGATGTTCTACATTGTAGATATCAAGAAAATGAAGTGTATCTATTTCGGGATTCCGAGCAAACATCCGGCTTGTTGAAACTGCTCAACAACCTTGGGATGGTTTTTGACATAGTAAGTAGAAGTCAGCGGGTTATCTACAGGGCGAGGATTGGCGTATTCATAGTGTCCTGCTCGGTTCTCGACAACAAAAGTGCTGACTAGAAAGCGGCTGTCCAAAACAAAAGTCAGATTCGTATCAGTGCGCAATTTGCCATTCACGACTCTGCCCAGATAAAAATCAGTTTCATCCAAATAGCTGTCGATAATGCAAACCTCGCCTCGCTTGGAAGCGGGATAAATCTCTACGTTTTCCTCGATCGCTGTCCAGTTTCCTAGAAATGGTGCGATCGCGCGATCCAGCTGAGACCAGGCTTTCACAAAAGCTTCCCGTTGCCGACGTTCTTCAGAATTGCGGCGATCGCGGTAGACTCCCGATTTCATCAGGTTGGGCATCTCTCGCCGCATTTCCCTCAGCAATCCTGTGATTTCGGCATCCGTTGGATGACGTTCGGATTGGGCGAACCCGGGCAGCGGCAACAGAGCAATGGCGAAACCGAGAACCAGGAAATGGGCACGCATAGGACAAATTTACAATGATCGTCTATTAATTCTTAGCTTCATGGCGGGTCGGGAGAATTTCGGATAAACGCTCTGCCACATCATCCCGCTAATCATCGACAATGGTTTCACGCGATGTTACGTTTTCCAAACTCCGCCAGAGATACCAAGCAGCGATCGTCCGATAGGGTTGCCAAGGCTTACCGATCGCCTCAACCGTCTTTTTATTGGGCAATTCCGGCAGATTATAGAGTAGGCGGATGCCATTGCGAATTCCCAAATCTTCCGCAGGCAGAACATCCCAGCGATGAAACCGAAAGATTAGCAACATCTGTACAGTCCAACGCCCAACCCCTTTAACCGCAGTCAGCGTTTGGACGATCGCCTCATCCTCCATCGCTTCCAGTTCTGCCAGCGCTGGCAAGCCGTCCAGTACCCTTTGTGCCAGATCCTTGATATAGAGCACTTTGGACCCCGAAACCCCCGCACTCCGGATCACCGCATCGGGCGTGTTGAGAATGTCTTCAGCAGTGGGGAAAGGACGATCGGGGTAAAGTTGCAAAAATCTACGATGGATGGTGGCAGCAGCTTTACCTGAAAGCTGTTGGTAGAGAATCGATTTTGTCAGGGTAGCTAAAAGATCGCCATTTTGCTGTGCTTGATGCAGGGTACAGGCACCCACCCGCGTAATCACGGTTGCCAATTGCGGATCAGCCTGTTTGAGTGTAGCGATCGCGATCTCGTAGTCCATACCGACAAGCTCTCTCTAGGGGCTAGTCCCATTCTAGGTTTCGGATTCCCCATTCGAGCCAAAAACAAAGGGGCGAGTCATCTCACCCCTTGATTGAAAATATTGGTCGCAAGGTTCATTCTGGTCTCGACGTCATCCGCCTTGCCACTATTACGCTGTCTCTAGCCAATCGAAGATGCGATCGAGTTGCTCCAGCGTCACCAATCCATACTGCCAGAGCACCATCGGCAACAGGCTAGGCATTTGTTCCCCCTGACGCAGCGCCACCGCAATTGCATCCGCAGGAATAAACAACTCTTCCTGGAGAAAGCGAATTAGTCGGGACTGCTTAAGAGGGTTCATGGCTTTAACACAGGTAGATTCGTAAATGTAAGGATGTCTTCTATTTAGACAGGCAAATCAGTTTCGTTCCTCATCCTCAGGTATCATCCAACTGGGTGATCTTGAGAGATTCATGCATCGAATCCTTGGCAAACTTTAGCAAACCGTAGAAAGTTCATTACTGGGTCGAATCCGTCCTCGACAGATCGCTCTGAGTAGTCGATCGATTGCTCTTCTTTCTTCTTCATCCAGTGAGTCATTCGATACGGCAGCCATTAATGCATAGCGATCTGCCAACGTAATCACACCAGAATAACTTGCCTGGGCAAACAGTTCAGAAATTGCGTTAGGAAGGAGTTCAGCGGGGGCAAACATAGTGACTTAATGAATCAGGAAGTAATGTTATTAGTATCAATCTTTTCCCCATAATTTCCGGTGATGAAAGGTTACCCTTCGGTGTGATTTTTTGAAGACGATCGAGTGAGAGAAGTAAGTTTTATCGGTGATGAACTTCAATCCATTTAGTGATTGAAATCACATCTAAAATCCTGTTGAATCGTAGAGCCTTCAATTCTCAAAATCCTGATTATGCTTGCTCAATGGGACTGCCTATTAAAAAACCTCGGTGAATGGCACGGGTCGTTTAGTCGCCTTTCACCCCAAGGAACCCTGCTGGAAGATACCCCTACCATCGTCTCGTTCGAGGGGCTAAATGAGAATCAAACCATTCGACAAATCGTCCGCCACTATCACCCCAGCCAGAATACTCCGGTTGACGAGAAAGTCCTGGAATACAGTTCATTGGGACGAGGAATCATGCTCTTCGAGAATGGGGGGTTTTCTCAAGGGTCGATTCAACTTGCTCCCTACTCAGAGTTTGGAGCAGAACTGGGATTGATTGAAGGCGATCGTCGTTTGCGACTGGTGCAACTCTTCAATCAAGACCACCAACTCAACCGCATCACTTTGATTCGAGAACGACGATCGGGCACTACTGCCCCAGAACGTCCTCCCTTACAATTGGAGGATCTGCTCGGAGAATGGCAGGGAGAAGCCACTACGCTTGATACCAGTTGGCAAGATACCTCCTATCCCACCACCCTCAAACTCTATCGAGAAGGCGATCGGCTGGTGCAGTCTATTGCTTTCACCAGTCGTGGACAAAATCAAACCCTCATCTCCAGTGCCCAGATCAATGGCTCCCAACTCTGGTTTGATCAGGGCAAGGTGCCGGTACAAGTTTTGCTACTTGCCGATGGCGCAACCTGCACCTGCCCTTTGCAAATTCAACCTGGGCAGGCAATGTTCTTAGAAATGGGATGGCTCTTGCAACCGACCCTACGCCAACGCCTGATCCGTAGCTACAACAGCCGAGGAGAATGGGTCAGCTTAACTTTGGTAACGGAACAAAAAGTTAGATAAAGCGGCTATCTAACGGGCGGCATTAATTGGCCTGCCTGAACTTGCAAAATTTGAGAAGAATTAAGCCATTGAGCATCAAACGATCCCAAATGCGTCGTGGTAATCAACGTTTGAAACCGATCTTGCACCGCATTCAGCAGTTGATTCTGGCGATGGAGATCCAACTCTGCCAATACATCATCCAACAACAACAATGGCGGTTCCCCAATCACTTCTTCAATGAGCTTCAGTTCTGCCAGTTTTAATGCCAGCACAAGGGTTCGTTGTTGCCCCTGTGAACCATACTGCCGAGCAAACGATCGATTAATCGCAAACTCGACTTCATCGCGATGGGGACCCACCAACGTCGTGCCCTGGTATTGTTCAGCCACCCTTTTTTGCTGAATTCTCACAAGAATCTCCGTTTGCAATTGCTGAGGATCATCTTGTGCCAGTCCTACATTGGGAGCATAGCTGACCTGAAGAACTTCGGTTTGTCCACTAATTTCTTGGTGCCAGTGTTCAGCCAGGGGTGCCAATCGCTGCAACACTCTGGCACGTCGCCGGATCACTCGCGATCCAGTCAAAGCCAATTGAGCATCCCAAAAAGCCAGTTGATCGAGAGTCGCCAACGGGTTCGCCTCTCGATCAAGAGCCTGAGAAAAATCGTCTCCCTCATTCTCCCTATCTCCCCATCGCCCTATCTCCCCATCTCCTCGTCCTTCCGCTTTTCGGATCGCTTTAAGCAGAGCATTGCGTTGACGTAAGACCTGGTTGTATTGCTGCAAAATATAGGCATAGACAGGCTCCAATTGCACTAACAGCGCATCCATCCAGTGCCGTCGCCGCTCAGGCGCACCTCGCACCAAATCTAGATCCAAACTGGAGAACTGCACCACGTTCAGGATGCCGAGAAAATCGAACTGGCGACGCAAAGACTCACTGTTGAGACTCACTGTCCGACGACCATTGCTGCGAAGTGTCACTGCTAAGTCAACCGCTCCTGTGTCCCGTTCCAAGCGAGCCGTCACTTGCCCGATCGATTCTCCCGCCAAAATCAAATCTCGATCGCGGGAGGTGCGATGCGATCGCAAAGTAGACAGCAACTCCACCGCTTCCAATAAATTCGATTTTCCCTGAGCATTATCACCAACCAAAATCGTTTTTGGAGCAGAAAATTCGAGAAACTGATCCTGGTAGTTCCGAAATTGACGCAAATGGAGAGCTTTGAGGTACATAAACAGTCAGCTTTCAGCAGTCAGCCTTCAGCCTGATTCCTAAAACCTACATGAGAACCTTCGCTCTCACCCCGCCATCGACCTTCCCTTCCCCAAACAGAGATGGAATGAAGGCAAGGAGTAAATTCCGATGTTACCAAATTCCTACCGCTGCATCTTCTGATAAACCCGAACAATCACTTTTTCGAATTCAATCCAAACAAACATTAACGAACTAAACCCGAGACAAATCCCCAATTCAGTCAGCGTCAATGAATGAGTACCAAAAAATTGCTGCAAATGTGGCACGTAGATCAACAGCAATTGCAAAACCGTTGTCATAAGGACCGCACTCCAAACATACAGATTGGAGAACGGGTTTGTTTCAATGATCAACCGATTGCTGGAACGAACCGCGATCGCATGTCCCATTTGTGCCAAACACAGCGTCGTAAACACCATGGTCTTCCAGATATCAGCACGACTGGGATCAAATCCTGGCGCATGGGAATAGTTGTACGCCCAGTCCATCAACACAATGGTGATAAAAGCAAAGATAATCCCAATCCGCACCATATAGGAACCCAATCCCCGCGCGAAAATACTTTCACGTGGATTAAACGGAGGACGCTTCATCACATTGGCACCCGCTGGCTCCACCGCTAAAGCCAAAGCTGGTAATCCATCCGTCACCAGGTTCATCCAAAGAATTTGCAGCGGCGTAAGCGGCACTCCCCCCAAGCCCAGTAGAGGCGCAGCCGCCACCGTCAACACCTCGCCAATATTGGAACCCAAAATATATTTAATAAAGCGTCGGATATTGGTATAAACAACCCGACCTTCTTCAGTTGCTGCCACGATCGTGGCAAAATTGTCATCCAGCAGCACCATGTCACTGGCTTCTTTACTGACATCAGTGCCCGTAATCCCCATGGCAATGCCGATATCAGCCTGCTTCAGTGCAGGCGCATCGTTGACCCCATCTCCTGTCATCGCCACAAACTCATTCTGACGTTGGAGCGCTTGCACAATACGCAGTTTATGCTCCGGTGAAACCCGAGCATAAACGCTAACCTGTCCAACCTGTTTTTCCAACTCAGACTGGCTCATTTTCTCCAATTCTCGTCCGCTCAAGACGCGATCTTCAGGTCGCGCAATCCCCAGATCTTGGGCGATCGCTTTCGCCGTTAACTGGTGATCCCCTGTGATCATGACTGGACGAATGCCTGCTTCCCGACAGCGAGCCACCGCTTCTCGCACTTCGGGACGTGGCGCATCCAACATACTAACCAATCCCAACCAAATCAGATTTTGCTCACTGGCATCACCCGATCCTTCCGGGGGCAATTCTGACCAAGGCTTGTAGGCAAACCCCAGCACTCGCAGTCCACCTGCCGCCAGTTGATTGTTTTGTTCCAAAATCTGCTGTCGTTGGACACTACTAATTGATTCGATACGATCGCCCACTTGCACCTGAGTACAGCGCTCCAGCGTTAATTCGGGTGACCCTTTCGTAAACATCAAGTAAGCAGAATCTTCTTCTGGCAAGTTACTCGCCGGTCGATATGTCCCTTGACAAACCACACTCATGCGCTTCCGTTCAGACGAAAACGGAAATTCTGCCACACGACGCAAGCGATTCGCCCAGGTTTCTTTGGTCAGCCCAGCTTTGCCTGCTACTACCAACAGCGCCCCTTCGGTAGGATCACCCAGAATTGACCATTGCCCTTTGTCTTGTTGCAAAATCGAATCATTGCAAGCCACACAAGCCACAAGTAAGGGATTTAGCTCCGGGTCATCTTGAGGATTGTTTAGTTGCTGTTCCCCAAAGAAACTTCCCGTTGGCACATAGCCCTCACCCGTCACTTTCAGCGATTGACTTTCGGTATGGAGCGACTGCACTACCATCTTGTTTTGGGTCAGGGTGCCTGTCTTGTCGGAACAAATAGTCGTTACTGAACCCAACGTTTCGACCGCTGGCAATTTACGAATCAAAGCATGCCGACGTACCATCCGCTGAGTACCCAACGCCAACGTCACTGTGATTACAGCTGGCAACCCTTCCGGCACCACTGCCACCGCCATACTCAGCGACACTTCTAGCAATTCCTCCAAGGGTGCAGAAGAAGTCAACGTACCAAAAATCACCACGATCGCCACCAAAATCAACGAGCCGGTGACCAAAACATTGCCCAGTTGCCCCATCCGTTGTTGCAAAGGAGTTGGCTCAGATTCTACCGACTGCAATAGGGCGGCAATTTTACCCAATTCGGTGCGCATTCCGGTGGCAGTCACCAGGACGGTACCCCGCCCCTGCACAACTTCAGTTCCTTGAAAGACCAGGTTAATCCGATCGCCAACACTAGAGTCTTCTGGTAATTGAACGCTAGCATCCTTGTTAACGGCTTCAGCTTCACCAGTAAGTGCTGCTTCCCGCACTTGCAAATTCGACTCATTCAACAAGCGACCATCTGCCGATATTTGCACTCCCGCTTCTAATAAAATGATGTCACCAGGGACTAGCTCCTTGGCATTCACTTCCGCGGGAGATCCATCTCGCACAACTCGCACCTTGGGGGATGCCAGTTTTTTGAGAGCAGCCAATGCTTTTTCAGCCCGGCTCTCCTGCATATAACCCAAAATTCCGTTCAAAATCACAATGGCAAAAATAGCCACCGCATCCTTAGGAAAAACTGCTTTTCCAGCCAATTGACCTGCCCTCAGATCCAAAAATGCTGAGACGATCGCCACAAAAATCAGCATGACCAACATAATATTGGTGAACTGATCCCACAAAATTTGTAGGGCACTTCGCCCGCCGGTTTCTTTTAGTTCATTGGAGCCATATTGCTGCAACCGCTGTGCCACTTGCTGAGCAGTTAACCCTTTTTGATGATCGCTGCGCAAAAGCTCCAGCGATTTTTCCGCTTCCAAAGCGTGCCAAAACTGGACAGATGAATCTTGCAAGGAATTTGAAGTCATAAATAGGGTCGCCAGGAATGCTATAACACCTACAGCACTTGATCATAGTGCCTAAGACCCAACTTTGGCACTATTAAATAGTATTAAGTTCACATTTTCTCTATAAATCCATGGTCGCCAACCCTTTTCTGCCTCAAAAACTCGTGGGTCGGCAAAACGAATTGCAGCAAGTTCAGCAAATTCTTGAAGCTGATGGGGATCTCGTCATTGCTGGTGTACCAGGGAGCGGACGGCGCACCCTGATCCGCTGGGCAGCAAAGGGGATTTGCGCCAGGGTAATCGAAATCGATTGCCTGCGAGCCACTGATTACCAAAGATTTCTACAGTTGCTAGCAGAAGGAATCATGGCTGCGTTTGATTATCCCACTGAACGGATCTTCATTGAACGTTGGAGCCATGACCAGCCTGTTATTTTAGAGCATTCCTCCAACCAGCGTTCACAATTGGTCTGGCATCTCTCCAAAGGGCAAGAGTGGAACTTACTCCAAATTCTGCTGACACTCCCCCAATGGATGGCAGAACAACTCAGCTGTCGCGTGGTCGTCATGTTCCAAAATTTTCCGCATATCCGCTCCTGGGATCGGTCTGGCAAATGGGAATACCACCTCTGCCAAGAAATTGAGCAACAAAGTCGGGTTAGCTATGCCCTGATCGCCACATCTGCCGACGCAATCACCCAAAGAAGGAATTTACAGGTAGTAGCCTTACCTCCTTTAAAGGATGAAGAGATCGCAGAATGGATACAAGAGTCCATGGCAGCGGAAGGATTTACATTTGATGCTGAGACTCAGGCATTGGCAACCTTTCTCAATTACGTACAAGGCAACTTTGGCAGTGCGATCGCATTAGCACGTCGCATCTGGCTCGACCACCACCCTTCTAAACAACGACAGACAACAGAATTAGACTTCCCGAAAGACCTTGCCACGATAATCCCAAACCAACCTGAACCGACAGACTCCATTTTTTTTGCCTCAACACCTAAAAATCACTTTTTAGCTTATCAGGATCATTTTTTTCTTAAAGTCCATCATATTCATCGGAGCACGCTCGTCTTGGTCGAAGATCTCGCGCCTACGTTCGAATCCCTCATCCTCCTCCTGCCTCCTAGCCAGGTACGTGTTCTAGAAAGCCTCGCCCTCGATCCAACGGATAGCCCCCACTCGCGAGAATACATCCAAAAGCATCAACTCTCACGCGGAGGGGGGCTTCAAGGAGCCTTAGCCAGTTTGGAGCAAAAAGGGTTAGTCTACGGATCGGAATACCATTATCAAATCACCATGCCATTGCTCGCATTTTGGCTTAAGCAACAACTGGCATAGGCGTTGCTGAAAAGCAGGATGATTTGAAACTTCGTTCCAAATCATCCTGCATCATTTTCATCCTGTTATTGAGCAACGCCACTGGCATAACCATGGAAGTAGGAGGGAATCAATCGCTTCAGGTAAACTGATAACTAATGTGAACAGTATGTAAGCGCTTACGGTATGACTGCAAATTTGCCTGAACCAACCCCCAATACTAACCAGGCTTCAATGGCAACCCGGTTTAGGAATTTATTGATTGTCCTGGTTGCCGTAGTACTCAGTGTGACAGTATTCTTTGGCTTACGAACTCAAACCAGTTCTGTCTCTTTAACTGTTATGGCAAAAGAAGCCATGCCGCTTGAAATGGCGCTGAGCAATGGGAAACCCACTTTGATGGAGTTTTACGCTAACTGGTGTACCAGTTGTCAAGCTATGGCAAAAGATGTATCCGAACTTAAACAGCAGTACAGCGATCGGGTGAACTTCGTCATGCTCAACGTAGACAATACCAAATGGTTACCTGAAATCCTACACTATCGAGTTGATGGCATCCCACACTTCGTTTATCTAAATCAACAAGGGGAACCTCTTGCCAGTGCGATCGGCGAACAGCCCCGATCCATCCTGGAAGATAACTTAGTTGCCCTCGCTGAGGGAGAGCTTTTGCCCTACGCCAAAACTTCTGGGCGCACATCCGAATTTTCTACATCTACCACAACGACACCAAATCAGGCAACCACCAATCCCCGCAGTCACAGCAGCCAAGTTGTTATTGATTAATCAAGTAAAAGCACTGAATCCACGCTCACCTGAAAGCAGTTGCAGTCTTTGTGACTAAATGCTTTGTATCAGTCCGAAATGGATGGAATGGAAAAAGGTAAATAATATGGCAGGGCAATTGTTATTAGTTGATGATGAACCGGGCTTGCGAGAAGCCGTTCAGGCATATTTAGAAGATAGTGGATTTGAAGTTAATGTTGCTGCCAATGCCCATGATGCATGGGATCAACTTCAGCGCAATATGCCAGATCTCGTCATTTCTGACATCATGATGCCTCAAGTAGATGGCTATCAATTCCTCAAACAACTACGGGACGACCCTCGTTTCGAGACTTTACCCGTTGTATTTTTAACGGCACGAGGTATGACTGCTGATCGGATTCAAGGCTATCAAACAGGCTGCGATGCTTATCTCTCCAAACCCTTCGATCCAGATGAACTAGTCGCGATCGTCTCTAACTTGCTCGATCGCCGCGCCGCCACGCTCAAAGCTGCCAGTGATGAAGGCGACACTCTGAACATTGCTGACATGGCACGCCAAATTGCTGAAATTCGCGCCCTTTTAACCCAAAGAGGTGCCATCATTCAAACACCTGCACCTATCAAAATTGACTTCACTCCCCGTGAGCAAAGTGTCCTGGAACTCGTCGTTGACGGTTTGATGAATAAAGAAATTGCCCGTCGCTTGAACACAAGTGTTCGTAATGTAGAAAAATATGTGAGCCGATTGTTCAGTAAAACAGGCACAAACAGCCGAACTGAATTGGTACGGTACGCGCTGGAACACGGGCTTATGAATTCATAAAGAAAACGATAAACGATCGCCAGGCAGTAGACCTAGCGATCGTTTTACCATCTCTTTTCAGACAGATACAGCCCACCATGGCAAATACCAATAGTGGACTGTATGGAGAATCAACCTGGCATCGAGCTATTTTTGCAGGGAGCAACCCCCCAACTATCTTCGCCGCAGTTGCGTTTCACATCTCAGTTCGGGATGGATG
>JAESFS010000041.1_pt1 | contig 231446 bp, 218 predicted proteins | sample 9269441 | NCBI WGS metagenome assembly JAESFS01 (sample SAMN14502548, study PRJNA617105) | algae metagenome | isolation source: Scytolyngbya sp. HA4215-MV1 and co-occurring heterotrophs from sample from... | place: USA: Laie Falls, Oahu, Hawaii | collected 2010-08-22
GAGGCCATGGCCGACATCACCACCATGGATGCAACGTCCGAACGCCCCGCCATTCCACCTAAGGCAGCCTGACCGATGGCCCTCTCAGCTACACCGGAAATTCCACCACGTTGACGGACGTGACCCAGGCGAGCTCACGTCCGTTCGGGAAAAGCCCCGCCCGCTCCAAGTCGGTCCCCGCGATCCGCAGCTTCGTCTCGTGCGCACGTGCTATGACCATCTCGCCGGATCCGTCGCCGTCAGGATGGCAGACAGCATGGTCCAACGTGGCTTTCTGGAGATGGCTTTCGAAGGCGCTATGCTCGCTGACACTGGAGTTGAATTCCTGTCGAACCTCGGCGTGCAGCTCGATACTGCGCAAGGCCGACCCTCCCGCGTTTTCTGTCGGCCCTGTTTGGACTGGAGCGAGCGCCGGCCTCACATTGCCGGTGAAGTAGGAGCGGCTCTCTGCCGAGCCTGTTTTGAAAGGGGATGGCTCAGGCGCACGAGCGACGGTCGAGCCGTAACGCTCACGCCAGTCGGGCGAAGGGCGCTCGATGACGCGTTCCCGCTTGAAGCCGAGCACGAAATAGCGGGATAGGGCGGCCATCGCGCAGGGGGCGGCGGCGCGTATTCCGCTGGATCATGGTCTCTTTCGCAAGAGCAAGATGCAGTCCAGCAAGGAACTCTGTTGCGCCCGAGCGTATCGGCATGAATAGGAGCAAACTAGCGCTGCAGGCGAACCCGCTCGACGCATGAGAAGCCAAGGACGCAAGCAGGATTGTCAAGCGTGCGTTCGATGAAGAAGGATAGCTCGAAGCGCGGTGGGCAGCTCCCGACACCGGTCCGGCCGACTGTGTAGCTTGGCCTGATAGGGACCACACCAAAGCCGGTTCTTTTCGAATAGGCGCCGGTCCGCTGCGTCGTCTGGACTGCAGCAGCGCACGACAGTTGGTCAACCGCCACTTGTGCAGAGACTGGGGTTGAAAGTGACCCAATCAGCAAAACCGCGGCGACAGCAGACGGCCTCATCGCAGTTCGCCCCATACTAAGCCTCCGTCCGTGGCTCAATGGGCATGAACTCTGACGTTCGCATCTTTAGCCTCCCAAAGGTCGCCGAACTCGCCGCCTGCATCCCGAGTCATGACCAAGCGCGTGCCTTGCTCTCAATGTCCTCGATCCACTCAGGATGAGATCGCTGAAGCAAACCGATCAAGTCTGGGGTCTGGTTGTGTGTGGTGAGAGACCGCCTCCATGAATCTTCAGCCAGCTTCACTTCTCCACTGGCTAAAGCAATAGCCGTCAACGTTTTCAGCGCGGACGACCAATCCGGGCGCAAATAAAGTGATTGCCGGATCGTTGCGAAGGCTCTGCTTTGTTGGTTGGTGAGGAAAAAAGACCAGCTGAGCATCAACAGCCACAGGAAATTCTGCGGATCATAGGGCGACAGGCGGAGCCCGCGTTCGAAAGGCTCAATCGCGTCTTGCGGTCTGCCACAATGCAACAGAGACGCACCGCACTGGCAATGTCCGAGCGCAAAGCCGGGGTTGAGGTTGATGGCGTGCTGAGCCGCCCGGAGGGATTGTTCGAACTCACCGTTCCCGACACACACACCGGCAATGGCGTGGTGCGCGTAAGGGCTTTCGGGATCGAGTTCGACGCCTTTGCGGGCTGCCTGCAAAGCCACGCTGAGGCTTTTCTCCCGATCCGGCGTTCCCAAAATCGAAAGACGAGCTCCCTCCGTGCGCGCGAGCCAGATATACCCGCTGGCTTCGGTCGGCTCCACTTCGGTCGCCTCCTTGAAAAAGGCGGCGGCCTTTTCGTGGTTCTCCGGGGTAAATTTGTGGAAGTGCCACATTCCCCGGCGAACAAGGTCCCAAGCCGTAAGGCTCTTCGCGCGTTGGATTCCGCGTTCTGCTTCTTTTCGCATCAACGGCGGCTCGATGGCTGCGGCTACCGCCTCGGTGATATCGTCTTGAAGTTGGAGGACGTCGGCAATGTCGCGGTCGTAACGTTCCGCCCAGATCAGTTCGCCAGACTCGGCCTCGACCACCTGCGCGGCCACACGGACCTTTGAAGCGGAGCGTCGGACGGTGCCGGAGAGGACGTAGCGCACTCCCAGTTTCTGCGCGAGCTGGTCGAGGGCGAAAGCCTTGCCCCGGAAGGCGAAGGCCGAATTTCGGCCCATGACGAACAGCCATCGTGACTTCGCCAGCGCCGCGTAGATGTCGTCTGCGATCCCGTCTGCGAAGTAGTCCTGCTCAGGGTCGCCGCTCAAATTGGCGAACGGAAGGACGGCTATGCTCGGGCGAGCCGCATTGTCCGCGACGGGCCAACTTGCTTTGGGTTCTCGGGCGGAACTTCCCCCTGCCCGCAACGAATAGGTCCGCACCTTGCGGGCAATGCCTTTAAGCTGCCGTTCGCCGCCATCGGCGAACGGCAGCGCCAGCTTGCCTTCAAGTTCGTCATAGACCTTGCCCGCCACAACGATACTGCCGGGTTCAGCGAGTCCTTCCAGACGTGCCGCGACGTTGACACTGTCCCCAAACACGTCCCCATCTTCCGTGACGCGAACATCACCAATGTTGATGCCGATCCTGAGACGAATTCTTTTCTCCTCGGGCTGAGCCTCGGCCCGTTCCTCGACTGTCTCCTGAACGTCGACAGCGCAGCGCACGGCCAGCACCGGGCTGGCGAATTCCAGCAGGGCGCCGTCTCCCAGCAGCTTGACGATTCTGCCACCGTGGCGCGTGGCGGCTGGTTTCAGCACCTTGGTGAAAATGGCGCGGATTGCAGGAAGAGCGCTTGCCTCGTCTGCCTCCATCAATCGGGACGACCCGACCACATCGACAGCCATGATGGCTGCCAAGCGTCGCTTGAGGTCAGAATTGACCTTGGTGGGCATGACCGTAGTCATGCCGCTGAAACGTGTATTGCGCAAGGGGAGCGAGTGTTGGCGTGGAAGTCGCCCCCGATGGTCAAGTGGGAGACCAAAGAACGACCTCAACTGCACAGATTATCCAACGCCCGCGCGATGAAGCATCGCTGAACATCGTCGATTGGAACGACATGCACGACTGCGCCCGCGGGCCGGTCTGCACGCGCCCGAAGGCTCGGAAAAGCCATTGAACGTTTCAAAAATGCCTGGGCCTGGACAGGGTTTCACTCCGCGCGGCAGATACGGCGGCGCCGTGGTTCCCTGGGCGCAGCAGCGGAATCAACCGCAGGGACACGGAGCGCGGGCCAATTTGCCATGTCGGTTACAGCCACCCGTTCTGTTTGAAGCGCCAATACAGCAAGCTGCATGCGCCGACGATGGCCGCCACTGTCGCGGGGTAGCCGTACTCCCATTCCAGTTCCGGCATGATCTTGAAATTCATCCCGTAGATACCCGCCACCGCCGTGGGGACGGCGAGAATGGCCGCCCACGCTGCAAGACGCCGGGAGACCTCCGTCTGCTCCGCCTGCCCTGCCATCACGCTGGCTTCGTAGGTGAACGCCAGGACCTCGCGTTGTGCGTCTATCGCCTCCTGGACGCGACGAACGTGGTCCGTGACGTCCCGAAACAAGGGCTGCATCAGGGGTTCGATCGGCAAGATTTCGGAATGTTCGAGGCGGCGACAGACATCCACCAGGGGCACCACGCTGTTCCGCAGACGAAGAAGATCGCGCCGCAGCTGGTAAAGGCGCTCGACCTCCGGCCGGCCGAGGGCCGTGCTGACGACAGACTCTTCAAGCTCGTCGACCTCGTCCTCGATCATCTCCAAGACGGGCATGTAGTTGTCTACGATGAAGTCGAGGATGGCGTAGAGGATGTAGTGCTCGCCCTTGGCGAAACTTCCGGGACAGGCTTCCGCCCGGGTCCTGACGGCGGAATACGACGTCGAAGCGCCATGTCGAATGGAAATGACATAACCGTGCCCGACGAAAATGTGCGTCTCGCCAAACTGAATGCGGCCTTCGAACATTTGAGCCGTGCGGGCGACGATGAACAGCCCTTCCCCATATTGCTCGATCTTGGGCCGCTGGTGACCTCTCAGGGCGTCCTCGATAGCGAGATCATGCAGGCCGAACTCGCGCTGGACGCGCCTCAACAGTTCGTCGGAAGGTTCGTAGAGACCCAGCCAAACCACGTGGCCGGGCTTCTTCGCCCAAGCTCCCGCTTCGCCAATGGGGATGTCAGCAATCCACTCGCCCGACCTGTAGACGCTGGAGCCAACCACTCCCGCTTCATGTTCGAATTGGGGGCGTACCTTCGCCCCCATCCGGACAATGCTCGACGCTGCTTTCTTGCCCATGACTCGCCCTTTCACGAGCGGCTTGAGCAAGAGTGCGCTGATTGTTTGCGGCTAGCAACGTTGGCAATTTCAATTTCCCCCACCGTTCCGGCGACATGGCTCGGAAGCGGCTCGGCGAACCAAATTGGGAATGCCCGTTCGCGGAGTGTGCGCCTGCTTGAAAGCGCATGGACGTCCACGACTAGTCGCCGGACATATCCTCCACCGCGGCATTGATCGCCACCACGCACAGCACGGCGAGCGATGCGGCGAGCAGGGCCAGCAGCCATCCCCACCAGGGGATGTAGTCGACGATTTCGAACATGAGAATCCCATAGGGGCGCACGCCGGCCCTGCCTGGGGCAGCCGACTCGCTCCGCTTGATTGGTCAGGTTGGCGCTCTTCGCGCCTGCGTGGAGGCGGTGCTAGCGGAAGCGACGAGCCGAGGCTTGATCGCGTGCGCCTGCGACCAGACCGATTGCGCCTACCCGGTCAGCGCAAGCTGAAGGCCCACCGCAGCAGCACGACGGGTGCAAAAAAGACGAAGAGCACATTGCCGAAGCGGTCCATTGCGATATGGCCGCTGGCAGCCGGGGCAGTTCGTCTTCACCCGGCCCGACCGATGCACGCTGTGAAGCCGCTTCGAGACGATGCCTTCCAGCCCATTCTGGCGGGCGGCGCGGAAGATGAGATCGCCCGGCGCGTCGATGAACTCGCTCAACCTCAGGCCCTCGTGCCCAAACGGCGTGACGCCCGGGTAAAGATCCAGCATCGCCTCCACTTCAGGATCATTCATTCTCGCGATGTCGAAGGCGGTCACGTGCTGCGGCTCGGACAGCGGAATAGGCGTGGCGACTGTCTCGCGCCGTAAAGCAGCCGAACTTGCCGCAGCGCCATGACAGGTCTGACGTGACGCGCTGGAGGGAGCGGCCGACCCGGTTGAATGGTCGGAACAATCCGCTTTTCAGAAAGGGGGTGTGACAAACCCGTTACGTTGTACAGGCAGTCCCGTTTAGCCATCGCAATGCGATGGCGCTCCCAAGGGGACTCGAACCCCTGTTTTCGCCGTGAGAGGGCGACGTCCTGGGCCGCTAGACGATGGGAGCGGAGCGCGAGGCATGGGCGTCGCGGCTGCCTTTCCTATAGACGGAGGGCGCGGCGGCATCAAGTCTCGATGCGCGGGTTTTTTGGGCGTCTATGGCCGCGTGAAGCGGACGCGCCCCACTTCGACGAGCGTGACGGCGTCGAACAGGATGGTGGTGATCTCGCCGTCGGACTCGAATGTCACGGCGAGCCGGCCTTCGCCCAGCGCAGTGGACACGACGCGGGCTCCGGCGGGGAGGACGGCCCGAACCTGTGGGGCGGAGGGCGGGTTCGCGCCGTTCACGGCGGCCTGTCGCGCAGCCGGCGCCGCGCCCTTGTCGCCCCCGCCCTTGACGGCGCGCAGGATCAGCGTGGAAAAGACCACGATGGCCAGCCCCACCAGCACCGCGCCGAGGACCTTGACCACGACGCGCAGCACGGCGACGCGGGCGAGCTCCTTCGCCTTGGCCTCGTCGTCGACGGGCGTGGTGTCGGGTCCCGGGCTCGGCATGGTCATTGGAAAGGACGCTTCGTGAACAGGGCTGAAGAGACGGCGGACGCCGCCCGCCGGGCCGAGCCGCCCCTGCGCGACGACGCCGATGGGCTGCCCGAAGGGCGGCTGGAGCTTGTAGCCCGCGACGAGGACAAAGGCGAGCGGCTGGACCGTTTCCTGGCGCGCCATGCGCCCGCGTTTTCGCGAACCCGCCTGAAGGCGCTCGTGCTCGATGGCCATGTGAGCCTGGGCGGGATCGTCGTGACGGATCCGTCGCTGAAGCTCCCCCCCGGCGCAGTGATCGTGCTCGAAACCCCGCCCGCGGTCGCGCCCGAACCGGCGGGCGAGGATATCCCGCTGACCGTCGTCTACGAGGATGCCGACCTGCTCGTCATCGACAAGCCTGCGGGCCTCGTGGTGCACCCGGCCGCGGGGCATCACACCGGGACGCTGGTCAACGCGCTGATCGCCCATTGCGGCGACAGCCTCTCCGGCATCGGCGGGGTGAAGCGGCCGGGCATAGTGCACCGGCTCGACAAGGACACCACCGGCCTGCTGGTCGTCGCCAAGAACGATCGCGCGCACAAGAAGCTGGCCGACCAGTTCGCCGACCATGGCCGCACGGGGCCGCTGGAGCGCGCCTACCGCGCCATCGTGTGGGGTGTGCCGAGCCGCCGCCACGGCACGATCGACGCCGCCATGGACCGCTCCACCAAGCACCGGGACCGCATGGCCGTGGTGTCGCGCGAGCGCGAAGGGGCGCGGGAGGCGATCACCCACTACGAAGTGGACGAGGTGTTCACCGGCAGCAATGGAGAGCCTGTGGCCAGCCTGCTGACGTGCCGCCTCGAGACGGGGCGAACACACCAGATCCGCGTCCACATGGCCCATCTCGGCCATCCCCTGATCGGCGACGGGACCTATGGATCGGGCTTCCGTACGAAATCCACCCTGCTGCCGGAGGACTCACGCTGGGCGGTGAACGCCTTTCCGCGCCAGGCGTTACATGCAGCCATCCTCGGGTTCGAGCATCCCCGTACGGGCGAGGAGTTGCACTTCGAAAGCGATCTCCCGGCCGACCTCGTGGCGCTGGTGGCGGCGCTGCGATCTGGACGATGACCGGCGTCGATCACTGGCGTCCCGACCAGTTCGGCTTCAGCAAAGTCACGGCCTCGACAGCGGAATGGCAGGTGGATGCCTGCCCTCTTTCGGCCAAGGTCGGCGGGATGATAGGATGATGTAGCGGTCGGCCCGTCGGCGGCCGCGTTGGCCTGCTTGTGACAAGGGGCCGAGGAGGAAGACATGGCGTCCGCCAACCTGCCCATCATCGCCGCCGAAGGCGGCCTCAGCCGGTATCTCGACGAGATCCGCAAATTTCCGATGCTGCAGCCGCAGGAAGAATTCATGCTCGCCAAGGCCTGGCGTGAGCATGGCGATTCCGAGTCGGCCCATCGACTCGTGACGTCCCATCTGCGCCTCGTCGCGAAGATCGCGATGGGCTACCGCGGCTATGGCCTGCCGATCGGCGAGGTCATCTCCGAGGGCAATGTCGGCCTGATGCAGGCGGTGAAGCGCTTCGAACCCGACAAGGGCTTCCGCCTCGCCACCTACGCGATGTGGTGGATCAAGGCTTCGATCCAGGAATACATCCTGCGCTCGTGGTCGCTCGTGAAGATGGGCACCACCGCCAACCAGAAGAAGCTGTTCTTCAACCTGCGCAAGGCCAAGAGCCAGATCTCGGCGCTCGACGAGGGCGACCTGCGTCCCGACCAGGTGAAGCAGATCGCCCACAAGCTCGGCGTGCACGAGCAGGAGGTGGTGGAGATGAACCGCCGCCTGGGCGGGGACGCTTCGCTGAACGCTCCCATCCGGGCGGACGGCGACGGCGAAGGCGAGTGGCAGGACTGGCTCGCCGACGACAGCGCCAGCCAGGAGAACGTCCTCCTGGCGCAGGAGGAGGCGGACAACCGCCATGTGGCGCTGCGCGACGCGCTGGGCGTGCTCAACGAGCGCGAGCGGCGGATCTTCGAGGCTCGCCGGCTCGCCGAGGACCCCGTGACGCTGGAGGACCTCTCGGCGGAGTTCGGCGTCTCCCGCGAGCGTGTCCGACAGATCGAGGTTCGCGCGTTCGAGAAAGTGCAGAAGGCCGTGCGCGAGGCGGTGGCCAAGCGCGAAGCCGCGCCCCTCGCGCTCGCGGGAGCCGGCGGGCGGCGCTGACGCCGCGGTTTCGCGTCGGACTTCTCCCACCCGTCATGCTGGGCGCGTTGCAGCGCGGAGCGCTGCCCCGCAGTCCCGGGATTGCATGGCGACGATCATTGCGTGGACGTCACTGACCGCGCGCGTTGTCCCGGATCTGGCTCACCGCACTTCGCTCGCGATGACGGAAGCTATCCTTGCTGCCAGGCTTGCAGCGCGTCGGTGACGGCGCGATCGCCCGCGGCGCCCTTTTCGACCAGCATGATCGCGCGGCGGCCGTTGCTGAAGCGCAGCGCCATCATGAACCAGTTCCGCCCCTTCAACAATTCCAGGTTTCGCTGGACGTCGCCGGGCAGGCTGGAGAGGCCGGTCAGGAACAGATTCTCCGTGACAGGCACCGCGATGCCCGCGAGCGGGGTGCCACGCACCGCCTCCTCCTGGCGCATCTCGGGAACGCCGACGTCGCGGACGGGGCCGTTTGCGGCCTTGGCGTCGGCCGAGAACTTCGTTTCGATCGTGTGCGAAGCCGGCAGCGCGGCGTCACGGTTCCGGCGGAAGAGGATGTCGGCTTTCAGGCCAGCATCGGAGATGTCGACCTCCGCGCGCACGGCCGCGTCGAGCGGATCGCCGGAGCCAGTGCTGACGCTGTCAAGCCGCCACATCACGCGGCCCAGCGTCTGGCGCACGTCCTTGCTGCCCTCCACCGGCTCCTCCACCAGGATCACGCGCTGAAGGACGCCGATGGCCGGCGCGGGAGGCACGGGCGTGGCGGCGGCGGTGCGCGTGTTGGCCGTCGAGTCCGAGGCGGGCGGGACCGCCGCAGCGCCTGGCGTGGAGGCCGCTGGCGCGATCGACGCCGTTTCGCCGGGCAGGCGGTCCTGGATCTTGCGATCCTGGTCGGTCGCTTGTGCGACGGGCTGGTTCTTCGGCGTGAAATCGGACTGTGTGTGCTTGAGGCTGATCGCAGTCACGGCCGTGAGGCCGACGACGAGCGCGATAGCGAGGCCGATCACGGCGCCGCGCAGCCAGCGCCGTTCCTTGTGCTCGACGCGCGGCGCGAGCGGGCGGGGCCGCTCCATCGTGGCCTGCCCGTCGGCGAAGGGGCGCATGAACTCGTTGTCGGAGCCGATGTCGCGGGTCTCGCCATAGCCGTCGCCGCCGCCGGCGACAGGGCCACCTTCGCGGCGCTCATGTTGGTTCTCTTCGTCCGGCAGCGGCGCGGAGGGCAGCGGCGGCAGCGTGGTGGCGAGGCGCGCCTGCTCCAGCACCTCGTCAAACATGGCGCGGTCGACACCGCCGGCCGCCTCGGTCTCGACCCGGTTGACGGCGTCTTCCAGCGCCACGCGCTCGCGCTCGATGTCGGCCTCCTCGACCGGCGGATCGGACGCACGCAACTGCCCCAGCAGGGCGTTGGTGGCCCGCTCATAGAGCGCCTTGCGCTGTTCGGGCGTGCTCGGGCCCATATTGGCCACGGCGCGGGAGATCAGCGGATAGTATTCGGCCATGTCGCCTCGATGGAGCTGGCAGGGTTCGGCGGCTCACGCCTCAAAGGGGTTCTGGACCAGAATTGTGTCTTCTCGCTCGGGGCTCGTCGAGACCAGCGCCACGGGCGCGCCGATGAGTTCCTCGATGCGACGGACATACTTGATCGCCTGCGCGGGGAGGTCCGCCCAGGACCGGGCGCCCGCCGTCGTGCCGCTCCAGCCCTCGATGGTCTCGTAGATGGGCTCGATGCGCGCCTGCGCGCCCTGGCTGGCGGGGAGATGGTCGATCTCCTGCCCGTCGAGGCGATAGCGGACACAGACCTGGATGCTCTCGAAGCCGTCGAGGATGTCGAGCTTGGTGAGCGCGATGCCGTCGATCCCCGACGTGCGTACGGTCTGGCGCACGAGCACGCTGTCGAACCAGCCGCAGCGGCGCTTGCGGCCCGTGACGGTGCCGAACTCGCGGCCGCGCTCGCCGATGAGGTTTCCGACGTCGTTGTCCTGCTCGGACGGGAAAGGCCCCTCCCCCACCCGCGTGGTGTAGGCCTTGGCGATGCCGAGGACGTAACCGACCGAGCGCGGGCCCATGCCCGAGCCGGTGGCGGCCTGGCCGGCGACGGTGTTCGAGGAGGTGACGAAGGGATAGGTGCCGTGGTCGATGTCCAGCAGCGCGCCCTGCGCGCCTTCGAACAGGATGCGCTTGCCAGCCCGGCGCTCCTCGTCGAGCAGCTTCCAGACCACGTCCATGTAGGGCAGGACGCGGGGCGCGATCGAGGCGAGCTCCTCGTAGATCGAAGCCGCGGAGAACTCCTCCAGGGACAGCCCGCGGCGCAGCGCATTGTGGTGCGCGAGCAGGCGGTCGATCTTTTCGGGAAGGGTGTCGAGGTCGGCCAGATCCATCAGCCGGATGGCGCGGCGGCCGACCTTGTCCTCGTAGGCGGGGCCGATGCCGCGCTTGGTGGTGCCGATCTTCGTGCCGGCGGTGTTGGACGATTCGCGCAGCGCATCCAGTTCGCGGTGGACGGAGAGAATGAGGCATACATTGTCGGCGACGCGCAGATTGTCGCGCGAGATGGCGACTCCCTGGCCCTGCAGCTTCGTCACCTCGGCGGCGAGGGCATGGGGATCGAGCACCACGCCGTTGCCGATCACGGCCAGCTTGTTGGGCCTCACGACGCCCGACGGCAGGAGCGACAGCTTGTAGACGTTCTCGCCGATGACGAGAGTGTGGCCGGCGTTGTGCCCGCCCTGGAAGCGCACGACCGTGTCGGCCTGCTCGGAAAGCCAATCGACCAGCTTTCCCTTCCCCTCGTCGCCCCACTGGGCGCCCACGACCACGACGTTCGCCATCACTGCATCTCCGCGCGGAGCCGCTTCCTGCGCCGGGCGGGCTCCAAGAAAAACCCCAACAAAGAAAAACCCCGGCAAATCCGCAAGTCGGCGGGCCGGGGCTTGCGGCTGACTGTTAGCCCTTCAGCGCCGGAGCGTAAAGCACCGCGTGGGCCATATACCTTGCTCATCATCGCGAGGAGCGCAGCGTCGCGACGACCCTTTGGCTGGGAGGTGCGGCGGCGATACGGCCAATGCCCCAGTCCTGGATTGCTTCGCTGCGCTCGCAATGGCGAAGTGCGCTCACCGCAGCGGCATGGGCCGCTGCCCGGGAAACACCAGCTCTCGGTCGGCCGGCCATTTCAGGCGGTAGGCCAGCCGAATCTCCTTCTGCTCCCCGGGCTGGTAGTCCCAGGCCCAGGCCGTCACGCCGCGCTTGTCGGCCACGGCCTTGTCGGTGGGCGGGGTCGTAGAGGGGAGCTGTTCGACCACGACCGCGGTGTTCTCCGAAACGGGGAGCTGGTCGATGACGGTGATGCGCAGCGGCGTCGCGTGCATGTTTCGCACCGTCGTCTTGAACTCGCGCAGGTCCGTCTTGGTGTTGCCCACCCAGCCGGGCTCCGTCTCGCGCTTGCGGACGGGGACGCGGGAGACCTTGACCTTGTCGTCCGCCCCGAAGCCGAGCTCCACCCGGTCCCCCGGCGCGACCAGTTTCATGCGGCCGCGTCCCACATAGGTCCCATCGCGCGTGAGGGTGATTTCGCCCGGCAGCAGGGGCGCGTCCTCCTCGTGCGTGAACGCCGCTTCCAGATAGGCTGTCTCGTCGAGATAAGGCACGACCCGAACGGCGAGGGTGGGCTCGGCCGCCCGGCTGCTCAAGGCCAGGGACTTCGGTGCGCCGTCCTGGGGCACCGTCACCTTGCCCGGGATCAGGAAAGTCGCCTGGAAGCCGCCCGACTCGAGCTGCGCCACCTGCTCGACGGCCTGCCGCATTGCGCCGGCGGCGTTGGCGGCGTCCTTGCGGGCCACTTCGTCCTGCATGGCGGGCGCGGGGGCGTTCAGCGCCCTCGGGCTGGCGGGCGCGGCGTAGACCGGCTCGTAGAGGCTCACGAGCATCGGTTGTGGATCGGGCGCGGCGGTGCCGCGGGAGGCGCGCACGGTGGAGACGGAGATCGCCACGTCCGCCCAGTCCTCCCCGGTGCGTTGCGCGATGCGCGCGCGCCGGACGACGTTGAGCGACGGCTTGGCGTCCTTGCCTCCCGTGTCCAGCTTGATGTCGTAGACAGGGGTCCAGCCGGCGCCGGGGACGCGATAGGTGACGCGCAGCGCCCCCTTCGCGGGGGCGGCTGCCTCCACGGCGATGACGAGGTCGCGCAACGGCGCGCCGGGGCGGCCACCCTTCGGGGTGGCCTGCTCCAGGGCCGCGATCCTGCGGTCGAGGTCGGCCAACTGCCGGTTCTGCTCCACGAGCGCCACGTTCACCGAGGCGAGAGCCTCCGCCAGCACGTCCCAGGCCGCCTGCCACTTCTCGACGGGGAGCGGCGCGGAATCCGGGGCGAGCTTCTCGGGGCTGGCCCTGCCGTAGAGCTCGATGGTGGCCTTCTTGCCTTCCAAAGCCTGGAGGCGCGCCACGAGCGTCTCGCGCTCCTGCCGCAGGGCGGTGAGTTGGCGCTCCAGCTCCGGGTTGGCCGCGGCGTCGGGATCGCCCGGCGTGGTGCGGATGTCGACCGCGCCGATGGACAGGTCCCCCTCGGAAAGCCCCTCGACACGCACGGAATTGGGATCGACTGAGGCCGGGACGCCCCGGATGAATACGGCGCTCGGTCCCTGCGGGAGATCGATGGATGCAGAGCGCGTCACGGCCGCGCCGTCGGGGTAGACGACCACGCTGTCGATGCGGGAGCGAGCCTCGACATCTCCCGCGAGGGCCGGAGCAGCCGAGGCCAGGCCGGCCGCGGCGACGCTGGAACACAACACTGATTTCAGACGGCCGCTGGCCATGCGCTTCATCCCGCTGGAACACGCCCCGATCGTGGGCGCGGCGGATTGACGCTTGGCATTGAGGCGCGCCAAAGGCGCATTTCCGGCGAAAGCTGAGCGGTTGCGGCCGCGAAACGCGCCCTTACTCGGCCGCGCGCTCCAGGACCAACGCCGCTGCGCCTGCCTCGAACTGCAGGCGCGCGAGCCGGCCATAAAGACCGCCGGCGTTGACGAGGTCGGCGTGGGAGCCCTCCTCCACCACGCGGCCGTTCTCCATCACCAGGATGCGGTCCGCCTTCAGCACGGTGGCCAGCCGGTGCGCGATGACGATGGTGGTGCGCCCTTCCATCAGCCGGTCGAGCGCTTCCTGGACGAGCGTCTCGTTCTCGGCGTCCAGCGCCGAAGTGGCCTCGTCGAGAAGCAGGATGGGCGCGTCGCGCAGGATCGCGCGCGCGATGGCCAGCCGCTGCCGCTGTCCGCCCGAAAGCGTGACGCCACGCTCGCCGAGCCGCGTCTCGTAACCGTCCGGCAAGGCGTTGATGAACTCGTCCGCCGCGGCCTGCCGGGCGGCGTCGCGCATCTCGTCGTCCGTCGCGTCCGGCCGGCCATAGCGCAGGTTCTCGGCCACGCTGGTGCCGAACACGACAGGATCCTGCGGCACGAAGGCGATGCGCGAGCGCAACTCGCGGGGATCGGCGTCGGTCGCGGCGACGCCGTCGACGAGCACGCGTCCGCCCGTCGGATCGTAGAAGCGCAGGATGAGCTGCACGATCGTGCTCTTGCCCGCCCCGGACGGGCCCACGATGGCGACGCGCTCGCCGGCCCGCACGTCCAGGTCCAGCCCTTGCAGCACCTCGGAGTCCGGACGGCTGGGGTACGCGAAGGAGACGTTTTCGAACTTGACCGTGCCCAGCGGCGGCTGCGGCAGCCTCACCGGGTTCGCGGGAGCCTTCACGCGCGGCTCGACCGCGAGTATCTCGGCGATACGGCCGGCCGCACCCGCCGCCGAGCTGACCTCGCTCCAGACTTGCGAGAGTTCGCCCAATGCCCCGGCGCCGAACACCGCGTACAGCACGAACTGGGAGAGCCGTCCGCCCGTCATCTCGCCCGCGAGCACGTCCTGCGCGCCGTACCAGAGCACGCCGACCACGCTGGCGAAGATGAGGAAGATCGCGACCGCCGTGAGGATGGAGCGCGCCCGTGTGGTGATGCGGGACGCCTCAAACGCGTCCTCCGCGGCGCGCGAGAAGGAGGCGAGGGTCGGCTGCTCCGCCGTGAAAGCCTGCATGATGCGGGTCGCGCCGATCGCCTCGGTCGCGAAGGCCGAGGCGTCCGCCAGCCTGTCCTGCGCGATGCGCGAGCGCTCCCGCACCGACCGCCCGGAGGCCACCAGCGGCAGCACGATGACGGGGATGGCGAGCAGCACCAGGCCGGACAGGCGTGGGCTGGTGATCACCATCATCGTCACCGCGCCCAGGAACAGCACGAAATTGCGCAGCGCCACCGAGGCGCTCGCCCCGAAGGCGGCCTTGATCTGCGTGGTGTCGGCGGTGAGGCGGGAGACGATCTCGCCGGACTTCACGGTGTCGTAGAAGCCAGGATCGAGCTTGGTGAGGTGCGCGAACACTGCGCTGCGGACGTCTGTCATGACGCGCTCGCCGAGCGTCATCACGAGGTAGTAGCGCAGCGAACTCGCCAGCGCGAGGACGCCGACGACGAAGATCATCATGGAGAAATAGCGGTCGATCAGGTCGACGCCCTCGGGCGAGAAGCCGTAGTCGACCATGCGCCGCACGGCGAGCGGGACAGCCAGCGTCGCGGCCGACGCGGTCACCAGCGCGACCAGCGAGGCCGCGATGCGGCCCTTGTAGCGCAGGGCGTAGGGCAGCAGCGGCAAGAGGGCGCGCAGCGAGGTGCGTCCGCCCTTGGATGCATCGGTCCGCATGTCGACCTTCGCCACGCCCCTGCGGTTCTCGGATATGCTCATCGCCTCGTCCTTCCGCACGCCGCCTCGCAGCGCGCCAGCGCTTTGTGCGCCCTGCCCTTGAAGCCACAGGTTCGCGCCTTGTGCCAGAGGCGCGGCTGCGCTATAGGGGCGCAACTTCTTCCCAAGGCTCTATAGAGAAAAAGGCTCGCCGAGGCGACCTTCGAGGATTTACTCATGAAGGCGGACATCCACCCCGACTACCACACCATCAAGGTCGTGATGACCGATGGCACGGAGTTCTTCACGCGCTCCACCTGGGGCAAGGAAGGCGACGTGATGCAGCTTGACATCGATAGCAAGACGCACCCGGCCTGGACCGGCGGCCAGCAGCAGCTGATGGACCGCGGCGGCCGGCTCTCGCGCTTCAACAACAAGTTCGGCGGCTTCGGCCTCGCCAAGAAGTAAGCCTGCGCCGGCCTGCCGGCAGCGAGCCTCAAAACGACGAAACCCGGGCCTGCCCGGGTTTTTTGCGTTTGCGGTCTTGTTTTCGCGTTTGCGGTCTTCGCGGCGCTCGACAGACCGCCGAAGGCGCCTCAGGCGTTGAACGCCTGAAGCAGCATGCGGTGCTGCAGACCGACGGGGTTGTGCTCCACCGCAGCGGCCTCGACGCGGCCTTCCATCAGCTGGTCGAGATGCATGATGCGCTCCTGCAGCCGCAGCGACTGGCCGATCAGGCCCCGGAGCTCGTCAGGAAGCGCTTCCACCGCGTCGCTGTGCCCGGCGGAGCCCTGGTTGGCGAGACGGACCTTTTCCTTCTGCACGCGCGCCTGGTCGATCGTCAGCTCGCCTTCCGCGACAGCGCGCTGAAGAAGCAGCCAGGATGCGAGCTGCATCAGCCGTGTCGTCAGGCGCATGCTCTCGCTGGCGTAGGAGAGCGCGCTCATGCGCGGCAGCCCTTTCGACTCCTCGCGGCCCGGGCCGTCGAGATAGGCGGCTGTCGCCTCCACCAGCCCCATTCCTTCGCGGAACAGAGCGCGGAACGCGTCGGAGGAAACGAAGGATTCCGCAAAGGAAACCGGGATCACGGTGGATGTCTGGGATTGCATGTCACTCATTCTTCAGTTCCCCGCGCGAATACGCAGACTGCCCTCCGCGTCCCGTAATCGGTCGCGAACATCCGGCTCGGCGGGAGTCGACGCAAAGCTAGCGCCACCCGGGTCTCCACGCCCGCGTAACGTTTTTTTAACCTTAACGCGTCTCGCCCCTGTGGACGAGTGCGGAAATTCCGGGGAGGGGGAGAGGGCCGATCATGCGCCGAGCCCAAAAAAAAGCCGCCGAATGGGGCGGCTTTTCAAGTTGTTATACAGGGAGGCGTCAAACAGAGTGGACAGGAGCCACTCAAGATCCAGAAAATTCTGGACATCGGATTCATAGCTCTGAAACCCTAACGACCCGTTAACACTTTCTGGCTAACGCGCCTAGAGTCCCGAAACGGTCCAGCTCGCGATTCGGCCGTCCGGTTCAGGGATCGGCGATGCCGCGTCAGGTCTTGAAGAAGCTGTCCGCCAGCCTGCGGGAATCGAGCTTGGCGGAGCGCGCAGCTTCGAGCCGCAAGATCTCCGCCTGCAACAGCTCGATCCGCTCTGACAGTTCTTCGACCGACAGCAGCGAAAGATCCTGCCCCAGCTGGTGCGCGGCGATGACCCCACGGGGCTGCTCTTCGAAAAAGGGGTCGGCCATGGCGTGGTCCTCCTTCAGCTTGGCAGTCCATATTGGCTTCGCAGTCGACTTTTCGCCCAGGGTCTTCTCGGCGTGTCCGCAAACGCGTACAGCCACGCTCGCAATCGGGCTGTAAGATAGCGGGCGACGAGGCGCTACCTCAAGCGGCAGCTTTGCAGGAGAGCGCCAGGACATGGAGTGCACGATGACAGCCGCCTCCCTCCCCTCCACCATGACCGCGATTGGCATCTCCACCCCCGGCGGGCCGGATATGCTCGTCCCGCAGACGAGGCCAGTGCCGACCCCGGGAGCGGTCGAGGTGCTGGTGCGCCTGGCCGCGGCCGGGATCAACCGACCGGACGTGCTGCAGCGGCAAGGCGGATATCCACCGCCTCCTGGCGCTTCCGACATTCCCGGCCTCGAGATCGCCGGCGAGGTGGTTTCCGTGGGGCCCGGCGTCACGCGCTGGTCTATCGGGGATCGCGTGTGCGGACTGGTCGCGGGCGGCGGCTATGCCGAGTACTGCGTCATCCACGAGAGCAACGCGCTTCCCGTGCCGAGCGGCTTCAGCATGGTCGAGGCGGCGGCGATTCCGGAGACGTTCTTCACCGTCTGGACCAACGTGTTCGAGCGCGGCGGCCTGAAATCGGGCGAAACCTTTCTCGTGCATGGCGGCACGTCCGGCATCGGCACCACCGCGATCATGCTCGCGAAGGCCTTCGGCGCGAGGGTTTTCACCACGGTGGGATCGGCCGACAAGTGCGCCGCCTCTCTGCGTCTGGGCGCCGACCGCGCCGTGAACTATCGCGACGAGGACTTCGTCGCCGTCGTCAAGGCCGAGACCGGCGGCAAGGGCGTCGATCTCATCCTCGACATGGTGGGCGGCGACTACATCGCCCGAAACTGGGAGGCCGCCGCGCTGAACGGCCGCATCGTCCAGATCGCCTTTCTGCACGGCTCCAAGGTGGAGATCGACTTCACCCGCCTGATGCTGAAACGGCTCACGCACACCGGCTCCACCTTGCGGGCCCGCAGCGTGGGGGAGAAAGCCGCGATCGCCGCCGCGCTGGAGGTCAAGGTCTGGCCGTTGTTCGCGTCCGGCGAGGTGCGCCCGGTGGTTCACGCCACGCTGCCCCTTGCGGACGCCGCAAAGGGTCATGCGCTCATGGAATCCAGCGCGCATATCGGCAAAATCGTGCTGACGGTATAGGAGCGCTCCCGGACAGCGAGCCTTCAGGCTCGCTTCTTTCCTTGTCACGCAAGTCTGGCCTGAGTGGCCCACGGTCCCCCGCAATCGGTCAATTGCATCGCAAGCCGGAGCAGCCTATATAACCCGCAATCCCCATTCAGTCTGGCGTTCTGGGGGCTCCGGCCGAAAGGTCCGGCCGGAGCACGAGAGGCCTTTGCCTCGCGCCATCAGTCATTTGCCGAGAGGAGCACACGATGAGCACTGGACCGCTGATGCCGAAGGCGACCGCCGTCTGGCTCGTCGACAACACGTCGCTGTCGTTCGATCAGGTCGCGGATTTCTGCAAGCTGCACCCTTTGGAAGTGAAGGGTATCGCCGACGGCGAGGTCGCGGCCGGCATCAAGGGGCTTGATCCCGTGGTGGCGGGCCAACTCACCCGCGAGGAGATCGCGCGCGGCGAGAAGGACCCGAGCTACCGGCTCAAGCTGGCCGTCTCCACGGTCCGAATCCCCGAGCAGAAGCGCAAGAAGGGCCCGCGCTACACGCCCCTGTCTCGCCGGCAGGACCGCCCCAACGCCATCCTCTGGCTGCTGCGCAATCACCCGGAGCTGAAGGATGCGCAGATCATGCGCCTCGTCGGCACCACCAAGACCACCATCCAGCAGATCCGCGACCGCACGCACTGGAATGCCGCCACGCTCGCGCCGATGGATCCGGTGACGCTCGGCCTGTGCTCCCAGATCGATCTCGACTTCGAGGTTGCACGCGCCGCCAAGGACCGCCCCGCCGTCGTCGAGGACACCGGCCAGACGCTACTTCCGGCGGAAGTCACGACCGCCAAGGAGCCCGTGGGAGTGCCGTTCTCCGGCCTCAACGCACCGAAGGAGGAAGAGGAGGCGATCGACGTCAACTCCGTCTTCGCCAAGCTGAAGCAGCTGAAGTCCGGCGAGTGATGCACGCAGGACTCGGTCCGCTCGCAACCCATTCAACTTGAACGAGAAAAGCCGAGCGCAAGCTCGGCTTTTTTGTCGTCTGCATGGCGTTTCGCCGCAGTTCGGCCATTCACCAGCCATTAACCATCCCCGCAATCGCGAGAATGCAACACGTCGCTGAAACCATTCGGCAAGGTTGACGGAACCTTCGCTTAACCAAGCCGACGTAAGGCTCGCCTCAGACCGACGCGCCGGGCGACCGGCAGACAAGGAGCATCATCATGACGGCACCCATCCCGGCCGCGAGCGGGGCCCGGGCCTTTCATTTGGCCAAGCTGGCCTTCGCTTTGGCCGCAGCGCTCACGCTCGCTGCCTGCTCGTCCAACAAGACCGGCGACGCGGCGGGCGGCGGGGCTGGCGGGTTCGGCGCGGGTGGGGCGGCGACGCCAGGTTCGGCGCAGGACTTCGTCGTCAACATCGGCGACCGCGTGTTCTTCGAAACCGATTCGACCGACCTGACCCCGACCGCCACCGGCACGCTGGACAAGCAGGCGCAGTGGCTGGGCCAGTACCCGCGCTACGCGATCACCATCGAGGGCCATGCGGACGAGCGCGGCACCCGCGAGTACAACTTCGCTCTCGGCGCCCGCCGCGCCCAGGTCGCGCGCGACTACCTCGCTGCCCGCGGCGTGAACGCGGGACGGATCAAGACCATCTCCTACGGCAAGGAACGCCCGGTCGCGGTGTGCGACGACATTTCCTGCTGGTCTCAGAATCGTCGCGCGGTCACCGTGCTGGGCGGCGCACCCGGCAGCTGACGCTCCCGCAAACGATGAAGAACCGGCGCCCCAGTGGCGCCGGTTTCGTTTTCCAAGGCGTTTTCGGCAGCGATCGGCCGGGATCACGCCGCCGCCCGCTCCGCGACACATTTTGGCCCGCGCCCGTTCCCATGCTAAACGGCATTCCAACGCTCACGATCGGGAAGATGATCGCTATGGTTTTGCGATTCGCATGGGCCGCCACGCTTGCGGTCCTGGGAACAATCATGTTCGCGGACGCCCCGGCCCGCGCACAGGACGCCGAACTCGTGGTCCGGGTGAACCGCCTCGAAAACCAGGTTCGGCAGTTGTCCGGGCAGATCGAGCAGTTGCAGTTCCAGAACAAGCGGCTGGAAGACCAGTTCGCGAAGTACCAGCAGGACGTCGAATACCGTTTCCAGGAGTTGAAAGGCGGGGCCAAGCCGACCGCGGGCGTCGCGCCGACGCCGGCTCCGGCCGGACCTGCAGGCGCGAAGCCCGCCAAGCGCAGCGATGCGTTCGACCCCGCCGCGCAGCCGGCGGCTCCCGGCGCTCCGCGAACGTTGGGGGCCCTGCCCGACGGCGCGCTCCCCGCTGGCCGCGCCGCAGGTCCCGCCACGATCGGCACGTTGCTGGATGAGGAAGAGGACGGTCCCATCGACCTGAACACGATGAGCCGCGCCCACTCTGGCGCGCAGGCGGCCGCTCCTGCTGGCGGCCTCTCGACGCCGGGGCTTCCGCCGTCCTCCGTCCCGGTCGCTCCCGGCTCGGTGCAGGGGGTCAACCCCGCCACCGTGCAGGGCGTCAACCCGCGCCAGGTCGCGCCCGGCGTCACAGGCTCGCCCCCGCAGGTCGCCACGGCGGGGACCGGCAGCCCGCGCGACAGCTACGACCTCGCCTATGGGCTTGTGCTGCAGCGCCAGTACGACCAGGCGGAGATGGCGTTCCGCCAGTTCCTGCAGTCCAACCCACGCGACAAGCTCGTGCCGGACGCTACCTTCTGGCTCGGCGAGACCTACTTCCGCCGCCAGCGGTACCCCGATGCCGTGGAGCAATACCTGAAGATCTACAAGACCTTCGGAAGCTCTCGCGTCGCGCCGGAGAGCATGCTGAAACTCTCGCTGTCGCTGCGCGGCATGAATCAGCCCGAGCAGGCCTGCGCCACCCTGGCGGAGATCGGCCGTAAATACCCCGAAGCGTCCGCCGAGGTGAAAGCCGGAGTCCAGCGCGAGCAGAAGCGCGGCAACTGCTGAGCCCGGCGGCCGTGAGCGGCCCGTTGACGCCAGACGAAGCCGACAGGCTCTTCCTCCCCTACTCCGACGCTGACCGGCTGTTGCTCGCGGTTTCTGGCGGGCCGGACAGCGTATGCCTGCTGCGTTTGGCTGCGGATTGGCGAGGGCGCGCCGGGAATCCGGTCCAGCTCTTTGCGGCGACTGTCGACCACGGCTTGCGCCCGGAGGCCGGCCTCGAAGCCGTAGCCGTAGGCGAATGGGCCGGTTTGCTCGGCGTCCCCCACACAGTGCTGCCTTGGCGCGGGCCCAAGCCCCGCGCGGGCATCCAGAACGCCGCTCGTGACGCCCGCTACGCGCTGCTCGCAGCGCACGCAGAAGCCATCGGCGCTGGCGTGCTGATGACGGCGCATCACGCGGACGACCAGGCCGAAACTGTGCTCATGCGTCTTCTGCGGGGCAGCGGCATCCATGGACTATCCGGAATGGCCCAGGTCCGCCGGCGTGCGCCCGGCCTGCTGCACGCGAGGCCCCTTTTGACAATCCCCAAGGAGCGCCTGCTGGCGACGCTCGCGGCCCAGGGACAGCCCTTTTTCGAGGATCCGTCCAACGCCGACCCGAAGTTCTTCCGCTCGCGGATGCGCGGCATCGGGCCTGCACTCGCGCAAGAGGGACTGGACCGGGATCGCCTGCTCACCCTCGCCGACCGAGCCCGCCGCGCGGACGAGGCGCTCGACGCCGTCGCCGCCAAGGCCGTCCGCGACTGCGCCGTTCCCGCACAACCGCCCGTCGTCCGGCTGTCGTCGGCCCTCTTCCGACATCCCGAGGAGATCGTCATCCGCGCCCTCATCCAGGTGTTGGAGAGGACCGGACCGTTGCAGGGACCGCTGCGGCTGGAGAGGGTCGAGATGTTGGCTGCGTCGCTCATCGAGGCGGCCGCAGCCAACGTGACGCTGCGCCGGAGCATTGCAGGACGGGTGGTGAACCTTGATCGCCACGCTGGGGTCACGATCTCCTGTGAGACCATCAGGCGGCGCGGGCGGGGCCGAACGGATTCATGACCCGAAAAGATCCGCCGTGCTAAGCTCACGCCCACGTCGATCCCTGGACGTATCAGGGCCTTGATGTTCCGGTGCGGGTGCGACTCTTTTCTTGTTTGTTCTTTTCAGCGGAATGCCGGGACCGGCTTCCCTTGGCAAGAGCGGGTCGCAGACCTACATTGGGAGCCATGCAACCGAGCCCTGCGTGTCCGTGACGCGTTCGGCCTTACCAAGGCGATCGATCGGTAATGAACCCGAACGTCCGCAATTTCGCCCTCTGGGTGATCATTTTCCTTCTCGTGTTGGCGCTCGTCACGCTGTTCCAGAACCCTGGGCAGCGAAACGCGTCCTACGAAATGAATTACAGCCAATTCTTGAACGAGGTGGATTCCGGCCGCGTTTCGAACGTCGTGATCTCGGGACCCGAGATCCATGGCACGCTGTCGGACGGCCGCCCCTTCCAGACCTACGCGCCGAACGATCCCAGCCTGGTCGGGAAACTCTCGCAAAAGGGCGTGAACTTCTCGGCCAAGCCGTTGCAGGAGAACCTGCCCTGGTTCCTGGCGCTGCTGGTCAACTGGATGCCGCTTATCGTCTTCATCGCGGCCTGGATCTTCCTCTCGCGCCAGATGCAAGGGGCGAGCGGGAAGGCCATGGGCTTCGGCAAGTCGAAGGCGAAGCTGCTGACGGAAGCGCATGGCCGCGTCACCTTCGAGGACGTGGCCGGCGTAGACGAGGCGAAGGAAGACCTCAACGAGATCGTCGAGTTCCTGCGGGACCCGCAGAAGTTCCAGCGGCTCGGCGGGCGCATTCCGCGCGGCGTGCTGCTCGTCGGCCCGCCCGGCACCGGCAAGACGCTGCTCGCTCGCGCCATTGCGGGTGAGGCCAACGTCCCCTTCTTCACCATCTCGGGCTCGGACTTCGTCGAGATGTTCGTCGGCGTCGGCGCGAGCCGCGTGCGCGACATGTTCGAGCAGGCCAAGAAGAACGCGCCCTGCATTATCTTCATCGACGAAATCGACGCGGTCGGCCGCCATCGCGGCGCCGGCCTCGGCGGAGGCAATGACGAGCGCGAGCAGACGCTGAACCAGCTGCTCGTCGAGATGGACGGCTTCGAGGCGAACGAGGGCATCATCCTCATCGCCGCGACCAACCGCCCTGACGTGCTCGACCCCGCGCTGCTGCGTCCGGGCCGCTTCGACCGCCAGATCGTGGTGCCGAATCCCGACGTCATCGGCCGCGAGCGCATCCTGCGCGTCCATGTCCGCAAGGTTCCGCTGGCTCCGGACGTCGACCTCAAGACCGTCGCCCGCGGCACGCCCGGCTTTTCCGGCGCAGACCTGATGAACCTCGTCAACGAGGCGGCTCTTCTCGCGGCGCGCCGCGGCAAGCGCATCGTCACGATGAAGGAGTTCGAGGACGCCAAGGACAAGGTGATGATGGGCGCCGAGCGCCGCACCCTGGTGATGAGCGAGGAGGAAAAGCGCCTCACCGCCTATCACGAGGCCGGCCACGCCATCCTCGCCCTCAACGTCAAGGCGACCGACCCCGTGCACAAGGCCACGATCATCCCGCGCGGCCGCGCGCTGGGGATGGTCATGCAGCTCCCGGAGCGCGACAAGCTCTCCATGAGCTTCGAGCAGATGACCTCCCGCCTCGCCATCATGATGGGCGGCCGGGTTGCGGAGGAACTCGTCTTCGGCCACGACAAGGTGACTTCCGGCGCGGCGTCCGACATCGAGCAGGCCACGCGCCTCGCCCGCATGATGGTGACGCGCTGGGGCTTCTCGTCGGAGCTCGGCACTGTCGCCTATGGCGAGAACCAGGACGAGGTGTTCCTCGGCATGTCGGTCTCCCGGCAGCAGAACATCTCCGAGGCCACCGCCCAGAAGATCGACGCCGAGGTTCGCCGCCTCGTCGAGCAGGGCTATGTCGAGGCGACCGAGGTGCTGACGCGCAAGCGCGAGGACCTCGAGAAGCTCGCCGCCGGACTGCTCGAATACGAGACGCTCTCCGGCGACGAGATCAAGGATCTCATCATCGGCAAGCCCCCGGTTCGCGACGTCTCGGACGAGCCGCCGAACCGCTCGGCCCCTGTTGTGCCGACCGCCGGCAAGGGCCGGCCCCGCCAGGAGCCGGACGCCGGCATGGAGCCCCAGCCGCAGGCCTGAGGCCAGTTGCACAATCTCCCAAACGCCCCGGACCTCGTCCGGGGCGTTTCTGCTTGGCGGGTCGCTCGCGGACGAGTTGGCCTGAAGCCCGATCTCCTGCAGTGCACCGGCTCTCGCGCTCAGGCAGGCCCAATGCTACTCATTGTTCCAGCGGCGGCTTCGGCCGTCCCGTCATGGAGCTGTTAGACTTTGAAAAAAATCTTGAAGCGACAAGCGGGAACCGATCCGTCACAACGGTCCCATCGGGGCGCACCCCGCCCGCGCGACTCGCAGCACCTTTCGCCACCGGACGACCCCATGACGCGCAAATATTTCGGCACCGACGGCATTCGCGGCCTCGCCAACCGGGTGATCACCCCGGAACTGGCCCTGAAAGTGGGCCAGGCGGCCGGTCTGCAGTTCCAGCGCGGCGACCATCCCAACCGTGTCGTCATCGGCAAGGACACGCGCCTGTCGGGCTACATGATCGAGTACGCCATGGTGGCCGGCTTCACCTCGGTCGGCATCAACACGATGCTGCTCGGTCCCATGCCGACGCCCGCCGTCGCCATGCTCACGCGCTCGCTACGCGCCGACCTCGGCGTGATGATCTCCGCCTCGCACAATCCCTACCAGGACAACGGCATCAAGCTGTTCGGTCCGGACGGCTACAAGCTCTCCGACGAGACCGAGCGCGAGATCTCCCGTCTCATCGACAGCGACCTCTCCAGCCGCCTGTCCGAGCCTTCCGCCCTCGGACGCGCCAAGCGCATCGAGGGCGTACACGCCCGCTACATCGAGTTCGCCAAGCGCACCCTGCCCCGCCAGATCAACCTGGAAGGTCTGCGCATCGTCGTCGACTGCGCCAACGGCGCCGCCTACAAGGTCGCCCCGGAGGCGCTTTGGGAGCTCGGCGCCGAGGTGGTGTCGATCGGCGTGGAGCCGGACGGCTTCAACATCAACCGCGATGTCGGGTCCACTGCTCCGGAGGCCCTGAGCAAGAAGGTGCGCGAGCTGCGCGCCGACATCGGCATCGCGCTCGACGGCGACGCGGACCGCGTGGTCATCATCGACGAGAAGGGCCAGGTGGTGGATGGCGACCAGCTCATGGCGGTCGTCGCGCGAAGCTGGCGGGACGACGGCCGGCTCACCCGCCCGGGGATCGTCGCCACCGTCATGTCCAATCTCGGCCTCGAGCGGCACCTCGCGGATCTCGGCCTCGAAATGGCCCGCACCGCGGTCGGTGACCGCTACGTGCTCGAGCACATGCGTGAACACGGCTACAATGTCGGAGGCGAGCAGTCCGGCCACATCATCCTGTCTGATCACGCCACGACGGGAGACGGTCTGATCGCGGCCCTGCAGGTGCTGGCCGTCGTCAAGACGCGACAGAAACCCGTCAGCGAAGTCTGCCACTGTTTCGAGCCGTTGCCGCAGGTGCTGAAGAACGTCCGCTTCCGCAACGGGACGCCGCTCTCGGAAAGCTCGGTCGTGACCGCGATCGAGGCCTCCCGCACCCGGCTCGGCAAGCACGGCCGGCTCGTTATCCGCCCTTCGGGCACGGAGCCGGTGATCCGGGTGATGGCTGAGGGCGACGACAGGGCGCTTGTGGAGCGCGTCGTCGACGACGTGGTGGAAGCGCTGACGAACGTCGCCGCGTAGGGCGGGGCGGCAATCCTGGATTGGCAAGATAGGGCTTATCCGGAGAGGTTGCCAATCGCATGGCAACACCTGGGCTCCTCATGCTGAGGAGCCGTGCGCAGCATGGCGTCTCGAAGCACGGCGCACAGTGTGGCGCGCCCTTACCGCTCCCCACCAATTGCCGTGCTTCGAGACGCCCCGGATCAAGTCCGGGGCTCCTCAGCATGAGGTGGCCGAAGTGCTCCGATCGCAATCAGGCGACGTTCGACTGGGCTGTCCGGATAAAAGGTCGGACCGCATTTCCGGCCAGACCCTCATGGCCCCGCAACTCCAGATCTGTTCCAGCCGCCGCGTCAATCGTGAGCAATCGTGAGCAATCGTGGTAAAAAGTTAGGGTTAAGCCGGCCTTAACCGTCAACCTCCACAATATCCCCGTCCGACCATGTTGCGCGGCTTCGCCCGCGCAAGCCGTCCCAGGGGAAGTTGTGTCATGCGTTGCCTGAAAATCCTCACGGTCGCTGTGGTCATGACGGCCGGGGCCGTCGGCGCCGCCGCTGCCGCCGACCTCCCGCTGCCTCCCGCTCCCGTGCTTGCCGAAGAGCCCGTGATCGGCGGCGGGTGGTACCTGCGTGGCGACGTCGGCTACGGCATGGGCGAGATCTCGGCAGTGTCGTCGACCTTCGCAGCAGGCGTCTCGGTGCCTGGCTTTGCTGCGGAAAGCGTGAGCCTTGGCAACACGGGGTTTGTCGGCGCGGGCGCCGGCTACCAGTTCAACAACTGGTTCCGTGCCGACGTGACCGGCGAATGGCGCGGCCAGCAGAAATATCGCGCCTATGAGAGCTACTCCGGCGCGGCCTGCGCCAATGGGCGCTGCGGCGACGCCTACTCCGGGCACATTCAGACGAGCGGCCTGTTCATGCTGAATGGCTACCTCGATCTCGGCACCTGGAGCAGCATCACACCCTATGTCGGTGCGGGTCTCGGCACCGGCTACACCAAGTTCGGCTCGATCACGGATGTCGGCACGGATCCCGCGGCGGCCGGCCTTGGCTACTCGGCGGCGCGCTCCGAGTGGCGCTTCGCGTGGTCGCTGATGGCGGGCGCGGCGGTGGCTCTCTCGCCCAACCTCAGCCTCGACTTCGGCTATCGCTACCTCAACCTCGGCAGAATGGATTCCTCACCCATCATCTGCAACTCGGTGGGCGTCTGCCCGAACGAAGTGCAGCGCGTGGACCTGTCCTCGCACGACGTCCGCGTCGGACTGCGCTGGATGTTCGGCGTGCCGGTGGCGGCCTACGTGCCTCCTGCCCAGCCCATCGTCCGCAAGTACTGATCCGAATCCCATCCTCGCGAGAGATTGCCCAGCGGCGCTGTTCCAGCAGCGCCGTTTTCGTTTACGTCCAGGCGCGAGCCGATCGCCGCTCGCGGAACATTCTGCTTCGCTTTCTTTTCATTTGACGGCTCCGCCGGCTTCGCTTACGCCCCTCGGCGGGACACTCCTCCCCAACGAGGAGCGCCCATCTGCAAGGATGGAGAGCAGCGATGACGACCACGACGCCCGGCCACCGGCCGGCGAATCCGCATTTTTCGTCCGGCCCCTGCGCCAAGCGCCCCGGCTGGTCCCTTGAAGCGCTCAAGGACGCCTCCCTCGGCCGCTCGCACCGCGCCAAGGTCGGCAAGGCCAAGCTGAAGCAGGCCATCGACCTCACCCGCGAGATCCTCCAGGTCCCCGCCGACTACCGCATCGCCATTGTGCCGGCCTCCGATACGGGCGCGGTCGAGATGGCCATGTGGTCCCTGCTTGGCGCGCGCGGCGTGGACATGGTCGCTTGGGAGAGCTTCGGCGAGGGCTGGGTCACCGACGTCGTCAAGCAGCTCAAGCTGAAGGACGCCCGCATCCTCAAGGTGGGCTACGGCGACATCGTCGACCTCTCGACGATCAACTTCGACAACGACGTCGTCTTCACCTGGAACGGCACCACCTCCGGCGTGCGCGTGCCCAACGGCGACTTCATCCCCGCGGACCGCAAGGGCCTGACGATCTGCGACGCCACCTCGGCCGCCTTCGCGCAACGGCTCGACTGGCCAAAGCTCGATGTCGTCACCTTCTCCTGGCAGAAGGTGCTGGGCGGCGAGGCGGCGCACGGCATGCTGATCCTGTCGCCTCGCGCGGCCGAGCGGCTGACGACCTACACGCCCGTGTGGCCGCTGCCGAAAATCTTCCGCATGACCTCCGGCGGCAAGCTCACCGAGGGTCTGTTCCAGGGCGAAACCATCAACACGCCCTCCATGCTCTGCGTCGAGGACTACATCGACGCGCTGCAATGGGCGAAGTCGGTCGGCGGCCTGGACGGGCTGATCGCGCGGGCAGACGCCAACACCAAGGCCATCGCGGACACCGTCGCGCAGAGCGACTGGCTGTCCTTCCTCGCGAAGGACCCGGCCACGCGCTCCAACACCAGCGTCTGCCTCGTCTTCAGCGACCCTGCCGTGGCGGCGTTGCCGGCCGACGCGCAGGCGGCCTTCGCCAAGACGGTCGCCGACCTCCTGGAGAGGCAGGGCGTCGGCTACGACCTCGGCGCCTACCGCGACGCCCCTCCCGGCCTGCGCATCTGGTGCGGCGCGACAGTGGAAACCGCCGATGTCCAAGCCCTGATGCAGTGGGTCGGCTGGGCCTACGCGGAAGCGAAGGCCGGGCTGAGCAAGGCGGCGTAGTCGCGCCTCCTGGATCCCCTCGTCCTTCGAGACGCGGGCTTACGCCCGCTCCTCAGGATGAGGGGTCTTCATGCACTTTCCTGAGCCCTCATCCTGAGGAGCCGCCGCAGGCGGCGTCTCGAAGGACGAGGGCGGATCGCAACACACGGCGCACCGCGCCGCCCCTCCTCACGAGGGATGAAGGAGAAACCCCATGGCCCCTCGTGTCCTCATTTCAGATGCACTCTCCCCCGCCGCCGTCGGCATCTTCCGCGAGCGCGGGGTCGACGTGGACGTCCGCCCCGGCCTCGACAAGGACGAGCTTGCCGCCATCATCGGCGACTATGACGGCCTCGCCATCCGCTCGGCCACCAAGGTCACCGCCAAGCTGCTGGAAACGGCGACGCGGCTGAAGGTGGTCGGTCGCGCAGGCATCGGCGTCGACAATGTCGACATCCCCGCCGCCACGGCGCGCGGCGTGATCGTGATGAATACGCCCTTCGGCAACTCCATCACGACCGCCGAGCACGCCATCGCGATGATGTTCGCGCTCGCCCGCGAGATCCCCGCCGCCGACGCCTCCACCCAGGCCGGCAAGTGGGAGAAGAACCGCTTCATGGGCGTCGAGATCACGGGCAAGACGCTGGGCGTCATCGGCTGCGGCAACATCGGCGCGATCGTCGCCGACCGCGCCATTGGCCTGAAGATGCGCGTCATCGCTTTCGATCCTTTCCTCTCGCCCGAGCGCGCGCTGGACCTCGGCGTCGAGAAGGTGGAGCTGGACGACCTCCTCGCCCGGGCCGACTTCATCACCCTGCACACGCCGATGACGGCGCAGACGAAGAACATCCTCTCCGCCGAGGCGCTGGCGAAGTGCAAGAAGGGCGTCCGCATCATCAACTGCGCCCGCGGCGGCCTTGTGGACGAGGAGGCGCTTGCCGCCGCCCTGAAGAGCGGCCATGTGGGCGGCGCAGCGTTCGACGTGTTCACCGTGGAGCCGGCCAAGGAGAACCCGCTCTTCGGCCTGCCCAACGTGGTCTGCACGCCCCATCTCGGCGCATCGACCAGCGAGGCGCAGGAGAACGTGGCGCTGCAGGTCGCCGAGCAGATGTCGGATTATCTCGTTCGCGGCGCCATCTCGAACGCCATCAACTTCCCCTCCATTACGGCCGAGGAAGCGCCGAAGCTGAAGCCTTTCATCGCTCTCGCCGAACGGCTCGGCTCGTTCGCCGGGCAGCTCACCGAGACCGGCATCAAGGAGGTCCGCATCACCTATGAAGGCGCGGTTGCAGGCCTCAAGGTGAAGGCGCTCACCGCCTCCGCCGTCGCCGGGCTGCTGCGACCGCTGCTGCAGGACGTGAACGTCGTCTCCGCCCCCATCGTCGCCAAGGAGCGCGGCATCGTGGTGGAGGAGACCACGCGCGCTGCCGAGGGCGACTACGAGTCGCTCGTCACGCTGACGGTCGTCAGCGAGACGCAGGAGCGCTCGGTCGCCGGCACCGTGTTCCACGACGGCAAGCCGCGCATCGTCGCCATCAAGGGCATCAAGGTCGACGCCGAGTTCGGACCCTCGATGATCTACGTCACCAACGAGGACAAGCCCGGCTTCATCGGCCGCTTCGCCGGCCTGCTCGGCGACGCCGGCATCAACATCGCCACCTTCGCCCTCGGCCGCGACGCCGAAGGCGGCTCCGCCATCGCCCTCGTCCAGGTGGACGACGCCGTGCCGGCCGACATCGTGGCGAAAATCCAGAGCATCCAGGGCGTCAAGCAGGCCAAGCCGCTGCGGTTTTGAGCGCCCGGCCGGAAAGCCGGCTGGCACACCCATGTGCCTCATCCTGAGGAGCCCCGGACTTGCTCCGGGGCGTCTCGAAGGACGGCCAATGATCTGGTGCGCCTGCCTGCTCTCCACCGTTCGCGGTGCTTCGAGACGGCCCGGACAAGGTCCGGACCTCCTCAGCATGAGGGTCTGGGTGGGCTCCGATTCGAAGTCCTTCCAAGGTGCCATCGAGTTAACTGGCAGCGAGATCTAGCCCTCACCGCTTCCCCAGCCGCTCCGCCACGAAGATCCCGCCCAGCACCAGCGCCAGCGCGACGGCGCTGGAGAGGGTGAAGGGCTCGCGCAGGATCAGCACGGCCAGCATTGCGCCGAAGACGGGCACGAGGTTCACGAACACGCCGGCCCGCCCCGGCCCGATCAGCTCCACGCCGCGGATGAACATGATCTGCGCGAGCAGCGAGGGGAACAGCCCGACATAGACGATGATCAGCCAGCCCGTCGTCGTGGGCCAGACCACGTCGCCGCGCGCGATTTCAAAGGCGAGCAGCGGCAGCGATGTCACGGCGGCCACGCCGGCCATGGCTGTAAAGAACGACAGCCCGGCCACGGGCGGCCGGTTCCGCAGGCCCAGCGTGTAGAGCGCGTAGAAGAGGCACGCCACCATCATCCAGACGTCGCCGATGTTGAAGGACATGGTCTTCAACGTCTCGAGGTCACCCTCGGTGGCCAGGGCGCCGACGCCCAGGATGGTGATGGCCATGCCCGCGACCTGCATCGGCGTGATCCGGGTGCGGTAGAACAGCAGCGCGCCGAGCAGCACGAGAACGGGAATCGCCCCCTGCAGGATGGTGATGTTCACCGCGGTCGTGCGATGCGCCGCCTCGTAGAACAGGGCGTTGAAGGCGGTGAACCCCAGTGCGCCCATCCACAGCACGGTCTTCCAGCGCGGCAGCAACTGCGGCAGGTCGCGCATGACGTCGTCCCGCGCATAGGCGGCCAGCACGAGGCAGGCGAAGATCCAGCGCGCAGTCGTCAGAACCATGGGCGAAACCTGCCCCACGGCAAGCCTCCCCGCGATAGCGTTGGCGCCCCACATCAGCGCCACGAGCGCAAGCACGACATAGGCCTGCCCCCAGAGCCGGTTCGCCAGTCGTCTGATCGGCATGAAACCTCGTATGGCGCTTGGGCGGCATTTGCCTGGCGCAAGCGCGATGCTAGAGAAAGCCGCTACCACGTCGGGACGCGGAGCATGGGACAAGCGTGATGGGCTTACGGTTTCTGGTCGTCGAGGGCAATACGCGCGAAGGCCGCGAGGCGCATCGCTCCAGCTACGGGCTCACGCCCTCCGAATCCTATTCGGCCGTGCTGCAGGGCCTCATGCCGGACCTCGTCTGCGATATCGCCTTGCCGGCGGACGAGGGCGCGAACCTGCCGGATCCCTCCGGCCTGGAATCCTATGACGGCGTCTTCCTCACCGGCTCCGCGCTGCACGCCTACCAGGTCGAGCCCGCCGTGACGCGGCAGATCGAGCTCGCCCGCGCCGCCTTCCGCTCGCGTACACCCGTCTTCGGGTCGTGCTGGGGCATCCAGATGGGCGCGCTCGCGGCAGGCGGGGACGTGGCGGCCAACCCCGCCGGGCGCGAGGTCGGCTTCGCCCGCAAGATCGTGCGGAACGAGGCGGGCCGCGCCCACCCGCTGCTGGCGGGCCGCCCGGAGTCGTTCGACGCCCCGGCCATCCACCTCGACATCGTTTCCACCCTTCCGGGGGATGTGACCGTTCTCGCCTCGAACGCCGTCTCCGCGGTGCAAGCCGCCGAGATCCGGCACGAGGGCGGCGTGATGTGGGGCGTCCAGTACCACCCCGAGTACTCGCTCCGCGAACTCTCGGCCATCCTTGGCCGGCGCGCCTCGCTACTGATCCGCGAGGGCATGTTCGCGGACGAAGACGACCACGCGCGCTATGTCCGCGAACTCCGGCAACTCCACGACGATCCCGCCCGCCGCGACCTCGCCTGGCGGCTCGGGCTCGACGAGGACATTCTCGTCCCGGACCGCCGCCTGACCGAGCTCCGGAACTTCGTGTCCCATTGTGTCCTGCCAGAGCGCTCGCGCCGCGGACGCGCCTGAGGCCCGCTCAGCGAGCCCGCGTCACCTCAGATCCGCGTCCCGCCCCAGCGATAGTGGAACACCGGCAGGCCGGAGCGGGGGTTGACGCCCTCGCCTACCCTGGCGAAGCCCTCACGCTCGTAGAAGCGCACGGCACGGGGGTTGTCCACGTTGACGTGCAGCGACAGTCCTCCCGGCGCGATCCGCTTGGCCTCCGCGAGGAGGGCGACGGCAACGCCCGCACCCCACGCTTCCGGCGCGACGCCGATCTGGTCGAGGTACCCCGTCGACGGGTTGACCACCACGAAGCCGACGACCCCGCCCGTCGCGGCTTCCGCCACAACGACCGCGGCCCCCTCCGCGAGATGCCGGGCCAGCCGCTCTTCCATCCAGGGCCGTCGCGCCACGAAGTCGATCTGCGGCAGCGTGAGGTTCCACCCAGCCGTCCAAAGGTCGAGCATGCCGGGGAAATCGGAGGCTGCGCCGGGGCGGAGTGCGAGATCCATGGCTTGCCGTTCCCCGGGCCGCGACGTTGCGGACCGTCCTAGCGCTCCGTGAGCTTCAGCTCGATGCGGCGGTTGCGTTTCAGCGCCTCGTCGCTGTCGCCGAGTTCGAGAGGCTGGAACTCGCCGAAGCCGGCGGCCACCAGCCGCTGCGGCGGGACGCCTTTGCTGATGAGGTACTGCACCACGGCGATGGCGCGCCCGGCAGAGAGCTCCCAGTTGTTCTTGTACTGGCCGGTGCCGGCCAGAGGCCTCTTGTCGGTGTGGCCGTCGACGCGAAGCACCCAGGCGACGTCGCCGGGGATCTGTTTGTCGAGGTCGATCAGCGCGGCGGCCAGCTTGTCGAGCTCCGCCTGTCCGGCGGGCTGCACGGCAGACTGGCCGACGTCGAAAAAAACCTCCGACTGGAATACGAAGCGGTCGCCGACGACCCTGATGTCAGAGCGGTTGCCGAGCACCTGGCGCAGCCGGCCGAAGAACTCGGAGCGGAAGCGGGCGAGCTCCTGCACCTTCTGCGCGAGCGCCACGTTCAGCCGCGAGCCGAGGTCGGCGATGCGCGCCTGGGACTCGCGGTCGCGCGATTCGGAGGCCGCCAGCGCGTCCTCCAGGGCGGCGAGCTGGCGGCGCAGGGCCGAAATCTGCTGGTTGAGGATCTCGACCTGGGCAAGCGCCCGGGCCGTCACCTGCTTCTGCTGGTCCAGTTCCTTGCCGAGCGCGCTCGCCTGCGTGCCGGCAGACGCAGCGTTGGCGGTGCTGGAGTTCGCGATGCCCGCCAGCCGGTTTTTTTCGGCCTCCGTGGACTTCAGCGTATCGGTGAGGATGCTGAGGTTGTCCTCCAGCGTCTTCTTGTTGATCTTCTCCAGCGCGAGCAGGTCGTTCAGCTCGCTGATCTGCCGCGTCAGGCGCTGCAGGGCGGTGTCCTTGTCGGTGACCTGCTGGCCGAGGAAGAACTGGGCGAGCATGAACACCGACAGCAGGAAGACGATCGCCAGCACGAGGGTCGACAGGGCGTCGACGAAGCCCGGCCAGTAGTCGATGCCGCGCTGTCCGCGGCGGGCGCGCCCCATGCTCACAGCCGGTCAGGCTCCCGCGCCAGGCGTTCCAGCACGCGCTTGAGATCCGCCTCGCGCACGGCCTGCGCCTCGACCCAGTCGCGGATGAGCTGCTGCTCGGTGCGCATGTGGTGGACCAGCGACTGAATGCCCTCGGCGAGGTTGGCAAGGGCGGCCGTGGATCCTCGCCCCCCACCCTCACCGACCACGGTCGCGAGACGGTCCAGCGCCGCGCCGATGTCGTGCGGCGCGCCCGAAATCGGCGTCAGCGCGTCGGAGGGTTCGACCACGGTGGTCGTCAGCCAGTCCTCCAGTTCGTTGTAGAAGCGGTTCTGCGCCTGCCCGGCCTGCAGATCGAGGAAGCCCAGCACCAGCGAGCCGGCGAGGCCGAACAGCGAGGACGAGAAGGAAATGCCCATGCCGGCCAGCGGCGCGGCGAGGCCGCTCTTCAGGTCCTCGAACATCAGCGCGGCGTCCGAGCCGGACTTCATCGTGCCGATGACCTTGCCGACGGAACCCACCGTCTCGAGCAGGCCCCAGAAGGTGCCGAGCAGGCCGAGGAAGATCAGCAGGCCGGTGAGGTAGCGGCCGATGTCGCGGGATTCATCGAGGCGCATCCCGACGGAATCGAGGATGGAGCGCAGCGTTCCGGAACTTACGCCGGCGCGTGGACCCTTGTGCTGCAGCACGTTGGCCATCGGCATCAGCAGCACGGGCGACTGCGCGGGCAGGCCAGCCTGTTCGGAAATGCGAAAGCCGTTCACCCACCGGATCTCGCGGAAGAGCCGGATGACCTGCCGGAAGGCCAGGATGATGCCGATGAACAGAACGCCGATGATGACGCCGTTCAGGCCCGGGTTGGACCTGAAGGCCTCGATGATCGGCCGATAGAGGATCAGCGCCACGAAGGCGGCGAGCACGACGAACACCGCCATCCGCAGCAGGAAGATGCGGGGGGAGGACAGGCGGTGGGTATCGAGCGGGTCAGCCATCACATCTCGCGCGGTCGGTTCAATTCATGTTCGCCGCGCCGCGGCGGGCAATCAAGCGGAGCGAGGCCGCAAAATCAAGGCGGCCACAAGAGTTTGGCAGGGGGTGCGCGTCGGCAATGGTCCAACGCGCGACAATCTTCCCGAACGGATCAGCCGACCCTGGCGTCCTTGAGGTGCTTCAGCAGCATCTGGTGCATCGCCTCGTTGCCGGCCACCACGGTGTCGGCGTGGAGGACGTCGTCCTTCCCGAACGCGTCGGAAATGAAGCCGCCCGCCTCCTTCACCATCAGCAGGCCGGCCGCGAGATCCCAGGAATGGGGCCCGCGCTCCCAGTAGCCGTCGAGCCGGCCCGACGCGACGTAGCAGAGATCCAGCGCGCAGGCGCCGAAGCGGCGCACGCCGGATACGTTCAGCATGACGGTCGAAAGCTGCCGCAGGAACGCGGGGTGGTCCTTCTGGCCCACGCCGGGAATGCCGGTGCCGATGACGGCTTCCATCGGATCGATGCGCGAGGAGACGCGCATGCGCCGGTTGTTCATGAAGCAGCCCTTGCCGCGCTCGGCCACGAAGAGCTCATCCTTGGCGGGGTCGTAGATGACGCCGGCCACGATGACGCCCTCGCGCTCCAGCCCGACGGACACGCACCAGTGCGGAATGCCGTGCAGGAAGTTGATGGTGCCGTCCAGCGGATCGATGTGCCAGCGATGGGCGGGGTCCTTCCCCTCCACGATGCCGGCCTCCTCCATCACGAAGCCGAAGTCGGGCCGCGCGCGCTCCAGCGACTCCCGGATGATCTTCTCGGCCTTGTGGTCGGCTGCGGAGACGAAGTCGCCGGGGCCCTTGCGCGAGACCTGCAGGTTCTCGATTTCACCAAAGTCGCGGCGCAGGCCCTTGGCGGCCTTCATCACGGCGTCGACCATCACGGTCATGAGGGGGGAGCGGATCATGGACAATCTCCGTGGACGACACGCCGGAAGAAGGCGCGCGGCGCGTCGGGAAGGACAGGTTCAGTCCGCGCGGCGGACGTAGGTGATGTCGTCCGTGTTGACGACCACGCGCTCCCCCGCCTCGACGAAGGGCGGCACGAGAATGCGCAAGCCGTTCTCCAGCCGGGCCGGCTTGTAGGACGACGCCGCCGTCTGGTTCCGGACGACGGGATCGGCCTCCGTGAGGGTGAGCGTCACCTGCTCTGGGAGGCGGATGTTGATTGGGCGCTCCTGATGCATCTGCAAGGTCACGGTCATGCCGTCCTGCAGGAAGGCGGCGCGGTCACCCACGAAATCCTCGGCCAGCTCGATCTGCTCGTATGTCTCGTTGTTCATGAACACGAGCCGGTCGGCTTCCTTGTAGAGGTACTGGAAGTCCCGGTATTCGAGGTTCGTCTCCTCGATGCGGTCGTCCGAGCCGAAGCGGTTGTTGAGCTTGCGGCCGTCGATCAGGTTCTTCAGCTCGACCTGGTTGTAGGCTGGGCCTTTGCCGGGCTTCACCTTTTCGGTTTTCACCGCCACCCAGAGTCCGCCGTCGAACTCGACGACCATGCCGGGACGAATATCGTTGCCGCTGATACGGGCCATGGGTGCTCTTGCCGAGGTTGTGCGTGCCGAAGCTGGATGGGACGCGGCTCATGAGCACCAAGCCGCCGCTAAAATCAAGTCATGTGGGCGGCGGCGATCGCCTCGCCGCGTCAGAACTGGTCGCCGATGATCTTGTTCACGGCGTCGGCGGCCTTCTTCTTCTCGTCGGGGGACATGTCCTTCAGCGCGCCGTCGAGCCAGGTGTCCGGCAAGCCCTGCAGCTTCGCGAGTTCATGCCACTTGGCCGCCTCGACCACGTTTTTCTGCACGCCTCGGCCAGCGGCGTAGAGCCGGGCGAGCCTGTTCTGCGCCACCGCGTTTCCGCGCACCGCCGCGCGCGTGAACATGCGCGCCGCCGCCGGCTCGTCCTTGCGGATGCCGTCCCCGTTGAAGAGCATGATGCCGTATTCGACCTGGGCGGCGATGTTGCGCTCGCTCGCCGCCTTGCCCATCCAGAGCGCGGCCTCGGAGGCGTCTTTTTCGGTCCCCCTGCCCTGCCGCGTCAGGACCGCCATGGCGTAGAGCGCATCGGGGTCGAGCGCCTCGGCTGCCGAACGGAACAGTTCGACCGCCCGGCGGTCGCTCTCGGGGCGCTGGTCCCCGAGCAGCATGAGGCCGAGGCTCGTCGCCGCGGCCGGCACGGCGTCCGCCGAACGCTCAAGCAGCCGCCTTGCGTCGGCCACGTTCTTCGGGACGCCGCGGCCATCGATCTCGAGCATCGCAAGGCCATAGGCCGCGTGAGGATCGCCGCGGTCGGCCGCCAGCCGGAACCACTCCGCCGCGCGGGTCCAATCCTGTCGCACGCCCAAGCCTGCTGCGTGGAGTTCGCCGAGGAGCGTCATGGCCGCCGCGTCCCCGGGGTCCCGCCCCACGCGGGCTGTCGCCTCCCGGAACGCGGTGATGAACAAGCCGCGCTGGTAGGCGCCGTAGGCGGCGTCCATGCCGGGGTCGACGGAGGGGATCATGCCGAGGTCCCTCTCCTGCTCGGGAGATGGAGGCGGCGGCGGAGGCGCGGGCGCGACGGTCTGCGGAAGGGTGAGCGGGGAGGACGAGGCTGCGGCTCCGGGATCCGCGACGCCGCTTTCAGGCGGCTTAGGCTCGGCGCGAGCGACAGGCGGAGCAGCGAGCAACGTCGCCCAGACCGTCAGGACGGCCCAGCGCGCCGCCTTCCTTCCCTGCAGCCTGAGCCGGATGCCGCCCATGTCAGCGCTGCGGCACGGGAGCGGCGGCGATGGCGGCGAGCGCTTGGCGGATGGCCTCTGCAGGCCCGTCCGGGTGCTTGAACACGGCGTCGCCGAGGGCCACGAATTCGCAGCCGGTCGCCGCCAGCGGCCCGACCTCGTCCAGCGTGGGCGCAAAGGCGATGCAGGGCGTCTCGAACAGTTCGGCCCACCACTGCACACGTTCGAGCACGGCCGGAAAAGGCGGCATGCTGCCGTCCTCCCGCGGCTCGCCGAACATCACGTAGTCGCAGCCCGCCTCGGCCGCCTCCATGGCGTCGTGCCGGGCGCGGGCGCCGCCACAGCCTACGATGCGTTCATGCGGCTTGAGCATGTCGAGGGACGCCCGGACATCCTCGCAGCGCGACGCGTGGACGCCGTCTGCGCCCGCCCGGGCGACGCTCTCCGGCGCATCCACGAGCAGCATCGCGGCGCCCTTTTCCTGGCCCAGCGTGACGATCGGCTTCGCCAGCTTGAGCGCCGTCCGCTCGTCCAAAGGCGGGAGATGAAGCAGGACCGCGTCGACAGGGCCGCCTTCGAGGGCGGCTGCAAGGGCGTTGTAAATCCCGTCCACCGAGGCGGCGGGAGCAGCCGTGTCCTGCGACGCGAAGCGCGGCGTCACAAGGACGAGACGGGCGCGGTCGGTCATGGCCGGTCCTCACGGTTGCGAAAGCCCCGGGCTGGTCGCCCGGGGCCGAATCAGTCCGCCGGAGAGTAGCGCCTGCGCGCGATCCGGGAAGGGGCAGCCGCCCGAAGCTGGCCGGCGGGCTTATTCCGCCGCGGAACGCGCCTCGCCGAAGCTCGGGTCCAGCTTGCCCGCGGCGTAGAGCTTCGCCATTTCCGGCAGGGGAATGACCCGCTTGATCTTGGACGCCATGCCGGCCGCGCCGAACTCCTCGAGGCGCTGGCGGCAGAGCTTGGTCATCGCCTCCATCGCCGGCTTCAGGTACTTGCGGGGATCGAACTCGCCGGGATGCTCGGCGAGGATCTTGCGGATCTGCCCGGTCATCGCCATGCGGTTGTCCGTGTCGATGTTGATCTTGCGGACGCCGTGCTTGATGCCGCGCTGGATCTCCTCCACCGGCACGCCCCAGGTCTGCGGCATCTTCCCGCCGTGCTGGTTGATGATGTCCTGCAGGTCCTGCGGCACCGAAGAGGAGCCGTGCATGACGAGGTGCATGTTCGGCAGCAGGCGGTGGATCTCCTCGATCACGTTCATGGCGAGGATCGCGCCATCCGGCTTGCGCGAGAACTTGTAGGCCCCGTGGGATGTGCCCATGGCGATGGCGAGCGCGTCGACCTTGGTGGCCTTGACGAACTCGACGGCCTCGGCCGGATTCGTCAGGAGTTGGTCGTGGCTAAGCTTGCCCTCTGCCCCATGGCCGTCTTCCTTGTCGCCCATGCCGGTTTCCAGCGAACCCAGCACGCCGAGTTCCCCCTCCACCGAGATGCCGCCGAGATGGGCCATCTCGACCACCTGGCGGGTGACCTTGACGTTGTAATCCCAGTCGCCGGGCGTCTTGCCGTCTTCCTTGAGCGAGCCGTCCATCATCACGGAGGTGAAGCCCGCCTGGATCGCGGTCATGCAGGTCGCGGCGTTGTTGCCGTGGTCGAGATGGATACAGATCGGGATCTGCGGATAAATCTCGGTCAGCGCGTCCATCATGCGCGTGAGCATGATGTCGTTGGCGTATTGCCGTGCGCCCCGAGACGCCTGGATGATCACAGGGGCGTCGACCGCCTCGGCCGCCGCCATGATGGCGAGCGCCTGTTCCATGTTGTTGATGTTGAACGCCGGCACACCGTAATTGTGCTCGGCCGCGTGGTCCAACAACTGCCTGAGGCTGATCCTCGCCATTCTGTGCGCTCTCCTCGTGAACGTCTTTGTGACGCCTTGCTTGGCTTACGTGGCGCTATCCTAATCGAATACAATCCGGATTTGCACCTCGGTCGAACGACGCCGGGCGATCAGGGTTACCGGCCGGCAGTCCTCTTCGGCTTCATTGCCCTCAGCGGACGCGCAGGATGTCGACGCCCGGCAACGGCTTGCCTTCCAGCCATTCCAGGAATGCGCCGCCGGCCGTCGAGACATAGGAGAAGTCTTCCGCCACGCCTGCGTGATTGAGCGCCGACACCGTGTCGCCGCCCCCTGCGACGGACAGCAGACGACCTTGTTTCGTCAGTTTTGCGGCAGCCTTGGCCGCCGAGGTCGTGCCTTCGTCGAAGGGGGTCAGCTCGAATGCTCCAAAGGGACCATTCCAGACGAGGGTCTTCGCCTGAGCCAGTTTCTCGCCGACCGTCACCACAGAGGCGGGGCCGATGTCGAGGATCATGTCGTCGGGCCCGACCGCATCCACCGTCACGACGCGTGACGGAGCATTGGCCTTGAACTCGCCCGCCACGACGGCGTCGACCGGCAGCACGATCTCGCAGCCCGCCTGCTTGGCCGTCTCCAGGATCGAACGCGCGGTATCGAGCAGATCCTTCTCGCAGAGCGACTTGCCGACGGCCTTGCCCTGGGCGGCCAGGAAGGTGTTCGCCATGCCCCCGCCGATGACCAGGATGTCGACCTTCTTCACCAAGTTGCCGAGCAGTTCCAGCTTGGACGACACCTTCGCCCCGCCGACGACGGCGAGCACGGGGCGCTGCGGCGCTTCAAGCGCCTTCGAGAGCGCCTCGACTTCGGCCTGCATGGTGCGGCCGGCATAGGCCGGGAGCACGTGGCCGAGCCCTTCCGTCGAGGCGTGGGCGCGATGGGCGGCGGAGAAGGCGTCGCTGACCCAGAGATCGCCGTTGGCGGCCAGAGCCTGGACGAAAGCAGGGTCGTTCTTCTCCTCCTCGGGGTGGAAGCGGGTGTTCTCCAGCAGCAGAACGTCGCCGGGCTTCATCGCGGCCACCGCCGTCGCGGCGGGCTCGCCCACGCAATCCGTGGCGAAGGCGACCGGCTGGCCGAGATGCTGCTCGACGGCCTTGGCGACTGGAGCCAGCGAATCCTTGAGGTCGCGTCCCTTGGGCCGGCCGAAATGGGCGAGCAGGATCACCTTGCCGCCCTTGCCGGCGATTTCGCGGATCGTGGGCAGCACGCGCTCGATGCGGGTGGCGTCAGTGACGCGGCCGGCGTCCATGGGGACGTTCAGGTCCACGCGCAGCAGGACGCGCTTGTTGGAGACGTCGGCATCATCGAGCGTGCGGAAGGTGGTCATTTGGCGAGGAGCCTTGTCAGTGTGAAGATGAGAAGCGCCAAGCCAATCCCCCAGGTCGCAAATACAACCCCGAGGATCGTCCAGACGCTCGGGAGAAGGGCGATCCGGTCTCCGAGGCCAGCAAAGCGTCCTTCGAGACCTGTGAAACGTCCCTCGATACCTGCGGTGCGCCCCTTGAGTTCGGCCATGTCGACTTGCAGTCTCTGCAAGTCGACCTGCTTTGCGCCGGTGAGCAGGATTTCGGTGATCTTAGGCTCGAGGCGTTCGAGAATACCTTTCATTTTGCCCACGTCGGCTTCGAGAAGGCCCACTCACTGCTCCAGACTCGGCGTCACCGGGACCGCCGCACCGTCGTCGCTCGAATCCTTGTGAAAGATCTGGACTTGACCAAACATCGAAGCCTCGGGGAAAATTCATGATTGAAACCCCGCAAAGATAATGCACGGGCCGCTCAATCACAATTCTCGTCAAGAACTCACGATGATCAGGATGACGACAGCCCTCCGGCGGTCGTCATCGGACTAAACCCGCGAAGCGAACGCGGGTTCAACGCGGATCGACTGTGCACGCCATCCGCCTTCAGTCATCATCTTGGTCAGATCAGCTTACCCAGCGCCACGGCCGTGTCCGACATGCGGTTGGAGAAGCCCCACTCGTTGTCGTACCAGGACAGGATCGAGACGAAGTTGCCGTCCATCACCTTGGTCTGGTCCATGTGGAAGATGGACGAGTGCGGGTCGTGGTTGAAGTCGATGGAGACGTTGGGCGAGGTCGTGAAGCCGAGGATGCCCTTCAGCGGGCCTTCGGCGGCGGCGCGGATGGCGGCGTTGACTTCGTCCTTGGTGGTGTTGCGCTTGGCGATGAACTTGAGGTCGACCACCGAGACGTTGGGGGTCGGCACGCGAATGGCGCCGCCGTCCAACTTGCCATTGAGTTCCGGCAGCACGAGGCCGACGGCCTTGGCCGCGCCGGTCGAGGTCGGGATCATGGACAGCGCCGCCGCGCGGCCGCGGTAGAGGTCCTTGTGCATGGTGTCCAGCGTCGGCTGGTCGCCCGTGTAGGAGTGGATCGTCGTCATGAAGCCGCGCTCGATGCCGATGGCGTCGTTGAGCACCTTCGCGACCGGGGCGAGACAGTTCGTGGTGCACGAGGCGTTCGAGATCACGAGGTGATCGCGGGTCAGCTTGTCGTGGTTCACGCCATAGACGACCGTCAGGTCCGCGCCGTCGGCGGGGGCCGAGACGATGACGCGCTTGGCGCCGGCGGTGAGGTGGGCGGCCGCCTTGTCGCGCGCGGTGAAGATCCCGGTGCACTCCAGGGCGATGTCGACGCCGAGGTCCTTGTGGGGAAGCTGCGCCGGATCGCGCACCGCCGTGACCTTGATCGGGCCGCGGCCCACGTCGATCGTGTCGCCCTCGACCCGCACCTGGTGGGGGAACTTGCCGTGCACGCTGTCGAAGCGCAGCAGGTGGGCGTTCGTCTCGACCGGGCCCAGATCGTTGATCGCCACGACCTCGATGTCGGTGCGGCCTGACTCGATGATGGCGCGGAGCACGTTGCGGCCGATGCGGCCAAACCCGTTGATAGCGACACGAACCGTCATTGCACACTCCTCATCATCACGCCGCTCAGGCCGACCCGGACGGGCGGCCTCTCCGGCTGGCTTCGATCCTGCAACGCCGGCTCATGGCGAGCGTTGCGCTGAGTTCATCGACGATCCGCCGAAGGCGGACCGCGCGGCCGAGGTCAGAGCCTGGCGGCGGCCGCTTCCGCAACTGCTTCGGCCGTGAGGCCGAAATGCGCATAGATTTCCTTGTAGGGCGCGCTGGCGCCGAAACCGCTCATCCCGACGAACACGCCGTCCGAGCCGATGATGGCGTCCCAGCCCATGCGGATGCCAGCCTCGATCGCGACCTTTACCGGGGCGTCGCCGATGACCGCGGTGCGCGCGGATGCGGGCTGCGCCGCGAAGCGCTCGAAACTGGGGACGGAGACCACGCGGGCGGGAACGCCGCGCGCCGCCAGCAGCGCCTGCGCTGAAATGGCGATCTCCACCTCGGAGCCGCTGGCGAAGATGGACACCTTGGCCGGACCACCCGCGGCGGACGCCTCGTAGGCCCCGCCGGCGCTCAGGTTCACCGCGCTCGCGGCCTTGCGGAACGGAACGAGGTTCTGGCGGGTCAGCGCGAGCAGGCTCGGGCCTGACGCGTTCTGCAGCGCGAGACGCCAGCACTCCGCCGTCTCGACCGGATCTGCCGGTCGGAACACGGTGAGGTTGGGAATGGCGCGCAACGCCGCAAGATGCTCCACCGGCTGGTGGGTGGGGCCGTCCTCGCCGAGCCCGATGCTGTCATGGGTCATGACGTAGATCACGCGGATGCCCATGAGGGCAGCCAGGCGGATCGAGGGCCGGCAATAGTCGGTGAAGACCATGAAGGTCGCGCCGGCGGGGATGAGCCCGCCATGCAGCGCGATGCCGTTCATGGCCGCGGCCATGCCATGCTCGCGGATGCCGTAGTGGATATAGCGGCCAGAGACGTCGCCGGGCGTCACCACCTTCAGGTTCTTCGTCTTGGTGTTGTTGGACGGCGTCAGGTCGGCCGAGCCGAGCACCAGCTCCGGCACGGCCTCCGTCACGACCTCCAGCACCATTTCGGACGCCTTGCGGGTCGCCACCGTCGCGGGGTCAGCCACGAGCTTCGCCTCGAGCGCGGCGAAAGCCGCGTCCAGTCCGGCAGGCAGTTCGCCGCGCATGCGGCGCTCGAACTCAGCGCGCTTGGCGGGATCGAGCGCAGCGAGACGCTTCTTCCAGGCCTCGTGGGCGGGAAGCGAACGCGCTGCGGCGGTCCGCCAGGCGTCGAGCGCGGAAGCCGGGACGGAGAACGGCTCCGGCGAGAGGTTCAGAGCCGCCTTCGCCCCCGCGAGCTCCTCGGGGCCGAGCGGCTCGCCGTGGGCCTTGGACGTGCCGGCGCGTTTGGGGGCGCCGTAGCCGATGATGGTCTTGCAGGCGATCATTGTCGGCTTGTCGGAGGACCGCGCCTTGTCGAGGGCCGCCGCGATGGCGTCGGGATCATGACCGTCGACGCGACCCGTCGCCCAGCCGGCCGCCTCGAAACGCTTCAGCTGGTCCATGCTGTCGGAGAGGGAGAGCGGGCCGTCGATGGAGATGCCGTTGTCGTCCCACATCACGATGAGCTTGCGGAGCCGCAAATGGCCCGCGAGGGCGATCGCCTCCTGCGAGACACCTTCCATGAGGTCGCCGTCGGACGCCAGCACATAGGTATGGTGGTCGACGATGTCGCCGCCGAACTCGGCCGCCATCAGCTGCTCGGCGATGGCGAGCCCCACCGAAGTGGCGATGCCTTGACCGAGCGGGCCGGTGGTGACCTCGACGCCGGGCGTATGGCCGTACTCGGGATGACCGGGGGTCTTGGAGCCCCACTGGCGGAAGCGCTTCAGCTCGTCGAGCGTCATGCCGCTCGTTCCGGTGAGGTAGAGCAGCGAATAGAGCAGCATCGAGCCGTGGCCGGCAGAGAGAACGAAGCGGTCGCGGTCCGCCCACTGGGGGTCGGTGGGGTCGAACTTAAGAAAGCGGGAAAAGAGCACCGTCGCGACGTCGGCCGCGCCCATGGGGAGCCCGGGGTGGCCCGACTTGGCCTGCTCGACCGCGTCCATCGCGAGCGATCGGATCGCGTTGGCCATGGGTCCGTGCTGATCCAGATGCGTCGACATGGTGGTCCCCAGAGAATGCGCCGGACTGATAACACCTCGTCGGGGTGAGTCAATGCAACGGCGGACGGGGCAACGGTGGACGGGCGCTGCGAGCCTGCAGGACCCGCGGAAGCACCGCGAGCCGAGCTGCCCCGACGGTCGAGAGCGCGCCGCCGCCGCTTGGCTCGGCCGCCATGGGACGGGATGGCGCCGCCCGCGCCGGCCGAGTACAGGTGATGATGCAATTTTAAGTTGAATTAGACCAGATTGACGATTTTGGCTGCAGACGCTTAAGATCAAAGACTTGGAAGGCTGTTCCTACAGCTTCCCGCTCGGATACGTCTTGCCGGTCAAGAAGCCTGCGGTCAGAAAAAGCGAGCGTCCATGTCGCAAGCTGGTACTCCACTCCACCGCTCCCGCATGATCGAAGACGCCATCGCGCGCCTGCGCTCGTCCCTGAGCACGCTGGAGGCGGCGGTCGCGCGCAGGGCCGAGACGGACCGATCGAAGGCCATGTTGGAGACGGAGCTCGCCCTGATGCAGGACGATCGGGCGCGCCTCGCGGTGGAGTTGGACAGCGCCCTGTCGCGTGCGAACCGCCTCGACACGACCACCGATGAACTCGCCCGGCGCATCGAACGGGCGATCGGCTCGGTGCGCTCGGTCATCGAGTCCGCGGCGCCGCCGCGCTGACGCAGCGACGATCTGAATCCTCTTCGCGTGGAGTACCCTTTTGGCTCAGGTCACTGTCACCATCGCCGAAAAAGTTTATCGGATCGCCTGCGAAGACGGGCAGGAAGATCACCTTCGCCGCCTGGCTGGGGAAGTCGACGCCAAGATCGGCGAGATGCGGAAGGGCTTTGGCGAAATCGGCGACAGCCGGCTCACGGTCATGGCCGCGATCACGTTTCTCGACGAGCGCGAAGAGTTGCGTTCCCGCATCGCGAGGCTGGAGGCCGAAGTTGGCCGGCTCAAGGAGTCGAACACCGCCGTGGAGGCGTCGCTCGGCGCGACGGAGGCCGAACTGGCCAGCGCCATCGAGGAGGCGGCGGAGCGCATCAACGCCGTGGCGAGGGAGCTGGTCCCCAGCCAAAACGGCTGATCCCGTCGATTTGGGGCTGGTCTTTCCGGCCGCGCCACCCTAAATCTGGGTTGCGGGGCTGCGGGGCGCGTGTAGGACAATGAATCCCCGGGGCCTTATCGATCCTAACGGGAGCTGTCCCCGCCCTTGTCCGTGGACTTGGGCAAACGGCGCCCACCTACATTGTAGGTTTCCCGGGATCGATCGTCCCACGGCCACTGTGGCTCCGCACTCGGCTTTCGCATGACCCTCGCCTCTGAAAAAGCCACGCTCCGGCAAGAGGCCCTCAGCCGCCGCGACGCGCTTTCCCCGCTGGAGCGCGAGGCGATGTCCCAGGCGGTGGCCCGGCGATTCTCTCCCCTCCATGGCCTGCCCTTTCACGCCGCCCTGCATGAAGGACCGGTTTCGCTCTTCCTGCCGATCCGCAGCGAGATCGACACCCGTCCCCTGATGAGCGTTCTGGCCAGTCACGGCGTCACCGTGGCCCTGCCCGTGGTGCAACGCCCGGTGCTGGCCTTCCGGGAGTGGCGGTCCGGCGATGCCCTCGTCAAGGCGGGCTTCGGCCTCCTCGAGCCCGGCCCGGGAGCCCGCGCGGTCCGTCCGCGCACCATGTTCGTCCCGCTCGCCGCATTCGACCGGCGAGGAGACCGCATCGGCTACGGGGCGGGCCATTATGACCGCGCTATCGAGTTCTTTTCCGCAGACGGCGCACCCCTTGTGACGATCGGCCTGGCGTTTTCCTGCCAGGAGGTCGAGCGCGTGCCGGCCGAAGCGCACGACCGGCGGCTCGACTGGGTGCTGACGGAGCGCGAACTCATCCGGACCGGGCATTCCGAACCTTGAACCAGAACTCGCCCTTCAAGAGTCCCGACCTGCCGAGGACCGACCATGCGCCTGCTCTTTCTTGGTGACGTCGTCGGCCGCCCCGGCCGCAACGCGGTGGCGGACCGGTTGCCCGGACTGCGCGACGCGTGGAAGCTCGACTGCGTCATCATCAATGGCGAGAACGCGGCGGGCGGTTTCGGCATCACCGAGGCGATCTGCGACGACCTGCTGGCGGCCGGCGCCGACGTGGTGACGCTGGGCAACCACTCCTTCGACCAGCGCGAGGCGCTCGTCTTCATCGAGCGGCAGCCGCGGCTGCTGCGGCCGGCCAACTACCCGCAGGGCACGCCCGGGCGCGGGGCGACCGTGGTCGAGGCCGCCAACGGCGCGCGCGTGCTGGTGATGAACGTCATGGGCCGCCTGTTCATGGACGCGCTGGACGACCCCTTCGCCTCTGTGGAACGGGAAATCACTGCCTGCCCGCTCGGCACGGCGGTGGACGCGGTCGTCATCGACATGCATGCCGAGGCGACCAGCGAGAAGCTCGCCATGGCGCATTACATCGACGGCCGCGCCAGCCTCGTCATCGGCACGCACACCCATGTGCCGACGGCCGACCACCAGATCCTGCCGGGCGGCACCGCCTACATGACCGACGCCGGCATGTGCGGCGACTACGATTCGATCCTCGGCATGGCAAAGGAAGAACCGGTGCGCCGCTTCCTGCAGAAAACGCCCGGCGCGCGGCTGGAGGCGGCCTCCGGCCAGGGCACGCTCTCGGGGATCGCCGTCGACATCGACGACCGCACGGGCCACGCGCTGGCCGTGGCGCCGGTTCGTATCGGGCCAGTGCTGGCGGAAGCGCGGCCCGCCTTCTGGGAGTGAGCAGTCCGCTCTCGGCGGTTGAGCGCTCCCTTCGGCTTCCTTGTCTTTCGCGCGGCGCGCGACGTATAAGGCCCGCACCTTTTTGGGGCGGGGCGCGCGGGTGACTGCAGCGCCGACCGCCCGCGACAGCGTGGGGGAGAGCCATGGCCGGCCATTCGCAGTTCAAGAACATCATGCACCGCAAGGGCAAGCAGGACGCCATGCGCTCCAAGCTGTTCTCCAAGCTCGCCCGCGAAATCACCGTGGCGGCGAAGCTCGGTCTGCCGGACATCACGATGAACGCCCGCCTGCGCGCCGCCGTCCTTGCGGCCAGGGCGGAGAACATGCCCAAGGACAATATCGAGCGCGCCATCAAGAAGGCGTCGGGCGGCGATAGCGAGAACTACGAGGAGATCCGATACGAAGGCTACGCCCCGGGCGGCGTCGCGGTCATCGTCGAGGCCCTGACCGACAACCGGAACCGGACGGCGAGCGAGGTGCGCTCCTATTTCACCAAGGCCGGCGGCGCGCTGGCGGAGACGGGCGCGGTCTCGTTCATGTTCGATCGGCTGGGCGTCATCGAGTACGACGCCAAGGTGGCGAGCGAGGACGCGATGATGGAAGCCGCCATCGAGGCGGGGGCCGACGACGTCTCCACCAACGAGGACGGCCACGAGGTGGTGACCTCCATGGAGTCGCTGCGCGAGGTGCAGAAGGTGCTCGAGGCGAAATTCGGCGAGCCCCGCAAAGCGGCCCTTGTCTGGCGCGGCCAGACCAGCGTCAACGTCGACGACGAGGCGGGCGAGAAAATTCTGCGCCTGCTGGACAGCCTGGACGACAACGACGACGTCCAGCACGTCTATTCCAACGCGGAGTTCACCGACGCGCTCATCGCCAAGGCGAGCGCCTGACGGCAGTACCATGCGGAGTGGTATGGCCGGCGCGTGACCGCCGCCATGCCCTCGCGTAAAGCTTTCGCTACTGTGGAGGCGCGCTACCCGGGGCGTTCGGCGTGACGGACCCGGTGGACTCCTCATCGTCGTTCAGCGAGCCCTCGTCGACGATCTGGTAAGCGCTGAAACCGTTCGGCCCCAGCATCATCGTCACGCGCTTGCCATCTCTCATCGCCTGCACCACGAAAGATTGCGCCAGGATCCGGACGTCCGTGAACCCCTGCGCCTGAAGCGTCTGCTTCAGCTCGTGCGTGCTCGTGACGTGACCGGGGCCCCCGAAACTGCCCGGCTGGGCGCCGTCCTGCGAGCCGGCGGCGTTGGCCTGGTCCTGCACCGGGGAGCGCGATCCCGTTTGCCCCGCGCCGCCTTGCGTGGCGCTGGACGGGGCCTGGGCCTGCTGGCTGGAAGGTTGCTGCACCTTCGCCGAGGGCCTTTCGGGGGGGACATCGGGCTGGCCGGCAGCGGGGCCGACCGAGGTTCCCATTCCCCCTGGCGCGGCGCTTTGGGCCTGCATGCCCTCCTTACCGGGCTGTTGCACCTTGGCGGCCGGCGGCTCGGGCGGGGTGTCCGGGCGACCTGTAGCGGGGCCCACGGACGTTCCCGTCGTACTGCCGGAATTGCCTGAGGACGACTGCGCAAAGACGCTCGTCGAGAGTGCGAGGACGAGCGCGCTGGACAAGAGCAATGTCTGTTTCATCGCCGGCTCCACGTTGACCGCCCCCTTGTGTGCCCCGAACGCCGGCAGGGGACCGCTTGTTCCGGCCTGAGGAGACCGGCTGAGAGGCGGGGCGATTAGGCCCGAACCGCGGGCCGCGCTATGCCTGCGGCATGAGCACGATCCCGATTCGCATCCTCGGCATCGACCCCGGCCTGCGGAACACGGGCTGGGGCATGATCGAGTGCCTGGGTACGCGGCTCTCCTTCGTCGCCTGCGGGTCCGTGCACTCCGATGGCGCGCTGCACCTGGCCGACCGGCTGCGCCAACTGCACGAAGGGCTCACGGGCGTGATGCACGCCCAGATGCCAGACGAGGTCGCCGTGGAAGAGACCTTCGTCAACAAGGACGCGCGCGCGACGCTGAAGCTCGGGCAGGCCCGCGGCATCGCGATGCTCGTGCCGGCGCAGGCCGGACTGCCGGTGGCGGAATACGCCCCGAACCTCGTCAAGAAGACCATCGTCGGAGCCGGCCACGCCGAGAAGGAGCAGATCCACATGATGGTGCGGGTGCTGCTGCCCAAGGCGGATCCACGCACCGCTGACGCCGCGGACGCGCTCGCCATCGCGCTGACCCACGCCCAGCACCGCGGACGGCGGGCGCTGGAGCGCGAGCTTCTCGCCCGGGTGCGGTGATCGTTCCGTGTCCGCGCGGTCGATAGGCGAACGAAGCGCGAATCCGGTATGGTCCCGTAAAGGCGCGAGGATGGGGCCGGCGTCGCGCCGGGGCGGGAATGGGGTGCGCATGATCGGCAAGCTCAAGGGCGTCATCGACAGCTTCGGAGAGGACCACGTGATCCTCGACGTGCACGGCGTCGGCTATGTCGTACTGTGCTCGGCCAAGACGCTGACCAGCCTGCCCGCTGTCGGCGAAGCGGCCGTGCTGTCCATCGAGACGCAGGTGCGCGAGGACGCCATCCGGCTGTTCGGCTTCAAGAGCGACGTCGAGCGCGAGTGGTTCCGCCTGCTGCAGACGGTTCAGGGCGTGGGCTCGAAGGTCGCGCTGGGCATCCTGTCGGTGCTCGATCCGGGCGGACTCGCGACGGCCATCGGTACGCAGGACAAGGCCATGGTCGCCCGCTCGCCCGGCGTCGGGCCGAAGCTCGCGGCGCGGATCGTGGCGGAACTGAAGGACAAGGCCCCGGCGATGGGCTCGCTCGATCCCATGCTCGTGCGCCTCGCCGGGCAGGTGGAGGAGCGCAGTGCACCCAAGCCAGTGGCGGACGCGGTGTCCGCGCTGATGAACCTCGGCTACGCCCAGGCGCAGGCCTCGGCGGCGGTGGCCGCAGCGCTCAGGGTGGCCGGGGACGGGGCCGAAGCTCCGCAGCTCATCCGGCTGGGCTTGAAGGAGATGGCGAAGTGAGGGGGACCTGCAAGCGAACGGTCCGGCGGCTAAAAGGCCACATCCTCGTAGATCGTACGAAGCTGGAGAGCCGCTTCGATCGCAGGGAGATCAACCACGGACTCCAGGCCATCGAGCAAGGACAGTCCTGTCCAGGTTGGGCCGACCCGAGAGCGCACCTCCACTACCGGGTTGCTCCGCTGCACAAGAACGTAATGGGCGAGGCTCGGCAGGCGTCGGTACACCTCCCACTTTTCTGTGCGATCCCGGGTGAAGGAGCCGTCAGAGAGCACCTCGAAGATCACGACCGGGTCGTCCAGGTACGTCGCGCCGGGTTCGAGCGGCCCGCACCTCACCATGACGTCCGGCAGGAGCGCGGCCTTGAGTTCGGGCTTTCTCATGAAGAAGGTTTCGTCGTAGGGACGGCAGTCGGAACCCCGCGCGCGAAACCCGGTCAGAAGCGCGCTGGTGATGTTCTGAACGATCCGCTTATGCTCCCACCGCGCCCCGACCATCATCCGGACGACACGGCCTCCAATGAGTTCCCACTTCTCATGGACAGGCTTGTCGGCCAAGAGTTCTTCGAAGTCATCGAGATCCATGTATTCGAATCCGTCGCGACGCATGGTCGTGTTCATCCGATGGGCCCCGCAATATCTTCAAAGAATAGATGGATGTTAGCACGTCTGGCCCGTTCCGCCATGGGGGTGCAGGTGCCGCTCATGGAAGGCTTGCCATGACCACCCCTCCCCGCCGCCTCGTCATGCCCGAAAAGCGTGAGGACGACCTCGAATCCTCCATCCGTCCGCTCGTGCTCGCCGATTTCGTGGGGCAGGCCGCGGCGCGTGCCAACCTGAAGGTGTTCATCGAGGCCGCAAAGACGCGGCGCGAGGCGTTGGACCACGTGCTGTTCGTGGGCCCGCCCGGGCTCGGCAAGACGACGCTCGCGCAGATCGTGGCGCGCGAGCTCGGCGTCAACTTCCGCTCCACCTCCGGACCGGTGATCGCCAAAGCGGGCGACCTCGCCGCGCAGCTCACCAATCTGGAGGAGCGCGATGTCCTCTTCATCGACGAGATCCACCGGCTGAACCCTGCCGTCGAGGAAATCCTCTATCCCGCAATGGAGGACTACCAGCTCGACTTGATCATCGGCGAGGGCCCGGCTGCGCGCTCGGTGAAGATCGATCTCGCCAAGTTCACCCTGGTAGGCGCGACCACGCGCGCGGGGCTGCTGACGACGCCGCTGCGCGACCGGTTCGGCATCCCGATCCGGCTCAACTTCTACACGATCGACGAACTGGAGCTCATCGTCCGCCGCGGCGCACGGGTGCTCGGCGTGCCGATGACGGAAGACGGCGCCAACGAGATCGCCAAGCGCGCCCGCGGCACGCCCCGCATCGCCGGCCGGCTGCTGCGGCGAGTGCGCGATTTTGCGGTGGTCGACAACGCCGAGAGCGTGACCCGCAGCGTGGCGGACAAGGCGCTGCGTTTTCTGGACGTCGATTCCATCGGCCTCGACCAGATGGACCGGCGCTATCTCGAACTCGTCGCCGTGAATTTCCTCGGCGGGCCGGTCGGGATCGAGACCATCGCTGCGGCGCTGTCGGAGCCGCGCGACGCCATCGAGGACATCATCGAGCCCTACCTGCTGCAACAGGGCTTCCTGCAGCGCACGCCGCGCGGTCGGCTGCTGACGCCGCAAGCGTTCCGGCATCTCGGCTTGGCGGAGCCGGCCAGCCCAGCGGCGCAGTTCGGGTTGTTTGGGGCGGACGAGGAGTGAACCACTCTTGAGCCCTGCCCACAGCCTCCCGCTTCGCGTCTACTATGAAGACACGGACTTTTCCGGCGTCGTCTACCACGCGTCCTACCTTCGCTTCATGGAGCGAGGGCGTACGGAGTTTCTGCGTTCGGCGGGATTGATGCAGCGGGACCTGCATGCGGGACCCGGCGGGTTCTATTTCGTGGTGCGCCGCATGACGATTGACTGGCTGAGGCCGGCTGTGATGGACGACGAGATCGTCGTGGAGACGTCCGTCTCCGACGTGCGCGGCGCGTCGATGGTCATGCATCAGTCGGTGATGCGCGGTGGCGAGATGCTCGTCATCGGCGAGGTGATGGTGGTCGGCGTTCGCGACGGCAAGCCCGCGCGGCTGCCCGCGGAGGTGCGCAGTGCGCTCACGGCGGCGATCCCGGCAGGGCAGGACCAAACGGGGCAAGACCGGACGGGGCATGACCAAAACGGGTCAGGACCGCTGCCGGAGTAACCGGCCGTTAACCCTGACGACCCCTTAACTCTGATGTGAGACTCTGCGCACAGCCGTGTTGCGGGCTTCGCCCTTGAATTTGCCGGATTCCGGGGCGACTGACACGCGACCAACAGCAGAGCAAGCCATTGTCAGCCGGAGCTCGACCGCCCCGGCCTGGATTTTCATGACGGGTTCGCCCGAAGGCCGGCCGCTTCGGCCTGACGGAAACAGGGGATGACGCGATGAATGCGACGGATGTGGTGGCCAGCGGCCTCAGCGCCCCGGGCGTCGAAATCTCCCTCTGGTCCATGTTCTGGGGCGCGCACTTCGTCGTGAAGTTCGTGATGCTTGGCCTGCTCGCCGCCTCGGTGTGGTGCTGGGCCATCATCATCGACAAGAGCCTGCTCTATTCCCGCACCAACAAGTCGATGAACCGCTTCGAGGAGGTGTTCTGGTCGGGCCAGTCCCTCGAGGAGCTCTACCGGGCTCTCTCCGACAGGCAGACCAGCAACATGGCCGCCGTGTTCGTCGCGGCCATGCGCGAGTGGAAGCGCTCGCTCGAAGGCTCGGGCCGCGCAGTGGCCGGCCTCGCCCAGCGCATCGACAAGGTGCTGGACGTCACCATCCAGCGCGAGGTGGAGCGGCTGGAATCCAAGCTTCTCGTGCTGGCGACGATCGGTTCGTCGGCGCCCTTCATCGGGCTTTTTGGCACGGTGTGGGGCATCATGACCTCGTTCCGCTCCATCGCGGCGTCGAAGAACACCTCGCTCGCGGTCGTCGCGCCCGGCATCGCGGAGGCGCTGTTCGCCACCGCCATCGGCCTGTTCGCCGCGATTCCGGCCGTCATCGCCTACAACCGGCTGCAGGCGCAGGCGGCCAAGCAGCAGAACAGGCTGGAGAGCTTCGCGGACGAATTCTCCGCCATCCTGTCCCGCCAGATCGACGAGCGCATCGCGGCCTGACGCGACCGAGGGAGACGGACCATGGCCATGTCGGTCGCTGCCGGGGGCAGCCAGGGACGCCGAAGACGCGGCGCGCGCAAGCACCGTCCGATGTCCGAGATCAACATGACGCCGTTCATCGACGTCATGCTGGTGCTGCTGATCATCTTCATGGTGGCCGCGCCGCTGCTGACGGTCGGCGTGCCGCTCGACCTGCCGCAGACCAAGGCGGCGGCGCTCAACATCGACAAGCAGCCGCTCACCATCTCCGTGAAGGCGGATGGCAAGATCTATCTGATGGAGACGCCCATCACGATCGAGGAGATGGCCCCCAAGCTCACCGCCATCGCCAAGGGTGGGCCGGACGAGCGCATCTATGTGCGCGGCGACAAGGCCATCTCCTACGGACGGGTCGCCGAGGTGATGGCCGCCGTCACGGCGGCCGGCTACCGCAAGGTGGCGCTCGTCACCGAGCCCGACTTGAAGAAGTGACGCAGGGGCGGGATCTCGCGTGAAGGTCAACTGGTCCGAGCCGGGTCTGGTGTTGTCGGGAGTGGCGCATGCGGCGCTGCTCGTGGCGACGCTCGTCGCCTTCTCGGACACCAAGCCCTTCGAGGAAGCGCAGGAATCCATCGCCGTCGAGGTGATCTCGGCGAGCGAGCTGTCGCAAATCACCAAGGGCGAGAAGACGGCCAAGGAAACCAAGTCCGAGCCCAAGCAACGCGCCGACAAGGTGGCTGATGTCCAGGAGTTGAAGCCGCCGGCCCCGGGGCTGAAGCGCGACGTGCCGACGCCGCCCTCGCGCCCGCCGGAGCCGGAGCCCGTCGCAGTCCCTACCCCCCCGGAGAAGCCCAGCGACACGCAGGCGGAGGCCGAAGCCAAAGCCAAGGCGGAAGCCGAAGCGAAGGCTGAGGCCGCGGCCAAGGCCGAAGCGGCCCGCGCCGCCGCCGCGGCTGCCAAGGCTGAAGCTGTTGCGAAGGCCGCCGCGGAAGCAAAGGCGCAGGCCCAGGCGGAGGCTCGTGAGGCCGAGGCCCTGCGCAAGGCGCAGGAAGCGAAGGCCGAAGCCGAGGCGAAGGCGCGGCAGGAGGCCAAGGCCAGGGACGAGGCGAAGGCCAAGGCCGACGCGGAGGCCAAGGCCGAGGCGGAAGCGGAAGCAAGGAAGCTCGCGCAGGAAAAGGCCGCTGCGGAGAAAGCCAGGCAGGAGGCTGCGGCGAAGAAGGCCGAAGAGGCGAAGAAGCTCGCGGCCTTGGCTGCGGAGCCGCCCAAGCCCACCAAGGCGGAACCAAAGTTCGACCTGAACGCCATCGAGAAGCTGGCGACCTCCAAGGAAGCGCCGCAGTCCGCTCCGTCCACCGCGAAGGAAGTGAACCGCACGGCGTCGCTCGGCGCGCCCAACGCGAACGGGCCGAAGCTGAGCCCCAGCCAGCGGGATGCGCTGGGGTCTCTGCTCAAGGATCAGATCACCTCCTGCTGGTCCCCGCCGCCGGGCATCACGAACGCGAGCGATCTCAAACCCCGCGTGCGCATGAGCCTGAACCAGGATGGCTCGCTCTCCGCCACGCCGGTGCTGCTCAACACCGGCCGCGATCCAGCTTTCAACGCCATGGCAGAGAGCGCCATCCGCGCGATCAAGCGCTGCGCACCCTTCCGGATCCCCGCCCAGTACGCACCGTTTTTCGGCGATTGGAAGGAGCTCAACGTGATGTTCGACGCCGCAGAGATGCTAGGCTGACATGGTTTCGCCGTGTCCGAACGCCATATGACCCCACCAGATCGTCTCAGACATTGCCGGCCCCGCGCCTTGCTTCTCCCCAAGATCCTCCCAGAGATGGCCAGCCCGATGCTTCCTTCCTTCCGCGCTCCGCGCTTCTCGCGCGCGCTCCGCACGGCGACAGCTCGCTTCCTTGTCGCCGCCTTGGCGGCTGCTGCGGCGTCCTTCGCCGCCCTTCCCGCCCGGGCCGAGCTGTCCATCACCGTCGACCGCGGCAACTTTCAGCCGATGCCGATCGCCATCACCGATTTCGGCGGGGCGGACCCTGCGCTGGGCGCGCAGATCTCGGCCGTCATTACGAACAACCTCAAGCGCTCCGGCGTCTTCGCGCCCCTCGACAAAAAGGCCTTCGTGGAAAAGGTCTCCTCGGTCGACGCCGCGCCGCAGTTCGACAGCTGGAAAGTCATCAACGCCCAGGCGCTGGTGACGGGACGCATCACCCGCGATCCGTCGGGGCGGCTGAAGGCCGAGTTCCGGCTGTGGGACGTGTTCGCCGGCCAGCAGCTCACGGGCCAGCAATACTTCACCGATCCCAACAACTGGCGGCGCGTGGCGCACATCATCTCGGACGCGATTTATACACGCCTGACCGGCGACAAGGGCTTCTTCGACACCCGCGTGGTGTTCGTCGACGAGACCGGGCCCAAGGACAAGCGGGTCAAGCGCCTGGCGCTGATGGACCAGGACGGGGCGAACATCCGCTATCTCACGCGCGGCGACGACCTCGTGGTGACACCCCGCTTTTCTCCTAACAGCCAGGAAGTGACCTACATGTCCTTCGGCGCGGGCGACCCGAAGGTGTATCTGCTCAACATCGAGACCGGCCAGCGCGAGGTCGTGGGCAACTTCCCCGGCATGACCTTCTCGCCGCGCTTTTCGCCGGATGGCCAGAAGATCGTCATGAGCCTCTCCCAGGGCTCGTCCTCGAACATCTTCGTCATGGACCTGCGCTCGCGCACGACGACGCGGCTGACGGACACCAACGCCATCGACACCTCGCCGTCCTATTCGCCGGACGGGGCGCAGATCGCCTTCGAATCCGACCGTGGCGGCCAGCAGCAGATCTATGTGATGGCGGCCGGGGGCGGCGCGGCCAAGCGCATCTCCTTCGGCGAGGGACGGTATTCCACGCCGGTCTGGTCACCGAGGGGCGACTATATCGCCTTCACCAAGCAGAAGGGCGGCACCTTCGCCATCGGCATCATGAAGCCGGACGGCTCGGGCGAGCGCATCCTCACGGAAGGCTTCCACAACGAGGGCCCGACCTGGGCGCCCAACGGCCGCTACCTGATGTTCTTCCGCGATGCAGGCGGCGCCTCAGGCGCGCGGCTGTTCATGGTGGACACGACCGGACGCGTGGAAATGCCCGTGCCGACGCCGTCCTTCGGCTCGGACCCCGCGTGGTCGCCGCTGTTGAATTGACGGCGTCGATAACACCGTCATTGCGAGCGTAGCGAAGCAACCCAGTGGGTTGGCGTTCTCACGCGCGGGGTCCTACGCCCCGCTCCTGGGTCGCCGCGTCGCTGCGCTCCTCGCGATGACGGGTAAGCGTAGAGTGCTCAGAAATCCGCGGCCTTGGCCGCCCCAAGGATCACTCCCGGCTTCGCAGGTGTGCCTGTCTGCAGCACAGCCGCGTAAGTGTCGCAGCGCTTGCCGCGGGACAGCTTGTCGAGGGAGATCTCGTAGGTTTTGGCCTCCCCCGTCCACACGCCCATCGGCACGACTTCGCGCACGACGTTGGTGTAGCCGATGGTCTGGCCCTTGTTCTCGCCGCGGGCGATGGCGACTTCCATTCGCTTCATCACGGGAAACAGGAGGACGGTGGCCGGCTGCGCCCCCGGTGACGCGGGCACCGTCACCTTCACAGAGGTGGCCGTGGTTTCGATCGTCAGGGGAATGCTCAGGGCGCCTTGGGCGGCGGATGTCTTCTCGGCCCCGACGATCGCATCGGAGTTGGAGCCTACGGCGTGCACGATGCCGTCGATGACCGCCTGGGGCGTATAGACTTGCCGGTCGCCGCGGATCTCGCCATAGGCCTTTTGCCGGTCCGTGAAGGCGCGGTCGGCCAGCGTGTCCTTCCAGCCGAGATAGTCCCAGTAGTCCACCGGCATGGTGAGCGCCAGCACGCCGGGGTCCCGCGCGAACTCGCTGAGCAGCTTGTCAGCCGGCGGGCAGGAGGAACAGCCCTGACTGGTGAACAGCTCGACGACGACGCGCGGCTTGTTCGCAGCCGCCGCCGCGGGTCCGACCACGCCGAGCGCGACGAGGCCGGTCAGGACGGGAACGAGACGGGTGAGGCTGGCCATGGCGAGCTTTCAAAAACGCTGCGTGATCAAGAAGACTTGCTGAAACCTTAGGCACAGGAAACGTTCAACGAGAACTCACATATGATTGACGCACGCAGCAAACGACCGCCGAGCGTGGCTCCGGCGGTCGTTCTCACGGCAATGTGACAATCGGACGGGAATAATGTCCCGCCCGGTTGCGGAAGCAATCGTCTCAGGCGACGAGGCTCCGGATCACGTAGGGCAGGATGCCGCCGTTCTTGTAGTACTCCAGCTCGTCGAGCGTATCGATCCGGCAGACAAGCGGGACCTTCGTGACCTTGCCGTCGGCCGCCGTGATCACGGCTTCCAGCTTCTGGCGAGGCTTCAGGTCCTTCTCCAGGCCGAGGATCGTGACCTTCTCGTCACCCTTCAGGCCCAGCGTCTGCCAGGACGTGCCGTCCTCGAAGACGAGCGGGATGACGCCCATGCCGACCAGGTTCGAGCGGTGGATGCGCTCGAAGGACTGCGCGATCACGGCGCGGACGCCGAGCAGCAGGGTCCCCTTTGCCGCCCAGTCGCGCGACGAGCCGGTGCCGTATTCCTTGCCGGCGAAGACGACCAGGGGCACCTTCTCGGCCTCATAGGCCATGGCGGCGTCGTAGATCGGCATCTGCTTGGCGTCGGGATAGTGCACCGTCACGCCGCCTTCCACGCCCGGCACCATCTGGTTCTTGATGCGGATGTTGGCGAAGGTGCCCCGCATCATGATCTCGTGGTTGCCGCGGCGCGTGCCGTACTGGTTGAAGTCGGCCGGGGCGACCTGCCGCTCCATCAGGTACTTGCCGGCCGGAGACGCCGCCTTGATCGAACCGGCCGGTGAGATGTGGTCGGTCGTGATCGAGTCCAGGAAGAGGCCGAGGATACGGGCGTCGACGACGTTCTTGACCGGCTTGGGCTCGATCGTCATGCCCTCGAAATAAGGAGGGTTCTGAACGTAGGTGGAGCCCATGTCCCACTTGTAGGTCATGCCGCCTTCGACCTTGATCTTCCTCCAGTTGGCGTCGCCCTGGAAGACGTCCGCGTACTTGCTCTTGAAGAGGGCACGGGTGACCGTCTTGCGGATGGTCTCCTCGATCTCCTTGGAGGTCGGCCAGATGTCCTTGAGGTAGACCGGCTTGCCCTTCTTGTCCGTGCCGATCGGGTCTTTCGAGAGGTCGATCTGCATGGAGCCGGCAAGGGCATAGGCGACCACCAGCGGGGGCGAGGCGAGGTAGTTGGCGCGCACGTCGGGGTTCACGCGGCCCTCGAAGTTGCGGTTGCCCGAAAGCACGGCCGCGGCAACGAGGTCGTTGTCGTTGATGGTCTTGGACACCTCCAGCGGCAAAGGCCCGGAATTGCCGATGCACGTGGTGCAGCCGAAGCCGACGACGTTGAAACCGACCTTGTCGAGCGACTTCTGCAGGCCGGACTTGTCGAGATACTCAGCCACGACCTGCGAACCCGGGGCCAGCGAGGTCTTCACCCAGGGCTTGGCGGTGAGGCCGCGCTCCGCCGCGTTGCGGGCCAGCAGGCCGGCCGCGATCATGACGCTGGGGTTGGACGTGTTGGTGCAGGAGGTGATCGCGGCGATGACCACGTCGCCATGCCCGATGTCGAAGTTCTTGCCCTCGACCTTGAAGCGCTTGGCCAGTTCGGCAGCGGGCTTCTTGAACTCGCCCTCCATGCAGGCGGCGAAGCCTTGCTTCGCCTCGTTCAGGAGAACGCGGTCCTGCGGGCGCTTGGGACCGGCGAGGGACGGCTGCACCGTGCCGAGGTCGAGCTCCAGCGTATCGGTGAAGACCGGGTCCGGCGTGGCCCGCGTCCGGAACATGCCCTGGGCCTTGGCGTATTTCTCCACCAGCGCGATCCGGGCCGGGGTCCGGGCGGAGGTGGTGAGATAGTCGAGCGTCTCGCCGTCGACCGGGAAGAAGCCGCAGGTCGCACCGTATTCCGGGGCCATGTTGGCGATGGTGGCGCGGTCGGCCAGCGTCATGGAGGCGAGGCCTGGTCCGTAGAACTCGACGAACTTGCCGACGACCCCTTTCTTGCGCAGCATCTGCGTGACGGTGAGCACGACGTCCGTCGCCGTGACGCCCTCGCGCGCCTTGCCCGTCAGCTTGAAGCCGACGACTTCGGGGATCAGCATGGAGATCGGCTGGCCCAGCATGGCCGCCTCGGCCTCGATGCCGCCGACCCCCCAGCCGAGCACGGCGAGGCCGTTGACCATCGTGGTGTGGCTGTCGGTTCCGACGAGCGTGTCGGGATAGGCGACTTCCTGCACCTCCAGCTTGCCGAGCTTGTTGCGGACCTTCTCCTTCTTCGTCCAGACGGTCTGGGCGAGGTATTCGAGGTTCACCTGGTGGCAGATGCCGGTGCCGGGCGGCACGACGCGGAAGTTTTCGAAGGCCTTCTGGCCCCAGCGCAGGAAGTTGTAGCGCTCGCCGTTGCGGGCATATTCCAGCGCCACGTTCTGCTTCAGCGCCTTGGGGGTGCCGAACTCGTCCACGATGACGGAATGGTCGATGACGAGGTCGACTGGAACGAGCGGGTTGATCTTCTCGGGCTTGCCGCCGAGCTTCGTCATGGCGTCGCGCATGGCGGCGAGGTCGACCACGGCCGGGACGCCGGTGAAGTCCTGCATCAGCACGCGGGCGGGGCGGAATGCGATCTCGCGCTCGGATTTGCCCTTGGTGGTCAGCCATTCGGCGACCGAGAGGATGTCCTCCTTGGTGACCGATCGTCCGTCCTCGAAGCGCAGCAGGTTTTCGAGAAGCACCTTCAGCGAGAAGGGCAGGCTGGAGATGCCGGCCAGGCCGTTCTTCTCCGCGTCCTTCAGCGAGTAGTACACATAGGTCTTGGTGCCGACCTTGAGCTTCTTCTTCGATTTGAAGCTGTCGAGAGACGTCACGGCGCGATCCTCTTGGGGTTCGAGATGCAATGCGGCCAGGAATGCGTGAACACGCGCGCCGCCCCGGGAGTGCCCGAGTCCCCGCGCTGGATGAAAGCGCTCGGCGCAGCCGCAGCGCTTATAGATAATTTTCAAAGGAGCCGCTACACGAACGAAAGTCGTTCGCCTTCCTGCTGCATGCCAATCTCGCCTGTCCCACCGCCGGCCTGAGCATGCCGCTTGCCAGGCCGATCCTTGCAAGCCGCATTCCACCTGTCCCCGATCGATGCGCCTGACCGTCGAAGCCCTCTCCTGCCAGCGCTCCGGCCGACCTGTGTTCGCCGGCGTGTCATTCGTGATCGACGGGGGCGGATCGCTGCTTCTCACCGGCCGCAACGGCGCGGGAAAATCGAGCCTGCTGCTGATCCTGGCCGGGCTGCTGGAGGCGGAAGCCGGAATGGTCCGGCTGGAAGGCGGCGATGCGGAACGCAGCGTGGGCGAGCAGGCGCACTATGTCGGGCATCGCGACGCGTTGAAGCCCGCCCTGACCCCCCACGAGACGCTCGCCTTCTGGCAGGCGATGCTGGGCGGCGCGGCCACGCCGCCGCTGGAGGCGCTCGACAGGCTGGGGCTCGCCCATGCGGCGGACCTGCCCTGCGCCTACCTGTCCGCCGGCCAGCGCCGGCGGCTCGCGCTGGCGCGGCTGCTTGTGTCCCGCCGCCCACTTTGGCTCCTCGACGAGCCGACCTCCGCGCTCGACTCCGCATCCCAGCGCCTGTTCGAAGGCATCGTGGCGGATCATCTGTCGGGCGGCGGCCTCGCCGTGGCGGCCACCCACGTGCCGCTCGCCTTTCCCGGCGCCGGAGCGCTGCGGCTCGGTGCGGCGGCATGAGCGGCCCGCTCCGCGCCCTCCTCGTCCGCGAGTTGCGGCTCGCGGCCCGCATCGGCGGGGGCGGCGCGATGGGGCTCGTCTTCTTTCTGATGCTGGTCACCATCGTACCCTTCGCGATCGGGCCGGACCTCAACCTGCTCTCGCGGATCGGCCCCGCGATCCTGTGGATCGCCGCCGCGCTGGCCACCCTGCTCGGGCTCGACCGGCTGTTCCAGGCGGATGCGGAGGACGGCTCGCTCGATCTCATCCTGACGTCCGGCGCGCCCATGGAGCTCGTGGTGCTGGTCAAGGGCTTCGCCCACTGGCTGGTGACGGGGCTGCCCCTTGCTCTCGCCGCGCCCGTCTTCGGGCTCCTGCTCGCCATGTCTCCTGAAGGGCTCGCCGCCGTCAGCGCGACGCTTCTCATCGGCACGCCCGCACTCACCTTCATTGGCGCGGTCGGGGCGGCGCTCACCGCGAGCCTGCGGCGGGGCGGGCTCGTTCTGTCGATCCTGGTGCTGCCCTTGATGATCCCGGTGCTGATCTTCGGCGTCTCGGCGGCCAATGCCGCCACGGGGGGGACCATCCCGTTCCTGACCCCGTTCCTCGTGCTCTGCGGGCTCTCGCTGTTCGCCGTCGTGATCGGCTGCTTCGCGTCGGCGGCGGCCCTGCGCGCCGGCCAGGGCTGACGAATTCCACCCGCAGCGCCGCCAGCGGGCCGGCGGGCAATTGCGCCTCGCGCGCGCTTGCGCTAAAGCCCGCGCAGCCCTGTGTCCAGAAGCTCCGAAGGAATGACGATGGCCGACTCCCACGCCTCCCCCGCCGGTGGCCACCCCGACATGGACTACGCCGAGCACGAGCGCACCTACGTCAGGTTCACCAACCTGGCGAAGTGGGGCACGATCGTCTGCGTCGTGATCCTGATCGGAATGGCGATCTTCCTTCTCTGACGCGTTGCGGGGGCTCCAGGCCCCCGTTTTCAAAGGCCGGCCCTCAGGCCGCCGCCTTCTGCCGTCGTGCCGGACTTTCCCGCCCCAGAGCCGCATAAGCGCCGCCCACCGGAGTGTACCCGATGCGGATTTCCGCCATCACTGAGAGCGACAGCCTCGAGACCCGTGTTTCAGTCACGCCTGAAACGATCAAGAAGCTCGTCGCGCTCGGAGCAGCCGTGACGGTGCAGGCGGGGGCCGGCCTGAAAGCAGGAATCACCGACCAGGAGTTCGCGGCGGCAGGAGCGATGATCGAGCCGAAGACGAAGGCTGCCCTGAAGGACGCCGACGTCGTGCTGAAAGTCCGCCGTCCCAACGCCGCCGAACTGGCGGCGATGAAGCCGGGCGCGCTGGTGCTCGCGATCATGGATCCTTACGGGCAGGACGAGGCCCTGAAGGCCATGGCGGACGCCAAGGTCTCCTCCTTCGCCATGGAGCTGATGCCCCGCATCACCCGCGCCCAGGTGATGGACGTGCTGTCCTCCCAGGCGAACCTCGCCGGTTACCGCGCCGTGATCGACGGCGCCGCCGAATATGGCCGCGCGTTGCCGATGATGATGACGGCGGCCGGCACTGTGCCCGCCGCTCGCATCTTCATCATGGGCGTGGGCGTCGCCGGGCTGCAGGCCATCGCCACGGCGCGTCGCCTCGGCGCGGTGGTGACCGCGACGGACGTGCGGCCCGCCACCAAGGAGCAGGTGGAATCGCTCGGCGCGAAGTTCCTCGCTGTCGAGGACGAGGAGTTCCTCCAGGCGCAGACCGCCGGCGGCTACGCCAAGGAAATGTCGAAGGAGTACCAGGCCAAGCAGGCCGCGCTGGTCGCCTCGCACATCGCCAAGCAGGACATCGTCATCACCACGGCGCTGATCCCCGGCCGGCCGGCTCCCAAGCTCGTCTCCGGGGAGATGGTCGCGTCCATGCGCCCCGGCTCCGTGCTGGTCGATCTTGCGGTGGAGCGCGGCGGCAACGTGGCGGGCGTGCAGCCCGGCCAGATCGTGACCACGCCGAACGGCGTGAAGCTGGTCGGCCACCTCAATGTGCCCGGCCGGCTGGCGGCGACCTCCTCGAGCCTCTACGCCAAGAACCTGTTCAACTTTCTCGAGACGATGATCGACAAACCGGCCAAGGCGCTCGCCGTGAAGTGGGACGACGAACTCGTGAAGGCCACCAACCTGACCCGCGACGGCGCGGTCGTGCACCCGAATTTCCAGCCCAAGGTCGCCGAGCCGGCAGCTTGAGGGGAGGATGAACCATGGCGAATGAGACTCCACAGCAGCTGCTGGACAAGGCCGAAGCCGCCGCGCGCATCGCGCGCGAGGCCGCCAACTCGGCGCAGGCCTATGCCGATCAACTCGCGGGCGCGGCGGGCGCCGCCGTCCATTCCGCGACCGGCGGGGCGATCGACCCCTTCGTGTTCCAGCTGGCGGTCTTCGTGCTTGCGGTGTTCGTCGGCTACTACGTGGTCTGGTCGGTGACGCCCGCCCTGCACACGCCCCTGATGTCCGTGACCAACGCGATCTCCTCGGTGATCGTGGTCGGCGCGCTGCTGGCCGTCGGCGTGGGCGAGACGGCCGGCGACGGCGCGGTCTGGGCGCACGGCTTCGGCTTCGTCGCCCTTGTCCTGGCGAGCGTGAACATCTTCGGCGGCTTCCTCGTCACGCAGCGGATGCTGGCCATGTACAAGAAGAAGGGCTGAGCAATGCCGTCATTGCAAATTGCTTCGCTTCTTGTCGGTTTGGGCATAACCGCACTCGGGCTCTACAAGATTTGGCCGGTCTTTATTCGTAGCCTGAATGATAAGCCTGCGTCTAACGAGGCAATCGGCAACTGGCCTTTCTTGCAGCTTGGCGTGACGATCCTCATGGTGAGTGTGTTGTTAGAGGCTGTCCAGCCGACAGTACTCGGCTGGATGTCGGTGCTGGGCGCACTCAGTTCGAGCTTTGCGCTCGGTCTGTCAATGCCTTCGGTCCGGCGATTTGGGCCGTCGCACGGCGATAAGAGGATCAATCCATGAGCGCCAATATCGCCGCCCTCCTCTACCTCGTCTCCGGCGCGCTGTTCATCATGGCGCTGCGGGGCCTCTCTTCTCCCGCCACCAGCCGACAGGGCAACCTGTACGGCATGGTCGGCATGGGCATCGCCATCGTCACCACGCTGGCGGTGGCCAAGCCTTCCGGCGTCGCCGCCTGGTTCCTTATCATCGTCGGCCTCGCGCTCGGCGGCGGCGCTGGCGCGGTCGTCGCGCGGCGCATCCCGATGACGGCGATGCCGCAGCTCGTGGCGTTCTTCCACTCGCTGGTCGGCCTCGCCGCGGTGATGGTGGCGGCTGGCGCGCTCTATGCGCCCGCGGCGTTCAACATCGGCGTTCCCGGCGCCATCCATGGTTCCAGCCTCTTCGAAATGGCGCTCGGTGCGGCCATCGGCGCGATCACCTTCACCGGCTCGATCATCGCCTTCCTGAAGCTCGACGGGCGGATGAGCGGCAAGCCGATCATGCTGCCGCAGCGCCACGTCATCAACGGGGCGCTTGCCGCCGGCCTCGTCGCGCTGATCGTGCTGTTCATCGTGACCCAGAACACTGCGTTTTTCTGGCTGATCGTGCTCGCGAGCCTGGCGCTGGGCGTACTGATCATTGTTCCGATCGGCGGCGCGGACATGCCCGTCGTGGTGTCGATGCTGAACTCGTATTCCGGGTGGGCGGCGGCCGGCATCGGCTTCACCCTGGGCAACATGGCGCTGATCATCACCGGCGCGCTGGTGGGCTCATCGGGCGCGATCCTGTCCTACATCATGTGCAAGGGGATGAACCGCTCCTTCATCTCGGTCATCCTCGGCGGCTTCGGCGGCGAGCAGGCGGCCGGGGCGGCGGGAGAGAAGGAGACCCGTCCGGTCAAGCAGGGCTCGGCCGACGACGCCGCCTTCATGATGAAGAACGCCAGCAAGGTCATCATCGTGCCGGGCTACGGCATGGCGGTCGCCCAGGCCCAGCACGCGCTGCGCGAGATGGCCGACAACCTCAAGAAGGAAGGCGTGGAGGTCAAGTACGCCATCCACCCCGTGGCCGGCCGCATGCCCGGCCATATGAACGTGCTGCTGGCCGAGGCCAACGTGCCCTATGACGAGGTGTTCGAGTTGGAGGACATCAACTCCGAGTTCGCCCAGGCCGACGTGGCCTTCGTCATCGGCGCCAACGACGTGACGAACCCCGCCGCCAAGACCGATCCCACCTCCCCCATCTTCGGCATGCCGATCCTGGACGTGGAGCGGGCCAAGACAGTGCTCTTCATCAAGCGCGGTATGGGCTCGGGCTACGCGGGCGTGGAGAACGAGCTGTTCTTCAAGGACAACACGCTGATGCTCTTCGCCGACGCCAAGAAGATGGTGGAAGAGATCAACAAGGCAATGGCGCACTGAGCCTCTGGCGCTTCATCACCGTGACACAACGGCCGGCCATTGTGCCGGCCGTTTTGTTTCAGGTCGCCGGGAGCGAAATCCGCTGTGATGTCCGGACCTCAGGTCCTCGGCCCGTGTGCTGGATCTCTGCGTCGAGGAGGCGTCCCGGAGCCGGGGCATCGGGCGGATGCTGTTGGCTGGGGCCGAACGGATTGCGCGAGAGGCGGGACGCTCCGCCTTGCTGATCGGCGTCGTCGTCGGCAATGACCGGGCGCTCGGCCTTTACGAAAGCGCCGGGTTCCGGAGGCAGGCGATCGAACTTCTGAAGCCGCTTCGCGCGTTCGACTGATCCCGGGGATCGCTGGACGTTCTCAAGGACCTTCCGCTGTTCAGAAGATGCTGGAGCCCTTGCCCAGCCGCTTGAGGCCGGCGTTGGCCTCGGCGTTGCTGTTGTCCAGGCTGATCGCTCGATTGTAGCTTTCGGCGGCCTTCGTCTTGTCGCCGAGCTTCTCATAGGCGAGGCCGCGGCCCGCCCAGGCGTCGGCGATGCGGTTGTCGACGTTCAGGGCGGCGTTGAAATCCTCGACAGCCTTGTCGTACTGGCCGAGCACGATGAGGCTCTGGCCGCGGGCCTGGTAGGGCGCGCCGGCGAAAGGATCGCGATCGATGGCCGCGTCGAAGTCGTTCACCGCCTGCTTGTGCTGGCCCTGGCGCTGATAGAGCAAGCCGCGGGCATGGTAGGGCTGCGCCGATTCCGGGCTGAGCCGGATCGCCTGCTCGAGGTCGGCGTAGGCTTCCTGGTAGTTGTTCAGAGAGCGGTTGAGGTTGGCGCGACCCAGATAGGCCGGGCCGTAGCGCGGATCGGCCTGCAGCGCGCGATTGAAGTCAGCGAGGGCGAGGTCGTTCTTACCTGTCTGGCGCAGGGCGAGAGCGCGGTTCGTATAGGCAGCTGCGTAGTTCGGGTTGATGCGAATCGCGGCCGTGAAGTCGTCGATGGCGTTTTGGTAGCGGCCGACCCGCGCAAATGCGGCGCCACGGGTGTTGTAGGCGTTGGCGTCGTTCGGGTTCTTCGCGATGACGTCGCTCAGCGACTCGATGTTGATCTGCTGCGCTCCGGACTTGTCGTCCACGACCTCGGCGATGCCCGCTCCAGATCCCCGCGAAACTGTTTCGCACCCCGTGAGGGCGAGCACGAGGCCAAGGCCGATGAGACCGGTCCAGCCGGCGCTTCTGCTTTGGAGGCGGCGAACCGGGAGCCCGCCGAGGGGACGCGGGGTCGCAGTGGCAGTGATGATTCGCATGGCCTCGTCTTCCAGCCTGTTCGCTGTCGTCAGCGCTCTGTGACACCCTGTCCGCGGCGCGCCGGGCCGGCGCATCACGGGCGAAGCGGCATCAGCCGCAAAACGTGCGGCGCCCATCGGCCGGAAGGCCGGGGCGCCGATCGACATCATGCAGGCGGGCGGGCCCGCCGCGGTATCAGCGACCTGCGCCGATGACCTTCGGCTTGGGGGCGGGCAGCAAGCCTTCGCGCTGGGCGCGCTTGCGGGCGAGCTTGCGGGCGCGGCGGACGGCTTCCGCCTTCTCGCGGGCGCGCTTCTCGGAGGGCTTCTCGTAATGTCCGCGGAGCTTCATCTCGCGGAAAATGCCCTCGCGCTGCATCTTCTTCTTCAGCGCCTTGAGAGCCTGGTCGACATTGTTGTCACGGACGAGAACCTGCACGCGTCGTTTTCCCGTAGCTTGAATGGTGAAAGCGAAAGAGGCCGCGGGCCGAGGCTCCGCCGCCAGGATGGGCTGCGATAGCAGAAAGCTTCAGCCATGTCCACGCCGGGGCGTGCATCATGTGCTGTAATTTGATCGTAGGCTGCTTTTCAGCCCCCGGACGCGCGGATTTTACTCCGGCAGAACTCTGGTGACATGCCCCATCTTGCGCCCGGGGCGATGTTCGCCCTTGCCGTAGTCGTGGAAATGCGCGCCGGGCTCGGACAGTATCTCTCGCCAGCCCTCGATGTCCTGACCGATGAGATTTCGCATTTCGATGCGGCCCCGCCGGCGCACGGAGCCGAGCGGCCAGCCCGCCACGGCGCGGATGTGCTGCTCGAACTGGCTGGCCTCCGCGCCCTCGATGGTCCAGTGGCCTGAATTGTGGACACGAGGAGCGATCTCATTGACGAGGATGCGGTCCCTGCCCTCCTGTTCGACCACGAAGAGCTCCACTGCCAGCACGCCGACATAATCGAGCGCCGTGGCGATGCGGGCGGCATGCTCGTGAGCCGCGTGCGAGGAAGACGGGCTCAGCTTGGCCGGCAGCCGCGTGAACGCGAGGATGTGGTCGCGGTGCTCGTTCTCGCAGACGTCGAACGCAGCGACATCGCCATCCCTTCCCCGCGCCGCGATCACGGACACCTCGCGGACGAACGGAACGAACCCTTCGAGAATGGCGGGCCGCTGGCCAATGGAGCGCCAGGCCTCGGAGAGGTCGGTCTGCGGCCGGATCATCGCCTGGCCCTTGCCGTCATAGCCGAAACGGCGGGTCTTCAGCACCGCGGGCCGGCCAATCTGGGCGACGGCCTCCTCCAGCATCTCCAGCCCGTCCACGGGTAGAAAGTCTGGCGTGGCGAGACCGAGGTCACGGATGAATCTCTTCTCCGTCAGGCGATCCTGTGTCACGGCGAGGGCGCGCGGCCCAGGCAGGACGGGAATTCGCGCGGCCAGGAAGTCGGCGGTGGCCGCAGGCACGTTCTCGAACTCGTAGGTGACCACGTTCACCGCGGCGGCAAAGGCGGCCAGCGCGGCCTCGTCGTCGTAGGCCGCGATCGTCGCCGCGTCGCAGATCTGGAAGGCGCAGCTCCCGGATTCGGGAGCCAGGACGTGGCACCGCAGGCCGAGCGGCGCGGCTGCGAGCGCCAGCATGCGCGCCAGTTGCCCGCCGCCCAGGATGCCGATGGTGTCGCCGGGCTGCAGCACGCCTCAGCCCTCCCGCACGGGATGCACGGCGACGCTCTCGCTCTGGCGCGCGCGGTAGGCGTCGAGGCGTTCCGTCAGCGCGGGATCGGAGAGGCCGAGCACCGCGGCGGCGAGGAGCGCCGCGTTCACCGCTCCCGCGCGGCCGATGGCGAGCGTGCCGACGGGAATTCCGGCCGGCATCTGCACGATGGAGAGCAGGCTGTCCTGCCCCGAGAGCGCATTGGACTCGACGGGAACGCCGAAAACGGGAAGAGACGTCAGCGCCGCAGCCATTCCGGGCAGATGGGCAGCCCCGCCCGCACCCGCGATCACCACCTTGTATCCTGCGGCGCGCGCGCCCTTGGCGAACGAATAGAGCCGCTCGGGCGTACGATGGGCGGAGACGATCAACGTCTCGTAGCCGACGCCGAGGCCATCCAGCGTGTCGGCGGCATGCTTCATCGTCGCCCAGTCGGACTGGCTGCCCATGATGATGGCGACCGGCTTCATCTCTTGTCCTCCGCGCCGCGCACGAGGCCCCCACCGGTCCTGCAAGCTTGGCTCAAATCGTCGAAATTCCCGTGGGGCGGAAGAAAGCGCGGGAGTATAGTGACGCAACATGGGTGCGCAAGCGCGCCGGCCCAGCTGATGCCGAGCGGATGTCCTGTTGAGCTCCACGCCTTCATCTGCCGATCAAGGCAAAGAACCGACCGCCGAGGATCTGCGCGCCGCGCTGGAGGAAGCGCGCCGCCGCATTGTCGAGCTCGAGGAGCTGGCGCACGAAGACGAGCTCACGGGGGTGCTCAACCGACGTGGCTTCCAGCACGAGCTGCGCCGCGCCCAGTCCTACTGCGAGCGTTATGGCGTGCCCGTGGCGCTGGCTCTCATCGATCTCGATTACTTCAAGGCGATCAACGACACCCATGGACACCCGGGAGGCGATGCGGTGCTCCGCGCCGTGGCGCGCTTCCTGAGCACGCATGTGCGGGCGTCGGACGTGGTGGCGCGCATCGGGGGCGACGAGTTCGCCCTGCTCCTGTGGCATGCGAATACAGAGCAGGCTGAAGGCAAGCTCGCCAGGCTCGCGGCGGATCTGGCGGAACTGCAGATCGATCATCAAGGCGAGCAGCTTCGTGTGAAGGCGAGCTTCGGGGTCGCCGCCCTCGCCCCCGGTCGGTCCGACCAGGACGTCTTCGAAAGGACTGACAAGGCCCTCTACAGAGCCAAGGCGCAGCGCACGGCCGCGGGCCCGATGCCCGACCGCTGAGGCTTCGGGTTTCAAGCGATGATGTCTGGCGTGAGCTGGTCGGACAGCGCGATGATCCGGTCCTTCAGGAACAGCTTGCGCTTCTTGAGGCGCTGGATCTGCAGCTGGTCCGCGGCCGTGATGGCCTCCAGCGCATCGATCGCAGCATCGAGGTCACGGTGCTCTTCGCGCAGACGCGCCAGCTCTGTCACGAGCTGGCTCTCGGTCGGGTCTATCGAATCGGACATGGGTCCCAATGAGCCTTTCCGCCGCCCGCTGCCGCGAGGCTTGCAACACTATGGGGTCCGGTTGCGGCAGCCGCAAGACGGCGTTCGCGCTTCCGGCCCTGCGAATCGGCGCGAGGCGGCGCTGGCGAACCTGTGGAAAAACGGTGCACGAGCGTGGGATAGACAAGGGATATGAGAAGCCGCGTTAAGGCAAAGCTTCCGCTACTTGCTTTAAGGCAGCCTCATTTTCGCCGGATGGTGGAAATCCCATTCCGCCCGGCGGCAGGCTGTGTCACACTCCTGTCGCGGTTTGCATAAGGGAGGTTTTGAATGGCCTTGCAGTCGCATCTTGCCGAACTCGAACGCCGCCATCAGGCGCTCGAAAAGGAAATTGAGAAAGAAGTCGTTCAACCCGGTAGTGACGATCTCCGGCTTGCGGAATTGAAACGCAGGAAGCTCCAACTCAAGGACGAGATCGAACGCCTGAGACAGGCATCTCCTAGACCTACGCTCCACTGAGGGCTCATCTCGAGGCTATTCCGCGCGAGTGACGCGGGCGTTTCGTCACCCTGCACCAGGGGACGGAAACGGCGTTCAGCCGCCACGGCCAGACAGGCCGCGGCGGCTTTCATTTTTTGCGTGGACAGCGTGAAGCCTGGCGGCCGGCCGGTGCTCCGCTTTGTCAGGCCTCTTTCGCCATTTCGCGCAGCTTGAATTTCTGGATCTTGCCGGTCGAGGTCTTCGGCAACTCGGTGAAAACAATGACCCGCGGGCACTTGTAGGCCGCGAGATGCTGGCGGCACCAGGCGATCAGCTCCTCCGCGGTCGCCGTCTTCCCGGGCTTCAGCTCGACGAAGGCGCAGGGCGTCTCGCCCCATTTGTCGTCGGGCTTGGCGACGACCGCCGCCGCCTGCACGCTGGCGTGCTTGAACAGCGCGTCCTCCACCTCGATCGACGAGATGTTCTCGCCGCCGGAGATGATGATGTCCTTCGAGCGGTCCTTCAGCTGGATGTAGCCGTCTGGGTGCTTCACGCCGAGGTCGCCCGAGTGGAACCAGCCGCCCGCGAAGGCCTCCTGCGTGGCCTTGGGGTTCTTGAGGTACCCCTTCATGACCACGTTGCCCTGGAACATGGCCTCCCCCATCGTCTCGCCGTCGGGGGGAACCGGCTTCATCGTGGCGGGGTCGATGATATCCAGCGCCTCCAGCGCGAGGTAGCGCACGCCCTGCCGGGCCTTCTTGGCGGCCTGCGCTCCGGGCTCCAGAGCGTCCCACTCGGCGTGCCAGTCGTTCACCACAGCCGGGCCGTAGGTTTCGGTCAGCCCGTAGAGATGCGTGACGTTGAAGCCCGCTCCCTTCATCGCGCCCAGCACGGCCTCGGGGGGCGGGGCGGCGGCGGTGAAGAACTCGACGACGTGGGGGAGCGGCTTCTTCTCGTCCTCCGGTGCATTGAGCAGCGTCGACATGACGATCGGCGCGCCGCAGAGATGCGTCACCTTGTGCTCGGCGATCGCCTCGAACATCGCCCTGGCGCGCACCTGCCGCAGGCAGACATGCGTGCCCGCGCCGACCGAAATCGACCACGGGAAGCACCAGCCGTTGCAGTGGAACATCGGCAGCGTCCAGAGATAGACGGGATGCTTGCCCATGCCGCAGGTCACGACGTTGCCCTGCGCCAGCAAATACGCCCCGCGGTGGTGGTAGACGACGCCCTTCGGGTTGCCGGTGGTGCCGGAGGTGTAGTTCAGCGAGATGGCATCCCACTCGTCGGAGGGATGCTGGCGCTGGTAGGTGGGCTCGCCGGTCGCGAGGAAATCCTCGTACTCGGTCCCGCCCAGTCGCTCGCCTTCGCCGGTGAACTCGGGATCGTCGTAGTCGATGACGATGGGCTTCACCGCGGCGAGCGCCAGCGCGGGCTTCACGATCTTCGCAAACTCCCGGTCCGTGATCAGCACCTTGGCCTCGCCGTGGTCGAGCGAGAAGGCGATGATGGCGGGGTCTAGCCGCGTGTTCAGCGTGTTCAGCACCGCGCCGGTCATCGGCACGCCGTAGTGGCACTCCAGCATGGCGGGCGTGTTGGCGAGCATCACCGCGACCGTGTCGCCCTTCTGGATGCCGAGCTTCGACAACGCCGAGGCCAGACGCTGGGCCCGGGTGTGGAACTCGCGATAGGTCCGCCGCAGCGGGCCGTGGATGATCGCAACGCGCTCGGGATAGACCATGGCGGCCCGCTCCAGGAACGTGAGCGGGGTCAGCGGCTGGTAGTTCGCCGGGTTCTTGTCGAGGTCGCGGTCGTAAGGACCGGGTGTTTGTGGTCCCGATGCGTGCTGGCCGGCCATGGCGGTGTCTCCTGTTCTGCAGGACGGTAGTCAGCCGGAGGCGGAGCGGCAATGGCCGAGGCGACGGCGCGCCTGTTTGTCTTTAGGCGAATTTCGACTTCCGTCGTCTTGCCCTCCGGGCGGCCCGGGATCAGGGTTCGCCTCAAGGCGCACCGGGGTCTTCGCCGCGGCGCGCCAGCCTGTGCAGCACAGCAGGTCTGGAGGATCCGCCATGTCGAGCCGCTACGCCGAGACCTACGCGCACTGGAAGGCGGATCCGCAGGGGTTCTGGGCCGAGGCGGCGAAGGCCATCGACTGGTTCAAGCCCGCGGAGAAAGTGTTCGATCCCGCCCAGGGCGTTTATGGCCGCTGGTTCGCTGGCGCGGAGTGCAATACGTGCTGGAACGCGGTGGACCGGCACGTGCCCACGCGCGGCGACCAGGCCGCCATCATCTACGACAGCCCCGTCACCGGCCAGAAGCGCAGCATCACCTATGCCGAGCTGCGCGACGACGTGGCGGCGCTGGCGGCGGTCATCCGCGAGTTCGGCGTCGAGAAGGGCGACCGCGTCATCGTCTACATGCCCATGGTGCCGGAAGCGCTGACGGCCATGCTCGCCTGCGCCCGCATCGGCGCAGTGCATTCGGTGGTGTTCGGCGGCTTCGCGGCCAAGGAGCTCGCGACGCGCATCGACGACGCCACGCCCAAGCTCATCCTCACCGCCTCCTGCGGCATCGAGCCGAACCGGGTGGTGCAGTACAAGCCCCTGCTCGACGAGGCCATCAGCCTCGCCCGCAGCAAGCCCGCCGGCGTGCTGCTGCTGCGGCGCCCGCAATGCGCCGCGGCCATGCAGGAGGGGCGAGACCAAGACTGGGCGGAAGCCGTCGCCAAGGCCAAGGCCGAGGGACGCAAGGCCGAGTGCGTGCCGCTCGCCGCCACCGATCCCCTCTACGTGCTCTACACCTCCGGCACCACGGGCAAGCCCAAGGGCGTGGTGCGCGACAATGGCGGCCACATGGTCGCGCTCGCCTGGTCCATGAAGAACATGTACGGCGCGCGGCCGGGCGAGGTGTTCTGGGCGGCGTCCGATGTCGGCTGGGTCGTGGGCCACTCCTACATCGTTTACGCGCCGCTGCTGATCGGCGCGACGACCATCGTCTACGAGGGCAAGCCCGTCGGCACGCCGGACCCCGGCGCCTTCTGGCGCATGATCTCCGAGCACCAGATCAAGATCCTCTTCACGGCCCCGACCGCGTTCCGGGCCATCAAGAAGGAGGACCCGAACGCCGAGCACCTCAAGCGCTACGACATGACCGGCTTCCGCGCCCTGTTCCTGGCCGGCGAGCGGGCGGACCCCGACACGGTGCAGTGGGCCGAGCGCATCCTCGGCGTGCCGGTCATCGACCATTGGTGGCAGACCGAGACCGGCTGGCCCATCGTCGGCAACCCGCTCGGGCTCGGGCAACTCCCGGTCAAGCACGGCTCGCCGACGGTGCCGATGCCCGGCTGGGACGTGCAGGTGGTGGACGAGGGCGGCAAGCCGGTCGCCCCCAACACGATGGGCTCCATCGTCGTCAAGCTGCCGCTGCCTCCCGGCGCGTTGCCGACGCTCTGGCACGCCGACGACCGCTTCCGCGAGAGCTATCTTGACGCGTTCCCCGGCTTCTACAACACGTCCGACGCCGGCTTCGTGGACGCGGACGGCTATCTCTTCATCATGGGCCGCACCGACGACATCATCAACGTCGCCGGCCACCGGCTCTCCACCGGCGGCATGGAGGAGGTGCTGTCCTCCCACCAGGACGTGGCGGAGTGCGCCGTCATCGGCGTCAAGGACGCGCTGAAGGGCGAGCAGCCTTGCGGCTTCGTGGTGCTGAAGAGCGGCGTCACGCGCTCGCCGATGGAGATCGAGAAGGAGATCGTGAAGCTGGTGCGCGACAAGATCGGCCCCGTCGCCGCCTTCAAGATCGCCATCACCGTGAACCGCCTGCCCAAGACCCGCTCCGGCAAGATCCTGCGCGGCACCATGAAGAAAATCGCCGACGGCGACGCCTGGACCATGCCCGCCACCATCGACGACCCCGCCGTGCTGGATGAGATCGCGAGGGCGCTGGAAGGGAAGGTGTAGGCCCTCTCCGTCATCGCGAGGAGCGCAGCGACGCGGCGACCCAGGGCGGGGCGCTATTCGCAAGGGACCAAACAACGCGCGAACCCCCTCCCCCGTGTGGGGAGGGCGGGGGTGGGGGTCGCACCATCATGGTGATTGGCTCCCGGAGTGTTCGGCTGACGATCGGCTGCTGCGCGACCCCCACCCCTAGCCCCTCCCCACAGGGGGGAGGGGGATACCCGCGGTTTTGCCGAGGTTATTTCGGCTGCATCCTCAGTGCCCCGTCCAGCCGGATGGTCGTGCCGTTGAGCATGTCGTTCTCGACGATGCTCTTCACCAAAGCCGCGTATTCCTCCGGGTGGCCGAGGCGGGAGGGGAAGGGGACGCTCGCCTCCAGCGCCTTCCGGAAATCGTCCGGGACCGTGGCGAACATCGGCGTTTCGAACAGGCCGGGCAGGATGGCGACCACGCGGATGCCGAAGCCGGCGAGGTCGCGCGCCACGGGGAGCGTCAGGCCGACCACGCCACCCTTCGACGACGCGTAGGCCGCCTGGCCGATCTGCCCGTCCTCCGCTGCAACTGACGCCGTGTTCACGATCACTCCGCGCCCGCCGTCCGGCGTCACGGGCTCAAGGGCGGCCATGGCGCGGGCGGCCTTGGCGACCATGGTGAAGGTGCCGGTGAGGTTGACGGCGATCACCTTGGCGTAGGTGGCGATGTCGTGCGCCAGCAGTTCGCCCGTGTCGCGCTTCTTCGAGACGGTGCGCATGCCGGGCGCGATGCCGGCGCAGTTCACCAGGATGCGGGCTGGCCCGTGCGCGGCGGCGGCCTTGGCGAGCGCCGCATCGACCGAAGCTTCGTCGGTGACGTCCGTGGCCACGAACAGGCCGCCGATTTCCTGCGCCACCGCCTCGCCACGGGCTGCATCCCGGTCGAGGAGCGACACCTTCACACCATGGGACGCGAGCATGCGGCCCGTCGCTTCGCCGAGCCCGGAGGCTCCGCCAGTGATCAGCGCGGCGAGATTGGCGTCGAGTTTCATGAGGCGGCTCCTGAACCAAGCATTGGGCGACTTGCGGCCATTGGGCGACTTGCGGCGGAGAAGCTACCTCTCCCCGCGCCCGGGCGGAATGCTTCACTTCGGCGATCGGGCCGGCGTTGAAGGGGCGGACCTCGTTTGGCAGGGCCGAGATCTTGAACCGGAGAACCGCCGGGGCCAGTTATTGCGTGTGCGGGCCGTCCCCCGCACGTCGGAGGACAGGATGGCGTCGTCGGATCATTTCTGGAAGCGGCCTTTCACCCGTTCGGAGATGGAGGCCATGCGCCGCGCCGCCAAGGATGAGCAGGGCGTGTTCTCGGACATGTGGCGGCTTTTGAAGAAGCTCGGCCGCAAGGCACCCTTCGCCGAAGATGTGCTGGCCGCCTTCTATTGCGCAACGGACCCGGCCACGGACAGGCGCGTCAAGCTGATCCTGGTCGGCGCCATCGCTTATTTTGTGATGCCGTTCGATGTGATTCCCGATTTTCTGCCCGTGCTCGGCTTCACGGACGACGCTGCGCTGCTGACGGCGGCAATCGCCAGTGTGGCGGGCTCGATCAAGCCCACGCACCGTGAGCGGGCGAAGGCCGCCCTCGCCGGGGCGGACGAGGGTCCGGCCGCCTAGGTTTTGCCGGACAGCGACCCGGCCGAACCAACGGTCCTCATCCTGAGGAAGCCCCGGACTTGATCCGGGGCTGTCTCGAAGGGCGGCCCACGGTTCGGCGCTTCTTTTCGCTCCCTACCGTTCGCGGTGCTTCGAGACGGCCCGGACCAAAATTCGGGCCTCCTCAGCATGAGGGCTCTGGGAGCTCCCATCGCCTGTCGGGCTTAGCTCTCGCCCCCTCAGGGCCGCACCAGAACCTTCCCGAACGCCTTCCTGCCAGCGATGATGCGCAGGGCCTCCGCCGTCTGCTCCAGCGGCAGCACGTGCGAGACGAGCGCGCTGATCTTGCCCTCGGCCGCCCAGCGGAAAAGCTGCGCGGTGTTGGCGGCGTGAAGCTCGGGCTCCTTGTCGGCGAACGCGCCCCAGAATACGCCCTGGACGTCGCAGCCCTTCAGCAGCACGAGGTTGAGCGGCAGCTTGGGGATTTCGCCGCTGGCGAAGCCCACGACGAGGTAGCGGCCCTTCCAGGCGATGGCGCGGAGCGCCGCCTCCGCGAGGGGCCCGCCGACCGGATCGTAGATCACATCGACGCCCTTGCCCCCCGTGAGCCGCTTCAGCCCCTCCTTCAGGTCCTCGCTGCCGTAGCGCAGGCCCTCGTCGGCCCCATGTTTCCTCGCGATGGCGATCTTGTCTTCCGAGGAGGCGCAAGCGATGACGCGCGCGCCCATGAGCTTGCCGATCTCGACGGCTGCCAGGCCCACGCCGCCCGCCGCGCCGAGAACCGCCAGCGTTTCGCCCGGCTGGATGCGGGCGCGGTTGGCGAGGGCGTGCAGGGAGGTGCCGTACGTCACCATCAGCCCGGCGGCGGCTTCGTCGGCCAGGCCGTCAGGCACGGGCACCAGCTTCTCGGCGCTCACGACGGCCTTCGACGCGCAGGCCCCCCAGCCCAGGTAAGCCGCGACCCGCTGGCCAACGCGGTCCGGGTCGACGCCTTCACCCACCGCGGCGATGCGCCCGGCGAGCTCGGCGCCCGGCGAGAACGGCAGGTTCGGCTTCACCTGGTAGCGGTTCTCGATGATCAGCGTGTCGAAGAAGTTCAGCGCCGCGCAGGCGATGTCGACCACCACCTGGCCGGGACCAGGAGCGGGATCGGGCAGGGTCTCCACGGTGAGGCGCTCGGGAGGGCCGAACTCACGGCAGAGGACCGCGCGCATGGTTCAATCCTTTCACTCGACCTCGACGACGCCGTCGGCCTCGAGCTTGCGGCGAAGCCGCGTGAAGGCGAGGCGGATGCGCGACTTTACCGTACCCAGAGGCAGGCTTGCGCGCTCGGCGATCTCGCTGTGGGACAGACCTTCGTAGAAGGCGAGCCGCACCAGCAGAAGCTGCTCTTCGGGAAGGCCCTCGAGCGCCGAGCGGAGGATCTCCTCGCGGTTCTGCATGTCGATCTGCCGGTCGGTCTGTGGATCCTCGCCGATGTCGTGGGCGCCCTCCATCGGGTCGAAAAACTCGACCCGGTCGCGGCGCAGGACGTCGATCCGCCGGTTGCGGGCGATCCTGTAGAGCCAGGTGGCGAGGGAGGACTTGGCAGGGTCGAACTGGTCGGCCTTGCGCCAGAGCGTCACCATGACTTCCTGGGCAAGCTCCTCCGCCAGCGTGGCCTCGGTGCCGAGCCGGGTGAGGTAAGCCGCGATGCGCGGGGAAAAATAGTCGAACAGGCGGACGAAGGCTGCCCTGTCCCGCCGCTGCGCGACCGCGGCCGCCAAGGCCGCCAGTTCATCGGGGGACACCAAAATCCTAACCTCTTGCGAACCCTTGGACCTTGCGGGACGACCTGCAAGCAGCACCGATTGCAGGTGACCGCGATCCGTCCGCAACTCCGCGTGGGCCCCGCCCGCCGCATTCGACGCTGCATTCTGGCATGACTTGCCGCAGTGCGAAACCCGCCCCCGCCGCGGTTCAGTCAAATTTGACTGATGATGCTTCCCGCGTGAGCCACACCCTTGTGACGTGTACCCCTTGCGCGCCGTCGTCCAATTGGTCATAGGGGCCGTAGCGTTAACGGCGCGGCGGAGTAGAATAAGCCATGATTCGGTGCCTCTCGCGCTTCTATCTTCCCGCTCCTGCAGCATTCATCGTCCTTCTCGCCTTCAGCGGCGGGACGGCCCATGCGCAGGACGCCGCAAAGCCGGCGCTCAAGCCGACCACCGGTCCGGCCAAGCCGGTCGCAGCGGCGGGGGCCGCGTCAAAGCCAGCAGCAGGGGTCAAGCCAGCCGCGGCGACGAAACCCGTGGCAGGCGCAAAGCCCCTCGCAGCGGCCGCGACTCCGGGGGCCGGACAGCCGGTGCGGCTCGCCGAGTTCGGGGACTGGGGCGCGTATGCCTCCGACACGGCCAAGGGCAAGGTCTGTTACGCGCTCGCGAAGCCCAAGGAACGGCTCCCCAAGACGCTGACGCGCGGCGACGGCTACCTGTTCATCTCGAACCGCCCCGCCGAGGGCGTGCGCAACGAGGTGAGCATGGTGCTCGGCTTTCCCACCGCCGACGGCCAGGAAGGCTCCGCTACGATCGGCACGGCCAACTTCGCCCTCATCACCAAGGGCGAGGCCGCCTGGGTGAAGAACGCGGCGGAAGACGCCGCTTTCGTGGACGCCCTGCGCAAGGGCACCAGCCTCACGCTGAAGGCGAAATCGAAGAAGGGCAACGAGTCCACGGACCGCTACGCCCTCAACGGCCTCGTGCAGGCGCTCGACCGCGTGAAGAAGGAATGCCCCTGAGCGGAATCCCTTCTCCCCCTGAGGGAGAAGGCGCCCGGAGGGCGGATGAGGGGGCGCTGGGTCCGCGCCCGAAGCTGCAGACATGAGGCCGGCCCCGCCGCCCCCTCATCCGACCGACCTACGGCCGGCCACCTTCTCCTTCGAGGGGAGAGGGAATCGCTCCGCGACGGCGGCTCACCACTCCCCGCTAGTCGCAATAGGGCCATTTTGCCTGCGCATAGGCTTCGCGTGCGTTTCGTGCTAACGGATCGCCCGACGGCGTCCTGGTGGACGCCCATGCCTTGCAGCATCGCGCAAGCCGCCAGCACGCCTCCGGGCTTGTCGCTGGCTCGGCGCGCGCCTCCGGAACGCCCATGACCGCCGCTTCCATCGTTCTTGCCGACACAGTACTTGCCCCGGCCTCCCCTGCGCCGACGCCAGCCGCCACACTCCCCTCGCTGGTGGGCCGCACCCGCGCGGGCCTGGCCGAGGCGCTGGCCGGAATCGGCGTCCCAGAGCGCGAGATTCGCATGCGGGTCGGCCAGCTCTGGCACTGGATCTACTTCCGCGGAGTCGACGACTTCGCCGCCATGTCGAATGTCGGCAAGGGCCTGCGCGCCGAGCTCGCCCAGCAGTACAGCCTCGCCCGGCCCGCCGTGGTGTCCGAGCAGGTCTCGATCGACGGGACGCGCAAATGGCTGATGCGCATGCCCTCCACCGGCCCGAACGATCGCGGCGCGGAGATCGAGACGGTCTACATCCCGGAGTCCGATCGCGGGACGTTGTGCATCTCCTCCCAGGTCGGGTGCACGCTCACCTGCACGTTCTGCCACACCGGCACGCAGAAGCTCGTCCGCAACCTCACGGCTGAGGAAATCGTGCAGCAGCTCATCGTGGCGCGCGACCGGCTGGGCGACTGGCCGGGCGGCGTGCGGCCCACGGACGGGCTCGTGCCCGATGCGGAGCGGGCTGTTTCCAACATCGTGCTCATGGGCATGGGCGAGCCGCTCTATAATTTCGAGAACGTGCGCGACGCCATGGAAGTGGTGTCTGACGGCGACGGCCTCTCGCTGTCCCGGCGGCGCATCACGCTCTCCACCTCGGGCGTCGTGCCCATGATCGAGCGCGCGGGCGACGAGATCGGCTCCATGCTGGCCATCTCGCTGCACGCGGTGCGGGACGACCTGCGCAACGAGCTGGTGCCGCTCAACAAGAAGTACCCGATCCGCGACCTGCTCGAGGCCTGCCGCAACTACCCCGGCCTGTCGAACGCCCGGCGCATCACCTTCGAATACGTGATGCTGAAGGACGTGAACGACAGCCTGCAGGATGCGCGCGAGCTCGTGCGGCTGCTCAAGGGCATCCCCGCCAAGATCAACCTGATCCCGTTCAATCCCTGGCCCGGCACCCGCTACGAGTGCTCCGACTGGGAGCGGATCGAAGCTTTTTCCGAGGTGGTGTTCCGAGCCGGCTACGCCTCCCCGGTGCGGACCCCGCGCGGCCGGGACATCCTTGCCGCCTGTGGCCAGTTGAAGAGCGAAACCGAAAAGATGCGCGCCCGCGCCCGCCTGATGCTGGAGAGCGGCATCGGCCCGGAAGGCCTGTTCGTCGCTTCGCCCGACTGATCGACCGTCGCCTCCCCCGGGTCACCGTCAAAGGGCTCCCCGCCCGTCTTCGTCCGGAGGTTCACTTGCGCAGGTTCTTCGCCGTCATCGCCGCCCTCGTGCTCGCCGTCGCGGCGGGGGCGCTGTTCCTGGCTTTCGGCGGCCTCGCCGTGCCGGCCACGCGTGAGTTCGCGGCCGACATCGGCTTTTCGCAGATCCTGCTGACCTTGTTGGGCATGGCGAACGGCGATGCGCCCGACCGCGTGTGGGGCGTCGTCGCAACGACATTCTGGCTGTTGGCGAGCGCCATCCTCGTCATTCCCCCCGTCGTCGCGGCGATGGTGGGGGAAGCGGCGGGTCTGCGCTCCTTCGCCTGGTATGGCGGTGCGTCGGGCCTCCTTGCAGCCGGCATCGCCTGGCTCGGCCATCCCGCCGGCGTGAGGCCGGACGCGGCGGAAACCAAGCTGCTGCTTCTGCTCTTCGTCACCGGCGCGGTTGCCGGGCTTGTCTATTGGGCCATCGCAGGGAGAACGGCGGGCAGCGACATCCGCCCACCGATCGCTTCGTCCTGAGTCACCGGCTCGGGCGGTTTTTCACCCAAAGGCCCGCGTCATCAGCCGGCCCAGCCGGGCGGCGAACGCGGCGGCGTCCACCGGCGGCTGTCCCTCGGCCGCACGGGCCTGGTCCAAGAGCAGGAAGGCTCCGTCGGCGACGAGATCCTTGTCCTTGCCCTCGGTCAGCGTCTCAGCGAGCCGCGTCACCACGCCGTGCGTCGGGTTGAGTTCCAGCACAGGCTTGCTCGCCTCCGGCAGGCGGCCGTGCGCGGCGAGCAGGCGTTCGAGGCCACGGTCCGGGCCCATCTCGGACGCGACCAGGCAAGCCGGGCTCTCGGCCAGGCGGTCCGACGACCGCACGTCGGCGATGGCGTCGCCCAGCGTCTGCTTGACGAAGGCGAGCAGTGTCGCGACGGCGGCGGAGACTTCAGACGGCGGCTTCGCCTCTTCGCCCTCGGCGAGCGGCACGCTGGCGATGTCGGCCGCGCCCTGAGTGACGGAGCGGAACGGCTTGCCCTCGTAGCCCATCGCGGTCTGCACCCAGAACGCGTCGATGGGGTCAGACAGCAGCAGCACCTCGATCCCGCGCGCCCGGAAGCCTTCCAGATGCGGGCTGGCCTTCAGCCGCGCCGCGTCGTCGCCCACGAGGTACCAGATGGCGGTCTGGTTCGGGCGCAGCCCCGCCACGATGTCGGCCATCGAACGGCCGCCCTCCGGGTGGGACGACGTGGCGAAACGGGCGACTTTGTAGAGCGCGTCTCGGCGCTCGAAATCCTCATAGAGGCCTTCCTTGATCACGGGTCCGAAGGCGTCCCAGATCTTCGTCCAGCGCTCCGGCTCCTTCTCGGCCAGTTTCTCGAACTCGGAGATCAGCCGGTTCGTCACCGCCTTGCGGATCGCGCCCAGGATGGGGCTCTCCTGGATGGTCTCGCGCGAGAGATTGAGCGGCAGGTCGGCGCTGTCGATCACGCCGCAGACGAAGCGCAGATAGCCGGGCAGCAACTCGATGTCGTCGGCGATGAACATGCGCCGGACATAGAGCTTCACGCGGCCCTTGCGGTTGGGATCGAACAGGGCGAGCGGCCGTGTTTCCGGCACGAAGGCGAGGACGGAATAGTCCTGCCGGCCCTCGGCCCGATAGTGAAGCGTCAGGGCGGGCTCGTCGAACTGGCCGCTGACCTGCTCGTAGAACGACTTGTAGTCCTCGGGACTCACCGCGCTCTTGGGCTTGGTCCAGATCGCCGCGCCGTCGGCGATGCGGCGCGGTTCGGACGTTGTGCTCTCCTCGCCTTCTTTCTCCGGCTTGGAGACGACGACGAGATGGACGGGCACCGGCACGGCGCTGCCGTGCTCGCGCACGATGCGCTCCACCGTGTAGCCCTCGGCATAGCTCTCCGAGCCTTCCGCGAGGTGCAGCACCACCCGGGTGCCGCGCACCGGACCGTCCTCCAGCGCGAGCGGCTCGATGGTGTAGGACCCCTCGCCGGTCGAGGACCACAGCCAGGCCTCGGCTGAACCGGCGCGGCGCGTGAGCACGTCCACCTTCTTGGCGACCATAAAGGCGGAATAGAAGCCGACGCCGAACTGCCCGATGAGCGGGGAGCCCTCGCCCTTGTCGCCGAGCGCGTCCAGGAACGCCTTGGTTCCAGAGCGGGCGATGGTGCCGAGCGCGTCGACGAGTTCATCGCGGCTCATGCCGATCCCACTGTCGGCGACCGTGAGCGTGTTCGCAGGGGCGTCGGCCGTGATGGTGATCGCGAGATCCGGCTGCTCGCCGAGCAGCGTTTGGTCCTGCAGCGCGAGGGTGCGCAGCTTCTCGCAGGCGTCGGCGCCGTTGGCGATCAGTTCGCGCAGGAAGATGTCCCGGTCGGAATAGACCGAATGCACCATGAGGTGCAGGAGGCGGGAGACGTCCGCCTCGAACGGACGGCTCTCGGAGGCGGGGGAGGATGCTTCAGCCTGCGACGCTTCGCTGCGTGCCATTGTCGTTGCCTCGTTCTCATCCCGTTGCACGGTCCGCTCAGCGCGGACCCGGCTGGGATATCGACGGTCCCGGCGGCAAATTCAAGCGCCATGGCGGCCGGACGCGGGCAAAGAAAAAGGGCCGGTGCGAACCGGCCCTGAAGGCAGAGACTTGAAGTTGGACCCGGCTCCCGATCGACGGGGGGCTGGGGGGCTGATCGATCCGAGGACCGGTCGCCGGGCCCGAGGCAACAATGAAAGATTGATCATCCACTGGGGCCGACGCTTGACCGGCGCAAGGCGAAAACAAGGCGCTCGTCACGGTCGCGTGACTCCGCGGCGAGAAGGCTTGCAGCCATGAGGAAACAACCCGGCCGAAGCGGTTTCCCCGGCGAGTCGAACGTGCCAGACTGATTGACAGGGGCGAGCATGAACCGGGTCTGTGACAGCCCGGAAACGGACCGGAGGCGCGATGAGCGACAGCGATGCAGCGGAGGCCGCGAGCGGGTCGAAGCTCCGGGAGGCCGGCGCGGCGCCGGGACCTTCCTTCACCTCTCCGAACTACCAATCCTACAGCTCCCAGCCCACCGCTTCCCCGGCGGCGCAGGTGGTGTTCGACCGCAAGGAACTGAGAGAGCTGTTCGAGCTCTATGGCCGCAAGGTCGCCGAAGGCGAGTGGCGCGACTACGCGCTGGACTTCCTACGCGACCGCGCCGTTTTTTCCGTCTTCCGCAGGACGGCCGAGTTTCCCCTCTACCGGATCGAGAAGAATCCGCGCCTCGCCCGTCGCCAGGGGGCCTACGCCGTCATTGCGCCGAATGGCCTTGTCCTGAAACGCGGACCGGATCTCGGCCGCGTGCTGCGCGTGCTGGAGAAGCCTGTGCGGCTCGTCGTGAGCTGACCAGAAGCGGCCAAGCTACCGCGCGAAACCGTCCATCGCCTGGGCGAGCGCGACGTCAAGGCCGGTGAGACCGTTGGCGTCGTGGGTGGTCAGCGTAACCGTGACCTTGCGGTAGACGTTCGACCACTCGGGATGGTGGTCCAGCTTCTCCGCGACCATGGCTACGCGGGTCATGAATCCGAAGGCCGCGTTGAAGTCCTTGAAGGCGAAGGTTTTCGTGATGGCGTCTCGGCCTTCAGCCATCGCCCAGCCTTCGAGCGTGGCGAGGGCCGAGGCGCGCTCGGGTTCGGTGAGACGGGTGGCCATGGCGTGCTCCCTGGGGCGCGGGCGGAGTGGGGCGATACAGACGCCGTCTTGCAAATGGCGCGACGAAGCGTCCCGTCGAGGCTCAGCCGAGCGGATACTCGGCTTCAACAACATAGGGCCCACCCCCGGTCGAGGCCCGTGACGAGAACAGCACGAAGCGTTCCGCGGTGTAGCTTTGCGACGGCACGTGGCCGAGCCCGGCCAGGAAGTCCGCGACGTGCCAGGGCGACGTGTCTCTCAGCCGCGCGAGCGTCACGTGCGGCGTGAATTTGCGACGCTCCGGCGGCAGCCCGGCGCGGCGGACGAGCCGCTCGTGCTCCGCCTGCAGTTCGATGAGCTGCTGGCTCGGCGAGACCCTGGCAACCAGGGCACGGGGCCTGTCCCCGCCGAAGATCTGCAAGCCGTCGATGGTGAGGGTGACCGGCCTCTTCCGCACGTAGCCCAGCATGGCGTCGACATCCCTGGCGTGCCAGTCGTCGATGTCGCCCATGAAGCGCAAGGTCAGGTGGTAGTTCTCCATGTCGATCCAGCGCGCACCGACGAGGCCTCCGCGCAGGGACGACAACATGCTCGCGATGTGATGGGGGACTTCAAGACCGGTAAAGAGGCGGGGCATGGGCCTCCCCCTTCGGTTCGGGACGCACCGCGCGAAGTCCGCACGGGGAATGCGTCCTGGCCTGAATAAACCGGCGCGGATCGCTCCCGGCGCCGGCAGCTGCGCTTGCGGTCCAGAATGCTGCGACCGCGAACGATTCTCAACGCTGAATTCTTAACGCTTTGTCTCTCCCGCGGTTCTGGTGGAAACCGTACCGATCCGATCGCTCACCGGAGCGCGGCAAGAACCGGCCGGTCAGCGAGCCTGGACATGGTACTCGCGATTCGGGCGCATATCGACGGCCGAGGCCATCCGGTTCGACATGTTGTAAAAGGACGCGACCGCGGCGATGTCCCAGATCTCACGGTCCGCGAAGCCTGCATCGCGCAACATCTGCCGGTCGTCCTCCTCCACCTCGCCCGGGGCCCGCGTCAGCAGGACGGCGAACTCCAGCATGGCGCGATGGCGGGGCGAGAGGTCCGCAGCGCGCCAGTTCATCACGAGGAGTTCGCCGAGCACGGGATCGCCGGAAAGCTGGCGCACCGCTGCGCCGTGCGCGGTGAGGCAGTAGAAGCAGCGGTTTTCGGCGGAGACCGCGACGGCGATCATCTCGCGTTCCAGCTTGGACAGCCCAGAAGGAGCCAGCATCAGGTCATTGTAGAGGGCGGAGAAGGCCTCCAGCTTCGCCATGTCGTGGGCGTAGGCGAGCAGAACGTTCGGCACGAAACCGAGCTTTTCCACGCACTTGTCGAAGAGCTCGCGCATCGCCGGCGAAAGCTCGGCGCCTTGCAACTCCAAAGCGGTGACCTCTGCCGATGAGGCCTGGGGTCGAGGCTTTTCTCCAACTTCGGGCCGAGACTTGGACATTTTCGCCTCCAGTAGTGCATGTTCGTCATCGCAACGGTACAGCACCGGGGCAAGCATGCACAAAGCGGCGGCGAACCGTCCATCGCGGGGAGGACAAGTCATGGCCGAATACGATCTCGACGTCCGCGTGTCCGAGAAGGCCCGCATCCTGGCCCGCATCGAGGAAGCGCTGGCGGGCCAACCCGGCGACGCGCCTCCCGGCTTCGCCCGCGTGCTCTTCGCCGGCGTTTCGGGCGAGGATCTTGGCTCCTACGATCCCGCCGCCCTGGCCGGCCTGGCAGCGCAGGCCCATGCCCATCTCGTCGAGCCCCGCCTCCCCGGGCGCGAGGAGATCCGGCTCACCGATGCGCAGGCCGTGATCAATGGCCGCGCGCAGGACCTCACGGTGCTCGAGGTCGTCAACGACAACATGCCCTTCCTGCTCGACTCCACGCTCGCCGAGTTGACCGAGCGAGGCTACGAGATCCATTTCGTGGCGCACCCCATCGTCGCCGTGGAACGGGACGCCCAAGGACGGCTGACCCGCTTTGCTGGCGAGGCGCTCGCGGGAGCTCAACCGGGCACACGGCGGGAGAGCCTGATCCATGTCCACCTCGACCGGCTGGACGACCCCGCCCGGCGCGCTTCTCTCGAAGAGGCGCTGCACGCCGTCTATGCCGATGTTCGCATGGCCGTGCAGGACTGGGCGCGGATGCGCGGCCGCCTCACGGAGGTGATCCACGCCTACAAGTCGAACCCGCCGCCGCTCGACAATGACGAGATTTCCGAGGCGGTGTCGTTCCTGCACTGGCTCGCCGACGACAATTTCACCTTGCTCGGCATGAGGGAATACCGTTTTCCGGACGAGGATGTCGCGGCCGATCCCGTCGAGGGCAGCGGACTGGGCATCTTGGCGGATCCCAAGGTCAAGGTCCTGCGCCGCGGGCGGGAACTGGTCGCGATCACGCCGGAGATCCGCGCTTTCCTGCGCGAGCCTGTGCCGCTCATCGTCACCAAGGCGAGCGTGAAGTCGCGCGTTCACCGGCGCGTGCATCTCGACTATGTCGGCGTGAAGCTGTTCTCGCCCGACGGGATACTCACCGGCGAATTGCGCATCATCGGCCTGTTCACGGCCAGCGCCTACACGGACACCACCGAGTCCGTGCCGTTCATCAACCACAAGGTCGCCCGCGTCATCCGCCGCGCCGGCTTCGATCCGTCCAGCCACTCCGGCCGCGCCCTGCGCAACGTGCTGGAGGGCTACCCCCGCGATGAACTCTTCCAGGTCGACGTCGAGACTCTGCTCGCCTTCGCGACCGACATCATGAGCCTCTACGAGCGTCCGCGGGTGCGCGTGCTGGCCCGCCCCGACCGCTTCGACCGCTTCGTCTCGGTGCTCGTGTACATTCCGAAGGATCGCTACGACAGCACCGTTCGCCAGAAGGTGGGCGAGCTCCTCGCCCGCCTGTTTAAGGGACGTCTCTCGGCGGCCTATCCCGCCTATCCAGAGGGGCCGCTGGCGCGTACGCACTACATCATCGGGCGAGACGAGGGCGAGACGCCCGTGCTCGACCGCGCCACGCTGGAAGCCGAGGTCAACGCACTTGTCCGCACCTGGAGCGACAGGCTGCGCGAGGCGCTGGGCGCGATCATGGACGGGCGGAGGGCCCGCCAGCTCGCCTCGCGCTACAAGCATTCCTTCACCGGAGCCTACCGGGAGGCCTTCACGCCAGAGCAGGCGTTGGCCGACATCGCCATCATCGAGAAGCTCGGCCCCACGTTCCCGCACTCGGTTCGGATCGAGCGTCGCAACAGGGTGGACGCAGCCTCGCGCGTAAACCTGATGGTCTACGCCTATGAAAGCCCGATGCCGCTTTCCGTCCGGGTGCCTGTGCTCGAGAACCTCGGCTTCCGCGTCGTCAACGAGCGCACCTACCGGGTCCTGCCGAACGGCGCCGACGGCGTCACCGTGTGGCTGCACGACATGGCTCTGGAACGAGCCACGGGGCAGGCGATCGATTTGGCCGAGGCCTCGCCCAAGATCGAAGCGATTCTGATGGCGCTGCTGCGTGGGCAGACGGAGTCAGACGGCTACAACGCGCTCGTCCTGGAGGCAGGGCTCGGCTGGCGGGAGGTGGCGCTGCTGCGCGCGCTCTCGCGCTATCTGCAACAGGCGCGGGTGCCGTTCAGCCAAGACTACATGTGGACCACGCTCGTCAAGCATGCCCGGCTCGCAGCAAAGGTGCTGGACCTCTTCATGGCGCGGTTCGACCCGCGGCAGGAGGCCATGAAGGAACGCTCGCTGCAAGAAGCGTCGATCCGGGCGGAGATCGAGACGGCGCTGGCCGGCATCACCAGCCTCGACGAGGACCGCATCCTGCGCCACTTCGTCAACCTGGTGGAAGCGGCGGTGCGCACGAGCTTCTTCCAGCTCGGTCCGGATGGGAAGCCGCGCACGACAATTGCGGTAAAGTTCGAGAGCGGGCGCATCGAGGGGCTGCCGCTGCCCCGGCCGCTGTACGAGATCTTCGTGTCGTCTCCCCGGGTGGAGGGCGTACACCTGCGCTTTGGCAAGGTGGCCCGCGGCGGGTTGCGCTGGTCCGACCGCCGGCAGGACTTCCGCACCGAAGTGCTGGGCCTCGTCAAGGCGCAGCAGGTGAAGAACGCGGTGATCGTGCCCGTCGGCGCCAAGGGCGGGTTCGTGCCCAAGCGCCTGCCGCCTCCCGCCGATCGGCAGGCCTTCATGGCGGAAGGCATCGCCGCCTACCAGGAGTTCGTCGGCACGCTGCTGGACCTGACGGACAACATCGATGGCTCTGCGATCGTGCCGCCGCCCGACACGGTGCGGCATGACGGGGACGATCCCTACCTCGTTGTCGCGGCGGACAAGGGCACGGCGACGTTCTCAGACATCGCCAACGAGCTGTCGATCCAGCACCACCACTGGCTTGGCGACGCGTTCGCCTCGGGCGGATCGCAGGGCTACGACCACAAGAAGATGGGCATCACCGCCCGCGGCGCATGGGAGGCGGTGAAGCGCCACTTCCGCGAGATGGATGTCGACATCCAGCAGACGCCATTCAGCGTCGCGGGCGTGGGCGACATGTCGGGTGACGTTTTCGGCAACGGCATGCTGCTCTCGCCCGTCATCCGGCTCGTGGCGGCTTTCGACCACCGCGACATCTTCCTCGACCCCGATCCCGACCCCGTCGCCTCGCTCAACGAGCGCCAGCGCCTATTCGATCTGCCGCGATCCTCCTGGCAGGATTACGACAAGTCGCTGATCTCGAAGGGCGGCGGCATCTTTCCTCGCAGCATGAAGAGCATTCCGTTGTCGCAGGAAGCCCGGACCCTGCTCGGGATCCAGGCTGCGGAGGCCCCGCCGGCCGATGTGCTGAAGGCGATCCTGAAATCCAAGGTCGACCTGCTCTGGTTCGGCGGCATCGGGACCTATGTCCGGGCCTCGGGCGAGACGGACGACCAGGTGGGCGACCGCGCCAATGACGCGATCCGCATCAGCGGGCGCGACGTGCATGCGCGCGTCATCGGCGAAGGCGCCAACCTGGGACTGACGCAGCTCGGGCGCATCGAGGCGGCGCGGCAGGGCGTCCGGCTCAACACGGACGCGATCGACAACTCGGCCGGCGTCAACACCTCGGACGTCGAGGTCAACATCAAGGTTGCGCTCGCTTCGCCGGAGCGCGACGGCCGCCTCGGCCCGGAAGCGCGTTCCGCTCTGCTGATCGAAATGACCGATGACGTCGCCCAGCTCGTCCTGCGCAACAACTATCTGCAGACCCTCTCGCTCTCCCTCTCCGAGCAGCGCGGACGGGAGGATTTCGGCTTCGCCCGCCGGCTCATGCAGAACCTGGAGACCCAGGGCCGGCTCGACCGCACGGTGGAGCTGCTGCCCGACGAGGCGGCGCTGACCGAGCGCGAGCGGCGAGGAGAAACGCTGACGCGGCCGGAACTGGCCGTCCTGCTCGCCTACGCCAAGCTGGCCCTGCACGACGCCCTGCTCGACAGCAGCGTCCCCGACGACCCCTATCTCGGCCGCGAACTCGTGCGCTACTTCCCGCCTCTGCTGGTGGAGCGCTTCCCGGACGCCGTGCAGGCGCACCGCTTGCGCCGGGAGATCGTGGCCACGCAGCTCGCAAACGCCATCGTCAATCGGGGCGGCTCGACGGTAGTGACCCGCATCGCGGACCAGACGGGCGCGGATGCGCCCACCATTGCGGCGGCCTACGCGGCGGTGCGCGACAGCTACGGCCTGATCGACCTGAACGGCGCGCTGGACGCACTGGATGGACGGTTGCCCGGAGCGCTGCAGCTTCGGCTGTACGGGCAGGTGCAGGATCTCCTGCTCTCCCGCATGATCTGGTTCATCCGCAACATCGACTGGCGCAGCGAAACGCTGGAGGCGGTCGTGAGCCGGTTCAGCGCAGGCGTAGCAACCGTGGCCACCTCGCTGGACGCCGCCCTGCCCCGGCCATCGGTCGAGGCTGCGGGACGAAGGGCGGCCGACCTGCTGAAGCAGGGCGTGCCCGAGCCGGTCGCCATCCGGCTCGCGACGCTGACGCAACTCGTCGCCGCGCCGGACATCGTCCTGGTCGCGGCGCGCTGCAGCCGCCCGCTGGAGACGGTGGCGGCCACGCATTTCGCGATCGGCGCGCGCTTCAAGCTCGCCGACATCGCAGCCGCGGCAAAGGACGTGCCGATCACCGACTATTACGACAGGCTGGCGCTGGACCGGGCGCTCGCGACCATCGAGATGGCGCACCGGGCGCTGACCGTCGAGGCGTCGCTCGCCGGGACCGGCTCTGGCGTCGACGCCGTGGCGGCGTGGAGCGAGAAGCGCGGGGCCGAGGCGGACCGCATCATCACCGCGGTGGAAGCGATCGCCGGATCGGGCCTGACGCTCTCCAAGCTCACCGTGGCGGCGAGCCTGCTGGCGGACCTCGCGCGGGAGTGAAAGCCGACGAGGACGGTGCAAACGAAAAAAGCCCCGGGTCACCCCGGGGCTTCTTCTTTTCGTCTGATCGGCGATCAGCTGTTCTGGCGGTTGCCGAAGATCGAGAGCAGGAACTGGAACATGTTGATGAAGTCCAGGTACAGCGTCAGCGCGCCCATGACCGAGGCTTTCGCCATCATGGTGTCGTCGCTGGACACGTAGTCGTACTGCTCCTTCAGCTTCTGCGTATCCCAGGCGGTGAGGCCTGCGAAGATGAGCACGCCGAGCACGCTGATGGCGAACTGGAGCGCGCCGCTCTGCAGGAACAAGTTCACCAGACCGGCGATGATCAGGCCGAACAGGCCCATCACCAGGAACGATCCCATCGCCGACAGGCTGCGCTTCGTTGTGTAGCCGTACAGCGACAGCGCGCCGAACGAGGCGGCCGTGATGAACAGCACCTGCACGATGCTCGCCGTCGTGTAGACGAGGAAGATGGTGCTCAGCGAGAGACCCATCACGGCGGCGAAGCCGTAGAACGTCGTCACCAGCGACTGGTAGCTCATCTTCTCGAAGCGGAACGAGAAGAGGAACACGAAGGCGAGCGGCGCCAGCATGATCACCCACTTGAGCGGGCTCACATAGAGAGCCTGCCCGATGGGGGTGAGCGCCAGGCGGCCATTGACGCCCGTCGTGGTGCCAAGCATGTACGCGCCAAGCGCGACAAGCGCTGAGATCGCCAGCGCCAGCGTCATGTGGTTGTAGATGCCGAGCATGTAGGACCGGAGTCCCTGGTCATACACGGCGCCACTGCGGGCCGCGGTTGACCCGAACGGCGCATAGGCGTTGCGATCGAAATTAGACATTGGAGTCCTCTCTGAAGAGCGGAGCCACGGTTTCCCCTCCCATCGGCGATTGCCGAGGTTGATGAGAATATGAGGGCCGCCTCCTCCGGATACAAGAGGCGCATGAAAGAACGATGTGTCGCCCCCGCTCTTGCACGCGATCAAGTTCCGGGAAGGCGAACAACCAGAGAAGAAGCTGCTGGAACGACCAATCTACCTACATATTTCGTAGATAAGCCGCTGGCTTCTGCCCGAGAATTCTCCACGTTCCGAGTAGACCGAGGCCGATGGTCACCACCACAGCGCTCGCGGCTGCAGCGATCGCGCCGGACAACTGCCAGTCGAAATCGAGCTTCATGACGCTGGTCAGGATCCACCATGCGGCGCCGGCTCCGGCCATCGCGCCGAAAATGGCCGTGGCCAGCCCCAGCAGGCCGTATTCGAGCACGAAGGCGAGCAGCAGCCGCCGGCGCGTCGCGCCCAGCGTCTTCAGCACCACGGCGTCGTAGACGCGGGCGCGGTGACCGGCCGCAAGGGCGCCGGCGAGCACGAGCACGCTGGCCAGCACCGAAATCGCGCTCGCGCCCTGGATGGCCATCGCGAGCTTGCCGACGACGTCGTTGACCGCCTCCAACGCATCCTTCACGCGGACGCTCGTGACGTTGGGGAATTGCTGCGCGGCCGCGGCCAGGATCGCGGCTTCCCGGGCGTTGTCCGAGCCGTTCGGGAAGGTGATCGTGGCGAGATCGGTGTGCGGCGCGCCTGCGAAGGTCGAAGGCGAAAACACCATTACGAAGTTGATGCCGAGCTTCTGCCACTCGACGGTGCGCAGGTTTGCGACCTTCGCCGTCAGGTTCCGGCCGAGCACGTTCACTGTGATCTCGTCGCCCACCGAGAGATCGAGTCCACGCGCGAGTTCCTTGTCGAACGACACGAGGGGCGGGCCCCTGTAGTCCGCCGGCCACCACTGGCCTTCGCTGACCTTGGAACCTTGCGGCGGGGTTGCGGAATAGGTGATCCCCCGGTCGCCTTCGAGCACCCAGGCGGCGTTCTCGGCCGCCTTGACCTCCGCCACCGGCACGCCCTTGAGGGCGATCACCCGTCCTCTCATCATGGGGACGCGCTCCGTGCGCGCTCCTTGCGCCTCCTTCGCGAGGAACGCATCGAAGCGGTCGCTCTCGGTGGCGGGGACGTCGAGGAAGAAAAAGCTGGGCGCGGTGTCGGGCAAGGAGCGCGTGAGTTGAGCCCGGATCGTCTGGTCGATGACGGCGAGCGTCACCAGCAGGGTCACGCCGAGGCCGAGCGACAGGACCAGCGACGGCGTCAGCGCGCCGGGCCGGTGGATGTTGCCGATCGCCAGCCTGAGTTCGGTGCGGGCCGGACGCGGGACCCGCGCGGCGATGGCCATGATGCCGGCGGCCACCAGCCGCAACATGACAAAGGCCACCGCCGTTCCCAGCACGGCGGCGATCGCGATGCGCTTGTCGTAGGACAACAGGATGGCGGAGGCCGCCAGGGCGAGCACCGCCGCCGCCATCGAGAGCACATAGCGGCGGCGCGGACGGGAAAGGCCGGGCTCGACCTGGTCGCGAAACAGCGCGGAAACCGGGACGTCGTGCGTGCGCCCGAGCGGCCAGAGCGAAAAGGCGAGCGCGGTGAGCACGCCGTAGAGGACGCCGAGCGCCAGCTCCCGGCCATAGACATGCGGGTCGAGCGGAACGGGAAGCAGCGCGCCGGCCGTGGCGTTGATCAGGAAAGGCAACGCCGCCCCCGCCACTAGGCCGATCAGGATGCCGAGGATCGCCAGCGCCAGCACCTCCACGAGCGCGATGGTGAACACCCGGCCGCCCGTCGCGCCCAGCGCCTTCAGCGTGGCCAGCGTGGCGCGGCGGCGATCCACATAAGCCGAGACCGCGTTGGCCACGCCGACGCCGCCCACCACCAGCGCGGTGAGCCCGACGATGGTCAGGAACTGGGTGAAGCGCTCGATGTTGCGCTGGAACTGCGGGGCTGCGTTGGCGCGCGAGCGAACCTCGAAACCGCTCTCCGGAAACCGCTTCTGCAGGTCGTCAGCGAACCGCGTCAGCGCGGCGTCGTCATCTTCGCCGCGCGGAAGGGAGACGCGGTACGTCCAGCGCACGAGGCTGCCGGGCTGCAGCAGCCCTGTGGCGCGCAGGCCATCCTGCGACAGCATGAGCCGTGGCCCGAAATTGATTCCAGCCGCCAGCTTGTCGGGCTCGGATACGAGTTCCGCCCGAAGCGCGATGCGGGCGTCGCCCAGCAGCACGACGTCGCCGGGCTGTAGTCCCAGCCGGGCGAACAGCGTGGAGTCGGCCGCCGCGCCCCAGACGCCGTCTTTTTGGGCGAAGAGCTCGGCCGTCTTTGCCGGCGGTTCGAAGACCACGTCCCCCACGCCGGGATAAGCGGCGTCGACGGCCTTGGGCTCCACGAGGGCGGAACGTCCATCCTGGGTCCTGACCATGGAGCGCAGCGTCGCCGTGGCCACCACAGCGCCGCGGGATCGAATCCACGCCAGTTCGTCGGCACTTGCTTCGCGCGACAGCAAACTGGCCGAAACGTCGCCGCCCAGGATGAGCCGGCCCTGCGAGGCCAAACCGTCGGACAATGATCGCGCCGTGGAACCCACGCCCACGATGGCCATGACGCCGAGCGCGATGCAGCCGAGGAAGACGCCGAAGCCGCGCACGCCGCTGCGCAGGTTGCGCAGGGCGAAGGTGAGCGTCACGGCCAGCCCGGAGTCGGGGCGCTCGGTAGGAGCGGCGGCGGGAGATGCGATGCTGGTCAATGGAGATCCTCAGCCGTAAGTCAAGCCACGGCGGGGGCTGCTTCGCGCGACGCTGATGCGTCGATGCGGCCGGAGCGCAGCGCGATGGTGCGGTCGCAGCGCCTTGCAAGGCTGCTGTCATGCGTGACGAGGACCAGCGTCGCCCCCCTTTCCCGCTTCGTGGCGAAGAGCAGGTCGACGATCTGCGATCCGGTGCTCTCGTCGAGGTTGCCGGTCGGCTCGTCGGCGACGATGATGGCGGGGTTGGGCGCGAGCGCACGGGCGAGCGCCACGCGCTGCTGCTCGCCGCCCGAGAGCTGCGCGGGGTAATGGCCGAGTCGTTCCCCGAGACCGACGGCGTTCAGCTCGGCGGTGGCGCGGGCGAATGCGTCCGCCTGCCCCGCCAGCTCCAAGGGAACAGCGACGTTCTCCAGGGCGGTCATGGTGGGGAGGAGGTGGAACGATTGGAAGACGATCCCGACCCTGCGGCCCCGGAAGCGCGCCAGGTCGTCCTCGTCCATAGGCCCGAGATCCTGCCCATCAATGCGGACCGAGCCGGAATCCGGCCGCTCCAGGCCTGCCATCGTCATCAGCAGCGTCGACTTGCCAGAGCCCGAGGGTCCAACGAGGCCAACGGCCTCGCCGCGCTGCACTGTGAGCGTGACCCCCTTCAGGATGTGGACCCGTGCGGCGCCTCGTCCGAGGCTGAGGTCCACGTCCTGCAGTTCGATCGCCTTGACCATGCCGGGATCCGTTCCAATGTTAGCGCCATGAACACACGAAACGCGCCGAAAAACATGCCGCAAGCCTTTCCGAAGCCGGCCTCGACCGCTGCTTCATATGGGGATCCCTCGCCGCACGTCCAGAAAGACGCCCGTCATGAGCAGATCACGAGACGTGTGGCGCTTTTACGCGCCGGGGCGACTGCCGCCGCGGTCGTGGGCATGACGGCGCCCCTCCCTACGCTCCGGGCCCACGCAGCCGACCGGCCGATACGGCTGGTCGCGCTCGGAGACAGCCTCACGGCTGGCTACATGCTTCCCTCGAAAGACGCCTTCCCGAACCAGCTCGAGGCGGCGCTGACGAAGCGAGGGCTCAAAGTGGAGGTCGCCAACGCTGGCGTATCCGGCGATACGACGGCTCAGGGATTGGCGCGGCTGGACTGGTCGGTTCCCGACGGCACGGACGCCGTCATCGTCGAGCTCGGCGCGAACGACGCCCTGCGCGGGCTCGATCCCGGCGCCGCGCGCAAGTCGCTCGACGAGATCGTCACCCGGCTGAAGTCGCGGGGCATGGCCGTGATGCTCGCCGGAATGCTGGCGCCGCGGAACCTCGGCGCAGAGTACGTGAAGGCCTTCGACAGCATCTATCCCGATCTCGCACGCAAGCATGGCCTGTCGCTCTACCCGTTTTTCCTGGAAGGGGTCGCCGAGAGCCGGGCCTATCGCTTGCCGGACGGACTTCATCCGACGGCGGAGGGCGTTGCGTTGATCGTCCAAAAGATCCTTCCCACCGTCGAGGCGTTCCTCGCCACGGTGACGCCAAAAGCCTAGGACTTCCGGCTTTCGAGGGCTCGCCCTCTTGATCCATCCGGCGCAAGAGGGCAATCAGGGCAGGATCCCTTTCGCGGCTGGCGAATGCGAAACGCATGCTGGCCGCGGTCCCCCTGCCCGCCGGAGCCTCTCTCATGGAACGTCGTCCCCTCGGCCGCACAGGCCTGGAGGTGAGCCTCATCTGCCTGGGAACCATGACGTGGGGCCAGCAGAACACCGAAGCCGAAGGCCATCAGCAGATGGACTACGCCGTAGACCGCGGCGTGAACTTCTTCGACACGGCCGAGCTCTATTCGATCCCGCCGGGTCCGGAGACCCAGGGCTCGACCGAGCGCATCATCGGCACATGGTTCCACAGCCGGCGCAGCCGCGACAAGGTGATCCTGGCCAGCAAGGTCGTCGGGCGCACCGCGATGACCTGGTTCCGCGACGGCGCCATTCCCGGCGAACTCAACCGCACGCAGATGACGGAAGCGCTTGAGAAGAGCCTGAAGCGGCTCCAGACGGACTACATCGACCTCTACCAGCTGCACTGGCCGGACCGGGCGGTTCCTTGGGGCGCCAATCCCACGGTCTACCGGCCCAAGGATTTCACAGGACCCGAACATCCGATCGAGCAGATCCTGGATGTGCTCGGCGATTTCGTGAAATCGGGCAAGGTGCGGCACATCGGCCTCTCCAATGAGAGCGCCTGGGGCACGATGCGTTTCATCAACCAGGCCGAGACAGCCGGCCTGCCTCGCGTCGCCTCCATTCAGAATTCATACAATCTCCTGAACCGCACTTTCGAGGTCGCCTTGGCGGAGGTCGCCATGCGCGAGCAGGTCGGGCTACTCGCCTACTCGCCGCTGGCGCAGGGCGCGCTCAGCGGCAAGTACCTCAATGGGGCGCTACCGCCGGGCGCGCGCAAGACGCTGTTCAACCGGGCTCAGCGCTACGAGACCCCGGGCGCGGAGACCGCGATCACGAAGTATGTCGCGCTCGCCCGCGAATTCGGGCTCGATCCCGCGCAGATGGCGCTGGCCTTCGTCAACTCGCGGCCATTCCTGACTTCGAACATCATCGGCGCCACCACGATGGCGCAGCTCGAAGCGTGCATCGGCTCCGTCGACGTGGCGATCTGGCCGGAGCTGGAGACCCGGATCAACGAGATCCACCAGTTGCACTGCAACCCCTGTCCTTGAGCGGTAGCTGCGCGGCGATGGCGACGCGGAAACGTTAGGGCAGAGTCACGCCGGCCGCAGCCCGACCTTCACCAGCGCGTCGGACTGCCGTTGCTTCACTTCGGCGAGATCGAAATCGGCGATCGCCTGGTCGAACAGGCGATGGAAGTTCAGCTCCGCGCGGAGATGAAGGAATACGCCGCCGAGGCCGATGGCGGCGCGGTCCATGAAGACGAACTCGCGCGGCACGGTGACGGGCCCCTTCTCCTTCAGCGCCTTGTGCACGGTAAAGGCTTCCCGCCGCCCGTATTGGGCGGGGCTGACGCCGTCCGCGATGGTGCGGACGCGATCGTCGAGCAGCGGGCCATAGATGAAGCGCGCCCAGATGTTGAGCACCTCGATGAGGTCCTTCCTCAGTCCCCGGAAGCCCCACGTCTCGTAGGCATGGACGACGCGGTCGCCATCGTTCTCCAGCAGGCCCCTGTAGAGATCCACCACGCCGCCCACGAAGGACGGCGGGAAGATGCGGATGCAGCCGTAATCGAGCAGGTTGATGCCTTCCGGCGCGCCGCCTTCCGAGAACACCGTGTAATTGCCGAGGTGCGGATCGCCATGGATGACGCCGAAGCGGCTGAAGGGCGTCCACCACGCCTTGAACATCGCCGTCGCGATCCGATTGCGTTCGTCCAACGTGTGCTCCTTGAAGGAGAGCATCTTCTCGCCCTCCAGCCACTGCATGGTGAGCAGGCGCGCCGTCGACAGCTCCTTCCGGATGGCAGGTACACGAACACGGGGTTCGTCCGCCAGCATCGCGGCGTAGAGGTCCGCGTGCTTGGCCTCGCGAAGATAATCGAGCTCCTCGCGAACACGTGCGCCGATCTCCTTGGCGATCTCGCGGGTGTCGATGGCGGGGTCCATCCGGCGATGCACGGCGAAGAGAACGTCGAGCTGGCTCAGGTCGGCTTCCACGGCCGACTGCATGTCGGGGTACTGAAGCTTGCAAGCGAGGTCCTGGCCATCGAGCGCGACTGCCTTGTGCACCTGTCCCAGGGAGGCCGCGGCGGAGGAGCGCAGATCGAACGAGCCGAACTTGCGCGCCCAGTCTGCGCCGAGTTCCGCCATCATGCGGCGCTTCACGAAGGCCGGCCCCATGGGCGGGGCATCGCTCTGCAGCTTGGAGAGCTCCTCGGCATATTCCGGCGGCAGCACGTCCGGAATGGTCGCCATCAGCTGGGCGACCTTCATCAGCGGGCCCTTGAGCCCGCCCAGCGCCTGCGTCAAGGCCGCCGCGTTGGACCGGTTGGCGCCGTCCAAACCGAAGAGCCGCGCACCCGCGATCCGAGCTGCCACGCCGCCGACGTTCGCGCCGACCCGCGCATAGCGCGACATGCGGGCGGACATGCGGTTTCTCTCGTTGTCGCTCATTGCGCCCCCGATGGTGGAAGTCCGGACGGATCGCCGACCGGCATCCACCGCGAGATAGGGTGGAAACGCCGGTTTGCCAGTAGCTTCAGGCTTGGACGGACTGTGCCGAGGCGCGGCGCGCAGGCGCAGCCGCGGTATTCCTGGCAGGGCCGCGCCAGGCTTCCGCGACAAGGAGCAGGACCACCGCGCTGAACGCGGCGGCATATAGCGGCCAGTCCGTCAGGCGCGAAACGATGAAGAACACGGCGGCGAAGGTCTGCACGACGAGAAGCAGCACGAAGCTCGCCAGGGGAATTTGCGGATCGGTCAGCCGAATCGCGATGAAGGGCGCGATCATGAGGAGGTCCGCCGGCAGTACGTAGGGCAGCGACGCCAAGGTGAGCAGCGGCACGAGTTCGGCGCACTTCTCGTAGGACACGCCAATCCATTTCAGCCACACCATCGCCAGGCCGGCCGCGGCCGCGGCCACGAATTGAACGGAGAGCGCCACGTCCCTGGGGAACAGCAGCTGCCGCATGGCGGCGTACAAGGTGGGCTCCCACGACCAGAGCCCGCGCTTCTCAAGCATCGCTTCCGTCTGAGCTGGCATGCCGTCCCGCAGGAAGGCGAGCCAGGCGTCCGGCCCAAAGACGAGAACCGAAAGGCCAAGAAGGATGACCGTCGTCACAACCGCGGCCGCGATCGTGCTCCAGCGCCGCTCCAGCAGGAGGAACAGCGGGATCAGCGCCCCGAAATGCGGCTTGATCGTGAGAAAGCCGAAAAAAACGCCGGCCAGGACCGGACGCCGGGGCAGGATGGCGAGGCCTCCGATCAACAGGATCGAGGTGAGCATGGCGAGTTGGCCAAAGACCACCGTGCTCAAAAACCCGCTCGAGATCAGCAGGAAAAACCACGCGCCTGGGGAAGGCCGGAACCGGCGCGCCACGAACCAGACGTAGAGGACGATGTTGCCGAGCGTCCAGACCACGGCCGCCGCCGGGAAAGACAGCAGCCCGAGGGGCAAGGTGAGCATCAGGAAATGCAGGGGGTACGACCAGATGTGCCCCAACTCCAGCGGGAAGAACCGCCAGCGCGCCATGTTGTAGGCGTACTGGTCGAAAAGCACGGTGAGATCGCCACGCCAGTAGGACCAAGCTCCGAACCAGGTGTTCTTGAAATCGATCGGCAGACCGGGAAACCAGCCGTCCACCGGATAAGTGTCGCGCCATACAAGGCCGAAGAAGATGACGTCTCCGGCGACCGCTGCAAGGAGCAGCGCCGAACAGGCCAGAACGCGCGCCGCCGCCTTCGCCGTCATTCCAGTCGCTCGTCAGATTGCTTGTGGGTTTGTGCCCGGCAACCTAACGGCGAACTCCTAAGGATTCGGAAGCCCGTTCAGCCTAATCCTTCCAGCTCAGCGATCATACTCTCGATCAACGACAAGCCGATCTGCCAGAAGGCGGGATCGCTGGCGTTGAGCCCGAAAGGCGCGAGCAACTCGGCGTGGTGCTTCGTGCCGCCCGCCGAGAGCATTGCGAGGTACCGTTCGGCGAAGCCGTCGGAAGTCTTCTCGTAGACGCCGTAAAGCGAGTTCACGAGGCAATCGCCAAAAGCGTAGGCGTAGACGTAGAACGGCGAGTGGACGAAGTGCGGGATGTAGGCCCAATAGGTCTCGTAACCCGGTCCGAGCCGGATCGCTGGACCGAGGCTCTCGCGCTGGACCGCGAGCCAGATCTCCCCAAGCTGTTCCTTCGTCAACTCGCCGGCCGAGCGCTTGGTGTGGACCTCCCGCTCGAACGTGTAGAACGCGATCTGCCGCACGACGGTGTTGATCATGTCCTCCACCTTGGCGGCGAGCATGGCCTTGCGCGCCAGCGGGTCCGTCGTCCTGGCGAGCAGCGCGCGGAAGGTGAGCATCTCGCCGAACACGGAGGCCGTCTCGGCCAGCGTCAGCGGCGTCGGGGCCATCAGGGCGCCGTTGGGGGCCGCGAGCACCTGGTGCACGCCGTGGCCGAGTTCGTGGGCGAGGGTCATCACGTCGCGCGGCCGGCCCTGGTAGTTGAGCAACACGTAAGGATGGGCGGACGGGACGGTCGGATGCGCGAACGCGCCAGGCGCTTTGCCGGGACGCACGGGCGCATCGATCCAGCGGCCATCGAAGAAGCGCCGGGCGATGCGGGCCATCTCGGGCGAGAAGCCCGAGTAGGCGTCCAGCACCGTGTCGCGCGCCTCGGGCCACGCGATCGTGCGCTGCTCGACTTTGGGAAGCGGGGCGTTGCGGTCCCAGTGATTCAGGGCCGTCACGCCGAACCACTTCGCCTTCAGGGCGTAGTAGCGGTGCGAAAGGCGAGGATAGGCATCGCGCACGGCGGAAACGAGCGCGTTCACCACCTCCGGCTCGACCCGGTTGGAGAGATGCCGGCTGTCGGCGACATCCTCGAAGCCGCGCCAGCGGTCGGTGATCTCCTTGTCCTTGGCGAGCGTGTTGGTGATCAGCGTGAACACGCGGCCGTTGGCGCCGAGCGTCTTTCCGAGCGCCTCGGAGGCCTGCCGGCGGGTATCCTCGTCCGCGTCCTGAAGCTTGTTCAAGGTCGGTTCGAGGGTCAGTTCCTCGCCCGCCACGACGAACTTCAAAGATGAGATCGTCTCGTCGAACAGCCGGTTCCAGGCCGCGCGCCCGGTGACGGATTTCTCGTGCAGGAGTTGCTCCAGCTTGTCGTCGAGCTGGTAGGGCTTCTCCTTGCGGATATCCTCGATCCAGGGACGGAAATGGCTCAGCGGCGGCTTGCTGCACGCCGCGTCCAGTCGCTCGTCATCCAGCCGGTTGATCTCGAGCTGGAAGAACAGCAGGTCCGAGGAAGCGGCGGTGAGACGTTCTTGCGCATCCCCGTAGAACTTGGCGCGCTGGGGGTCCGTGGTGTCGCCTGCATATACAAGGCCGGCGAAGGAGATGATGCGGCCCAGCGAATCTTCGAGCGCCTCATAGCGCCTGATGGCGGCATGCAGCGCCAGCTCGGGGTTCTCGCCGTCCAGCAGGCCCTGCAACGTGCCACGGTAGGCCTGCGCGAACGATTTGCATTCCTCTTCAGCAGCTTCGAGATCCCGCGCGAAGTCCGGCGAGTCCATGCCGGGATAGAGGTCGGCGAGATCCCACTCGGGCAGCGAACCGAGCGCGTCGGCGCTTCCCTTGCCGGCGAGGCCGGCCAGAGCCTTGGCGACGTTCGAACGATAGGGCATGGGAACCACCGGAATTTCGAGCAGGGGAGCGGGCAGAGACGCACTGCGCGTCGCTGTTGCAGATATCGGCGAGAGCACGCCCGGGATCAATGGCGCGGAAGCGTCAAAACGATGGGTCGACGATGCACCCGTGGGGCGTTGCATCGCAGAGACAACTCGGGGTGGCGAAATGGCCTGCCTCGGCATTCACATTAAAGGCTCGTTTACCCGCTGCCCCCACCATTTGCCCCGAAACGGCACAGGCCGGTGAGTCGGGACTTCATGAACACCACCATTCTTCTCGTCGACGATGACCCTGTTCAGCGCCGCCTCCTTGAAAGCATGATCAACCGCCTCGGCTATACCGCCGTGGTCGCCGACAGTGGCGAAGGAGCGCTGTCGCTCCTGGCGGCCTCCGGTGACACGATCGACCTCATGGTGCTCGATCTCGTGATGCCCGACCTCGACGGCATGGGCGTGCTCGGGCGGCTGCGGGGGATGGCGAACGCTCCTCCGGTGATCGTCCAGACGGCAAACGGCTCGATCGAGACAGTCATCTCCGCGATGCGCGCGGGCGCTGCAGACTTCGTGGTGAAACCGGTCGGCGCCGAGCGGCTCGCGGTCTCGATCAAGAACGCGTTGCGGACCGATGCGCTCGAAGACGAGATCCGCCGCATCAACCGGCACGTCAGCAACACCGTGGGCTTCCGAGACCTCGTGACACGCAGCCCGGAGATGGAGCGCGTCATCCGCCTCGGCGAAAGAGCCGCCAAGTCGACAATTCCTGTGCTCATCGAGGGCGAGTCCGGCGTCGGCAAGGAGTTGCTGGCCCGCGCCATCCAGGGCGCCTCTGACAGGCGTGGTAAGCCGTTCGTCACCGTGAACTGCGGAGCGATCCCCGACAATCTCGTGGAATCCATCCTGTTCGGGCACGAAAAGGGCTCCTTCACGGGAGCCACCGAGCGCCACGTCGGCAAGTTCGTGGAGGCCCACGGCGGCACGCTGTTCCTCGATGAAGTCGGCGAGTTGCCTCTGGACGCGCAGGTAAAGCTGCTGCGCGCGATCCAGGAGGGCGAGGTTGATCCGGTCGGCGCGCGCAAGTCCGTGAAGGTCGACATCCGCCTTGTATCGGCGACGAACCAAAATCTAATTGAGGCCGTCAAGCAGGGCCGCTTCCGCGAGGACCTGTTCTATCGGCTCAACGTGTTCCCCATCACCATTCCGCCGCTCCGTTCGCGGCGCGAGGATATCCCCGACATCGCCCGCCGCTTCGTCGCCCGCTTCGCGGCGGAAGAGGGCAAGCGCATCCGCGGCATGACGGCGGAAGCCTCCGCCCTGCTTTCGAGCTACGCCTGGCCCGGCAATGTGCGTCAGCTGGAGAACGCCGTGTTCCGGGCCGTCGTGCTCGCGGATCGCGACGAGCTCGGCGCGGAAGAATTTCCGCAGATCGCCGCCCAGGTGAGCGGGTTCGAAGTGCGCTTGCCGCCCCTGCCCGCACCAATGCTGCTCGCCGACCACGAGCCAGAAAAAATGCGTGAGATTCCGGCGGACTTGCTGCGGCGGGATCCCACCATGCTCAGGCTGATCGACGAAAAGGGCGACGTCCGCACGCTGGCCGACATCGAGGAGCATGCGATCCGTTTCGCGCTGGATCACTATCGGAGCCACATGACCGAGATGGCGAAGAAACTCGGGATTGGACGCTCGACGCTCTATCGCAAGCTCAAGGAGCTCGGCCTGGGCGACGAAAGCACGGACGACGCTGACGCCGCCTGAGCCGCTGGGACGCATTTACGAAACACTGACAGCCAAAACACGCGTCAGCCGCATTTGACGCAGCCCCGCCATCCGACCGCCGCTTGTCATGATGATAACCGTCGTGTCGACTGTTCCCGCTCAGCACAAGGTTTGATTCACATGGGTTCGAGCGTTTGGCTTTCCCGCCTGCGGGCGTTGTCGTCGGGCGCGTCGCTGGTGCTCCTCGCGACTGTCGCCGGCGCTGGGTGCGTGCGGGCTGAAGACAGTCTTGCGTCGGTGGACCTGAAAAGCTCGATTTCGGCGGAGTCTTCACCGGCCTTCGTGATACCGCTGCCAGACGACGTTCCCGACGGGGACGCCGCGGTGAACCTGACGGCCGGACCGGCAGCCGATACGACCACGGTCGCGGCTCAGGCGGATCCTGCGCCGCTCGTCGTGGACATCCCGCCGCCGGACCTGCCGCCCGTCGAGGTCGTGATCGACGTTCCGGCCGCCCCGGCTGCGGTGGTGGCCATGCCCGAGCCGCCCGAGGACACGCCCATCCCGCTGATCGCGTCCACCGCCGCGGGAAGCCTAACCGACAGCGTCGCCGCGGTTCTGGAGAAGCGGCTGGAGGGCGAAGGAGCCGCTCCGTTGCCGTCGGGCAAACTGGGCAAGCGGGATCGCGCGCTTCTGGCGCAGTTCTACCAGGGGCGAGCCTTCAAGCCTCTCTTCATTGGCGAGAACGGGCTGAACGAGCAGGGCCGCGGTGTCGTCCAGCAAGTCTCAAAGGCCGAACTCGACGGCCTCGATCCCGCCGCCTATGCCCTGCCTCACCTTTCGGGAGCTCCTGCCGAACTGACGCCCGAACGCCTGGCGGACGGCGAGCTGGCGCTCGCGGTCGCGGCTTTCGACTACGCGCGCGACGCAAGGGGCGGCCGTATCGACCCGACCCGCCTGTCCAGCCTGATGACGCCGGATATGGAGTTGCCGAAGGCCGGCGATGTACTCGAAGCGCTGGCAGATGCTCCCGACTCCGCCGCTGTCCTGGCCGGCTACCAGCCCCGGCATGCAGGCTATCGCGCCCTGCGCGAAAAGCTGGCGGAACTTCGGGAGAGCACCGGCGCACTGTCGTCGAAGGTCGTCGTCCCGGACGGCCGTCCCCTGCGGATCGGTATGAGCGACGCGCGCGTGCCCGCCTTGCGCGCCCGCCTCGGCGTACCGGCGCAAGCGGACGACGTGTTCGATGAAACCCTTTCCGACGCGCTCGCCGCCTGGCAGAAGCAGGAGGGCCTGCGGCCCACCGGCAGGCTGGAACGCGGCATGGCCGTGGCCTTGAACGGCCGGACTGCGTCTTCCGCGCCGATCGCCGACATCGTGGCGAACATGGAGCGCTGGCGCTGGCTGCCGCAGGATCTCGGCGGCCGGCACATCGAGGTGAACCTGCCGGAATACACGCTCCGCGTCGTCGATAACGGCAAGGTGATCCATCAGGCCCGCGTCATCGTGGGCAAGCCGGAGACGCCGACCCCCATCTTCTCCAACCGGATGCAGATGGTGATCGTAAATCCCTATTGGCACATCCCGCCCTCGATCATGAAGAACGAGATCCTGCCGAAGCTGGCTGCGGACCCGAACTACGCGACGGATCGGGGCTACGAGGTCGTGTACCGCGGCAACTCCATTTCGGTGCGGCAGCCGCCGGGCGAGCGCAATGCGCTGGGCTTCATCAAGTTCCTGTTCCCGAACCAGCACTCGGTCTACCTGCACGACACGCCGACACGCGGCCTCTTCGCCCGCCAGGAGCGCGCCTTCAGCCATGGCTGCGTGCGCGTCGACCAACCCTTCAGGCTCGGTGAAATCGTCCTCGGCGCGGACGGCTATGACGAGCAACGCCTGCGCAAGATGATCGGATCGGGGGAGCGGACGATCAAGCTCAAGCAGGAGCTTCCCATCCACCTCACCTATTTCACGCTCTTCGTGGATGAGGCAGGCCGCCTGCAGCGGCGGGAGGATATCTACGGCTATGACGCCAAGGTGAGGACCGCGCTCGGCATCCATCGCGACGGATCGAGCTACGCCCAATTGCGGTGAGGGGCTCCGGCGCAGACCAGTTGAAAGCGCCGGACCCAATCCCTTTTTCGCCACCATTTGCGCATAATCCGCAGGAAAGGCACTGCGCGGGCGCGCGCATGGCGGGGGGAATAACGTGCCATTAACGCTTTTCAGCAACGGTCTGTTGAGCTTAATCTCGCGGCGGTCGTCGCGGTCCGTTCATTCGATTCACCGAACGAGCTGAATCTTGCAGCCGAGTTCCCAGCGTCCCTCCAAGCCGACAACCGCCCACGCACCGTTCCTGCGATGCTCCTTGAAGCGTCTGGGATCCGGCTTCATCGCCGGGGCGATCGTGCTGGGCGCGACAGGGGATGTCGGCAATGCGGTGGCCAATGGCGAGACCCGCACGCTCGAGATCTATCACACGCACACCAAGGAAAGCGCGTCGATCACCTACAAGCGCGGCGGTCAGTTCGACAAGGCGGCTCTCGACAAGCTCAACTGGATCCTGCGCGACTGGCGACGCGACGAGCCCATCGACATGGACCCGCGCCTGTTCGACATCGTCTGGGAGGTGCGCAAGGAAGTGGGCTCGAACGAGCCGCTGAACATTGTCTCGGCCTACCGTGCGCCAGAGACGAACGCCATGCTGCGCCATCGCTCCCGCGCGGTGGCCAAGAACTCCCAGCACATGCTGGGCAAGGCGATGGACTTCTTCCTGCCGGACGTCTCGATGTCCGACGTCCGCGAGATCGGGCTGCGGCTGCAGCGCGGTGGCGTGGGCTATTATCCCACCTCGTTCAATCCTTTCGTGCATCTCGACGCCGGCAGCGTGCGGCACTGGCCACGCATGACGCGCGACCAACTCACACGGCTCTTCCCCGACGGCAAGACGGTGCACATTCCATCCGACGGCAAGCCGATGCCCCGTTTCGACGAGGCCTACGCCGAGATCGAGGCCCGTGGCGGAAGCGTGTCGGCCTACGCCTCGGCGGGCGACGACGACCGGCCCGGCTTCTTCTCGAACACGCGAGGCAAGAGCTTCTTCGCCGCGCTGTTCGGCAGCGGGGAGGATGACGAGGCGGAACTCGCGAACGCCAAGGGCGGCCGCCGCGTGGCGGGAAGGCCCCCTGCCCGCGGCACGACGGTGGCGGCCTACGCGCCGCAGGCGGCGGATGACGGCCGCGTGGTCCGTGACACGGGCGTAGGCCAGATCCCATCGGCGACGACCCGCCGCTTCGACCAGCAGGTGGTGCGCCCGACGCCACAGCCCGACGGAGCGGAGGCGCAGCCCGCCGCCACGGCGTCCGCGTCTGCTCCCGCCACAGCGCCCCTCCCCGCTCCGGCGCCCGCCGCGCCTGTGCTCGCGGACGTGCCCCTCCCCGTGCAGCGTCCGACGACTTTCGCCGCTCTCCAGCCGCCGCCGGCCGCGCCGCAAGCGGCTGCCGGGCCCCAGATGGTGTGGCAGCAAGGCCCGTCTGGGGTGGAGACGGCTGCCGAGCCCGTGCAATTCGCCAAGGTGCCGCTGCCGCTCGCCCGCCCGGGCGATCTCGCCCAGATCCTGGGAACCGGCTTCGCAAACGTGCCGCTGCCTCCGGCCCGGCCCATCCAGGTCGCTTCCATCAACGGAATGGCGCCGTCGTCTTACGCCCCGCCTACCGTCGCCGCAGCTCCGGCGCTACCGCCCGTTCTTTCGGGCAATGCGGTGATCTCGGCCCCGCGCTCCGTGGCACGCGAGGCGGAAGGCGGCCTGACGACGGGGACGTTCGATAAATCGGGCCTGAACGCGCTGTTCCAGACAGCCTCTCTCGCTCCGGCCGCCAAGGGTCAGTCATCTGTGACGACGACCCGGACCAAGGCTGCGGAGCGCGAACTCACCGGCGTTACGGCGAAGCCGACCACCACGATCGCGCTCGGCTTCAGCGATCGCCCCGTCGACGACCTGCATGTCGACCATTTCACGGGGCCGGCCGTGAAGGCGGTCCCCGTCGCGGTTTTCGCGAAGCGCTGAGCGCCGCGGCTTTCAGGCCAGCGCCGGCAAACTGCCCCGAGGGGCTCAGCCCATGCCAAGGGCTTCGAGGTAGAGTTCCATGATGGCCTCTTCCTCTTTCCGCTCGGCGTGGTCCTTTTTCCGCAGGGCGACGATCTTGCGGATGATCTTGGTGTCGAAGCCGGTGCCCTTGGCCTCGCCGTAGACGTCCTTGATGTCGTCGGAGAGGGCCTTCTTCTCCTCCTCCAGGCGTTCGATGCGCTCGATGAAAGCCTTGAGCTGGTCAGCCGCGATGGAGGACGGGTTGCTGTCCATGGTGAGTGGCCTCGTCATGTTGGAATCGGACAGCAGGGTGTCGGGGAAGACGGAGGCAGGGTCAAGGCCCCGCCCATCCGGGAGAGCCCTGCCTGTGGATGGCGGGGATGACTAGCCGCCATGCTGCCCGCCCCGTCGAATCGGGCCCGGGGGCGCCTCGGCTGGCGAGAGCGTTCCGACTTAGACGAAAGCCGCTCGCCGCCGGGTCGCGGTGCGCGTGGGATGCTGCTCGATCCGGTGCTGGGCGGGGTCCGCGAGGATCGGGCGCAGCACGCGGGCGAGCCGCTCGCCCCAGGCCGCCGCCCCCTGTGGAGTGGCGATGAGATCTTGCCGGACTTCGATGAGCACGTTGGAGAGACCGCGGCGTGTCGCATGCCGGTTCATGGTGTCGCCCGCGAGTGCGCCGTCATAGGGCTCGTTGTCGCCCACGACGATGTCGCCCTCCGCTTCGAGAGCGGCCAGCAGGGGCCGGGGCAAGCGGGGGTCGCTGTCCCAGAGAACGGTGACGTGCCAGGGCCGCGCGACGCCTTTCCAGAACGGCGTGAACGAATGCATCGATACGATGGCAGGCGGCGCGCCCCCGGCCAGGGCGGCTTCCACGGCCTGTCCGACTGCCCTGTCATAGGGCCGGTAGAAGCGAGCGAGACGTCTCTCGACTTCGTCCGAATCGGCCGTCCTGTTACCGGGAACGATCGCCCCGTCAGAGAGCTTCATCACGAGCGTCGGATCGTCTGGGCCGCGATTGGGGTCGATGAGCAGCCGCGAGAAGGTGCTCAGCACCGCGGGTGCGCCAAGCGCCCGGGCGAGGGTGCGGGTCACCATCGCGGCGCCGATATCGTAGGCGATGTGCCGCTCGAGTTCCTGCGGTGACATGCCCAGCGCCTGGAATTCATCGGGGATGGCGTTCGAGGCATGGTCGCAGAGGACGAGCACGCCTCCGGTTGGATCGCCTTCGATCAGTTCGACGGGGGCTTCGAGAGGATCGGAAGACGGCATGCGGCGTGAGGTCTGGGCAACTGCGGGATGACGGCGCGGGCAGCCGGGCGGAACGTCACGATAGTGACGTGGAGATCGTTCTGCCATAGGAAGAGGCGGAAGCTTCGCCAAAAGTTGCATGGGCCGGGCTGGTGGCGCGATGGGGGTTGGAACGTTGGATCTGGCGGAGAAGAGAATTCTGCTGAGGCGCATCTTCGACGCCGCCGTGGCTGCCGCCCACCCTTCGACGTGCCTGCCCCTGCATTTGCCCTCGCCACCCGCTGGGGGCCGGATCATCATCCTGGCGGCCGGCAAGGCGGCAGGCAGCATGACGGCGGCGGCGGAGCGCTTCTATCTCGACCAGCACGGGGTCGATCCCGCGCGCATCTCCGGGATCGCCGTCGCACGGATAGGGTACGGCGAGCCGACCAGGGTTGTTGAGATGGTGGAGGCCGGGCACCCGGTTCCGGACGCCGCCGGCCTCGCCGCCGCACGCCGCGCGCTCGATCTGGCGCACGGCGCGACCGAAAACGATCTTGTGCTCGTGCTGATCTCGGGCGGCGGATCGGCCAACTGGATTGCGCCGGCCGGCGGGCTGACGCTTCAGGAAAAGCAGCAGATCACCCGGGCGCTGCTGCGCTCGGGCGCGTCCATCGGCGAGATCAACACGTTGCGCAAGCGCCTGTCCCTGATCAAGGGCGGACGCCTCGCCCGAGCGGCCTACCCCGGGCGTCTGGTGACGCTTGCGATCTCCGACGTGCCGCACGACGACCCTTCGACGATCGCGTCCGGCCCCACCGTTCCCGACCCGACGACCATGGCTGAAGCACGCGCCATTGTGGCCAAGTACCGGCTCGATCTGCCGCCCAGCGCCACGGCGTTGCTCGCCGATGACGCGGCTGAAACACCGAAGCCGGGCGACGAGGCTTTCCTGCGTTCCGAGTTCGTGATCGTGTCCAAGCCCGCGCAGGCGTTGGACGCCGCCGTCGGCGTTGCACTGCAGGCCGGGTACGAGCCCATCGTGCTAGGGGCCGACCTCGAGGGCGAGGCTCGGACAGTCGCGCAGGATCATGCTCGCCGCGCCCTTGAGCTGCTGCATGAGGGCCGCCGCGCTGCGATTCTTTCTGGAGGTGAGCTCACGGTCACGATGACTGGAAACGGACGGGGCGGCCCGAACCAGGAGTATGCGTTGTCGCTCGCAATAGCGCTGGACGGACGCAGCGGCATCGCTGCAATCGCCGGCGATACCGACGGTACGGATGGTGGCGGGGGCAGTCCCGAGGATCCCGCGGGGGCTCTCGTGGATGAGACGACGCTGTTGCGGGCCGTGGCGCTCGGCCTCGATCCCGCGGCTTTCCTCGCCACCAACGATTCGACAGGCTTCTTCGAGCGGCTGGGCGATCTGCTTACGCCGGGCCCGACCAACACCAATGTCAACGACCTCCGGGCGGTTCTCGTTGAGTGAATTCATGAATCGCGCTCGCCAAATCGCCGTATTTTCGCAACAGTGGGACGAGGCTGGTTCCAGGCGCCTCTCCAGGTTCCAACCGCCGATTGCAAGTGATCTGCCCCGATGATCCGCCCCGCCCTCGCTCTTGTCGCCGCATCCGCCTGCCTGTGGCCGGCATCCGCCTGGGCCGACCTGCGCCTCTGCAACATGACGCAGAGCCGGGTCGGCGTGGCGCTGGGCTATCGTGACGCGCAGGGCTGGCAATCGGAAGGCTGGTGGAACCTGAAGCCCAACGAATGCGAGACGATGCTGAAAGGGCCGCTGGCGGCCCGCTTTTACTACGTCTACGCACAGGACTACGATCGCGGCGGCGAGTGGGGCGGCAAGACATACATGTGCAGCCGCGACAAGGAGTTCACCATTCGCGGGACCGAGGATTGCCTCGCCCGCGGTTTTGACCGGTCAGGTTATTTCGAGATCGACACCGGCGAGCAGAAGAGCTGGACGGTCCAGTTGACGGACAACGCGCGCCCTGCGCCCCGGGCACCATGACCGTGTTTCAACCCAGCGCCATTCACCCCTACCCTTCGAGGACATGATGAGACGCCTGCGCCGAGTGAAGATCCTGGCGACGCTGGGACCGGCCTCCTCCGACCAGGCCACGATCGCGCGCCTGTTCGAGGCGGGCGCCGACGTGTTCCGGATCAACATGTCCCACTCCACGCACGACATGATGCGCGAACGAGTCGCGACCATCCGCGCCGTCGAGAAGCAATTTGGCCGCCCCATCGGGATCCTCGTCGACCTGCAAGGCCCCAAACTCAGGGTCGACACCTTCAAGGACGGGTCGGTGATGCTGGAAAAAGGCCAGAGCTTTGTGCTGGATTCCAGCAAGACGCCCGGCGACAGCACGCGCGTGCACCTGCCGCATCCCGAAATCCTGCGGGCGCTCGAGCCTGGCCACAGCATCCTCATCGACGACGGCAAGATCCGACTCGTGGTCACGGAAGCGACCCCGAAGCGGGCCGTGACCCTCGTGGACGTGCCGGGAAAGATTTCCAACCGGAAGGGCGTGAGCCTTCCTGACACCGAGATTCCCGTCTCCGCCATGACGCCGAAGGACCGCTCGGATTTGGAAGCCGCGCTCGATGCTGGCATCGATTGGGTGGCGCTCTCCTTCGTGCAGCGTCCCGAGGACGTGGCCGAGGTGCGCAAGACCGCGGCCGGCCGCGCGCTGGTGATGTCGAAGATCGAGAAGCCGCAGGCCATCACCCGGCTGGAAGAGATCATGGAGATCTCAGACGCTCTGATGGTGGCGCGTGGCGACCTCGGCGTGGAGATGCCGCTCGAGAAGGTGCCGGGGCTGCAGAAACGCATCACCCGCCTCGCCCGCCGCCACGGCAAGCCTGTGGTCGTCGCCACGCAGATGCTGGAATCGATGATCACTTCCCCGGTCCCGACGCGCGCGGAAGTGTCCGACGTCGCGACCGCCGTTTTCGAGGGCGCCGACGCTGTGATGCTATCGGCCGAGTCGGCGGCCGGGCAGTTCCCCTTCGAAGCCGTCTCGACGATGAACCGCATCGCCGAGGAGGTGGAGGGTGATCCGCTCTACCGCTCGATCATCACGGCGCAGCGCTTCACGCCCGAACCGACGGGCGCGGACGCCATCGCAGTCGCCACGCGCGACGTAGCCGAGACGCTGGATCTGCGCGCTATCGTGGCCTGGACATCCTCCGGCTCCACCGGCCTGCGCATCGCCCGCGAGCGGCCGCAATCGCCCGTGCTGGCGATCACCCCCAACGTCGCGACTGCCCGCCGGCTGGCGCTCGCGTGGGGCGTCCACGCCGTGGTGGCGGAAGACGCCAAGGACGTCGACGACATGGCCGAGCGTGCCTGCCGCCAGGCCTATGAAGAGGGCTTCGCGGGAGTGGGACAGCGCATCATCATCGTGGCCGGCGTCCCTTTCGGCACGCCGGGCGCGACGAACATGGTGCGGATCGCTTTCCTAAGGTCGGAGCATCAGGGCTGAGGCATCGCTCGTCTCAGCCTCCGGCGTTGCGAACGTGGCAAGGCAATTCAGAGGGTCGGCCAAAGGAGCAGAGCGAGACTCATGCCCGGCGCCTGGGTAGCCACATCGTCACGCTCCTGGCTATGACGGCGACGTCAAAGCCCCCCCAAAGCTGCCTGATACGCAGAGCGGCAGGCTCAAATATCTCGGCCTTCCATCTCCGGCGCCAACTTCTCGACAGTGGATTTGAGCTCGTCGAGGAAAGGGTTCACTGCAAGAGCCTTCTTGAAGGCGTCGTAGGCGCGCTTGGTGTCGCCTGTGCTTTGCAGGATGACGCCCAGTCCGGCGAGAGCGCCGTAGTGGCGGGGCTCGCGGGCGAGCACTTCCTCGATGTCGGCCATCGAGCGGGTGTTGTCGCCCATCATAAAGAAGACTGTCGCCCGCTTGTTCCAAGCCTCGGCCCATTCCGGCCTCAGCGCGATGACCCGGTCGAGCAATTCTATGGCGAGAGGCTGGTCATCGGCCTTCACAGCGTCGAGGGCGCGGCTCATCAGCAAGTCGGCCGTATCGCTTCCGGAGCGCATCCAACGCCGTTCGATTGTGGCGACGAGACCTTTGGCTTCCGATTCGTCCTTGGTGCTCGCCAACCGCTCGAACAGTTCGTCCGTCGTGGCGGCGCGCGGCGTCGCAGGTGGTTTGTTGGAAGGACGCGCGGCAGGTGCTTTGGCATCCGGCGGGCCCGACGCGGGCGGTCTGGCCGGGGCCGGCGGATCGCCCGGCGTAGCGTTCTGGGCCCAAGTCGCTGGCGATGCTGCCGAGAACATGAAGGCCGCTAAAACGGCCGTGAGAACCGTGCTGTGCGCGCGCATGCCGTTATTCTAGGGCGCGGGCAGGAGGTGTCAAAGGTCTCAGAAAAGCAGCGTGCGGTTCATGGGCCGGCTATCGAAACGAAATGAAAACGGGGCGCAAGCGCCCCGTTTCGAGTCGATAGTGTGGAACGCGCCGGAGGGCGCGAGCCAATCAGCCCTGCCGCGCCTTGTAGCGCTTCTGGGTCTTGTTGATGATGTACACGCGGCCCTTACGGCGCACGATCTGGTTGTCGCGGTGGCGCTCGCGCAGCGACTTGAGAGAGTTGCGGATCTTCATCGGTCCAGTCTCACTTGCAGGCGGCCGCGCGGAACGACCTCTCGAAAAGGTATCCGGCGCGCGAGACCCAGGATGAGAGATGGGTTGCGCGCCGGGAAGTGGAGCGTGTAGCGGGAAACGCTACGGAGTGCAAGACGCGCGAGGCGAATTCTCAACCGTCATCGCGAGGAGCGGAGCGAAGCGGCGACCCAGAGGCAGAGCGCAAGCTGCGATGGGGAGCCACGCGCCGACCTCCTGGGTCGCTTCGCTCGCAATGACGCTGCTAGAGCTCGCCCTTCAGAGCCTGCTCGAACAGCTTGCGGGCGCTCGCCTTGTTCAGCGGCACAGGGTTGCCGCCCGCCGTTGGATCCTCGGGAGCCATGGTCGACATCAGATCGAACTTAGCGTCGTCAACGCCGAGACCCGTCAGCGTGTGAGGCACCCCGAGGGCCTCGCGCAGCGCCAGGATGCGTTCGAGGAACGCTGTGAAGCTGGGCTTCAAACCGAGATAGGCGGAGAGCCGCTCGATCTTGGGCTCGATGGCTGCTCGGTTGTAGACGAGCACGTAGGGCATGAAGACGGCGTTGGTCAGGCCGTGATGCGTGTCGTAAAGAGCTCCCACCGGGTGGGAAAGAGCGTGGATCGCGCCCAGGCCCTTTTGGAAGGCCGTGGCGCCCATGGCGGCGGCCGACATCATGTGGCCGCGCGCCTCGATGTCGGTTCCGTCGCGGTAGGCCTTTTCGAGATTCTCATGGACGAGGCGCATGCCCTCCACCGCGATGCCGTCACCCATCGGGTGATAGAAGGTGGATGAATAAGCCTCCAGGCAGTGCGCCAGCGCGTCCATGCCGGTCCCGGCCGTGATCTTGGGCGGCATGCCGACCGTGAGCTCGGGATCGCACAGCGTCACCTTGGGCATCATGCCGGGGTGGAAGATCACCTTCTTGGTGTGCGTCGTCTCTTGCGTGATGACGCCGGCGCGGCCCACTTCGGAGCCGGTCCCAGCCGTGGTGGGAACGGCGACCACTGGCGCGATGCCGGCAGGGTCGGCGCGCGTCCACCAGTCGCCGACGTCCTCGAAGTCCCACATCGGCCGGTTCTGGCCAGCCATGAAGGCGATGACCTTGCCCGCGTCCAGCGCCGAGCCGCCGCCGAAGGCGACGACGCCGTCGTGCCGGCCGGCCTTCAGCACCTCGAGCCCGGCATAGACGTTGCTCTCCACCGGGTTCGGCTTCACCTGCGAGAACATGTCCGCGCCGAGCCCGGCGGCCTTCAGGCTCTCCACCGCCTTCAGCGTCATCGGCTGCGTGGCGAGGAATGGGTCCGTCACCAGCAGCGGGCGCTTCATGCCCACCGTGGCGCAGATCTTGGCGAGTTCAGAGACGCGCCCCGCGCCGAAACGCACGGAGGTGGGGTAATTCCAGTTGGCGGAGTAGGACATGAGATGATCCCGTCTGGCAGGGGGTGAGCGGAGTGGGCGCGAGGGTCAGCCCAGCCGGCGCAGGTGGAAGCTCTTGGGGCGCGTCAGCGCCTCGTAGCCGAGTTGAGAGAGGCTTGCGCCGCGGCCGGTGTCCTTGACGCCGGTCCAGGCGAGGCCGGGGTCGAGATAGTCGCAACGGTTCATGAACACCGTGCCGGTCTCCAGCTCCTGCCCGATCCGCTCTGCGGCCTCTTCGTCCTGCGTCCAGATGGCCGCGGTGAGGCCGTAGGGGCTGTCGTTCATCAGCCGAACGGCCTCCTCGTCGCCGGATACCTTCATGATGCCGACCACGGGCCCGAAGTTCTCCTCCACCATGACGGTCATGGAGTGGTCGACGTCCGTCAGGATCTGCGGCATGAGGTACGTCCCGTGCCCCTTGTCGGCAGGGAAGAGACTGTGATGCAGGTGCGCCGTCGCTCCTTGCCTCACCGCCTCGGCCACCTGCCTGCGCACCACGGCCGCGCCCTTGGCGGTCGCCATGGGCCCGAGCGTCGTCGCCTCATGCAGCGGATCGCCCAGCACGTATGTTTTCGTCAGCGCCACGGCGGCATCGACGAAGCGGTCGTAGAGGCTTTCGTGCACATAGATGCGCTCGATGCCGCAGCAGCACTGGCCGGAATTGAAGAACGCGCCATCGACGAGGTTCTCCACCGCGTGATCGAAATTCGCGTCAGCGCGGACAAAAGCGGGATCCTTGCCGCCCAGTTCCAAGCCGACGGAGGTGAACGTGCCCGCCGCCGCCCGCTCGATGGCGCGCCCGCCTGCGACCGAGCCAGTGAAGTTCACGTGGTCGACGGAGCCGGAGGACAGCATTCGCGCCGTATCGTTATGGGTGAGCGCCAGGTTCACGAAGAGGCCAGCGGGTAGGTCCGCCGCCTCCATGGCCTTGGCGAAGCGCTCGCCGACCAGCAGCGTCTGCGCCGCCGCCTTCAGGATCACGGCGTTGCCCGCCACGAGCGCCGGCACCACGGAATTGACCGCCGTAAGGTAGGGGTAGTTCCACGGCGCGATCACCATCACGACGCCGAGCGGCGCACGTTCCACCCGTCGCGTCAGGCCGTCCTTGGCTGCCGGAAACAGTGGCGCGAGAGACTCATCGGCAATGGCAAGCATGCCGCGCACGCGCTCCTCGAACGGCTTGAACTCGCCGCCGAAGCGGACGGGCCGGCCCATCTGGATCGCCAGCTCAGGCACCGCCTCCTGGTTCATGGCCAGCATTGCGGCCAGAAACGCCTCCATCTTGGCGACGCGCTGCGCCAGCGGAACCCTCGCCCACACGGCCTGCGCCCGGCGCGCCTGCGTCAACGCGACATCGATCGCCTCGGGCGTCGCGGAGGCGCGGCGGGCGACCTCGCGCCCGTCGATGGGAGAGGTGCAGACGATGTCGGTCATGGCGGCGGTCCCTGCGGCTATCACGGATGTCATCCCCGGCGGACTGCGCAGCCGGCCGGGAAGGGGACCCGGGTGACTGGGTCCGGAGAAAATTCTGGGCCCCCTCCCCTCCGCCGTTCCACGGCTCCAGCCCGGGACGGCAAGGGTGGTTTCCCTGTCCTCTCCCTAGATGATTTCGAAGTACCGCTCCATCTCCCAATCGGTGATGGCTTTGCGGAATTCGCGTTCCTCCCATTCGCGGGTCGCGGCGTAGTGCTCCACGAAGGGTTCGCCGAACAGGCTTTTGGCGGCCTTGGAAGCCTTAAGCTTCTGCGCGGCTTCCCAAAGCGTGCGCGGTAGGGCGCGGCCGCGGGGCATCTTCACTTCGTAGGCGTTGCCCTGGATGGGATCGCCGGGCTCGATACGGTTCTCGATGCCCCATAGGCCGGAGCCGATCGCGGCGGAGAGCGCGAGGTAGGGGTTGATGTCTGCGGCGGCGATCCGGTACTCTACGCGTTGCGACTTCGGCGAGCCCTCGATGACTCTGAGCGCCGTCGTGCGGTTCTCCACGCCCCAGGCCGCGTCGGTGGGAGCCCAGAAGCCTGGGATCAGCCGCGTGTAGCTGTTCACGGTGCAGGCGACCATCGCCAGCAACTCGGGCATCAGGGCCTGCTGGCCGCCGACATACCAGCGCATGACGTCGGACATCGAATGCGGCTTGGAGGCGTCGTGGAACGCCGACTTACCGGTTTTGGACTCCTGCAGCGAGGTGTGGAGATGGCCGGACTGGCCGGGCCAGTCGCGCGACCACTTGGCCATGAAGGTCGCCATCCAGCCGCGACGCTGGGCGAGCACCTTGGTGTAGGTCTTGAACAGGGCCGCCTTGTCGGCGGCGGACAGCGCCTCGTCGACGCGGATGGCGGCTTCGAGCACGCCAGGGCCGGTCTCGGTATGGAGCCCCTCGATCTCGAAATTCATGGTGCGGCCGAGATCGAGCAGATCGCGGTAGAAATCTGCGTGGACCGAGGAGCGCAGCATCGAGTAGCCGTAGAAGCCCGGCGTGATGCTGCGCATGCCCTTGTAGCGCTTCTCGCGCACGGAATGCGGCGTCTCCTCGAAGAGGAAGAATTCGAACTCGGCCGCGGCGCTCACGGAATAGCCCATGGACTTCGCCCGGTCGAGCACGCGGCGCAGCGTGCCGCGCGGGCAGACGCCCTCCCATTTGCCGTCGAACTCGCCGATGAAGAGCGGCAGGTCGTTCTCGAAGGGGATCAGCCGCATGGTCTGCGGAAGCAGGCGAATGGAGGCGTCGGGATAGGCTGTGTGCCAGCCCGTGACCTTCACGTTATCGTAGAGCTGGTCGTTCGAGTCCCAGCCGACCACCACATCGCAGAAGCCGAAACCCTTTTCGACAGCGCTCTCGAACTTGTCGCGGTTCATGTATTTGCCGCGGAACACGCCATCGATGTCGAACACACCCACACGCACGAAAGGCAGGTCGCGCTCGCGGACATAGGCGATGGCGTCCGCCGGGGACGTGATGGCGTGGCTCTGGTGCATGGTGTCCTCGAAAAAGGAAGGGACGCGGGCGATCGCCGCCCGCGCCGCATTCAGGTGCTGCGTAGTCTAGGCGGCGATCAAGCGCCCTTTTCTCCCACAGCCGCCTCGGCCTTTGCAATTTCGGACTGGCGGCTGGCGATCATGTCCCCGATGGGGGGGCCCCGGAACCGCTTGCGCTCGAAGCCGAACCAGACGACCGCGGTGATGACGAGGAAGCCAACCGTGATCTCAAGCGCCCAATCGTTTGGCGGCTGCACGCCCAAATAGAAGATCAGGGCCATCGCAGCGATGGACAGCACCGCAAAAAGCTTGAACACGCCTCCACCGAGGTCCCAAGGACCCATCCTGTCCCACTTCGGCGTGCCGTGCGCGAAGAGGCCGAGCGCTATCGGCACGGTGAAGGAGAGGAACAGGAAGATCACCGTGCAGGACACGACGATCGTGTAGGCGCTGGAGCCAGCAATGGAGATGACCGAGGTGCCCCAGACAAAGAGAACGGAGAGAATCGCCGCCGTCCAGATCGCGGCGACGGGCGTCCGATGGGCGGGGCTCACCGAGGACAGCGCCTTGGAGCCGGGCAGGCCGCCGTCTCGCGCGAAGGCGAAGATCATGCGCGAGCACGACGTCACGGTCGCGAGGCCGCAAAGCCACTGCGACACGAATATCGCGGCGTAGAGCGCCTTCGCGACGACCGGGTTCACCTTGGCGTCGATGGCCCAGAAGAAAACATTCCAGCCCTGCTTGGCGGCCTCGTCCATGTCCGGAATCAGAAGGACGAAGGCGCAGAGCATGACCCAGCCGAAAAGGGTCGACCACAAGACGGAGCTGACGATGCCGCGCGGTACGGAGTGGGCGGCCCGCTGGGTCTCCTCCGACGTGTGGGCGGAGGCGTCATAGCCGGTGATCGTGTAGATAGGCAGCAGCAGCCCCAGCAGGAAGACGCGAAACAGCGATTCTGATTCGGGCCAAACGGCGCTCTCCGTGGGGAAGCCGGAGTAGTTCTTGAACGTCCAAAGCCGCGAGATCTGCCAAGTGTCGGCCGCCACGAGGCAGATGATGGTGAGGGCGATGGCCGTGGCGAAGATGAGGTAGCCGGAAAAGTCGGTGAGTTTGGCGGTCAGGCCGATGCCAAAGTGGTTCACAAGCGCCTGCAGGCCGGTGATGACCACCAAGAAAATCATCTGATTCGTGAGCGTGTTCTCGAACCCGAACGCACCTGTGAAGAAGGTCCAGGTGCCGACGTTGATGGCCCCCAGCACTGTCACGAGGCCAAGCAAGTTGAGCCAGGCGGTGAGCCACCCGGTGAAGCGATTGCCCAGGATCGATCCCCAGTGATAGAGGCCGCCGGCCGTCGGATAGGCCGAGGCGATCTGCGCCATGGCGACGGCGAACACGGCCGACACGGCGCAGCCGACCAGCCAGCCGATGCCGATGGAGCCGCCACCCGCGCCTGAAGTGGCCTGGGCCAGCGAATTGATGCCGCCCGACAGAATGCAGATGATCGAGAACGAGATCGCGAAGTTCGAGAATTGGCTCATCCGCCGCTCGAGTTCCTGCGCGTATCCCATCGAGTGAAGGGCGTGGAGGTCCTTCTTCTTGTCCTGTTCCGAGTAGCCCGCTTGATCCGTCATCCAAACACCCCAGCCAAAGCCAGTCCGGCGCCGGATTTTCCGGTTGCCGACTGGCGTCCACAATGAAGCAGCACCCTGCGAGATCCGGGCCAGAAAAGCCCGGCGCCGATTAATTCCGGCGTGCGCCATTGAACGCGGGCTCGAGTTCCACGTCGAGGGCTCATCGCATCGGCATGCCGCGTCCTGGCGTCCGGTCGATCTGCAGCAGCAGCTTCTCGATGTGGTCGCCCACCGCGTGCGGCAGCACCACCGCGGTCCTGATGATCTCGTCGAAGCGCTGGGAAAACAGGCGGATGTGCTCGATCGCGTTGAACACCAGGTAGCGGTGGCCGATGTAGACGGCCGCGCGCTGCGTGCCGAAAACGCTGAAGGGCACGCTCGTCGAGCGCAGTTCGTCAAAGAGGTAGATGCGCAGGCCGGGATAGAGCTGATCGTACACGCTGCGCAGCGTTTCGAGGCTTTCGCGCCTGACGCGGGCGGGCAGGCCCTTCCAGACCCCGCCGCCACTCGCGAGCAACTCCAGGTTCTGTATGGGAAACGCCGCCTCGAGTTCGGTGTCGGGCTCACGGCACACTTCGAGCCGCGTGCGGGCGATCTCGATGCTGCGATCCGCGTCGACCGTCAGGGAAGCAGCATACTCGAAGCGCAGCACCTCCGCCGTCTTCAGGAAATCCGGATATGTCACCGGCACGGTCTTCACGCGCACGCCGGCCGCTTCTCGCATCCAATCCACGAATGGGTCTTCCACAGGACCGGAGCGGCTTGCCCGCACCTGCAGGACAGCCTCGATGATGTCGGCGCCGATCTGCTCGCTCTTACTGAGACCCAGGAGCCAATCCACCGAGACGCGGCATGAGTGAGCGATCGCCACCAAGGTTTCTGCGCGCGGCAACCTGTCGGCGCGGTCATCGAGCAACTGCGAAAGCGTGGAGCGGTCTACTCCGGCGCGGCGCGCGAAAGACGACGTGCTGACGCCCGAACGGGCAATCAGGAGCTGCATTTTCGCCCTGAAGTCCTCGGCGCTGGTCCGGCTCAAGAGCTTCTCCGGTGAGAACACCACCAATTGTGTGATTTCGTAGCGCTCAAGATGACTTTGTCTCCTTTTGCCTACGATTGCAACGACACAATCGTTGCGCTTCCGCTGGTCTGAACTCATCCTCGTCTCCGTTCGCTGCGCGTCGGATGGAACCAAAATGAGTCAGGCGGTAGAGGGGTTTGGTTGGAAGGCGGCCTCGATGCCGCGGGCTCGGCGGAAGGCCGTGGAGTGGCCAACGATGGCGCTCACGCTCGGCTGTTATGGAAGCTGGCTGGCGGTTACGTTCTGCTTCGACGCGCTGCCAATCTGGTTCAGCCTCATCGCCGGATCCCTGCTCATCACGCTACACTCGTCCCTGCAGCATGAGATCCTGCACGGTCACCCCACGCGCTCTCGGCGGGTGAACAAGCTGCTGGGGATGATCCCTCTCTCGCTCTGGATCCCCTTCGAGCGCTACAGGCAGACGCACCTCCTGCATCACATCGACGAGCGGCTGACAGATCCGCTGGACGACCCTGAATCCTACTACTGGACCGACGAGGACTGGCGCAGGATAGGCCCCGTGGGCCAGGCGCTGGTGCAGGTACAGACAACGCTGCTCGGCCGTGTGCTGGTCGGTCCTTTCTGGAGCATGGCCCGGTTTCTCTCCGATGAGTTGAATCGAGTGATAAGGAACGACCGGGGAGCGAGGCGCGTCTGGGCGGAGCACCTGCTCTTCTGCATTCCCGTGCTTCTCTGGCTCTCGGTCGTCTGCGGAATCCCAGTCTGGCTGTACGTCTTCGGGATGGTGGCGCCCGGCACGGCGATTCTGCTGATACGGTCCTTTGCCGAGCACAAGGCGCTCCCGGACGCACCAGAGCGCACCGCCATCGTCGAGAATTCCTGGATTCTCGGGCCTTTGTTCCTGTTCAATAACCTGCACGCCCTGCATCACGAGCAGCCGACGATCCCATGGTACCGCTACCCTGCTTTTTACCGCGCGAACCGTGAGCGGCTGGTGCAGGAGAATGGCGGCCTCGTCTATGACAGCTACCTGGAGGTAGCGCGGCGATTTTTGCTGAACTCGCACGACAAGCCCAAGCATCCGGCCGGGCGAGTTCTCCGCCGCGTCTAGCCACTGCACTTCCCGACAGTCCGTCTTCGAAGATCCGCTTCGCTTCCGGGATGACTGGTGTGCGCGGCGCTTGGCGCGCACGACCCCGTTGCGTTTCGTCCGCCAATCCCGTCACCTGAGCAGCATCAGTCACCCGCATGCGCACGGCGCGTGCCCGCCGAGACACCGGAATGGCCGTCAGCGACGCAAAGATCCAGCTTGCAGCCGAAGCGTCCTTCGACAGCATGGAAGGCATTCTCGCGCGCGAGCCCGCGCCCCCGGATCGGTTCGCCAAGGCGCTTCCGCAGACAAGGCTGCTGCGTGCGGTTTATCCGGGAGTGCTGACGGCAGGCACCATCGCGATCGCAGCGACATGGCTTTCGCAGCACTACGCCACGCCAGTGATGCTGTTCGCCCTTCTCCTGGGCATGGCCTTCCACTTCCTTCACGAGAGCGGCGGACGCTGCGTGGCCGGGATCGAGTTCTCTTCGCGCACGATCCTGCGCATCGGCGTCGCCCTGCTCGGCGTCCGGGTGACGCTCTCGGAGATTTCCAGCCTGGGCGTCGGCCCGATCCTGATCGTCGCGTTCGGGGTGACCACGACCATTGGGGCCGGCTACCTCCTCGCACGGCTCCTCGGGCTTCGGCCCTGGTTCGGTGTGCTCTCGGGCGGATCGGTCGCCATCTGCGGCGCATCCGCGGCGCTGGCGATCGCCTCGGTCTTGCCTGAAAAGGCCCGAAACGATAGCGACACGATCCTGACAGTGGTGACAGTGACCGCGCTCTCGACGGTCGCGATGGTGCTCTATCCCACGCTCGTGACGCTGCTGGGCCTCAGTCACACCCAGGCCGGCATCTTTCTTGGCGGAACGATCCATGACGTGGCGCAAGTCGTCGGAGCCGGCTACTCCGTCTCCAATGAAACGGGAGACATTGCGACCTACGTGAAGTTGCTGCGGGTGGCGATGCTCCTGCCCGCCGTTCTGGTGATCGCGACCGTGGTCGCCAGGCACGGGGGAGGCGCCAACACGTCGCGGCCTCGCCTGCCAGCGTTTTTGATCGGGTTTGCCGCCCTGATGATCGCCAACAGCGTCATGCCGTTTCCGGCGGCGCTGATCGATGGGATCGGCGAGGTCTCCCGCTGGTGCCTGGTCACAGCCATTGCTGCGCTGGGCATCAAGACTTCTTTCAAGGCGGTCTTCGCAGTGGGCTGGCGCCCAGTCGGGCTGATGATCATGGAGACCGCCTGGATCGGCGCGGTCGTGCTGACGTTCATTCTGGCCGGCCGCTAGCTTTTGACCGCCGGGGTTGCTCGTGGCGCAGGGCTTGTGCGCGCGAGAAGCCGCTGGACCTCACCGCGCCGATGTTCAAAACTTCCTGCCAAGGCGACGCCCGCGCAGGCGCGTCATGACACTGGCCGCGCCCGAAGAGGCGCTGCTGGCACAGGGAGGGGAACATGGACATTGCTTCGCCGACAGGCCGCGTCTCGACCTGGCTTTCACGCTTCGGGGATGCTCTCGAGAAAGGAGACGTCGATGCGGCGCTCGGGTTGTTCGATGACGATTGCTACTGGCGCGACCTCGTCAGCTTCACCTGGAACATCACGACGTCCGAAGGCAAGCCGGCGATCGGCAACATGTTGCGCGCCACGCTCTCCACCGTGAAGCCCACCAGTTGGGCGATCGAGGGCGACGCGTCAGCCGCGGACGGCGTGACCGAGGCTTGGATCAGCTTTGAGACCGCTGTCGCCCGCGGGCGCGGACACATCCGCCTCAAAGGCGAGAAATGCTGGACGCTGCTGACCTCCATCACCGAACTCAAGGGCTATGAGGAGCCCAAGGGAACCCACCGCCCGATGGGCGCAGAACATGGTGTCGCGAAGGGCCGCAAGAGCTGGCTCGAAAAGCGGGCCCAGGAAGAGGCTGAACTCGGCTACAAGACGCAGCCCTACGTCGTGATCGTAGGCGGCGGACAGGGCGGAATCGCACTAGGCGCTCGACTAAAGCGACTGGGCGTCCCAGCCATTATCATCGAAAAGAATGAGCGCCCGGGCGACAGCTGGCGGAAGCGCTACAAGTCGCTCTGCCTGCACGATCCCGTCTGGTACGACCATCTGCCCTACCTGCCGTTCCCGGACCACTGGCCGGTGTTCTCACCCAAGGACAAGATTGGCGATTGGCTGGAGATGTACACGAAGGTCATGGAGCTCAATTACTGGAGCTCGACCGAGTGCAAGGGCGCACGCTATGACGAGGCCTCCAAGGAATGGGTCGTCGAGGTGGAGCGCAACGGCAAGCCTGTGACTCTGCGTCCCAAGCAGCTGGTGCTGGCCACGGGAATGTCCGGCATCCCCAACATTCCCGACTACCCCGGGAAGGAGACGTTCAAGGGCGTTCAGGTCCACTCGAGCCAGCATAAGGGCAGCGACGGCTGGGAAGGCAAGAAGGCGATCGTCATCGGCTCCAACAACTCCGCGCACGACATCTGTGCGGACCTTTGGGAGCATGGCGCGGACGTGACCATGGTCCAGCGCACGCCGACGCACATCGTCAAGTCTGAGACATTGATGAAGCACGGGCTGGGCAGTCTCTACTCAGAGGAAGCGGTGGCCAACGGCATCGACCACCAGAAGGCGGACATGATCTTCGCCTCCGTTCCCTACGCGATCATGCACACCTTCCAGATCCCGGTTTACAAGGCCATCGCCGAAGAAGACGCTGACTTTTACAAAAGGCTTGAAAAATCAGGGTTCAAGATGGATTGGGGCGACGACGGCTCCGGTCTTTTCATGAAGTACCTGCGCCGCGGCTCCGGCTATTATATCGACGTAGGAGCGTCCGAACTCGTCGCCAGCGGAGACATCAAGCTGAAGACGGGCGTCAGCGTTAAGAAAATCGAGGAGCATTCTGTCGTCTTCTCCGATGGGAGCGAACTGCCTGCAGACCTCATCGTCTACGCCACGGGCTATGGCTCCATGAACGGCTGGGCGGCGAAAATTATTAGCCAGGAGGTGGCCGACAAGGTCGGCAAATGCTGGGGCCTTGGCTCCGGCACCACGAAGGACCCTGGCCCGTGGGAAGGCGAACTGCGCAATATGTGGAAACCCACCCAGCAGGACGCCCTGTGGTTCCATGGTGGAAACCTGCATCAATCCCGGCATTACTCGCTTTACCTGGCGCTGCAATTGAAGGCTCGGCAGGTGGGAATTCCCACGCCGATCTATGCGAAAGCCCCGGTGCATCACCTCAAGTGACGCTGGTTGGAGGCCCCGCTTCCCACTCCGAGGTCACCTTCGGCGATGCGCGGCCTCCAACTTGACCGTGATCGAATGGCGGGCCGACCCGACTTGCGCGAGAGCCACCGTGCGGTGCTCATCGTGAGCAGCGTCGGGATCGTCGGCGGGTTCGAGAGGCGATGGATTTGGTGCTGTTGCTGGTCCAGGTGAACTCGTCAGCCTGCCACACGAGGACCCTCCGTCAGAAATCTGGCGGCGTCACGGCGTACCGGCCATGAGGGACCGCTCCCCTGTCGTTGCGGCCCTGGACCTCGGCAAGACCAACCTGAAGGTGGTGGTGGCCACGCCCGAAGGACGCCCACTGGAGACCTTGCAGACACCACACCAGTTCATCCTGCGCGAACCCTACCTGTCTTATGACCTTGCCGCGGTGACCGACTGGTTCATCGACGCGCTCGGAACGCTCGGCCTTAGGCATGCCATCGACGCCGTGGTTCCCACCGCCCATGGCTGCGGCGGGGTGCTGGTGGACGATTTGGGGCCGGTCTTGCCCATGATGGATTATGAGTGTCCCACCCCTGCAGAGATCGACTCGATCTACGCCGCGGAGGGACCATCATACGGCGAGGTTTTCTGCTCCCCGGGAGCCGGGGCCATGCGGATCGCCAAGCAGCTTCTCTGGCAGTCCCGCGGCTGGCCGGAAGCCTTCGCCCGAGCCAAGATGTATCTCACGACGGCGCAGTTCCTGGCGTGGCGGCTCGGCGGGCGACCCGCGAGCGAAATCTCGCAGATGGCGGCGCAAGGGCACATTTGGAACCCGCGAAGCGGCGGGCCAAGTGCTTATGCCGAACGCCATGGCTGGCATCGGCTGTTCCCTCCATTTGCTCGGGCTGGCGAAGTACTTGGCCAACTCGAGCCCGAGTTGGCGCTGCGCACGGGCCTCCCCAGATCTGTCGAGATCCTTTGTGGGGTGCACGACAGTAACGCGAACCTGTTCCGCTACACGGCCGCGGGCCTCAAGGACCGCGCCGTATTGTCAACGGGAACGTGGATGATCGCCTTCGTCCGGGGGCTGGGATTCGACGCACTCCAGGCACGTCGGGCCATGGTGTCGAACCTCGACGTCGACGGCGAACCCGTCGCCTCGACGCTGACGATGACGGGCCGGGAATACGCAATGCTTTTAGGCGAAGGAACGGCCAGCGATGAGGAGGCGATGGCCGCCATACCAGCCCTTCTCGCGCGTGGCGTCCTGGCTCTGCCGTCCTTCGTTCCGGATGATGGCGCCTTCTTCGGCAGTGGCGGGGGCGGCCAGATCCAAGGCCCTCCTCCGCGGGACGCTGCCGAGCGGCGTGGGTTGGCGACCCTCTATGCGGCTTTCACGGCCCATGTCTGCCTGTCGGCTCTTGGAGCGGATAGCCCAGTGGTGGTAGACGGCGGGTTCGCGCCGAACAGCGCCTTCTGCCGCGTTTTGGCGGCTTTGCGCGCGGAGCAGCCGGTGTGGGCCAGCCAGTCGCGCGACGGGACCGCACTCGGCGCCGCGCTGCTTTGGAAACGCTTTGAGCGGACACAACCAGTGCAGAGCGTGGCTCTCGACCTCATGTCTCCCGCATTCACGCCCGGTCTCGACGAGGCCTACGCAAGCTGGGTGGAGCGGGCCGACGCGCTCGGCGCCGGAGTGCATCTCACCTCGTCGACCGACCTGAACTTCTGACAAGGATCACCGACTCCATGAAGCCTGCAACGCCCTCGAACCCGACCTCCACGAACCACCTCGCCTTGCGCAAGGGGATCATCGCCACGTGCCTGGAGGTGAACCGCAACGGACTGAACCAGGGCACGTCAGGCAACGTCTCGCACCGGGTCGAAGGGGGCATGCTGATCACGCCAACGAGCCTGCCTTATGAGCGCATGAAGCCGGCCGATATCGTCGAGATGGCGTGGGACGCATCTTACACTGGACCGCACCGCCCTTCGTCCGAGTGGCGCTTTCACCGGGACATTCTGCAGAACCGCACCGATGTGAACGTCGTGCTTCACACCCACTCCGTGTATTGCACGACACTGGCCGTCCATGAGCGCGCCATTCCAGCCTTCCACTACATGGTGGCCGTCGCGGGAGGCGTAGACATCCGGTGCGCGCCTTACGCCTGCTTCGGTACCCAGGAACTCTCCGACGCAGCGATCACCGCGCTGGAGGATCGGACCGCCTGCCTGCTGGGACACCACGGACTCATCGTCCTCGCCGACACCTTCGAAAAGGCCCTCTGGCGCGCAGTCGAGATCGAGACGCTCGCAAAGATGTACGTTCACGCCTGCACGCTCGGCGAACCTCCCGTCCTCTCGTTGGCGGAGATGGAGCGCGTGATGGAGCAGATGCGGCGGATGAGCTACGGGCAGGCGCCCGACATCGACACCGTCCAGGATACGCCACGCCTCAAGGGCTCCCGGGCCAAGCTGGGGGCCGGCAAGCCTGTCGCACCCGCGCCCCGGAAAGCGGCGACGCGGCGCTGAGACCCGGCCGAGGACACACCCTTGGGCCAGAATTGAGGGAGGCTCAGATGATTTCTTTCATCCAGCCGCCGCTTTCTTGACGACCCTGCTCAGGGCACTTGCCTGTATGTTTAAGCTTTCGAAAGCAAACATCTTCGGTTTTTATTGATCCGACAATGTTTGGATATCTCTTGTCACACAAGAGTATCCACCATGTATGTTCGAAGCACCGTTTACACTCTGTTGACCATGCTGTCGCTGTCGACCGGAGCGTTGGCTTGCTCCGACGACGCCCTCAACACGTTCCGGCTGCTTCCGGTGAGTTCCGACCTTGGCCCGGTGGGGACCATCAACTACCGTCAGACGCTTCCCCTCCGGGACAAAGAGGTCGTGCTCACCTTCGACGACGGTCCGATGCCGGTCCGTACCGAGAAGGTGCTCAGGGCGCTATCGGACGAATGCGTCAAGGCGACGTTCTTCATGGTGGGGTCCATGGTCGCCGCCTATCCCAGGGTCGCGAAGATGGTGGCTGAAGAAGGCCACACGATCGGCAATCACACCTGGTCGCACCGATACCTCGACCGCGCGCGCAACGCCTCTCTGCAGGACGGGGAGATAGCCGGTGGCCTCCTGGCCATCAATGCGATCACGCGAGACCATCCCGATTCCATGTCCTCGTTCTTCCGCTTCCCCGGTCTCGGCAGAACCAGGCAGCTCGAGCGTCTCCTGACCGAGCTCGACGCCATCCCTTTGAGCGCCGACGTGGTGGGTGACGACTGGCACAGGATAAGCTCCGACCAAGTCCTAGAGCGGACCATGCGGCGGCTGAGGGAGCGCGGGCGGGGGATCATTCTGCTGCACGACATCCACAACCGAACCGTCGCAATGGTGCCGGAACTGCTGCGCAGCCTCAAACGCGAGGGATTCAAGGTGGTCCATCTCTTGCCGGACAGGCGGGAGGCCGAATTCGCGGTCGCGCATGCCCCGGAGGTTTCCTCGCGCCGTATCCAAGTGGCGCTTGGCAAGCTTATGCAGCCCGAAGTAGCTCCAGTCGCGCCGAGCAAGCCTTTCGAGATCCAGATCTCCGCCCTACGAGGCGCGCTCGACTGACAACAACTTCGCGCGCCTCACAACCGAGAATTCTCGACCACGTTGAAAGAAAAAGGCCTCCTGAGACAAGCTGACGGCTTGCTTCAGAAGGCCTCGAAAATGGTGGGCGCGACAGGGATCGAACCTGTGACCCCTACGATGTCAACGTAGTGCTCTCCCGCTGAGCTACGCGCCCAGGGAGCCGGATAACCGGCCCCGTGAGTGCCCGGCATATACCGGCTCGCATTCGTCGTGGCAAGGCCAATGCTGGGTGATTGATCCGCAGCCAACAAGGCTTACGGCAAAGTCAGGCGGCCTGGAGCAGCTTCTGAACCTCGGCCACGAGGTCGCGCAGATGGAATGGCTTGGAAAGGACCTTCGCGTCCTTTGGCGCCTGCGAATCAGGGTTCAGCGCCACTGCCGCGAAACCCGTGATGAACATCACCTTGATGTCAGGGTCGAGTTCGGTCGCCCGGCGGGCGAGTTCGATTCCGTCCATCTCGGGCATGACGATATCCGTCAGCAACAGCTCGAACGGCTCTTCCCTCAAACGGTTATAGGCAGAGAGCCCATTGTCGAAGGGGGCGACTTGATACCCGGCGTTTTCCAGGGCCTTGACCAGAAAACGACGCATGTCGTTGTCGTCTTCGGCAAGGAGGATTCGGGGGGAAGGTGCAGTTTCGGGGACCATCATCAACTCCGGCGCTCGATCGGATGTAACTCTTGTGGCGTAAATAAGCCGTGAAGTCCGCAAGCTTGGTCAGCGGGCCGAGGAACAATGTGGCCGGCCGTCGGAATGGACGGCGTTGTCTCGGTCCCGGAAGATTGGACATGGCGACCTTGCGCGGGCACACTCCTATCCTGATCCCCTTAGGTCAAGGAACGCGATGAGCCTCTCACTCGTCGACGATTTCGAGATCCCGTTCGAGATTGTCGAACCCGCCGCGCAAACAACGCCGTTGGTGTTCAATTCGCCGCATTCGGGAAGGCAGTATCTCCGATCTTTCGTCGCAGCGTCTCGGCTCGACGCGATGGCCCTGCGCCGTTCCGAGGACAGCTTCGTCGAAGAGTTGTTCGAAGGGGTTGTGGACTTGGGCGCTCCCCTGATGCGAGCACATTTCCCGAGGGCCTATCTGGACGTCAATCGGGAACCCTACGAGTTGGATCCCAGGATGTTCGAGGGAAGGCTGCCCTCTTTCGCGAATACGCGCTCCATGAGGGTGGCTGGCGGGCTCGGAACCATCGCAAGGATCGTGGGCGACTCCCAGGAAATCTATGCGCGGAGGCTCCCGGTTGAGCATGCCTTGTTGCGTATCGAGCACTTGTACAAGCCATATCACCGGGCGCTGCAGAAGCGCATTCAGGCGACGCACAGGCGCTTCGGGCTAGCCATCCTCGTCGACTGCCATTCGATGCCATCAAGCCAGAACCTACGCGATGAGCAGCCCAGGGCTGATTTCGTCATCGGCGATCGGTACGGCACGAGTTCAAGCGGTCACTTTTCGGACGTGATTGATAGCGCACTCAGGGCTCGGGGCTACACGGTGACGCGCAACAAGCCATACGCGGGGGGGTTCATCACCGAGCACTATGGCAACCCTGCCGCCGATTCCCATGCGCTTCAGATCGAGGTCAGCCGGGCTCTCTATATGGATGAACGGCGTTTCGAGAAGGCGGAGCGATTCGAACTCGTCGCTCGGGACCTCGTTGGGGTTGCTGCCGAACTTGCCGACGAAGCGGACAGGACAATGCGGTTCGGCCGTATGGCGGCTGAATAGACACTGGTCCGGAGACATTCCCATCTTGCGCTTCCGAACAAAGAAAGAGGCCGCCAGCTTTCGCTAGCGGCCCAAGTCTAGGGAGGAAACGCCCAAGGAGGGCTGCGCGGACATGCAAGGCACGTCGCAGCGCCCGATTAATATGACATTGCACTGCACAAAAGGCAAGGAGTGCTGACGTATTCTCGATGCCCTGGCCGTTTCACCTAAATCCTTGAATCTGCTGTATTAATCGACGTAACGCGTCATGCGTGCAGTGCAACACAGCTTCGCATCCGCTGCGACTTGGCCACGCGAGACGTTCCCTGTCTCTTGCACATGGTCGGGAAGCGGCGTCATTGCCTTCACGCGGTGGCTCACCTATAGGACGCCGGGTATTGCAGATCGGAATGGATGATGTCGGCCGTCGACTTCGCTGCCTTTGTGGATGATCTGGCAACGGTCTCAGGATCCGCCATCTTGCCGTTCTTCAGAACGGCCATTGCTGCGGCTGACAAGAACAAGGGCGGTGTGTTCGATCCCGTCACCGAAGCCGATCGCGCGGGTGAATCCGCCATGCGGCAGATGATCAAGCGAACCTTTCCCTCGCACGGCATCATCGGAGAAGAATACGGCGACGAGGGAGCGGACCGGGAGTTCGTTTGGGTTCTCGATCCCATCGACGGAACCAAGGCGTTCATCGCCGGACTTCCGATGTGGGGCACTTTGATCGGCCTCAAGCGCAACGGCGTGCCGTGCTACGGCATGATGCATCAGCCTTTCACGCGAGAGCGCTTTTCAGGCGATGGCGGGAGCGCCTTGTGGCGCGGACCGGGCGGTGAGAGACAACTGCGGACGCGCAACTGCACCGATCTTTCCCAGGCGACTATCTCTGCGACCACGCCCCGGATGTTCGAGGATTCTGCGCTTGATGGCTTCCTTCGCGTCGAGCAAGGAGCCAAGCTCACCCGCTTCGGTTGCGATTGCTACGCCTATTGCATGCTGGCCGCTGGCCATATCGATGTGGTGATCGAAGCGGGGCTCAAGCCATACGATATTGTGCCCCTAATGCCGATCATCGAAGGAGCAGGAGGGGTCGTAACCTCTTGGACGGGAAGTGCGCCCACAGGTGGCGGAAGCGTCGTCGCATCGGCCAATCGGAGTCTTCACGATCAGGTTCTGCGCCTTCTGAGAGGCTGACCTGCGGGACTCCCAGAAGCCCTGCCTCAAGCGGCTACAAAATCCTCGCCAATCGCATCCTCCGGCAGTTCCGAGCCTGGGATGAACGCGTCAAAGGCGGCCCAGAACAGGTTCCTGATGTCGTCGCGCTCCATGAGGATCTCGTGCTTGGCGCTCGCAAGGACAATGATCCTGCCAGCTTTGAGCCGCGCTGCGACGGCCTCGGCAGCACGGGTAAGCGTTATCCTGTCATCCGTCCCTGCGACCATCAAGATAGGCGTCTCGATCTTCAAGGGATAGTTCGGGTCTCGAAACGGATCCATGGCGCGAAAAGCCGCGTGCACCCAACCGATCGTCGGGTCGCCCAACCCAAGGTGCGGCGCCGCCGCGACCTGCTCCGCCGCCCGCGCGTAACGAACGGGATCCGATGTCACCGGATTGCCCGCGAACGGCTTAGTCGTGACCGCGGTTTCGCCACCGCCGGGGATGAAGTTTCCACCAAAGCCGGCAACGTCAAGGGCGACAGCGAGCGATCGCGCAGCCCTGGGGCGCCGCAGGCCGGCAAGCGCCAGCATGGGTGCAGTGATAAGTACGCGGGAGAACAGGCTCGGCCTCACCACCAGCTTGTGGAGAAGGACAGTACCACCCATGGAGTGCGCCAGGGCGAAGTAGGGCGCTGGACATTGCTGCACCAGAATGCCATCCGCGATTGCGTCGAGGTCGTCGGCGTAGTCGCTGAAGCCGTCGACGTGGCCTTTTCGCCGGTTCAGGAGAAGCCGGTCCGAGCCACCCTGCCCGCGCCAATCGAAAGCGAGCACAGCGAATCCGCGCTGACGCAGATTCGTGATCACCTCGTAATACTTCTCGATGAACTCCGACCGTCCCTGAACCACACACACGGTGCCCCGACAGCGACGGGTGGTTTGCCGCCAGCGGGCGAAACGAAGCTTAACTCCGCCAGAACTGGCGACCGATCCCACGATGGCGCCATTGGGCGGGGACGTATCCGCTGTAGCCAAGAGTTCCACCGGTCGCTCCCACAAGGATCGCAAAGTGGAAATCTACACTTCGGCCGCACGCGGACAAACCCTGAGTTCGTGAGCGGGCGGATGAGAGGGCCCTCTTGAAGAGCCCTCTGGCGCTATTACATCGTGCTCAGCGCAGGCCAAGAAGGCTGCGTCTGGTTGGTCCGGCCGCGAAGGCGGACCTCATCATGTCGCTCGAATGGAGGATATGACATGCGTCACTACGATCTTTCTCCCCTTTATCGTTCCACGGTCGGCTTCGACCGCCTTTTCTCCATGCTGGATCAGATGAACGGTCCTGAAGGCGCCAATGCCTATCCGCCCTACAACATCGAGCGGACCGGCGAGAACGCCTACCGCATCTCGATTGCAGTCGCTGGATTCAATGACCGCGATATCGCTATCGAAGTGAAGGAGAACGCGCTCACCGTTCGCGGCGAGCGGCAGGCCCGCGAAGAAGAGCGCAGGACCGAGGTTCTCTACCAGGGCATCGCCGCGCGGACGTTCGAGCGCCGCTTCCAACTTGCAGACTACGTCCAGGTAACGGGCGCTAGCCTCGAGAATGGCTTGCTGCACATTGATCTCGTTCGCGAGATCCCCGAGGCTAAAAAGCCTCGCCTTGTTCCGATCAGCGCAGGCGGGAAAACCGCGATCGGCACCAAGGCCGAGCCTAAGGCGGCGTGATCAAACAGGCTTGACAACAATGAAGGGCGCCCTCGCGGCGCCCTTTATCAATGGCCCCCTCCGTCAGTCCAGGGTAGCGGGCGGCATGATAGTGATTGGCTTCGTCGGGGAGCCGACGGGCTTGGCGTCATCCAGCGGCGTAACGGGAACCGCGGCGTTCGATTGTCCCGTCTTCGGATCGATCAACGGCTCTGGCGTACGACCGGCAGGAGTGGTCTGCCTGGCTTCTGACGGAGGTCGCGGGGCCGCTGGCGCTGCTGAAGGTGGCGGGGGCGCTATGATCGGCTTCACGGCCGGAACTTCGTCGCTCTTTTCAGGAGGCCGCGCGGCCGTCAAAGGAGCGGGCTCCTGCTTAGCAGGCGCCGTGGGGGCGCGCAAAGCAGGAGCAGTCTTGGCCTTCCCCGGTTCGCTGGCGCTGGTTTCGGGCTCGGGAGTGCGCGCCTGCCGGCGGGGAACCGGCCGGGCGGGCTCCGGCGGCGCAAGCCTGTCAGGCTGCGGGCCGAATGGAGCGAGCCGAGCGCCCGGCCCATTTGGAACGAGGCCTGGCGGGATCGGGACGGGAGCCTCGTAGGCCGAGCGACCGACCATGAAGCTGTCCAGGACCGCACCGTTGTCCCCATCCACAATGAAGCGGACCCGGTAGCCGCGACGATCGATAGCATCGGCATGGTAGACATCGCCCACCGTGATGACGCTCATGACACGAGCTACGCGGTAGCGCGTGTAGAGCATGTCAGCGACTTCCGGGGCGCTGATGTCATTTCGGAAGAAGCCCGCCTTTGCGGAGCCGCTGAAAAGCGGGCTCGAGAGTACGACCGCGCAGGCCACGGAAGCCGCCAGTATACGAAGCCTACGTCCGGCAGTGATGATCCGAAAATCCGTCTTCGCGGTGCGCATCATGTTTATCCTGGAGCCGGTGTAAGCCTCTTTGCTAACCGCCGATTGAGGCGCGTATTGGACGGCCAATTCACGTGGACGCCTAACTTTTCCGGAGTGCGGCTAGCAACGCATCGATGTCTTCTGCCCGGCTTTGAAAAGACGTCACAAAGCGGACGAAGCGCTGGTCGGGCGAAGGTTCGAGACCGGCCGGAAGAGCGTCGGAAGACCATGGCGCAAAACGAAAGCCCGCAGCTGTCAGCGCCTCCGCCATTCTCGCGGGCAGGAACGCAAACACCTCGTTCGCCTGGACTGGCCAGGGAAGCACCACGCCGGTGGTCGCGCCGAGCCCGTCCGCCAGCTTGCGAGCCGAGGCGTTAGCATTTCGGGCGTTGTCGATCCAGTGATCGTTCTCCAGGTAGCCGACGATCTGCGCGCCCAGCAGCCTCCCTTTGGAGATCGTGTGCCCGCTTCGCTTGCGCTGGTACATGAAGCTGGCGCTCGCCTGTGTATCGAAGAACAGGACTGCTTCCGCCGCAAGGCAGCCGTTCTTCGTCGCGCCGAAAGACACGATGTCCACACCCGCCTTCCAGGTCATCTCGGCAGGGGTGCAGCCAAGCGACACCATTGCGTTTGCGAAGCGCGCACCGTCGAGGTGCACCGCTATGCCGGCGGCATGAGCCATGTCGGCCAACGCCCTGATCTCTTCCAGCGAATAGATCGTGCCCGCCTCGGTGACCTGCGAGATCGACAGGCCGGCAGGCTGTACGGACTTAGCTACGCCTCGTGGGAAGCGCGCTAAAGCCTTGCGGAACGCCTCCGGCGTGATCTTTCCTGCAACGCCCGGAATGCCGACGAGCTTGGCCCCGCCCGAGAACATCTCTGGCGCGCCGCACTCGTCGTCGATCACGTGGCTTTCCTGGTGGCAGAACACCGCACCCCAGGGCGGCGTGAGGGCGGCCAGCGCGAGGGCGTTGGCCGCGGTTCCCGTTGCGACGAAATAGGCAGCCAAATCGTGCTCGAACACCCGCTTGAGGCTCTCTTCAGCTCGATGCGTCTGGGAATCTGCGCCATAGGCTCCCTCTGTCCCCGTGTTTGCGGCGATGAGCGCATCGAGCACCTGCCGGCTTGCGCCGACCACGTTGTCGCTGGCGAAATTCATTGAGGGAGGTCCTTGTGATGATTCAAAGTGCGAGGTTTAGGTCAGAAGAGAGCTAGCACGCCCACGCTCTCGTCGGGAGCCACGACGCTTTGGCCGTTCTCGCTATGAACCGTGGCAAGCTTCCGGTCATGAAAGCGTGCTCATCACCCGCGGAGCTTTTCGTTCATTGCAAAGCGGCGGCCGATCCTTTCTATTTCTTGCGCAAACGGTCCATTGCGCCCTTGTGCCCCTCGGGAAAATCTGGCATGTTCCGCCATCAATAGGACAGTCTTGCTGTCCCAATTAGCGGTTCGAACCGTTGGCGGATGACTCTCGTGCACTTCAGCGGCACAGATCAGATTGCAGATCTCCGCGCCGCATCGGTTGCGTGGAATTGCAAACGCGTCAACCGCGTGAAACGCGGGTTTCACGGGCGCTGACCGGTTATTGACCGGGTCGCCCGCGGGGTGCGGGCGATGCGTCAGGGGCGCGGCCGAACCTTCCCGAAAAAACCCTGCCCGGCATCGCTGGCCTGCTCCTTGCAATTCAGGAGATCTCGGGCGAACGGTTCTCAGAAGGCCGGTGTCGAGTGTCAAAGTGCAATGACTGCCCTGGGCAGGGACGGACGCGAGGACGACCATGAGCGAACTCACTCGGGGCGAGAGGTGCAAGCCCGAATGTAGCGATGAGCTGGATCGCATCGATCAGGTGCGCATCATGCGCGACCCCGGCTTGCCGATTGCTCAAGGACTTTACGACCCGGCGCGCGAGCACGACTCGTGCGGCGTCGGCTTCGTGGCCGATATCAAGAACCGTAAGAGCCATTCTATCGTAAAAATGGGTCTTCAGATTCTCTTGAACCTCGACCATCGCGGTGCAGTCGGTGCGGACCCCAAGGCCGGCGACGGCTGCGGCATGCTGGTGCAAATCCCCCACCGCTTCTTCGCAGAAGAGTGTGACGCGCTCGGCATCGTTCTGCCGGAGCTTGGCGGCTATGCAGTTGGCCACCTCTTCTTCCCGCGGGATCCCGTCGGCAGGGAGTTGTGCCAATCGGTCGTCGAAAAGGTCGTCGCCGATGAGGGCCAAGTCTTCCTTGGCTGGCGCGAAGTCCCTGTCGACGGATCCGGGCTGGGAGAGAGCGTCAAGCCGACTGAGCCCTCGCAGCGCCAGATTTTCATCGCTCCCGGAAAGGGCACTACGGATGCCGACGAGTTCGAGCGGCGGCTCTTTATCCTGCGCAAGGTGATCTCCAACACGATCTACGACATGAAGGACCCTCGCACGAAGGGGTTCTATCCCGTATCGCTTTCGTCGCGCACGATTACCTACAAGGGGATGCTGCTCGCCGGCCAATTAGGCGACTACTTCAAGGATCTGCGCGATCCCCGGTTCGAGTCCGCCCTGGCGCTCGTGCACCAGCGTTTCTCGACCAACACGTTCCCCACGTGGTCGCTGGCCCACCCCTACCGTATGGTCGCACACAACGGCGAGATCAACACGCTGCGCGGCAACGTCAACTGGATGGCTGCTCGCCAGGCGTCAGTCGATTCTGAACTCTTCGGAACCGAGATCTCGAAGCTTTGGCCGATTTCCTATGAGGGCCAGTCCGATACGGCGTGCTTCGACAACGCGCTCGAGTTCCTGGTTCGCGGGGGCTACTCGCTGGCCCACGCCGTGATGATGCTGATTCCTGAGGCCTGGGCGGGGAACCCGCTGATGGACGAGGATCGCCGTTCTTTTTACGAGTACCACGCCGCTCTGATGGAGCCGTGGGACGGGCCGGCCGCGGTGGCCTTCACCGACGGCAGGCAGATCGGCGCCACGCTCGACCGCAACGGCCTGCGCCCGGCGCGTTATCTCGTCACGGATGACGGCCTTGTGGTGATGGCCTCGGAATTTGGCGTGCTGCCGATTCCGGAGGAAAAGATCGTCACAAAGTGGCGGTTGCAGCCCGGAAAGATGCTGCTGATCGATCTCGTTGAGGGCCGCATCATCTCCGACGAGGAAATCAAGAAGTCGCTCTCTACGGCGAACCCCTATCGGGATTGGCTGAAGCGCGGCCAGATCATCCTCGAGCAACTTCGCCCTGTCGAACCCCGCCAAGCGCGCACCGACGTTTCGCTGCTCGACCGGCAACAGGCTTTCGGTTACACGCAGGAAGACCTTAAGCTGCTGATGGCTCCGATGGCTGTCACCGGCCAAGAGGCCGTCGGCTCCATGGGCACGGACACGCCGATCTCGGCGCTGTCCGACAAGTCCAAGCCACTCTTCACCTACTTCAAGCAGAACTTCGCCCAGGTCACGAATCCGCCGATCGATCCGATCCGCGAGGAACTCGTTATGAGCCTGGTCTCGTTCATCGGTCCGCGTCCCAACATCTTCGACCTCGAAGGGTCTTCCCGTCGCAAGCGCCTTGAGGCGCGCCAGCCCATCCTGACGAACCAGGATCTGGAGAAGATCCGCTGCATCGGCCATTTCGAGGATAGGTTCGACACCAAGACCCTCGATATGACCTACCCTGCCGAGCAGGGGGCCGGCGGCATGCCCGGAGCCCTCGAGCGGCTTTGCGAGCGGGCGGAGGCCGCCGTTCATGGCGGCTACAACATCATCGTCCTCTCCGACCGCATGGTGGGACCGGACCGGATCCCGATCCCTTCGCTGCTGTCGACAGCGGCTGTCCACCATCACCTGATCCGCAAGGGCTTGCGGACGTCGGTGGGGCTGGTGCTGGAAACGGGCGAGCCGCGCGAGGTGCACCATTTCTGCTGCCTCGCAGGCTATGGCGCGGAGGCGATCAACCCTTATCTGGCCTTCGACACGCTGGCGGCCATGAAGGCGGACTTCCCGGAGGAAGTCGACGACGAGGAGATCGTCAAGCGGTACATCAAGTCCGTCGACAAAGGTATTCTCAAGGTGATGTCCAAGATGGGCATCTCGACCTACCAATCCTATTGCGGGGCGCAGATCTTCGACGCCGTTGGCCTGAAATCGGATTTCGTCCGGCAGTTCTTCTTCGGGACATCCACGACCATCGAAGGCGTTGGCCTGGAGGAGATCGCCGAGGAAACCGTGCGGCGTCACAAGGACGCTTTCAGCGACGCGCCCGTCTATCGCAACGCGCTCGATGTCGGCGGCGAGTATGCCTACCGCATCCGCGGAGAGGACCATGTCTGGACGCCCGACACCGTGGCGGTCCTTCAGCATGCCGTGCGCCACAACGCCCAGGACCGCTATCGCGAGTTCGCCAAGCTCGTGAACGAACAGGAAGGCAAGTACACGACGGTCCGCGGGCTGTTCCGGATCAAGACTGCCGCCGAACGCGGTGTGAGCGCTGTGCCGATCGACGAGGTCGAGCCGGCTGCGCTGCTTGTGCGCCGCTTCTCCACGGGGGCGATGTCCTTCGGGTCGATTTCGAAGGAGGCGCATGAAACGCTGGCCATCGCGATGAACAAGATTGGCGGCAAGTCGAACACCGGCGAAGGCGGCGAGGAGTCGGAGCGCTACCAGCCGCTTCTGAACGGCCGTTCCAAGCGGTCAGCAATCAAGCAGGTGGCGTCCGGCCGGTTTGGAGTCACTGCGGAATACCTGGCCAACTCCGACGTCATGCAGATTAAGATCGCGCAGGGCGCAAAGCCCGGCGAGGGCGGGCAGCTGCCCGGCCACAAGGTGGACGCGGTGATCGCGAAGGTCCGGCACTCGACACCGGGCGTTGGGCTGATTTCTCCGCCTCCTCACCACGACATCTATTCGATCGAGGATCTCGCCCAGCTCATCTTCGACCTGAAGAACGTGAACCCGTCGGCAGACGTTTCGGTGAAGCTCGTATCCGAGGTGGGCGTGGGCACCGTCGCTGCTGGCGTTGCGAAGGCGCGGGCGGATCACGTCACGATCTCGGGTTTCGAGGGCGGCACGGGCGCGAGTCCCCTGACCTCCTTGAAGCACGCCGGATCTCCTTGGGAAATGGGGCTTGCAGAGACTCAGCAGACACTCGTGCTGAACAAGCTGCGCTCGCGCATTGCCCTGCAGGTCGACGGGGGCATACGAACGGGCCGAGACGTCGTGATCGGCGCGTTGCTGGGCGCTGACGAGTTCGGCTTCTCCACGGCGCCCCTCATCGCGGCCGGCTGCATCATGATGCGCAAGTGCCACCTGAACACGTGCCCGGTGGGCGTGGCCACCCAGGATCCTGTGCTTCGCAAGCGGTTCAAGGGTACGCCGGAGCACATCATCAACTACTTCTTCTTCGTTGCCGAGGAAGTGCGCGAGTTGATGGCCGAAATGGGTTTCAGGACCTTCGACGACCTGATCGGGCATAGCGAACTTCTCGACAAGGACGCAGCGGTCAGCCACTGGAAGGCGGCGGGCCTGGACTTCTCAAGGATCTTTCACAAGCCCGATGTGGGTCCTGACGTACCGCTGCGGCACACCGAGAAGCAGCATCATCCCATCGAGCGCGTTCTCGACCGCAAGCTCATCGAGGAGGCGTCAGACGCAATCGAAACGGGGACGCCCGTCTCCCTGTCTTTCCCCATTCACAACACGGACCGCACCACCGGAGCGATGCTCTCGGGGGTAATCTCCAAGAAGCACGGCTATTCCGGACTGCCGGATGATACGATCAGCATCCGTCTGGAAGGCACTGCGGGGCAAAGCTTCGGCGCATTCCTGGCGCAGGGAGTGACCCTCGAACTCGTTGGCCAGGCGAATGACTATGTAGGCAAGGGACTTTCGGGTGGAATCCTCATCATCCGGCCCTCGGACAAGGCGGCTGCCAAGGCCGAGGAGTCCATTATCGTCGGCAATACTGTCCTTTATGGCGCGGTCTCCGGAGAGGCTTACTTCCGCGGGGTTGCCGGCGAACGCTTTGCGGTTCGCAATTCGGGCGCCGTCGCGGTGGTCGAGGGCACCGGCGACCACGGCTGCGAGTACATGACCGGCGGCGTTGTGGTCGTCATCGGGGAGACCGGCCGCAACTTCGCAGCCGGCATGTCCGGTGGCATCGCCTACGTGCTCGATGAGGACAAGACCTTCGCCAAGCGCTGCAACCTCTCGATGGTCGACCTGGAACCGGTGGAAGAGGAGGAGGATCTCATGGAGCGCCTCCACCACCACGGAGGCGACCTCGAAACCAAGGGAAGGATCGACCTTGGAGGCGATCTGTCGCGTCATGACGAGGAGCGTCTGCGTCAGTTGATCAGCAACCATCTTGCCTGGACGGGCTCGGCCAAGGCGCAGCACATCCTCGACAACTGGGCCGACTACCGGACCCGCTTCGTGAAGGTCATGCCCGTCGAATACCGGCGCGCACTGCGCGAAATGGAGAAGCTCAGGACGCTGCAGGCGGCGGAATAGTCATGCGCATCTATGGCGACATCACCTCGGGGAATTGCCTGAAGGTCAAGTACGTGGCTGATCATCTTGGGCTTCCATACGTATGGACGGCCATAGACGTCACACGCGGTGAGAGCCGGACAAGCACGTTCCTCGAAAAGAGTGCGATGGGCCAGGTCCCGATTGTCGAATTTGACGATGGGCGCGTTCTCGCGCAGTCGAATGCGATCATGCGCCACCTCGCGCAGGGATCTCCTCTCCTGCCGGCAGACCTTTGGCTTCAAGCCAAAGTCGACGAGTGGCTGTTCTGGGAGCAGAATGCGCACGAGTTCTTCGTGGCTGGTTGCCGATATCAGATGGTCTATCTCGGACGCTCCAAAGCAGAACGTGAACCGTTCCGGGTGGAGCGCGGAGAGCAGGCGTTGAACCTTATGGAACGGGCGCTCGCCGGCAAAGAATTCTTCTTGGGCGACGCCATGACGATCGCCGACATCGGGCTGCTGGCCTATACGCGGCTGGCGGGCGAAGGAGGGTTCGACCTTTCACCACGGGCGAATGTGATCGCCTGGATTGCACGCTGCGAGCAGGCTCTCGGCCTGCCAAGCTTACACTGACCGAATCGCGGGGCGCACATGGGCAAGGTCACAGGGTTTCTAGAGTTCGATCGGCAGGAGCAGAAGTATCAGCTCGCCGGCGACCGGATCCGGCATTTCCGCGAGTTCACGCTGCCGCTGGACGAGAAAGACGTGGGCCGGCAAGCGGCGCGCTGCATGGATTGCGGTGTGCCGTATTGCCACTCCGGGACGGGGTGCCCGGTCAACAACCAGATTCCTGATTGGAACGATCTCGTCTACAGCGGAGATTGGCGCGAGGCTGCGCGAAATCTTCACTCGACCAACAATTTCCCCGAGTTTACTGGCCGTATCTGTCCCGCACCGTGCGAGGAAGCGTGCACGCTGAACCTCGAGGACATGCCTGTCACCATCAAGACGATCGAGCAGTCGATCGCCGACAAGGCGTGGGAGATGGGCTGGGTCCAACCGGAGCCGCCGGAAGCGAAGACCGGCAAGGCCGTGGCGATCATCGGGTCGGGTCCAGCCGGACTCGCGGCCGCCCAGCAGCTTGCTCGCGTCGGGCACGACGTGCACGTTTTCGAGCGCGAACCCAGGGCCGGCGGACTTCTCCGCTATGGAATCCCTGATTTCAAGATGGAAAAGCGACACATCGACAGGCGCATCGCGCAGATGGAGCAGGAAGGCGTGACCTTCCACTACGGTGTCAACATTGGCGTCAACCGTCCGTTCTCCGAACTGGTCGACAGCTTCGACGCCGTGTTGATGACGGGCGGGGCCGAAGATCCACGCGATCCCAAGCTCCCTGGCCAGGAGTTGGCGGGTGTCCACTTCGCCATGCCTTTCCTGGTTCAACAGAACCGGCGCGTAGGCCAGGAACCGCAGCCCGATGAAGAACCCGTGGTGGCCAGTGGAAAGCATATCGTTGTCATCGGTGGCGGCGACACGGCGTCCGACTGTATTGGCACGTCCTTCAGGCAAGGCGCGCTGTCAGTTACTCAGCTGGATATTCGAACGAAGCCTCCTGCCAAGGAAGACAAGCTCGCCGTGTGGCCGTACTGGCCGACCAAGATGCGAACGTCCTCCAGTCAGGCCGAGGGTGCGGACCGTGAATTTCAGTCTGCGACGCTTGGAATTGAAGGCAAGAACGGCAAGGTAACGGGCGTCAAGTGTATTCGCGTCGACGAGAAGCGGCAGCCGATCGCAGGAACTGAGTTCATCCTGCGGGCCGACCTCGTATTCCTTGCGATTGGATTTGCCGGTTCCCACGTTCCTGGTCTCGTGGAACAATCCGGCGTCAAACTTGACCGCCGCAACAACGTTGTCGCCGACGAGAAAGACTATGCGACATCGGTCGACAAGGTCTTTGCGGCAGGCGACATGCGGCGGGGCCAGTCGCTCGTCGTCTGGGCCATTCGCGAGGGCCGGCAGGCGGCGCACGCGATCGACAAGTACCTGATGGGAGAGACTATTTTGCCTCGGTAGGCCTCAACGTCCGGCGGGTGGCCACCGGAAGTCGTCCGTGCGGCCGGGCTTCGGGTCCGGGGAGTGTCCCTGGACGAGGACGCGTTCGACGACCGCCGCAGCATCCGAACGGCTCCGTACAGGCGCAGACCCGAGAAGCGTCCCTCCGGGGCTTACTTCCACGCCCGTCAGCGCCAGTATCGGACCTGCCAAAGGCTTGACCGGCAAAGACAAATTCGGAAGCGGCTCCCCATCTATGCCGCTTCGCGCGATCTCGTCGATGAGCCTTTCGACGCCGCCGGGGCGGAGGGCGGGGTCGGAGGAGGCGGGGTCGGAGGGGTCGGCGGGGATGGCGATGGTGGTCTCGGCCGGGGGTTGCCGGTCCATGGCGCGCTTGATTTCAAGTTCTACGAAGTGGGCGGCCTTGCGAGCGCCTAGCTTTGTGAAGTTGACGCCGTCCGAGGTGCGAAGGCGAACAGTATCGCCGTTCATGTCCGGCCCAATTGGCGAGTAGCGGTTCTGGTCGTCCGCGAAGGGTTCCCAGAGATCGACATAGGTGGCCCCCGCGTTCTTCACGGTATTTCTGACGATCTCGTTCAGGGCCAGCATATCGTTGGAGAGGCGCGGATTTTCCATGATCGGCATGCCGACCCAGAAAAGGGGCACGTTCTTGTCTGCGAAAAGCTTCAGAATGTCTGCGACGCGGCTGGCGTAGACTTGACGCCAACCATCCGTGAAAGGCTCCAGCGAATTCCCGGCGCTGTCCTTGAGCGCTTGCCTGTCGTTGGAGCCGAGCATGATGACCGCGTACGTCATCCGATCCTCGCCGGCCAGCATGTCCCTGATGACCTGCCGCCAGTCATAGAAATCGTCCCGCACGAGCCCGCTCGAAGATCTTGTCTTGCGGGTCACGAGCACGTCGCCGCTCTCGGCGAAGCTTTCGGAGAGGCCAGCGGCCAGCAATTCGGCAAGCGTGTCGCCAAGCACCGTGACGAAGACGGTCGGCTCCACGCTGACGCGGCCCGGCGTGTCCCGAACGATCAGGGGGCCTGCGTTGCGGCGAACCTGCACGCTCCCGCGGGACGGATCCTGGCGCTGCGCGGGGGCGCGCTGAAACAAGCCCGGCTTGTTGCGCAACGACTCGATCAGGGTGCTGCGCATGTTGTCGTTCTCGGCGCGCAGCGGTCCAGCGCTCAAAATCGCGAGCGCGATCAGGATGATCGCAGCAATCCACCTCCGTCCGGACATCGAGGGCGCTTCCCGCATCGTCATTCCGCCGCCGCGACCTTCGCCGCCACACGCAAAACTAGCAGATCATCGCGCGGCGCGCAGCGATTCGAGCGCCGCCAGGCTGGGATAGCCGTCCGGAACGAAGCCGCGGCGGGTCTGGAAGTCCCGCAAGGCATCTTTTGTCTTGCCCCCCAGCCTGCCGTCGGGGGTCCCGATGTCGTAGCCCAGCTGCGACAGGCGCTGCTGCAGCTCGATGCGCTGCGAGGCGTCGAGCGGCCGTTCGTTCACCGGCCAGGCGGCCATGATGGGCGCGCCGCCATAGATGCGGTCGCCCAGATGCGCCACGCCCAGGGCGTAGGAATCGGAGTTGTTGTAGCGCTTGATCACGCCGAAGTTGGCCGTCACCAGAAACACCGGGCCTCTCGCCCCCGCCGGGAGGAAAAGCGAGGCTTCCCCGTGGCTTGGCAGCGCCTGTCCGTCGGCGCGCCGAACGCCGGCGCCCGCCCAGCGGGCGAAATCGGCCTTGTCCCGCCGGTAGTCGAAGTGCTCGGGGAGGGTCACCTCGAAGCCCCAGGGCAGGCCGGGCTTCCAGCCGTTCTTCTGGAGGTAGTTGGCGGTGGAGGCCATCGCATCGGGAACCGATGTCCAGATGTTCTTGTGCCCGTCGCCGTCCGCGTCCACGGCGAAGCGCATGAAGCTCGACGGCATGAACTGGGTCTGGCCCATGGCTCCGGCCCATGAGCCGCGCATTTCGGCCCGGTCGACGTGGCCCTGCTGCAGGATCACGAGCGCCGTCACGAGTTCGTCCCTGAAGAACGTGCCCCGATAATTCATGGCGGACAGTGTCGCCAGCGATCTGATGACGTCCTTGCCTCCGGTGAACGATCCGAAGTTGGTCTCCATGCCCCACACGCCGAGGATAACCGCGGGATCGACGCCGTAGGTCTTCTGCGCTGCTTCAAGAGCCTCGGCCCATTGCACGCCCTGTTCTCGGCCGCGGGCGATGCGCTGTTCGCTGGCCGCGCTGTCGAGATAAGACCAGACGGGCTTGACAAATTCGGCCTGTTTTCGCGTGAGTTCCTCAATCTTCGGGTCGGGCGAGATGCCGTCGAAGGCCGCCTTGAAAGTATCCGGCGTTACGCCGCGCGCCTGGGCCAGGGGCCAGAGCGTGCGAAGGAATACCTGGAAACTCTCATCGGATACTGTGGCCGGCGAACCCGGTTTTGGGGTTCCCGCGGCCAGCGAACCGGTCGTCAGGGCCGCGTTGTCGCCGGATGGCGGGATTGCAGGCGGCTTGGCCGGCGTGTTCCGGCCGGCGGCTGCCGGCGTTTTCGCCGGGGCCGAACCGGTGACCGGAAAGGCGCTGGCGGCAGTGGCTGGTTTCTTGCCTGAAAGTGCGCCCGAAACGTTTTTGGAGCCCGGCTTTGCGATTGGGACGAGCGGTGTTTTCGCCTCGGATTTCCGATGGACCGGTCCGGGCGCGGCGACGACGGGTTTTTGCGAATCCTTCCCAGACTCCGCGGCGGCGTCGGCCACCGGCATGGCGAGAGCGCCGGCGATGGCCATGGCCACGACGAACACGCCGCGCCGCCCGGCGCGGGAAGGCTGAACTCGACGCATGACTGTCCCCGGTGCGGGCGCGGGCCCGTGGGTCCAGTAGAGACGGTTAAGGTTGGCGAATGATTACCGCCGCGCTGTTTCTAGGCGACATCCCCCGCCCGGTGGGCATTCCGGGCGCGCCGAGGGCGCGGCATGGAGATCCGAGAGACCCGGTTCCGCATCTCAGTTGTTTCGTGTTGCGTTACGCTTTACGCAATTTCCACTTTGTGGCACTCTTCTCGGGAATGAAGATCCGGACAGTGAAGCACAAGGGTCTGCGACGGCTGATCGAGGTTGACGATGCGTCCGGCCTCCCGGCTCCGTTTGTCGACAAGATCCGCAAAATTCTGTCTTTCCTGCAGGACATGGAAGGGGAAGACGAATTGCGCAGCGTGCCAAGCTGGAAAGCTCACCAATTGCCGGGCGACCGCAAGGGCACTTGGAGCCTCTTCGTGACGAAGAACTGGCGCATCACGTTCCTGATCGACCAAGCCGAGATCGAGATCGTCGAACTCGACTACGAAGACTATCACTAGGAGGTTGGGCATGACCGGGACACAGAACTTCCGCCTCAAGAATCCGGCCCATCCCGGCGGCTTCGTGAAGACGGAAATCATCGAACCGCTGGAGCTTACCGTGACCCAAGCGGCGAAGGTTCTGGGTGTCACCAGGCCCGCTCTGTCCACGTTTCTGCACGAGCACTCTTCGCTCTCGCCGGAAATGGCGCTGCGGATCGAGAAGGCTTTCGGCGTGAGTATGGACACGCTCATGCGGATGCAGAGCAGCTACGACATCGCCCAGGCCCGTAAGAAGGAAGGGGAGATCGAGGTGGCGCGCTTCAAAGGGAAACCGTCCAACCCACAGCCTGGATCGGCTTGAGGGGCTTGACGGCCGCGCTCTGGCGTCCGCATCCCAGGCGCCCGGGCTCCGGCCGGCCCCCCGGCTCCGGTCCTCAGTCCTTGCGGGCGATGTGGCGTTCCCAGGCCAAGGCGTGGCGGATGATGGTGTCGAGGTCGGCGAATTCCGGCGTCCAGCCGAGCACTTCGCGCACGCGCTCGCCGGTGGCGACGATGCGGGCGGGGTCGCCGGCGCGGCGCGGGCCGATGCGGACTTCGAAGTCGGCGCCGGAGACGCGCTTCACCGCCTCCACCACTTCGAGCACGGAATAGCCCTGCCCATAGGCGCAGTTCAGGGTGACGCTGTCGCCGTTCCGGCGCAGGTGATCGAGCGCCAGGATGTGGGCCCGGGCGAGATCGGTGACGTGGATGTAGTCGCGCAGGCAGGAGCCGTCGGGTGTGGGGAAGTCCGTGCCGAAGACTTCGAGGTAGGGCCGCTGCCCCAGCGCGGCCTGACAGGCCACCTTGATGAGGTGCGTGGCGCGGGGCGTGGACTGGCCGACACGGCCCTGCGGGTCGGAACCCGCCACGTTGAAGTAGCGCAGTGCGGCGTAGCGCAGTTCCGTGGCGCGGGCCGTGTCCTGCAGCATCCACTCAGTCATCAGCTTGGAGCGGCCATAGGGCGAGACCGGGTTGGTCGGCGTGTCCTCGGTCACGGCCGGCACATCCGTGTCGCCATAGGTGGCGGCCGTGGAGGAGAAGATGAAGTGCTTCACGCCGCAGTCGAGCGCGGTGGCGATCAGCGCGCGGGATTTCACGGTGTTGTTGAGGTAGTAGTCGAGCGGCTCGGCCACCGATTCCGGCACGATGAGCTTGGCCGCGAAATGGGCGATGGCGTCGACCCGGTGCTCGGCGATCAGCGAGGCGACGAGCGTCTCGTCCCCGCTGTCGCCGACGACCAGGGGCACCGAGGTGGGGACGCTGGAGGCGAAGCCGGTGGTGAGGTTGTCGAGCACGACCACGGACTCGCCGCGGTCCACGAGTTCGAGCACCATGTGCGAGCCGATATAGCCCGCGCCGCCGGTCACCAGCACCGTCATCGTTCCATTCTCCGCATTGACGTCGGCAAATTGGGTGAGACACCATAAGGTTTCATGAAGGGGGCCAGATCATATCGCAGGATCGGATGCAACTTGCTTGGCCAACCCGGCTGATGAACGCACGGAGGCCACGCCGTGGCTCAACCTTAACTTTTCGGCCCTAAAAACGCCGCGCTGAGACTGTCGCCTGCCCGCCTTTCCAGAGTTGCCTCCGCAGCCTGTCCACCCCAGAGACGAGACGAACGAACATCTCATGACGAAACGAATTCGCAAGGCCGTCTTCCCCGTCGCCGGTCTCGGCACGCGCTTCCTGCCCGCCACCAAGGCCGTGCCCAAGGAGATGATGACGGTCGTCGACCGGCCGGTGCTGCAGCACGTCGTCGACGAGGCCAGGGAAGCCGGCATCGAGCACTTCGTGTTCGTGACAGGGCGTGGCAAGGCGATCATCGAGGATCATTTCGACTTGCATTACGAGCTCGAGCGCACGCTGGCCGAGCGCGGCAAGACCAAGGAGCTCGAGGCCCTCGCCCGGGACCTGCCGGCCGCGGGACAGACGAGCTTCACGCGCCAGCAGCAGCCGCTCGGGCTCGGCCATGCCGTGTGGTGCGCGCGGGAGATCGTGGGCGACGAACCCTTCGCCGTGATGCTGCCCGACATGCTGAGCCGCGGCTGCATGAAGCAGATGCTCGACGCCTATGAGCGCCATGGCGGCAACATCATCGCCGTCGAGGAGGTGCCGCCGAGCGAGACCCACCAGTACGGCATCGTCGCCGTGGGGCAGGAGTTCGGCAACACGTTCGAGCTGACCGGCATGGTGGAGAAGCCCAAGCAGGGCACAGCTCCCTCCAACCTCATCATCTCCGGGCGCTACATCCTGCAGCCGGAGATTTTCGACATCCTCTCCGCCAAGGAGACGGGCGCGGGAGGCGAGATCCAGCTCACGGACGCCATGATCAAGCTGTCCAAGACCTCGCCCTTCTTCGGCATGCGCTATGACGGGCGCACCTACGACACCGGCTCGAAGCTCGGCTTTCTCACGGCGAACGTCGCCTATGCGCTGCAGCGGCCGGAACTCGCGGACGACCTGCGCAAGGAGCTTGCGAAGCTGCTGGGGTGAGCGGCGCGGGCGTTCCGACGCCCGTCATAGCGCCCGCTGCATGAACACGGCCTCCGCGCCGTAGACGCGCGGCAGCTTCCCGGCCTGCTCGGGCGGCAGCATGCCCGGCGTGGCGTCGCGAAAGCCGTGCCTGCGCCAGAACGGGGCGGAGCCGTAGACCGAGACCAGCGACGCCGTCCTTGCGCCGGCGGAGGCCGCGCCGGCGAGCAGGCGCGCCACGGCGGCCGAAGCCGCGCCATGGCCGCGCGCCGCGGGAAGGAGCGCGACATCGTGGATGTAGCGGTTCGCCTCGGGAGCGGGCAACGATCCGAGAAAATCATCGAGGGGCGGAATGGAGAGCGCGGGCCAGGGATGGCTGACCGCGTAGCCGATGACGCCCGCATTCGCCTCGGCGAGCACGAGGCAGCCGGCCGGGAACAGCGCCAGCTTCTCCGCGAAGACTTCGACGCGCTCGGGAAAGGCGGGGTGCACGACATCGGCGACGGCCATGACGCCGTGCAGGTCCGCCGGGGCCATGGCGCGCCAGAGCGGCCTCTGGGCGCGGCTCAGCGACGCCCCCGGCGGGCGCCGTCTTCTTCCGCGGCGTCATGCGCCGGATCGTTCTCCAGCAGGATGGGCTGGCCATGCGGGGTGGCGCGCGCCGCGCGGTCCCACGCCTGGCGCCGCCGGGCGAGGCCTTCGGCGCTGGCCGCGCCCTTTTCCACGACGAGCGATTCCAGCGCCGCGAGCCAGTGCCGGTAGTAGGTCTCGCCCGTGTCGGGATCGCCCGCCTCCTGGGCGGCCTTGATGGTCTCGGCGAGGCGCGCCGCCCACTCGGTCCAGGTGAAGAGGCCGCGCTCGTGCAGCGCCACGGCCATGGCGAAGGCCTGCGCCTCCCAGGGTTCCCTGAACACCGGGCCAGCGCCCTCGCGCGGGAGTTCCGGCAGCGCGGCGGCGAGCGCCGGGTCGAGCGCGGGCGCGCGTTCATCCGCAGAGGCGGAGACGCTCATGGTGCAGGTCTTGCCGCAAGCTCGAGGTAAGGCTCCCACGCGTCGATGGAGACGCTGAGCGTGGGATCGGCGTCGCGCCCCCACAGCTCCCGGCCGTCGAAGCGGACGGTGTAGACCCATTGCGGGTCCTCGCCCTTCAGGCTGGCGTTGCTGTCGGGAAAGACGAAGCTGCCCGCCACGCGCTCGACGATCCCCGCCTTGCCGCGGGCATAGCGCGGCAGCCGCGTGTGGCCGACGGGATTGATGTTCAGCGCCCGCACCGCGTCGCCCGCCTTGAAGCGGGCGGGCCTGTCGAGCGGGCGATCGCAGGGGCCGCCGCGGGCCAGCAGGGCCAGCGTATCCGCGGCCGAGAGCCGAGGCTGCGTCGTGGCGGGAGCGGGCCGCAGCGCATGGCCCTGCGCGAGTTCGTCCTCGCCGACGATGCCCTTGCTCTCCAGCACCGCGATGAGGGCCGTGATCCAGATCTCGTAGTAGCTGGAGGCGAGGTATTGCGGCGGCGGGATCTGCTCGCGCGCATACCGCATGAGATCGAGGTTCCACTCGCCCAGCGCGGCGCTGACGATGGGGAGGCCCAGCGCGCGCCGCTCCCAGGGGGCGTGGAACAACGGTTCGTCCTTTTCCGGCGCGACGGGGCCGAAGCCCATCATGCCGCCGAGATCGTGCACGCCGTTCATGCGGCGGCTCCGGGCTGCGGCGGCAGGCCGACCCCGATCATGCTGTCGCGGGTGACGAGCCCGGCGAGGCGCTCCTCGCTCCAGCCCTCCGTGCCGGCGGGGCGCATCGGGATGACGAGGTAGCGCAGCTCGGCGGTGGAATCCCAGACGCGGATCGCCGTGCCGTCGGGCAGCGTGACGCCGAACTCGGCCAGCACGGAGCGCGGATCGATGACGGCGCGGGAGCGATAAGGCGCGGCCTTGTACCACACCGGCGGCAGGCCCAGCAGGGCCCAGGGATAACAGGAGCACAGCGTGCAGACGACGAGGTTGTGCAGGCCGGGCGTGTTCTCGACCGCGACCATGTGCTCGCCCTGCCGGCCGGTGTAGCCGAGCTCGGCGATGGCGGAGGTGGCGTCGGCGCGCAGCCTTGCGAGATAGGCGGGATCGGACCAGGCCTTCGCCACCACGAGCGCGCCGTTGCGCGGGCCGACGCGGGTCTCGTACGTCTCGGCGATGGCGTCGATCGCGGCGGGATCGACGAGGCCCTTCTCGGTCAGCACCGATTCCAGCGCGCGGACGCGCAGCGCGATGTCCGACAGCTCGGAGCCGTGGCCGTGGTCGTGGTCGTGATGATGATCGTGGTCGTGATCGTGATGAGGGTCGTGGTCGTGCGCGTGAGCCATGTCGGCAGTGTGCCGCCGGGAGTAGTCCGGATCAAGGCTGGCGGGCGAGGCGCGCGCGAGGTCGAAGGGTCCGGGCGCGAGCCCGGCCCCGACGCTGCGTTACGCGACGTGCGAGGCGGCGGCGGCGATCTGGATCACCATCAGGGCCGTGAGGCCGGCGATGATCATCACGTCGATGAGGCGCAGCGCCTCCATCCGGCGCAGCCGGGTGACGATGTCGGACGACAGCGTGGCAGTCGGCTTCATGATCCCTGCTCCGGTTGTGAACACAGGACTGTGCTCGTAAACCGAAGTATCCGCCGCCACGCATCACCATTCGCTGAACCAAAAGGATAAAATCGCGTGAAGTCTTGTTAAGCCTTACGCAATCTTGACGCTGGCCGCGCGCATCACCTTGCCGGCGAGCCTGACCAGCGAGAGGTCGGATCCCGCCGGGCCGATCAGCGACAGGCCGAAGGGCGCGCCGTCCTGGTTGGCGACGGGCAGCGTGATCTGCGGGAAGCCGGACAGGCCGGAGAGGCACAGCATCCGCAGCGACTGGGCGCGGTTGGATTCCAGCTCCTCGTCCGAGCTGGCCAGCAGCGGCGCGGGGCCGGGCACGGTCGGCATGACGAGCACGCCGTCCGCCCCGAGCAGGGCGGCGAGATGGGCGCGGAACGCCTTGCGCACGGCCGTGCTCTCCTTCACCTGCGCCTTGGTCACGTCCCGCCCGGCGAAGAAGCGCTCGCCGATGCCCGGCCCCAGCGCCGGGCGCATGCCTTCGATGAAGGCGCGGTGCGCGGCCCAGGCCTCCGCGCCCTGCAGGTAGCGGAAGGCCCAGTACAGCGCGTCGAAATCGGGCGCGGCGGCGGTGACGTCCGCGACGGGCGACAGCATCCGGTCGATGCGCTGCACGAGGGCTTCGAGCGCACGCCCCGCGCCGGGCTCCGCGAGGCCGAACACGTCCGTCGGCCTGAGCAGGCGCACGGCGGCGGGCAGCGGGGCGGCGTCCTCGCCCAGCACGACGTCGGCGACGCGCTGGTATGTCTCGATGTCGCGCGTGAACCAGCCGGGCGTATCCAGGCTGCCGGCGAGCGGCATCGTGGCGTCGAGCGGCAGGCGGCCGTGGGTGGGGCGCAGGCCGACCAGCCCGCAATAGCTCGCGGGGCCGCGCACCGAGCCGCCGGTATCCGAGCCGATGCCGATGTCGGCGAGACGGCCGGCCACCGCCGCCGCGGAGCCGGAGGACGAGCCGCCCGGCACGCGGTCCGGCGCGGCGGGGTTGATGGGCGTGCCGAAGTGGTTGTTCTTGCCGTTCAGCGAGAACGCCAGCTCGACCGTGTGCGTCTTGCCCACGAAGCGTGCGCCGGCGTCGAGGAAACGGCGCACGAAGGAGGCCGTCGCGCTCTTGTTGCCGGACATGGCGAGCGCCGTCGGCTGCCCGCAGCCGGTGGGGTAGCCCGCGACGTCGAAGATGTCCTTCACCGCGAGGGTGAGGCCGGACAGCGGGCCGCTCGTCGCGTGCGGCACATGGGCCGGCGGGTAGGGCATGAAGGCGTGGAAGGGATCGTCGGTCATCGTCATGGCGTGCCTCCTGTCTCGCGTGCGTCCTGTCTCGGTCCCGTCGTCGTCAGATGCCGGCCGAGCCGCCGTCGGAGCGGGGGTCGTGCGCGGCGGCGACCGATCCGCGCGCGCCCCGCACCAGCATGCCGGCGTGGCCGAGCGCGTCCGACCAGCCCTCCTCGATGACCTCCACGACGTGACCGGCGCGTTCCAGCGCGCGGACGAGATCGGGATCGAAGCGGTTCTCGAGCTTCAGGCTGGTGCTCTGCGAGCCCCACGTCCGCCCCAGCAGCCAGCGCGGCGCATCCACGGCTTCCCACGGGCCCATGCCGAAGGCATGGCGCGTGAAGATGGCCGCCTGGAACTGCGGCTGGCCGTCGCCTCCCATGGCCCCGTAGGCCATGACGCGGCCGTCGTCGAAGGCGGCCAGCGCCGGGGTCAGCGTGTGGAAGGGCCGGCGGCCCGGCTCCAGCGCGTTCAGCGCCTTGGGATCCAGCGAGAAGGAGACGCCGCGGTTCTGCATCAGCACGCCGGTGCGCGGCATGACACAGCCCGAGCCGTATTCCCAGTAGATCGACTGGATGTAGGACACGGCGAGGCCGCTCTCGTCGATGGCGCCCATCCAGACCGTGTCGCCCTCGCCCCAGGCGAGCGGGAACTGCGCGGCCTGCCGGGACGAGATGCGCTGCGCCTCCTTGTCCAGCCAGTCGCGGGTGAGGAACTCGTTGGGATCGCGCGGCAGGCGAAAGGGATCGGTGACCACCGCGTCGCGCACCCGGAAGGCGCGCTTGGTCGCCTCCACAAGGCCGTGGATGTGATCGAAGCCCTCGCCCCGCGTGACGCCGAGGCGCGAGAACAGGCCGAGGATGATGAGCGAGGCGAGGCCCTGCGTGGGCGGCGGGAAATTGTAGAGCGTCGCGCCGGGGATCGGCATGCTCAGCGGATCGACCATGCGGGCGCGGGTGCGCTCCAGGTCGGCGCGGCCGATGGGCGCTTCGAGCGCCTCGAGGTCGGCGGCGAGCTCGCGCCCCACGTCGCCGCGGTAGAAGTCGTCGAGGCCGGCGGAGGCGAGGTGCTCCAGCGTCGCGCCGAGCGCGGACTGCCGCCGCAGCGTGCCCGCTTCGGGGATCTTGCCGTCCACGGTGTAGGTCGAGGCGAAGCCCGGCGCCGCCCAGAGCTCGTCCCGGCGGTTGTGAATCGTGCGCGCTTCCGAGGCGGTCACGGGCGCGCCGTCCTTGGCCCAGCGGATCGCATCCGCCAGCAGGGTGGAGAGCGGCAGGGAGCCGCCGATCCCGGTCTGCCGGCCGAGCGCCGCCGCGAGCTCCTGCGCCTGCGCCCAGCCGCCGATCGCGCCCGGCGTCGTGACCATGGCTTCCGGCCCGCGCTGCGGGATGACGTCGTGGCCGCGGTTGCAGTAGCGCTGGCGCGTGGCGGCCGCGCCCGCGATGCCGCAGCCCTCGATGGCGTAGACACGGCCGCTGCCGCCGCCGCCCCGGGGCTCGCGCACCAGCCAGAAGCCGTCGCCGCCCACCGCGTTCATGTGGGGATAGACGACGGCGATGGTCGCGGCCATGGCGATCATCGCCTCGACGGCGTTGCCGCCCTCGGCCAGCACGGCGCGGCCGGCTTCGCTCGCCGCCGCATGCGGCGCGGCCACGGCGGCCCTGGAAAAGACGGGGTTATCGGACATCGAAACGACTTTCGCGAGACGGCTTGCGGGGAATGGCTTGCGGGGATGGCTTGCGGGGGGCGGGATGGAGGGCGCAGGGGCGGGATGGAGGGCGGCGTTGCGCTCCGCCGACGCCCATCCTTGCATGCAGCCTCCCGGCGTTATAGTCCATCCCCCAGGTTTCAAACGAGCGCGCCCCGGCGCGCGGCAGTCGAGGACGGTCTCCCATGGCGGGCCACTGGAACACGCGCAATCTCGTCACGGTCGTCAGCCTCGGCATCCTCGTCGGGACGGAGCTGATCGGCGTGGCGCTCGCGGCCGGCTGGGCCATCGCAGGCCTGTTCGGCCTCAGCCAGCATTTCGGCTGGGCCCTCATGGCCCTGTTCGGCGTCATGGGCGCCTACGGGCTGTGGAAGTTCATGGCCCGCGCCGTGAAGGTCGAAGCGCTGCATTCCTGACCGGACGGCTTCCGCTCCAGAACACCGCTTGTGTCCCCCTCCCCCCTGTGGGGAGGGGATAGGGGTGGGGGTCGCGCAACGGCCGGTCGCTGGCCTGGCACGGCGTTTCGGCAGCGACGGTGATCGTCTTGGCCTCCGCCGATTCCCACGGATGGTGCGACCCCCACCCCAGCCCTCCCCACAGGGGGGAGGGAGTTCGCGCGTTGTTTGGGTGAGCATCGCCGGAGAGGCTGCGAACACCGCGGGTGTCCCCCTCCCCCCTGTGGGGAGGGGTTAGGGGTGGGGGTCTCCCGATGTCGGGCGCTGGCCCCGCACGGATTTGGCAGCGACGATGCTTGCCCCGGCCTCCGCCAATTCCCACGGATGGTGCGACCCCCACCCCAGCCCTCCCCACAGGGGGGAGGGAGTTCCCGCGTTGTTTGGGTGAGCATCGCCGGAGAGGCTGCGAACACCGCGGGTGTCCCCCTCCCCCCTGTGGGGAGGGGTTAGGGGTGGGGGTCTCCCGATGTTGGGCGCTGGCCCCGCACGGATTCGGCAGCGACGGTGATCGCCCCGGACCTGCCAATTCCCACGGATGGTGCGACCCCCACCCCAGCCCTCCCCACAGGGGGGAGGGAGTTCCCGCGGGGTTTGGGTGAGCATCGCCGGAGAGGCTGCGAACACCGCGGGGGTCCCCCTCCCCCCTGTGGGGAGGGGATAGGGGTGGGGGTCCGCAACGGCCGGTCGCTGGCCTGGCCCGACACTTTCGGCAGCGACGGTGATCACCCCAGCCTCCGCCGACTCCCAAGAGTGGTGCGACCCCCACCCCTGCCCTCCCCACAAGGGGGAGGGAGTTCGCGCGGGGTTTTGGAGCATCGCGGAGAGGCTGCGGGCTGCTTTCTCATGGTTCTGCAACCACCTTCACCGTGGCCGCTTGCCGCGAAGGGCGGCGCATACGACACTGCGCCGCTGTTGAGAGGGGGCCCCCATGCCGATTTCCGGATTCGCGATCTTCGCGATCCTGCTCGTCTTGTTCGTGATCATCACGCTGATCGCCGGCGTGAAGCAGGTGCCGCAGGGCTACAACTACACGGTGGAGCGCTTCGGGCGTTACTCGCGCACGTTGGAGCCGGGGCTCGGGCTGATCGTCCCGTACATCGAGATGGTCGGCAAGAAGATCAACATCATGGAGCAGGTGCTCGACGTCGCCAGCCAGGAGGTGATCACCCGCGACAACGCCAGCGTCACCGTGGACGGCGTCGCCTTCTTCACCGTGCTCAACGCGGCGCAGGCCTCCTACGAGGTGTCGAACCTGAACCAGGCGATCCTCACCGTGACGATGACCAACATCCGCACGGTGATGGGATCCATGGATCTCGACCAGCTGCTCTCGCATCGCGACGAGATCAACGAGCGCCTGCTGCGCACCATCGACGCGGCGGCTTCGCCCTGGGGCGTCAAGATCAACCGGATCGAGATCAAGGACATCATCCCGCCCAAGAACCTCGTCGACAGCATGAACCGCCAGATGATGGCCGAGCGCGAGAAGCGCGCCGTGGTGCTGGAGGCCGAGGGCCAGCGGCAGGCCGAGGTGCTGCGCGCCGAGGGCCACAAGACGGCGCAGATCCTGGAGGCCGAGGGGCGGCGCGAATCCGCCTTCCGCGACGCGGAGGCGCGCGAGCGCTCCGCCGAGGCGGAGGCCAAGGCGACGCAGATGGTGAGCGAGGCCATCGCCGCCGGCGACATCAGCGCCATCAACTACTTCGTGGCCCAGCAATATGTGAAGGCGCTGCAGGCCATCGCGTCCGCGCCGAACCAGAAGGTGCTGATGATGCCGCTGGAGGCCTCGGCGCTGATCGGCACGCTGGGCGGCATCGCCGAGATCGCCAAGGGCTTCAATGGCGGCGGACCCGAAGGCTCGAAGCCGCCGCCGCGCCGCTCCGTTCCGGAGGCGCAGCCCCGGCCTTCGAGCGCGCCCAGCGCCGCGGCCCGCAGCATGAGCAGCTTCGGCTCGGCAGACGCGTCGTCGAGTGCATCCTCAACCTCGCAAGGGCCCTGGGGCCCGGCCGCGACCTGACGGAAGGCTGGAGCTGAGATGAGCTTCCTGATGGACCTCGGCCCGTGGGCCTGGATCGCGGCGGGCGTCGTGCTCGTCGCGCTGGAGGTCGCCGCGCCCGGCGCTTTCATGCTGTGGCTCGGCGTCGCTGCGCTGCTCACCGGCCTCGTGCTGTTCCTGATCCCGCTCGGATGGGAGTTCGCGGCGCTGCTGTTCGCGGCGCTCGCGACGGCCAGCGTGCTCGTGGGACGGTACGCGACGCGCAATCGCATGGCGCCCTCGCCCGAGCCCATGCTCAACCGGCGCGGCGATGCGCTGGTCGGGCGCGTGGTGGTCCTGGAAGATCCGATCGTGCAGGGCCGCGGCCGCGTCCGGATCGACGACACGGTGTGGCGCGTGGAGGGCGCGGATGCGCCGGTCGGCGACCGCGTGCGCATCACCGGCGTCGACGGCGCGCTGCTGCGCGTGGAAAAGGCGGCGGCCTAGGCGCCGGCACAGCCTGGATCGGTCCGGCCTGGCCTCCCGGCCAAGGCCGATGCCCCTGCCCTGCGCGCCCTCCAAAAACCTCGTCCCCGCGCGGGAAACTCGCACCTCTCTGGACGACAGCGGCGAAAATCCTAGCTAAAGGGAAGCCTGGAGAGGTTCCAAGATGACGATCGACATTCGCCCCGCCGATGCGGCGACAAGCGCCGTGGGCCCGCTGCCGGAAGGGCATCCCCCCGTGCAGCCGCGCCGGCTCGGCGTGCTGCTGCTCAACCTCGGCACGCCGGACGCGACCGACTACTGGTCCATGCGCCGCTACCTGAAGGAGTTCCTCTCGGACAAGCGCGTCATCGAAACCCCGCGCTGGCTGTGGTGGCCGATCCTCAACCTCATCATCCTCTCCGTGCGGCCGAAGCCGAAGGGCCGCGACTACGCCTCGATCTGGAACAACGAGCTGGACGAAGGCCCGTTGCGCACCATCACGCGCTCGCAGGCCGAGCAGCTCGCCGCGTCCATGGCGGGCGAAGGCGACAGGCTCGTGATCGACTGGGCGATGCGCTACGGCAATCCCTCGACGCCGTCACGCATCAAGGCCCTGATGGACAAGGGGTGCGACCGCATCCTGCTGGTGCCGCTCTATCCGCAGTCCTGCGCGGCCACCACCGCGACGGCCTGCGACAAGGCCTTCGAGACGCTGATGCAGATGCGCTGGCAGCCCGCCGTGCGCGTGGCCCCGCCCTGGCACGACGACCCCGTCTACATCGAGGCGCTGGCCAAGACCGTGGAGCGCAAGCTCGGCGAGATCGACTTCGAGCCGGACATGATCATCTCGTCGTTCCACGGCGTGCCGCTGGACTACCTCCTGAAGGGCGATCCCTACCACTGCCAGTGCATGAAGACGGGCCGGCTGCTGCGCGAGCGGCTGGGGCTCTCCAAGGACCGCTTCATGGTCTGCTTCCAGTCGCGCTTCGGGCCTGCGGAATGGCTGAAGCCCTACCTCATCGACACCATGGGCGAGCTGCCGGGCAAGGGCGTGAAGAAGATCCTCGTCATCGCGCCCGGCTTCACCGCCGACTGCCTGGAGACGCTGGAAGAGATCGAGGGCGAGAACCAGGAGGCCTTCCTGCACGCCGGCGGCGAGAAGTTCGCCTATGTCCCCTGCCTGAACGACAGCCGCGAAGGCATGGACGTGATCGAGGCGGTCGTCCGCCGCGAGCTGCAGGGCTGGCTGTAGGGCCGGGGCTGGACGGGCCTCACCGTCATTGCGAGCGAAGCCAAGCAATCCAGGAGCCGGCGCGAGCTGCGCTGGCGAGGCCTGCGCCGCCCCTGGGTCGCCGCGTCGCTGCGCTCCTCGCGATGACGGGGCGCTCACGGCCGTGATTGTCTTGTCTGCTGCACAGACAGGCCGCATTGTGGCGTTTCATTGCGCCGCAAGAGGTTCTGTCATGTCGAAGGTTTCGCGTCGTCACGCGCTCGGGCTCGGCCTGTCCGCGGGTTTTTCGGCAGCCATGCTGTCGGGCTCGCCCGAGGAGGCGGCCGCCGCTGCGCCGAGCCCCACCTTCACGCTGCTGCTCGTGAACGACATCTACAAGATGAGCGGCGACAAGGGGCGCGGCGGGTTCGCGCGGCTGGCGGCGATCGTGAAGGCGGAGCGGGCGCGCGGCGTGCCCATGCTGTTCTGCCACGCCGGCGATACGTTCTCGCCCTCGCTGATGTCGGGCTTCGACCAGGGCGAGCACATCGTGATGCTCACCAACATGATCAAGCCGGACGTATTCGTGCCCGGGAACCATGAGTTCGACTTCGGCAAGGACGTCTATCTCAAGCGCATGAGCGAGGCGAACTTCCCCTTCTTTGGGGCGAACATGCGCAACGGCGACGGCTCGCCGATCCCCGGCATGAAGGACGCCGAGATCTTTACGCTGGGGCCGGTGAGGATCGGCGTCGTCGGGCTGGCGCTGGCCGGCACGCCGACCATGTCGCAGCCTGGCGACATCAAGTTCGCCAACGAGCTGGAGACGCTGCGCGCGCAGGCCGGCAAGCTGCGGCAGGCCGGCGCGGACATCCTCGTCGCCGTGGCCCACACCGACCGCGAGGTGGACAACGCCATCGTGCGCTCGCGCCTCGTCGACGTGCTGCTGACCGGCCACGACCACGACCTCGCCATCGGCTTCGACGGCAAGACGGTGATGGTGGAGAGCAGCGAGGAGGGCAACTTCGTCACGGCCATCGACTTCACGGTGCAGGCGACCGGCGAGGGCAAGGACCGCAAGGTCTCCTGGTCGCCGAGCTTCCGCGTGCACGACAGCTCCACCGTCGATCCCGACCCGGAGGTGGGCGCGGCGGTGAAGAAGCTGGAGGACGCGCTCTCCAAGGAGCTCGACGTGGTGGTGGGCACGAGCGTCGGCGAACTCGACAGCCGCTCCGCCATCGTGCGCTCGCAGGAGGCGGCCATCGGCAACCTCATCGCCGACGCCGTGAAGGCCTCGACCGGGGCCGACGTGGCGATCCTCAACGGCGGCGGCATCCGCGCCAACAAGCAGTACCCGGCGGGCGTGGCCCTGACCCGGCGCGACATCCTCTCCGAGCTGCCCTTCGGAAACTCCACGGCCATGACCGAGATTTCCGGCGCGGACCTGCGCGCCGCGCTGGAGAACGGCGTGTCCCAGCTCGAGAACCGGGCGGGCCGCTTCCCGCAGGTCTCCGGCCTGAAGATCGAGGTCGACGGGCGCGCGCCGGCCGGCTCGCGCATCGTCGCCGTCACCGTGAACGGCGAGCCGCTGGATCCCGCCAGGAGATACAAGGCGGCGACCAACAACTTCATGCTCGCCGGCGGCGACGGCTATGTCGCCTTCGGCAAGGGCAAGGTCCTGATCGGCGACACCGACGGCAAGCTCCTCGCCAACGAGGTGATGAGCTATGTCCGGGCCAAGGGATCGTTCGACGCGAAGGTGGAAGGCCGCATCGTGATCCGGTGAGCGCCGCTCAACGCACGAAGAGCACGGCCGGGTTGCCCTTGTAGGTCGTGGCCTGCATCTCGCGGTAGCCGACCTTCACGGCCACGCGGATGGAGGCGGTGTTCTCGGGGTGGATGAGGCACACCGTGCGCGCCTCCCGAAAGCGGCGGTCGCCCCAGGCGACAGCGGCCTGCGCCGCCTCGGTGGCGTAGCCGCGCCCCTGAGCCTCCGGGGCCAGCACCCAGCCCAGCTCCGGCATGCCGGCGAGCGAGGGCTCGATGTCGCGGTGGAAATCGGCGAAGCCCGCCTCGCCGATGAAGCGCCCGCTGGCTCTCTCCTGGATCGCCCAGTAGCCGTAGCCCAGAAGCGTCCAGTGCCCGACATAGCGCATCAGGCGGGCCCAGACCTCCTCCTCGGTGAAGGGCCGCCCGCCGACATGGCGCGTCACGTCGGGATCCCCCCACATTCGCGCGGCGGGGGCGAAGTCGTCGAGGCCATGCTGGCGCAGCACAAGCCGCGCGGTCTCGATGACGGGCGCTGCCGATGCTATGGGGATCTCGCGGGCCATCGCAACCTCTGAGCGCATTGAAGCGAAGCTGCAGCATTTCGGCAAGAATTAAGCTGATCGTCACCGGCAAATGCAGAGGATCCACTGCTCAAAGCTTGAGCAGTGCAGCGGCGGGCCCCGATTTTGCTCAATCTGTGCTAGACCGCACCGATGCGCAGCAGGTCGAGGATGTGGACCAGCCCCACGGGCCGCTCGTCCTCCACCACCACCAGCGCGCCGATCTTGCGTGTCTCGACGATCTCCAGCGCCTCGGCCACGAGCAGCTGGGGCGGCACGGTGGTGGGGCCGCGCGTCATCACGTCGTCCACCGTGCGGGCCATCAGGTCAGGCCCCATGTGACGGCGCAGGTCGCCGTCGGTGATGATGCCGGCGAGCCGGCCGTCCTCCTCCACGACAAGAGCGCAGCCGAACCCCTTGCTGCTGATGAGCAGGATGGCCTGCGACATCGGCGTCTTCAGCGGCGCGATCGGCAGGCGGTCGCCGGTGTGCATGATGGCGCGCACCTGCTTCAGCTGCGCGCCGAGCTTGCCGCCGGGGTGGAACACGCGGAAATCCTGCCGCGTGAAGGCGCGGCTCTCCAGCAGCGCCACGGCCAGGGCGTCGCCCAGGGCGAGCTGCATGGTGGTCGAGGTCGTCGGCGCGACGCCGTTCGGGCAGGCTTCCGCCGCCTTCGGGATGGTCAGGCAGACATCCGCCTCACGGCCGAGCGCGCTGTCCTCGTTAGCCGTGACGGCCACCAGCCCCACCCGGAAGCGCCGGGAATAGGCGACGATGTCGGAAAGCTCCACCGTCTCGCCGGACCATGACAGCGCCAGGATGACGTCCTCGGGCTGGATCATGCCGAGGTCGCCGTGGCTGGCTTCGGCGGGATGCACGAAATGCGCGGGCGTGCCGGTGGACGCGAAGGTCGCCGCGATCTTGCGTCCGACATGGCCGGACTTGCCCATCCCTGTGACGACCACGCGGCCGCTGGCCTCGCCGATCATCCGGACCGCGCGGGCGAAGGGCTCGCCCAGCCCGTCGCGCATCCCGGCGGCGAGGGCGTCGAGCCCGGCGCGTTCGGTTTCGAGCGTGCGGATGGCGGAGGCCACGGCGTCGGCGTCCGCCTTGGCGGCGGCTTCCGGGGCGCGGGACGCCGATTCGGCGTGCGGAAGAGGCTTGGACATGCGCCGCCATAGCACGGAGGGCCCTGCGCGGAAACCGGGCGGCGCGCGTCGACCACAGGCTGTGCTTACCGGGCGTTAACCGCGTGCGTTGTAATTCCGTTAACCATGTTGCAGAGGCGGCCAGCAGGAGCATCGGCAGGGCCGCCCGGCCGGGCGGCGAAGACCGTACGCCGCGCCCTCGCGACGGCGGCGCTCGTCGTCGCGTCGCATCCCTCGGCGGCGCAGATGGCCGACCCCATCGCCCCACTCGCCTCGCCCTTCGCGGTGGAGACGCTGCGGCCGGCGCTGTTTCCGCTGGCGGAGACGAGCCGCGCCGCTCCGGCGTCCCGCCTGAAGCTGCCGCTGAAACCGCCGAAAAGCTCCCGCCAGCAGCCCGTCGCAGGCGCCTCGCCCTTGCCCCCGATCGTTCCCGCACCGATCGTTCCCGCCGCGAGCGCACCCGGCGTGAAGCCCGCCGTGAAGCGCGGGCCGCCCCTGCCCGATCCCGTCCTCCCTCCCCGCCGCAAGCTCGTACCGGAGGTGGACCCGTGGGCCCCGCTCGGCGTGCGGGCGGGCGCGCTGCTGCTGCGCCCCTCCGTGCTGGTGGATACGGGCTACGACAGCAACCCCAACCAGTCGCCCGGCGCGCATCGCGGCTCGTCCGTGATCGCCAGCGCCGCCGCGCTCGACGTCGCGAGCGACTGGTCGCGCCACAGCCTCACCGCGACGCTGCGCGGGGCCTATCTCGCCTTCCCCGACGACCACTCCGCGGACCGGCCCCTGGGCGACGGCCGGGCCGACCTGCGGCTCGACGCGCTGCGCGACACCGCCCTGACCTTTGGGGGAGCCTACGCGCTGAGCACCGAGCGGCCGGGCAGCATCGAGCAGCCGGTGGTCGGGACGAGCCGGTCCCTCGTCACCACGGTGGGCGGCAGCATGGGGCTGGAGCAGACCTTCGGCCGCTTCGTGCTCGCGCTGAAGGGCGAGACCGGCCGCACGGATTTCGAGAACGTCCCGCTCGCCGGCGGCGGCTCGCTCAGCCAGGCCGATCGCAACTACGCCACCCATGGCGTGGCCGCCCGCGCCGCCTACGAGCTCACGCCGGCCATCCGCCCGTTCCTCGAAGGGCGCTTCGACGAGCGCCGCTACGACGAGCGCATCGACGCCGGCGGCTATGAGCGCTCCTCGCGGGGCTGGTCGGGCAAGCTCGGCGCGACGCTGGCGCTGACGAGCCTCGTCACGGGCGAGATCGCTGCGGGTTTTGGCGCGCGCGACTACCAGGACCCGCGGCTCGCTCCCCTGCGCGGCCCCATCGTCGACGCCCAGCTGATCTGGACCGCGACGGCCCTGACCACGGTGAAGCTGAAGGCCGGCACGGAGCTGGCCGAGACCGCGGTCGCCAACGCCTCCGGCGCGCTGGTGACATCGGTGGGCGTGGAGATCGACCACGCGCTGCGGCGCAACCTCATCTTCTCCACCGGCGTGGTCTTCACCCGCACCGAATACAGCGGCGCACCCATCCGCGAGGACGGCTGGGCGTTCGGCGCGCGCCTGGAATACAAGCTCACCCGCTCCCTCGCCCTGCGCGCCAGCGCCGCCCAGCAACGCCTGATCAGCACGGTCGACGGCAACGACTACACCGCCAACATCTTCCTCGTGGGGCTGAAGCTGCAACGCTGAGGGGATCGCGTGGCGCGGAGCGACGCGGCGACCCAGCGGCCGGGCGTGAGGCGGACGGCCCACCCTTCGCCCGGCCCCTGGATTGCTTCGCTGCGCTCGCAAGGACGGCGGAGGTCGCACCGGATGAATGGCGGGCCTTGCCACGCTTCCGCCGCGCTCGGATGATCCCTCTGCTGCTCCTGGCGAGGCCGGCGATTCCTGCAGCGGGAGAAGCGGCGATGCAGACAAATTCTCTGGGCCGGCGCGGCTGGGCCGCCTTGGCCTTCGCAGCGCTCCTGGTGACGAGCGTATCCCCGGCGCGCGCCCATCCGCATGTCTGGGTGACGGCCTCGGCGGAGCTCGTCTACGGCCCGGACGGCAGCGTCACCGCCATCAAGCATCGCTGGGTGTTCGACGACGCCTATTCCAGCTTCGCCGTGCAGGGCCTCGACACCAACAAGGACGGCAAGTACTCGCGCGAGGAGCTGGCAGAGCTCGCGAAGGTCAACACGGAGTCGCTGGCCGAGTTCGGCTACTTCACCGTGCTGAAGGCCGACGGCAAGCGGCAGGATTTCGATGCGCCGCGCGACTACTGGCTGGACTACGACAAGACCCTGGCCCTGAACTTCACGCTGCCCGTGAAATCGCCCAGCCCGTCGAAGCGCTCGCTGATCCTCGACATCTACGACGCCACCTTCTTCGTCGATTTCAGCTATGCCGAGGGTGACGACGCCGTGAAGCTCACCGGCGCGCCGAAGGGCTGCGCCGTGCAGCTGTCCCGCCCCAAGAAGCCGGAGACGGCCTCCCTCGGCAAGCTGAGCGAAGATTATTTCGCGAACGCCAACATGGGCTTCCAGTTCGCCAGCAAGGTTATCGTGGCGTGCCCGTGAGCATGGCGGGAGCGCCGGACCATTGGCGGTCCTTCGGGACAGCCGCTGCGCGGCTTCCTCAGGATGAGGGGAGTGGGAGCGGCCAAGCGAGGCGCCTTCTTGAATGGAACGGGGTTTCCCGCCTCCTTGATGCTCCCCGCCTCAATGAAGCTCCCCACCTCCCTCATGCTGAGGAGCGGACCCATGGTCCGCGTCTCGAAGCACGGCTCATGGCGGGGAGCGCAGTTGGCGCGCCGGACCATTGGCGGTCCTTCGAGACAGCCGCTGCGCGGCTTCCTCAGGATGAGGGGCGCGGGAGCGGCCAGGCGATGGACGGCCGGGGGGATGGCGTGTGAACGGCACTTTCGCGGAGCGTGCCGGAATCCTGGCGAGCCGGCGGGTCAAACTGGGGGCGCTCACCCTCGCCGTCGCGCTGACGGCGCTGGCATTCGTGATCCTGCTCGGCTGGGTCGCTTCCTCATGGCTCGACCTCGGCGCGGCGCCGCCGCCGAGGAACCCGTTCGGCGTGGGGGTGCGGGAGGGCGGCGCGCCGGGGAACGCCGTCGTGGGCTGGATCCTCGCCACGCAGAGCGAGTTCTACAGGCGGCTCACCGCGGCCATCCGGGCCGTGACGGCGGACGGGAAGGCGGCCTGGACGCTGGCCGCGGTCAGCTTCGCCTATGGCGTGTTCCATGCGGCGGGGCCGGGGCACGGCAAGGCGGTGATCTCGGCCTGGATCCTGGCCAATGAGCGCATGCTGTGGCGTGGGCTGGCCCTGGCGCTCGCGGCGGCGCTGCTGCAGGCGATCGTCGCCATCGCGCTGGTGGGCGTTCTCGCGGGGCTGCTGAGCGTGACGGCGCGCAGCATGACGGGCATGGTCTCGGCGGTGGAGACGGCGAGCTTCGCGGCGGTCGCCCTCGTCGGCGCGGCGCTGCTGTGGGTCAAGTCGCGCCGTTTCGCGCTGCGCCTCGCGCCCGAGGCGGCGCACGACCATGCGCCGGGCGAGGCCTGCGGGCCGGGGTGCAGCCACGCCCACATGCCCGGGCCGATCGACGACATGCGCTTCTCCTGGCGGACCGCCACCTGGGCCGTCCTGGCGGCGGGGGCGCGGCCCTGCTCCGGCGCGATCATCGTGCTCGTCTTCGCGCTGGCGCAGGGCGTGTTCGGGGCGGGCGTCGCGGCAACCTTCGCCATGGGGCTCGGCGTGGCGCTGACCACGGGCGCGCTGGCCGCGCTCTCCGTGTTCGCCAAGGGGACCGCCCTGCGCCTCGCCAGCGGGCGCGGCGACGCGGGCGCGCGGCTCATGGGCGCGCTGGAGGTCGTCGCCGCGGCCGTGGTGCTGGCCTTCGGCGCGGCGCTGCTGGCCGGGCTTTGGGGGACGGCCGCGCCGGGATAGGCCCCGCCCCCGTCTGCCGGTTCGGTCCTGCCCGTTCAGTCCTGCCTCTTCAGTCCTGCCCCTTCAGTCCTGCCTGCGTTTCCCGTGCCTCAGCCGGCTCAGCATGGTCCTCGCGGTCTTGCGCAGGCGGCGTGTCGCCGTCTCGCGGGCGATGACGAGTCCGGCGGCGTTGCTGTCGGGAGTGGCGGGGATGAACCAGTCGGCGATGGCGATCCGGTCGGGCCAGAGCGAGGAGATCATGGGGTGGTCGGGCACGGCGCAGCTGTCGGTGAGCGCAAGGCCCGGTTGTGCGAGCTGCCGTCGCGTGACCTCCAGCGAGAGATGGACGCCGGGCGAAAACCCCGAGAGCGTCTCGTCGAAGGCGGTCTTCCAGTAGAAGGCCCTGTCGCCCTCTCCCAGCATGACGGCGGCGGCGGCCGGCTTTCCGGCGACGGTGAGCACGTCGATGCGGCAAGCGCCCTGCGCGGCCAGCGAGCGCGTCGCGGCGCGGAAGAAGGATGCGCCCGACGCGGTGTGCAGGAACGCCGAGCCGGCGCGGCCCTTCCAGCCGGCCTCCTCGAGGTCGAGGAACATCTCGGCGGCGTCGCGCACCTCGTGCGGGCTGGCGGCGCTCACGAGGGCGACCTCGCCGCGCTCCTCGAGCCGACGGCGCAGGCGGCGGATCTCCTTGCGGCGGCGGCCCGGCAGGGCGCGCGCCAGCAGCGCCTCGGGGCTCTCGCCGCCGCGCAGGACGGCGCGCTCGTGCTGGCCGAATCGGCGGATGAGCCGGCCCGTGCGCTCCGCGACGGCGGCGATGACCTCCGCAGCGGGGCCGTTCTCGGCCATGTAGGGCAGCAGGATGCCGCCCGCGAGCGGCGTGACGCCGGCCATCCAGGTGAAGAACTGCTCCACCACGTCGGCAGCCCGCTGGGCGTCCAGCAGGGGCGTCCCCAGCACGCCCTGGTCGTGCCGCCAGCCGAAGAGCTCGATCGTGCCGAAGCCGAGCGACGGCATGGCCACGGGAAAGACCCCGAGCAGCGAGCCGGGCTCGCCGCGCGGCCGCTGCGCATCCCAGGCGAAGACGAAGGCCGGACGCGGGGCCTCGCGCAGGTGGCGCGCGGCGGCGAGCGCGAAATCGGGCTCGTAGAAGACGTTGCGCTCCAGGGCGCGGGCGGCCAGATCGCGCCATGCGGCCGCGTGGTCGCCGGCCTGGATGAGGCCGAACACGGCGATCTCGACGTCGGACGCGTCCGCCTGCCCGTTCCGCCGCGCGCCGCGCAGAGGCGGCCCGTTGGTCGAGCGCGTGGCGTCGTAGGAGGCCTGGAAGGGATAGTGCGTGCCGGGATTGCCGATCGTCTGGTCGTAGCTGGCCATGGAGTCCCCGTTCCCTGGGCTCCGGCGCAGGCCGCATCGGAGCGAAACGGGTTCGTTCCAAAGCGGCACGCCGGGAGGCCAAGCGGCGGCCTCGGGACTCCGGGCTTCAATACTCGTGCCGGTTGTTATTGTTTCATTAACAACCTGATCTGCCCGCGGCGGATCGCGTCACAACCTGATCTGCCCGCTGCAGACCGCGCCCCAGAGCGCGTCGTCGAGCCGGACGAAGCGCTTCTCGACGGGGTGGTTGAAGAAGCTCGGGTCCGTCGTGGCGGCGGGATTGGCGCCGTCCTTCACGAGGTCGATCTTGCGCTGCTTGAAGGTGCCGGTGACGTCGAGCGCGGGGCGCACCCGCACGAACACGGGGCGGGCGTAGTCCGGCAGCTGGCGTTCGAGGTGGGCGCGGAAAGCCGGCAGGTCGAGGTCGGCGCCCTCGGCCAGCACGATGGCCGCCATGCCGGCGCGCCCCTCGCAGCCCGAGACATGCACGCCGTAGACGTTGCAGTCCGCGATGCCGGGAAACACCGTGATGGCTTCCGACACCTGCGAGGTGGCGACGTTCTCGCCCTTCCAGCGGAAGGTGTCGCCGATGCGGTCGATGAAGGTGAAGTAGCCGTCCTTGTCCTTTTTCATCAGGTCGCCGGAGCGGAACCAGGCGTCCCCCCTGGCGAAGCAGTCGCGCAGGATCTTGCGCTCCGTGGCGGACCTGTCGGCGTAGCCCTCGAAGCGGTTGGCGGGCTTGGCGGGATCGTTGAGGATCTGGCCGACCACCTCGCCGACCTCGTCGGGGCCGCACGGGATGCAGAAGCCGTCCGGCCCGCGCACGGGCTCCTCGCGCTCGATGTCGAAGCGCACGATCTTCACCACGAAGCGGCGCTCGGCCCATTTCGGGATGCGGCCGACGCGGCCGGGCCGGCTGTCCATGTTCAGGAGGGCGATGTTGCCTTCCGTGGCGGCGTAGAACTCGCGGATCTCCGGGATGCCGAAGCGCGAGGCGAACTCCTCCCAGATGTCGGGCCGCAGGCCGTTGCCGCAGACGAGCCGGATGCCGTGGTCGCGGTCGTGCGGGCCGGGCGGCTGGTTGACGAGGTAGCGGCAGAGTTCGCCGATGTAGAAGAAGAGCGTGCAGCGCTGGCGCACGATGTCGGACCAGAACTCGCGCGCCGAGAACTTCTCGCGGATGACGACGCTGCCGCCCCCCAGCATCGCGCCGAGCGTGGCGAGCACGCCGCCATTGGAGTGGTACATGGGGAGGCAGTCGTACATGCGGTCGTCCGGCCGCACGTTCATGAAGGCGGAGAAGCCCTTGGCCATCGCGAGGATGCGGTAGTGGTTGATGTTGGCCGCCTTGGGCAGGCCGGTGGTGCCCGAGGTGTAGATGAAGACGCAGCGATCCTCGATCGTGAGAGGCGCGCGCTCGCCGGGCTCCAGCGGGTCGCCGCGATAGGCCGCGACCTCGGTCTCCAGGCGGCCGGCCGGCGGGGCGGAGGGGCCGTGCAGCCAGAGGACTGGCTCGCCGGCGACGAAGGGCCGCGCCGTCTCATAGGCTCCGGCCAGTTCCGCGCCGACGATGACGATCTTCGCCTGCACGATGGAGATGGAGTGCGCCAGCGCCTGGCCGGCGAGGTTGGTGTTGATCAGGGCGGTGACGCCCCCGGCGCGCGCCACGCCCATCCAGATGCAGAGATAATCCGGCCGGTTGCCCATGAGCAGGGCCACCGTGTCGCCCTTGCGGACGCCCTGCTCCCGCGCCCAGCGGGCGTAGCGGTTGGCGCGCTGGTCGTATTCGGCGAAGGTGAGCGTCTCGGCGTCGGAGATCAGCGCGGTGCGGTCCGCGTAGCGGGCGCAAACTTCCTCCATGACGTCGCAGATGGTCGTCCTGGGGTTTTTCGCGATCGGCGAGAGGCTTCGGAGGATGCGGAGCGAACCCCTGAGATAGGCGATCTCGCTGGAGATCCGCCCCGGCAACGACGACATGCAAGCTCCTCCCGCCCGTCTTCACGCTCCCCACCGGGAGTTCGACGCAGGCTTCGCGGCCCATCATGCCGCGCGGGCGCGGAGCATGATAGAGCGTTCGGACGATGACGCGTGGTGGTTTCGATGTAAACCATCCCGCGGTTGAACAGCGCCGCAGCGCGCGCGGACCAGGGAACGACGAGGCGGGCGAAGTGGATCATCTCGACGACAAGGCGCCGGCCCCGGACGCGCCCGGCCCGCGCGAGCTCGATCTGCGCGGGCTGAAGTGCCCCCTCCCCGCCCTGCGCACCCGCAAGGCGCTGGCCGCGCTGAACCCCGGCGAGCGGCTCGCCGTCCGCGCGACGGATCCGATGGCCGCCATCGACATCCCGCATCTCCTGCGCGAGACGGGCGACGTGCTGGAGGAGAGCGCCGCCGAGGCCGGCGTGCTGACGTTCGTCGTGCGCAAGGCCGGCGGGGGAGATTGACGGGGCTGGACCAGGCCCTCAGGGCGCCTCGTTCAGCGGGCGAAGGCGGGGGCGGCCGGGCTTTTCGAGGAAGCGCGAGAGGGCGGCGACGCCGCTCTCCTCATTGCCGTTCATGTGGACGAGCACGATCGAGCCCGCCCGGGGGTGCTGGCCCTGCGCCAGCCAGGCGTCCGTGCCCAGCGCCACGAGGTGGTGGGCCGCGACCTGCCGCAGCAAGGAAGGGTCCGAGACGAGACCGGGGAAGCGGAAGAAGACGGACGGCGTCAGGCCGTGCTCGATCATGCGGCGCTCGCCGCCCAGGATCTCGCGCTCGACGTCCGTGCCGGGCAGCAGCATGAAGTTGCGGCGCTCCGTGAGGCTCGGCACGAAGCGGTGGGTCTCGGAGTGGTTGACCCACGTGATCGCCAGTTCGCCGTTGCGCGACCGCTCCTGCAGCCAGCGCAGGTCGCCCGGGTGCTCGGACATCCAGACGCCGGAAATGGCGAGCGCCACGGGAGCGGGCTCGCCGAGCCCGGCCATGCGCTCCAGGATCGCCCGGTCGAGCGGCCTGTGGCTGGGGCAGAGGTCCGCCGTGACGAACACGCCCTCGCCGCCGCCGCTGACGAGACCGGCATTGTAGGACGAGCCGCCCGTCGGCACGCCGGATGAGGCCGCCGCCGATGCGATGGCGCGCCCGAAGCGCGTGGCTGAAACGCTCTCCTCGGCCATCCCTGCGCATGCCCAGCAGGACGCGGATTCGAGGCTGGTCCCCAGGCTCCCGGGGTCAACCAGCAGGTAGGCCGGCGCGCCGCCCGACGTGAACGCCCGGGTGGCGATGCGCTCCTGCGCGCCGGATCGGCAGGAGAGCAGGACCGGCCGGTAGGAGGCGATCGCGCCGCCGCCGGGCAGCGGACAGGCGGGGGCCGCCCGGACCGCCGGCGCGCCGAGGGCCAGACACGCGGCGAGGGCCAGGCTCGCCGAGAGGACCAGGCTTGCGGCCACTGCCGGCAGGCGCCCGGGGCGGGGGCGTCCCGTCAACCATGGAAGGGCGATGCGGCGCACGATTTCCACCTTGGCGCGAGCAGAAGCTGAGCGGGCTTACCCCGCCTCGGCTCTCCTGCCAAGCTTGTGCGCCGAACCTGCCTCGGGAACGTGGGCGGAAGCCGGGTTTCAGCAGCAGGAGGCGCGCGCGGAGACGGGAGGAAATGGCCCCGCGCCGCTGCAAGGCGGCCGAAAGAACAAGAGCGTTAATTTGAATTAATGTTTAGCGTACTCCTTCATATTTTCTGCCCTCTTTAAAGCATATCCGGAAATCATTTAAGGAATATACTCGCCAACTCAGTGATCATGGAGCATATTTCAGCTGGTCTCAGTATCTGCTGAGCTGATCGGATGGACTACTACTTCCGTCGCTCGCCGGCCGAATCGACGTTCGCGCCTCCGGAGCTCAATGACCTGCGCCTTTCTTCAACCTGCCCTTGGCGCTCCGGCGACGACGACCGGCGCGACCGTCTGGGTAACCTCTGGAGGAACCTTTGCCCTGGTGCAAGATCGGCAGTTCACCGCCATTCCCCGTCGACAGCGCCAGTGAGTGCGTAGGCGGCAGGATCGTGCCTGGACCGGATGCAGGCCCCTCTACCGGCACAGGCGAGCCAACATCACAGATCTGTTTCGTCAGGAGCGTCATCACGCGGGGGATGGGAGAACTCATCCTCGACCTCGGCATCGCCGACCAGATCGGCCGGGCGCTCGTGGCCAATGCAGAAATCCCGCGGCGAGCGTCGCAAAGGACGCCGTCTCGGAGAGAGACCTTCCTCAAGGTCACGCCGGCGCTGCGAGCCCGTGTGGCCGCCCGCGCCACCAACAGCATCCTGAAGCTGGCGACGACCTATACGATCGGGCTCAGCTTCCGGAACCATCTGTTCCTGACGACGCCGCGCGGGACGGTGCTCAACCAGCGCTACGAGGAGCATCTGCCTGAAATCTACGAGATCGCGCGCAGCGACTACACCTTGCTGAACGACCTCGGCAACGCCTGGCTGGGCGTCTACAAGTTCGTGGACGCGATGGTGCAGGTCGCCGCGGACAAGTCGACCCCGAAGGCGAGGGGCCGCCGGCTCTCCGAGCAATCCTATGAACAGGGCCGCGATCTCCTGGCGCGATTCGGCGAGGCGGCCCGAAGCGAACGCCTGAAAGCTCTCACCCGGGAACTCGCGGGCGAACTCGACGAGTATCGCGGACTCACGGCCGAGGAGTCCGTCTCCAAGCTGCGCTCGTCCGGCCCGAAGCGGAAGTGAGGCTCGCATGCGCCGCCCTTCCCCGGTCCGTGATCCCGTCGAGATCGGCTCCTGGGCCGAGTTGGCCCGCCTGGAGCCGGAGATCCTCGCGCGCATCGCCGACGCGCAGAACGGCGGCAACCTCTACATGACGCATCCGTTCCGGACGCTGGCGGATCTCGGCTTTGTCCTGACGCCGTCCCTCCTGGACCAGATCCGGCGGCGCTACCCCGAAATGCAGGGACTGTCGGACGTCGCCTACGAGGCCACCAAGGCGGCGGGCCCCCAGAACGTCCGCTTCCATGTCCTCGGCCTGTTCAGGACGAAGCGATCATGAGCATCATGGCTGGGTTCGACCTCGTGGTGGAGGTGACGCCCGCCACGGCGCTGCGGCTGATCCAGGCCAATGTCAGCCTTGGCGGCGTTCAACTCGCGCCACCCTTCACCCTCGACCTGCCCCTCTTCGCGGGCTCCGACGGCTACGCGTCGGTGATCGTTTCGAGCATGTCGATCGAGCTCGTCGGCGAGAGAAGCGTCCGGCTTTTCCTGAACTTCGAGAACACGTCGATCATCTCGAAGAACCCCGCCCTGGAAATCACCTTGCTGGACGGAACGGTCACCATCGACGTCGTGCTCCAGCTGGTCGACTTGCCCGATCCCGGCAAGAAGGCTCTCGCCGCCGACCTCGGGGCCGCGGTGGTCGACGTCGTCTTCTCGGCGCAGGCGCAGGCGCGCATCAACGCGGCCATGCGTACGCCGGGCGTCGCGACGCTGAAGCCGTTCGACTATGCGAGCATCATCAAGGGCGTGACGACCAAGGCCCGGAAGCACCGCCCCATCAAGGACAAGGCGGCGCCGGCCTTGAGCAAGGCCAATCTCATCACCGGTTTCGCCAAGGCGGCGCTGGGATCGTTCGTGCAGGCCGCCGGCCTGCAGGTCATCCCGGCTCCGACCTTCAACGTCGTGCCCGGCAACACCGGGTCGATCTCGCGAGGCCAGTTCGAGAGGCTCGTCCTGCGCAACATCTCCAACGAATCCATCGGCCTGTTCGGCATGTTGCTGCCGGAGAAGCCCATGGGAGATCCTGGCCAGAAGGTCCACAGCATCATCCCCGCATCGAAGGACGTCAGCATCGAGATCGGCGAGGACGCCTTCCACCGGTTGATCTTCTGCGCCAACCTCGCCGGAACGGGCAATGTGAGCGCCTTGCCGCCCGCATGCGGAACAGGCTCGCTCGACAGGAACGGAGTGACGATCACGCAGGTCCGGGACAGCTTCGGATCCGGCAAGATCGATGTCGACATGAACTTCAGCAAGTCCGGGACCTGTTACAACGCGACGGGCTCGGTGCATGCGGCGATCACGCTGAACACCGTCAAGGCGGGAGGCCAAACCGTGCTGAGCGCCAGCGTCGCGGTGGACGAGCCCTCGATCGACGTCGATGTGCCGTGGTACTGCAGCCTCGCGTCGGTGGTGCTCGGCCCTATCGGGCTGCTCCTTTCCGACGCCATCCAGTCCAGCGCCAGGGGGTCCGCGGACGACCTGAAGGCGTCGGCGGCGGCCCTGACCGGGGCGGGCGGCCTCACTTTCGGGACCGGGGGCCTCTCCGGCGTTACAATCGGCGGCGTCACGATCAACCCGGAGGAGATCGTGCTGTCCGGGCTGGTCGCCGTGGACCTGCCGATCCCCGCGAGCCCCGAACTGCAGATCCTGGGATCGGTGACGACCGCCCAGAGCCAGGAGGCGTCGAGCGGGTTCTACCTGGTCCCTTCGGGCTGCATGGAGGGCGCCTACCCCTACAAGGAAACTCTTCAGCAGCAGAGCGGGACGTTCCTGGCCCGTCCCACGCTGCTCGGCAAGCCGGTTCACCTGGAATGGCGCCTTGAATGCTGGCAGGGCTACTGGGGCTTCGGATCCGCGCCCAAGCTCGTGAGCGCGGCGATTCCGGCGGGCGCGTCCTTAACGCTCGTGCTCGATGGAGTGACCACCGGCTACCCGTTCCCCTTGCCCGGCGGCAGCTCCATCGTCCAGCCGGTCCACATCGACTACGAGACGACGCCCAACACGATCAAGCTGTCCAACCGGCCCGGGGAGGGAAACTTCGGTTTCATCCTCTCCGTCACGGCGACCGATCCCGCTGGCCACAGTCTCACGGCCCACACCGGCGTGGGGTTCGAAGGGGACCATGTCGCCATCTTCGGCGGCTACCAGGAAAAGATGGTCGAGTGCGCGAGCGAGTATCTCGCGAAAGCAAGACGGATCTCGATCGACCGTCGCGAGTTCATTCCGCCCTGGGTGCCGGTGAACTACCCGCCATTCGAGAACGTGATCGACCTGTTCACTCATCTCGCGGCGCAGGGGACCGAGGAGGCCGAGCATATCCTCGCCCACGCCAAGCTCGCTCACGCGTCCTCGTTCCAGCGCGCGCTCGTGGCCAACCGGCTCGCCGACGGCCCGGCCCGGGTGATGGCTCCCGGACTGGGCTGAGTTCGGCCCCGGGCGGCTATCCGCGCCGCGTCGCCAACGGGTTGTCGACCAGCGCGGCCCTGTCGGGCTGGTCGATGGCGGGGACGCCGAGGAAGGCGTCCCACATGCGGCGGATGTAGCTCTCCTCGATGTCCCGCACGATGAAGACGAGGCGGGTTCGGCGGTCGTCGTCCGGCCAGCGCGGCAGGACGAGCGGGGGATGGAACAGGTGCTGCACGCCGTGGATGAGCACGGGGCGGGCGGGATCCTCCGCCACCTTCACCAGCCCCTTGACGCGCAGGAGCCTCGCGCCGTGCGCCGAAGGCAGGAGCTGCAGGAACATATCCAGCGCGCCGCCGGGCAGCGCGGCGTCGGTGACGATGGCGAAGGCGCGGATGGCCGCGTCGTGGCGGTTGACGTCGTGCGGGTCCTGGCCCTCGCCTGCGGCCTCGTGGTCGTGGCCGGCGTGTCCCTGGCCGCTCCGGGCGTCCGCGTAGGCCTCGGCGTCGAGCCAGCCGGCGACGTCGGCGATCTTGCCGGAGGCGTCGAAGGGGCCGGCGTCGAGCAGCGCGGCAGGGACGGCCTCTCCGGCCGCGGCGTCCAGCAGCCGCGCGCCCGGTTTGAGGCGGCGCAGGCGGGCCAGCAGGGCGGCGAGGCGCGGCGCATCGGCCTCCGGGACGAGGTCGGTCTTGCTGAGCACGATGCGGTCGGCGACCGCGGCCTGCTTCACGGCTTCGGCATGGGCGTCGAGCGTGGCCGCGCCGTTCACGGCGTCGACGAGCGTGACCACGCCGTCGATGAAATAGCGCCGGCCCAGCACGGGGTGAGCGAGCACCGCCTGCAGGATGGGCGCGGGATCGGCAAGGCCCGTGGTCTCGATCACCGCGCGCCGGAAGGGCGGGATCTCCCCGGCGTCGCGCCGGGCGAGGAGATCCTCCAGCGTGGCGACGAGATCCCCCCGCACCGTGCAGCACAGGCACCCGGAGGAGAGCAGCACCATGTCCTCGCCGCTCGCCTCGATGAAGAGATGGTCGAGGCCGATCTCGCCGAACTCGTTGACGATGACGACCGTGCCCTCCAGCGCGGGGTCCGGCAGCAAGCGGTTCAGCAGCGTCGTTTTCCCCGCGCCGAGGAAACCGGTGAGGACAGTGACGGGCAAGGGAGGCTGAAAGGCCGGGGGTGCGCTCATGCGGGTGTTATGGGGCAAAACCGGCGGCGAAGGGAGTGCCGGCGTCTCGTCGCGGGCATGCCGTCGCTGGCATCCTGTCGCGGGCTTGGCGGTCGGGCGGAGGGCGCGGCCCACCACCCTCCCTGGAAGGAAGGGCGCGCCTCAGGCGAGCTTTTGCAGCAGCGCGGTGCGGCGTTGCTCCAGGACGACGTTGGCGACGATGGCGGCGATGACGAGGCCGCCGCCGACATATTGCACCAGGGCCAGCCGCTCGCCGAGGAAGGACGCCGAGGACACCGCCGCCATGACCGGCTCAAGGCAGAAAGCCAGGCCGGCCACCACCGCGGAGATGCGGGCCAGCGCCAGGAGCTGCAGCACGAAGCCGATGACGAAGCCGCCGACTGTGAAGCCGACCGCGAGCGGAGCGCTGGCGACCATCGCGGGGCTGGCGAGCCCGCCGGTGAGGGAGGCGGCGAGCAGGGCCGTGGGCAGGATGGCGATGTGGATCCAGAAGATCTTGGAGGCGGTGCCGGTGCGCACGCAGCGGGAGGCGGCGAAGAACTGCACCGTCGCCGACAGGCTCGCGCCGGCCGCCAGCAGGAGCCCCCGGACATCGAGATCGCTGAAGCCCGGGCCCACCACCAGCACCACGCCGATGAAGGCCAGCAGGACGACGCCCATGAGCGACGGCGTCACCCGGCGGCCGTCAACGAGCGGGCTGGCCAGCACGATGCAGATGGGGAAGGTGTAGAACACCACCGCCGCGACGGTGACGGGGATGAAGGCCACCGACGAGAGGTAGCAAAGCCCCACGGTGGAGCTGGCCAGCGACAGGAGCGCCAGGGAGCGCCTCTCCTCCGGGGCGACGGCGAGGCTGAACCGGGCGAAGACTGCGACCGCGCCCGCGAGCAGCAGCATCACCCCGACGCGGTAGGTGATGAGCGACGGGCCGTTGATCCCGGCGTCGGCCGACAGCCGGGCGGAGACGATGTTAAGGCCGTAGCAGGTCGCGCTGGCGAGCGCGAAGAACAATCCACCGGCGGCAGGCTTGGCGGCTGGCATCGATCACCGGGACTGGACAGATGGGCGCAGGGACGTCCCGCAACGCACGGACGCCGTCACGCAGCCGCTCCTCCCTTTACGGCCTCGACCGGCCGGGCGGCAAGCGCGGGATCGACCGTTTCAGGCTCAGTTCGCCGCGTCGGCGTCCGCGGCGGGCTTGGGCTTGACGGTCGCCTTGGCGGCCGGCTTCGGCGCCGGCTTGGCGGCGGTCTTCGTCCCCGGCTTGGCGAGAGGCTTCAAGGGCGCATCGAGGCCGGGATCGATGGCTGGCTTGGCCATGCTGGCGACCGGCTTCGGCTTCGCGCCGGCCTTGGCCCCGGGCTTGCCGCCGGGCTTGGCGGCGGTCTTGGCGGGCGGGTGCGCCGGCGTGATCACCGTGCGCAGGCGGCCGTGGCCGGGCGCGGTGACCTTCGTGTCGCCCTTGGCGTCGACCTGGGTCTCCACCTTCGCAGTCTTGCCGACCGGGACGGTCTTGCCAGGCAGCGCGCCCGTCTTCGGCGCGCCGGCCTTGCCCCTGCCCGCCGGGCTGAGCGTGAGCTGGTTCGGGGTCGGCTTGATGTCGAGCGGGACGCCCGAGCCCGCGATGGCGGCCGAGACCGGCGTCACGGTGGGATCGATGACCTTCTTGTCGCCGGCATAGGCGGTCGCAGTGGACTTCGCGCCCAGCGCGCCGCTGCTGTTGGCGGCCATGGGAGCCATGGCGGAGCCCGGCGTGCGGCCGATCGAGACGGGAATGGGATCGAACTCCGCCCGGGCGATGAGCGAGCGCGGGCCGCCCGGACCCCGGATGCTGCTGCCGGTGTTCATGAACGGGACGCCGCCGGGAAGGACGCGGCCGTCGTCGCCGGAATTGCTGGGGACCACCGAGGCGGACTCCGCCTCTTCCTCGGAGGGCGCGGGCCCCTTGCGGCGCACGCAGATGTCCTCGCGCATGTTCGGCGGCTCGGCGATGCCGGACGGCGCGAGCGCCTCCAGCGATCCGGCGCTGGAACCCCAGCGGGAGAAGCCCTTGTCCAGCATCTCGGCCGCGCGCAGCGTGCGGTCCGCGTTGGAGGACGCGCCGAGCACGACGGCGATGAGGCGCTGGCCGTTGCGCCGCGCCAGCGCCACGAGGTTGAAGCCGGAGGCGCAGATGAAGCCGGTCTTCATGCCCTCGATGCCGGGATAGCGGCCGATGAGGCCGTTGGTGTTCTTCAGCACGCGCTTGCCGAGCTGCAGCGCGCCGATGCTGAAGTAGCCGTCATAGTCCGGGAACTCGTTGAGCAGCGCCCGGGCGAGGATGGCGAGGTCGCGCGCGGAGGTCTGCTGGCCCTCGACGAAGAGGCCGTTCGGGTTGACGAAATGGCTCTCCCGCATGCCCAGGCGCTCGGCCTCGCGGTTCATCATGTCGGCGAAGTTCTCGATGGTGCCGCCGACGCCCTCGGCGATGACCACCGCCATGTCGTTGGCGGACTTCACGAGCATCATCTTCAGCGCGTTGTCGAGCGTGACCTCCTGCCCCGGCTTCACGCCGATCTTGGAGGGCGCGACGGAGGCCGCGCGAGCCGACACCGGGATAGGCGTCTCCAGCCCGATGGCGCCGGCCTTGAGCTGGCGCAGGGTGACGTAGGTCGTCATCAGCTTGGTGACGGAGGCGGGGTACCACGGCACCGTCGCGTCCTCGGCCATCAGCACGCGGCCGCTCGAAACGTCCACCACGACATAGGGCGCCATGGCCGAGGCCCCGGTCGCGCCGATGAGGGTTGCGGAGAGCGCGACGAAGGCGGCGGCGAGGCGATGCATCATGGACGGTTCCAGTTGGCGCACCCGGGACGGAGCCGCGGGACAGGTTGCAACGGGCCTGGGGGGCTTAGACCGACAAGTGGAAGTGGTAACCCGCAAATCAGGATTTGCCTAGCGTTGCAGGCTCCGCACGGCTGACAGCCATCGGGTGCGTTGCACGCATCCTGCCCGGCTGCTAGGCAGGCCCTACCTGCCGATCGTGGCCATGATCGGGCAAGAACGCCGGCATCCACCGGCATGGCTAACGCGGCCAGGACACGGAACGTGACGCTCTCCCTGCTGTGGATCCCCGCCACGCTGATCGCCGCGATGGCCCAGACGGGCCGCAACGCCCTGCAGCGCAACCTCACCGAGACGCTGGGCACGGTGGGCGCGACGCAGGTGCGCTTCCTCTACGGCTTTCCTTTCGCGCTGCTGTTCCTGGCCGGGCTGGTGCTTGCGACGGGCTGGCGCGCGCCCTCCCCCGACGGGCGCTTCCTCGCCTTCGTTCTCGCAGGCGCGGTGACGCAGATCGCCGCCACCGCGCTGATGCTGGCGGCGATGCGCGAGCGCTCCTTCGCGGTCACGACCGCCCTCATCAAGACCGAGCCCGTGCAGGTCGCGATTTTCGGCTTCCTGGTGCTGGGGGACCGGCTGAGCCTGACCGGGGTGGCCGCGGTGCTGGTCGCCACGGCGGGCGTGATCCTGATGGCGGTGAAGCCCGGCGCCGGCCGCATCACCGCGGCGGGGTCGCGGCCCATCGTGCTGGGCGTCGCGGCGGGGGCCTGCTTCGCGCTGAGCGCCATCGGCTTTCGCGGCGCCATCCTTGCGCTGGGCGACGTGCCTTTCGCGCTCGGCGCGACGACGACGCTCGCCTGGTCGCTGGGCGTGCAGACGGCGCTGCTGATGGTCTGGCTCCTCGCCTTCAACCGGCTCGCGCTGGTCAAGATCGCGCGGGCGTGGCGGCCATCGCTGTTCGCGGGCTTCCTGGGAGCCTTCGCCTCGCAGTTCTGGTTCATCGGCTTCTCGCTGACCTCCGCCGCCAACGTGCGCACGCTCGCGCTGGTGGAGGTGCTCTTCGCGCAGGCCGTCTCGCGGCGGCTGTTCGCGCAATCCACGACGGGGCGGGAGTGGCTCGGCATGGCGCTCATCGTCGGCGGCGTGGCGCTGCTGCTGGCGCACTGAGCCTGATCCCGCCGGGACAGCGCCTCCCTTCTCCCCTCGCGGGAGAAGGGCTCACGCCCGGCGGCGGTGTCGTCGGACGATCACGTTGTCTTCACCCCGGGGATGACGCACATTCGCCTGAACACGCCAGAGAGGATCGCGCCATGACAGCCTGCATCGTCGGATGGGCCCATACTCCCTTCGGAAAGCAGGATGCGGAGACGGTGGAAAGTCTCATCGTCCGCGTCACCGGCGAGGCGCTGGAGAGCGCGGGGGTGGACGCAGCGGCGATCGACGAGATCGTGCTCGGGCACTTCAACGCGGGCTTCTCGGCGCAGGATTTCACGGCCTCGCTGGTGCTGCAGGCGGATCCGAAGTTCCGCTTCAAGCCCGCCACGCGCGTGGAGAACGCCTGCGCCACCGGCTCCGCCGCCGTGCACCAGGCGCTGAAGAGCGTGGCGGCGCGGCAGGCGAAGCTCGTGCTCGTCGTCGGCGTGGAGCAGATGACGACCACGCCGCCGAAGGAGATCGGCGCGAACCTGCTGAAAGCGTCGTATTTGCCGGAGGAAGGCGATACGCCGGGCGGCTTCGCCGGCGTGTTCGGCAAGATCGCGGCGGCCTATTTCCAGCGCCACGGCGACCAGTCGGACGCGCTGGCGATGATCGCGGCCAAGAACCACAAGAACGGCGTCTCCAACCCCTATGCGCAGATGCGCCGGGACCTCGGCTTCGAGTTCTGCCGGCAGGAGAGCGAGAAGAACCCCTTCGTCGCCGGACCGCTGAAGCGCACCGACTGCTCGCTGGTGTCGGACGGCGCGGCGGCGCTGGTGATCGCCGACGTGGAGACGGCGCTGCGGCTGAAGCGCGCCATCGCCTTCCGCGGCGCGGCGCATGTGCAGGATTTCCTGCCCATGTCGAAGCGCGACATCCTGAAGTTCGAGGGCTGCGCGGAAGCCTGGCGGCGCGCGCTGATGCAGGCCGGCGTGACGCTGGAGCACCTCTCCTTCGTCGAGACGCACGACTGCTTCACCATCGCCGAGCTCATCGAATACGAGGCGATGGGCCTCGCCCCTGAAGGCCAGGGCGCGCGCGCCATCCTGGAAGGCTGGACGCAGAAGGACGGCCGCCTGCCGGTGAACCCCTCCGGCGGCCTGAAGGCCAAGGGCCACCCCATCGGCGCGACGGGCGTCTCCATGCACGCGCTGACCGCGATGCAGCTCGCAGGCGAGGCCGGCGAGATGCAGATCCCGGCCGCGACGCTGGGCGGCATCTTCAACATGGGCGGCGCGGCGGTGGCGAACTATGTGAGCGTGCTGGAGCGGATACGGTAGAAAGGCCAAGGCGCGCCGGATGCCCAATCGACGCTCTTGCTGACGGTAGTAAGGTTTCCTACCTTTGGCGGCGAGGAGCATCGACGATGGCCAATGTGGAGAAGGTGAGCATCGCCCTGACGCCGGAGATGGCGTCGGCTGTGCGCGACGTGGTCAAGGCCGGCGAATATGCCTCGGCCAGCGAGGTGGTGCGCGAGGCGCTCCGCGACTGGAGCCTCAAGCGCCGGGAGCGGGAGCGGGGCGTCGAAGCCTTGCGCAGCTTGTGGGACGAAGGGAAGGCCAGCGGCGACCCCGTTGATGGCGAAGAGGCATTCAGCCGCATTCGCGGTAACTTGCTCGAGCGACGCGACGGCCGTTCTTTCAAATGAGCTTCCGCCTTCGTCCGCTCGCTGTCAGAGACCTCGACGACATTGTCGGAGTGATCGCGGACGACAACCCCGCCGCAGCTCTGGCTTGGGTCGACAACATTCTCCAGCGGTGCCGAAAGCTCGGCGAGAGCCCCGGTATGGGAGTGGAACGCCCCGACGTGCGGAAAGGCCTGCGGCTCTTTCCCGTTGGGCGTTATCTCATCCTGTACGAAAGCACGCCCGACGGCGTCGAGGTCGTGCGGGTGCTGCACGGGGCACGGCAGTGGCAGGATCTGCTTTAACCGGCCGAGGAGCGCGAGTGGTGCGCTCCTCGATCCACGGACCATGGTGCTGCGCGCCTCACACGGCCGCGAACTGGCGCTCCACCGCCTTGTGATCGGTTTTCCAGGCGTCATAGACCTGCCGGGACATCCCGTCGGGGAAGATGTCCTCGCTGCCCTCGGCGACGCCGGCGAGGATGGCGTGGGCGACTTCGGCGGGAGACGTCTTGGGGAAGGTGATCTCGGCCGCCATGTCCGTGTCGACCGGGCCGGGGAACACCCCGTGGACCGCGACGCCCTTGGCCGCGAGGCTGCCGCGCAGGCTCTGCGTCAGGGACCAGAGCGCAGCCTTGGAGGCGTTGTAGCCGGCGAGGCCCGGCATGCTGGCCAAGGCCACGACGCTGGACAGATTGACGATGGCCCCGCCACCCTGCCGCTCGATGATAGGAGCGAAAGCCCGCGCCATCAGCAGGGGGCCGTAGAAGTTCACCTCGAAGTTCCTGGCGATGGCCGGCAGCGGCATGTCGAGCGCCGAGCCGAAGTCGAGCACGCCGGCATTGTTGACCAGCAGGGTCACGTCGGCAGCGGTGGATGCGGCGGCGTCGATCGTGGCGGGGTCCGAGACGTCGAGGCGGAGCGCGACCACCCTGGCGGGATCGAGCGCGATGGTCTCGGCGAGGCTGGAGGTGTCGCGGGCGGCGGCGTAGACCTTCCTGACGCCTCCTGCGAGGAGCGCGGCGACGATGGCGCGGCCGATGCCGCGGTTGGCTCCGGTGACGAGGGCTGTGGCGTTCTCGATCTTCATGGCGGCGCTCCTGTGCGTGGGCCGGTGGAATGCCGCAGTTGTAATTCGTGCTCCTCCGTTGAAAAACGGACCGAAGTCCATCACAGTCGTGCGATATGCGCATGAATGAGGCTGACGCGATGGATCTCGACGCCCTGAAGGCCACGGCCGCCGTCCTCACGCGCGGCAGCTTCGCCGTCGTCGCCCGCGACAGGGGCGTCGAGCCTTCCAGCATCTCGCGCCTGGTGGCGTCGGTGGAGAGCGAGCTCGGTTTCAGGCTGTTCCAGCGCACGACGCGCCGGCTCTCGCCGACGGAGGCCGGGGCCGCCTATCTCGCCCGGGCGGCGGACCTGATCGCGGAACTCGAGGAAGCGGCCGAGGAGGCGGCGGCGGCCACCGTCGCGCCGGGCGGCGTGCTGCGGCTCACCACCTCCGTCGCCTTCGGCGCGCGGCGCATCCTGCCGCTGCTGCCGGAGTTCCGCAGCCTCTACCCCGGCATGGGGCTCGATCTGCTGTTCACGGACGAGAACCTGGACCTTGTGAAGGATCGCGTGGACCTCGCGATCCGGCTCGCGCCGTCCGTCTCCGGCGACGTGGTCTGCAGCAAGCTGCTGGACACGCGCTACCGGGTGGTGGCGAGCCCGGACTACTGGGCCCGCTCGGCCCCGGTGCGCACGCCCGCGGACCTCCGCGCGCATCGCTGCCTGCTGTTCGCGCTGCCGGCCTACCGCTCACGCTGGCTGTTCCGGGACGAGGACGGACACACAGCGTCCGTCGAGATCGGGGGAGACCTCGTCTTCACCAACGCCCTGTCGCTCTACGAAGCCGCCCGGCTCGGCATGGGGCCCGCCCTGCTGCCCGACTGGCTGTTCCACGAGGACCTCGCCCGCGGGGACTTCGTGGATCCGTTCCCGGAGCTCCGCGCGGGGGCGACGTCGTTCGACACTGCGGCCTGGCTGATCTATCCCAGCAAGGCGTACCTGCCCGCCAAGGTGCGAGTGACCGTCGACTTCCTGCGCAGCAGGCTCGTCACTCCCCCGGGGCCTTCGCCGAGATCGCCAGCGCGTGGACCCGACCGGCCAGTTCGTCGGCCAACAGCGCGTTGACCATGCGGTGGCGCTCCACGCGGGACTTGCCGGCGAAGGCGGGCGACACCACCTGAACGGAGAAGTGGGTTTCGCCGCCCTCGCGCCAACCGCGATGGCCGCGGTGGTTTTCGCTGTCGTCGCTGACGACGAGAACGCTGGGGGCGAGCGCCTGCGTGAGCTTGGCGGTTATCTGTTCCTTCACGGCCATCTGAAACCCTCACCCTCTTGCCCGCGGGTTCCGCGGTCCTGAAACCAGCCGCCGCATGGCGGCCCTGCGTGTCCGCGATGTCGCGGCCTCTGGCCAATGCTCGCGGCGGCGCGATATTCCGGCTTCCCGGGTTGCGGCGCGGACGCGACCACTCATAATGCAGCGATCATGAATCTCAACTCGCGTCTCTTCGATCGGATCAGGACCCGCCCGCGCCGGGCAGCGGACGCGCGCGCCGAGCCCGCGGCGCAGGGATGCGAGCATCCCGGCTGTGCGCAGCCGGGCGCGCACCGCGCACCCAAGGGCCGGGCGCAGGAGGGCCAGTACTGGCACTTCTGCCTCGACCACGTCCGCGAGTACAACAGCACCTACAACTACTTCGCCGGGATGACCGACGACGCCGTGCAGCGCTACCAGAAGGAGGCGATCATCGGCCACCGGCCGACATGGTCGATGGGCGTCAACGCCGCCAAGTCCAGGCAGCAGGGCGATGCGGGCGTGGAGTTCCAGTTCGAGGACCCGCTGGGCGTGTTCCGCGCCTCCGGTTTCGCAGGGCGAGCGGCGCCGGAGGCCGAGCCCCAGCGCCGGCCGGGCGTGGGCCCGGTGGCGCGCCGCGCCTATGAGCAGCTCGGCCTGGAGGAATACGCCGACGCGGCTGCGGTCAAGGCGCGCTACAAGCAGCTCGTCAAGCAGCTCCACCCCGACGCCAATGGCGGCGACCGCTCGCTGGAGGACCGCCTGCGCGAGATCATCAACGCCTACAACACCCTGAAGAGCGCCGGGCTGGCCTGAAACGCGGGTTCGGCGACTTCGGGCGGCACGCGCCGACGCCGGTCCGCATTGCGGCCCGCGAATTGCCTCCGGGCTTTCCAGCCCTTAAAGAAACCATCGGGCTCCGCGGCGGCTTTCCTTGCCAGCCGAGGCCCGGGCGCGACGGAGTTCGTCCCTGCGCGCCGAGACACGCCAGCGAGGTATCATGTCCGCCATGACTGCAACGGCGCCCGGCCTTCCCGACATGAAGGTTTCGGCGCGTCAGGTGTTCGGGATCGACACCGCCATGGAAGTTCCCGCCTATTCCGAGGCGGACGCCCATGTGCCCGATCTCGACCCCGACTACCTGTTCGACCGCGAGACGACGCTCGCCATCCTCGCCGGCTTCGCCAACAACCGGCGCGTGATGGTGACGGGCTATCACGGCACCGGCAAATCGACGCATATCGAGCAGGTGGCGGCGCGCCTCAACTGGCCCTGCATCCGCATCAACCTCGACAGCCACGTCTCGCGCATCGACCTCATCGGCAAGGACGCGATCGTGCTGAAGGAAGGCAAGCAGGTGACGGAGTTCCAGGACGGCATCCTGCCCTGGGCGCTCCAGAACAACATCGCGCTCGTCTTCGACGAGTACGACGCCGGCCGCCCCGACGTGATGTTCGTGATCCAGCGCGTGCTGGAGATCTCGGGCAAGATGACGCTTCTGGACCAGAAGCGCGTCATCCGCCCCCACCCCGCGTTCCGCCTGTTCGCCACCGCCAACACGGTCGGCCTCGGCGACACGTCCGGCCTGTATCACGGCACGCAGCAGATCAACCAGGGCCAGATGGACCGCTGGTCGATCGTGACCACGCTGAACTACCTGCCGCACGACCGCGAGGTCGACATTGTGCTGGCCAAGGCCAAGCACTACACGGGCAAGGAAGGGCGCGACATCGTCAACAAGATGGTGCGCGTGGCCGACCTCACCCGCAACGCGTTCATGAACGGCGACCTCTCGACCGTGATGAGCCCGCGCACGGTGATCACCTGGGCGGAGAACGCCGACATCTTCAAGGACATCGGCTTCTCGTTCCGGCTCACCTTCCTCAACAAGTGCGACGAACTCGAGCGCCCGCTGGTGGCCGAGTTCTACCAGCGCTCGTTCGGGACGGAGCTGCCGGAGAGCTCGGTGAACGTGGCGCTGGCGTAGCTGGCGGCGGAAGGCGGCCCGGTTGCGGGGCTTACGGAGGAGACGGATGGCTCAGTCTTTGAAGGAACCCAAGGCCCCGGCCGCTGCGGCTCCTTCCGAGCCGTTGGCCCTCGTCCGATTTGACGACGATTATTGCGCCTGGGTGGAGCAGCAGGCGGCGTTTCTACGCGAAGGGCGGCTCGACGCGATTGATCTTGAAAACATTGCGGAAGAGCTCTCCGACATGGGGAAATCGGAACGGGTGCGCGTCGAAAGCGCACTCAAGGTCCTTATCATGCACATGCTGAAGTGGGATCAGCAGCCCGAGCGGAGGAGCCGAAGCTGGGTAGCTACGATTGCGGAGCAACGCAGGCGCATCGCTCGTCGGCTGCAGCAGAGTCCGAGTCTACGGAGCAAGGTTGGGGAGATGGTCGAGGATGGATACGACAGCGCCCGCAATTGGGCCGCGATCGAAACCCACCTCCCCGACGACGACTTCCCCCGCGAGTGCCCCTACACCTGGGACGACATCATGACCCGCCCATTCGCCACGGACGATCAGGCCTGACGTGAGCAGCAACCGCAAGCCGCCGCAGCCCAAGGAATCCCCGGCCGAGCCGTTCAAGCGGGCGGTCGCCGGGGCGATGCGCGCCGTCGCGCGCTCGCCCGAGCTGGAGGTGACCTTCGCCACCGACCGGCCGTCTTTGACGCCCGAGCGCGCCCGCCTGCCGGAGCCGCCGCGCAAGATGTCGGCGGCCGATGCGGCGATCGTGCGCGGCCATGCCGACAGCATGGCGCTGCGCCTCGCTTGCCACGACGACGCCATCCATCGCCGGCACTCGCCGGAGGGGCAACTCGCCCGCGCCGTGTTCGACGCGGTGGAGCAGGCGCGCGTGGAAGCCATCGGCTCGCGGCGCATGACTGGGGTGGCGAACAACCTGTCGGCGATGCTCGAGGACCGCTACCACCGCGGCAAGTACGACGAAATCACCGACCGCGCCGACGCGCCGCTCGAGGACGCCGTCGCGATGATCGCGCGCGAGCGCATGACCGGGCTGAAGCCGCCCGCCGCCGCGCAGCGCGTGGTGGATCTCTGGCGGCCCTGGGTCGAGGAGAAGGCGGGCAAGAACCTCGACATGCTCGTCGCCTCGCTGGAAGACCAGCGCCACTTCGCCCGCTCCGTGCGCGACCTCCTCGCCAGCCTCGACATGGCCGAGGATTCCAGCATGGACCCCGACGAGAGCGAGGAGGACGAGCAGGACGACCAGCAGAGCGAGAACGAGGAGAACGAGCAGGGCGAGTCCGAGGAGCAGACCTCAGCCGAGAAGGCCGAGATGGAGCGCTCGGACGAGGCCTCCGAGGACATGGAAGAGGGCATGAGCGAGCAGGCCGAAGGGCCTACCGGCGAGATGCCCGAGGACAGCGACGAGGCCGACGGCGACGAGGCCGCGGAATCCTGGCGTCCGCCCGTCTCCAGCGCCAAGGAGAACCGCGGGCCGGACTACAAGGCCTTCACGAACAAGTTCGACGAGGCCGTGGAGGCCGAGGAGCTCTGCGACGCCGAGGAGCTGGCGCGGTTGCGCGCCTACCTCGACAAGCAGCTCGGCCACCTGCAGGGCGTGGTCGCGCGCCTCGCCAACCGGCTGCAGCGCCGGCTGATGGCCAAGCAGAACCGCGCCTGGGAGTTCGACCTCGAGGAAGGCTCGCTCGATCCCGCGCGCCTGCCGCGCATCATCATCGACCCTTACCAGCCGCTCTCCTTCAAGCGCGAGAAGGACACCAACTTCCGCGACACGGTGGTGACGCTGCTGATCGACAATTCCGGCTCGATGCGCGGACGGCCCATCACCGTCGCGGCGACCTGCGCCGACATCCTCGCCCGCACGCTGGAACGTTGCGGCGTGAAGACCGAGATCCTCGGCTTCACCACGCGCGCCTGGAAGGGCGGGCAATCGCGCGAGATGTGGCTGCAGGCCGGCAAGCCGCCGACGCCCGGCCGGCTCAACGACCTCCGCCACATCATCTATAAGCCGGCCGACGCGCCCTGGCGGCGCGCGCGCAAGAACCTCGGCCTGATGATGCGCGAGGGGCTCCTGAAGGAGAACATCGACGGCGAGGCGCTGAACTGGGCGCACCAGCGCCTGCTGGGCCGGCCCGAGCAGCGCAAGATCCTGATGATGATCTCGGACGGCGCGCCGGTGGACGACAGCACGCTGTCGGTGAACCCCGGCAACTACCTGGAGCGCCACCTGCGCTGGATCATCGAGGACATCGAGACGCGCTCTCCCGTGGAGCTCATCGCCATCGGCATCGGCCACGACGTGACGCGCTACTACCGCCGGGCGGTGACGATCGTCGACGCCGAGGAGCTGGGCGGCGCGATGACCGAGAAGCTCGCCGAGCTCTTCGACGACAACGCGCCCAAGAAGCCCGCCGCGCCGCGTCGCCCCGCGCCTGCGCCGCAGCCGCAGCCGCCCAAGCGCACCATGGTCGCCAGCCGATGAGGCTGCCGACGCGCCGGGACGCGCTGCGTCTCGGCGGCGTCGCCGCGTTGGGTTCGGCGCTGGCCGCGGGAACGCACGCGGCGTCGCAGAACGCCCGCCCCGCCCTCGCGCCCAGCCCGGCGGCGCGGGACGTCGCCGTCACGGCGAAGCCGATCCCCCACTTCGCCCCGGGCGGCGGCCTGCGCACACGGTTCGGACGGCTCGACTTCGTGGGCGGCCTGCAGCTCTCCTGCCGGGACGAGCAGTTCGGCGGCTATTCCGCGCTGTGGATCGGGCCTGACGGACACCGGCTGCTGGCGGTCAGCGACCGCGGGACCTGGCTCTCCGGCACGCTGCTGATGCAGGACGGACGCCCGGCGGGCCTCTCCGACGCGCTCATCGCGCCCATCCTGGGGCCGGACGGCCGCCCGCTCGCCGGATCGCGGCGCTTCGACACCGAGAGCCTGTGCGTTTCCGGCGGGCTCGCCTATATCGGCGTAGAGCGGGTGCACGAGGTGCTGCGGCTGCCGCTCGGCCGCGACGGACTCGCGGCGCGGGCCGAAATCATGCCCGGCCCAGCCGGACTCAAGACGCTGCCGAGCAATCGCGGGCTGGAGGCGCTCTGCATCCCCACGCACGGCCCGCTGGCGGGCCGCCTCGTCGGCATCTCCGAGCGCAGCGACAACGGGGACGACACGCCGACGCGCGGCTTCGTGCTGACCGGCGGCTTCGCGGAGTTCGCCGTGGCGCGGCGCGACGGCTTCGACATCACCGACGCGTCCGTCCTGCCGGATGGCGACCTCCTGCTGCTGGAGCGCCGCTACGTGATGCTGGAGGGCGTCAGCATGCGCATCCGCCGCATCCCGGCCGGGATGGTTCGGCCGGGAGCGCTGCTCGACGGACCGCTGCTGATCGACGCCGGCATGTCCACGGCCATCGACAACATGGAAGGGCTGGCGGTCCACCGCGGCGCGTCGGGCGAGACCGTGCTGACGCTGATCTCCGATGACAATTTTTCGATATGGCAATCGACGGTGCTGCTGCAGTTCACGCTGGCGGAAGGCGCGGCATGAATCCCTTCTCCCCTTGAGGGAGAAGGTGGCCGGCCGGAGGCCGGTCGGATGAGGGGTTCGGCAGTGCTGCTCATCGTCGAGGAAGAACGCGCCCGAGCGCCCCCTCATCCGCCCCTTTGGGGCACCTTCTCCCGCGAGGGGAGAAGGGCATCGCGCCCGGCTCGATGCGCCGCCACCTACCGCGCGGCGCGGCCCAGCGTGCGCTCCACCGGCTTCACCACGTTGAGCAGCGCGCCATAGGGCACGAGGGCAAGAAGCGCGAGCGTGACCTTCACGCCGAAATCGCAGATGGCGAGGCTGACCCAGAGCGGCATGGCGACGCCGGCCAGGGAGACCGGCGCGGACATCTCCGCGACTCCCGCGAAGGCGATGGTGAAGAACAGCGCGGTGTCCAGCGCCGAGCCGATCAGGCTCCCGGCGAGCGGCGCATGCCACCAGACTTCGCGGCGCAGGCGGTTGAACACGGAGATGTCCAGGAGCTGGCCCACGAGGTAGGCCGTGCCGGAGGCGAGCGCGATGCGCGGGGTGGCCAGCACCACCGAGAGCGCCACGGCGATGACGAAGCCGGCGGCGACCACGCCGCGCGCCAGGCGCGGGCCATAGCGGCGGTTGGTGAGGTCCGTCACCAGGAACGACACGGGATAGGTGAATGCGCCCCAGGTGAGGTAGTCGCCGAGCCCGAAGGGCTGGAACGGGAACTGCACCAGGATGTTCGAGGCCACCACGACCAGCGTCATGGCGGCGACGGGGAGCGCGAGCGCCGAAAGGGAGCGGTCCATGGCTGTCATCCCGCAGGGTCATGCCGCCGCGGCGGCCGTGGCCGCGGCATGGAAAAAGCCCCGCCCGCGAGGGCGAGGCTTTCGAAAAGCTTCGATCCCGAAAGCGCGGCGCAGATTACTGCGCGGCGGCCTTCTTGTGGATCTCGCGCTTCAGCTCGCGCGCGTTCTGCGACAGCTCGGTCTCGGACGCCTTGACGAGGAAGGCGTCGAGCCCGCCGCGGTGCTCGACCGAGCGCAGCGCATGGGCGGAGACGCGCAGGCGCACCGCGCGCTGCAGCGAGTCCGACTGCAGCGTGACGTGCAGCAGGTTCGGCAGGAAGCGCCGCTTCGTCTTGCGGTTCGAGTGGCTCACGAGGTTGCCGCTCAGAACGCCCTTGCCGGTCAACTCACACCGACGTGCCATGTTCATCGTCCTTGTTTCTGTCCGCGGCCGTCTCATCCGGAGGCTTTGTCCCGAAGGGGAACCGGCTCCAAAGAGAGAAGGCGGCCGAAGCCGCCATCGCAACCACGCAGCATTCAAATGTGCGCGCTGTATAGTGGAGCCCATGCGCGCACGTCAAGTCGTGGCGGCGTTGCTCCGAACCGTTGGCGGTGCTTCGAGACAGCCGCTGCGCGGCTTCCTCAGCATGAGGGGCGTTGGTGGTTCCTCGGTATGAAGGGCTTGGGGGAGTCCTCGGTATGAGGGAATGAGTGCTTCCCCGCCATGAGGGGAATGGGCGCGACCGGAACACCGAATTTGCGGAATGGCGCTACACTGCCCCTCATCCTGAGGAGCCCCGGACCTGTTCCGGGGCGTCTCGAAGGACGGCGACTGGCCGGGAGCTTTGAAAAATTCCGCTCCGAACGGTGGGTGGTGCTTCGAGACAGCCGCTGCGCGGCTTCCTCAGCATGAGGGGCTTGGGTGATTCCTCGGCAGGAGGGCTGGGTGCTTCCTCGGCATGGCCGCGCCCGGCGGGCGAGCATGAGCAGGGCGAATCAGGCACAATGACCCGATGTGTGCAGGAAACATGACCGTCGCCACGAAAGGGACGCTTTCCCCGTCGAGATTTCGCGCCCGGACGAAAGCACGGTCGAAGGGCCCTGCTCCAGCCTCGCATGGTGGGCCGCGGCTTTTTTCCGCGTCACGGGACCGGCGCTGAATGCGCCACAGGTTTTGCGCTCACCAGGGGCTCGGCGTCCGCCAAGGCCTGACATTGCAACCGGTTCCTGTCGCCCTATGCCCATGATCGTTCGTTTCCTCCCCCTCCCCGGCCGCCGCCTCGCCAGCGTGGCGGGCGTCGCCGTGCTGCTGTGCTGGGGCGCTTCGGCGCAAGCCGAGCAGCTCACGGTCCAGTACGGCCTCAGCCTCGCCGGCCTGCCGATCGGCACCGCGACGCTCGGCGGGCAGTTCGGCAAGGACAGCTACAAGGTGGACGTGCGGGCGAAGATGACCGGCCTGGCCGGCATGCTGACGAGCGGGCGTGGGGCCGGCAGCTCCTCGGGCTCCACCGCGCCGGGCAAGGTCCTGCCGTCGGCCTACGCGCTCACCTCTGGCGGAGGCAGCGGCACCTACACGGTGCGCATGGCGCTGTCGTCCGGGAACGTGGCCGGCGTGGAGATCACGCCGCCGATCTCCCAGGCCGAGGACCGCGTGCCCGTGCTCGAGATTCACAAGCGCGGCGTCGTCGACCCCGTGAGCGCCCTCATCATGCCCGTGGCGGGACAGGGGCCGCTGCTCGATCCCTCCTCCTGCAACCGGACCATCCCGGTGTTCGACGGCGCGGGCCGCTTCGACGTGTCGCTGAGCTTCTCTTCGACGAAGACGGTGGAGCTGCCGGGATATACCGGCCCGGTCCTCGTCTGCCAGGCGCGCTACACGCCCATCGCGGGCCATCGCACCGGGCGCAAGGCGACGCAGTTCATGGCCGAGAACAAGGACATGGAGGCCTGGCTCGCCCCCGTGGAAGGCACCCGCCTGCTGGTGCCGGTGAAGATCTCGGTGCGCACCATGATCGGCACGACGGTGATCGACGCCACCAAGGTCGCCGTGGCGAAATCGAGCGACGCCGGCGCTCCCCACGCCGTGGCCGCCTCCGTCGGCGGCAACTGAGGCCAGACGCCTTCCCCTTTCAACCAAGGTGGTCATCCCCGGCGCGCCGAAGGCGCGGGAAGGGGATCCAGGGGACCGGGTGTGCGCACGGTGAGTGGCGTTCCGGAGCAGCGGAGGGGCGCTGGCCCAGTCTCCTGGGTCCCCTTCCCTCGCTTCGCTCGCCGGGGATGACGAGCATTCCGCCGGGGAAGACCTGCATTCCGCCAGGGAAGACCTGCATTCCGCCGGGGATGACCTGCATCGGCACGTGCGGCGCGCGCAGGGAGGGAGCTGTCGGTTCGCGTCAGCGATGGTGAAATCCAGCATTTCGCCAGCCTGGCTGGAGTCGAGCCGCGGATGCGCGAGTCTTCGCGGGATCGGGCGGAGTCGTCGCACATTGTTAACCAGACCTGGCCGGAGTCTCCGGCTGCCGGCGATTCCGGCTCGACTCTCGCTCGACTTTGGAATCGACATTGAAGACTCGCGGGAGTCACCGATTCGGGCTTCTTTCGTTCCCAGCACGTTCACGGTGTGACGATTTCAGGCGCGAGGCGTACCGACATGAGACAGGGAAGCGCGGGATCGGCCGGGAAAAAGGCCGGTCCATGGCTGTACGCCCGGTGTTTTTGCCCCATATTCAGGGCCTGATGCTTCCACGTTCCCTCCCGCCTTCCGTTCGCGCTCGCGGCGTCACCGCCGTCCTCGGACCCACCAACACCGGCAAGACGCATCTCGCGATCGAACGGATGATCGGCCACAATGGCGGGCTGATCGGCCTTCCCCTGCGGCTGCTGGCGCGGGAGGTCTACCAGCGCGTGGTCGACCGCGTGGGCGCGGACGCGGTGGCGCTGGTCACCGGCGAGGAGAAGATCAAGCCGCCCAACGCGCGCTTCTGGGTGGCGACCGTGGAGGCGATGCCGCGCGACATCGAGGCGCCGTTCGTGGCGATCGACGAGATCCAGCTCGCGGCGGACCGCGACCGCGGGCACGTGTTCACGGACCGGCTGCTCAACATGCGCGGCCGGGCCGAGACGCTGCTGATCGGCGCGGCGACGATGAAGCCGCTGATCGAGAAACTGATTCCGGGCGTCAACGTCGTCTCCCGGCCGCGCCTCTCGAAGCTCAGCTTCGCCGGCGAGAAGAAGCTGACGCGCCTGCCCCGGCGTTCGGCCATCGTGGCGTTCTCGGCCGAGGAGGTCTACGCCATCGCAGAGCTGATCCGCCGCCAGCGCGGCGGGGCGGCGGTGGTGCTGGGCGCGCTCTCGCCGCGCACGCGCAACGCGCAGGTGAAGATGTACCAGGACGGCGACGTGGACTTCCTCGTCGCCACCGACGCGATCGGCATGGGCCTGAACCTCGACGTCGACCACGTGGCGTTCGCCGCGGACCGCAAGTTCGACGGCGGGATGCACCGCCGGCTCACGCCCGCCGAGTTCGGCCAGATCGCCGGGCGCGCCGGCCGGCACCTGCGCGACGGCACGTTCGGGACCACGGGGCGGTGCCCGCCCTTCGATCCCGAGCTCGTCAATGCCTTGGAGGACCATCATTTCGATGCGCTGCCCGTCTTGCAGTGGCGCAATCCCGATCTCGATTTCAGCACCGTCGCCACGCTGATCGCCTCGCTGGAGCGCGTCCCCTCCGAGCACGGCCTGACGCGCGCGCTGGCGGCCGACGACCTGCTGGCGCTGGAGATCGCGGGACGCGACGAGGAGCTGAAAGGCTACGCCACCAATCGCGCCTCTGTGGAAAGGCTCTGGGAAGTCTGCCAGATTCCCGATTACCGGCGCGTCGCCCCGCAGGCCCACGCCGATCTCATCGCCTCCGTCTACCGCCAGCTGATGCGGACCGGACGTCTCGGAGCGGACTGGTTCGCGCGGCATGTGGACGAGGTTGACCGCACCGAAGGGGACATCGACGCGCTCTCCGCACGCATTGCACAGGTGCGTACGTGGACCTTCGTCGCCAACCGTCCGGACTGGCTTGGCGATCCTGAGCATTGGCAGCGGGTCACCCGTCAGGTAGAGGACAGGCTGTCGGATGCTCTGCACGAGCGTCTGGCGCAACGTTTCGTGGATCGCCGCACCAGCGTGCTGATGCGACGACTGAGAGAGAACGCCATGCTCGAGGCGGAAATCACGGCGGCGGGTGACGTGCTCGTCGAGGGTCTGCATGTGGGACGCCTGCAGGGCTTCCAGTTCGCACCGGACCCACAGGCCGGCGGACCGGAGGCCAAGGCGTTGCGCAATGCGGCGCTGAAGGCGCTCGCGGGCGAGATCGAAAGCAGGGCCGCGCGGCTCGCGCAGTCGGGCGACGACGCGTTCGTGCTCTCCAACGACGGCGCACTGCGCTGGCAGGGCGAGGTCATCGCCAAGCTCACCGCCGGCGAGAAGCTGCTGGAGCCGCGGCTCAGGCTGCTGGCGGACGAGCAGCTCACGAGCGGCGCGCGCGAGCAGGTGCAGGCGCGCATCGACCTGTGGATCAAGGCGCATGTGGAAAAGCTGCTGGGGCCGCTCTTGAAGCTGGAGGCCCCGGACGGGCTGGCCGGCATGGCGCGCGGGCTCGGCTTCCAGATCGCCGAGTCGCTCGGCGTGCTGGAGCGGGCGCGCGTGGCGGACGACGTGAAGTCGCTGGACCAGGAGGCGCGCTCGGCGCTGCGGAACTATGGCGTGCGCTTCGGCGCGTACCACCTCACCGTGCCGAGCCTGCTGAAGCCCGCGCCGCGCGGCCTCGCCGCCCAGCTCTGGGCGCTGAAGCATGGCGGGCCGGAGGTGAAGGGGCTGGACGACATCCTGCACCTCGCCTCCTCGGGCCGCACGTCCATCCCCGTCGACAAGGAGGTCGCCAAGGGCCTTTATCGGGCGGCGGGCTTCCGCGTCTGCGGGGAACGCGCCGTGCGCGTCGACATCCTCGAGCGGCTGGCGGACCTCATCCGCCCCGCGATCCACTACCGCCCCGGCGTCACGCCCGGCGAGCCCCCGGCGGGCTCGGCGGACGGCGAAGGCTTCGTGGTGACGACGGCCATGACCTCGCTCTGCGGCTGCGCGGGCGACGACTTCGCCTCGATCCTGCGCTCGCTCGGCTATGTCATGGACCGCCGGCCGGGACCGGCGATCCGCACGCCGCTCGTGCCCGAGGCGGCCAAGGCGCCCGCGACGCCGGCCATCGCCGCGCAGCCGGCGGCTGAGGCCGCCGTCGCCGACGACAAGCCCGAACCCGGCGCGGCCGCGGCCGAGCCGACCCCGGCGGAGGCGCTGCTGGCCGACTTCGCCATGGGCGACGCGGTGGCCGTCGTGGAGCCGGCGCACGAGGCCACGCCCGAGCCGGTCGCCGATGCGGAGCCCGTCGCAGATGCGGAGCCCGCGCAGGCGGAGCCCGCGGAGGCGGTTGCGGCCGCCCCCGTTCCGGAGCCGGTGGCGGCTGCGGCCGAGGAGCCCAGCGCCGAGACGCCGGAAGAGATCCGGGTCGAGCTTCACGCCGAAGGCCCCGCCGGGCAGGACGCCGTGCCTGTGGCCGAGAGCGCCGAGGAGATCGTGGCGGAAGCCGCGTCCGTCGAGGCGGGCTCGGGCGAGGCCGCCGCGCCCATCGAGATCCCCATGGTCGAGGTCTGGCGGCAGCATCGCCACCAGGGCGGCCAGCGCCAGGGCCGCGACCGTCGGCCGGGCCGCGGCGCGCCCGGAGAGGCGCGTCCCGAAGGCCAGGGTCGGCCGAGGCACGAACGTTCCCGGCCCGCGGCGGCGGCTTCCGATGCGGCGGCTGCCGGCGAGCAGCGCCCGGCGGCCGAGCGGCCGGAGGGCGAGCGCCCGCGGGGCGACAGGCCCCACGGCCGTCCGCGCGGCGACCGGCCCCAGGGCGACGCGGCCGGCGAGCGCGGCTTCCGCGGCCGCCCCGGCGGCGACAGGCCGCGTGGCGACGGCCCCAATGGCGGCGAGCGTCCGCGCGCCGAGGGCAAGCCCGGCGGACAGGACGAACGCCGCGGCAAGCCGGGTGACCGGGGCCCGCGCCGCGAGGGCGGCGGGAAGCCCTGGCAGGAGCGCAACGGCGGCGGCGAGCGCTCGCGGCCGGACCGTGGCTGGCAGGACCCCGCCGACCGGCAGCGCGACAAGGCTCCGGACCCGAACTCACCCTTCGCCAAGCTGCTCGCGCTGAAGGCCGAGCTGGAGGCGAAGCGGGACGGCAAGGGCTGAGGGCTCGGTGGCGCGCCGGCGCGGCGACAAGGACCAGCCTGACCACGACGGCGAGGCCGAGGAGCGCCAGCGCCTCGACAAGTGGATCGTCTACGCCCGCTTCGCCAAGACGCGCTCGGTGGCGACCGAGCTCATCGAGGACGGCCGGGTGCGCGTCAATGGCGCGCGCGTCACGAACCCCACGCGCCAGGTGGGCGGCGGCGACGTCCTCACCCTGGCCCTGCCCCACGGCACGCGCGTCGTGCGCATCCTCGGCGCAGCCGAGCGACGGGGATCGTTCTCGGTGGCCCAGATGCTTTACGAGGACCTGTCGGGCGCGGGGTGAGCGGGCCCTGCGATGACGGGAGGAGGCCGACGGGAGGGGGCCGCCCGGGCCCCGCCGCGACCGCCTTGCACTCCACAATCTTCTCGGATACGCAAGCCTTGAGACACGAAGCCATCGGCCGGCCTTGCACCGGTCCTGGGGAGCCTGCAATGACCTACGTCGTCGTCGAAAACTGCATCAAGTGCAAGTACATGGACTGCGTTGAGGTGTGTCCGGTGGACTGCTTCTACGAAGGCGAGAACATGCTCGTCATCCACCCCGACGAATGCATCGACTGCGGCGTCTGCGAGCCGGAATGCCCCGCCGAGGCGATCAAGCCCGACACCGAGAGCGGCCTCGACAAGTGGCTGAAACTGAACGCCGAATACGCCAGGAGCTGGCCCAACATCACCGTCAAGCGCGACGCCCCGGCGGACGCCAAGGAGCATGACGGAGAGGAAGGCAAGCTCGACAAGTATTTTTCGCCCGAGCCCGGCGAGGGCGACTGAGTTTGGAAGTGACGCCGGGTGCGGCGTATGTCATAGCGCGCATGGAGAGCCATGCGCGCAGGTTGGTGCTGCACTGAAACGGCCGCTCCCGGCGGCCGCTCGGGGTTATTCTTTTTGATTTGGATCACCCGTTGTGCTATTGTCACAGTCGTGGTCGATCTTATCTGGCGCTTGACGCCATCCCCCTCGTACTCCCTCTCCAAAGCCGCCCTCGGCCCAGGACATGTCGGCTTTGGCATGCCGGCGGTTTCGGCTCGGCGAGCGGCGGGAACCGTGCGTGGGATCCTCCACTTGAAACAGCACCGGTCCTGAAAGGTATGGAACCTTGCAGGGCGGTGGCATTTTTGCGCCGGGTCGTTCCGGTGGACGCGTGTGCTGCACGGGCGAAAAGCCCGGCATCGGGGAGAATATGCAGGTCATGACGAACGCGAAGAAAACGTCCAATCGCCAGGGTTACAAGACGGGGGAGTACGTCGTTTATCCCGCGCACGGCGTCGGGCAGATCATGGCCATCGAGGAGCAGGAAGTCGCTGGCTTCAAGCTCGAGCTGTTCGTCATCTCCTTCGAGAAGGACAAGATGACGCTGCGCGTCCCCACCGCGAAGGCGACTTCCGTCGGCATGCGCAAGCTGGCCGAGAACACGCTCGTGACCAAGGCGCTGGACACCATCACCGGCCGCGCCCGCATCAAGCGCACCATGTGGTCGCGCCGCGCGCAGGAGTACGAAGCCAAGATCAACTCCGGCGACCTGATCTCGATCGCCGAGGTCGTGCGCGACCTGCACCGCTCCGACGCACAGCCCGAGCAGTCCTATTCCGAGCGCCAGCTCTATGAAGCGGCGCTGGACCGGATGGCCCGTGAAGTCGCGGCCGTGAACCGGCTGCACGAGGGCGAGGCGCTGAAGCTCATCGAGGCCCAGCTCGCCAAGTCCCCCAAGCGCATCAAGGGCGCCGAGGCGGAAGTCGCGGCCGAAGCCGAGGTGGACGCCGAAGAAGAGCAGGAAGAGGCCGCCTGAGCCTCGACTGGTTCGGCGTGATTTTGAAAAGCCCGGCTCCGGCCGGGCTTTTCCGTTGGTCCTGGTTTTCGGTTGGCCTGTTTCCGGTTGGCCTGTTTTCTTGGGGCTGTTTTTCTTGGGGCCTGCTTCTTTTTGGGGCCTGCAGGATCACGCCGACCCGTTGAGCTTCCCCTTGAGGAACGCCACGGTGCGGTCGAAGGCCAGCGTGGCGGCTGCCTTGTTGTAGCGCTCCGCGCTGGTGTCGTTGTGGAAGGCGTGGTTCACGCCGTCGTAGACGAAGATCTCGTGCGGCACGTGGGCGGCCTTGAGCGCGGCGTCGAATGCGGGGATTCCGGTGTTCACGCGGGTGTCGAGCCCGGCGTAGTGAAGCATCAGCGGAGCCTTGATGCGGGCAACGGCCTCCGTCGGCGGGGCGACGCCATAGAACGCGACGCCGGCGTCGAGGTCGGGATCCCGGGTCGCCCAGATGTTGACCATGCCGCCGCCCCAGCAGAAGCCGACAGCGCCGACCTTGCCGTTCGTGCGCGGATCCTTCTCGAGGAAGGAAAGGGCGGCGTGGGCCTGCTTGACGACGGCCTCGCCGGAGAGCTTGCCGAACATCGCGCGCGCCTCGTCATCGTTGTGCGGCGTGCCGCCGAACGGCTTGAGGAAATCGACGGCGAAGGCCACGAAGCCCGCCGCGGCGAAGCGCCGGGCGACATCCTCGATGTGGGCGTTGAGGCCGCGATTCTCGTGGATGACCACGACCGCCGGGACCTTGCCGCCGCTGGCGGGTGCGGCGAGATAACCGGAGACATGCACCCCGTCGACCGTGGTGTCGATGCGCTCGGTCTTCAGGCGAGGATCCGTCTCGGGAACCAGCGCCGCGCGGGCGTAGTTCGGTTCAAGGACTGCGAGCGCCGCCGTGGCGGCCGTGGACGAGCCGGCCACGATCGCGAGCCGCTCCATGAACACGCGCCGGTCGAGCGGCTTGTGGGTGTACTCGTCGTAGAGGTCTATGATTCGTTGATCCAACGCCATGGTGGTTCTCGTCCTCGGAACACTCGGAATGCGAAAGGAAGGGATCGCGTGAGCGGCTTGCAAGCGTGGCCGCTCGAAAACACGGCTCTTTTGGCCGGGCTCGCAAAGCTGTGATCGGCAGGTCATGCCCTCAGTGCATGAAAACCTGATCCGTGACGGCCGGGCGTGCGTAAATCGAGTGTGAAAAACGGGAGTCTCAAGCATGGCTGAGATCGCGGGCGTGGGCCGCAAGTTCGTCAAGGCGGCGATGGATGCGCCGTTCCTGACCCGGGAAAACGAACACGAACTCGCCGTGCGCTGGAAAGACCAACGCGACGAGGACGCGCTGCACCAGCTCGCCTCGGCCCACATGCGGCTCGTGATCGCGATCGCGGCGCGCTTCCGCCACTACGGGCTGCCGATGGCCGACCTGATCCAGGAGGGCCATGTCGGCCTCCTGGAGGCGGGCGCCCGGTTCGAGCCCGACCGCGAAGTGCGCTTTTCGACCTACGCGACGTGGTGGATCCGCGCCTCCATCCAGGACTACATCCTGCGCAACTGGTCCATCGTGCGCGGCGGCACCAGTTCCACCCAGAAGGCGCTGTTCTTCAACCTGCGCCGGCTGCGCGCCCGCCTGTCCCAGGCCGCCGCGGGCGACCGCAGCATCGACGTGCACCAGACGATCGCCACGGCCATTGGCGTGTCGCGCAGCGACGTCGCCCTGATGGACGCGCGGCTCTCCGGCTCCGACATGTCGCTGAACGCGCCGCTGAGCGAGAGCGAGAAGAACGGCCCGTCCGAGCGGCAGGACTTCCTGGTCGACAACGCGCCCCTGCCCGACGAAGCCGTGAGCGATGCGATCGACACGGAGCGGCGGGTGAAGTGGCTGCGCTCGGCGCTGACCGTGCTCTCCGACCGCGAGCTCAACATCCTGCGCGCCCGCCGCCTCTCGGAGGAGAGCGCCACGCTGGAGTCGCTCGGCGACCGGATGGGCATCTCGAAGGAACGCGTGCGGCAGATCGAAAGCCGCGCCCTGGAAAAGCTGAAGCGCGCGCTGATCGAGCGCCATCCCGACGCCGTGGCGGCTTTCGTCTGAGCCTCCCGGCCCGCGACGCCCGACCCTGCTACTCGACGACGATCTTGTAGGTGTTGCCGGCTTTCACGCCGTTGCGGCCATCGAGCCCGTTCAGCACCATGAAGCGCTCGAGCGGCCTGTCCCCCACGGCGATCATCCGGCCCGACAGGCTCTCCGCCGTGTCGCCCGGCTTGGCCGTGACCAGCGCGATGCGCAGCGGCTTCACCCCCGCCGCCTCCTCCGGAGGCAGGACGCGGAAGCTCTCGATGGCGAGCCGGAAGGCGCGGTCGACGTCGCCGGCTATGGTCCGCGCAGCGAGGATGAAGCGGTAGGTCGACGGGCCGATCTGGATGGCGGCCATGCGGAATGACCACTCGTCGCCCCTGCCCGTGGCGGTGACTCCGGGCAAGCCGTTGACGGTGATCGCCTCGGTGGGACCGAGCTTGACGCCCTCGATCCAGCCCGACTCCAGGTAAGTGGCGAGCGTCTGCCCGTCGGGCAGCTTGACGCTGTCGAAGCGCAGCGCCTGCGCCCCGCCCGGCGTCACCCCGACGACGGCGGCCGAGGAGTTCTCCAGCACGAATCCCGACGGCGCGGTGAAGGTGAAGCCGAGTTGCGGATGCAGGAAGCGGACGCCCCGCACCACGCCGTCCTGCGGGTCGTCGCCGAAGGTCAGGCCGTTGATGGCGCTGAGATAGGTGTGCCTGTCGTTTTCGCCAATTCCGGGCCCGCCGATCTGGCGCGCGGCGTTCAGCGCCTGCGACACGCGTTCCGGCGTGGAGGGGTGGGTGGACAGGAAATTCATGGTCTGCTGGCTTGGCTTTTCGCCCAGCATGGTCGCCCGCATGGCTGACTGGCGGCCGAGCGAGGCGAGGAAGCGGGCCGCCCCATAGGGATCGAACCCCGCCTTGGCGATGGTCCTCACGCCGATCTGGTCGGCCTCGAGCTCCTGCGCCCGCGAGAAGCTGGCGATCGAGAAGCGGCTGCGGGCCTGCACGGCCTGGCCGGCGTCGGGATCCTCCAGCACCTCGGCCACCACGCGGCTGACGATCTCGGAGCGGCGCTCCATCTCGGCGCGCGCCATGGCGTGGTTGGCCGTGACGTGCGCGATCTCGTGCGCCATGACGGCGGCGATCTCGGAGGTGTCGTTGGCGAGCGCCAGCAGCCCCCGGGTGACGTAGAGATTGCCCGTGCTGAGCGCGAACGCGTTGACCACCGGCGAATTGAGGATGGTGACCTTGTAGGTCTGCTCCGGCTGATCGGTGGCGCGCGCCACGCGGATCATGACCTCGTTGAGCATCTTCTCCGCGGCGGGGGAACGGTACTCGCCGCCGAACATGGCCACGAGCTTCTTGTGCTCGCGCGTGGAAAGCGGGTCGGCCCCGGTCACGCGCGGCGCGGAGGCCGGCGCGGTGGGCCGCGACCCGACCTCGGGCAGACCCATGCGGTCGGAGGCGCAACCGGCGGCCAGGAGCGCCAGGCCCGCTGCGAGCGCGAGGCGGTTCAAGCGGAAGCTTCGGCCCAAGGGGAGGAGCGCCCTCGCCACGGCGGTGGTCCGCCGCGTTTCGCCCGGGCCGGCGTTCGCCGAACGGGGCTCTTTCCCAGGAATCGCTGCCGCAATCGAAACTGTCACGTCTGTGTTCAGCACTCGGAATTTCGCCAGGCGAAAGTTCATCAACTCGGGATCGCAGACCTCTGGCGCCGGGGCCGCGGGGTCTGCACTAGTCGAGGCGCTCGATGTCCTCGGGGCCCTTGACCTCCAGGAGCGGTCCTGCGGATTCGACCACGGTTCCGCGAACCCTGATGCGCCGCCCTTCCCATGAGGTCCACCTCATGCCCGATGCCTCCACATTCCGCAAGTTTCGTTTCTGGATGACAATGGTGAAGTCTTCGCTGCGAACATCGCCAAAATTGAGGTAGACGCGCGAGCGGGTCTCCCCGATTCCGGCGACGCGGCCCTCGATCACCGCAAAGCGGCCGATCGCCTCACCCCAAGTGGAGGGCTCGGACGCGTCGAGGACCTTGAATCCGCCTTCCGGCCGACCGGCCGCCCAGCCGCCCTTGCCCTCGCGGCGCGCCTGCGCCTCCGCCCCGGCGAGCAGCCGCGCGCATGACGGGTTGGCGGCGCCGGGCCGGTACCGCGCCAGCCCCTCGGCCAGGACGATCTCGTTCAGCAGGCGGGAGCCGTCCAGCACCCAGGCGGGCGTCCGGCCCCAACGGTCGGCGGGGCCTGCCGGGACGATCCGCACGCCACGTCCGCTGGCCTGCAGCACCCGGGCCACGAGCAGCGGCGCAAGGCCGGGATCGTCGGGAAGCTGGACGCCGGCGAGGCGGAGCGGCTCCATCGGCCGGCCTTCGGCGTCGCTCCAGGCGAGGTCGCCATCCGCCGCCAGCGCGATGGACCTTGCGGGCTTCGGCGCGCCAGATGCGCAGGCGGATGCGGGATCGGCGGGGCGTCGCGGCGGCGGGCCGGAAAACGGGGTCTGCCCGGGTGCCGGTGCGGCCGCGCAGAGCAAAGCGAGCCCCAGCAGGCCCGCGCGGATTCGCCGGACCCCGGTCCGCACCGGATGCCCCCGCCGAAAGCCTTCGCCGCACCCGTGCCCCACGCGCCCCGCTCTCACCCAGCACCCGGCCCGCCGCGATGATAGCGAGGTTTCGGCGGGACGCACCACACCAGCAAGGCCCGCGCGCCTCTGGAACAGGCCGGGCGACCGTGTTAGATCGACGGGGTTGGCGCGGTTCCGTAGCTCAGCAGGACAGAGCAGCGGTTTCCTAAACCGAAGGTCGGAGGTTCGAGTCCTCCCGGGACCGCCAGCCAATGCAAATAACCCGTTGCTTTTATTAATCATTCTTGCGGCTCGGTCTGCTCATCCCCACCGTGTTCCCCACCTACGCCGTCCGAGTGCTTCGTCAAGGCGCGACTACTCCTCTTGACCGCTGGCCAAGGAAGCGCATCGTTGTGCAGTGCAGCGGAAACGACATGTCGAAGATCGACGAATTGATTAAATCCATTGAACGGATCGCACGTGGCCCCGGTGATCTTTACGGCCCGCGTCGCCAGCGCATCTGAGGTCGTTGAAGCCTTCCGCACTGATGCCGAGCACTTCTGTGCCGGCACCCGAGATGCAATCGGACATGTAGGCGGCGACATGACCGAACTTCTAAATCGGATGCGTCTTGAACGGTCCCTTCGTGCAGGGACCGTAGCGAGTGAGCTTTTTGACTTGTTGCTGGACCAGGTCAAGGCGCTCCGTCCGGCCTGAACGCGGGTCAGCTGAACCGATCCTAAAGCCGCTCCTTCAGCCATCCGCGACTGTTTTGCTCGATCCATTGACGAGCCTCTTGCTCCGTCAGAAAACCGCCGACCTGCTCCGGCGGCCAGTCGCCCCACTCAACGAGGACAAACCAGCCCGAGCCATCGCGCCTCTCTCGTGGCTGGATCTTTGGCTGGCGAAAAGGCTGTTTCGCTGTGATGCTCCAATTGGCCCGATTGTCCTGGTGCAGAGGAGCCCTAATGCCCCGTGCGATGAGAACGCTTTCTCTCACCCCAGCACACATTGAACGCGTCCACCGTGCAGTTGATGACGCAGGGCCGCCTCCCGGCATGGAACTCCACAACGATGAGGACTATGCCGAATGGGTAGAGCGCATCATGCGCTCTCATCCGGCTCCTTTCCTTCCAACCCAGCTGTTCGCGTATGGCTCCCTGATCTGGAAACCGGACATGGAGTTTGTCGGCGAGCAGATTGGCGACGCAAGCGGCTGGCACCGTTCGTTCTGTTTTCGAATGCCCCGCTTCCGGGGTACGTCGGAACGGCCGGGCTTGATGATGGCCTTAGACCGCGGCGGCAGATGCCGAGGCGTCCTTTTTCAACTGCCCGACGCTCACCTTGAGAAACAGTTGGATCGGCTCTTCAGGCGCGAGTTCACAGCGAAGCCGGCCAACAGCATGCCGCGTTGGATCAAGGTCGCCGCTGCCTCAGGTCCTGTCCCTGCTCTGGCTTTCGTGATGAACCGCGCCTCGCCGTTCTATACGGGTCGCTTGTCGCTAGACGCGGTCGCAGACGTGCTCGCCAATGCATGTGGTCACTGGGGCTCGGGTGCGGAGTACCTGCTCAACACGGTGCAGCACCTTGAAGCGAGGGGCATCCACGACGCAAACCTGTGGCGGCTCCAGAAACTCGTCGCTGAAAAGATAGACCTGAGCGGCTCATGACGCTGCCAGTCGATCGGCGTCATGCTAGGTCGACAAGCCGCTTGACGAACTCGAACCTCAGACCACGCTCATCGAACTCCACGTCCTTGACAGCAAAAACGGCGACGTAGCCGGTCCGCTCGAACGCGCCTCCTGTCCTGGGGTCTCCTTTGTCGGTGGTGAGAATTGCCAGGCCGGTTTTCCGGAGCGCGGCTGCCAGTTCATCGGCCTTGGGCTGTCCGGGTGCCACGCCAGGGTCGTCGTACACCAGCCGCCGATCGCGGCTTGGACTGGTCCAGAACGCGTGAACACAAGGGAGCAGTTCGCCATCGACCCTGGCGAACCAAGAGCCACGAATGCCAGTCGCCTTCTTCGTCGAAGTAGCCACAGCTGATCTCCAACCACATCGCTCAAGCTCGGCGGAGCGGCAGCTCCAAAAGATTGTTAATCGCCTTTTTGCACATCATTTGACAAATTACGAAACACCGTGAGCTAGTGCAGGCTCACGAGGTGCGCCATGGCGTCGGAAATCGTCTCCCGGCTAAAGCCGGTCATAGACAAGACCATAGCTGGCCTTGGACGCGAGAAATTCCGGATCGACCCAATTGCAGGGCTTCAATTCTCCCGCGCCACGAGCATTGTGAGCGCGGCTTATAAGCGGCACGGCCGCATCCTCGAACTCGCGATCAGAGAACGCCTTGCCGAATGCTCATATTTCACGGTCTGGACAGAGCCGGTCTTTCATGTTTCGGAGACCGCTGATCGGGCGATCCGGGGACGAAACTCGGACATCGATGAGAGCCTGCCGATCGAGCTTCCATACGGTACGCCAGGTCGGTCATTGCAGATCGACACTTTTGTCTATGACCGAAGGGTGAGAACGCTCCGGGCCTACGAGATTAAGCGCGGGAACGGCGCTTACGATGCCGGAAAGAAAAGATCCATTCTGCGAGACATTCTATGCCTCCAAGCCTTACTCAAGAGCTATGGAAGCACTCGGGGCTTGGACGTGTCTGTCGCGGAGGCTCGATTGATTTCATACTATGGCATGCGCGCACTACCTGCTTCCCTCAACCTCGTCGGCGAGGAGTTGGACGACCACTTTGTATTTCCCGTCAGGCGGTACGTGGATGAGATAAATGTTTACTTCCAAGAGCAGCTACTCGCGCTTCTCAGGGACACCCTAGGTCTGACTGAGTTGGAGCGAGCAGCGTTATGCGGGACATGCCCCTTGCACGAGCGTCCAGGCGTTCTTCAATAGCCCGTCAGAGTGCACACGCTGTAGCGCCGATCCGTCGCCACATTTCGTAGGCGCGCCCTAGCCAACATTGACGGCCGCAGCTACGCCGCTAGTCTGTTTGCTTCATGCTAGCGGAACGACCGTGCGCGCCACCGTTCGTCGTCTCTCGACATCCTCTCTCCGGGTCGCAATTGGCCGCCGGCGCATTTGCCAGCGGCCGCCGCTATGAGCAGCGAGCTTGAAGCCTCCGGGTACGTCTACGTCCTCCAGTTCAGCCCCAATCAGTACAAGATCGGCAAGACCGTTCGTGACCCGCAGGAGCGTGCCGGCGAGTGGGATTTACCCCTGCTGCACTACGCCCGGACGGAGGACTGCGATTGGGCCGAACGCGAAGCTCACCGGCGGCTGGATGCATCTCGGCATGGGTCCTACGAAGTCTTCACGGTCCCGCTGGAAATTGCGATCGCCACCGTGGACGAGGTCTGTGCCCTAGCTAAGTCCTGCGCCGATCCTCCCTGGAAGCATCTAGTCGAAAGTCCCTGGTACCACGGGCCCGAAGGACCACCGAAGCCGTCCAGCACGCCGCCTTCGAAATCTGCACGTCGCGCGCTCCATAACCCATTGCGTCCGCTCTTCGAACCCGGTCCCGCGGTGACACCCCGCATTCAGCGATCATCACAACCTTTGCCGGAAGTGGCCCCGAAACTTCCGCAACCCCAATCCGGTAGGGCAGTCGCGGCCGGCGTAGCGAGAGCTCAGGTTTCCCCTGTGGGCATCACTACTCCCTCAGCCATGACGCCCCGGCGAGGATGGGCCAGTTACGCGGTATGTTCCGTCGCCATTGTCGCTCTCGCGTTGTGGCTTCTACCGGCGCGCCGCGAACCGCAGCCTGCACCGCCTTTACCTCCTAAGGGAGCAACTCCGGCAGAAAGCCGCACGCCGTCGCCTCAGCGGGCAGACGCTGGCTCCACTCCCCCTCAAACCCCTTCACCCAGCCCCTCGGAGAGTGTTCCCCCGACACCAGGGCCTGAAAAGATTGGTCCGGCTCCTACGCCCGAAACCGCTGCGCAGGGTTCCATGTCTGGCGAGAGGATGTTCACCACAGCGCGTCTGCATGTGCGGTCCGAGCCCAACACCGCGAGCCGGTCCCTACGCGTACTCCAAGCCGGGACGCCCGTATCTGCGCTGGAGCGTAGCCAAGAATGGGCGCGCATCAGCGACGGCTGGGTCAGCTTGCGTTACCTCGCAAGCGAGAACGGCGGCGTGACCGCTAGGCGCGAGGTGCCCCTTGGGACCACAATGAAACGCGAGAGCGAGCCTATCGGGGGGCGCGAGAGCGGCTTGTGGTGAGCTCCGGCCGGCTGATTTGCGCTGCCTGGAGCATGTCGTGCCATCTATCTGGTGCAGGCGACATTGGGCCACGCTTCCGTCGCGACCACAGGCAAGTACTTTCATGCGCGGCCGACGGACAGTAGCTCGCGCTACCTCGGAGTGTAACTCTGGTCGCGGCGGGCGAAGTAAGCCGATCACTGGTGGACGTGAGCGAGATCCATGGGCGGAAGAACGCGACGAGGGGCTAGCGTTATAGACGACGCATCAGGCCGGCGTTTGCTCAAGCTAGCAGCCGACATGAACCGTGACGAGTTTCTGGACATTCTCTTCAACGTCGCGGCAGAGCTTGCCGAGGAGGGAGTGGCTGACGATGAGATCGCGATCTCCTGCCGGCGCATCTGCGCGGCGATCGGGATCAACCTCGATCGGGTTCTGAACTAACGCGGGCTTTCCGCGCCTAGACGTTGACTATCTGCGGCCCGGGCATGACAAGTCGCTGCGAAAAAAAGGCCGCCTGATGCGCAGAACGGCCAGTCGATTGGACTTTGGATCGACGTCAGGGGGGTCCTGGACGTCGATGGAAATATCGTGCACCCAATTTCGAACGCCGACAACAACTTTGGGGCGATCTCTGCGGCCACCCCTGCCGCCTTTCCCGACGCCGCAGTTAAGCAGTCGAGGAAGCGCGCGACGCAGCCCGTCAGCTCTGGGCTGGGCATCCGTCGCGGCCGAGACCGGCGAGGCTGGTCGATTGATATCGAAGACGTTGAAGGTCGTGTGCTTCGGACGGTCCGCTTCGAAGAAACGGCTGACACCGACTAGCGCAGCGCGGCGGGTTTCAGTCTCTGTGTCCCGCGGACGTTGAGAACTCAATATTCTGAATAGCCCAACGCGGCCACATAGGCCCGCTCTCTTGAAAGCCTCACCCCGGTGTGAGGTCGCCCTGTAGTGAGGGTCGCGCACTTGGGCTTACGAAGCGCCCTCTGACCTTTTCCGATTAGCCGCCACGGCGACCGTTTTGTTGCCGCTGAGCACGAGCCCGCCGGCGTTGACGATAACGGTCTCCGTCGTGGGAGCGCTGCCCGCCACGCTTCGTGGCACATTGTGACAGCTCGGGATTTTATCGCCCGCTTCACAGGTCCAGGGCGTGCTGAGTGCTTGTGTCCTCCTTCGCCGCCCTCTTGAAACTCGAAGTGTCGATCCAAGGCATGAGCGGTTTGCGGCCCTCGAAAAGATCGTGAATGGTGACAATCTGAATTTTTGGGAATTTGCCATAAGGCGTCTCGTAAATTCCGGCAGACACGGCGGCCGTGACCATCGGTTTGGTCGGGGGTTCTAGGGAGACGAAGACGCCCATTTTGGCCTTCTCATGTTCGACGGTCGCAATGAGGTCCTTGACCATTGTAACCCCGACGTTCGCGCCGCCCTTCACTGACACGATCGCCTTCTCGGTCACCTTTCCGTCCGGCTTGAAATAGATGAAACCGTCGATGCCGCCGTCGGCACCCTTCTTCTTTCCCCCGAAGGGCACAGCATCGACCAGCGACACAGCCCACCACTGGAACTGATATTTGTCTCTCTTCGCAAGGTCGACCGCTCCCGCGTGGTCCTTGGGTGTGCCGTGGACTTCGAAAGCGATACCGGGGAACGCATCCTTCAGCCGCTTCTCGATTAGAGAGATGGCAAGGTGAGTGACGTCGATGCCGATCCACATCCGGCCTAGCTTTTGCGCGGCATGGACGGTAGTTCCGCAGCCGCAGAATGGATCAAGAACAATGTCGCCGGGATTGGAGGAGGCGGATATGATCCGCTCCATTAGTGCGACCGGCTTTTGAGTTGGGTAGCCAAGCCGCTCGCCACCTACTGGGTTGATCCGGTCAAGGTCGTCCCAAATGTCACCAACTGCCAGCCCTTTTAATTGGTCTCTGTATCGTTTGTACTGAGGCATGCCTTTACCTTTAGGCCAGTAAATACACCCCGCAGCTTCGAGCCGGTCCAGCTTATCCTGTGCAGTTAGTTGCTTGGCAGTGTCTTTTCCAATCAGTTCGATAATCACCTGTTCAGGCAGTGCCCAGTGCCGACCGAGGGCGGTAGGGTCACGGCCTTTCCACGGCAATCCGCTATCACCCTTCCGAACGCCTGCCCCCGTAATGTCAGCTTTCCAGTAGAGACGTCCGTCACCGTCGTTAAATTTATAGTATTTATCGAGATATTCATCTGAATATGCGGTACGCGGCGAGTTCCATATGTAATGCGAGCTTTTCCTGTAAAGAAAAATTGTGTCGTGCACGGGAGAATAGCGTTTAGCACTACTGTGCGCAGTCGTCCGTTTCCAAGTAATCTCGTTTAAAAAGCATGCATGGCCAAACACGGCGTCAAGAATTATCTTAAGGTAGTGACTGGCAGTGGGGTCGCAGTGTAGGTACAGCGAGCCTGTCGGCTTAAGCACACGATGGAGTTCCAAGAGGCGAACCGACATCATGGCTAAATAGGCCATCATATCGTTCTCGCCGAGAAACGAGCGCACGGCGCGAAGCATCTCGGCAGCCTGCGTGTTCCCGGACTTAATGACGTCGTCGAATGCCTCTTCGGCCGAGGCGTTCCAGTGCCAGGTGTCTTCGAAGGCCTCGATCTGCGCCTCGGATTGCTCTCCTGTCGGAGAGCGAAAGAGAACGTTGTAGTTGGCCGCGGAGTTAAAGGGCGGATCTAGGTAAATCAGGTCCACGCTCTCATCAGCGATGTTCTCCCTCAGCACGGAGAGGTTGTCGCCGTAGAAAAGCGAGTTTTTGTTCGGCGTTATGCGCATCCAGTCCACCCCTGTGTCGGCGCGCGACTTTCAACGGGGGCGCGGTACTCGTCAAGGCGAGGTTCACGGTCAACGCGGCCGGAATAGGTTTTGAGTGTGTCGCGTGCTGATGGGCGCGCCCCGACGGCCTATTCAAAAGAGGCCGCCGGGCGCGTGGGGTCGCATGAGAGTGGGAGCAACCGGGCGACCAGTTCCAGTCTGCCATTTGGCCCCTGCAGCTCGCCACCAAATGGTTAAGCAATGGTTAACGTCGAGCTCAGGTTTCCAGGTCGCTTCAATTTCACCCGTCTAGAACCCTCGCTCGCGCCACCATTGCGGTGTTCCGGGGGCTGAGACGGTCTTGCTCGGTTTATTCGATTGGTTATGGGGGTGAAACCTGCCAACCTCTCGAATGATCCTGCCGGCCCGCGAAAGGTGAACCCTTACGCACGGAACGGTAGATCCGATGGCCTGGGAAATTTCTTCGAGGCTCGCCCCAGCTTGCCGCATTCGATACGCGCGTTCTGTCTTGGTCATGGTCGGTCGATCACAACTGAACTCAATGGCCTAGTATTCGCTTGGAGGCCGGTCGTGTCATCCGCGAAGTTCACAATTGGTTAGTCATAACAATCCCCGTCAGGTGGAAAGCCCCAACAGGGGCTGGTTGACGCCCCCTCATGTCATTCGATGGGCAACAATCGTCTTGATGGGGTTCTCGCTTGGGGGTGGCACCGTTTTGGCGTTCAGGCTTAGTCCTTGGCCCCCGATCCTTACCGTCAAGCACGTCATTGCGTTCCCGAACTGCGATGCCGCTCGCCTTGTGGGATTGGCCCCGGCCTTGAGGGGCGATCCTGGTTATTACGAGAGACATGACGCGGACGGGGACGGCATTTCTTGTGAACTGGTTGAGGGACCTCCGCGTGCGCGAGGTAGGCCATTGATCCGACGCGCACCGCTGTAGGGTTTTTTATGTTGGAGTTTGCTGGTCCCACCTCGATAGGAAAAATCCTCAATGAGGCCAGGCCGTAGCCGACGAGCGCGGGCGCGAAGGTCGGGCAGCAATTCACGGTATTTCGACGTGGCAGCCAGGGCACTTTCCTCGTGATGGTTTCTGCATCAGCAGGCAGGTTGTCCGAAGGCACCACCGCTCGGGTGAAGCCCCGCATGCGCGGCACGGCCCTAAGCACCTCGATCTCTTCGAAACAGAAGTACCCGACCGCAACCGCGCCAAGCCTCATTCGCACGTCCTCAGCGGCCCTCACGAGCACGTCAGGACTTGGGAACGCAGTGCCGATGGCGCTGTCCATTTCGTCGACCCTATCCCAAGCGGCCTGAGAAGCCGTCCAGATTTCGGCGTGTTCAGCCGCCAGGCGCAGGAGCTCCGCGTCTGCCCCTTGAACGCCTTTTTCAGCCGCCTCCGCGGCGGGGAAACGGCGGTGGTGCGGAAGGTCCAGCACAGGCCGTGCGCGGCGCGCATGATGGCGGCTAGTTGGAAACATGGGGTGCGATGACCCGAGATCGAAATGGCGCGCCCGAGGAAACCAGATCCTTCCCTATTGTGAAATTAGTATCGGACCGCCCGGTCTTTACACTCCAGCACAAGAAGTCATTATCGGTCCGGGAGTGGATACTGTAGTGGCAAAGTCGTCTATCATGTATTTGACCTACGGCAGATCGCCTACGATCGAGATAAAAAACTCTCGTTCGAGTTACCGCATGCACACATAGCTGCCGCTCGACGGGCTACTAGCTCGCGCTCGATCATGGGGGGCAGGTCGGAGTGGCTTCACGTCGATCGTGAAAAAAAGCGCCGGCCTCGTCTGCTGGCTTGGCCGATCCTCCGATTTCTCCGATCAAGATTTCCTCAGCCTGATCTTGGCAGAGGACGTCCCACAGGCGAAAGTGGCGGACCGTCCAGAGTGAAGATCCATGTCGCCTCCCCTCATCGATCTGCTCGCAAAGTCTGGGCCGCAGGTTGTGGTGCTGCTGGCGGCAGTGGTGGGCTTCGGCGTCGTGCTGGGCATAGTGCTTGCGGACATGGGTTCACAGGCGCGGCGACAAGCTTGGCGTGAGCGGAACCGAAAGCGTTTCGATAACCAGCAACGTCCTGCTGAGATCCTGTCCGGCCTTTGGCCGCCAAAGCCGGAACCGACACCCAAACCGCTGGACGCTGCTGATCAGCTCAGAACCGTCATGGGGGCGACCTTCACCATACAGCCGCTACTCAATCGGAGCGAAGCGCGACTTTTCAGGGAACTTGATCGCCTCGTAATCAGCTGCAATCCCGAGTGGCAGGTCATGGCCCAGGTTTCTTTGGGAGAAGTCCTGAGCAGCAAAGATCCCAAAGCCTACAGCTGCATCAATGCCAAGCGGGTCGACCTCCTTCTGATGGACCAAAACTGCCAACCTCGACATGCAATCGAGTACCAGGGCGGAGCACACCACCAGGGTATGGCCGCCGCACGAGACGCAGTGAAGAAAGAGGCGCTCCGGCGTGCGGGGATCGGCTATCACGAGGTGATTGCCGGGCGCACTACCCCGTCGGAGCTCAAGCGTTTGGTAGAAGGGCTGGTCGATAAGCCTCTTGCCCCAGCGCAACCGCAGCCCAAGTGAAGGACAAACGACCTCCCCCGCGGTCGCTAGGGAGGTCGCTGTAGTGCCTAAGGTGTTGTCTTAGTCAGGAGAGGGGAGGAGCAAGGGCAAGTATGCGGAAAGAACCCATCCTAGGCCCGAACTGGCCAATTCTCGTATTCATAGGGTTAAATCTCGCCTTCCGCATGGCGTGGGCGGCGATCAGCGCCTATTATCCACCATCATTGGGGCCATGAGCCCAATCGGCTTTCCGATCATCCGAGACACCCCAGCAGGGGCGCGCCGGGCCGTCGCAGTCTGTGTCATGGTCGGTTGTGGGCCCTTCAGAACCGCCCCAGCCTCCCGAATAGCCCGCCCGAACGAATGTGCCCCGCTAACGTTGGGGTGAGCCGCAGACAGCGAGGCTTACGCCATGAGCTCCAACACCATAAGTTTGAACGAAGGCCAACAGAAACTTCACGGACGGGTCATTGACGAGGGCGGAGCCTTCACGGCCGAATGCTGGACCCAACCCGCTCTGTCCGCTCCTGCCACGTTGGAGGGATTGGAAAGACAAGCATTTCCCACCATGGAAGAGGCGCGCGCCTGGATCGAGCGACGATCTCAGGAGCGAGGATATGGGCAAGTCTGGATGGACAGCTAGGCGGCGGCTGGACTACGCCAAAGAACTTACGCAGTGCCAGAGCGAGAGGCGCAGGCCGTGCGAGTTGCCTCTGATCCCAATAGCGGCGAGACGACATGGATTTGTTGGTGACCAAAGCGGAGAAAGGCCAGTCCTGGCTACTTCGGGATCTGCTCGGGCGCATGTCCGGAAAAGTGGTTCAGGAGGCAGAGCGGTTCACGATTGTACCGGCGGGACCTGCCCTGGCGACGATGAGAACAATGAGGCTTCACGGCTACTCGTCACTGGATGAGGCCCTCATGGCGATCGAGACGCACACGCGAGGGGTGTGCCGCCGGGAAGAACTTGATGAGTAAGGGCGTGGCCCGACTGAGCCGGCCGGAAGCACGAGAATGGTCATGAAGGATTTTCGACTGGATCACTACCTCGCGCGAATTGCATTTGACGGGAAGGTCGAACCCGATCTCGCGACGCTCACGGCGTTGCACAGGGCTCACGTCAACACGATCCCTTTCGAGAATTTCGACCCCTTGCTCCGCCGGCCGGTGAAGCTCGACCTGATCTCATTGCAGGACAAACTGGTCGATACAAGGCGGGGAGGTTACTGCTTCGAGCAGAATGCCTTGTTCAAGGCTGCGCTTGAGACGATCGGCTTCAAGGTAACGGGATTGAGCGGGCGCGTTCGCTGGACTGTGCCAGCCGAAGCTCCGCTGGGCCCCCGGGTGCACATGCTCCTGAAGGTGGAGTGTGAAGAGGGTCCCCACATCGCCGATGTTGGCTTCGGGCTTTGCATGCTCGACGAGCCGTTGAAATTCGAGACGGGCCTTGACCAACGGACGGGAATGGGAACGTACCGCCTGAGCGAAACGAACGGGCACTTCGCCCTGAGCGCACAGCAACCCGCCGGCTGGCGAACAAAGTACGTCTTCAATATGGAGCCGCAGCTGCCGTCCGACTATGAGCTGGGCAACTGGTTCACCTCCACCAGCCCTATTCCACCGTTCCAAAGCAATCTGATCATGGAGCGTGTCGGTCGGGAAAGACGATACAAACTGATCAATCGACGCTTCATCGTTGAAGTGCGCGACGGACAGCCTGAAAGCGAGCACTTCATCCAAAGCGCACAGGGATTGCATCGAATTCTCGAAGAGACATTCCGGGTAACACCGCCGACGCAGATCGAAGAAATTTTCGCGCTGCTTAGCGCATAGGGGTCAGTGATTACCTGAGCGGAAGAGCAGAGTGACACGAGAGAGAGCTAGGCCTTTCCCTCGGCCTCGACAGCATTTACTGCGCCCACCACGCTGAGCGGCCGGCAACGTCTCGCGCCAAGGCGTGGCTAATCGTCTCTAAGGGGCAGCCATACTGAAGCGCCAGGCTGGCCAGAACAGCGGCGTCCCGCACGCTCTCGCGGACATCCGCGCCGCTCTTGAGCCCGTCCACGAAGAGCTCCGCCGGCCGCTCATCCTCGAACCTGCCGACGGAGATGCTGAACGCCAGGCCGCGATGATCGATCGTGATCGTCTCAGCGGAGCGGCGCGTCGGGAGCTGCTCGCGCATCAGCGCAGGCCCGGATTGGTGCCGTCGCCCCAGCCACCGCCGCCACTGAACGCGCCGCCCAGGCCGGAAAAGGCTTGCGCCAGCCGGTCGGACCAACTCCGTGTGTCGGCCGTCTGTGCCCCGGGATCGGTCGATCCCGTCGGATTGCTCGCGGTGCTCGTGAGGTCGGCCAACGGTGACGCGAACACGGGCGAGACGGCATTCGCCGCGAAGTTCGGCGAGGGATTGTTGAACGCGTCCATCAGACCGGAATACGCCGCTCCCGTTAGCATCCCGCCGGCGTCATAGGCCGACGTCAGCGCGTTGACCGTGCGATCGCTCAGGCCCGTCAGTCCGGCGAAAGCGGAGCGGCTCTGTGTGGCGCTCGGAGGGCTCCACAGGCCGTTAAAGGCCGCGCTGAAGCCCGGTGGGGCTGAGAAGTCCTGTTTGGGCGCTGGCGCGGCTTCTGAGGGCGGGGATGAGAACGTGCCGGGCAGCGACCGTCTAGGGAACGATGCGGAAGGCGCGACCGGTTGCGGCTGTGCCTGGATCGCAGGCGCGGCGGGAGCAGCAAATGTCGGAACAAAAACTTCCGGCGGGAGATCGACGGAGAAGGCCGGCGCATCCGTTGGCGCGGGCGCGGGAGGGGTGGCGAAGCTGTAGTTTTCGGGGACGCCCATCCCGTAGTCGGTCGGAGATGGACGCGCCGGAGCCGGAGCAGGGATGCCGCCCGTCGTGTCGCTGGCGATCGTCGGCGAGGCGGGCGAGATGTCCTTGTCGACTGCCCAGCCGGTGTTAGCCGGCGAGAAGCCACCGCCAAAGCCGCCAGCCGTGGCAAAGTCTCCCCCGCCAAAGCCGCCGCCGGTAGAGTAAGACGGCCCAGGAGCGGCCGCAGCGGCGGCCGGAACCGTGCCGTGCCAGCCCATGTCCCCCATGTCGCCTTCAGGGACCGCGCCCGACTGCCCGAACCCGCCGAAAGCGCTTGGCGTCGTGGCGTGAAAGCCGCCATCGTCACGCGCGAAGGACGGCTCGAACCCGAAGCCGCCACCCGTGCTGAAGCCGCCGCCGCCGAAACCGCCGGCCGCGGAGGAGCTGTCCGGACCAAAGCCCGTCGTATCCGACGACACAGAGGGATAGCCGAAGCCGGTGTTGTCCGACGCGATCGTGGGGGAGCCGGGCTCGACGCCGGCGCGCAGGCCCAGGTCGCCATAGGTCGCGCTAGGGGCGGGCGTGATGTCCGGCAGAGCGCTGGCGAAGATGGGCGTCGGCGCGGGCGTGGCAAACTGCGCGTTATAGGTGCCGTCCCAAACGGGAGTGCCCTCCATGCCTTTGGTAAGTGCGGCGTAGTTGCGGTTTGCTGCCTGGATCTCGCTCGGCGTGGTGAGCTCAGGACCGAAAGCCGAATAGCCAGGCACGTCGGGCCGGACGATCCCGGCAATCCCATAGCCGATGCCGGATTGACCGCGCGTTTTCTGCCCGACCCCTGTCTTCCCTCCACCAATGCCCGTGTTGCCTTCAATCGTCTCGAAGGTCCCGTCCTCATTGTTTGCCGTGATGATGCCGACGTGTCCCTGCCAGCCTTTTGGCGAGACGCGGTTGAACACGATCACATCCCCCTTTTTGGCCTCCTCTTGGGGGACCGGCGTGCCCTGAGACAGCCACCCTTTGGCGGAGAGTGGGTTGGGGGACGTGTTCTGCACGCCAATGGCGCTGTACGCCGTGTTGACGAACGCGGCGCACCAGGAGGTGGCCCAGTCGCTCCAGGTCTGATTGGCGGCGACGGATTGCATCTCGGCTTTGAGCGCATCGGACTTCGACTTGGTCGAAGCGATGTCCGCCGCCGTCGCGCGTGCCGCGTCTGCTTCGCTCCCAAATAGGCCGCTCATGTCTGCCATCAGCGCACCAGATCAGGCGAGAGGACCGGAGGCGCTTCGGGCAATGGAATACTGTTAAGCCGAGCCTGTCCCTGCTTGAAGTCGTAAATCCGGCCCTGGAAACCCTCAGCCCACTGGCCATAGCGCTCAGCCGAGATTTTTCCGGACTTGAACAAGGTTTGGTACCGCTGGAGTTCGTCCCCGAACTCCTTCGGGAGGCCCTGGAAATAGCTGTCCGGCGGCGGCCGCATGATCACGGGTTGCTGCTGATCCTGCCCTTGCTTTGCAGTGGCCGCCTTCGGGGCGTCCTGAGCCGCGGCCGATCCATCGAACACGCCGGCGAGAAGTCCGGACATCAGCATCACTCCTCCAATTGAAATACGACGCATCACGCCTGACCCTCTGTTTCGTCGAAGCTCAGCAGCCCCGTCCGAACGCTCGCTTGCACATGGCCCACGGCGTCCTGAGCGGCTTTCTGGAAGCGGCGCTGGTCGATGGGCTCACCGGACGTGAGCAACCCCTCCAGGCCGTCACAGAGCCGTCTGGCGGCTCGCAGGTGAGCGACGGCGGTTGAGGTGCGCTCCGCAATGAAGGTGCCACGGCACGGGTTCTGAACCGGCGTGGTGGCGGGCTGGGGGATCGTGTCCATCATCCGGGATATCCCAGTCGCGATACGCCAGTGACAATGATCGTCAACCCAGCCACGTCCTGTCCGGGGTGCCGCGCCAGGTGCTCCGCGGTCGCGGCCTCACGCTCCGTCGGCAGTCCGATGACCACGAACGCACTGCGCGGCATGGCGCTGGCTTCCAGGCGCGTGAGACGGCTTTCCAGAGCGCGGGTCATTGCACCGCCTCTTCGTCGGGCGTCTGCCACCGGATGAACATCTCATTGGACGAGCGCGCCACGTCAGGTCGATCGGAATAGTACCGCTCACGCGCTACGCCTTCGCTCTGATCGTATTTCATCCAGATCATCACAAGCGGCTCCGCCGGGCGCTCCGCCTCCAGCTTGGCGAGACGGCTCTCAATGCTCATTTGCCAACTCCTGACGCTTCGAGGCGCGAAAGACGCTGTTCGAGCTGCTGCGTCTCGACGGCCTGCACGAAGGTCTGGACCATCTTGCTGAGCTCGCCGGCCTCACTTGGCGTCACCTCTCCGGCCGCGACTGCAGCGAACAGAGCGGCCGTCACCGTCACAGCGTCGCCGGCCGTTTCGAGCTTGGGCAGCACAAGCGACACAGGGCGGTCCTTGCGCGGCGGGAGGACGCGCTCCATCACGAGACGGATGCAGGTGGTATCGCCGGCCTTGGCGAGATCGATGCACTTTCGCGCGACTTCTTCGCCCTCACCGTCCAGCATGGCTTCCAGCATGACCGTGGCCTTGTTCCGCGCACCGCGCGGCCGCCCGTTTGGATTACCGCTCTGCCCCGCCTTGTAGGGTTTGAGGTTCGCTGTGGTCACGGCGCGATCTCTGTTCCTGCCACTGTTGCCGCGGTCACGCGCTCTTGGCCGGCGGCAGCACAACGCCATCGGCTCGGAGCGCCGCCACCAGGGCCTGCCGTGCGTATTCGCTGGCCGATGTGAGCCGCTGGTCCGCAGCGACCACAAGAGCTTCCGTCACCGTCGCTGGCGCGCGGAATGCCACGAGCTTTGGATAGCGCTGCTTTCTCACGTGCACCGGCATTACCCCCGCGTTCAACAATGCGGTATTATGATACCATGTGGGACCAGAACACAACGCGGAACGTGTGGCAGCAGCCCGCCGCTTGTTGCGCTCAGTCGCCTCCTGCCGAGGACGGTTGGTACGCCCAGCGTTCCAACGCTGGGGGGCGTTCCAACGCCCCGGGGGGTATGGGGGGTGTGTCCCCCCCAGCACTTGGAAGGCGTTGGAAGGCACTTGGAAGAGCGTTGGAAGTGCGTTGGAAGCATCACACTGAACCCTTCAAAACGAGCCGGGTCCGAGGCTTCGAAGCTGGTCCGAACGTCTCGATAGCGATCTTCCCCGCCTTGAAGAGCCGGTCCATGGCATGGATAAAGCTGGTTTTGGAAATACCGCACGCGTCCTCGCGCTTTGAGAAGACAGACGGAGCGTGGGTCGGGCAGCGATTGGCTGAGACGTTACGTCCCTCGCGATTGGCCTGCGCCAGCAAGGCAAGAAACACTGCCTCTGCTTCGGCGTTGTCATATGGATCTGCTGAACCCATCTGGGGCACATAGCGACCCGTCTCCCAACGCAACCGCTGTTCTAGCCCGGACGCTCCATAATTGGATTTCATGACCTTCAGCACACGTGCAGACGTGTCGGGCTCCTTCCCGTCCTCTCCGCGCACGCGATCGAAGTAGAGGCGGGAGCGCACGCTGTTTGACCATCCGACATTGCCGGACGTTCCAGTGCCCGATCCCATACCGGCGACGCTCGGATGCGCGAGCACCACCACAGCCATGTCGAACTCAAGAGCCAAAGCACCGAGCAGTCGGATGCACTGACGGACGTACTGCTTCACGTTCTCATCGCCGAGGTAGATGTCCGCCAGGTTGTCGAGCACGACGACCACGGGGCGCACTTGGCGGATTGTTTCGCGAAGGCGCTGATAGAGGGCCGTCGGAGCGACCGTGCCATCCCTGTTGACCACCACGAGCGTGGCGTCCTCCCCGGCGCGCGGGATTATGTGCAGGCCGCCGAGTTCGTCGAGCCCGATGCTACGCGCCTCGCTGATGGCGGCGAGCCGGCGATGGCACTCTTCGATCTCATCCTCTGCCGAGAGAATGATAGCGGGTCCTGGAACAGGCAGAGCCACGCCGCACCAGTCCGTCGCGGTGGCGCAGGCGAAGCCGAGTTGCAGGGCAAGCGTGCTCTTACCGGTCCCGCCGTCGCCGTAAAGCAGCGTGACCGCCCGGGATGGTATCCATTGATCCGCAAGCCAAACCCGTGGTGGCACCGCTTTCCCGGCGAGGGACGCAGCGCAGACAGTAGGGATAGGCTCCGGTTGCTCGCCCGCCTTCCCGGCGCTTTCCCGAGCGTCGTCTTTGGGGCGTCCCGAACTCGGTTTGATCCAATTGGGGTCCGCTCGTCGTGCTTCGTAGAACAGCGTCCCAGCCCCAAGGCTATCGGGAGGGCTTGTTGCGTAGTGGTCCCACCGCGCTCGGGTCCTGGCGAGGTCGTACTTCGCAGCCTTACGCGACCAGCGATCGAATGGGTCGAACGCTGCTCCGCTCGACGCACGCCAGGCGGCCATCCCAATCCGGTTCCAGTCGTCCCACTCCCTATCGTAGTTTGGGATCGCGTCGAGAGCGGCGGCAATATCCTCCAACGGGGCCTTATGCCCCTGTCCGAACGCTTCGCTAAACGGCCCCGACGAACGCGAAGACCGTTCAGGAGCAGACTGCTCCTCTTGGGCAGAAGCGGCCTGCAATGCGGTCAGAGCGGCGTCAAGAGTGATCTCCCTATCCGGGTCACCCCCTACGATCTGCGCCAACACCGGCTTACTTTTTCGATGCCACGACCCCGGCCAGCGGATCGGGTGCACGATCGCTATGTTGGTCCCGTCGGCACCGATCAAGCGGGCCGCAAGTTCTCTTGCCCGTCTAAGTTCCGCGTGCCGCTCTTTGGTCGAAACCGGCCGATCCAGCCGCCAATAGAGATGGCACTTCGGTTCCAGTTCTCCCGTTTCTGGGTTCTGCCAGCGGCCGCCAGAGGCCACAACTATTGTAGGTTCGCCCAGGACGGCCGTGAGCAGCGCCTTCCCCTTTTCAGGAGACTTGTCGCAGTCGACGGACAAAACGAGGCCATCCGCCAGCACGTCATTGGCTGCACTGGTGCTGATCGCGAAGGTGCAAGTGGGCGGACAGAAGACATGCGGTTCAGCGTGATTGGCGGCCGCCCGAGCCGATGCCATGACCCTCGCAACGAGCTGGCTGTCTCCTACCTTGACCCCCTCTGTGAAAATGGGAGCGCGGCCGGCGTGCACGTCGTTGAAGGCTCGCAAATTTAGAAAGCCCTCCGGATCAGCATGCTTGAAAACCGCGGCCATAAAACGTGCGAGGTGATCCTCATCGGGCTCAAACGCGAACGGATCACCGTCCAGCTTTTCTCGGGCTCCCTCCTCGTCCTCCGGCTTGTTGGGAAGGTCGTGCACGCTCACTGCGGCGAGTGCATTGGCCACCAGCTCGGCCACGGCAAAGCCGTCGCGAGCCATCCTCCAGTCGTCAGGCGTCACGCCGCGTTTGGCAAAGAACTGCTGGAGGTCCTCGTTCGTCCAGCCCCGCCCTTTTGCGGCTTTGATGCACTCTTCGATCGCTGCGACCGACTGCGCATCTAAGATCCTGACGCTACCCGAGGCGGCTTCGTTCGCCGAGAAATCTTCAGCCGCACTCATGGCGTGCTCCTATCCCAATGAGGGCGGTTGACGAGCTCAAGCTCTGCGTTGAAACGATCGACGAAGGCGAGCGCCAAGTGAAGGGCTTCCCGCTTCGAGTGCACTCCACCATCGGAGCACCCGTCGTCGTCGAGGTAAGTCAGGCCCCACCCTCCCTGCTCGGGTTCGACCAGCACGCGCCGCCAGCGTCCCTTGGGGTTGCTGTCTTCCGGGTAGGGGTGCTTGGGGAATTTTACGACCTCACTCATCGGCGAAGCCCTCCGGTAAAGGGTTTTCTCGCCGCCAACGAGCTGCGTAGCGCTGCGCGTCGGCCTCATTGTCGAATGACGCCATGATGCCGAAGCTGTCGGCGTGCTCGTCGGATTGGTCGACACACCATTCGAGCGATGCGCCACTGCCCTGGGACCACACATCGACGAAACCCGGGTGGTGTCGGCGTTGACGGTTCGGAATGAGAACGATCATGACCTCGCCTCCAGCTTCCAGCCCGCGAGTTCCGCGATGACGGCGAGCAGCTCGGGCGAGACGTCGAGTGAGGTGAGCAAACAGCGGCGCGCCGGAGTGACCGGCGAACGACGGCGACGAGGGGTTTTGCTAGGCTTCATGTCGTTTCCCAATTGCTGGGAACCGCACTTGCCAGTGGCGCGAAACGGCCGGCTGTGGTATTCGATGGCTGCGACGCACATCATTCCACGACCGAGCGGGCCGCCTCCACCGGAGAGCGGTTCGTTTCGCTTCTAGGCAGCGTTCTGAACGGGGGCGAAGGGTACGGGCGGCAAGCTATTGAGCAGCGCCTCGAAGTCCTCTTCCAGGATCACCGTCCGGCCGCCGAGCTTGCGCGCCTTCAGGGTCCCGTTTTTGATGTGGCGGTAGACGGTCGCGCGAGAGATCCCGGCACGTTCCGTAATCGCTTTGATCGTGTTGGCCTTGGTCACTAGGACGCCTCCGTTCTGGTGGTGTCCTATGGCGTACAACGACGCCTCGCCTGTTGATCGGGAGGAATAATTCAGCGTTCCAGAATTTATTCGACCCGGTTCGACAGGGCCTTTGCGACAGCTACAGACATGGCGCTGGGCGTCCGATACGGGCTCCCTAAGAACTCCGCGAGCTTAGAGACGAAGGCCACAAAAGGAGAGATGCGCTCGTAGCTCTCGTAATCCTTCCTGGCGGAGGGGGTGATCCCATGGCGCTTGGTGACTATCTTCGCGAGCTCGACTACGAGAATTTCGAACGGGTCGTCGTCGAAGACCAGGAAGGAATTGTCATCTTTTTCAATGCTCAGTTTAGCCGCTAGAGAAGCGGCTCCAAGGCTCCCGAGCGTGGATGAAAAAGTGTGCAGGACCTCGGCCGGGGCCGTTGCTCTCTCCGATTGGCCCGAGAAGGTGGCAAAATGCCTAGCGATGCAGCTGATAGCGACATCAGACGTGTTCCTTCGGTACTGCTCAACGGCAGCTTCAGATTGCGTTGCTCGACTGCCCCGAGCTTTCCAAAGCTCTAGCATTGTGTCTACGGCCTCGACCCATCTATCGAGAAGCGCAAGGACATCTCGTTTACGGGGGGTCATGCTCCTGAATGCAATCTCTTCGCGGTATGTGTCGGCGATCATGAGGATTGCACCCCTTGTGCCCTCGTCCAACCGAACGCCAAGCGCTTCCGCCAAGGCTCTCCACTGATCGGCGCTGAAGCTGATCGGTTCGGGGAGATCGAAGCCCGCGCTCCGGATAAATGTCGCCCTGCGACCCATCGCATGCACCTTGCGCCGGCACCTGTGGAGCACGGGGAAACCGAGGGTGCTACTCGGCTTGTCGGCTGGCCGGCCTATCCCCGTGCGTTCGATCATGCGCCCCTGAAGAGCCCGACGACATTGTCGGCCTTCGGTTCGCAGTAGTTCTCCCATGCGGTCATCAGCGCGCGGCGCTTTTCCAGCGCATCGCCGCGGCGGTAGGCCGCTTCCGTCCGATCCTGGAGGCCGTGCGCGAGTGCTGCCTCGATAACCTCTCGGGGAAACGCGGTTGTCTCGCCCGCCCAATCTCGAAACGTCGACCTAAAGCCGTGCACGGTGACGTCTGCCTGCTTCATGCGGCGCAGCAGCATCGCGAGAGACATGTTGCTCAACGGCCGTCCTGACCGAGCTCCCGGGAAAAGGAAGGACCCGCGCTTGGCTGCTGCCAGTTGCATCACGATCGTCATTGCCCGATCGCACAGTGGAATACGGTGCTCCTTGCCTGCCTTCATGCGGCCAGCGGGGATCGTCCACACGCGCGCCGCCAGATCAAACTCTTTCCATTCCGCATTCAAGACTTCGCTTGTGCGGCACGCGGTCAGGATGACGAGCTGTAGAGCGATCGCGGCAAGGCCACCCGTTCCGCGGAGCCGCTGCATGAAGGCTGGCAAATCGACGAACGGAAGGGCCGCATGGTGCCCACGGCTTTGCCGTGAGCGTTTTGGCAGCAACCGATCCAGGTGGTGACGCCATTGCGCCGGGTTCTGACCGGTTCGATGTCCCTTCGCGGTCGCCGCGGACAGGACTGCTTCAATTCGACCGCGCAACCGCGATGCCGTTTCAGGCTTGGTCGTCCAGTGAGGCTTCAGACACTCAAGGACGTTCTCGGTCGTGATCTGATCCACCCGCCGCGAGCGAAGCGGTTTGGCATACTCCCGGAGCGTCATTCTCCATTGAGCCCCGTGCTTGGCGTTTCGCCACCCCGTCGACATGGTCGCAAGAAGATCGTCGGCAACGGCTCCAAATGTGGGCACTTCGCGATTTGCCCGAAGAACGTCCAGCGGGTTCTTGCCAGCGCCAAGCGCCTCGCGCGCCGCTAGAGCTTTTTCGCGAGCCGCGGTGAGAGGAACCGTGGACAGCGAGCCAAGCCCGATCTCCGTACGCTTCCCCGCCGTCTTCCACATGAACACCCAGCTCTTCGAGCCGGTCTTGGAAACGTTCAGGAAAAGTCCACCCCCGTCAGCGTGCCGGCCGGGATCCTTCACCGTGGCGACCGTGCGTGGGCTCAGTAGCTTTTCCGGGCGTGCCATCCTGCTTCCCCACCGTCTTCCCCACCGATTGGGTGAGATTGCGTGAGACGGCATGAAACAGCCTAGCTCTTCAGCCTAGTGTTTTCAATGGTTTGATCGGGCAGTTCGGCACATGGTGAGACGCTGTGCACTACTAGTTCGGCGGATCCCGGGACCGCCAAAGCATCCTTATATCAGGCACTTGCAAAACGCGTGGCGAACCTGTTTTCGCCGTACGTTCCCGTGGTTCGCCACCTCTTCCCAGTTGCGATTTTGGAGGGTTTATAGTGGATGATGTGGATAACGGCTTTTTCCATCACGAGCCGTTCCCTGAGAGGCGACGGCACAAACTATCGCTATTGGAAATGGCGGGTGAACAGCTCATCCGTGAAATCCTGCGGCAGCGCCAAAGCGAGCCCGATCACAACGGACACGTTCTCCGCGTCAGAGATCAGGAGATAAACATCCATCTTGGCGATATGCGCCGTTGGATGGCGTGGAAAGAAGAACAACGGGAGCGGGCCGAAGCCGCCCGAATTGAACGCTTGGACGGGTATCAACGGCAAAGTGTCGAAGCTGCAGAGCGATCGGCTGAAGCCGCTCTGGCATCGGCAACCACGGCGAGATTGGCCTATCGCTGGTCGACAGTGGCAGTTCTCCTCGCGGCACTTGCTGCCGCGGCATCAACAGTCCAAGCCTACTACGCGTACAGATCTACCCTTGCTCCGCCGCCGGTCGCTGCAGCAAAATAGCCGATTACCCGCCGCGATCGTGAGGGACGCAGCCGGAGAGATCGCCTCTCACCGGCTGCTAATGATCAGGGCTTCCAAAGTGGGGCGTGCAGACTGACCGGATTGCTGTCCTTCAAGAGATCGACAGCGGAGTGGTCCTGCCTGGACCGGGCTGCATACTCGTTCGGGGTGAGGCCGCCGAGGCTCGTGTGAGGTCGGTGACCGTTGACACCGGGGCAGCACGGATCGGACGTGTGTTGATGCGTGCGCGACCTCGGCTGTGTATCCGCGTCGATTGCCTTGACACTTACGCAGGACGGGCGGAGCATTCAGCGTCGATGGATGATGGGACGGGTTCACGGAAGGTTTGAGCCGTGCTGTCGGACACCGCGAAAATCAAAACTGTAATCGAGAGAAACACAAAGGCCGTGGCCCTGCGCCCGTCCGCAGGGGTAGGAAAGTGCTCCACCACTGCCTCCCTCGTGAATGGCTACCGCTGCGAAATCAGAGAAGGACCATGGATGCTGGTCGCCGACCTCCCGGCGAGCGAAGGCGGGGAAAACTTAGGCCCCTCGCCTGGGGTACTCGGAAGAGGAGCGCTCGCTAGCTGTCTCGCCATGGGGATCGTGCAGCACGCTGCCAAGGCGGACGTAGTCTTGGATTCCCTTTCGGTCGAAGTTGAGTGCGATTGGGATGCCGCGGGTTATCTCGGCCTGAATGACACCGTGCCGGCGAGCTACACGGCTGTCCGGGTTATCGTGAGTGTGGAAAGTCGAGCTTCGCCCGACCTCGTTCGCGAAGTCATTGCGACTGCAGAGCGGTACAGCCCCTACATCGACGTTTTCAGCAACGCGAGACAGGTGGCACTGACGGTGAATGTCGGTTCGCCCACGGAGGGCTAGCGCCGATGGATGCAAAACTTCAACGTCGCATCCAGCGCTATGGATGGGATGCCGCGTCCCATTCCTATGAAAGCTCGTGGCGGGTCAACCTCGCACCCGCTCACACCACGATGCTGGACATGGCGCAATTGAAGCCCACCCAAAATGTGCTCGACGTGGCGAGCGGGTCGGGCTTGTTGGCCTTGAAGGCCGCAGAAATCGTGGGCAACGGTGGCCGGGTAACAGCCACCGACATCTCCGAGGAGATGGTCTCTCTGGTGGCCGAAGCGGCCTCTCGAAAGGGCTTGCGCAACGTTCGCGGGTTGCGGGTGGAAGCAGAGTCCCTGAGCTTCCCAAATGGCACGTTCAACCTCGTGCTCTGCGGGCTCGGATTGATGTTCGTTCCCGATCCTGATCTGGCCGTGCGAGAGATGGCCCGGGTTCTCGTCCCGGGTGGGAGAGCCGTGGCTGCCGTGTGGGGTGAGCGGAAGAAGTGCGGATGGGCAGAAATCTTCCCCATCGTCGACAGCGTGGTGCAATCCGAAGTTTGTCCGCTTTTCTTCGGATTGGGCACCGGTCCCGCACTGGCGCTCACGTTCGAACGGGCCAGTTTCCTCGATGTTGAAACGAGGCGGTTCGACTCCGTGGTGGCATTCAACAACGAGCGCGGAGCGGTCACCGCACTCGTGGACGCCGGTGCCGTCGCCATGGCGGCCAAGAGGTTCAGCGCAGAGGTCAGGCGGGATGTGGAAGAGCGCTTCCTCGCCTCCATCGCGCCATATCGCTCCGAGGATGGTGCCTACGCAATCCCCGCCGAATTTGTAGTGGTTTCAGGCAGGAAGGCGTGACCGCATCGTTCCACTCACCGCGGTTGGCTTGAGACTCCCTCCCGGCGATGGCCGCCTCCTGTGAGCCGTTTGCGAGACAGATCATGTTCATCGGCAAGAAGGATCGTATCGATGGATGACTGGACAATCGGGAATATCCAAGTCACTCGAATCTTGGAGATGTGCGATCCGCTCGAAACCGTAACCGAGTGGTTTCCAGACTGCACTGACGAGGCCCTTGAACCGTATCTCCATTGGCTCAAGCCGCGAGTGATTGAGCCTGAAACCGGCCGGCTCATCTTTCCAATTCAAAGCTTTCTCGTACGAACTGCGCGACACACCATTTTGGTCGACGGCTGCGTGGGGAACGGAAAGTCGATCCCCTACCGCTCGCACTGGCATCGCCGGAACAGCACGACCTTCTTGGAGCGCTTGGCGGACGCAGGCGTTGCTCCGGAACAGGTCGATTACGTGTTGTGCACCCACCTCCACCTCGACCATTGCGGCTGGAACACGCGATTGGTGGATGGGCGTTGGGTGCCGACGTTCCCCAACGCCCGCTACGTCATGGCGCGCCGGGAATTTGAGGCCTCGCAGGCGAATGCAGGTAACGGAAACGAGCGGACCTACGAGGACAACGTCGTTCCGGTCGTCGAGGCCGGCCAAGCCGTCTTTGTCGACATGGACCACGCCCTCGACGACGAGGTATGGCTTGAACCGACGCCGGGCCACACCCCGGGCCATGTGGCCATCGCGCTGCGATCTCAGGGCAAGGCTGGGGTGTTCTCCGGAGACCTCATGCATTGGCCCATGCAGTGCATCTTCCCCGAATGGAGTTTCCGATACGACGCGGACCCGGATCAGTCACGGCGTACACGGTGGGCATTCCTAGAGGCGTGCTCGGAAAACGGCCGCATCGTGATGACTTCCCATTTTCCCTTGCCCTCAGTAGGTACGATCTCGCGGCGCAACACCGCATTCTGGTTCGATGAGTATCGCCCCGGTCATGGGCCCTAGCCGCCCATCAGAGCGGTCCGTCAGCTTTTTTTCTGAGGCACTTTCGTTCTGAACGTCGGGAAGCAGTCAGGCTGCTATAGCCATCCGCGATGCGCGCCACACTCATCGGGCCGGAACGAAAGAGATAGGCATGATCGCAAACCAAACGGCTCACGTGCTTCGCCTATTTGCCGACGCCGACGGAGAAAGCCGGTTTGGCCTAAGTGAATGGCCGATGGCCGAGCAATATTTTGCACCCCCTGCCGCTCCGTTTTCCGTTAGCGAGGTGCAGACTGCGGACCGCCTCGTCGTTATTGAACTTCCAGTGGATTGGGGTGGTGATGAACCGCATCCAACGCCTGCCCGACACGTGCTGGTGTGTCTTTCCGGTCAATTCAAGATTGAGACCAGTGACGGCGACTGCCGCTCCTTTCAGGCCGGCGACATTCTATTCATGGAGGACGTATCAGGTAAGGGGCACCGGACTTGGGTCACGTCCACAGTTTCGGTCCGCGCGATTATGATCCGGCTTGTGTAGTTCTACCCTACGAGACGCCGTTGCTCGGCTCTGCACGGTCTGGAGAGCCTCCAATCGATAGCCGACCATTCCATCCCGTCTACGGCAAGGACGCGTTGCATGGCACTTCGGGTTCCGCCGCAGCCACGAAGTTCGACGTCGCAGGCCATCGGCGTCGGCATGGTGCTCGTCTCGACTATCGCCATTGCCATCGTGCCCACCTTCGCCCGGCTTGCCTATGATGGCGGAAGCAACACGCTGAGTGTCATCACCGCTCGCAGCATCTCCACCGTTGCGCTGACGTGGCTGCTGATGGCCTCAATGGGCCAATCGGCTCGGATCAAGCGTCGGCCGCTGGCGATCAGCATGGCCACAGGGGTCTGTTACGCCGTGATGCTCTATGGGTTCCTTGGAGCCGTGGCCTTCATCCCTGTGAACACGGTCATCCTGATCTACTTTATCCATCCGTTTCTGGTCGGTCTGTGCAGCGCCTGGCTTGGACATGAGGCTATAACATTTAAGACGCTCGCCGCACTTGCCGGTGCCTGTATGGGTCTAGGCCTAGCCGTCGGCTTCACTTTTGACCACCTCAACTTGACCGGCCTGCTCCTCGCGGTGCTGGCGATGCTGACCTGTGTCGGCGTGTTCATCGGCAATGGGCAGGCTCTGAGGCAGGCCAGTGGACTGATAGTCGTCTTCTACATGATGCTCTCTGCGGCGGTGACGCTCACGCTTCTTTTTGCGTTCTTTGGCACCTGGGCCGCGCCCACGACTTCAATGGGCTGGCTCGGCTTTGCAGGCGTCGCAGTGGGTTCAACGGTTGGGACACTCACGTTCTTTTGCGCCCTGCCCATGATTGGTGCGGTCCGGGCCGCCATGATCAGCAACGTCGAACCGCTCTTGGGCATTGTGTTCGCCGTGGCCATTCTTGGAGAGCATATTTCTCTCATTCAAGCAGCCGGCATCGCACTCGTGTTGGCGTCAATCGTCGCTATGGAGATGTTGAGGAGCGGTCAATCAGTTCCCAATGACTGAGCCCACGGCGCACGGTTGCGAGCAAGTGCGTGGTGAACCCGACCTAACCACGTGTGCCGACCAAAGGAGCATGGCGATGGACATTTCTGTCGACGCAAGCAGGGAGCGACTGCTCCGAGGAGAGCATCAGGCCGTGGTGGACCTCCTGCTCCCGCTGGGTTGCGCAGTGCGAGGGCGCTTTCCGCGTCTACCTACCGCGTGTTGCCTCGACTCTTGGCGCAGCCCTGCACGCCACAGGCGCGTGGCCGGAAGGAGACTACTGGCTGGCCCGAGCCGACGATGCCGCATCGACGATGGAGTTCAGCTTCGGACATGCGCTCGTGCTCGCCTGTGCGCCGTCAGCGCCTGTGAGACAGATCGTGGGTTTTCAGGAACGGAGGATTTCTGGATGCAATTCCAAGGGCGACCAGATCGCGGCCAGTGTGGCCGACCTCCACAGTGCCAAGAACGGGATCAACAAGGAAACGGCGCTCGACGAGCGGGGAATGTCGGTGAAGGGCCGAGGGGACACCCCCAACACGCATGACATGCTCACGGGAACTCAGCAGGACGGAACTGTGGTGCCCGGGTCCGATGTTGCGACGTGCAGCAACTGGACCAGCAGCGCGGAAGGCAAGGGCAGCGCGGTCGTTGGCCATCACGACCTCATAGGCAACACCCAAGGTCCCAACCTCTGGAACTACTCTCACAAGACCCCGGGCTGCTCCCCTGCCAATCTCCAGAAAGTCGGGGGCGCAGGCCTGTTCTACTGCTTCGCGGTGAACTGAAGCTCCCGAGTGGCCCGCTTGCAGACGATGCCACGTGCTGACTGGAGGAGGTTTCGATGCCAGAAGACTTCGTGCTCATCACGCCGGACAACGTGAAGCGGGACCTTGGATGGAAGGCGTCTTGGGGTACCGGCTCGACCAATCGGTTTTGCTCCCTGGTCCGAGACTGCAAACGCCCCGCGCGCGCGACGACCGCGCCGGGGCGTTTTGCATTTCTAAGCCGCCGAACTCGTGAGCTTTAGCCACGCTGGAGATACCTCCTTGTATTCGTAAGATACCTTGAGGCACACCAGAACTGCTTCAAGAGGAAACAAACGACCTGACCGGACCCAGACGGTGGTATGATGAAGCTCCTTTGTACCTCCGGGGGGCTTCGCTATGAGGTTCGCGTTTGGGGTGCTGATACTTGTCCTGTCGTGGCCGGCGAGTGCGCACGACCAATACACCGACTTGAAGGACCCTTTCGGTTTCTCCTGTTGCGGCAATCAGGATTGCGAGGCGATTGAGGACTTTGCGGTTCACAAGGACGGCTCCGTGGACTTCTATTCGCGCCGACAATCCACGTGGGTGTACGTTCCATCTGAGCAAATTTCGTGGATAGCGCTGCCGGGTGCACCAGCGCATTGGTGCGGACATTCAATGGACGACTACGTCGGCAGCTACGTCCTGACGTTCTGCGCCTTTGTGGACCCCGGCGGGACGTAGTGGTGCGTCAACGCGGGATCTAGCTGCGAGCGGCTCATGCAGCCCCACCAGCGGCCGGCTCTGTTTGCCAGTTCTGGCGGCGTTGGTCCCTCTGGGCCAATCTGATCAGCACGAGAGGCAGAAGGCTGAAAGGCACCTCTCAGTGCCAAAGTGTGTTTTCGAGTACGATCATCACGGTCATGGACAAGAGCGGCACACCTACCATTGCTGCGCGCCATTTGTGGCCCTCGTACCCGCACCACAGCAGGTAGAAGCCGGGCATTATGAAATACAACATGAATATCCACATGCTGCCTACCTCCCAGATTCAGAGGATAGTGGCAGGCCTTTAAATCATCCCTCATCAGCAACCCCTCGAACCCTTGCTTTACAATTACCAGATATTTCCGCTGACCATGCGACCAGTGTGCGCACGGATATTGCTGAGGTTGCAAGGTGTGTCGCTTCCCGCCAAACCAATCGGCGCTCGACGCCAACGTTGAATCATCCCAAGGTGCCGACGCAGGCTAAGCAGAATCGGGGCAGCGAATGGGCATTGAAAGTCTGATTGTCTTCCTCATCGTCGGCGCTATCGCTGGTTGGATTGCCGGGCAGGTCGTCAAGGGCGGCGGGTTTGGGCTGATCGGCGATATCGTCGTCGGCATCCTTGGCGCACTCATCGCGGGATTTCTGTTCCCGGCATTGGGTGTGCATCTCGGCTCGGGCATATTGGCAGCCATCATCGATGCCGCGATCGGCGCGATCATCCTGCTGTTCGTGATCAGGCTGGTCCGAAGAGGGTTGTAGGGGCTCACAGAGGCCCGCCAGCGCGCGTTTGGGTTCTGGCTTGGCCACCAGCGCCGTGGGTTGCTTCGCGCTGAACTGGGACTAAGCTGGACAGGGCTCGCCCACGCGGAACATCGTGATGACGTCTCCCGTCACACCACTGAGTGCCTGTGCTTGGCGCGTGACCGAGCTGGACCAGTCGTTCACCGTGCACAATCCGCTCGGTCGGCTGGTGGCCTACACGCACTGGCGGCGCGACGGCGATGACTTCGGCCTCACCAAGGATCAAGCGCGCCGTCTGGCATTGTCCCTCGCTAAGGGCCCGGTGTTGCTGGTCACCAGCTTGGGGGCACTCGCTGCATAGAAGAACCGCCCAGTCTTGACTTCGGCAAGCCGAGCAGGCCCAGAACCGACGCCTGCGCGATCGCGCGCGGCTCGGATAGCTCTCCGCCGGGCACCTGCCTACGGCTGCGTAGCCAAGCAGCACTACGAACACGCCGGCCCAGAGGGACACGATCCATTCCCACCACTGCATTGCGACAAGCGTTGTGCGGCGTCAGCGCCTGTGAGACAGATCGCGGGTTTTCACGAACGGAGGATTTCTGGATCATCGTAGCCGTCAGGAGCGAAGATGAGACAGAGATCCGGACCGGACAAAGCGCCGGCAGAACAGATCGTGAAGGACATCCGGCGGGCCACGCGCCGGCACTTTTCGGCTGAAGACAAGATCCGCATCGTGCTGGAGGGTCTGCGCGGCGAGGAAAGCATCGCCGAACTCTGCCGTCGCGAGGGCATCGCCTCGTCCATGTACTACGGCTGGTCGAAGGAGTTCCTCGAGGCCGGCAAGAAGCGTCTTGCGGGCGACACCGCCCGTGAGGCGACCTCGCATGAGGTCAAGGACCTGCGGCGCGAGGCCCAGGCCCTGAAGGAGGTCGTGGCCGACCTCACCCTCGAGAACCGTCTTCTTAAAAACGTATGGCCCGCCCCGTTGCAAGTGGCCTTATGAGTTGGCTCAATCGGTCTGCACTAACGTATCCGGTCTCGGGGCATGTCCCCCGGCCAAGATGGAGAGCCGCGCAGCCTGGTCCTCATAAAAGCAACGGCGTCAGAGCGCCATTTTTTAGCTCAGGGTTCCAGAGTGCCGGTTGGACTGTCAGGCCATCTCGTTCCACCACCCGCAACAGCTTACGGCCGCACGTGCTGCCGACTCCTATTCCGCTGCTGGCAACAGCCCAGCCGCGAAGACTTCTTTTCGGCGTAACAGGGCCCAGGCGATCCGGGCAAGTTTGCCAGCCAAGGCGACCGTCGCGATGTTTCTATGGACCCGTCCTACAAGGCCGTGTCAACCGGCCTCGGGAACTGACCCCCTTGGCGAACTGAAGAACTGACCCCCCCCTTTTTCATGTGCGTTCGGTGTTGGTCTCGAGCGCCGGTCCGGCCTTCTGCAGAAGGCCGGACCGGCGCT